>ERZ761607.193-NODE-193-length-125312-cov-7.768763_pt1 | contig 125312 bp, 116 predicted proteins | sample MGYA00511164_ERZ761607 | MGnify/ENA primary metagenome ERZ761607 (study PRJEB28899, sample SAMN02445080) | bioreactor sludge metagenome | biome: EBPR sludge | place: Australia: Brisbane, Thorneside Wastewater Treatment Plant | collected 2011-06-22 ... | reverse complement strand
GAGGGTGGGATTCGAACCCACGTGGGGCGGTTAGACCCCCATCCGATTTCGAGTCGGCGCCGTTGTGACCGCTTCGGTACCTCTCCGGAGGGAATTTTATTGGAGCTCTGGGCAAAAGAGCTTTATATTTTAGCTGACACCTCAGTTTTGCCAATCCCCTCGGAGCCCTTCGAGGGCTAAATTCATACTAAAAAGTTGATTTTCGAGTCGCCCATGCAGCAGCTTGCTCCCACTCAGGCCACGATCGAAGCGCCTGCCCTCATCATGAGCGAAGCCCCCGAGGCGCTTTCCGCCAAGCCGTCGGAAGGCCCGCCCGCGCCCGCGATTTATCCCAGATCGAACATCCGAGCGGCGAAGGCCGAGTTGGTGCGCTGGTTGAAACGGTTGGGTCTTTATTTCGGGGCCGTGTTGGCGGCGGGCGCGGCGGGGCTTTTCTTTCTCTGGCAAATCCCTTTACTAAACGACTTGCCGCAACTTCTGAACAATCTCAGCGACGGGATCGTCTCCAGACCAGCGCCGCAGACGAGCAAACCGCCCGTCCTGGCCAACGCCGACCCAAGCGCTCCCATCGCCCCGATCACGCCCGGTCGAATTCAGCCCTCACCGGCCGGACCGGGACCGATTGCGGCTCAAACGCCCTCCCCAAATCAACCGCCGGCCCAACCTCCAGCGCCAACGCCAGCGCCGGCCCAACTTCCAGCGCCAACGCCAGCGCTGGCGCCAACCCCGGCAACAGCCGCAGCTCAACCTCAACCGCCGACTCAGCCGCCGGCGGCGCCGGTGCAAACGCCGCCGCCGGCTCAAGCTCAAGCGCCGGCGCAGACTCCAGTAACCGATCCGGCGCTAGCGCAGGCCGAGACCGCTGCCCCGCCGGCGACGCCGACCGGCGACATCACCGTCAACCGCGCCTTGCCCGGCAGCGATGATGCGGCCGCCGCGCCGGATGTGGCGGCTCCCGCTCCGCCCGGCCAAACCGCGCTTGCGCCGGGGCAAAGCGATCCCGCCGCCCTACCCGCGACGGCCGCCGCGACGCCCGCTCCGCCCAACACGCAACAGGAAATCCAGCAGCTGCTTGAAGCGGCCCGCGTTCAAATGGAAAACCGCCGCCTGACCTCGCCTTCTAGCGGTAATGCCTTGAGCAGCTACCAGCGCGTGTTGGAGCTGGAACCGAGCAATCCGACCGCCGCGGAAGGCATCCAACGGATCGCCACCTACTATCAAGACATCGCCCGGCAGAGCCTGCAACAGGGTCGGACCGACGAGGGCTTGGCCTACATCAACCGGGGCTTGCGCGCGGCCCCCAAGAGCGAAGTGCTGCTGAACCTGCGCCGGCAAGTCCGCCAAGCCAAACAGCGCGAGGAAGAACGGCGTCAAGCGCTGCTGGCCGAAAGACAGCGCTTGGAGGCGGAACAACAAGCGTTGCAGGCGCAACCGCGCCCGCGTTTTCAGGATATTCCGCCTCAATTTCAGGGAGGGTCGCCGCCAGTCCAGGGGGGAACCCCATTCCAAGGCGCGCCGCCGCAAGCGTGGCGGCCCCGGCAGTTACCGCCGCCGCAACAGTCGCCGCGCTCCGGCGATACCGGATTCAATCAGCGTTGAGGAGGCTGACGCCGCCGCCGGAGGTTTTGCTCCGGCGGGCGCGGAAAAACTCCCGCAGCACCGCCCCGCATTCCTCGGCCAGCACCCCGCCTTCAACTTCGGCTTGATGGTTGAGCGCCGCCGCCCGCAACAGGTTGCAAACCGAACCCGCCGCGCCGGCGCGCGGGTCGGCCGCGCCGAACACCACCCGCGCCACCCGCGCCTGGACCAGCGCGCCGGCGCACATGGGGCAGGGCTCCAACGTGACGTATAACACGCAATCGGGCAACCGGTAGTTGCCGGCTCGCGCCGCCGCCGCCCGCAACGCCACCACTTCGGCGTGCGCCGTGGGATCGCACGCGCCGATTGGCTGGTTCCATCCCTCGCCGAGCAGTCGATCCCCGCGCACCACCACCGCGCCGACCGGCACTTCTCCCGCGCGCTCCGCCCGCCGGGCCAAATCCAGCGCGGCCTGCATCCAGTAGCGATCGCGCTCGCCCTCGGGCGCTGGAAACCCGTCCATTAAGAAGACACGGAATCAGCAACGGCGGCCTCGGCCGGTCGATCCAGGGTCGATCGCACCGCCCGCGCCAGATCGTGCCTCAAAAACGGCTTCTCCAGCAGCGAGTATTCCAATAGCTTCAAACCCGCCGTCAACTGTTCCGAATAACCGGACATGCACAGAATCTTGAGCGACGGGCGCCGCTGCTTGGCCTCCACGATCAACTCCAGACCGCTCACCCCTCCCGGCATGGTCATGTCGCTCAACAACAGATCGAGCGGCGCATCGGTGTCCAAGATCTCCAACGCGGCCCTGCCGTCGGCGGCCTGACGGACGGTATAGCCGAAACCGAGCAAGGCGCGCGCCACGAAATCCCGCACGTCGGCATCGTCCTCGACCAGCAAAATCGCTTCCCGCCCGCGCAGTTGGCTTTCATCGACGCTCGCTCCGACCGCCGCATGAATCGGTCCCTCCCCCTTCTGCGATAGATAGCGCGGCAGGTACAACTCGACGCTGGTCCCGCTGCCCAACTGGCTGCGGATACGGACATGGCCGCCGGATTGCTGGACGAAACCGTAAACCATGCTCAGACCCAACCCGGTGCCCGAGCCGACCCCCTTGGTGGTAAAAAACGGTTCGAAGGCTTGTTCGAGCACCTCGGGCGCCATTCCGGCGCCGGTGTCGGAAACGGTAAAGCGCACGTAATCGCCCGGCACCACATCGGGGTAACGGCTGACATAAGCCCTATCGAGCGTTACGTTGCGGGCTTCGATCCGCAACCGGCCGCCGCCGGGCATGGCGTCGCGGGCGTTGATCGCCAGGTTGAGCGCCGCATTGGCGAGCTGGCCCGGGTCCACCCAGATGGGCCAGACCGTTTCATCGGCCGCGGTTTCAAGCTCGATGCTGGCGTCCAGCGTTCGCCTGAGCAGCTCGGCGATGTCCTGCAACTGCTGGCGCGGCGACAGCGGGCTCGGCTGCAAGGTCTGACGGCGGGAAAACGCCAGCAGCCGTCGGGTGAGATCGGCGCCGCGCCGGGCGGCGTTCATCGCGGTGTTGACCGCCTTGTACTGCTCGGGCCGCCCGCGCAAGCCCTCCTCCACCGACGCCAAATTACCTAGAATAACCGTCAGCAAATTATTGAAATCATGGGCGATGCCGCCGGTCAACTGGCCGACCGCCTTGAGTTTCTGGGCTTGGTTGAGCGCCATTTGCGCTTGCCGGTATTCGGTTAAATCCTCGCCGAGCATGAAACAACCGACCACCCGGTCCCCGTCGCAGTCCGCGCGATACGAAATGTGGGGGATGAAATAAGACCGCACGTACATCCGGCCGCAGGCGGTGGTCAACTCATATTCGACGTGGGTGCCGCGTCCGTCGAGCGCCGTGTGAACGTGATTGCGCAGCCGCCGCGCCAGCGCCGGTTCCAGCATTTCTCCGAAAGGCTGACCGAGAAAAATATCGGCCGGCCGGCCGAACCATTCGGCATGTTTCTGATTGACGAAGGTATAACGCTGCTGCTCGTCCAGATAGGCGATCAGCACCGGCACGGTGTCGGTAATCAAGCGGACGCGGTTTTCGCTCTCGCGCAACGCGGTATCGATGCGCTCGCGCTCCTCGATTTCCTGAGTGAGTTGGGCGTTGAGGCTGCGCAGTTCGGCGGTGCGCTCGCGCACCCGTTCCTCCAACTGCTCGCGGTGCTCCCGCAATTCCGCCTCGGCGGATTTGCGCGCGGTGATGTCTTCATAAAGGGTGATAAAACCGCCGTCGGCAATCGGCTCGCCGCGAATCCGCAGCACCGTGCCGTCAGGTCGGGTGCGCTCGAAGCTGTGGCTGCGAAATTGCCCGGCCAAGGTCAGCCGTTCCGCCACCAAGGCTTCCGGATCGCCGGGGCCGTACTCGCCGCGGCGGGCGTTATACTCGAACAATACGGCGAACGGCAGGCCAACCCGCATTAACTCCGGCGGGAAATCCAGCAACTCGACGAAGCGGCGGTTCCAGACCTGCAACCGCAGCTCCTTATCGACGATGCTGATCGCCTCGTGCAAGTGATCCAAGCTGGACAGCGTCAGCATCCCGCGCTCGATATCCGACCTTTCGCGCGCCGGTGATGGCGGCTGTTCCGGTGAGTGCATGGTAGCGGCCCTCCACGGGCTTATTCCCACTCAATGGTCGCCGGCGGCTTGCCCGAGATGTCGTAGACCACCCGGGAAATGCCGGAAACCTCGTTGATAATGCGGCGCGATACCCCATCCAGAAATTCGTAAGGCAGCCGCGCCCAGCGGGCGGTCATGAAATCCACCGTCTCCACCGCGCGCAGGGCGATCACGTAATCGTAGCGGCGGCCGTCGCCCATCACCCCGACCGACTTGACCGGCAGAAACACCGCGAACGCCTGACTGATCTTGTCGTACAGATCGTGCCGGCGCAGTTCCTCGATGAACAGGTGATCGGCTTGCCGCAGCAAATCCGCGTATTCCTTGCGCACCTTTCCCAAAATGCGCACGCCCAAGCCCGGACCGGGGAAAGGGTGGCGGTAGACCATTTCGGACGGCAGGCCGAGCTCCACGCCCAAGCGCCGCACCTCGTCTTTGAACAATTCGCGCAGCGGCTCGACCAGCTTCATCCGCATCGCCGCCGGCAACCCGCCGACGTTGTGATGGGATTTGATGACATGGGCCTTGCCGGTCTTGGCCCCGGCCGATTCGATCACGTCCGGATAAATAGTTCCTTGGGCCAACCATTTGATGTCGCGCAATTTTTTGGCTTCTTCCTCGAAAATCTCGACGAACAGGCCGCCGATGATCTTGCGTTTTTCCTCCGGATCGGCGACGCCGCTTAGCGCCTCCAGAAACCGGCTCTCGGCATCCACCCGGATGACCCGCACGCCGAGGTGCTGGCCGAAGGTGCGCATGACCTGATCGCCTTCGTGCAAGCGCAGCAAGCCGGTATCCACAAACACACAGATCAGTTGGCCGCCGATGGCCCGGTGCAGCAAGGCCGCCACCACCGAGGAATCGACCCCGCCGGACAAGCCCAACAGCACGTCGTCGTCGCCCACTTGCGAGCGGATGTGGGCGATGCTGTCTTCGATGATGTTGCCGGTGGTCCACAGCGGCTCGCAGCCGCAGATGTCCACCACGAACCGGCGCAGGATGCGCTCGCCCTGGCGGGTGTGCGTCACCTCCGGATGAAACTGCACGCCGTACCAGCGCCGATCTTCATCGGCCATGCCGGCGATGGGGCAAGTCGCGGTGCTGGCGATGCGGGCGAAGCCGGCTGGAAGCTCGGCGACCCGATCGCCGTGGCTCATCCAGACGTCGAGCAAGCCGTAACCTTCCGGGCTGGCGTGGTCCTCGATGTCGCGCAGCAAGGCGGAATGGGCGTGCGCGCGGACCTGGGCGTAACCGAATTCGCGGTGGTCCGACGCCTCCACCCGGCCGCCGAGCTGTACGGCCATGGTCTGCATCCCGTAACAGATGCCGAGCAGCGGGACGTTGAGATCGAACAAGATGTGCGGCGCGCGGGGGCCCTCGGCTACCGTGGTCGATTCCGGCCCACCCGACAAAATGATGCCCCGAGGCTGAAACGCCCGCAGCGCGGACGGTTCGGCGTCATAGGGATAAATTTCGCAATAAACGCCGATCTCCCGCACCCGGCGCGCGATCAATTGAGTGTATTGCGCGCCGAAATCGAGAATCAAAATGCGGTCGAGATGGATGTCGCGAGCGGTCATCGACGTTTATACCGAATTAAGTTTTGGTCAAAACGCAAACCGACTGGCCCAGATTGCCGCGTTCGCGCATCTCTCGGCCGTTGTCCCATTTCACCGAGGCATCCTCCAGGGGGATATGCGGCTTGTCGCCGTCGTTGATTTCGACGACGGCTAATTTCAAATGATCGGCCCACGCCTGGAGGGCGTCCCGACCGACGAACTGGTTTAAGACCGCATCCTCCCGCCCGACGGCGGCCAGGGAACCTTCGAAAATGAACCAGTGGCTCGGGATGGCGAATTCCAGAAAGGAAAAGACGATTTTGCCCCCCGGTTTGACGACCCGGCGGGCATCTTCGAGGTATTTGAAGCTCTCCTCATGCAACAGATGTGTGAACACCGAAAAAAAACAGATAAAGTCCGCAGAATCATCCGGCTCGGGAATCCTCAAACCGGGCGCGGCGTAAAATTTCCAATCCGGTCGGCCGCAAAGCTCGGCGGCGTACTGCAACAACTCGGGAACGACATCGAGGCCGACATACAATCCCGTCAAATAATCCCTTAACTGATAAGCCAACCGGCCGCTGCCGCAGCCTACGTCGACCACCGTATCCGCCGGCCTTAGTCCTTGTTGCCGCAACAAGTGATATTCCAGCATCCCCACGGCCTCGAAATCCCCGCCCACCGCCAGCGACATGGCGCGCTCTTGCGGATAAACGCTCGATAAATTTTGGATATGCCGGTTATAGCTTTTTAAAAAATCAGGGATTTTCATAGGCGATTCACGAGCGTTCGGATTTTTCAGCGGGCGCTAATCCACCCGATAGTTCGGCGCTTCCTTGGTGATGGTGACATCGTGGACGTGGCTTTCGCGCATTCCGGCGCTCGTCACGCGGGTAAAGGCCGGCTTGACGCGCATTTCGGCGATATTCTGGCATCCGACGTACCCCAGGCTGGAACGCAAGCCGCCCATCAATTGGTTGATGATGGCCAGCACGCTGCCCTTGTAGGGCACCCGGCCCTCGATTCCTTCCGGCACCAGCTTTTCGACCGCGCTGCCTTCCTGAAAATAGCGGTCGCTGGACCCGTGCTGCTGGGTCATCGCGCCGATGGAGCCCATGCCGCGATAGGATTTGTAGGAACGGCCCTGAAACAATTCGACCTCGCCCGGCGCTTCCTCGGTGCCGGCGAACAGACTGCCGATCATGACCGCGTGCGCGCCGGCGGCGATGGCCTTGGCCAGATCGCCCGAATAGCGCACTCCGCCGTCGGCTATTACCGGCACGTCGCTGTCGGCCAGCGCCTCAGCGACGTTGGCCACGGCGCTGATTTGCGGCACGCCGACGCCGGCGATGATCCGGGTGGTGCAGATCGAACCGGGACCGATGCCGACCTTAACCGCGTCCGCGCCCGCCTCCACCAGATCGCGCGCGGCGGCGGCGGTGGCGATGTTGCCGCCGATCACCTGCACCTTCGGGTGGCGCGCCTTGATCCAGCGCACCCGATCCAAGACGTTGCGGGAATGGCCGTGGGCAGTGTCCACCACGATCACATCCACATCCGCCCCCACCAGCGCCTCCACCCGCTCCTCGGTGTCGCCGCCGGTGCCGACCGCCGCCCCGGCCCGCAACCGGCCCCATTCATCCTTGCAGGCGTTGGGAAAATCGCTGGATTTCTGGATGTCCTTGACCGTGATCATCCCCCGCAGTTGAAAGCGGTCGTTGACCACCAGCACCTTCTCGATCCGGTGCTTGTGCAGCAGTTCGACAATCTCCTGGCGGCTGGCGCCTTCCCGCACCGTGACCAAGCGCTCCTTGGGAGTCATGATAGTGCTGACCGGCGCGGCCATGTTGTCCTCGAAGCGCAAGTCTCGGCTGGTCACGATGCCGACCAGATCTTCGCCGTCCACCACCGGCACCCCGGAAATATGATGGGCGCGGGTCAGGGCCAGCACCTCGCGGATAGTGGTTCCCGGCGAAGTGACGATCGGGTCCTTGATGACCCCGCTTTCATACTTTTTGACCCGGCGGACCTCGTGCGCTTGTTTTTCAATCGGCATGTTCTTGTGGATAATGCCGATGCCGCCTTCCTGCGCCAGGGCGATGGCCAACCGCGATTCGGTGACCGTATCCATCGCCGCCGCCAGCAGAGGAATATTCAGGGTGATGGCGCGGGTCAAGTGGGTCTTTAGACTCACATCCTTGGGCAGCACCGCAGAGTAGGCCGGGAGAAGCAGGACGTCATCGAAGGTGAGGGCTTCTTGAACAATGCGCATGGCGGTGCCTCGGCACAACTTGGAAATAAGCGGATAATTATAAGCTTTTAAACCCTCTGGATAAAAGAAGCAGCCGAGCGCCCATGCCCGCGACCCTTGCATCGACCCGTGAACCCTACAGCGTTTCCCGCTTGAACCAGGAAGCGCGCCGGCTGTTGGAAGGCCAGTTTCCGGCGTTGTGGGTGGAAGGCGAAGTGTCGAACCTGACCCGACCCGCTTCGGGCCACTTGTATTTTTCGCTTAAGGACGCCCGCGCTCAAATCCGCTGCGCGCTGTTTCAACCGCGCGCGCTGTTGTTTCGCGATTGCCCGCGCAACGGCCAGCAGGTGCTGGCGCGGGGGCGGGTCAGCCTGTACGAACCGCGCGGCGATTTTCAGTTGATCGTCGACTACGTGGAGGAAGCCGGCGCCGGCGCGCTGCGGCGGGCTTACGACGAACTGCGGGTCCGTCTGGAGCGGGAAGGCTGTTTCGCGCCGGAGCGCAAAAAGCCGCTGCCGCGTTTCCCGCGCCGGATCGGCGTCATCACCTCGCCCAGCGGCGCGGCCGTCCGCGACGTGCTTGCAACCCTCGCCCGCCGTTGCCCCAGCGTGCCGGTGCTGGTTTATCCGGTCGCGGTGCAGGGCGAAGGCGCGGCCCAGCAGATCGCCCGCGCCATCGAACGGGCGTCCCGCCGCCGGGAGTGCGAGGTGGTGCTGCTGGTGCGGGGCGGCGGTTCGCTGGAGGATTTACAAGCCTTTAACGAAGAGATCGTGGCCCGAGCGATTGTCGGCTGCTCCGTTCCGCTGGTCACCGGCGTCGGCCACGAAACCGACGTCACCATCGCCGACTTCGCCGCCGACCTTCGCGCCCCCACGCCGACGGCGGCGGCGCAATTGGCCGGACCCGATCATGCGGAGTGGCTGGCGAAGGTTCAGTTTCTGGAGCAGCGCTTGCATCGCGCCGCGCGCCGCGAACTCGACGGTCGGTTCCAGCGGCTGGACGAGCTGGCGGGACGGCTGTCGCGGAGGCATCCGCGCCATCGCCTGAACACCCACGCCCAATACCTTGAGGTATTGAACCGGCGGTTGCGCCAGGCGCTGCAATACCGTCTGAACGGGGAGCAGGACGCGCTCGCCGGACTGACGGCGCGCTTGCGCGCTCAGACCCCAAAGGTCCGAGTGCGCCGGGAACGCGAGCGGCTGCGCGCGCTGGCGGCGCGGCTGCGCGCCGCAATCCGACAAAACGCGCGCGCGGCGTCCCGGCGGCTCGATTATTTTAGCAAGCAGTTACAGGCGCTCAGCCCGCTCGCCACCCTCAACCGGGGTTATGCGATCCTGCGCCGGCCCGATGATGGCGTCATCCTCCGCCGGGCCGGCGACGCCGCCGTCGGCGACACCGTGGACGTCTTGTTGGCCGAAGGCTGGCTGCGCTGCGCCATCACGGCGGTTTCAACAAGCGACCCCGCCGCGCCGCCGCGCCGCCCGCTGCGAGGATGATGCCGGCATGAACGATCCCCTCATCCGCTCGGAGCAACGCGAGTTCCACCGGCTCGAATTCCCGTCGCCGGATTGCTCGCAGATCGGGCGACAGCGCCGTGAAGGACTGGATCGTTCGGCGCGCGGCTTACGCCTTATCATCACCGGGCAACCCCTGCCCGCGCTCGGCGAGGTGGCGCGCGGCCAACGCCTGTTCCGATCCCAGACAGCGGCTTCGGCTCGCGATTTGGCCGCGCGCATTCAAAACGGCGAGATCGCCCCGCACCTGCCCGACGGTGACATTCCCGCCGCGATCTTTCACCGCGAGGAACGCCACTTGCTCAACCGCTACCGAAGCTGGGCAAAATTACGTCCCTCGCCACCCCTGGAACTTGATCTATAGCGATGGCTTCCTCATCCGCTCAAGACCTACGCGAATTCCATCGCATCCGTTTCCCCTTGTCGGAACGTCCGACTTTCGTCTTCGAAAGCCAATCGTTCGCGGTGATCGACGTTTCGGCGCGCGGCGTGCGCTACGCCGCGCCCGGTCTGCCACCGCCCAATCCGGGCGATCACATCGCCGGCCTGCTCCGGTTCCGGCGCGGCGCGCCGATCAAAATCGAAGGCAACGTGGTGCGGGTTCAAGGCGATCACATCGCCCTGCACCTTAGAAAGGAAATTCCCTTTTCCATTCTGATCGCCGAACAGCGCTACCTGCACGCACGCTATCCGATGTGGTCGTAACGGCAGCCGGGCCGCGTCGATCCCGGCGAGGCCCGTCGAGCTTCATCCGCTCGGTCACGCCTTCGAATCGATCCCGGCGCGCGATGTCCGACGGTGAACCCGCCGACGGTTAGAAGGGTTAAAAAAACCGCGCCAATCCCGCTGTTACAGCCGTTTACGTCAAGCATTCGAAAACCCGAACTGTTAAGGTGGGACTTGAGTCGTTCTCTTTCATATGCTCAGGAGTCTGCCATGCATCTAGACATGGTCAGCCGTCGACCGGAAACGACGCCCAAACAGCCGCCGCTTCTATTCGTTCACGGTTCTTTCAGCGACGCGCGCGTCTGGGATGAATATTTTTTACCCTACTTCGCCGAACACGGTTACGAAGCCCACGCGGTGAGCCTGCGCGGTCACGGCCGCAGCGAGGGGCGCGAACGCTTGCATACCTGGCGCTTGGCCGATTACGTCGCCGATCTGGCGCAAGCGGCGGCCGTTCTGCCGCCATCACCGCTATTAATCGGCCACTCGATGGGCGGCATGGTCGTTCAGAAATACCTGGAAAGCTCGCCGGCGGTCGCCGGGGTGGTATTGATGGGTTCCGTGCCGCCGCAGGGCTTGCTGCCTTCCAATTTGCACATGGCGATGCGCCATCCGTTCCTGTTCCAGCAGATGGCCTTGTTTTCGGTGCTCGGTCCTAGCTTCGGTTCGATCGAGCTGATGCGGCGGTTGTTGTTTTCTCCGGATATGCCGGCAGACAAGCTGCGCGAATTCTTCCGCTACACCCAAGCCGAATCGCAGGTGGTTTCGTTGGATATGATGGGCTTGAATCCGCTGAGGCTGAAGCCGGGTCGCTCGCCCGCGCCGGTGTTGGTGCTGGGAGCCCAGCACGACATTTTCGTCTCGCCGACGCTGGTCGAGGAAACCGCGCGGTTTTATCGGGCGGAATGCCATATCTGCCCCAACATGGCGCACGCGATGATGCTGGAAGCCCGCTGGCGGGACTTGGCGGATTATCTGCTCGGCTGGATCGCGCGCGCGGTGGAGAACCGACCGGAAACTGCGGCGGCGTGAGGGCGTTGGACCCGGTCAGTTTCGCAAGCGCCGGCGCGCGCCTGGCTTCAACTGTCGCGCAGTAGCCGGCGCAGGATCTTGCCGACATTCGTCTTGGGCAACTCCGGGCGGAACTCGACCCGGCGCGGCACCTTGTAGCCGGTCAGATGCAGGCGGCAATGCGCGATCAGCGCCTCGGCGGTCAGCGCCGGATCTTTCTTGACCACCACCACCTTGACCGCTTCGCCCGATTTCTCGTCGGGCACGCCGACGGCCGCCGCTTCCAGCACGCCCGGATGCAGCGCCACCACATCCTCGACTTCGTTGGGATAGACGTTGAAGCCCGACACCAAAATCATGTCTTTTTTACGATCCACGATGCGGGTGTAGCCCCGTTCATCCATGTAACCCAAGTCGCCGGTTCGTAGAAAACCGTCCGGGGTCATCACCTTGGCGGTTTCATCGGGGCGGTTCCAATAGCCGCGCATCACTTGCGGGCCACGGATGCAAATCTCGCCGACCTGATCCTGACCGATTCCTAACTCGCGGTTGTCATCGCCGCGGATCGACAGTTCGGTCGAGGAGATCGGGAGGCCGATGCTGCCGTTGTATTCCTTGAGATCCAGCGGATTGATGCACACCGCCGGCGAGGTTTCAGTGAGTCCGTAGGCCTCGATCAGCGGCGCGCCGGTCACCTTCCGCCAATTTTCCGCCACCGCGCGCTGGACCGCCATGCCGCCGCCGAGACTGAACTTCAAGGCGCTGAAATCCAGCCGCTCGAAGCCGGGCGTGTTGAGCAAGGCGTTGAACAAAGTGTTGACGCCGGTGATGATGCTAAACCGCAACTTGCCTAATTCCTTTACGAAACCCGCCAGATCGCGCGGGTTGGTGATCAGGATATTGTGGCCGCCCATCTTCATGAACGTGAGGCAATTGGCGGTGAGCGAAAAAATATGATAGAGCGGGAGCGCGGTAATGACGATTTCTTCGGCCGGCTTGGAAAACGGACTCAACCAGGCGGAGGCCTGCTGCAAATTCGCCACCATGTTGCCGTGCGTTAACATAGCGCCCTTGGCCACCCCGGTGGTGCCGCCGGTGTATTGCAAAAAAGCCAAATCGTCGTGGCTGAGCGGAGACTCCTTCAAAGTACTGCCCGATCCGATTTTCAAGGCATCCCGAAACGCGGTGACGGCGGGAATCCGCCAGGCCGGCACCAATTTTTTGAGATGCTTGACCGCGAGGTTGACCAGGAATCGCTTGGGCCAGGGGAAAAGATCGCCGATCTGGCTCATGACCACGGTCTTGACCGGGGTCTTCTCCAGCACTTGCTCTAGGGTATGCGCGAAATTCTCGACGATGACGATGGCTGCGGCGCCGGAATCGCTCAATTGATGTTCCAGCTCGCGGGCGGTATAAAGCGGATTGACGTTCACCGCCACCATGCCGGCGCGCAACACGCCGAACAAGGCCACCGGATATTGCAGAATATTAGGCATCATCAAGGCGACCCGATCGCCCTTGCCCAAACCCAAACCTTGCAGGAAAGCGGCAAAGTCGCGGCTTAACCGATCGATGTCGCGATAGCGCAAGGTGACGCCCATATTGGAATAGGCCGGCAAATCCGCGAACCGCGCGCAACTCTTTTCCAGAATATCCTTGATCGACGCAAACTCGCCCAAATCGATTTCGGCCGGAATGCCCGACGGATAATCTTTCAACCAGACTTTTTCCATTCTCCTCTCCCGTAGCCTCGAATCGGTTCAGCCCGCGCGGAGTCGCTCGAGTCCGCGACGCCGGCGTGAGAGCTTTTGACCGCGCTCGGGTCAAAGAAACCGCGGGCTCGCGCACGCTATCGCCGTCCGCGACGCCAGCACGATCATATTCGCGGGCCGGAACCCCTGGCGAATTTGTCCTAAACTTTTTTTCAAACCCTCCGAAAGTTAAATTTATAACCTTACCCGTGAGATTCATATAATGAAATTGAAAATTGGCGACCCCGCTCCGATGTTTGCCGCCACCGCCACCGACGGCGGTCAGGTCAAGCTATCCGATTATTTCGGGAGCAAGCTGGTGCTGTATTTTTATCCGATGGACGACACGCCGGGCTGCACCAAGCAAGCGTGCTCGCTGCGCGATCACCACCAGCAAATCCGCGACAAGGGCGCGGAAGTGCTCGGCGTCTCGACCCAGGATGCCGCCTCGCACCAACGGTTCACTGAGAAATATCAGCTCAATTTTCCGCTGATCGCCGATACCGATTCCGCCGTCGCCCAAGCCTACGGCGCCATCGGCGGGGGCGGGGTGATCGGCGCGGCGAAAAGCTTGTTCGGCGTGGCCAATCGCATGACCTTCATCATCGACGAAAGCGGCCATATCGCCCACATCATCCAATCGCCCGACTGCGCCGACCACGCCGGCGAGGTGCTCAAATTATTATAGCCGTCCGCCGGACCGAACCCCGTCGACTTGCTCTCGGCCAACAGGGTTCGTATGCTACGTCGGTCGAGCGGCGGTTCGTCCCCGCCGGCCATCAGCCCTTTACCGGCACTATCGCCCAGATTCGCGCCGGAACGGGGCGATGGCGGGATGGGGGCGATCGGCCGTTTCGATCCCGCTGCGGTTTCGTTTGGGTTATTAAGGAGAATTTGGCATGTCCGGGCGCTTTTTCCGTACCGTCCGCCGTGAGAACGGCCGGGTTGCTTGCCTCGGGCGCGGGCAGCGGCGCTTGATTGCAACACCCGCCCAACGGCTCGGGGGACCGGTGTGAGCGCTCGCGAATCCAAACTCGCTTCGGGTTGGGAACGCGGGGCCGCCAGCCAGCTCGGCGGGCGCAAGGAACAACAGGACCGCTGGAGCATTTTCTCCTCTCCCCGCCCGGAAGGCGTGTTGGCGATCATCGCCGACGGCATGGGCGGCCATCTGGACGGCGCTTTGGGCGCGCAGACCGTCGTCGATATAGCGCGGGGTTTTGTCCAGGAATCATCGGAATCACTCCATGCCGACCCGCCCGCCGCCCTCGGCCGCTTGTGCCAGCGCATGCACGACGCCATCAACGCCCAATCGGAAACGGCGCGCAGCACCGTGGTGATGGTATGGCTCCAGCGCGATTTCGCTTATTGGCTGAATGTCGGCGACAGTCGATTGTATCATTTTCGAGACGGACAACGGTTGATGCGAACCCGCGATCATTCCGCCGTGCAGCTATTGATGGATTTGGGTGAAATCAGCGAGTCCGACATGGCCAGCCATCCGGCGCAAAACCGGCTTTACCGCTGCTTGGGCGGCGCGGAAATTCCCAAACCCGACGCGGGTCAATTTTCGATCCAGGACGGAGACTTGCTGGTGTTGTGCTCCGATGGGGTATGGGAATACGTGACCGAACTCGAGCTGTGGGAGACCACCCTGGCTCACGGCCCCACGACCGCCGCCCGCGCCCTGGCCGATGAGGCGGTCCGCCGCGGCGGCAACATCGCGGATAACGCCACCTTGATCCTGCTGCGCGCCAGCGCCGGCACGGCGGCCCCACCGCACTGGCTGCGGCGCGTATCCGCCGGTTTTGCTTCTTTATTCCACGGCGAGCGCCAGTAGCGGACGGCCCCCGCCCCGCGCTCCAAGCCCGAACCCGCGCCCAACGACTGAAAGGGAAGCCAGATGACCGATGACACCAACGCGCTGCCCAGGGGCTTTAACCTGCACCGCTACCAAATCGAAAAAGTGCTCGGGGCCGGCGGGTTTGGCATCACCTATCGCGCCATCCATGAAGCGTTGGAAAATCAAGTCGCCATCAAGGAATATTTTCCGGCCGAATGGGCCTATCGCGACCACAACGGCACCACCGTGCGCGCCAACGCCCAAGGCCAGATTCCGGCCAGAAGCGGCGAACCGGCCTGTTACGATTGGGGCTTGCAACGGTTTCTGGACGAAGCCAAGATCCTGGTGCAAATCAACCACCCTTGTGTGGTGCGGGTGCGGGACTACTTCACCGCCAACGGTTCCGCCTACATCGTCATGGAATACGAAGACGGCGAATCCTTAAGCTCGCTGTTGCAACGCGGCGGTATCCTGCCCGAATCCGAACTGCGCCACCTGCTCGATGACGTGATGCCGGCGCTGGACGCGGTGCACGGCCAGGGCTACCTGCACCGCGACCTCAAACCCAGCAATTTGTATATCCGCAGTTCCGACACCCGGGTGATGCTGATCGATTTCGGCGCGGCCCGTCAAGCTTTGGGACGGCGCACCCGCAGCGTCACCAGCGTGGTCACGCCGGGCTACTCGCCCATCGAACAATACGTCACGGTCGGGGAAGATTACGGCCCCTGGACCGATATCTACGCGCTCGGGGCGGTGCTGTACCGCTGCATCACCGGCGCGCCGCCCATCGAAGCGCCGGGGCGGGTCCTTAAGGATCCGGTTCAGCCCGCCGTGGAGTGCGGCGCGGGCTTGTATTCGCGCGGGCTGCTCAAGGTGGCGGACCGGGCCTTGGCCGTGCGTCCCGAGGAGCGCTTTCAGACCGTGGCGGAAATGCGCGAAGCGCTGGCGCAGGCCGATCATTCCAACGATCAAGCCGACTTTTCCAAAGCGCCGCGGTTGCGCTCCGATTTTCTCGAACTGGCGCCGTTAAACGGGGCGGCTCGCGCCCCACAATCCCAGCCCTCAAGGCCGCTGACTTTACCGCACGAGCAAGACCCCTGGAGCGAAGCCAGCCGGGTGGAACGCCGGTCCAAACCCCGCTCCGACGGCGCGGGCTCCGCCGATTCCAACCCCTTCCAGCGTTCCGATTCCTCTGTGCCCAGCGCCAAACTCTCGAATTGGTCTTTTTCCAATTTCGACTCCCAAAGCCCCGCCAGCCCGCCCGACGGCTTTCAAGGCGCGAACCCTCGCGATTCGCTGCCGCTTTTGGACGAACAAATCTGGGACAAACTGGGCGATTCCGCGCCCCGCCCTCCCCCCCAAGCCTCCGGAGGCGTCGGGAGCGCGGCGGCCCCCTCGCCCAATTCCGGCCTCCAGCCCTCCTTGCTCAACCGCCCGCCTCAGTCGGTGGTGGAGCATTTGCGCAAAGCCTCGGCCAACCGCATCGGGCGCGGCGCGCCGCCCGCGCTCGCGACCGGACTGCCCGATGGCGCTCCAGACTCCCCGAGCCCGCGCGAGGACGCCGGGCGCGCGACCGATTCGGCCGAGGCTGTTTCCTCGACGTCCGAACCGGGGCTGGACGCCATCAGTTACGGCTCTCACACGCGGATCAACTGGCGCTGGATCATGCTGATGGTGTTCGCCATTTCCGGACTCTCGGGAACCGGGCTGTTGGGTTATGAGTATTATCAGGCGCAACAAAGCGAGCGGCTGCGGGATGAAGCCGCGCTGCGCCAAGCCCAACAAAAGCAGCAGGAAGAAGAAAGCGCCCGCCTCGCCCGAGAACAAGCCCAAAACACCGAAAAGGAGATCGCGCGCTACCTCGAACAGGCGCGCGGCGCCATCGCCGTCAGGGATTGGACGGCGGCCAAGGGCAATCTGGAGCGGGCAGCAGTGTTGAGCCCCGATCACCCGGAAGTGGCGGCCGTCCGCGCCGAACTGCTGGCCACCCAACAGCCGGGCACCCGCTCCAAGCTCCAGACCGACCCCAAAACCGGCATGCAGCTGGCGTGGGTCGACGGCGGCTGCTTCACCATGGGCAGTCCGAGCAACGAACGGGATCGCGGCGGCGACGAATCCTCCCATCAGGTCTGCGTCAAAGGGTTTTGGATCGGGAGCACCGAAGTCACCAACGCCCAATTCCGCCGCTTCAAGCCCGATCACAACAGCGGCGCGTATCAGGGACGCCCGCTAAACCGCGACGCTCAACCCACCGTCAACGTCAGCTGGGACAACGCCAAAGCCTTCGCCGAATGGCTGTCCTGGGAGGCGGGCACCGGCAAACGCTTCCGGTTGCCCACCGAGGCGGAATGGGAGCGCGCCGCCCGAACCGGCACCGCCACCCGCTATTACTGGGGCAACGACATCGATCCGCGCTACGCCAACTTTTCCGACCGCAACGATCCCTCCGGCGCCTCGGTCGGCAGCCTGGACGACGGACAAGCGGTGACGGCGCCGGTAGCCAGCTATCAACCCAACAATTTGGGCGTCTACGACATGGCCGGCAACGTCTGGGAATGGACCTGTTCCGAATACGCGCAGGATTATGGCGACAGCGAGCAGAACTGTTCGGACAAGCGCGGCAACGAAGGTGTGCGGGCGGTGCGCGGAGGCTCATGGAACAGCGGCCCCGGCGAGCTGCGCGCGGCCAAGCGGCTGGCCCGAAAACCCGATTACCGCGACGCGATGACCGGATTTCGGGTCATCATGGAAGAATGAGCGGATGCGGCGCTCGCCTGAGCGCCCGCGCCCGCGGTCTTCGATTTAGGTCTGGCGGCGGCTGACCATGAAGGTGGCGCTGCCCTCGACCACCACCTGATCCTGCACCTTACAGACCGTGTTCATCACCACCCGGCGGCGCTCCTGATTGATCTCCTGGATGGTGCATACGGCGGTGACGGTGTCGCCGATCCGCACCGGGGCGGTGAAGCGCAGTTGCTGGTCCACGTACACCGCGCCGGGTCCCGGCAAGCGGGTGCCTGCGACGCACGAGATCAGCCCCGCGCAAAACATGCCGTGAGCGATGCGACCCTTGAACCGCGTCTGGGAGGCGAACACTTCGTTGCAATGGACCGGGTTGTTATCGCCGGTCAGGCCGGCGAACATCACCACATCGGTTTCGGTGACGGTCTTGGCGTGAGAGGCGCTCATGCCGACCTTCATATCTTCCAGGTAATAGCCGTGAATGCTGTCGTTCATGCCTTCATGCGTGGAGTACATGCCCTATCTCCGGCGAGGATGGTTGGCGAATGGCGGTTTTAAGCTGTTTTAACGCGCTCTGACAAACAACGATAGCCTACACGACCTAGCGCGCCGGTGGGAAATTCCAACCTCCCTAGGCGTTCGGATCCACCACCACCCGCCCCCGCACCTGGCCGGCCAGGATCGCCTCGGCCAAGCGCGGCACCTCCGCCAAGGGAACCACTTGGGTGGCGCGCTCCAGCGCGGCGGCGGGCAAATCGCGCGCCAGCCGCGCCCAAGCCGCCCGGCGCGGCTCCTGGGGACACTGCACCGAATCCACGCCCAGCAATCTTACCCCGCGCAAGATGAACGGCATGACCGTGGTGGGCAAATCGACGCCGCCGGCCAAGCCGCAGGCCGCCACCGCGCCGCCGTAATCGGTTTCCGCGAGCGCTCGGGCCAGAATCCGCCCGCCCACCGTATCGATCACCCCCGACCACCGCTGTGCTTCCAGCGGACGGCAGGATTGATCCATTTGATCGCGGCCGAGCACCTGTTGCGCGCCCATCTCGTGCAGGAACGCCTCATTCTCCGGCCGCCCGGTCAGCGCCGCGACCCGGTATCCCAACTGCGCCAATAACGCCACCGCCACGCTTCCGACGCCGCCGCTGGCCCCCGTCACCAACACCGGCTTCTCCAGCGCCGGCCCGACGCCGGCTTGCTCCAGGGCGATCACCGCCAGCATGGCGGTAAAACCGGCGGTGCCGATCACCATGGCCCGGCGGCTGTCCATCCCTGGCGGCAGCGGCGTCAGCCACTCCGGCTTGACCCGCGCCCGCTGGGCGTAACCGCCCCAATAACTCTCGCCCACGCCCCAGCCGGTGAGCACCACCCGATCGCCCGGCCGGTAGGCCGGCGAGGCCGACTCCAACACGGTCCCGGCCAGATCGATGCCGGGCACCAGCGGGAAGCGGCGCACGATCTTGCCCTTGCCGGTGACCGCCAGCCCGTCTTTATAGTTGAGCGAGGAATAATCCACGGCGACCAATACCGCTTCGGCCGGCAGGTCGGCGTCGGTAAGATTCATGAGATCGGCCACGGTCCGACCGTCGCGTTGGTTCAACACCAGCGCCTTCAGCGTTGTTGATGAGTTCATATCGCTCGCTCCTTGAAAAGGATTCACCGATGAAAAGATGCCGCTTCATGTTGGCGGCGGCCGATGCCGTTTGAGCCCGACAGCTTGAGAAACCCCATCAATTCAGGGCACGACGCAACTCCAGAGGCTAAATCCCCCAGAACGATCCAGTATAATCAAGCGACTTCGCGCCCGGCTGGCCCCGCCGCCCCACCGCGCCCGTTTCGGGTTGCGGTCCCAGCCTGTAATATACTGACGTGCAAGACCGGGCGATCGGTTTTCCCCGGCGCGCGCCAAAAGCCTAAGGCGCTAAGCGACCACTCCCACTAGAAGGTGAACGATGAAAATACTAGTCGCTGTAAAACGGGTCGTTGACTATAACGTCAAGGTTCGGGCAAAAGCCGACGGCTCCGGTGTGGAAACGGCCAACGTCAAGATGTCCATGAACCCCTTCGACGAAATCGCCGTGGAGGAAGCCGTCCGGTTGCAGGAGGCCGGCAAGGCCCAAGAGATCGTCGCGGTCTCGCTGGGGGTCGCCGCCTGCCAGGACACCTTGCGCACCGCGCTGGCCATGGGCGCCGACCGCGCTATTCTGGTGGAAACCGACGCCGAACTGCAACCGCTGGCGGTCGCCAAGCTCTTGAAGGCGGTGGTCGAAAAGGAGAAGCCCGACCTGGTGATCCTGGGCAAGCAAGCCATCGACGACGACGCCAATCAAACCGGCCAGATGCTCTCGGCGCTGCTCGGCTGGTCCCAAGGCGCCTTCGCCTCCAAGGTTGAGGTCGACGCCGGCGCGATCAAGGTCACCCGCGAGGTCGACGGCGGTCTGGAAACCGTGGCGTTGAAACTGCCGGCGGTGGTCACCACCGACCTGCGCTTGAACGAACCGCGCTTCGTCAAGCTGCCGAACATCATGAAAGCCAAGAAAAAACCGTTGGATGTGCTCAAACCCGCCGACCTCGGCGTCGACGTCGCCCCCCGGCTGACCACCCTCAAGGTGCAAGAACCGCCCAAGCGTCAGTCCGGGATCAAGGTCGACAGCGTCGCTGCCCTGATCGATAAGCTCCATAAAGAAGCCCACGTCATCTAACGTCACGGATACCGCATCATGAGCATTTTGGTTATCGCCGAACACGACAACGCCGCGCTGAAAGCGGCGACGCTGAACACCGTTACCGCCGCCTCCCAGTTGGGCGGCGACATCGCTGTCCTGGTGGCCGGCCACAACTGCGGCGCGGTCGCCCAAGCCGCCGCCAAGGTCGCGGGCGTCAAGAAAGTGTTGCATGCCGACGCCCCGCACTATGCCAACCAACTGGCCGAAAACGTGGCCGCGCTGGTGGTCGGCCTAGCCGGCGGCTACAGCCACATCCTCGCCCCCGCCACCGCCGCCGGCAAGAACGTGCTGCCGAGGGTGGCGGCGCTGCTGGATGTCGCCCAAATCTCCGACATCATCAAGGTGGAAAGCCCGGATACCTTCGTGCGGCCGATCTACGCCGGCAACGTGTTGGCCACCGTGCAATCCAAGGACCCGATCAAGGTGATCACCGCGCGCGGCACCGCCTTTCCGGCCGCCGCCGCCGAGGGTGGCTCGGCCGCCGTCGAAACGGTCGCCGCCACCGCCGACGCCGGGGTCTCCAGCTTCGTCGGCCAACAGCTGACGAAATCCGACCGGCCGGAACTGACCGCCGCCCGCATTATCGTCTCCGGCGGGCGCGGCATGGGCAACGGCGAGAATTTCAAACTGTTGGAAGCCGTGGCCGACAAACTCGGCGCGGCGGTGGGCGCCTCCCGCGCCGCCGTGGACGCCGGGTTCGTCCCCAACGACTATCAAGTCGGCCAGACCGGCAAGGTGGTCGCGCCCGAACTGTATATCGCCGTCGGCATTTCCGGCGCGATCCAGCATCTGGCGGGGATGAAGGACAGCAAGGTGATCGCGGCCATCAACAAAGACGAGGAAGCGCCGATCTTTCAAGTCGCCGATTACGGCCTGGTCGCCGACCTGTTCGCGGCCATGCCCGAAATGGCCCAGGAGTTGGACAAACTGAAAGCCGCCAGCTGATGGTCCGGCGTTGACCCCGCGCCGCCCGCCGCTCCCAGACCCGCGCCTCGGGGATCGGACGCGCGCGGGGCGGCGCTCGCTTTCACCTCGCAGTGCCCGCCTTTCCAGGAGACGACCGTGACCGCCTATTCCGCTCCGACCCGCGACATGCAGTTCGTTATCAACGAAGTAGCCGGCTTGGCCGAAGTCGCCGCCTTGCCGGTTTACGCCGACCAGGACGTTGGCCCGGAACTGACCGAAGCCGTTTTGGAAGAAGCCGCCAAGCTGGCCTCCGGGGTGCTGGCCCCGCTCAACCATTCCGGCGACGTCCAAGGCGTCAAGCTCGGACCCCAGGGCGTCATACCCGCCGACGGTTTCGCCGCCGCCTATCAAAAATTCATCGAAGGCGGCTGGAACGGCATCGGATGTCCGGTCGAATACGGCGGCCAGGGCTTGCCGGAACTTTTGAACACCGCCACCGAGGAAATGTGGAATTCCGCCAACATGTCCTTCGCGCTGTGTCCGCTGCTGACCTCCGGGGCGATCGAGGCGATCAGCCACGTCGGCTCGGAGCAACAAAAGTCGACCTATCTGCCGAAGATGACCAGCGGCGAATGGACCGGCACCATGAACCTGACCGAACCGCAGGCCGGTTCCGACCTGTCGGCGGTGCGCGCCCGCGCCGTGCCCGAGGGCGATCACTACCGGATTTTCGGCCAGAAAATCTTCATCACCTGGGGCGAGCACAACATGACGGCCAACACCATCCATCTGGTGCTGGCCCGCACCCCGGACGCCCCGGAAGGGGTCAAGGGCATTTCGCTGTTTATCGTGCCCAAATTTCTGGTCCGGCCAGACGGTTCGCCCGGCGAGCGCAACGACGTACACGCCGTTTCGCTCGAACACAAAATGGGCATCCACGCCAGCCCGACGTGCGTCATGGCCTTCGGCGACCAAGACGGCGCGGTCGGCTATCTGGTCGGCGAGGAAAACAAGGGCCTGGCCTATATGTTCATCATGATGAACGAGGCGCGCTTCAAAGTCGGCCTGCAGGGGCTGGCCATCGGCGAGCGCGCCTATCAGGCCGCCCGCGAGTTCGCCAAGGATCGGGTGCAGGGCCGGCCGGTCGGAATCAAGAGCGGGGATCGGGTCACCATCATCCACCACCCGGACGTGCGGCGGATGCTGATGGTCATGAAGGCGCTAAACGAAGCGATGCGGGTTCTGGCTTACACGGTCGCCAAGCATCTGGATCTGGCCCGCCACCATCCGGACGCGGAAACCCGCCGACGCCATCAGGCCCGAGTGGATGTGCTCATCCCGATCGTCAAAGGCTGGTTGAGCGAAACCGGCATCGACGTCGCCTCCCTGGGCGTGCAAATTCACGGCGGCATGGGCTTTATCGAGGAAACCGGCGCGTGCCAGCACCTGCGCGATTCCCGGATCACCACCATCTATGAAGGCACCACCGGCATTCAGGCCGCCGACTTGGCCGGGCGCAAGCTGAACATGGACAAAGGCGCGTCGATGCGGGCGCTGCTTTCCGAAATCGAGGAGACCGTCGAAGAGCTCGGCCGGGAGCCGGGCGACGATCTCGCCGCGATCCGCGCCGGCTTGCGCGATGGCGCGGCGGCGCTGTCCGAGGCGACCGCGTGGATGCTGGACACCCACAACCCGGAAGAGGTCATGGCGGTGTCAGTCGATTACCTGATGCTGGCCGGTTTCGTCTGCGGCGGCTGGCAGATGGCCCGGGCCGCGCGGATCGCGCAAAACAAATTGAAGGAAGGACGGGATTCGTCCTTTTACGAAGCCAAGCTGGTCACCGCCCGGTTTTACGCCGAACACGTGCTGCCTAAGGTCCGGGGCCTGTGCGCGTCGATCCGCAACGGCGGCGTGTCGATCTTGGCCTTGACCGAAGATCAGTTCTGACCCATCGAGTAGCGCCGGCATGACCGAACCCGCACCCCGCGAGCCTGAAATCACCCGCGACAGCTTGCTGAACCGCACCATGTCCAACCTGCGCGAAGCCTGGCGGGAGATGGCCGATTGGGGCGGCGGGCTGCTCTCCAGCGCGCCCGGCCCCAACCTGCCCGAAAAGGACGCGGAGGCGCTCAAGGCTCAGATGCGCGATTGCCTGGAAGCGCGCGGAGGCGAGGTCTCGGCCCGCGCCCGCGCCGCCAATCTGGGCCGGGTTTATCTTTCGTTGAGCCCCAAAGGGCGCAAGCGCTTCCTGCAGGTTCTCGCCGCCGAATTCGACATCAACCGCAAGACCATGGACAAGGCGGTGGAGAAACTGCGGCAAGCCGACGGCTCGCCCGAGGAGCGGGCCAAAGCCGAGCGGGCGCTTTATCAGGCCTTGCAGCCGCCGCGCCTGCGTCTGCTGGCGCAGTTCAACGCCTTGCCGGAGGGCTTTCACTTTCTGGTGGACCTGCGCGCCGAGCTGTTGGAATGGCGCAAGGACGATCCGGCGCTGGCGGCGCTGGAGCGGGATTTATTATCGCTGCTGGTGTCGTGGTTCGACGTCGGTTTTTTGGAATTGCGGCGCATCGCCTGGGATTCGCCGGCCTCGCTTTTGGAAAAGCTGTTCGTCTACGAGGCGGTCCATCCGATCCGGGATTGGAACGATCTCAAAAACCGGCTCGGCTCCGACCGGCGCTGTTTTGCGTTTTTCCATCCCCGAATGCCCGACGAGCCGCTGATCCTCGTCCAGGTCGCCTTGGTCAACGGCATCGCCGACGACGTGCATACCTTGCTCGACGAGACGGCTCCGGTGGTCGATCCCCATGAGGCCGACACCGCCATTTTCTATTCGATTTCCAACGCGCATGAAGGTTTGTCGGGCATCAGCTTCGGCAACTTTCTGATCAAGCGGGTGGTGGACGAACTGGCCGGCGAGTTCAAAAATCTCAAAACCTTCGCCACCCTCTCGCCGATTCCCGGCTTCCGCGCCTGGCTCCAACGCAAGCTCGACGAGCCGGGCAAAGAGGTTGAAGCCGAATTATTGACCGGCTCGGAACGCAAGGCGCTGGCGGCCGCCGCCGGAACGGGCGCGGAACCGGTTTCGTTAAAGACCCTGCTGCAAGGGCGCTGGAACGAAAAACCGGAACTGGCCAAGGCGCTGAAGACCCCCTTGCAGCGCCTGTGCGCCCGTTATCTGTCCAAGGAAAAACGCGAAGGCCACAGCACCGCCCTCGACCGGGTGGCGCATTTCCACCTGTCCAACGGCGCGCGGATCGAGCGGCTGAATTGGCTGGCCGACACCTCCGCCAAGGGCATGGAGCAATCGGCGGGGTTGATGGTGAACTATCTTTACAAACTCGACGACATCGAAGCCAACCACGAAGCCTATCGCGGCGAGGGCAAGGTGACCACCTCCTCGACCCTCCGCTCGCTGCTGAAAGGCTAAATCACGCCGGCCCGTCCGATGCGCGCGGGTTCAATTGCGCCGTCAGCCGCTGTTGGACGGCGTTGACCGGCCGGGTCAATCCCGCTAGCCGATCATAGAGCACCGGGGTCAAAAACAAGCTCAAAACGGTGGACAGCAGCAAGCCGCCGATGACCACCACGCCGATGGCGGTCCGGCTTTCCGAGCCCGCGCCGGTCGCCAGCGCCAGCGGCAGCGCGCCCAGCACGGTGGACAGCACCGTCATCAGAATCGGCCGCAGCCGCTGGCTGGCCCCGGCCAGCACCGCCTCGCGCACGCTCAAACCCTCCGCCCGCAGTTGGTTGGCGAACTCCACGATCAAAATCCCGTTCTTGGCCATCAACCCGATCAACAGCACGCAGCCGATCTGGCTGTAGATATTGAGTGATTGGCCGGTGAACAACAGCGCCAGCAGCGCGCCGGTCACCCCGACCGGCACGGTGAGCAGGATGACCAACGGGTGGATGAAGCTTTCAAACTGCGCCGCCAAGACCAGAAACACGATCAACAGCGCAAAGCCGAAGGTAAAATACAGGCTGCCGGAGGTATCCAGAAACAATTCGGCCGCGCCGGAGAAGGACGCGCGCGCTTCGACCGGCAATTCCTCGGCGGCGATCCCCCGAAAATCATTGACGGCCCGACCGAGATCGTAAGCGCCGACCAGCGTGGCCTCGATGGTGACCGACGGCAACCGGTCGAAGCGGCGCAGCGCCAGCGCCGAAGCCTCCTCGCTCAGATCGACGACCGCGCTCAGCGGCGCCAGTTCGCCGCTTTTGTCGCCGCGCACGAAGATGCCGCGCAGGTCTTGCGGCCCTCGCCGGTCGGCGGCTTGCGCCTGCGCCACGACCGCGTATTCCCGACCTCGATCGATGTAGGTGGTCACCTCGCGCGAGGCCAGTAGGGTTTGCAAGGTGGCGGCGATGCGCTCGATGGGAATGCCCAGTTCCTCGGCCAGGGCGCGGTGAATCTCGACCCGCAGGGTCGGCTGGCTGGACTCGTAATCGCTGTCGATGGCGGTCAGTCCCGGATTTTCGCGGGCGCGGGCCTGAATCGCCTCGCTCCACGCCACCACCGTGGCGTAGTCCGGCCCGCCGATCACGAATTGCACCGACTGCGAACTCGCGCTCCGGCCCAGGCTGGAGCGGCCGCTCGGAACGGCGCGCAGGTCGGGAATTTCGCCCAACAGGCGACGGGTTTCGCCGATGATGGTCTGTTGGCTGCGCGCGCGTTGGGTCCAGTCGCTGAGCCCGACCACCACGAAAGCTTGATTGCGGCTGCCGCCCCGTCCGGAAACCGCCAGCACCCGCTGGGCTTCGCCGCTGTCGAGCAAGGGTTGCAGCGCCCGCTCGATCTTGCGCACCCCGGCGTCGGTGAAGGCCAGCGTAGCCCCCTCTGGGGCGCGGGCGGAGATGAAGAATACGCCGCGATCCTCGGTGGGCACCAGCTCTTGCGGCAAGCCGCGATACAAGGCCAAGGCTACGGCGGCCAGCAGCGCCGCGACGGCCAGCACCACCCACGGCATGGCGAGCGCGACGGCCAGGGCGGTCCGATAGCCCCGCTCCAGCGCGGCGAAGCTCCGTTCCGACCACCGCATTAGCCGGTTCGGCGGACCCGTCCGCCCCAACAGCCGCGAGCACATCATCGGCGTCAGCGACAGCGCCACCACGGTGGAGATCGTCACCGCCGCCGCCAGCACCAACCCGAACTCCCGAAACAGCTTGCCGATTTCGCCGCCGAGCATGGACAGCGGCACGTAAACCGCGATCAGCACCGCGCTGCTGGCCAGAACCGCGAAAGTGACTTGCCGGGAACCGCGCCAGGCGGCGGCCAGCGGCGGCTCGCCGCCGTCGATCCGGCGCTGGACGTTTTCCAGCACTACGATGGCGTCGTCCACCACCAGCCCAATCGACAGAATCAAGGCCAGCAGCGTCAGCAAATTGATCGAAAAGCCCAAGGCCGCCAGCAGCATGAACGAACCGATCACCGAAACCGGAATGGCGGCGGTCGGAATCAAGGTCGCGCGCGGGGAATACAGAAACGCGAAAATCACCAGCACCACCACCCCGACCGCCACCAGCAGCGTCATCACCACTTCATCGATGCTCGCTTGGATAAACAGCGCATCGTCGGTGGCCACGGTCATTTGCACGCTTTCGGGGAGACGCGGGCGCAGCCGCTCCAGCTCGGCCCGCACTCCCGCCGACACCGCCAGGGTATTGGCCTTGGATTGACGCAGCACGCCGAGCGTGATCGCATTCTGGCCGTTGGCGCGCACCAGCGAGCTATCGTCCCGCACGCCGGGTTCCACGCGGGCCAGCTCGAACAGCCGGATCGGATACCCGTCGCGCTGGGCGACGGCCAGATTGCGGAACTCCTCGACCGTCTTCAGCCGACTGTTGACGCGCACCACCAGTTGCCGGCTGGCGGATTCCAGGGTTCCGGAGGGCAATTCCACGTTGGCTTGACGCAGCGCGGTCTCCACTTCGGCGACGGTCAGCCCGCGCGCCGCCAGCGCTTCGCTGTCCAGCCAAACCCGGATCGCATAACGGCGCGCGCCGTTGATCGTCACCTCGCCGACGCTGCTGACCGTGGTCAGCCGATCCACCACCGCCCGTTCGGCCAGATCGGTCAAGTCTTCGGCGGACAATCGGTCGCTGGTCAGCGAAATCCGCAACACCGGCTGGCTGTCGCTGTCGGCCTTGACCACGCGCGGCTCGTCGGCCTCGTCCGGCAGCCGGTTGGCCACCGAGCCGACCGCATCGCGCACGTCGGCGGCGGCGGCGTCGATGTCGCGGTCGGTGGTGAAGGTGATCCGGGTCTGGCCGCCGCCTTCGCGCGAGGTGGATTCGATCCGCCGCACCCCGTCGATCCGGGCCACCGCGCCCTCAATCACTTCAGTAATTTCAGTATCGATGATGGCGGCGGCGGCCCCGGTGTAAGTGGTGCTGACCGTCACCACCGAAGCGTCGATATCGGGCAGCTCGCGCACCGGCAGCCCGCGCAAGGCCATCGCGCCTCCGACCACGATCAACAAGCTCACCACCAAGGCGAACACCGGCCGCTTGATGAACAGATCGGACAGGAACACAGGCCGGCTCCGCGAGGTTCAGGAGGCTTGCCGGCGCGCGCCGTCGCCCGGCGTTACCGCCGGCGGGTTCTGCGCGGCCGCCCGGACCGGCGCTTTATCGCGCAACGACTGGTGGCCCTTGACCACCACCTCGACATCGGCCGCCAGTCCGGTCAGCGCCTCCACCGCCGCGTCGCGACGCTGGCCGACCGCGATCGGCGTGCGCACCGCCGCGCCTGACGCCACCACGTAAACATAGCTTTCGCCACCTTCCCGAATGACCGCCTCCTCCGGAACCAACACGGCGTCGCGGCGCTCGGCCACCACCAGCGAAACGCTCATGAACAGCCCCTCCGGCAGCAGCGCGTCGGGATTGGGCAATTCGGCCCGCACCCGAAAGGCGCGCGCGGATGGCTCGATCCGGGTATCCACCGCGCGCACCGCGCCGGCAAAGCGCCGATTCGGAAAAGCCGCGCTGACGGCGCTGACGGTCTGGCCGGCCTTGACCGCGCTGAAATACCGTTCGGGAACCTTGAATTCCAATTCGACCGGATTGAGATCGTCGAGCGTGGTTAACACCGCGCTGGTATCGACGTAAGCGCCGAGATTGACGTTGCGCAGCCCCACCACCCCGCCGAACGGCGCGCGGATGATCCGCTTGTCGCGTTGGCTGCGGACCGCTTCCAGGCGGGCTTCGGCCATGCCGAGCTTGCCGCGCAGTTCGTCCAGATCGGCCTCCGATAGCAGCTTGCGGGCGCGCAACGCCTCGGCGCGCGCCATCTGGGCGCGCAGGTTGGTCAACTCGCTCTCAGCTTCCCGCACCCCGGCCCGCTCGCTGGCGCTGTCGAGCTCCACCAGCACCGCGCCGGCTTGAACCCGTTGGCCGGCCTCGAAGGCGATGCGGGTGATCAGTCCGGCCGTCGTCGGCACGATCTTGACCGATTGGGCGGCGCGGGTGGTGCCGACCGCCGTCACGGTCTCCTGAATCTCGCCGCGCCGGCTGTAGGCGGTTTCGACCACCGTGGCGCTGCGGCGCGGCGGCGGAGGCTCGGCGGAGGCCGGCTCGCCGTGTTGGAGCCAATACCAACCACCGGCCGCTGACGCAACCATCAAGGCGGCGATGCCGAATTGAGAAGCTAGACGCATGGCGCGGTTGACTGAAAAAGGCTCTTGAACACCGACGCAACAACAGATCGCATCGACTTGGGCTGACGGGACGGCAGACTCGGCAGGGACGGCGTTCGCGGCGCGACGCTCCACGCCGAAAATCAACCGTTTGACCCGCCGCCCGCGCCCGTCGTTCCAGGCGCGGCGGAGGGATGATGACTATACTCCATGATGGGTGGTTGCCGATAACCCGGAAACCGCCGGTGCGTTCGGCGCTGAGCCATTCAGGCTCTCGAACGGGTTTTCCATCCTATTCGCTCACCGCTTTGGGGTTTGTCATGCGCATCCGAAAACAACCGTTCCGGCTCGTTATTTTTTATCTGTTGCTCGGTTTGACAGCATTCGAAGCCGCCAGCGCCGCCGTCCGCGCGGACTTTTTCGCCGAATTCGATCCCTCGGCCGGCAAGCTGCCGTTTCCCACCAACCTACTGTTCGCCGGTTCGACCGACGGCACCCTGAATATTCCAGTCGCCGACCCCAACAATTTGGCCGATCCTCGGGTCGCCTTGAACGAATTGGACGGATTTTCCACCGTCGCGCCGCTGACCGTCCAATTTTCCAGCGCCTTGCAAACCGACGCCCTGAAAGCGGTCGGCGCGGTGCGGGTTTTTCAAGTCGCGCTGGTGAATCCGTTTCTCGATCCGACCACCCGCGCGCCGTTCGCCATCACTCAAGTCGAACGTGAACTCACCGCCGGCAGCGATTATGCGGTCGGCCTATCGCCAGTCGATGCCGCCAGGACCACGCTGACCATCAATCCGTTGCGCCCGCTCGCCCCTAAAACCGGTTATTTAGTGGTCCTGACCGACGGTATTCAGGATGAAAGCGGTTTCAACGCCTCTCCCTCGCCGATCTATCAGCTGGCCAAGCGGGAAATGCCGCTGATAACCGCCGGCGGCAACAGCGCGATTCCCGGCGTGAGCGACGCCCAGGCGCGGACCCTGGAGGGGCTGCGACAGCTGGTCAACAACCAGGAAAACGCCGCCGCCAGCCAAGGGATCAGCAAAAGCGGCATCGTGTTGAGCTGGACCTTCATGACCCAATCCATCGACGATGCGTTCGCGGCCATCGACCAAGCGCCCAAACCGCAAGTTATACCGAATTTCGCTCTCAAGCCGACCGGCGCGACCACAGCCGCCGTCGGCTTGGGCTTGCCCGGTTACTCCGACATTTATGCGGGTGTCTTAGCCGTCCCTTTCTATCTCGATAAAGACAAGCCTTTGAGCGGCCACTGGCGCACCGCCGAGGGTGGACCGGTGACCCGCTACAACCCGCTGCCCGCCGCATCCGCCGCCCAACTTCCGGCGCTGATGACCGTTCCCAACGCCGCGAGCGGCCAGCGCAAGCCGGTGAGCGGCTGGCCGGTGGTCATCTTCCAGCACGGCATCACCCAAAATCGGACCAACCTATTCTTGATCGCCGACGCCTTGGCCTTCGCCGGATTCGCCGCCGTCGCCATCGATTTGCCACTGCACGGGATCACCGACAAGGCAAATCCCTTTTACCTCGCGGGACTGGAACGGACCTTCGATCTGGATCTCAGCAACAACACTACTGGAGCCGAGGGTCCGGACGGCGTCATCGACGCTTCGGGCAACTATTTCATCAATCTAAGGAGCCTGCTCACCAGCCGCGACAACACCCGCCAAGCCGCCGAGGATTTGCGGCAACTCACGGCCGCTTTGCCGGTCGTGGATCTGGACGGCGACCTGCAACCCGATCTCAACCCCCGCCGCATCCATTTTGTCGGTCATTCCCTGGGCGGCATCGTCGGAACCCCATACCTCGGCATCGATGACACCGCGGCCAGCGCGACGCTGGCCATGCCCGGCGGCGGTATCGCCAAACTGCTCGACGGTTCGGCCACCTTCGGGCCGCGCATCGCCGCCGGCCTCGCCGCCGCCGGCCTCGTCAAGGGCACGCCCGAATACGAGGCTTATCTCGTCGCCGCGCAAACGGCGGTCGATTCCGGCGATCCGATCAATTACGCCGTCGCGGCCGCCGCTCGGCACCCGATTCATTTGATCGAAGTCATCGGCGGCGACGGCGCGCCTTCCGACCGAGTGATCCCGAACACCGTGGCGCACGCGCCGCTGTCGGGCACCGAACCCTTAGCCACCATCATGGGTCTTCGCTCCATCAACCGCTCGGCGTGGGATGACAAGGGCTTGCGGGTCATCGTCCGCTTTATCCGAGGCGATCACGGCTCGATCATCAACCCCACCGCCGATGTCGGGACAACCGCCGAGATGCAGGGACAATTAATCAGTTTCCTGCAAAGCCTCGGCACGGAACTGGAGATCCTCTATCATCCGGTTGTGAAATAATCCCCCGCACCCCCACTGTTGGAACCCCGCCCGGCGACGCGCGGGGTTTTTTTGGCGCGCGGGATCGCCGCCTCTTTACGGCTCGACCGTCAATGGGTAGATTGCCGCCACTTCGCTAACGAGCTGATCGAATCGCATGGCCCAATACATCTACACCATGAACCGCGTGGGCAAGGTCGTGCCCCCCAAGCGGGAAATCCTGAAAGACATCTCCCTGTCGTTCTTTCCTGGCGCCAAAATCGGCGTACTGGGACTGAACGGCTCGGGCAAATCCACCCTGCTGCGGATCATGGCCGGCGTGGATGGCGACATTCTGGGCGAAGCCCGCCCCCAACCCGGCATCAAGATCGGCTTGCTGTCTCAGGAACCTCAACTCGATCCCACCAAGGATGTGCGGGGCAATGTTGAGGAGGCGCTGCAACCGATCAAGACCGCGCTGGCCCGCCTGGATGAGGTTTACGCCGCCTACGCCGACGCCGACGCCGATTTCGAGAAACTGGCCTCCGAACAAGCCGACCTGGAAAGCTACCTCCAAGCCGCCGACGGCCACAATCTGGACCGCACCCTGGATGTCGCCGCCGATGCGCTGCGCCTGCCGCCCTGGGAATCGGAAGTCGCCACGCTATCGGGCGGCGAAAAACGCCGGGTGGCGCTGTGCCGCTTGCTGCTCTCCAAACCCGACATGCTGCTGCTGGACGAACCGACCAACCATCTCGACGCCGAATCGGTCGCGTGGCTGGAACGGTTTCTCCAGGACTATCCCGGCACCGTGGTCGCGGTCACCCACGACCGCTATTTTCTCGACAACGTCGCCGGTTGGATTCTGGAACTGGACCGGGGTCGGGGCATTCCGTGGGAAGGCAATTATTCCTCTTGGCTGGCGCAGAAAGAGCAGCGGCTGGAGATCGAGGAGAAGCAGGAAACCGCCCATATCAAGGCGATGAAGGCCGAATTGGAATGGGTGCGCGCCAACCCCAAGGGCCGCCACGCCAAAAGCAAGGCCCGCGTCGCCCGCTTCGAGGAACTGGAATCGCAGGAATTCCAAAAGCGCAACGAAACCCAGGAACTCTACATCCCGCCGGGGCCGCGCTTGGGCGATCTGGTGGTCGAGGCCACCGGCCTTCGCAAGGGCTTCGGTGATCGCCTGCTGATCGACGGTCTGGACTTCAAGCTGCCCAAGGGCGGCATCGTCGGGATAATCGGTCCCAACGGCGCGGGCAAGACCACCTTATTCCGGATGCTGGTGGGGCAGGAACCGCCGGATGGCGGCAGTTTGCGGGTCGGCGACAGCGTCAAACTGGCCTACGTCGATCAATCGCGCGATAGCCTCGCCGCCGGCAAAACCGTCTGGGAGGAAATTTCCGACGGCTTGGACGTGATCGCCGTCGGCAATTATCAGATCAACTCCCGCGCCTACGTCGGCCGCTTCAATTTCAAGGGTCCGGACCAACAGAAGTTCGTCAAGGATTTGTCCGGCGGCGAGCGCAATCGGGTTCACCTCGCCAAGCTGTTGAAAAGCGGCGGCAACGTCTTGCTGTTGGACGAGCCGACCAACGATCTGGACGTGGAAACGCTGCGGGCGCTGGAGGAAGCGCTGCTGGCCTTCGCCGGCTGCGCGGTGATCATCTCCCACGACCGCTGGTTTCTGGATCGGATCGCCACCCACATTCTGGCTTTCGAGGGCGACTCGCAAGCGGTGTGGTTTGAAGGTAATTACGCCGACTACGAAGCCGACCGCAAGCGCCGATTGGGAGTAGAGGCCGATCAGCCGCACCGGATCAAATACCGAAAACTCGCTTGAGCTTTGGTCCTCCCGCTCCGGCTGACGAGCGAGCCGGAGTCAGGAGGACAACGGATTGCCGGTCAGCCGCCTGGCGAAATTGACCAGCATGGCGGCGGTCGCCCCCCAGATAAACCGATCCTCAAAGGGAATCACGTAGTAGCTTCGCTGCTGACCCTTAAACAGCATGCTGCGGCGTTCGTGGTTTTGCGGATCGAGAATGAAGTCCAAGGGCACCTCGAACGCCTCGGCGACTTCGAAGGCGTCCAGCACCAACTCAAAGGGTGGGGTCACGAACGCCACCACCGGGGTAACCAGAAAGCCGGTCACCGTCTGATATAAATCCAAGAATCCCGCGATTTCCGTCACATGCTGGCGGTTCAGGCCGATTTCTTCCTCGGCTTCGCGCAACGCGGTAGCCACCGGGCCTTCATCGCTCTCCTCCGCCCGTCCGCCTGGAAAGCTGATCTGTCCGCCATGGTGCTCCAAGTGGGCGGTGCGCTGGGTCAGCAACACCGTGTAGCCGCGCGGCCATTCGATTAGGGGGATCAGCACCGAGGCCGGGGTCAACGCCCGTTCCTCGCGTTCCATCCCGGCCACCGCGTGATCGCCGGTGACGGCGTCCAACTCATGGGTGGGGTGCAGGCAACCGCGAATCCGCGCGCGCATTTCCGCGTGGTTCACGCCGGCTCCGAGGGCGCGCCGAACAAACGGCGGTAATTGGCGCTGGTCGCGGCGGCGACGTGCTCCAGCGACTCACCCCGCAGCCGGGCGACACATTCCGCCACCTGCCGCACCCAGGCGGGTTGATTGGGCTTGCCCCGGTGCGGTACCGGGGCGAGATAAGGCGAGTCGGTTTCAACCAGCATTCGGTCGGCCGGCGCCTTTTGCGCGACTTCCTGAATCTGGCGGGCGTTCTTGAAGGTCACGATCCCGGAAAATGAGATGTAAAACCCCAATTCCAGCGCCTGCTCCGCCATCGCCCAATCCTCGGTGAAACAATGCAACACTCCGCCGACCTCGGCCGCGCCTTCCTCCCGCAAAATAGCGATCGTATCGGCGCGGGCGTCGCGGGTATGGACGATCAAGGGTTTGCCGAGTTGGCGGGCGACAGCGATATGCAGGCGAAACCAATCCTGCTGGCGAGCCACGCTGTCGCGGCCGTAGTAATAATCCAGGCCGGTTTCGCCGATGGCGACCACGCGCGGCTCGCGGCCCAGCGCGCTGAGCTCGGCCGCGCTCGGCGCGCGTCCGCCCTCTTCGCTGGGGTGCACCCCCACCGACAGCGCGATCTGGGGATACGGCTCGGTCATCCGCGCCAGCGCCGGCCAGCTTTCCAGATCGGTCGCCACGCTCAACAGGCGGGCGACGCCGTTTTGCGCGGCGGCGTCCAACACGCCGGCCAGCCCGCCGGCAAAGCGGTCAAGGTCGAGCCGGTCCAAATGACAGTGGGAATCGACGAGCATGAAAAGCCGACCGTCAGTCCGTTACATGGTGTTGGTCGCTTGATCGACGCGCGGGTAACCCGCCAGCAGGGCGTCGATCTTTTTTTGCAGATTGGCTCCCTCGATGCCCGCGAATTGAATGCCGACTCCCATCTGCCGCCCGCCGGGCGTGGTCCGGTAATTGATCCAAATCACCTTGCCGGTGATGGCGAAGCGCTCCGGATCTTCAAGCAAGGTCAACAGCAAAAAAACTTCGTCGCCCAGCTCGAAGGATTTTTCGGTCGAGATAAAAATCCCCCCGCCCTTGATAAACGGCATATAACTGGCGTGCAGCATCGCCTTGTCCTTGATGGCCAGAGATATAACGCCTTGACGGGGAGCGACGGACATAATGTTTCAACCTTCGATGGCGGGCCTTTGCAATGGATCGGATACTATACCCCGCGCCCCGTCACAAAAAAACGCCTCCAGCGCCAGCGGCATGTTGATTTGGGTGGTGGCGCTCAAGCCGGACAAACGAACGGCGGCATCCAGGCGTTCGAACAACGCGCGCGGCGGCTGGCGGTCTGCCCAGCGCCTCAAAACCGCCGCAAGGTCCGGATTGCTCAAGCGCGGCGGTTCGGCGCTCAAGCGAAGCCGGATCATATCGGTGTGCCAGCCGACCAGCCAGCGCAAATTCTCGGTCACATCGCCCTGCAACCACGCTTCCGCCGTCCGCGATGGCTCCGTCGCGCCCTGAAGCACTCGGTCATAACTGTCGAGCAATTGCCGGCGGCGGCTCCAACGCGACGGTTCGGCCAAGGCCAGGGCCGCCAGCGGCGCGCCGCCGGCGACCTCAAGCAAGATTCGCGCGTCCAAACGCGCATCGATCCGGGATGCAAGCCACGCAATGGCCTCTGGCGCGGGCGGCGGTTCAAACCTGAGCATCTGGCAGCGGCTGCGCACGGTGGCGGGCAATCGGGCGGGCCGAGCGGCGACCAACAGCAGCAAGCCGTCGCCGGGCGGCTCTTCCAAAGTCTTTAACAGGCTATTGGCGGCATTGAGATTCAGCCGGTCGGCCGGCTCGATCAAAACGATCTTGCAGCCGCCGCAATAGGCGGTTAGCCCCAGAAACTCCCGCAGTTCTCGGATTTGATCGACCTTGATCGCTTTTCCGTCCTCGGCGGGCCTTACGGCGCTGAAATCGGGATGGCTGCCGGCCTGGAACCAGTGACAACCCTGGCACTGCCCGCAGGCATCGCCTTGCGCATCCGGCGTTTCGCAGCAGCGAGAGGCCGCCAAGCGACGGGCGAACAGGCCCTTGCCCAATCCGTCCGGACCGGCCAGCAGCAGGGCGTGGGGCCACCGGCCGTCGGCTCGATGCTGGTGGAGCCGCCGCCACAGCGGCGCGTGCCAGGGCAGGCGCTCAACCACCGATCCGCTCCAGCCATCCGGCGAGTAGCGCTTCCACTTGTGCTCGGACCTCAGTCATGCCGCGCCCGGCGTTCACGATCCGGTAGCGTTCGGGCCAGCGCCGCGCCCGCTCCAGATAAACGCTCCGAGCCCGCTCGAAAAAAGCCTGTTGCTCGCGTTCGAACCGATCCGCCGCGCCGCGCCGGCCGGCCCGCTCCAAGCCCTCGGCGACCGGCAGGTCGAACAGCAGGGTTAAATCCGGTTGCAACCCTTGTTGCACCCAGTCTTCTAGCACCGCGATCTTATCGTGCGCCAGACCGCGCCCGCCGCCTTGATAGGCGTAAGTCGCGTCGGTAAAACGGTCGCACAGCACCCACTGCCCCGCCGCCAGCGCCGGACGGATGACCCGTTCGAGATGTTCGGAACGGGCCGCGAACATCAGCAGCGTTTCGGTGCTCAGGGCCATGCCCCCCTCGCGATGCCCCAACAGCAGCGCGCGAATTTCCTCGCCCAATGCGGTGCCGCCGGGCTCGCGCGTCACCAGCACGGGATGGCCGGCCCGTTCCAAACAGGCGCGCACGAAGGAAAGTTGGGTGGTCTTGCCGCCCCCTTCGATGCCATCGACGGCGATCAGCCGGCTCGCCATGTCAGTTTTTTCGCTTCAACTGATAGCGGCGGACGGCTTGGTTGTGCTCGGCCAAGGTCGCGGAAAAAGCGTGGCCGCCGTCGCCGGTCGCCACGAAGTAGAGCGCGTTGCCGGGCGCGGGATTCACGGCAGCCGCCAGCGAAGCCGCGCCCGGCAACGCGATGGGGGTCGGCGGCAAGCCTTTGCGGGTATAGGTGTTATACGGCGTGTCGGCCACCAAATCCTTGCGGCGCAAATTGCCGTCGAAGGCGTCGCCCAAGCCGTAAATCACCGTGGGATCGGTCTGCAATAACATGCCTTTTTGCAAGCGGCGGGCGAATACGCCGGCGACCGCTGGGCGCTCCTCGGGCAAGCCGGTCTCCTTCTCGATGATCGAGGCCAGGATCAAGGCTTGATACGGACCGTCGAGCGGCGCGTTTGGCGCGCGCCGGCTCCAGGCGTCGTTCAACTGCCGGTCCATCGCCGCTAGCGCCCGGCGCAAAAACGCTTCGTCGGTGGTTCCGGTCGGAAAATGGTAGGTGTCGGGAAAAAACCGGCCTTCGGGGTGGTCGCCGGCGCGGCCCAAGCGCGTCATGATCTCGGCGTCGCTCGCCTCCCGCAAGGTTTGCACGATCTTCGGATGGGCGGCCAGGGCTTGGCGCAGCTGCTGGAAGGTCCAGCCTTCCACCACGCTCAGGGCGTGTTGGATCACCCGACCGGCCGCGATTTGCTCGATCAAACCGCGCGGGGTGATGCGGGGCGTGACGGCGTATTCGCCCGCTTTCAGCCGGGAAGCCAGCCCGTTGAGACGGATATGGGTTTCCAGATAGAGCGCGGGCCGCGACAGGCCCGGTTGCTCTTGCAGTTCCCGCACGATATCGCCGACCCCCATGCCCGGCTTGAGGTCCAACACCCATCCCTCGGCCGAGCCGGCGAGCGGGGTGTCGAGAAAGCGCTGATAGTCGGCGTAAAGCAGGTACAGCGCCGATCCGAAGACCAGCGCCAGCGCGGTGAGGAGAGACGGGATGCGGTTACGCAACAGCATGAAACAAAGGGTAATGTTCCGGGTTAGCTCCCACCCTGGACCCGCCTAGCCGCGGCGGCGGCTCGGGCCAGGGCTCATCCCAAGGCTCGGAAAATAACCGTGCCGTTGGTGCCGCCGAAACCGAAGGAATTCGAAAGCGCGACTTTGACCTTCCGTTCTTGAGCGGCGTGCGGGACGTAATTGAGATCGCAACCCGCTTCGGGACGGTCCAAATTGATGGTCGGCGGCAATACCTGATCGCGGATCGCCAGGATCGAAAAAATCGCCTCGACGCCACCGGCGGCCCCCAGCAGATGGCCGGTCATCGATTTGGTCGAACTCATCGCCAAGCGGTAGGCGTGCTCGCCGAACACCGTCTTGGCCGCGTCGCTTTCAATCTTGTCGCCGGCCGGCGTCGAGGTGCCGTGGGCGTTGATGTAATCGACCGCGTCGGGATTGAGTTGCGCGTCGCGCAGGGCGGCCGCCATCGACCGGCGCGCACCGTCGCCGTCCGGCGGCGGCAAGGTCATATGATAGGCGTCGCCGCTCATTCCAAAGCCGATTAACTCGGCGTGAATGCGCGCGCCGCGTTGCTTGGCGCAGTCGTAGTCCTCCAACACCAGCACCCCCGCGCCGTCGCTCAGCACGAAGCCGTCGCGGTCCTGATCCCAGGGCCGGCTGGCTTTCTCCGGCTCGCCGTTGCGCAGCGACAAAGCGCGCGCCGCCGCGAACCCGCACAACCCGGTCGGCGTGGTGGCCATTTCCGCGCCGCCGGCGAGCATCACGTCGGCGTCGCCGCACGCGATCAACCGACCGGCCAGGCCGATGCTGTGGGTGCCGGTGGTGCAGGCCGTCACCACCGCCAAATTCGGCCCCTTGATGCCAAACAGGACCGACAGGTTGCCCGACACCATGTTGATGATGCTGCGCGGCACATAAAACGGCGTGAGCCGGCGCGGCCCGCCCTTCAAAAAAGCGGCGTGCCCCTCCTCGATGCCCGGCAGGCCGCCGATTCCGGAGCCGATGAAGGTGCCGATCCGTTCGGCGTTGGCTTCGGTGATCTCCAGGCCCGCGTCCTGAATCGCCTGCGCCGCCGCGCCGATGCCGTAATGAATGAAGGCGTCCATCTTCTTGGCTTCCTTGAGATTCAGGTACTGCTCGACTTTAAAATCCTTTACCGCTCCGCCGATGCGCACCGGATAGTCGCTGACGTCGAAGGCGGTAATCGGGCCGATGCCGCTGCGGCCGGCCAAGATGTTGGCCCAGGCCGTCTCCACGGTGCTGCCGACCGGGGAGACGATGCCCATGCCCGTCACTACCACTCGCCGCTTGGCCACGGAACAACCCTCCTCACTGCGCCGATGATAAAAGGCCGCGATTTCCGCGAGCGGCTGCGTTGTTGCTCATGGGTGCCGATCCGAGCGCCTCAGCCAAGATGCGTGGCGATGTAATCGATCGCCTGTTGGACGGTCGTAATCTTCTCGGCGTCCTCGTCGGGAATTTCCAGTTCGAATTCTTCCTCCAGGGCCATCACCAACTCGACGGTATCCAAGGAATCAGCGCCGAGATCCTCGACGAAGGAAGCCTCGTTAGTCACTTGCTCTTCCTTGACGCCCAATTGCTCGATGATGATTTTCTTAACGCGAGCTTCGATGTTGCTGATATCAGTCATAATGGTTTGATTCCTCGTTGTGAGCCCCAGCAGACAACCGCGGCATTACCGCGGAGTATTGTATGGAAAACAGCCTCGGGGATGCCATACATTGTAGCGATGCCCTCAGGCCATGTGCATCCCGCCGTTGACGTGCAACGTCTCGCCGGTGATGTAAGCCGCCGCCGGCGACGCCAAAAACGCCACGGCGGCGGCGACGTCCTCGGGCGTTCCCAGCCGCTGCAACGGAACGGCGCCGATTGCGGCGTCGCGTTGCGCCGCCGGCAACGCGCGGGTCATGTCGGTGTCGATGGCGCCCGGCGCCACGGCGTTGACCGTGATGTTGCGCGAACCCACCTCGCGCGCCAGCGACTTGGTAAACCCGATGACGCCGGCCTTGGCCGCCGCGTAGTTGGCTTGACCGGGGTTGCCGGTGGCGCCGACCACGGAGGTGATATTGATGATGCGCCCGCGCTGGGCTTTCATCATGCTCCGCAACACCGCCTTGCTCAGCCGGTAGACCGAGGACAAATCGGTATCGAGGACGGTGGTCCACTCCTCTTCCTTCATCCGCAGCAACAGGTTGTCGCGGGTGACGCCGGCGTTGTTGACCAGGATGGTCGGCGCGCCGAAAGCTTGAGCCGCCGTCTTGATCGCCGCCTCCACCGACAAAGCGTCGGTAACGTCCAGCCGCAGCCCGCAACCCCTGACGCCGCGTTCGGATAAATCTCGACTGATGGCTTCAGCGCCGGACTCGGTGGTCGCGGTGCCGACCACGACCGCCCCGAGCCTCCCCAGCTCGCGGGCGATCGCCTGGCCGATGCCGCGGCTGGCCCCCGTCACCAAAGCGATTTCACCGTCAAGCACCGCCATCGTCGGATCTCCCCCGTTCAATACTTCAACAACGTCGCGCCCCAGGTGAACCCGCCGCCGAACCCTTCCAGCAACACGGTGTCGCCCCGCTGGATCCGGCCGTCGCGCACCGCGACATCCAAGGCCAGCGGCACCGAAGCCGCCGAGGTGTTGCCGTGGGTCCGCACGCAATCCACCATCCGCCCGTCCGGCAGGCCCAGACGCTTGGCGGTGGCGGCGAGAATCCGGCGGTTGGCTTGATGCGGGATCACCCAGTTCACATCGGCGACGCTCATCTGGTTGGCCGTCAAAATCTGTTCGGCGATGTCCTTTAAGGTGGTCACCGCCACCTTGAACACCTCGCTGCCGCGCATTTCGACGAAGGCGGCGTTTTCCCGGGTCTTGTCGTAACCGCTGGACACGCCGGCCGGCACCCACAACAATTCCTTGTAGCGGCCGTCGGCCCCCAAGCGGCTGTCGATGACGCCGGGCTCCTCGGCCGCCTCCAGCACCACCGCGCCGGCGCCGTCGCCGAACAGGATGCAGGTGCCGCGATCGCGCCAGTCGATGATGCGGGTGAAGGTGTCCGCGCCGACCACCAGCGCCCGGCGGGACGCGCCGGTGCGGATGAAACGGTTGGCGATGTCCAAAGCGTAAACGAAACCGGTGCACACCGCCTGCACGTCGAAGGCGGGGCCGCCGTAGCAACCCAGCCGGTGTTGCAGTTGGGTGGCGACGCTCGGAAACACGTGATCGGGGGTGGTGGTGCCGAGCACGATCAGATCGATGGCCCCCGGTTCGACCCCGGCGGCGTCCAAGGCCCGGCGCGCGGCCTGTTCGGCCAGATCGCAGGTGGTTTCGCCCGGCGCGGCGACATGGCGCTCCTCGACGCCGGTCCGTTCGACGATCCATTCCGCCGTCGTGTCGATCATCTGTTCGAGATCGGCGTTGCTCAGCACTTTTTCGGGCAAATAGCCGCCAGTTCCAACGATTCGGGCGTAATTCAAAGGGCTTGTCTCTCGACGTGGAGGGCCGTCAGATGCGCGTCGATGCGCCGGGGCAGATCTTGCTTCGCCTCCAGGACCGCCACTCGGATGGCGTTGGCGAAGGCCAGGGCGTCCGCTCCGCCGTGGCTCTTGACGACGATGCCCTGCAATCCGAGCAGGCTCGCGCCGTTGTAGCGGCGGGGGTCGATCTTGCGGCCGAAAGCCCGCAACACCGGCAACGCGATCAATCCGGCCAGCCGGGTCAGCAGGTTGCGCTTGAATTCTTGGGTCAGGTAATGACGGACCAACTTGGCGACGCCCTCGCTGCTTTTGAGCGCGACATTGCCGACGAAGCCGTCGCACACCACCACGTCGACATCGTCCAGGTAAATGCCGTCGCCTTCGACGAAGCCGATGTAGTTGAGATCGCTCGCGGCCAGCAAGCGGGCGGCTTCCTTGACCTGTTCGTTGCCCTTGATGTCTTCCTCGCCGATATTCAGGAGGCCGACCCGAGGCCGTTCGACGCCGTTGACGGCGGCCAGCACCGAGCCCATGACCGCAAATTGCAATAGGTGTTCGGCGGTGCTGTCGACGTTCGCCCCCAAGTCCAATACCCGGGCATGGCCGCGCGCCGTCGGCATCGTGGTGCAAATGGCGGGTCGGTCGATGCCGGGCAAGGTTTTGAGGACGAACCGGGAGGTCGCCATCAACGCGCCGGTGTTGCCGGCGCTGACGCAGGCGTGCGCTTCGCCCTGCTTGACCAGATTGATGGCGACCCGCATCGAGGAATCTTTCTTGGCCCGCAAGGCCTGGGCGGGCGATTCGTCCATGCTCACCAACTGGGAGGCGTGCCGGACGACCAGCTGGGGGTGGCCTTTGGCTTTCAGCCGGACCAGAACGTCCGACAAGACGGTTTCCTGACCCACCAGGATCAGACGCAAGTCCTCGCCGGCCTCCCGCAACGCCAGCAAAGCGGCGGGCACCACCACGTCGGCTCCGGCATCGCCCCCCATGCCGTCCAGGGCGATGGTCAGAGGTCCGCTCATGAGCGCGAGCGCCTCACGTCAAAACCGAGCGAGCGGGACCAGCCCCGCCGGGACCGGGCCAGCGGCTCACTCTTCGCTCTCGGCCGCCACGGGCTGATCGATGATTTTCCGGCCGCGATAATAGCCGGTCGGGGTCACATGGTGGCGGCGGTGCAATTCGCCCGAGGTCCGATCCACCGACAGGGTGGGACCGGTCAGGGCGTCGTGGGCGCGGCGCATGCCGCGTTTCGAGGAACTCTTGCGTCCTTTTTGGACAGCCATGGTCAAGCACTCCGTTTCGAATCGGATAACAGGGACGCCAAACCCGCGAAGGGCCGGCGGCGTTCCGCCCGCGACGCTTCGTCGCCGGGCGCTCGATAACCGTTGGCCTCACAGTCGCGCCGATCTTCGTGGCGCGGAATTTGCGGGAGGGCCAACAATAATTCGTCTTCCACCCAATCGGCCACACGCGCGCCTTCATCGGCCACCAGCAGCGGATCGTAAGCCTCGGGCAGTCCAGCGGCCTCGGCCTCGGCGCGGATCAGGCCCAAGCTGACCGGCACCGCCAAGCGCAGGGGCAACGGACCCAGGCAGCGCTGACAGACCAGTTCGACCTGGGCTTTGAGCTGGCCCCTGATGAAACGCACGCCCCGCTCGTCCACGCCGGTCGCCAGCGCGATCTCGACGGCCCCTTCGGCGCGGTTTAAGGCCCCAAGCCGCGGCAATGCGGCCAGCGCCAGCTCGCCGTCCAACCGTCCTCGTTTTTCGGCCAGTTGCCACAGATTGATTTTGTTGGAAAACGGGGGGGCCTGCATAAGACGCGGGATAATATAAGGCTGTCGGTTTTATGTCAAAATATAGGCTGATTCTAAACCTATCGCGGCCCATCAGCCACCGCGCGAGCGCCATGTCCACCCCGTTTGATCAGCGTCGCTTGATTCTGGCGTCCACTTCGCCCTTCCGCCGCGAGTTGCTGGCGCGCCTGGGACTGCCGTTCGCCGTCCGCGCCCCCGAGGTCGATGAAAGCCCCCTGACCGGAGAAGCGGCCCCGGCGCTGGTCGCGCGGCTGGCGGAACTGAAAGCCCGTTTTGTGGCGGAGCGCGAACCGGCGGCGCTGGTGATCGGCTCGGATCAAGTCGCGGTCTTGGACGGCGAGATCATCGGCAAGCCCGGCGATCACCAACGAGCGGCCGCCCAACTGCGGCGCGCTTCGGGTCGCGCGGTGGTCTTTCAGACCGGCGTGTGCCTGTTCGACAGCGCCAGCGGCGAGCGCCAAGTGGCCGTGGAGCGCTTCGGCGTGGTGTTTCGTGCTTTGACCCCGGCGATGATCGAACGTTATCTGCGCCGGGAACAGCCCTATCACTGCGCCGGCAGCTTCAAATCCGAAGGCTTGGGGATCGCGCTGTTCGAGCGGCTGGAAGGCGACGATCCCACCGGATTGATCGGCCTGCCGTTGATCCGCCTCACCCGGATGCTCGAAGCCGCCGGGATGCCGGTGCTGTGACCGGGCGCTAGCGCCAGCGAATGCCGCCGTCGAGCCCCAGCGCCTTGCCGAGCACCGCGCCCAGGCTGGCTTCGGTCTCGGTCAGCAGGCGATCCAGCCAGCGGGTGCGCTGGGTGTAATCGACCACGTTCTTTTGACCGATCACGTCCTCGGCCACGGAGCGGCTGCTGCCGAGCGCGTCCACCAAACCCAGATTCACGCTCTGCTCGCCGGTCCACATCAGCCCGCTGAACACCTCGGCGCGGTTTTTCAGCCGCTCGCCCCGACCCTGCCTGACCGCCGCGATGAACTGCTGGTGGATGCCGTCCAGCATCCCTTGCAGGTGCTGCACTTCCGCCGGATTGACCGGCTTGAAAGGATCGAGAAAATCCTTGTTGTCGCCCGCCGTGTAGGCCCGCCGCTCGATGCCGAGCTTATCGATCGCGCCGGTGAAGCCGAAGCTGTCCATCCGCACCCCGATGGAGCCGACGATGCTGGCTTTGTTGGCGTAGATGTTCTGCGCCGCCGCCGCGATGTAGTAGCCGCCCGAGGCGCAGACGTCGCTGGCCACGGCGTGGACCGGAAGTTTCGGATACTGCTGGCGCAGCTTCTGAATTTCGTCGTAAATCTCGCCGGCCTGCACCGGACTGCCGCCGGGGCTGTTGATTTCCAGCACCACCCCGACGGTGTTTTTATCCTTGAACGCCTTGCGCAAGGCTTCGATGACGTTCTTGGCGCTGGCCTCGGTCCCGCTGGCGATCAGGCCCTCCACCCGGATCAACGCCGTATGCTCCTTGACGGCGGTGGCGGCGACCGAGCCCAGTTTCTCCGGCCACGCCATCGCCAACAAGGCCAAAAGATACGCGAAAAACAGCAGCTTGAAAAAAATCCCCCACCGGCGGGCCCGGCGCTGTTCGGCGACGGCGGCGAACGCCAGTTTGGTCAGCGCCTCGCGCGCCCACCGATCGTCGCCGGGAAGGTTGGAGTTGGGATTCAGATCATTCATGCTCACCTCGTTCAACTAGCGCCCATCGCTCAGACGGTCGACAACGCTTTTCAGTTCGGCCGGCAACGGCGCGCTGACCGCGATGTCCCGGCCCTCGAGCGGCAGCATCAGGCTGTGCGCGTGCAGGAACAGCCGACGCAGCCCGCACTGTTCGGCCAGCCAGCGGTCGAAGGCCGGATCGCCGTATTTATCATCGCCGGCGAGCGGATGGCCGATTTCGGCGGCGTGCACCCGAATTTGATGGGTGCGCCCCGTGCCGATCCGCGCCTCCAGCAACGAGGCCGGCTTGAACAGACTGACCGGCTGAAAACGGGTCAGGGCGGGCTTACCGTCGGCCGTCGCTTCCACCATCCGTTCCCCGCCGCGCAGTACGTTGCGGCGCAGCGGCAAATCGACCTCGCGGGGGCCGTGGTTCCAATAGCCGCGCGCCAGCGCCAGATACCGCTTCTCGACCTGTCCGGACCGCAGCGAGTCTTGAATCCGGCGCAGGGCTTCCGGCGTCCGAGCGAGCGCCAGACAACCGCTGGTTTCGCGATCCAAGCGGTGCGCCAGCTCCAGAAACGGTTCTTCGCGCCTGATCGCCCGCAGCAGTTCGATCACGCCGAACTCGATGCCGCTGCCCTTGTGCACCGCCAGGCCGGCCGGCTTGTCGAGCACCAGCAGATCCCGGTCCTCATACAGCACCGCCGCCCGCAACCGCTCGATCCATTCGGGCGGAGGCCGCAACGGACCCGCCTCGCGCGCGCCCAACCGCACCGGAGGAACCCGCACCACATCGCCCGCCCGCAACCGTCGGTCCGGTTGGACCCGCCCGCCGTTCAAGCGCACCTCGCCTTTGCGCACGATGCGATAAATCAAGCTTTTGGGCGCGCCTTTCAGTTCTCTCAGCAAAAAATTATCGAGGCGCTGGCCCGCGTATTCCGGCGGGACCTCCACGTGGCGCACCCCGACAGGAGCGCTAGAATCGATCAGCATTTGATGCGGGTCCATCGGGCTGTTATATTAAGCTGTTGTCGCCAATTAGGCCGAAAGGCCGGCGAACTGAATGAATACACTATCGGTTTTCGCACCCGCGCGCCAGTTGTCCGGCGAGCGGGATTGGTTTGATGGGTTTATTCGCCGCTCAACCCACGACTCCTCGAGCGGCTCTTGACCGCGCTCCCAGCCGACTGGTCACGATTCCGTGGCGATTCGGGCCAGCCCCCACCAGGATCTCATCCCTCGGGCCATCCCTACTCCAGCGCCGCCCCGGCGACAACCGTGCCCCTCGGTGATGGTCGAGCGCAAGGACTTGCCTCATGAAACGCATGCTGATCAATGCGACCCAGCAGGAAGAACTGCGGGTGGCCCTCGTGGAAGGCCAAAAACTTTACGACCTCGACATCGAAACGCCGTCGCGGGAACAAAAGAAATCCAACGTCTATAAAGGCCGCGTCACCCGGATCGAACCGGGCCTGGAAGCGGCGTTCGTCGATTACGGCGCCGAACGCCACGGCTTTCTGCCGTTTAAGGAAATCACCCGGGGCTATTTCGACCCGCAAGCCGCCGAGGGCGGTCGACCCAATATCCGGGAGGCGATCAAGGAAGGCCAGGAAATCATGATTCAGGTGGAAAAGGAGGAACGCGGCAACAAAGGCGCGGCCCTGACCACCTTCATCAGCCTGGCCGGCCGCTATCTGGTGCTGATGCCCAACAACCCGCGCGCCGGCGGCGTCTCCCGGCGGATCGAGGGCGACGACCGCCAGGAACTCCGCGAGGTGATGAGCAGCCTCACCATCCCCGACGGCATGGGCCTGATCGTCCGCACCGCCGGGGTCGGCCGCTCCCAGGAAGAACTGCAGTGGGATTTGGATTACCTGCTGCATCTGTGGCAGGCCATCGAGTTTGCCTCTTCCCAGAAAAAAGCGCCGTTTCTGATTTATCAAGAAAGCAACATCATCGTCCGCGCCCTGCGCGATTACCTGCGCGCCGACATCGGCGAAATCCTGATCGACAATCCGGCGGTTTACCGGCAAGCCCAGGATTTCATGCAGCAGGTGATGCCGCACAATCTGAACAAGCTCAAACCCTATCAAGACAACATCCCGCTGTTTACCCGGTTTCAGATCGAATCCCAGATCGAGACCGCGTATTTGCGCGAAGTCGGTTTGCCCTCGGGCGGCGGCATCGTGATCGACTATACCGAGGCGCTGGTGTCGATCGACATCAATTCGGCCCGCGCCACCAAGGGCAGCGACATCGAGGAGACCGCGCTCACCACCAATCTGGAGGCGGCCGACGAAATCGCCCGGCAGTTGCGGCTGCGCGATCTGGGCGGGTTGATCGTCATCGATTTCATCGATATGAACGTCGCCCGCAACCAGCGCGAGGTCGAAAGCCGGTTGCGCGAGGCGCTGAAGATGGATCGGGCCCGAGTGCAGGTCGGGCGCATTTCCCGATTCGGCCTGCTGGAAATGTCGCGGCAACGGCTGAGCCCTTCACTGGATGAGGCGAGCCACGTGATCTGCCCGCGCTGCAACGGCCAAGGCACCATCCGCAACATCGAATCGCTGGCTTTGAGCGTGTTGCGCCTGATCCAGGAAGAAGCCATGAAGGACAAAACCGGCCGGGTCGTGGTGCAATTGCCGGTCAAGGTCGCCACCTTCCTGCTCAACGAAAAACGCGAGGCGATTCGCGCCATCGAGCAGCGCCACCGGATCGGGGTGATGCTGGTCCCCAACGAATCGCTGGAAACCCCTCATTTCAAACTCAACCGGCTGCGCGCCGACGAGCTGTCGGAGGCGCAGCGGCTGTCGTATTCCCTGGCTGAAGACTTTGAGGAACAATTCGAAGCCAAGCCGAGCGCGACGGCGCGCGGTGCTGGCGAGGAACCCGCCGTCAAGGGGGTCACGCCGGCCACGCCCGCGCCGCCGCCGCCGACGTCCGCGCCGAAACCCGAAGCGAATGCCAGCTTCTTCCGCTGGCTGTGGGGCACCCTGTTCGGCCAACAGCCCAACGCCGGCGGCGAACCGCCGCCGGAACGCTCCGATAAAGCCTCGGAGCGCCCCCCGAAACCCGAACGGCAGCGGCGGGACCGACCCGGCAAACGGTCGGCGGGCGGGAACGCAGCGGAAACCGCCGCCGCCAAAACCGCCGATGCACCGCCGCCCAAACCGTCCTCCGAGGAATCGGAAACCTTCTTCGAATTCGGGCAAGCCGCCTTCGAGCCGGCTGTCGAAACCGTAACCGCCACCGCGCCTGTTCAGGAGCCTGCCCCGGCTGTCGGAACCGAGGAAGAAGCCGCCAATCCCCGCAACCGGCGCAGCCGGCGCGGCGGGCGCAGGCGGCGGCGCGGCGATGCGCCAAACGCTGACGCCACGCCCGAAACCGCTGAAGCGGCGGATGCCTCCGAGGGGGCCGGCGCGGCCGAAGAAGACGCGGACCAGCCGGCCCGCTCCGCCGACGAAACCGCCATCGAACAAAGCTCGACTTCGGACGCGAAAGCGAGCGCCGCGGCGTCTCCCTTGCCGAACCGACGCATTCGCGGCGGCCGCCCTCGCTTGCCGCGGGGCGTACTGGACACCATGAGGGCTGTCGCGGTCACCGAAGCCGCCGCCGCGTCGTCTCTGGCCGATCCGCCACCGCCGCCGCCGCCGCCGCTGTTGGAGTATCCCAACCACGACTCGGAATCGCTGGTCCTCCCGGAAACCCTATCCCCGGATTCCACGGATTCCGAGGCTCAGGCCACCACGACCGAATTCCCCGGCGCGCAACCGCCGCGAGAATCCGACGGTCAGCCGTCCCCGGAACTGGAACCGGCGTCCGAAACGGCTTTCGACGCTCCACCGGCTCCCCAAGCCGAAACCAGTGAGCCCTCCGAAACCCTCTCCTCGGAAGATGTTGACCCTGCTTTTATCGCGCAGCCCCATGCCCCGATCGAGGCCGAGGTTTCGGAGCCTACCGCCGTGGAACCCGCCGAAGACGGTCAGAGAGCGGCGAGCGCCGAGCACAGCGCCGAGGCGCTCGCGGAACTAGCGTCGGACTCGGATACGCCCGCGGTCACCGACGATCAGACTCCGTTCGAGGGCCAGCAAGCGGCTTTAGCCGAACGAGCGGAGGGCGAATCCGAACCCGATCACCCGAATCGGGATCATCCGGCCTCGGCTGAAACGTCGGAAACCGAATCCGACGATAAGCCGGAACGCAAGCCCGACGCTTGATGCCCCAACGCGCGACGGGGCTGGAATTCCAGCCCCGCGCTCGATTCACGCCCCCCCGGCGGCGCTCAAATCCGATAGCGGCGGCGGATGTCGAGCAGTAACCCTTCCGACGCTTCCTCGATCAGATCCATCACCCGCTCGAAACCGCTAGGACCGCCGTAGTACGGATCCGGCACTTCGCGCTCGGGAAGATGGGGCGCGTAATCCATCAGCAGCTGGATGCGGCCCCGCAGCTCCAAATCCTGACACAACACCTTTAAATGTTCGAGATTGTCGCGGTCCATCGCCAGCACATAGTCGAACTCGACGAAATCGGCTACCGTTACCTTACGGGCGCGCAAACCCCGCAAATCGATGTCCCGACGCAAGGCGGTCGCTTGGCTGCGCGGGTCTGGCGGCGCGCCGGCGTGGTAGGAATGGGTGCCGGCCGAATCGACGTAAATCCGCTCGGTCAGACCCACTCCCTCCAACATCCGGCGGAACACCCCCTCCGCCACCGGCGAACGACAAATATTGCCCATGCAGACAAACAATACTTTCACCATGGCTTTCGCTTTTGCCTCATCCAAGCGCCGCCGACGCCGAAATTCGAACGGCGCGCGCAATAATCCGATGATGGAGCCCATCGACTTGGCCGTCACTCATGTTGCGCATTGATACGCACAAACTGAACCGCTTGCTGGGTCAACCCCTAAGCTATCAGGGACTGCCCTGTCGGGTCATCGAAATCCTCGCCGACGGTCCGGCGCTGGTGCTGCAAGACCATCAGGAGCGAAGAATCATTCAAGCCAACCAATACGGCGACGCCGGACCCCGGGTGCCCCGAACCTTCACCGTGGCCGTGCTTGAGCCGCGCGGCGAGGCGCTCAATCCCGACTTGCCGGAACTGGCCGGATTCGATCTATTGGCTTGAAACCGCCAATGCCGCCGCCACCCGCGCGAGATCGGCTTCGGTATCCACGCCGGGCGGGGGAACCTGCGCCGCCTCGGTCACATAAATACGGATTCCATGCCATAACGCGCGCAACTGCTCCAGCGATTCGGCCCGCTCGACCATCGCCGGCTCCAAGCGCGGAAACTCGCGCAAGACCGCCACTCGGTAAGCGTAAAGTCCGATATGCCGGAACCAGGCCGCATCGGCCGGCAAAGCATCCGGCATCGCGCCTCCCCGAAACGCCTCGCGGTGCCAGGGCACCGGCGCGCGGCTGAAATAAAGCGCGAAGCCTTCGCGATCCCGCACCACTTTGACCGCGTTCGGATCGAATGCTTCCGCCGCCTGTTCGATCCGGGCGCAGGCGGTGGCGATGCCGGCGGTAGGATGCGCCGCCAGCGCCTCCGCCGCTTGGCGGATCAAGCTCGGCGGCATTTGCGGTTCGTCGCCTTGCACGTTCACCACGATCGACTCATCCGGCCAACCGTAACGCGCCGCCACCTCGGCCAACCGGTCGGTGCCGGACAGGTGGTCGGACGAGGTCATGCACACCGTCGCGCCAAAGCCCTCGGCTGCGTCCCGGATGCGCGGATCGTCGGTGGCGATCACCACCTCCGAAGCGCCGCTGGCCGACGCCCGCCGGTAAACGTGCTCCAGCAACGTCCGACCCGAAAGCTGACGCAAAGGCTTGCCCGGCAGCCGGGTCGAGGCGTAACGGGCGGGGATCGCGACCCGAAAGCGGATCTCGGCCTCGCTCACTCAAGCGGCCTCGTCATCGTTCAACCGTCGGGCTTCGGCTTCCAGCATCACCGGGATTCCGTCGCGGATCGGATAGGCCAGCCGGCTTTCCTTGCACAGTAATTCCTGTCGCGCCTTGTCGTAGATCAGCGGGGCCTTGCTGACCGGGCACACCAGAATTTCCAGCAGTTTCTTGTCCATCAAACTCTCCTCGTAACGGGGGGGGTTCAGGCGGCGGCCGGCGCGATGGGCTGTCGGCTTGGCGGTGCACGCCCTTGGCCAAGGCGAGTGCAACCAACCGCTTGAGCCATCGGTCCTCGAATTCCGGATCCAGCTGCGCGCTGACCGGCACGTACCAAACATTATCCCGGGCGAAGCCGCGACATTTGATCGCGTCTTTTTCGGTCATCAAGACCGGCAAATCCTCAGAAAAGCGCAAATCTTCGGCTCGAAAGGGATGATGGTCGGGAAACGGGTGCTCGACCAGGCGCAAGCGGGCGTGGCGCAGGTGATTGAAAAACCGCCACGGATCGCCGATTCCAGCCACTGCGCGCACCGGGCCTTGCCTAAAATTGCTCAGCGCCGCGCTGACCAAGGGATCGCGGAGGTTGACCGCCGTATCCCCGGACAGCGCCATCAGATATTCGCCCGCGCGCGCCGCGCCGTTGCCGATCACGAAATCGACCTGGCGCAGCCGGGACGGCGGCTCCCGCAGCGGACCGGCCGGCAAGCACGCGCCGTTGCCGAAGCGTCGGAATCCGTCCACCACGGCGATTTCGAGGTCGCGGCGCAGGCGGTAATGCTGCAAGCCGTCGTCGCTGAGGAGCACGTCACACTCGCCCGTTTCCGCCAACATCCGGGCGGCCGCGACCCGATCCGGCCCCACCGCCACCGGACAGCCGCAGCGCCGCGCCAGCATCACCGGCTCGTCGCCGACCTGCGTCGGATCGCTGTCGGCGGTGACGCGCAGCGGCCACTGCGTCGCTTGTCCGCCGTAGCCGCGCGCGATCACGCCGGGCCGGTAGCCGGCTTGCCGCGTCAGTTCCACCAAGCGCGCCACCAGCGGCGTCTTGCCCGCGCCACCGACGCTGATGTTGCCGACCACGATGATCGGTGCGTTGGGCCCTTCGCTTTTTAAGAAGCCCTTTTGATAGAAAAACCGGCGGGTCCGGACCGCCGCCGCGAACAAAAAACTCAACGGCCACAGCAGCACCGACGCCCAATTCAGCGAGTAGCCGTAGCGGTCCAGCCCGTCCACGCTCAATCGCTCCGAGCCGGCGCGCCGCCGGGTTCGACGGCAGGCTTTTGCGGGTCCGACCCGGCCGCCCCGGCGGCGGCCTTGACGGCGGAATCCGGCGCCTCCGGCGCGTTCGCCGTGGCGATGGCCAGTTGCTTGATGCCCAGCTGGCCGGCGACATCCAGCACTCTCACCACCGCCTGATGTGGCGTCCGACCATCGGCGTTGACCGTCAAGGGCAAGGTCCGGCCGCCGGCCTCGGCGGTCAGTCTTTGCTTCAGCGCCGCCGCGTCAGCACCGTCCAGCGCGCGGCCGTTGATCGCATAACGCCCCTCGGCGTCGATGTCGATTTCCAGTTGCGCCACATCGCCCGGCATCGGTTGGCTTGAGGCCTCGGGCAAGCGGATTTCCAGTTCCGATTGATGGCGCAGGCTGGTGGCGACCATGAAAAAAATCAGCAACACCAGCACCACGTCGATCATCGGCACCAAATTGAGTTCGGGTTCCTCGCGCCGGCGGGGACGGAGATTCACGAGCGGCTCTCCAGCGGGTTCGTTGCGCAATCCAACAGCTCGATCAGTTGCAGGGTCTCCTGCTCCATGCGGACGACCAATTCGTCCACCCGCGCCTGAAAATAACGGTAAAACAGTAAGCTGGGAATCGCCACGCTCAGACCGGCGGCGGTCGTCACCAGCGCTTCGGCGATGCCGACCGACAGCAGGCTGAAATTGCTGTTGCCCTGCACCGAGACGATCTGAAAGATTTTGATCATGCCCGCCACGGTGCCGAGCAACCCCAGCAACGGACTGATGGCGGCGATGGTGCCCAGCGCGTTGAGGAAGCGTTCCAATTCGTGCGCCACATGCCGGCCGGTGTCTTCGATGCGCTCGCGCAACAGTTCTCGGCCCCGGCCCCGATGTTCGAGGCCGGCCGCCACGATCCGCCCGAGCGGCGAGTTCAGGGGCAGCGCCTCCATCTCGGTTCGTTCGACGGCGCGCCGCTGCGCCCAGCGGCGTAGGATCTCCACCAGTTGATCCGGCAACACCCGAGCCCGCCGCAGCGCCAGCAAGCGTTCGAAAATGATGATCGCCGCCGCCAGCGAGCAGGCCAGAATCGGGACCATCAGCCAACCGCCGGCCTTGATCAAATCGAGCACGGCCAAAATTTCCTCATCCGCATGGTGGCTCCTATCAGTCAATGGCGGATCATGATACTGGATTTAGCGCCCGCGCCGCATCAAGGCGCGCGCCAGTACCGGGGCGCGTCGCGGCGGTAGCGCTCCAAAGCGAGCGCCTGGCCCGGCTCGAAGCGAAAGCTCAGCGCGCCCTCCTCGGCGGTGTCGAGCACAACCGCGCCGGTCGCCCGGTAGCGCGCTACCGTCTCGGGGCGCGGGTAACCAAACCGGTTACGGCCGGTCGCCAGCAACAGGTAACGCGGGCCGACCGCCTTCAAGAACGCCGGGTCCGACAAATTGCGCTGGCCGTGGTGCGGGGCGACCAACACCTCGGCGGCCAAACCGCTTCCATGGGTTGCGACCAAGGCGCTTTCCGCGCGGGTTTCGATGTCGCCCGGCAACAAGACCCGACCACCCGCCCCTTCCACCCGCAGCACGCAAGACGCATTATCGCCGTGGAACCCCGCCTCCGGCGGATGCAAGATCTGAAAGCGGACGCCGTCCCATTCCCAGGCTTGACCCGCGCGACAAACCATCGCGCCCTCAATGGGCGTTTGTTCCAGCGAAGCGGTCAAAATCCAGCCGACCGGCATCGCTTCCCGCAACGAGCGCACGCCGCCGGTATGTTGCGGGTCGGCGTGACTGACCACCAGCGCGTCGGCGCGCTTGACGCCTTGCTGGCGCAGAAACGGGACCAGCGCCGCCCGGCCCGCGTCGAGTTCGGGGCCGAGACGCGGGCCGGTATCGTAGACCAAGAGATGGCTTCGCGTCCGCACCACCGCCGCCAATCCCTGACCGACATCCAACAGCGTAAACCAAAACCCGCCCGGTTGCGGCGCGGCGACCGGCGGCCACAGCAGCGGCAAACACAGCGCCACCCCCAACCAGCGACCCGGTAAGCCGCGCGGCGAAAGCAGCAGCGCCACCCCCGGCAGCGCGAACGCCAACACCCACGACGGCGGCGCGGACTGGTAGAGCAACAGGTCCGAAGCTCGGTCCAGCCACGCTAAAATCCGCCATAGCCCCTCCATGCACAGCGCCGCCAACCCCAACAGCAGGGTCTGCAGCTGCGAATTGAAAAAGCCCGCGGGAACCGCCAACAGGCTCAGCGGCAACACCGTAGCGCCGATCCAAGGAACCGCCAGCAGATTGGCCAGCGGCGATAAGCCCGGAAACTGCTGAAACAACGCCAAGGTGGGGGCCAGCAAACCCAGGGCGATGCTCAGCTGTAAACCGACGGTCCGGCCGAACCAGCGCCGTTCGCGCCAGCGGCCGCTGACGGCGTAGAGGATGACGGCCACCGCGCCGAACGACAGCCAAAACCCCGCCAGCAGCGGCGCGCCGGGATCGACCACCAGCACCACGATCAAGGCGAGAGCCAGCGTCCGACCCGGCGCGGCGGACCGCTGGGCGATTGAGGCCAGCACCGCCACCGCCACCATCAAAAACGCGCGTTGGGCCGGCACCGACAAACCCGACATCAGCGTATAGCCGCCCGCCCCGGCCAACGCCGCCAGCGCCGCCGCGCGAGCGGCCGGCCAGCGCAACGCCAGTCCTGGCGCCCGCGACCACGCCCCCCAGACCAGCGCGAACGTCAGACCCGCGACCAAGCCGATATGCGAGCCGGACACCGACATCAAATGACCGGTGCCGGTGCGATTGAACACCGCCCATTGCTCGAATGAGACGCCGCCGTCCTCACCCAAGGCCAAGGCGATCAGAATGCCCGCGAACGGATTGCCGGAAAGCGAACGTTCAAACCGTTCCGCGATCTGTTGGCGTTGGCGGTCCAGCGGATAACGCTCGGCGCTCGCCAGCAACCGCGCCGCCGGTCGAGCGCGGATACTGCCGGTCGCCACGATGCCTTTGGCGTAAAGCCATCGCTCGTAATCGAAACCGCCGGGGTTCGCCAAACCGCGCGGCCGCTGCAACCGAACCGCAAAGCCCCAACGGTCGCCGACCTTCAAATCCGGCGATTCGACCGAAGACCCGCCGTCGCCTCCGTCATCGTCCCACCATGACAGCCGCAGCCGCTGGTCGGTTAGCGCCGGCTCCGGCCGTCCGTCCCGCCGCGCCTGAGCCACCGTCAGCTCGAAACGGACGCCGCGCCCCTGGCGTTCGGGCAGCGATGCGATCCAGCCCTCGATTGCAAGCTCGACCCCTTCCAACTGTGCCGGCAATCGGGCGATCGATGATGTGCATAACAATGCCCACAGCAATCCGGTCAAACCCCACGCGGGCAAGCGCAGGCTCGGAACCAGGGCCGCCAACAACACCACGACCGGCAGCCACCACGCCCAACCCCGCGCCGGCAGTTCCGGCAACGCGTGCAGGATCAGAATCCCGATCAGAAAGGCGACGGCCCCAAGACGCATCGGCGGCCGCCAGCCGGTTAACGCTCTCGAACCAACTGCCCGTCGCTCAGCCGCCAAACCGCCGCCATGCGAGCCGCCAGATCGAGATCGTGGGTGACGATCACGAAGCTGGTTTCCAGATCGCGGTTGAGCTCCAGCATCAGCTCGAACACCTGTTCGGCGCTGTGGCGATCCAGATTGCCGGTCGGCTCATCGGCCAGCACGCAGGCGGGATCGGTGATCAAGGCCCGCGCCACCGCCGCCCGCTGCCGTTCTCCGCCCGACAGTTCCCCCGGTCGGTGCTTCAAGCGCTGGCCCAGCCCGACCCGCTCCAGCAAAGCCGTCGCCCGCCCCTCGGCCTGCTGGGGTGAATCGCCGCGAATCAGCAGCGGCATTGCCACGTTTTCCAACGCCGTGAACTCCGGTAGCAGATGGTGAAACTGGTAAATGAACCCCAACCAGCGATTGCGCAGCTTGCCGCGGTCTTGATCGCGCATCCGGCTCAATTCCTGACCGACCACCCAGACCGAACCGGCGCTCGGGGTATCCAAGCCGCCCAGCACGTGCAGCAGCGTGCTCTTGCCGGAGCCGGAACTCCCGACCACGGCCAGGCGTTCGCCGCGCTGGACTTGAAAGTTGATGTCGCGCAGCACTTCCAACTGTTCCTCGCCCTGCCGGAAGGTTTTAGTCAGCCCCCGGCATTCCAACACCGCGCCGACCTCCGGCGTCCGCGCCCGCTCATTCATAGCGCAGGGCCTCGGCCGGTTGGGTCCGCGCAGCCCGCCACGCCGGATACAGCGTCGCCAGCGTCGCCAGTCCAAAGGCCACCAAGCCGATGACCGTCACATCGTTCCATTGCACCTTCGAGGGAATATCGCTGATCAGATAAACGTCGGGAGCCAAAATTTTGATGCTGAATAAACGTTCGATTAAAGGCACCACCACATCCACATTTTTCGCCAGCGCCACGCCGCCGATCAAGCCGAGCAGCGTGCCGACCAAACCGATCGCCACGCCTTGCACCATGAACACGCCCATGACCCCGAGCGGCGTCAGGCCCAAGGTCCGCAGGATGGCGATATCGGCCTGTTTGTCCGTCACCACCATCACCAGCATCGACACGATGTTGAAGGCGGCGACCGCCACGATCAGGGTCAGGATCACGAACATCGCGGTCTTTTCGATCTGAACGGCGCGAAAGTAGCTGGCGTGATCCTGGGTCCAGTCGCGGGCCACGAAGGTTTCGGGCAGCTTGTCGGCCAATTCGCGGGACAAGCGCGGCGCCGCGAACAAGTCGCGCAGCTTCAGGCGCACGCCGTTGACCGCGCCGTCGGGATACTGAAACAGTTTGGCCGCATCCTCGACATGGATCAGCGCCAGCCCCCGGTCGTATTCGTACATCCCGGCCTTAAACAGCCCCACCACGTCGAAGCGCTTCAGGCGCGGCAAAATTCCCGCCGGGGTCACGCTGGCCTGCGGCGTGATCACCGTGACTTTATCGCCCACCATGACGCCCAAGGCGTTGGCCAGTTCCTTGCCGAGAATGACGCCGAACTCGCCGGGCCGCAGATCGTCGAGCGTCCCTTGAATCATCTTGCCGCCGATGTCGGACACCTGTCTTTCCTCGGCCGGCAGAATCCCCTGGATCAACGCGCCGCTGACCAGCGAGGCGTGATTGAGCATCGCCTCTCCGCGAATGTAGGGCGCGCCGCCGGCGATCCGCGAATCTTCCAAGGCCCAATCGCGCACCGCGCGCCAGTCGTCCACCACGCCGTTCCAGCGGTTGATGGTGGCGTGCGGCGTCATCGCCAAAATTCGGCTGCGCACTTCCTCCTGAAAACCGTTCATGACCGAAAGGACGGTGATCAACGCGGTGATGCCTAACGCCATGCCCAGCATCGAACTTAAGGAAATAAATGAAATGAAGTGATTGCGGCGTTTGGCTCGCGTATAGCGCAAGCCGATGAACAACTCCAGCGGACGAAACATCGGTCAAATTCCAATTGGAAACGCGCCCAAAACGTTGGCCGCCCAGAAGGCGGCCAAAGACGGATACGGCTCGACGGGCAAACGGTTATTTCGCGGGCGTCGTCGCCCCCGGATTGGCCGGTCCCTTGATCATCGGCGGATCGTTTGGGATCGGCGGATTGCGAGGGCCGCGAATCTGGCCGGGATCGCTGGAAACCGCCGGATTGGCCGGACCGTCGATTCTGGCCGGCGGCGTTGAAACCGCCGGATTGGCCGGACCTTTCATCTTGGGCGCCGAGTTGGCGTGATACGGCGCGGGCGACGCGCCCGTCGTGGCCGGAGCCCCGCCCACGGTGACGAAGGGCCTGATCGTATCGACCGTCTTCATCTTGATGCCCGGAACCTTGGCTAGATCATCCACCGACCCGAAAGGGCCGTTGGTTTCGCGGTATTTGACGATCGCGGCGGCTTTCGCCGCGCCGATGCCTTTAACGGCCTTATCCAATTGCTGGGCCGTCGCCGTATTGATATCCAGCGCTTGCGCGAAGCTTACGGCGGCGCATAACGCCAGCGCGAACCCGAGCATGATCTTTAACAATTTCATCGGCATCCTCCTATTGGGGTTGGCGATCCGGCCGATGGAGCCGGAGCCGGAAAAACCATCAAAATAAATCGCCGCCAATACAACCCTCACGGGCATTTTATCGGATAAAAAACCCCGATCCGCCTCCGCCGCCTGCTTTTTTCAGCCGTCGGTCTTCATGACCAAATCGGGTATCGGCTTGATCGTGCTCCAGTTTTGGCAGCTCGGACAACACCAATGCAACGATTTTACGACGAATCCGCAGTTGGCGCAGCGATAGCGCGCGGCGCTGTTGAGCATCTGGGTGCTGATGCAATGCAAGGCCCGCAGATCGTCGTAATTGGCCCCCTCTCGCCGCCCCAGTTTGATTTCGACCAGCCGCCGCAACCCTAACAGCGTCGGAAATTCCCGCAATTCGCGGTCGAGAAATTGGAGCGCGGCCTCCTCGCCCTCTTGTTTGAGCAGGCCCTCCGCCAAGGCGTCGGTGATCTTGCCGCCGTGATCCCGCTCCTGAACCGCCCGCAAGTAGCGCACCCATTCATCAAGGCGGTCCAGCGCGCTGAAACATTGGCCCAAGGTCGCGATCGCCTCCGGCAAATAACCCCGATCTTGCCGCTCGACGACTTGAAAGGCGTCGATGGCCGCGCGGTGATCTCCCGCCCGCATCGCAAAGCGCCCTAACAACAAGCTGGCTCGGGTGCAGCCGGGATCGCGCTCCAGAGCGTCGAGCAGCCAGCGCTTGGCGGCTGGATCGTCCTGCTGGCGATGGGCGTCCTCGGCCAGCTCGCAGCAAAAATGCGCGGTTTCCTTGCGTTTGGATTCCCCGCCGATTTGCTCCAGCCGGTCGCAAAACGCGATGGCTCGGCGCCAATCCTTCTCCTGTTGAAAAATGTAAATCAGGCGGGAGACAGCCAGTTCCATATAATCGGGCTGGTCCATCAACTGTTGAAACAAGGTCTCGGCCCGGTCGAACAACCCGGCGCGCAGATAGTCTTCCCCGAGTTCCAACAAAGCCCGCCGGCGCTGGTCGGCCGTGAGGTTGGCGCGGGCGATCAAGCTGCCGTGGATGTGAATCGCGCGGTCGACCTCGCCGCGCCGCCGGAACAGATTGCCCAGCGCCAGATGAATTTCGGCGGTATCCCGGTCGACATCGGCCATGCGGGTAAAGACTTCAATCGCCTGATCCGGTTTGTCGTCGATCAGGTAGTTCAAACCCTTGAAATAGTCGCTATCGCGCGCGGCCGCGCCGGTTCGCCCCCGATCGGCCCGCCGCGCCGCCCACCACCCGGATGCCGCGGCGACCGGAAGCAACAGCCATAAGAGTTCGATCATGATCCGGAAGCGGCGTTCGAACCCTTCAACGTACCTCCCGTCCCACCTTTCTAGCCAAGGTCTGGATTTCTTGATCCTTGCTGGAAACCGCTTGGCGCAACCGGGCCACCTGCCAGCGCAACGGCAGCACCACAAAAGCTCCGATCAGGACGGTTAAAAGCACGCCGGCCGAAAAGGCGCCGATCACCGCCACCGACAGCGGCACGCTCACGGCCCCCAACAAGTAGTTGATGGTGACCGGTTCGGCGTTCAGCGTCGAAAATTCGATGCCCACCACCAACACCAGCAACAGCAGCGCGGCGATCAGAATAAATTTGATCCAGTACATGGTCCTCCCCCTGTCCCACATTTTTAAGGCGGCAAGCCCGGCCAGGGTTCCGTTCAGAGCGGTCGTTGGGCGTCACGATCCTATTGGCTAATAAAAAACCCACTTCAGACCGTGGGTTCTTGAACGGCGCCGGATGGCGAATAGCCTGCCGGAAAACCCCAAAAGTCACAACACATCATCGGCGTCGCGGTAATGGTCGTTCACCCGTTCGCGAAGCTCCTTGCCGGGTTTGAAATGGGGAACATACTTGCCGGTGAGCGATACCGCGTCGCCAGTTTTGGGGTTGCGCCCGACCCGCGGGGGTCTGAAATGCAAGGAAAAGCTGCCAAAGCCCCGAATTTCGATCCGCTCTCCGCCAGACAGCGACTCGCTCATTTGTTCGAGCAAGGTTTTGACCGCCTGTTCGACATCCCGATACGGGATATCGCTGCGCTTGCGGGCGAGAATTTCGATCAATTCTGATTTCGTCATCAAACTGCCCTCGTCATTAGGCTGGAATGGCCACGCGCGCCAGGTCCGAAAGTCGAGTGAAATCCCGCCGCAACCCGCGCTAGGCGGCGGCGGTTCGAGAACTCGACCGCCGCGTCGATTCAAAGCGCCGATCAATCCTCCTGCGCGCCCATCTGTTCCTTGAAGATATCGCCCAAGGTCGCGCCGGTGCTGGATTTACGGCTGTAGTCTTGCAGCACTTCGGCTTCCTCGGCCATGTCCTTCGCCTTGATGGACAGGGTAATGGTGCGGTTCTTGCGATCCACGCCGATGAACTTGGCCTCGATCTCCTCGCCTTCCTTCAACAGCGCGCGAGCGTCTTCAATCCGTTCGCGAGTCAATTCAGAAGCGCGCAGCGTCCCTTCGATGCCGTGGCCCAAATCGACCATGGCGCCCTTGCTGTCCACCGAAACGATCCGCCCCTTGACCACGCTGCCCTTGGGATGGTCGGCGACAAAATTGGAGAAGGGATCTTTGTCGAGCTGCTTGATGCCGAGCGAAATGCGCTCGCGCTCGGGATCGACCGCCAGCACCACCGCCTCGACCTCCTGGCCTTTCTTGTATTGACGCACGGCATCCTCGCCGGGCAAGTTCCAGGAAATATCCGACAGATGCACCAAGCCGTCGATGCCGCCGTCCAGGCCGATGAAGATGCCGAAATCGGTGATGGATTTGATCTTGCCGGAGACGCGGTCGCCCTTGGCGTGGTTCTGATCGAACTCTTCCCACGGATTCTGCTGGCACTGTTTCATGCCGAGCGAAATCCGGCGGCGGTCCTCGTCGATGTCGAGCACCATGACCTCGACCTCGTCGCCCAAGGCCACCACCTTGTTGGGATTGACGTTCTTGTTGGTCCAATCCATTTCCGAGACGTGCACTAGGCCCTCGACACCCTCCTCGATTTCGACGAAACAGCCGTAATCGGCGATGTTGGTGACCTTGCCGAAGACTCGGGTGCCGACCGGATAGCGCCGGGCCAGCGCGATCCATGGATCGTCGCCGAGCTGCTTGAGCCCCAGCGACACCCGGTTGCGGTCGCGGTCGAATTTGAGCACCTTGACCTGGATGGCGTCGCCGACCGCGACCACCTCGGACGGATGCTTGACCCGCCGCCACGCCATGTCGGTGATGTGCAACAGGCCGTCGATGCCGCCCAAATCCAGAAACGCGCCGTAATCGGTGAGGTTCTTGACCATGCCCTCGACGATTTGGCCTTCCTGGAGGTTTTGCAGCAGCGCCTCGCGTTCGGCGCTGTATTCCTGTTCGACCACGGCCCGGCGGGAAACCACCACGTTGTTGCGGCGGCGGTCGAGCTTGATGACCTTGAATTCCTGTTCCTTGCCTTCGAGATAGCCGGCGTCGCGCACCGGGCGCACGTCCACCAGCGAGCCGGGCAGGAAGGCGCGGATTTCGCCGATATCGACCGTAAAGCCGCCCTTGACCTTGCCGCTGATCAGGCCCTTGACGATCTCTTCTTTCTCGAACGCCTGCTCCAGGGCGCTCCAGATGCGGGCGCGCTTGGCTTTTTCACGGGACAGCCGGGTTTCTCCGGAGCCGTCTTCAAGCGCGTCCAGGGCGACTTCGACTTCATCGCCCATTTTCACATCGAGCACACCTTCCTCGTTGTAAAACTGTTCGAGCGGAATCAGCCCTTCCGACTTCAGGCCGGCGTTGACCACCACCCCATCCGGGCGGATGGCGACCACAAGGCCCTGGATGATGGCGCCCGGCTGCATCTGCTTGTCAGCCAGGCTTTGTTCAAACAGTTCGGCGAAACTTTCACTCATGGGTTATGACTCAAAAATCGGCGGTAACGATCCGCCACGGTTGGGTTATTAACATTGGTTCGTCCGCGCAAACCCGAACCAGCGATGAATGATCCTGTTGGAAAAGCGAGGGCTTGCGCCGGAATCTCCGGTCAAGCAACCACCTGAATTCCGTAAGGGTAGCTACGGATTTCCCCGCCGTAAAGTACGGATTTAGGAGATTTTCAGCCCTTCAAACCGCCGGGCGGCCAGATCGATGGCCCAATTACAAACCTCGGCGACACTTAATGCCGTGGTATCGAGCGCTTCAGCGTCCGCCGCGGGCTTCAGCGGCGCCACCGCCCTGCCGGCATCCCGGCCGTCGCGCGCGTTGATTTCTTCAACGAGACTCATAAGGTTAGCATCCAAACCTTTTTCTCTCAACTGCTTATAGCGGCGTTTGGCGCGTTCTTCCGCGCTGGCGGTCAAAAACAGCTTCAGCCGGGCATCGGGAAACACCACCGTCCCCATATCCCGGCCGTCGGCGATCAGGCCGGGCAACTGCCGGAAATCCCGTTGCCGTTGCAGCAGCGCGGCTCGCACCGCCGGCAACGCCGCCACCCGCGACGCGGCGGCGGCGCAGCTTTCGCCCCGCAGTTCGACGCCGACTTCCACCCCATCCAACAAGATGAGCGGGCCCTGATCCGCGCCCGGCGCAAACTCGACCGCCAAGCCGGCGGCGACCGCTTCCAGCTGCGCTTCATCGTCCAAGGACAGCTGTCGGCGCAAGGCCGCCAGCGCCGTCAGCCGGTACAATGCGCCGCTGTCGAGCAGGCGCCAGCCCAAGCGGGCGGCCAGCCACTGACAGACCGTGCCTTTGCCGACGCCGCTCGGACCATCCACGGCGATCACCGGCGCGAGTGTTTGAGTCACCGCAAGCTCCTAGTCGATCAATTCTCGGATCGCCAACCCCGCCTCGCGGGCCGACGCGACGAATCCTGGAAATGAGGTGTTGACGTTGGCGCAATCCTGAATTCGGATCGCGCCGCCGGCGCGCAGCGCGGCGATGGCGAAGCTCATGGCGATGCGGTGATCGCCTCGGCTGTCGACGGCTCCGCCCGCCAGCGCGCCGCCGCGAACCGTCATGCCGTCGGCGGCGGGCGCGGCGCTGACGCCCAAAGCTGCCAAGCCGTCGGCCATCACCTGGATGCGGTCGCTTTCCTTGACCCGCAGCTCCTCGGCTCCGGTCAACACGGTTTCGCCCTCGGCGCAGGCGGCGGCGATGAACAAGGCGGGAAATTCGTCGATCGCCAGCGGAACTAGCGGTTCGGGAATTCGAACGCCGCGCAGCGGCGCGTGACGCACCCTTAAATCCGCCACCGGTTCGCCGCCGGCCAACCGAGAATCGAGCAGTTCGATGTCAGCCCCCATCAGGCGCAAAATCGCGATTGCGCCGTCGCGGGTCGGATTGACGCCGACGTGCTCCAACAGCAGATCCGATCCTGGCGCGATGCTGGCCCCGACCAGGAAAAAAGCAGATGATGATATATCGGCTGGGATGTCGATCTGCGTTCCGCGCAAGCGACTGGCCCCCGCCACCGCGAAGGTCCGGTCGCTCTCGCGCCGCAACGGATAGCCGAAACCCTCCAGCATCCGTTCCGTGTGATCGCGGGTCGGCGCGGGTTCGGTGACGCGCGTCACGCCGTCGGCGTAGAGGCCGGCCAACAGCAAGCAGGATTTAACCTGCGCGCTGGCGACCGGCAAAGTGTAGTCGATGCCGGTCAAGCGCTGGCCGCCGTAAATGCGCAGCGGGGCCATGCCCCGTTCCGCCGTCTCGATCCGAGCGCCCATCCGCGCCAGCGGCTCGGTCACCCGCCGCATCGGCCGGCGCGTCAGCGAGGCATCGCCGGTCAACACGGTATCAAACGCCTGACCGGCCAACAGGCCCGCCAACAACCGCATCGAGGTGCCGGAGTTGCCCATGTCGAGCGGCTCGGCCGGCGCTCGCAAGCCATGCAGGCCCACGCCGTGCACGACGACCCGGCCTCGGTCCGGACCGTCGATGCGCACGCCCATGGCGCGAAACGCCCGCAGCGTGGCCAGGCAATCCTCGCCTTCCAAAAATCCGTTGATGGTGGTGACGCCTTCGGCCAACGCGCCGAACATGATGGCGCGATGCGAAATGGATTTGTCGCCGGGCACGCGCAGCCGACCGCGCAAGCAACCGCCCGGATCGACGGTGAAGGTTGAAGGACTCATGCGGGGAATCAGTCGAGATAGAGGTTGTCGCGGGCGCGCTTGGCCCGCTCGAAGGTGTTGAGAATCGCGGCGCGGTCGTCGTTGCGGATCGCCGCCGCCAACCGCTCCAAATCAGCGCCGAACAAGGCGATCATCTCTAATAACTGTTCGCGATTGGCGACACAGATATCGTGCCACATTTTCGGATCGCTGGAAGCGATGCGGCTGAAATCCCGAAAGCCGCCCGCCGCGTAGCGGAAGATTTCCGCCCGGTCGTCCAGTCGCGCCAGGGTATCCACCAGAGTATACGCCAGCATGTGCGGCAAATGGCTGGTCGCGGCCAGCACCGCGTCGTGGTGGCGCACCCCCATGTCGATGACCTCGGCCCCGGTCAATTCCCACATCCGCTTGACCCGCTGATGGGCGCTGGCGGCGGTTTCCGCCAGCGGCGTCAGAATCACCCGACGCTTTTGGAACAGAGTCGCAAACGAGGCTTCGACACCGCTTTTTTCAGTACCGGCAATGGGATGGCCCGGCACGAAATTGGCTGGAATCCGGCCGTAAATCCGCTCGATGTCGGCCACCACGCTGCCCTTGGCGCTGCCGACATCGGTGATCACGGCCTCAGCCGCCAGATGCGAGACGATGGCGCGCACCACCGGTTCGATCGCGCCCAACGGCACGGCCACCACCACCATATCCGCGTCCGCCACCGCGCGCGCGGGATCGGTGTCGTAACGATCCACCACGCCCAATTCAACGGCGGCGCGCAAATTGTCCTGGTTGCGGCCGCAGCCGACGACCTCCGCGACTTCGCCCTTTTCGCGCAAGGCGCGGGCCAGCGAACCGCCGATCAAACCGACACCGATTACGCACAGCCGCCGGATCAAGGGTTGCGCGGTCATCTCAGCCATCTAGCACGTCGCCCAAGGCGTCCAGCAGCCGCGCATTCTCCGCTTCCGTGCCGATGCTGATCCGCAGGAAGCGGGGCAAGCCGTAATTGTCCACCGGCCGGGTGATGACGCCGCGTTTCAGCAGCTCCAGAAACACTTCCCGACCGGGTCGGCCAACCTCGACGCACAGAAAATTGCCGGCCGAGGGCAACCACGCCAAGCCGCGCTGGCGACAGAACACCGTCAATCGCGCCAGGCCGTCCCGATTGACGGCCTTACCGCGCGCCAGATGCGCCTCATCCTCCAAGGCGGCCGTCGCCGCGACCAGGGCCAGGCTGTTGACGTTGAACGGTTCCCGCACTCGATTCAGCAGATCGGCCACCGGCGGACTGGAGACGGCGTAACCGACCCGCAACCCGGCCAGACCATAGGCTTTGGAAAAGGTCCGGGTCACCACCAGATTCGGAAACCGATCCAGCCACCGCAAGGCGTTGGGACAGTCCATCGCCGGCTCGACGTATTCGAAATAGGCCTCGTCCAGCACCACGATGACGGATTCGGGGACGGCTTTCAAAAACCCTTCCAACGCCGCCGTCTTCAACCACGTTCCGGTCGGGTTGTTGGGATTGGCGATAAAGATCACCCGCGTCCGCTCGTTCACCCGCGCGCGCATCGCGTCGAGATCGTGACCGTAGGGCATTTCGTGATCGGGCGGATTGGCCTTGGCGATCCGCGCCGTCGCGCCAATGGCTTGGGTGACGATGGGATAAACCGCGAAGGCATGTTCGGAGAACACCGCCTCGTGTTCCGAGGTGAGAAACGCCCGCGCCACCAGTTCCAATACGTCATTGGAACCGTTGCCCAGCGTCAGCGCCGCCATCGGCGCGCCGAGCCGCGCCGACAGCGCCGCCTTCAGCTCAAAACCGTTGCCGTCGGGGTAACGGGCAAGCTGACCCAGCGCGTCCTCAACGGCCGCCAGCGCCTTGGGACTGGGGCCGAGCGGGTTTTCGTTGGACGCCAGTTTGACGATGTCGCTCAGTCCGTACTCGCGGCGCAACTCGCTTTCCGGCTTGCCCGGTTGATAGGGTTGCAGGATGCGCACGCCGGGCGCGGCCAGAGCAAAATAATCACAACTCATAGGCGGAATCTCAAGAGAGGGGCTATTACAACACGCCCTTGGGATAGGAACCCAGCACCCGGAACAAACTGGCCTGTTCCTTCAGCTCGGCCAACGCGCCGGAGACCGGCTGGTCTTGCGCGTGACCGTCGAGGTCGATGAAAAACACGTAATCCCACATCCCGCGCCGGGAGGGTCGGGATTCGATGCGGTTCATGCTGACGTTGTGCCGGGCCAGCGGCTCCAGCAAATTAAACAACGCGCCGGGCCGGTTGAGCGAGGCCACCAACAGCGCGGTCTTATCGTCGCCGGACGGCTGGATCGGCTGGTTGCCGACGATCAAAAACCGGGTGGTGTTGTTGGGTTCGTCCTCGATGTTGCGCACCAAGGTCGGCAATTGATAAATATCCGCCGCGCACTGGCCGGCGATGGCCGCCGCGTCCGCCTCCTCGCGCACCCGCCGCGCCGCTTCGCCGTTGCTGCTGACTTCGATCTGCTCGACGCGCGGCAGGTTGGCGTCGAGCCATTCGCGACATTGCGCCAGCGACTGGCGGTGAGAATAAATGCGGCGGACAGCGCGCAATTCAGCGGCGCGGGTGATGAGGTGGTGGTTGATCCGCATCTGTACCTCGCCGCAAATCCGCAGCGGCGACTGCAAAAACATGTCGAGCGTGTGGTTGACCACCCCCTCGGTGGAATTTTCCACCGGCACCACCCCGTAATCGGCGGCTCCGGCCTCGACTTCGCGGAATACCTCATCGATGGCCCGCAGCGGGATGCCGCGGATGGATTGACCGAAATGCTTGAGCGCGGCGGCTTGGGTAAAAGTGCCTTCCGGCCCTAGAAACGCGATCCGCAACGGATCTTCCAAGGCCAGACAGGCCGACATGATCTCGCGAAACAAGCGGGCCATCTCCTCGTTGCTGAGCGGCCCCTGGTTAGTTTCGATCACCCGCCGCAACACCTGAGCTTCCCGTTCCGGCCGGTAGAGATTGCCGGAAGCGCCCGCCGCTTGCTTGAGCGCGCCGATTGCCTGCGCGCAACGCGCCCGTTCGGCGATCAGCGCTTGAATTTGCCGGTCCAGGGCGTCGATCCGCTCGCGCAGCGCCGACAGGCTGTCCGCCTCGCTCATTCAGCCTCCTCGCCAGCTTCGCCTTCATCCGCCGCAACGCCGTTGTCTTCCCCCTCCCCGGCCGCGTCGCCGTTGCTTTCCAGATCGCCGATGCTCTCGATCTTTTCGACTCCAACCAGTTTTTCCTCGCCGTGCAGGCTGATCAGCTTCACGCCCTGGGCGTTGCGCCCTACCACGGAGATTTCCCCGACTCGGGTTCGAACCAGGGTGCCGCCGTCGGTGATCAGCATCAGTTCGTGATCGCTTTCCACCTGCACCGCGCCCACGACCCGGCCGTTGCGCTCGGAGGTTTGAATGGCGATGACGCCCTGCCCGCCCCGGCTGTGACGCGGGTAATCATCGGCCGGCGTGCGCTTGCCAAAACCGTTTTCGGTGACCGTCAGCACCGTCCCCTCGCCCACCACGATCAGCGCGATGACCTTCTGGCCTTCGCCCAGCCGGATGCCGCGCACGCCGCACGCCGAGCGGCCGGTGTCGCGCACGTCGGTTTCGGCGAAGCGCACCGCCTTGCCCGCGTCGGAAAACAGCATCACATCGCGGTGGCCGTCGGTCAGTTCCACGTTCACCAGCTGATCGCCATCGCGCAAGTCGATGGCGATGATGCCGCTGGGGCGCGGGCGAGAGTATTCGGAGAGCGGGGTTTTTTTGACCGTGCCGTGGGTGGTGGCGAAAAACACGTAGTGATCGTCGCTGAACTCGCGCACCGCCAAGACCGCGTTGATCCGCTCGCCTTCCTCCAGCGGCAGCAGATTGATGATCGGCCGTCCCCGCGCAACCCGCCCGGCCTGCGGCAGCTCGTAGACTTTCTTCCAATACACCCGGCCGCGATTGGAAAAGCACAGCACGGTGTCGTGGGTGCTGGCGATGAACAGCTTGTCGACGAAATCTTCTTCCTTGACCGTGGTCGCCGCCCGGCCGCGACCGCCGCGCCGCTGCGCCCGGTACAGCGACAGCGGTTGCGATTTGACATAGCCGGCGTGCGACAGGGTGACCACCATCGCTTCCTCGGTGATCAAATCCTCCAGATTGAGGTTGCTTTCGTCCAGTTGGATGACGGTGCGGCGGGCGTCGGCGTACTGGGCGCGCAGCTCCTGCAATTCGGCGCGGATCACCGCCGTCAGCCGCTCCGGCTGGGTCAGAATCGCCAGCAGCTCCTGAATGCGACCCAACAGTTCTTGATATTCATCCAGCAGCTTGCGCTGCTCCAGCCCGGTCAGGCGGTGCAGGCGCAGATCGAGAATGGCCTGGGCCTGAGCCGGGGACAGCCGGTAACCGGCCTCGGACAAGCCAAATTGCGCCGCCAAATCGTCCGGCCTGGAAGCCGCCGCGCCGGATTGACCCAACAGTTCGGTCACCAAGCCCGGCAGCCAGCTCCGCTCCAACAGCGCGGCCTTGGCGGCGGCGGGATCGGCGGCGGCGCGGATCAAGGCGATCAACGGATCCAGATTGGCCAGCGCCACCGCCAAGCCTTCGACGATGTGAGCGCGCTCGCGGGCCTTGCGCAATTCGAACAGGGTCCGGCGCACCACCACCTCGCGTCGGTGCGACAGAAACGCCTCCAGCACCTGCTTGAGGTTGAGCAGGCGCGGCTGGCCGTCCACCAGCGCCACCATGTTGACCCCGAACACGCATTGCAAAGGCGTGTGCAGATACAGGTTGTTGAGCACGACATCCGCGTTTTCGTTGCGGCGCAGCTCGATGTAGATCCGCATCCCGTCCTTGTCGGATTCGTCGCGCAGTTCGGTGATGCCCTCGATTTTTTTGTCCTTGACCAGTTCGGCGATTTTTTCGATCAGCCGGGCCTTGTTCACCTGATAGGGCAATTCGGTGACGATGATGGCTTGGCGGCCGCGCGCCTCGTCGGTTTCGATCTCGGTGCGGGCGCGCATCTGCACCCGTCCCCGCCCGGTCTCGTAGGCATCGCGGATGCCGCGCGCGCCATTGATCAAGCCGGCGGTGGGAAAATCCGGCCCCGGCACATAGCGCATCAGTTGGCCGACGCTCAAGGCCGGATCGTCGATCAGCGCGGTGCAGGCGTCCACCACCTCGCCCAGATTGTGCGGCGGAATATTGGTCGCCATGCCGACGGCGATGCCGGAGGAGCCGTTGACCAGCAGATTCGGCAAGCGGGTGGGAAAAACGGCCGGCTCGCGCTCCGACTCGTCGTAGTTGGGGACAAAATCGACCGTTTCCTTGTCGATGTCGGCCAGCAGTTCGTGGGCGATCCGCGACATCCGAACCTCGGTGTAACGCATCGCCGCCGGGGCGTCGCCATCGATGCTGCCGAAGTTGCCCTGGCCGTCCACCAGCATGTAGCGCAGCGAAAACGGCTGAGCCATGCGGACGATGGTGTCGTACACGGCGGTGTCGCCGTGCGGGTGATATTTACCGATCACATCGCCGACCACGCGGGCGGATTTTTTGTAGGGCTTGTTCCAGTCGTTGCCGAGTTCGCTCATGGCGAACAGCACCCGCCGGTGCACCGGTTTGAGGCCGTCGCGCACGTCCGGCAAGGCCCGGCCCACGATCACGCTCATGGCGTAATCGAGGTAGGACTGCCGCATCTCGTCTTCGAGGTTGACCGGGAGGATTTCTTTGGCGATATCTGTCATGCGCGACCTTTGTCTCGAACCCGCCACCGGCGTGGCTGTAAGGTCGCTCATTGTAGCACAGATGGACCGTCAAACCGTGGCGCGGTCGCTTGGCTCGCCGGTGCGGGGAGCGCGCTTCCTTGCGGCTTTCAACCTTCAAAATCTTTGTGGAATCAGCGCAGTACCTTATCCGGCAATTCGGCCAACCAGCGGCCGGCGCTGGTCAGTTGCTGGCGGAGCAATACCCAGTTCTCCCGCTGTTGCCGATCCTTCAAACAGCGTAGAAACCGGACGCGATTGGCCTCGTTCTGGCGGGCCAGAATCGCCGCCCACAGCACATCGTCCACGTTGTAGAGCCGGCCTTCGGCCAGACAGACCGGAATGACGGCCTCGACCGGCACGGCGAGATCCGCCGCCGCCGCTTCCACCGCCGCGCGGATGTTGGCGGCCTTGGGGGTGGCCGGATTCCGCAAGTCGTAAGGCGGCTGCCACTCGCGCGTGGGCCGCAGTTGGTCGATATGGGTGACCACCACCAGCAAGGGCGGTTGCCGGTGATCGGAACGGCTGGCGTAGCCATCGCGCACGCGATCCAGCAGGGTCCGATCCGCTTGGCGGTCGGGCCGGTTGGCGGGGCACACCCACAGAATCAAATCCGCCGCCAGCGCCGCCCGTTTCAACGCCTTTTCCTCGAACAGCGGCGTGTCGGAGCCGGGGGTGTCGAAGATCAGGGCGGCCTCCAAACCCTCGCGGGTCAGGCGGTAGGGCGCGAGCGCCGCCGTGGTGTCCGGCAGCACGTCGGTGGCGGCGATCAGCCGGCCGAACAGCGCGTTGATCAGGCTCGACTTGCCGGCGCTCGCCCGGCCGGCCACCAGGATTCGCAACGGCTCATCGAGCGGCGCGGCGATCCGTTCGGCTTCTTGCAAATCAGCGCGCGAGGCGCGAGTCGGTTCGAGGTTCGAACCGCCCTCGGTCAAGACCAACCGCCCGCTGTACAGTTCGACGGCGTAGTAGCCGACCTTGCGCACGTATTCGCGCAGCAGCCACTGTTGCAGTTCGGCCCACGCCACCCCGTAGCCGCGATCGCGCAAATGGCCCCATAACTCGCTCAGTAACGCGCCGGCGGGATTGATCACCAGCCGTCCGGCGCGGTAGACGTTGAGCCAGCGTTCGGCCAACTCCACCCAGCGTTGCACCTTCAAAAGATCGCCGATGGTGAGTTGGTGGCTGAGAGGGATATTGCGGATCAGCGACGCGCGCAGGTCGCGGCTGGCGCGCTCGATGATCAACAGCATGTGCGGCACGGTCAGTTCCAGCAGCGGCCGCTCGGCTTGCGGGTGATAGCAGCGGGCGACCGTATCCAGCACCTGCCGGCCGAGCAGCCAGAGACGGTCGCCGTCGTCCAGCGGATGGTCTTTCGGGTTGACCGCGTCCGCGAACTGTTCCACCGCCGCCCACGCGGTTTCGGCTCGCGGCGACCAATTGGGATCGGGCGCGGTCGAGGCGGCGGCGAGCAGCCGCCGCTCCCGTCGGCGCAAGGCGTATTGAAAGCCGTAGCCGAGGGCGCTGAAAACCACCATGGCCAGCAGCCACCACAAAAAGGCGTTCTCCTGCCACAACCAGAGCATTCCGAGCGGGATCAGCGCCGTGATCGGCAGCGTCCAAATCAGCAAAGACGCCAGGCGCAGGCGGTCGAACCGGCCGATCAACCGCTTCACGACGGTCGATCCTTGTCCTTGGAGGTTGATTTCAGCAAACTCAAGCCGGTTTTCAAACCGTCCACGTAGATGCTCCGCAACCGCTTCGGATCCACGACGCCGCCTTCCCGGCGCGCCCCGAAATAGTAAGCGGCCGCCTTGCCGAGTGCGTAAGTACCCGCGCTGTTCGCCGTCGCCCCCCACATCGCGCCGACCGTCTGCCCCCAAATCGGCACCAGTTTGGTCACTTGCCGGCCCAGCATCCGCGCCAGATAACCGACGCCGACCCCAACACCCAGCAATCCGAGAAATTCGGTGACCGAGCGCTTGTCCCAACTTTGCCCGTACAGTTTGGCGAGCACGTGCAAGAGCTTGGCTTGCACCGCCGGCACCCCGATCAGTTCCACCAGCGGCAGCGCGCCGAGCCCGCCCGCCGTGACGGCGTGGCCGACGATATGCGGGTGCGCGGCGCGGGCGAGCGCGTCCAACACTTCTTCATCGCCGCGCAGCAACTCTTGCAAGCGCAGCGAGCTAATCTGCTCAATCGTCGCCCACAAAGCCTCCAAGCCGTAATTCGCCGGCTCCCAGCCGTCCTCCGGCAGCGTCAGATCGACCGGCGTCCAACGCACCGGCCCGGAGCCCGGCAATTGGCCCAAACGCTGGCGCTGTTCGGCCAGCGCGCGGGCGAGATCGTTGGGCACCTGCGGCGGCAGCGGTTTTTGCTGGTAAGGATACGGCAACAGATGCTCGCCGCCCGGCGGATAGAGTTCGTGCAAGCCGGTTTGGGCGATCAACACCGGCCACTCGGGATGCCGTCGGCGCACCGCGCGCAACACCTCGAAGATGTCGTCCTGCCGGATGTCGGCCGCCTTGATCACCCCCAGGATCAAATGGGCTTGCGATTCGCAATAGCGCATGTCCTCGGCAGGATCGTAGGCCACCTCGCCCAAGCCGCGCGTGTCGAGGAAACGCACCACCGGCGCCTCGGTCGGAAAATCGTAAAAGCGGGAGGTCCGGGTGCAAGGTTGGAAGCCGTTGCCGATCTCGGCGGCTTCGCTGCCGGTCAGCGCGCGGATGATCGAGGTCTTGCCGGCTTGGGTCTTGCCGATCAGCCAGATCACCGGCAGCGGTTGCCGCTCGCGCGCCTCTCGCAGCGCCGTCGCCAGTTCCTCGGAGTCGGTGCGCGGATCGAGCAAGGCGTCCCGCAGTTTTCGCCAAAGATCAGTGGTGTCCATGTCGGTTAAACGAAGCCTTCGAGCCGTGGATGGGTTTAACAAGATAGCAATAAAGGCTTGGCGGCCGCCAACTTCATAATGTCCCGGAGAGATTGGCCGCCAGCGCCGCCATGAACCGTTGCCGGTCGCCTTCCCAGCGCAGCGGTTCGCCCACCCAGGCATCGCAAAAAAACGGCACCGGCAGCCAATCGCCCTTGGGCAGCACCTTGCCCAGGCCGCGCAACCGGATCGGGCAGATGGGCACCATCGGCAGTTCCTGCGCCAGCCAAACGATACCGGATTTGAGTTTGCCCAGGCATTCCGGTTCGCCTCGGGTGCCTTCCGGAAAGAAAATCACGATCTCGCCCGCCGCCAGCGCATCGCGCACTTCACCCAGCACCTCGGCATGGGGACAGCCGCCCTTGGTTTCCACCGGAATGATCCCGACCACCCGCCGGGCGAACCAGGACCGCCAGCGGCCGCGCAAAAAATACTCCGCCGAGGCCGCCGCCCGGATGCGCGGCAACAGGCGCAGCGGCAAAATCGCCGCCAGCACCAGCGCGTCGAGATGGCTGTTGTGGTTGGCGACGATCAAGGCGGGACCGCGCTGGGGCAAACGCTCGCGACCGCGCACGGCGACGCCGGCCGCCAGCAACAAAAACGGCTTGACGATCAACAGATAAAACAGTAGGCGCAACACGGCGGCTCACCCTGCGAGAGCTTGAGGCTCAGAAGTAAAGATACCGGGTGAAATGGAAAAACAGCGGGGCGGTGTAGGTCAAGCTGTCTACCCGGTCGAGAATGCCGCCGTGGCCCGGCAGCAGCGCCCCGCTGTCCTTGACGCCCAAATCGCGCTTCAGCGCCGACAGGCTCAGATCGCCGAAGAACCCCGCCACCGCGATCAAGCCGCCGGCCAGCAGCGCATCGCGCAAGCCGAACGGCGTCAGCCACGGCGCGAGCAGCGCGGATAGCAGCACCGTGGTCGCCGCGCCGCCGACGAAGCCTTCAACGGTCTTGTTCGGGCTGACGGTGGGCGAGATTTTATGCCGGCCGAACAGCTTGCCCCAACAAAATTGCCCCACGTCGTTCAGCTCGGTCAACAGCAGCAGGAACAGCACCAATCCCGGCCCGCTGACTTGCGGGTACTGTCCCTGCGGCAGCACCAGCAGAAAGGCGACATGGCTCAAGCTGAACACCATGCTCATCAGCCCCCAATGCAAGGTGCCGGCGGCGCGCAGATAGCCCTGAGTGTCCCCGACCAGCACCATCGCCACCGGCAGCAGCAAGAACAGATACACCGGTATGAAGATGATGAACATGCCGTACCATTCGATCCCGATCCAATAGTATTGCAGCGGGATGCTGAGATACGCCCAGAACAGCACCCGGCGATCCGCCTGGCGGGTCGGCACCAGCGTCAGATACTCCTTGAGCGCGAGAAAGCTGACGAAGCCGAAAAACACCAAGGCGGCGGCACGGTTGAAAGTCAGCGCCAGCGAACACAGCGCCACGATGAGCCACCAGCTGCGCACCCGCTGGCGAAGCTCGCTGTCGGGCGCGGGCGCGATCCACCACGCCACGCCGGTCGCCAGCGCCAACAAGCCCCACACGCCTCCCAAAATCGCCAAAACCGGCGATGTCAGCATCACGGACATGATTTCACCTCCCGCAGCGCGCCGCGCAGGCGGTTGAAGCCGGTCAGCGCCAACAAGCCGTTGGCGACCCACAGCGCGACCGTCAGCCAGCCGCCGCCCGGCCCGCCGAAACCGAGCCACAGAGCGATGACCCCGAGCAGCAGCGCGCGGTCGCTCTTGCCCATCGGTCCATCGTAGCGGCGGCTGGCGCCGATCATCACCGCCAGCACGCCGCAAAATTCGCTCGATAGCGCCAGCAGCACCAACGCGACCACCGCCACCGGCGAAACGCCGGATAGTAACGCCAAAGGCAAATATAAACCCGCGTCGGCCAGCACATCGCCGATCTCGTTCAAGATCGCGCCCAAGGGAGTCGGCCCTTGAAATTCGCGGGCCAGCATCCCGTCCAGGGCGTTCAACGCCATCCGCAGCAACAGCACCGGCGGCAACAGCAGCACGGTTTCCGGCGCCGGCCACAGCCATACCGCCCCGCCCGCCGCCAGCGACAGGAAAAGCGCGGCCAACGTGACCTGATTGGCGGTAACGCCCCGACCGTGCAGCCAACGCGCGAGCGGTCGCAGCAGGCTCTGAAAACCGGGTTTGATCGCATACAGACTGATCATGCGCCTTCTCCCGCCAGCGCGAACCCGCATCGCGCCGTCGCGACGATGCCGGGGCGGGCCGCGCGCAGCTGCTCGAAGGCGTCCTGGCGCGAGCGGGCGCGGCCCGTCGCGGCCAACCAGTGCGCCACGAGGCGGGCGCTTCGTAAATAGCCCAAAGTGCAGTGAACGAACACGGTTTTTCCTTGTTGCAGCGCCATTTCGATGTACGCCGCGCCGTCGCGCAAGGCGGCGAGCGGCGGTTCGGTCAAATCCAGCAGTTGCAGATTGACATAGTCGCCCTCGCGCAGGCTATCGGCTTCGTCGAAATCGCCGGTCAAATCGAGCACCCAGCGACGGGGATAAGCCGCCGCCAAGATCAACGCCTCGCGTTCGTCGAGCCGAGCGCCCATGAACACGCCCGGCGCGACCTCGGCGAACGGCAGCGCCATCCGCCGCCGCTGCCAGCGCCACGCCAGCGCTTGACCGAGCCGATACGGGGCGAAAACCAACTTCGCCGCCAGCGACAGCCGCCCGCCTTGCTTGCGAAACACCGCCGGCCCGATTCCCGCGTAAGCGGCGGCGACCGCGCTCAAGCTCAGCGCGGGCCATAGGAAAAGCAGCCAATAACCGCCCTGAGCCGCCAGCGCCAAGCCGATCAAGCTACCGGCCAGATAGCGGCCGGCCAGACGATCTGCGCCGACCGGCCGATAGGCGACGGATTTGCCGGTCTGTCCGGCGCGCGGATCGGGAAACAGCCAGAACGCCATCACTCCGACCAAGACTCCCGCCGGCAGGTCGATTACGTGATGCTGCCAAGTGGTGAGCGTCGAAAGGCCGATCAGCCCGAACCATCCGTGCAGCAACCATCGCAGCGGGCCGCGCGTGGATTTGGCGTAGCGGTACCACAGAATCATCCCCAAACTGATATGCAAGGACGGCGCTTGATTGAACGGCTGGTCAAAGCCGTACAGCGCCTGAAACAACGGGCCGAAGACGCCCTCCACCTCCGGCCGGGGAAAGCCGAAGCGCAGCGGAAACAGCAAAAAGCCGACCGCCGAGAGCAAGACGGCGGTGACAATCCGCCAGGCGTGGCGATCCAATTCCAGACGATTGCGGCAGAGCAATACCGAGAAGGCATAAAACACGTCCAGCGACCAATACGGGATAATGGTCCAAGGCAACACCGGAATCCGGCGCTCCCATTCGAAGAAGAAGCTGCCGACATCGCCCCGTAAGGCGGTCAATTCGTTGCACAGACCGTAAACCAGAAAGAAACCCGGACCCAACACCAGCATCATCCAAGCCACCGCCGCGCGCCAGGGACGCGAGGCTTCGACCGCGAGGGAGGGTTTAGCCATGGGCCGGCTCCAGGCGGCGCGCCAGCGACACCGTGAAAATACCCCAGGGATCGCTTTCCTGCGCCAGTTTTTCAAAACCGGCGGCGGCGACCAGTTGATCCATTTCCTGCTGGCTGCGCCGCCGCATCACCCACGGCTGGCCGTTCCGATGGCTGCTCAGCACCCGCGCGATGAATTCGATTTGCGGATGCCAGGGTTGGCCGGTGTAGAGGAGATAGCCGCCGGGCGCGACCGCCTCGGCCAAGCCGGCCAGCGAGGCCCGCACCGGCGGGTTTTCGGGGAACAGTTCGTACAAGCCGGAGACGACGCCGACCGTGGCGTCGCGGGGCAGCGCGGCGAGGCTGGCGGGATCGAAAGCGTCGCCCCGCTCGAAGCGAAAGCGATCTTGCAAGCCCTTTTCGGCGATCAGCCGCTGTCCCGCCGCCACGTTGGCGGTGCTGAAGTCCCGCAGCACGCCGGTCGCGGGAATCTCGGTTTGTTCGCCCGCGGCATCCAGCACGTAGCGGCCGCAGCCGGCGGCGATATCGACGATGCGCACCGGCTGGCCGATGGCCTGAAGTTCGCTCATGGCCCGGCGCAGCAATTTTTCCAGGTGAAGCTTGCGCAGCCGAATCCCCCGCCAGCCGATGGCGTTCAGATACTGGCGGTCGATCCAGCGGCCCAAGCCGGTCCAGCCCTCGGCGCGGTTGCGGTAGACATAATCCAGCGTCCCGCCGGAATCGAAGCCGGTGGCGACGCCGAGCTTCACGCCCTGGCTCAAACGCGAACCGACGGTTTTGAGGAAGAAGCGGCTCAAGCCGTAACCGAAGCGCTGGCGCGAAAACGCGGGCAAGGGGTTGGCCAAGCGCTCGTATTCGCGCTGGGTGGCGCTGTTGCGGTCGGCCTCCAACAGGGACGGTTCATGACGCGGTTGCGCGAAACGCTCCAAAATAAACCGGCGGGCGTCGTTCAGCGGCAGATGGTTGTCCCGCTCGTTGAAAGTGTCGTGGAAGAAGCCCGGATAAACGTGCATCTCCTTGACCGCCGACCCCAGCCGCTCGAAAAACCGCCGCTGGATCGCCTGATCGACCACCCAATCCGCGCCCGACGCGAGCACCAAGGTCGGCGCGGTGATCGCCGCCGCGTCGTCGGCCAGCTTGCGGCCGGCGTCGTGCAAATCGACCAGGAGATTCACCGCGATGCGGCGGGTGATCAGCGGGTCGCTGTTATAGCTTTCGATCTTGGTCGGATCGTGGCTGAGCAAGCGGCCTTTGACGTAACTGTTGACGTAGGCTTTCGGCTTGAACTTCAACAGCCCACGCAATGCGGGGATGGCGAAGGGGACATAGAGCCGCACCTTCAGCGCGGGACTGCCCAACACCAGGGCGCGGATTTTCGGCGCGTAGTCGTGCGCCCAAGTCGCCGCCAGCACGCTACCGACGCTGTGGGCGAAGATGACGATGTTCTCGATGGGTATGCCGTAGTGGCGGGAAACGTGGCCGACGAAGGCATCCACATCGCGCACCAGCGCGCCGAGGTTTTCCGCATCGCCGCGCTCGCCGGGACTGCGGCCGTGCCCGCGCGCATCCCAGGCGAACAACGCGAAATCGGGTAGATCGAGCTTATCCACCGCATCCTGCCAGCGGCCGGAATGCTCGTGGCCGCGATGGAACAGGATCACCGCCCGATCCGTGGCGACTTCGGGCAGCCAGGCTCGATAAAACAACTCCGCGCCATCCCAACTGCGAAAACTGTGTTCGGCGGCTTGACGATTGGGGTGCATTGCTTTTCTCCGTGGGTTCATGGTCCCTTGGTCCTTATCAAACCCCATGCCAGCGAGGTAACGCGGTTAAGTGCTTGTTGTAGTGACTTTAATTCTTGCGTTATAAACCCAGCGCCAACAAGTCAGTACATTTTTTGCCAATTGACCTAACATTTCATGTTGATCTCATTGCAGCGGGAGCACTCCGAATGGCAGGCACTCAATTACGGCTCGAACCCGACGACCGGCAATTTTTGGCCGCCGCGTCCGCCTTGATCATGGCCAATCCGTTCGACGTGAGCCGCCGACAGGTCGCGGCCCTGGTTCCGGCTTCGGCTTTGGCCGCCGTCGGCGATCATCACGCGCTGACCGCGTTGTTTCCGGTGCTGGCGGCGAGGCTCGACCGCTTGTCGCAGCGCAACGCCGGCAGCCTGACCCAGTACGCCGGCGAAGAACGGCAATGGTTGGCCGACGCTCGGCTGTTTTACGGCTACCATCGATTTCTGCCGGATCTGGACCGCCTGATCGGCCAGGAATTGGCCCAACCCCGCCAGCCGACACCCGCCGCTTTCGCCGATGCGGCGCTGGCCTTGCTGCGGGAACAGGGATTCAATCAAACGGAGGCGGTGCGCTATTTCGGATTGTTTTACCAACTGCGGCGCGCCTACCGCTTCATCGACAGCGCCTTGATCGGCTCCAGTCCCTGTATGCACCAGTTTCGCCGGGCGTTGTGGAACAACATATTCGGCTGCGACCTGCGGGTCTACGAGCGGTATTTGTGGAACCGCATGGAGGACTTTTCGACCCTGCTGCTCGGCGAAACCGGCAGCGGCAAAGGCTCGGCGGCGGCGGCCATCGGCCGCTCGGTGTTCATCCCCTTCGACCCGGCCAGCAACCGCTTCCAGCACGGCGTCGCCGATACCTTTCTGACGGTCAATCTGGCGGAATTTCCCGAGAGCCTGATCGAATCGGAACTGTTCGGCCATCGCAAGGGCGCGTTCACCGGGGCGGTGGACGACCATCAAGGCGTATTCGCCCGCTGTAGTCCCTACGGTTCGCTGTTTTTGGACGAAATCGGCGACGCGAGTCTCGGCGTACAAATTAAGCTGCTGCGGGTGTTGCAGGAGCGCGCGTTTACCCCGGTCGGCAGCCACAAACCGCAACGCTTTTGCGGGCGCGTCATTGCCGCCACCCATCAGCCGTTGGCCGAATTACGCCGGCAAGGCCGCTTCCGTCAGGATTTTTTCTATCGCCTGTGTTCCGACGCCATCACCGTGCCGCCGCTGCGCCAGCGCTTGAGCGAGACGCCCGCCGAACTCGAATTGCTGACCCAAGCCTTATTGGCGCGCTTGCTCGGATCGAACAGCGCGGAAGCCGTCGATCTGGTGCTGACCGCGCTGCGCCGCGATCTCCCGGCCGATTACGGCTGGCCGGGCAATGTCCGCGAGTTGGAACAAGCGGCGCGGCGGATTTTGCTGACGGGGCGCTATTGCGGAGAATGCTCGGACGAATCGTCGGAAAGCGAATTCTGGCGGCAGCTACAAAGCGGACTGTTGGATGCGCGCGCGCTGGTGGCGAATTATTGCGCCTTGCTCTACCAGCGCTCCAGTAATTACGAGGAGGTCGCCCGACGCACTGGGTTGGATCGGCGAACGGTGCGAAAACATCTACAAACCCATCGGATGATGAAAACAAAGAACCCCGCTTTTTGAAAAAGCGGGGTTCTTGAAAGGCGGCGGCAACACGCCTGCAAGCAAGCCGCGCCAAACCCAGAAGCGTTTACACCTTCAAATCTTTTTCCACGTCCTGGACCTTGCGCCGAGCCAAGGCCAAATTGCCCCGCTGCTTGTCCAGCACGAAATACACGAATAAACCATCATGCGCCGTGGACGGCCGGATGATGTGATATTGGGTGCCCAAGGTAATCAAGATATCCTCAATGTTGTCCTTAAGACCCAAGGCGCGCATGGTCTTCTGCTTGGAGCGCACCACCTCGGTATTGCCGGCGGCGGCTACTTCTAGATCCAGACCCGAACCACCGGTGCCCAACACCATGCCGCTGTTCGCATCAACCACGGCGACGCACATGGCGCCGTCCATGGCCAACAGCTGATCGATAGAATCTTTAATTGAAGCCACTGAAATTCTCCTTTCAATAGTGAAGCCTAAGCCACGATATAACGTTCTTGCGTAATAGAAGAATCAGCACGCCACGCAAATACGTACTGACCGCACCATCGACTTTAGCGATTATAGTCCAAACTACCTCAGCCGAATTCATCGATACGCCTTTTAGACGATTCCCTAAACCCTTCAATCTCTACACTCTCATAACAGACTTTCAAGCAACGGTCTGCCGGACTGCTCGACCCTACTTGCCTCAGCGTTTGTCAGTCGCTCAGGATTTCCTGCAATTTACTCGCCGTATTTCGCCCCACGCTCAGCAACATGCCCAGATTGATCTCCTTGCTCGAAATGCAGGTCAGCATCAAAAGGTCATTAACGCGCAACGAAACCACCCGGCCGTCGCTGTTTTCAAGGATCACAAACTGACAAAGCCTCTGTTGGGATTCCCGCGCGATACTTTCGCCCAAAGCCAGCAAGGAACTGTTCATGGTCGAAATTTTATGGGCCGGCAAATCGCGTTTGAGCGTATATAACAGTTCGTGGCCATCGACGGTTGAAATCAACGCGCCGTAGACCCCAGGGCAGAGTTGCATGAACTCCTTCAGCTGCCTATCACATTGAGTCAATTGCAATTTAGTGTAGTTCACTATCAGACGGTCGTCGTGTTCCATTCCCATTTCCTGAACCTTTAGTTCGTGATCAATGACATGTCTACCGGATTCGGTTGAAGTCTGCGCAGGAAAGGTCTCAGCCTCTTCAATGGTAGGCAGCGTGCCAATATTGGGCCATTCAACGGCCTCAAACGGCGTTGGTCCCTCAGTGCGATCCTGGATTGGCTCATCCCTGTTTTCGCTAGCTTTGTTAATGAGTTTAGCGTCACCGTCATCGCCTTCAAGCAAAGCCGCTCGATCTTGGTCGGCATCCAAGTTTTCCGAAGCTGTTTGCGCTTTTTTGGCTTGCCCCTTCAAGCCAAAAATGAAAGAAGCCCATTTGCCTTTTAGCTTCATGGCGAGCAGCGCATTCCAAACGCAGACCACATGGATATGCCCTTGGCAAACGGGTGGACACATCCCAAAAAGGCATGCATAAGTTTAGGAAATTTCCAGACAGGTCAACAGCGTATCCAATAAAAACAGCACATCGGCTTTATTCCGAGCATCAATGGCGAACACGGGAAACACCTGATTGCGCGCCTGCAAATAATTCTGATAATCATCGATGCTGGGAGTCTCCTTAAGATCGCTGCACGTAACCCCGATCACCACATCGGTGGATTTGATGAACTCTGCAAAATTATCTAAATAAATCCCTAGATCCTTTAGAGGGTCAGCACGGCGGTTGTCCACCAAGACGATCAAGCCCAATCCTCCTTGGACGAGGATATCCCACATAAATTTGAACCGCTGTTGGCCCGGCGTCCCATACAAACCAATTTTTTGGCCGTTATCCAAGGTAATTTGGCCAAAATCCATGGCGACCGTAGTTTTTTCTTTGACCGCCGCCAGACCGTCGGTTGAAAAAACATCCGTGGAAACCGGCGGGAACTCGCTAATAGCGGCAATCGCCGTGGTTTTACCAGCGCCTGGGGGTCCCGTAAAAATGAATTTTATCTGTTTCATTAGATTCCTAACCGGCTGCGGATTCTGCTAAACAAACTTAGCTTGCCTGTGTTTGGCTTTTGCGGTTCGGGCGTTTGGACCGGCGTCGCGGCCTGCTGCGTTTGGATTTCCAGACAATTTAACGCACGACAAGCGTTGAGAAAATCGATAACGTCACCGGCGGACCCCTTGGTGAAATCGACAAAGTAGTCGATGGCGCCGCCGCGCCTTAATAAAGCGGTGAGCTTCAAATGCAAAGGATCTTGACCCAGCTTTTTCAGATCCGGCCATCGATTGAGCCGATAAAAACCCGTGGAGGACAAGCCTTCGAACAGCTTGCCGTTGGAGACCGCCAACGCCGCTGTCCAAAGTGGCGGCTCAAGATCCTGCGGCTTCAAATTTTGCGTCTCGCTTAGCAATTGACTGCTGCCGATCTCCTCGAACCGGCTGCTGCCCGCTGGAGACGCAATTAAATCCTCAACGTCCATTTGTGATAAACCGGCGGTGTAATAACGCCGGCGCTCCATTTCAAAAATGACCACGCGAGAGAGCCGGTCAGTCACCTTCAAAATCTTGCTTTGGTTCGCGCACAAGATGGCGATGACCCTACGCGAACTCTCGGAGCCATCCGCAACGCTCGACGGTTTGGCTGAGCCCTCGCTGGAGAGCGCGCCCTGAGGCGAACCAGTCTCTTCTTTTTCCTGAAAAGCGTTCAGAATTTTCTCGGAGGCTTGGCGTAAAACCGAAAGCAGTTCGGCGGAGCGCAAGGGGCGCGGCAACACCAAGACACCCCCTGGAAAACCGGTCCGGTCCCCACTAAACGCGATCAGCACCTGACGGCCGCCTTGCAAAACCAATTGCGCCAACTCGCGGCGACCTAAATCGGTATCGGCGTCGATAATCAAGGCCGCCGCCGCCTTGACGTTATCGGTGTACTCCCAGGTAGCGGTTTCGTCCTTTTTGGTCAAATCCAAAAAAATCTCTAGCGTCAGCAGATTGCTGCGCGACAGTTGGCTAGCGGAGAGCTGGAGTTTTTGTGCCATGAGCGAATCAAATTATCGAGCAACAGCAGTTGAGTTCATCAAGTAGCTAAAGATAACAGAGCGTTTGGTCGATCCTGCAAGGTTCCAGAGTATTCCATTCTATATACAAAAATTAAAATAATCTAGCCTTTTCGTATAAAAATTGCTACTTGATGCGCGATTTTGAGCCAAGCGACGGCCTTGAGCCCATTCTGATTGAATGTAGTTCAAGGTCTGTAATAAATAACTAAAAACACCGCTCAAAACAGCGGCGGCGAAGCGGAGCGGCCGAACTCAGCGCGATTCTGAAACCCCGGCTGAGCCAACCGTGGAATCGGAGGGCGGGAGGAAAGCCAAACTATGGGCTCGCCTCCCAAGACAAGAGGGTTTAACTGGCGTATTGGCTGGCGACGAAATCCCAATTGACCAAGTTCCAGAACGCCTCCAGATACTTGGGGCGCTGGTTGCGATAGTCAATATAGTAAGCGTGCTCCCACACATCGCAGGTCAACAGCGCTTTCTTGCCGGATGTGGCCGGAGTCCCGGCGTTGGAAGTGCTCACCAGCTCCACCGAGCCGTCGCCATTTTTGACCAACCAGCCCCAGCCGGACCCGAAGGTGCCGACCGAAAGCTTGGTGAACTCGTCTTTGAAAGCGGCAAACGAGCCAAACTTCTTGTTGAGGGCTTCAGCCAGCGCGCCGGAAGGTTCGCCGCCGCCGTTGGGTTTCAGGCAATTCCAATAAAACGTGTGATTCCACACCTGCGCGGCGTTGTTGAAAATACCGCCGGAGGACTTTAGGACGATTTCTTCCAGCGAGGAATTTTCGAACTCCGTGCCCTTAATGAGATTGTTGAGATTGGTCACGTAAGTTTGATGGTGCTTGCCGTAATGATACTCCACGGTTTCAGCGGAGATGTGCGGCTCCAAGGCATTTTTGGCGTAGGGAAGTGCGGGCAATTCGTGCGCCATGAGAGGCTCTCCAGTTACCAGTTGGGTTTAAAAACCATTTCGAATTGGGTGCCGGAGTTTAGAGTCAGGAGGACATCGTTAGTTTTATCCCGGCCGAGGCGCCCTCGAAAGAGGGTTCGAGCTAGTCTAGACGCGGGCACCGGCCGATGCAACGCAAGTAACAAAGCGGACGGGTATGGTATTCTTGCCGCCGATTTGGGTCCGAACCCCACGTTTTCAAATCGCGCGTTCCGCGTTTCAAGCTCAAGGAGCCTGACTCATGACCAAATTCCACCTTCCGTTCGCCCTTTTAATCGCGCTCGCCACGGCGGGCTGTTCCAGCCTGAATTTCGGCGGCCGCAGCTCCAGCGACAGCGATGGCTCTAGCACCGCCAGCCTCAGCGGCAGTCGCGGCGGGCCCAAGGTCAGCGATTCCGATATCGCGGCTTCCGTGAGAGCGGCTTTTAAAGACGATTCCGAACTGGCTGCCGCCAATATCAGCGTCAGTTCCGAAGGCGGCGTAGTCAGCTTGAGCGGCAACGTACCCAACGCGCAAAGCTACAACCGCGCCATTTCGCTGGCGCGCGGCATCCCGGGCGTGCGACCGCCGGTCAGGGCGGCCAATCTGAATTTCCCTCAGTAACTCTTTTTAAGGAGAGCTCAGGATGTGCGGCATCGGTGGCGAGTTGCGCGTCGACGGCGGCCAACCGGATCCGGCGCTGATGGCCCGCATGCTGAGCCGCTTGGCCCGTCGCGGTCCCGACCACGAAGGCGCCTGGTCCGATGGCGCTCTCCTGCTCGGCCATCGCCGGCTCTCCGTCATCGATCTTAGCGACCGCTCCAACCAGCCGATGGCAGATTCGGAACTCGGTTTGACGTTGGTGTTCAACGGCGCCATCTACAACTATCGAGAATTGAGACGCGAGCTACTGACAAAGGGTTACCGGTTTTTTTCCGACGGCGATACCGAAGTCATCTTGAAGGCTTATGCCGAATGGGGCGAGCGCTGCGTCGAACGTTTGATCGGCATGTTCGCTTTCGCGCTTTGGGACCGCCGCGAGCGCCGCCTGTTTCTCGCGCGCGACCGCTTGGGCATCAAGCCGCTCTATTACAGCCGCAGTCCCACGGCGTTCCGGTTTGCGTCCAACAGCCAAGCCTTGCTGGAAGCGGCGGATGTGGATACCGCCATCGATCCCATCGCCCTGCACCACCAGCTGAGCCTGCATGCGGTGATCCCCGCGCCGCGCACGATCTTAAAAGGCATCCGCAAGCTCGCGCCCGCGACCACCCTGACCATCGACGCCGCCGGCAACGAATCCAGCCGAGTCTACTGGCGGCTCCAGGCGCTGCGCCCGGCCGAACCCCGAACGGAAGCAGAATGGATCGAGGCGGTTCATGCGGCGTTGCGGCTTTCGGTGCGGCGGCGGCTCGACATCGCCGACGTGCCGGTGGGCGTACTGCTGTCCGGCGGTCTGGATTCGAGCCTGCTGGTGGCGCTGCTGGCCGAAACCGGCGTCCGAGATTTGCTGACTTTCTCGGTCGGCTTTGAGGATCAACCGGAAGAAAAGGGCAGCGAATTCGAATACTCCGATCAAGTGGTGGCCCGCTATCAGACCCGCCATCACCAATATTTGATCCCCAACAATCAGGTGCTCGAACGGTTGCCGGAGGCGGTCGCCTGCATGGCCGAACCGATGGTCGGCCAAGACGCGGTGGCGTTTTTCCTGCTGTCCGAGCGGGTTTCCCAAACCGTGAAAGTCGTCCAAAGCGGCCAGGGCGCCGACGAGGTGTTCGGCGGCTATTTCTGGTATCCGCGCATGGCCGCCGCCGCCGGCGACGATTTGGAGCGTTTCCGCCGCCACTACTTCGATCGCGACCACGATGAATGGCTTGAAACGGTCGCTCCGGCCTATCACGGACCGGATCACACCGCCCGCCTGATCGCCGGGCGGCTGGCCGAGCCGGGAGCGGCGGACTATCTCGATAAGGTGCTGCGGCTGGATGTCACGACCTTGATCGTCGACGATCCGGTCAAGCGGGTGGACAACATGACCATGGCGTGGGGCCTGGAGGCGCGAGTCCCTTTTCTCGATCACGAATTGGTGGAACTGGCGATGCAACTGCCGCCCGAATTGAAGATCGGCGGCGGCGGCAAATACCTGCTGAAAACCATCGCGCGCGGCTTGTTGCCCGATGCGGTGATCGACCGGCCCAAGGGTTACTTTCCGGTGCCGGCGCTCAAATTTGTGCGGGGCCGCTTTCTGGAGTTCATGCGCGAGATTCTGGACTCGCGCGCCAGCCGGGAGCGCGGTTTATTTCAGCGGCCTTACCTAAACACGCTGCTCGCCGAGCCCGAAGCCCATCTGACTCGCTTGCTGGGCAGCAAATTGTGGCATTCCGCCCTGCTGGAACTGTGGTTGCAAACCAACGTGGACCCAGCCACTCGCGGCGCTCCGAGTTAAAATCGCTCCGCGTCCCGGCGGACGGGCAACCTCGCGCGCGCCGCCAGTCTAAACCTTTGCAGCGTTTGGCCATCCACTTTCTTCAATCCTCCCAACTCTTTCAACCCGAGGTGCGTTTCGATGGACGATGTTTTGGCAGTGATCAAACAGCAAGTCGAATCCAACCCGGTGGTCATCTACATGAAAGGCACTCCCGAGATGCCGCGTTGCGGCTTTTCGCAGCGCGCCTCTCAGGCGCTCGCGGCCACCGGTTTTCCGTTCGCCTATGTCAATGTCCTGGAAGATCCGGACATTTTCGACAACCTTCCCCGTTATGCCGACTGGCCGACCTTTCCGCAGATCTATATCGGCGGTGAATTGGTCGGCGGTTGCGATATCACTTTGGAGCTGTATCAAAATGGTGAATTAAAACAATTGATGGAAACCGCCATCGCCAAAGCCGATGCATCATCGGCCTAAGAAGGCGAAACTGGGGTTCCATCAGCTTAATAGCCCGGTCCGCCGGGCTTTTTTTTGCATTGCAAAATAAAAATATTTTCACCATCCGATGAATACTAGCTTCTTCGCTGCTACAATTTCGCTGTCAATGGATTAATGGATGTGTTCTGACTTGGGCCGTTCTTGAACTATGACCCGCTGAGCGGAAGGGGCTCCGTCGCTGGAAGATTATTGGCTTTTTACCCGGTCGAGTGAGGTGCCGCACATGCCTAGCGTTTTGCAAGAAATCGCTCAGCAGTTCGATGGGATCGATCCGATCAGAGCGAAGGAACTGCGTCGGATCGAACAAGCCTACATCAGTTTTTGTTTGAATGATGACACCACCGCCAAACCCGGCGCGCGTGAAGAGAGCACCCAAAATTTGCTCCGCTTCTTGTCGAGAATGGCGCGGGTCAAGGAATTTCGCTTGTACCCGATCGGAGTCGGCGAACGCGATCACGGCCGCTACGCCCATCAAGCGATCGCTTTACTGGATTCCCGGCACTTGCCGACGCCTGGAAATACCTTGGCCGTGCTCGATCCGACCGGCGTGGATTCGCCCTCGGCGCACAGCCAGGAACTCCGCCAATACTCGTTCGAATCGTGGCGGACTTTACAGGGGTATTACGGTCGCGGGTGCGCGCTGCTTCCCATCAACCCATCCTGATCCTTCACCGATCCCCGCGCCCATTGCCTTTTTAATGGTTAAAACGAGGCGCGATGAAAGCGTTCGTTCCAGGGCGAGCCAGCGCGCCGATTCCGCTGTAACCGTGGCCGACTGCCACGCTCCGCCTGAGGGCTCCATCGCGCGGGCGGACCAACTACCCTCGGATCCGAAGCCGATCCAACGAGTTGAACCCGACCTCGAAGACCCGCAGGCGCGGGTCCGCGCTCGGCGTCTCGCCCAAGCTCGACGCGGGATTCATCAAGCGCGCCCGCGCGCCTCTTGCCAAAATAAGCTGAAATTTTCCGGCTCATCCGGCGCGCTTATGGCCAGCAGCGCGGTCAAATCGTAACCCTAACAGGGATCGGGCGGATAATCGTTGCCAAACATGGCGATAAAAGGTCTACCATTAATCCTGATGTGTGAATTGGTACCGTCATCTGCTTGGAGACTGCTTCAAGCATGAGTTAGACTCAAATTAGCAGCAATAAGGGAAGGCCAAGGCCTCATCGTGAAATTCATCAAGCGACCCCGAGGATTGATTCATGCCAAAAAAGAACGAGCCCACCGCAACTCCGGTCACCCAGGATTCCAAGAAACCCGCCAAGGCTGAAAAACCCGCCGCGCCGTCAGCCCCGAAGGCCGCCGCAAAACCGGCCGAGGCGAAACCGGCGAAGACGACCGCCAAAGCGGCCGAAAAGCCAGCCGCCGCTCCCAAAACGGAAAAAAAACCCGCCAGCTCCGCCAAAAAATCCGCGAAGCCCTCCGTAACCGTCGTCGTCGCCAAATACGACGTCGGTCACGGCAACAGTTTGTTCATCCGAGGCGAAGGCGGCGGCCTTAGCTGGGAGAAAGGCGCTCTGATGGAAAACGCCGGCAACGATGTCTGGGTGTGGACCACGGACGCAGCGCTCAAGGGGAACGTTTCATTCAAGTTTCTACTCAACGATGAGGGCTGGTGCGCCGGCGAAAACATGACGGCCAAGGCTGGCGAAACGACCACGCTTTATCCCGCTTTCTAACGCCGATCCAACAATGACGCCGATCCAGCGACCTAGCCGGTCGGCGTCATTGCGCACCCTTACCAGCCCTGGCGTTGCAAGCGCTCGAATTCAGCGCGCGCGCGCGTGACGCAATCCTCGATGGCGACCCCGCCGAAATAATTGCCGGCCAGCGCCAAGCGCGTTCCGGCCAAAGCGATGTCCAAACGGATCGCCCGCTTGCCTTGACCGACCCGCAAGGCCGGTAGTTGATTGATCTTAAATACGGTGTTTTTCGAGCCTAGTTCCGCTTTCGGCACGTTCAACACCCGCGCGATGCAATCCAACCGACCTTGCTCATCCAGCACGGCGGGTCGGAAATGGAAGCTAAAGCCACGCCACCGCGCATCGGGCACGGTATCGCGCGACACTATCGAGTAAAAAGGCTGGTTCCGGCCGATCAAACCCGCCACGGGCGGCAACCGCAAACGGTCTGCGGGCAGCGCGACGCCGACCGTTTCTACCGTGGCGGTCCCGATTTCCGCCAGCAGTCCGGCGACGGCGGGAAACGCTCCTTTCAGCAGTCCGACCGCGACCGCCACCGGCGTCGCCAAGCACAGCGCGCGCGCGGTATAGTCTCCTTGGTCGGTTTGAATGATGAAAGTTTCGCCTTCGCGCCGCACCGCTCGCACCGCCCGATCCCGTTCGACCGCAAGATCCGGCCGCGCGCTCAACAGATCGGCGATGGTCTGGAGGCCGCCTTCCATAGTGAAACCGCGCGGCACATCCTTGCGCCGGGGTCGGGCTTGAAACAGACTCTCGGCGGGATAGTCGCCGGCGGGCTGGCAGATCACCGCATCGAACGCCGGCCCGAACACCGCCTCGTAATTGCGCTGCCCGACGATGCGGCCGTAATACTCGGCGACGGTGCGTCCGACCTTGCTCGCGCCGCGCAACCGCCACGGCGCTGGCAACAAATTCGGAATGGACAGTTGCGATGGGATGCCGCGCACCTTGCCGTCAACGAACATCCGAAATCCGACCTTGGCGCGCTTTCGCAGCCGATCGAGCGCCTGCGCGGATTCCAAGAGGGCCAGCAAGTTTCCGTAGGAATTGAAAGCGCTGTGCGCGCCCAGCTCCAGCCAGAACTGGCTGGCATCGCCGAAGCGATGCGAGTGCAGGCAACCCCCCGGCCGTTGTTCCTGTTCCAGCACCCGCACCTTCAGACCCGCTTCGGCGGCATAATAGGCCATGCTAAGACCGCTGATGCCCGCGCCAACAACCAGCAGATCGTGGTCCATGGGAGACTCCATCGTTGAATGACGGGTTTCGATTCTCGATTCACCGACCGGCACGGTCAAGCAGCGCGGCCATTGGATCGCGCTCGCACGAGCAGACGCCGGCCGTTATTGCTCCGCTTGCTTCAAAACACCGCGCGGCGTCCAGCGCGCGGGCTTTTCAAACCCGCAACCGCCCGGAGGAAACGTTATGCTTCTTAACAGCTATTTCGCTAAGGATTTATTCCAAAACAAGACCGTCTTTATCACCGGCGGCAGCAGCGGCATCAACCTCGGCATCGCTCGCAACTTCGCGGCGGTCGGGGCGAATCTCGCCATCGTCGGCCGCTCTCAGGACAAGCTTGACGCCGCCTCGGCGGAACTGCGAGCGCTCGGCGCGAAAGTTTCGGCCCATTCCGCCGACGTGCGCGACTACCCGGCCTTGGAAGCCGCCCTTGCCAGCGCCCGCGAGGCGCTGGGTCCGGTCCACACCTTGATCTGCGGGGCGGCCGGCAACTTCCCCGCTCCCGCCGAACAGATCAGCCCCAACGGCTTCAAGGCGGTGGTGGACATCGACCTGCTCGGCTCGTTCAATACCTGTCGGGCGGCGTTCGAGCAACTCAAGGCCACTCAGGGCAACATCATCTTTATTTCGGCCGGCATGGCGTTTCTGCCCTACGCTTTTCAAGCGCATGTCGGCGCGGCCAAGGCCGGGATCGACAATTTGATGCGCAACCTGGCGCTGGAATGGGGCCGGTTCGGCATCCGCTGCAACAGTATCGCGCCCGGTCCCATTGAGGGAACCGAAGGCGTGCGGCGGCTGGTGCCGGAAGGCAGCGCCGATCTTCTCAAACGGATGATTCCGCTCGGCCGGTTCGGCACTTCGGACGACATCGGCCAGTTGAGCGTGTTTCTGGCCTCGCCCTTGGCGTCTTATATCACCGGCGCGCTGATCGTGGCCGACGGCGGTCAGAATCTGCCCGGCTCCGGCGCGTGGACCCAACTGATCGCGGCGGAGTTGAAAAAAGCCAATGGCTGAGCGGCGGCGCTTTCCGCCGCCATCGCCGAGTTCGGAGTTTTGCCGGCATGAGTTTCTACCATTGCGCGGCGATACCGATCAAGCCAAGCTATTTCGCTCCATGCTGGGTTGGGCTTCATATCCCAGTCGCACCGCCTCCACGCCAGGCAATTTACGCAATTGATCGAGCAAGGCGGCTTCGGGCCTGACCCGCCAGTTCGGCCCGAACGCCAGTTCCGCCCGCGCCCCGGAACCGACGTAATCCGCCCACACCGCGCAGCGCCCGTCCGAGCGAAACTCGTTCAACAGGCTCGCGAGCTGTTGCAACATCCCAGGTTGCAGCCGCTCGCCGTCGAGCTGGATGATCAGCCGGCGGGCGTATTCGGCCTGAGCGCCTTCCAAGCTCAGCACCCGCTCGACGTTCAAACGGGTGGTTTGATTGAATTCGTCCCAACCCAGCGCGCCTTGAACCACCAAAATGGCGTCCTCCTCGATCAAGGAACGATATCGTTCGTAGACTTCGGGAAAGATGCGGATTTCCAAACGGCTGCTGGCGTCGTCCAGCATCACGAAGGCGATCCGACCGCCCCGGTTGGCGTTGCGGGCGCGCACGCTGACCACCAAGCCGGCGATCAACACCGAGCGATTGCCGCCGCGGCGCGAACCGCCATTTTCGATCAAGACGCGCAACGGCGTGACGTTGAGCGCCGCCAATTCCGCCGCCATCCGATGGATCGGATGGCCGGTCAAGTAGACGCCCAGCGTCTCTTTTTCGCCGCCCAAGCGCTGTTCTTCATTCCATTCCGCTATCTCAACAGCTGGCGTCGGCTGCGCGGGCGTTTTCTCGGCGACGGCCAAGCCGAATAAATCGTTTTGGCCGGCGGAATCATTGCGGGAACGCTGCTCGGCCAACTGCAAGGCGGCCGGCAACCGCTCGGCCAGCGTCGCCCGGTTGGGACCGAGCGCGTCGAACGCGCCGGAGCGGATCAGGGCGTCCAATACCCGGCGGTTGAGCTTGTGCAAATCGACGCGCTGGCAGAGATCGAACACATCGCGGTACGGACCCGCGCGCCGCCGTTCCGCGACCAGATGCTCGATAGCCGCCTCGCCCACGCCCTTGATCGCGCCCAGACCGTAGCGAATTTCGCCGGCCCCGCCGACGGTGAACCGGTATTCGGATTGATTGATGTCGGGCGGCGTCAGCCGGAGTTCCATGCGCCGGCATTCCTCGATGAAAATCACCACTTTCTCGGTCTTGTCCATGTCCGAGGACAGCACCGCCGCCATGAACGCCGCCGGGTGATGCGCCTTCAACCAGGCGGTTTGATAGGACACCAGCGCGTAGGCGGCGCTGTGGCTTTTGTTAAAGCCATAACCCGCGAATTTCTCCATTAAATCAAAAATATAAGACGCCGTTTCCGGCTCGACCGCCCGCTCGACCGAGCCTTTGACGAAAATCTCGCGCTGCTTGGCCATTTCCTCGGCCTTCTTCTTGCCCATCGCCCGGCGCAACAAATCCGCTCCGCCCAGCGTGTAGCCCGCAAGCACCTGGGCGATCTGCATGACTTGTTCTTGATAGAGGATGACGCCGTAGGTCGGCTTGAGGATGGTCGCCAAGGCCGGATGCGGATATTCGATGCGGGCGCGGCCGTGCTTGCGGTCGATGAAATCGTCGACCATGCCCGATTGCAGCGGACCCGGCCGAAACAGCGCCACCAGCGCCACGATGTCCTCGAAGCAATCCGGTTGCAGCCGGCGGATCAAATCCTTCATGCCGCTGGATTCCAACTGGAATACCGCCGTGGTCCGATAGCGCTTCAATAGGTCGAAGGTCTCGCGGTCAGCCAGCGGAATCGTGGTGATGTCCACCGGCTCCTCGCCGCTGACCCGGCGCTGCTCGTTCAAGGTCTGCACCGCCCAGTCGATGATGGTCAGCGTGCGCAGGCCCAAAAAATCGAACTTCACCAACCCGGCGGCCTCCACATCGTCCTTGTCGAACTGGGTGATGAGGCTCGAATCGTCCTGCTCGCGGTAGAGCGGCGAGAAATCGGTCAGTTCGGACGGCGCGATCACCACCCCGCCGGCGTGCTTGCCGACGTTGCGGGCCAAGCCTTCCAACTCGCGGGCCAAATCGAGCAGGGTCCGCACCTCCTCGTCGTTTTCGTACAGCCGCCGCAGTTCCGCCTCCCGCTCGATGGCCTTGTCGAGGGTCATGCCGATCTCGAACGGCACCAGCTTGGCGATGCGATCCACGAAGCCGTAGGGATGGCCCAGCACCCGGCCCACGTCGCGCACCACCGCCTTGGCCGCCATGGTGCCGTGAGTGGCGATCTGCGACACCCGCTCGCGGCCGTAGCGTTGCGCGACATAATCGATCACCCGGTCGCGGCCTTCCATGCAAAAATCGATGTCGAAATCCGGCATCGACACCCGCTCCGGATTGAGAAACCGCTCGAACAACAGATCATAAGCCAGCGGGTCCAGATCGGTGATGCCGAGCGCGTAGGCCACCAGCGAACCCGCGCCGGAACCGCGCCCCGGTCCGACCGGCACGCCGTTTTCGCGCGCCCAGCGGATGAAGTCGGCGACGATCAAGAAATAGCCGGAAAAGCCCATCTGATTGATGACGCCGAGTTCTTCCGCGAGCCGCTCGTCGTAGGGCTGGCGGCGTTCGGCGAAATCGGACGCGCTGGGATCGAGCAGCCGCCCCAACCGCTGCTCCAATCCGGCGTGGGCTTGAGTGGAGAAATAAGCTTCGGCGGTCATCCCGGCCGGCACCGGAAAATCCGGCAGCACGTTCTTGCCCAGTTCCAAGCGCAGATTGCAGCGGCGGGCGATTTCGACGCTGTTTTCCAGCGCTTCCGGCAAATCGGCGAACAGCTCCGCCATCTCCGCCGGGGTTCGCAAATACTGCTGTTCGCTGTAGCGGCGCGGCCGGCGCGGATCGTCCAGGGTCACGCCCTCGTATACGCACACCCGCGCCTCGTGCGCCTCGAAATCGCCTCGCTTGAGAAAACAGACATCGTTGGTCGCCACCACCGGGGTGCCGGTGGCCGCCGCCAAATCCAGCGCCGAGTCCAAATACTCCGCCTCGCGCGACCGGCCGGTGCGCTGCACTTCGAGATAGAAACGGTCGGGAAACAACGCCCGCCACTCCGCCAGCTCGCGTTCCGCCTGGGCGTAACGGTCGTTCAGCAAGCTTTGGCCCACCTCACCGTCGCGCCCCCCGGACAGCGCGATCAAACCGGCGGTATTGCCTTGCAGCCAGCCGTGCTCGATCACCGGCACGCCGCGCCGCTGGCCTTCGAGAAAGCTGCGGCTGACCAGCCGGGTCAGATTCCGGTAGCCGTCCAGGTTCTGGCAGAGCAACACCAGCCGCGCCGGTTCCTCGCCCCGCCCCACCCACGCCTCAACCCCGACGATGGGCTTGACGCCCGCGCCGAGCGCGGCCTTGTAGAACTTGATCAAGGCGAACAGGTTGCTGATGTCGGTCACGGCCACGGCCGGCATATCGGCCTCGACCGCCCGCTTGACCAGACTTTTGATCCGAATGAGCCCGTCCGCCAGCGAGTACTCGGTATGCAGGCGCAAATGCACGAACAACGCGGTCATGCCGGCGCCTCGACCAGCGCCAATTGCCGCAGGGCGGCGACCGGGGCGAAGGAGCGGCGATGTTCGGCGCAGGGGCCGTAACGGCGCAACGCCTCCAGGTGGATGGCGGTCGGATAGCCTTTATGCCGCGCGAACTGATAGTGCGGATAGCGCTGGTGCAATTCGCGCATCTTAGCGTCGCGCGCCACCTTGGCGAGAATTGACGCGGCGCTGATGGCCGGCACGGTGGCGTCGCCTCGGACGATGGCCTGACAGGCGCACGCCAGCAGCGGGCAGCGGTTGCCGTCGATCAACGCCCGCTCCGGCGCGATTGCAAGCCCGCCGACGGCTCGGCGCATCGCCAGCAGTGACGCCTGCAAGATGTTGATTCGATCAATTTCCGCCACGTCGGCCCAACCCAGCGCCCACGCCAGCGCCCTGTCGCGTATTTCACCCGCTAGACGCTCGCGCTTCATCGCGCTCAACCGCTTGGAATCGGCCAAACCCACAATCGGGCGCGCGGGATCGAGGATGACGGCGGCGGCGGCGACCGGGCCGGCCAGGGGGCCGCGTCCGGCTTCGTCCACGCCGGCGATTAAAAGAAGGTCAGTCATGGCGGCTATGCATTCAACCGAGAGAGGCGAGAGCGCTAAGTTTAATCCAATCGCTCCGCGCTCAACGCCGCAAATCCGCCTGAAGATCGGAGTCAGCCCGCGCGAGGTCTCCACCCCTGGCGACTCAGGCCGCCGGCCGGACCTCTCCAGGCCAGGACGGCAAGTCGCCGACTTCCGGACAACGCGCCCGCAGCAGGCCGTGAAACAGCCGGGCCAGTTGCGGCGCGCGCCGGCTATTGGGGGTGTGCATGAACACGTAGGGTTCTCGACCTTCGCTCAACCACAAGGCCAGTTTATCCAGCCAAGGCTCCAGAAACGGCCGGTTCAGTTCCGGATCGGCCTGGCCGATGAAGCGGATGAACGGACGCGGACCCAAACTGATGGCGTGAACCGGCAGTCGCGGTTTCTTGCGTTGCGCGCCGCGGGTGTCGGGATCGTCGGAGCCGCTCGCGAACAAGGCCCGGCTGTCTAGCATCACCCGGTCCACGCCGCGTTCGAACAACATCCGGTTCAATTGACGCTCCTCCTCGCCCTTGATGAAAAAGGCGGGATGCCGCACCTCGACCGCGCATTGAAAATCCTCGGGCAGCGCGCGCAGGTAGCCCTCCAACAGCGCCAATTGCTCGGGGCCGAAATTAGGCGGCAGTTGCAGAAAACTGGGACCCAAGCGCCCCGCGTCGGCGAGCGGCCTGATGCGCTCCAGAAACTCGGCGGTCGCCTCCGCCGCTTCCCGCAGCCGCCGTTCGTGGCTGATGGCGCGCGGAAACTTGAAGCAGAATCGGAAGCCCGGCGCGGCCTCGTCTCGCCAGCGGGCCACCGTTTCCGGCTTCGGCAACCCGTAAAAACAGTTGTTGCCTTCCACCGTGTCGAACACCGAGGAATACTGACGCAGGAAATCGCGGGGTTTGGCGTCGGCGGAAAACAGTTCGCCGAGCCAATCGCGGTTGCTCCAAACCGGACAACCGAGGTGATAGCGAGCGAGCGCCATGCCTTAATCCGCGCCCCGCTCGCGCTCGAAGCCGTCGGTCGCCCGGCCGGTATCGGTCAATTAAGGCTTACCAGTCCGATCCCCAGGCGTCCCAATCCGAGCCCGGTTCGTCGTACCGTCCCGCCGTGTACTGATCGCCGACTAAATTCTGATCGCTGACCATGCGGCGATAGTTCTGATAGGCCCGCTCGTTGCCGAAATACACGCACCGGCAAGCATCCGGATCGGCATAGAGATAAATGGGCCGTTCGTTGCGATAGCGCACCAGCATCCGATGCGGCGGCAACCGCTGTAATTGCGCGGCCCGGCGCGGACTGTCGGCCGGGCGAACGTTGAACCCGGCATCCACCAACAATCTGTCGTGCCGGTTGGGTTGCTGTTGCATCGGATAAGCGCTGTAGGGAGGCGGAGGAGCGCAGCCGGCTACGGCCACGCCGAGCACCAGCGCCGTCAATGTCGATCTCATTTTAGCCATGATATTGACTTCCCTAGGATAAAAATGCCGTTATTGAACTTCTCTCGGGCGAGATTGCGTCCCGCTCCACTTTGGAGTGTAGCGTTTTAAATAAAATTCATTGGAAATCTTTGTGTATCAACCGAGACACGCCAGCGCCATCGCGCCGCCCCTCGGAAAGGGCTGGAACCTCTGCTTTTCTAAAAAGCATCCGCCGGCAAGCTCATTAGAGAATCGGCCCCGGCTTTGATCTTCGCCAGATGCGCCGAGGTCTCCGGCAGAATCCTCTCCATGAAGAAGGTCGCGCAAACCAGCTTGTTTTGATAAAACTGGCGGTCGAAGCTGTCGTCATCGGGATTGGACAGTTGGTTTTGGCAAATGCGGGCGACCTGCGCCCACTGATAGCCCAAGGCCAGCAGCGCCATCATGTAGAGGTAATCCATCGACGCCGCGCCGGCGTTGTCCGGATTGGAAATCGCGTTGCGCATCAGCCATTGGGTGGCTTCGGTCAGCCGCTCCAACGCCCCGGCCAGCGGCTTGACGAAAGGCGACAGCGAAGCGTTGTCCTGATATTTCGCGCAGAATTCACCCGCCACCGCAAAGAAAAGCTGGATCGCCCGACCCTTGTTGGCGGGCAGTTTGCGGCCGATCAGATCGAGGGCCTGAATCCCGTTAGCCCCTTCATAGATCTGGGTGATCCGCGCGTCGCGCACGAATTGCTCCATCCCCCATTCGGTGATGTAACCGTGCCCGCCGAAGCATTGCAGGCACAAATTGGTCGCGTCGAACCCCATGTCGGTGAAATACGCTTTCATCACCGGCGTCAGCAACCCCAATAAATCCTCGGCTTTGCGCCGCGTCTCGGCATCGGGGTGCTTGCGCATCACATCCACCGTCAGTCCGGCCCAGTAGGCCAAGGCCCGCGCGCCTTCCTTGAACACCTTGACCGTCATCAGCATCCGCCGGACATCGGCATGGACGATGATCGGATCGGCCGGTTTGTCGGGAAATTTCGCACCGCGCAAGGAGCGGCCTTGCAAGCGGTCCTGACAGTAGGCCAAGGCGTTCTGGTAAGCCGCTTCCGCCTGGCTCAGGCCCTGCACCGCCACCCCCAGCCGCGCCGCGTTCATCATGATGAACATGGTTTTAAGGCCCTGATGCTCCTCGCCGACCAAATAGCCGACCGCCCCGTCGTAGTTCATGACGCAGGTGGCGTTGCCGTGAATGCCCATCTTTTCCTCGATGGAGCCGCAGCTGACGGCGTTGCGCTCGCCCAGTTCGCCGCTGGCGTTCACCAGAATTTTGGGGACGATGAACAGGCTGATCCCCTTGACCCCGTCCGGCCCGCCGGGGATTTTGGCCAACACTAGATGGATGATGTTGTCGGCCAAATCGTGTTCGCCGGCCGAAATGAAAATCTTGGAGCCGGTGACGCGGTAGCTGCCGTCCGCTTGCGGTTCGGCCTTGGTCCGCAGCAAGCCCAAATCGGTGCCGCAATGCGCCTCGGTCAGATTCATGGTGCCGGTCCACTGTCCGGACAGCATTTTGGGCAAGTACAGCGCCTTCTGCTCCTCGGTCCCGCCGATCTCGATGGCTTCCATGGCCCCGCCGGTCAGGCCCGGATACATGGTAAAGGCCATGTTGGCCGACGCCATCATTTCATTGACCGCCAACCCCAGCACGTAGGGCAAGCCTTGACCGCCGTGGTCGGGATGGCCGTGCAGCGCGGTCCAACCGCCCTCCACCACGGCCTTATAGGCATCCTTGAAACCGCTCGGCGTGAAGACCTGGCCGTTTTCCAACCGGCAGCCCTCCCGGTCGCCGGCTTGATTGAGCGGATGCAGGATTTCCTGGCTGAGCTGGGCCGCGCCTTCCAGAATGGCGGCGACGGTATCCGGCGTCGCCTCCGAAAAACCGGGCAAGACCTCATTGTAGCGGTCGATCTTGAGCAGCTCGTGCAAAATGAACTGCATGTCGCGCACGGGAGCAATATAGCGGGGCATGAGCGTCATCCTAGGTGGCGGTCGAACATTCGAAAACCCACGGTCCAACCAACGGTCAACGGGTTAAACCCGCGAGGGCTGCTTCTTAGGTTAGCTCGCCGGGCCGCCTAATAACAGCCGGCTTGCCTGGAGGCCGCGCCCCGTCGCGCCGGCTGTATTGATCCGTTTTTTTAGCTGGCCCAATGACGGCGGCGCACCCTCGACTCAGCGCTAATTGAACAGTCCCAAACATTTGGGAACCGTATTGCTTGAGAAAATTGACGGCATGCTTCATCAGTGACTTGTTAGCTTTGCAGGATCCTTTCAAAGCATTAGGCTTATTGAATTTCTTGATTGATCCAATACATCCCAAATGGCTCAAATAGGTAGTCTTCATCGCATATCAATTTGATTCTTTTACAAAAAATTAATAAAAAATCAAAAACTTATCTAATAATTAAACACTTTTTTATGTTGAGGATAAATCAAACAATTAATAAAATAATCAAAAAACCTTAATAAAAAAGTAGTGTAATCGTCGGGAATTCTCTATAAGATAGTCAATAGAAATAACGGATTCCCGTAAAAAATCCGATCACCGGGAGAGATAAGCCGCAGGGCTCAACACGTTGAGCGACCTGGGTAATTCGAGGAGAAACAATTTTTTTAGCGCTACTTTCCCCTTAAGATCAGGAGCTATTACGATGCCTCAACGCACTCTTCGCAGCATTATCGCACATCAAAAAGTCCTCGCCACCGCGCAAGCGAAAACCACCGTGCGCGAAGCCGCCCGCCTGATGCAGCAAACCCGCGTCGGCGCGCTGCTGGTGGTGGAGCATAGCCACTTGGTGGGCATCTTCACCGAGCGAGACGCGCTGTTTCGGGTCATTGCCGAAGGGCTCGATCCGGACAACACGCCGCTGTCCACCGTCATGACGCTCGATCCGGTGACCGTCCACCCCGACCAGACGTTCTTGTATGCCCTGCACCTCATGTATGAACATGGCTTCCGCCACGTTCCGGTAGCCGAAAACGGCAAGCCGCTCGGCGTCGTCTCGGCGCGCGATGCCTTGGCCCTTGAGGAACAGGAATTCGAAGCGACCTTGAAGCAGCGGGAACACCTGCGGGCGATCATGGCGTGATGGCGATTTTCGCTTAACCAACGCCTAGTTTCGCTTAATATTCTGTAAAATCCCGGCCCCGCCCGAACCTTGCGTTCCGGCGGGGCTATTACGTTAAGTGTCGGGAAATTTGAAACGCCATGGCCGATCCTGTTTTCGACGACAACCCGGAAGAAGAACTCGAAGGCATTCGCCCGCCTAGCAAGAGCCAACGCAAGCGCGAGGCGACGGCGCTACAGGCTTTGGGCGAGTGCCTGGTCAAACTCACCCCAACCCAGTTGAAGCGCGTGCCGCTTCCGGATGATGTGCTGAACGCAGTCAACGCGGCGCGGGCCATCCCCCAGCGCGGCGCTCGCAAGCGCCAGCTGCAATTCATCGGCAAATTGATGCGGCGGTTGGATGAAGCGGAAACGGCGGCCATACAAACCGCCTTAGCCACGGTCGCCACCTTGCGTCGCTGAGCCCGAGCGGTCAGTCTAAATTTTCCAAGCGATAGCCGACTCCGCGAAGGGTGCGGATGAGTTGGGGGTTCAGCTTGCGCCGCAAGTTGTGCACGTGCACTTCGATGGCGTTGCTTTCCACCTCCTCGCCCCAACCGTACAAGCGTTCCTCCAATTGTTCCCGCGAGAGCACCGCGCCCGGCGCTTCCGCCAGCGCGCGCAGCAGCGTGAATTCCCGCCCCGACAGCGCCACCGGTCGACCTCGATAGTCGACCGCGCGCGAGAGCAAGTCGAGCCGCAGCGCGCCCCATTCGATACGATCGTGCGCCCGCCCCGCCCGCCGCCGCGCCAGCGCCCGCATCCGCGCCAGCAACTCGCTCAAATCGAACGGTTTCACCAGATAATCGTCGGCCCCGCTATCCAAGCCCTCGACTCGCTCGGGCACCGCGTCGCGGGCGGTGAGGACTAACACCGGCACCGTCACCTCCCGCTGTCGCCAGCCGCGCAACACGCTCAAACCGTCTTTTTTCGGCAGTCCCAAATCCAGCAACACCAGCGCGTAGTCGGTCGTTTCCAGCGCCAGTTCGGCGGCGCGGCCATCCTCGACCCAATCGACGGTGAAGCCTTCCAACCGCAACCCCTTGCGCAGGCTATCGCCGATCATCGGATCATCCTCCACCAACAACACTCGCATCTCCGCCGCTCCGCCAAAGTCGTTTATGCTTGCATTCACCCATCGAATCGCTTGGACCTTTTTGAGGCGCGATTGCTCATGACTCTTTTTAAAGCCTTACTCGCCTTGGCGCTGCTGGCGCTGGCCGCCTGCGAACCGCCATCGTCCGCTTTGCGGATCGGCTCCAGCGCGCCCGCCTTCACCTTGGACCGGCTGGACAGCGCGCCGGTCCGTTTTCCCGATCAATACCTCAATCAAGTGGTCGCCATCCGCTTCTGGGCTGATTGGTGCCCCTCTTGCCGCAGCGAGATGACCGCGCTGGAGCCGGTTTATCGCCAATACCGCGACCGGGGCTTGGCGATTCTGGCGGTCAACGTGCTGCAGCCGCCGGAGCTGGTGCGGCCGTTCGTCAAGCAGCTCGGCATTTCCTACGAGGTGTTGCTCGACTTGCAAGGCGAGGTGACGCGCCAGTATCAAGTGATGGCGCTACCGGTCACCTACCTGATCGACCGGCGCGGCGTGATTCGCGGGCGGATCATCGGCGAAGCCACGGCCGAGGTATTCAGTCGAGAAATCTTAGGTTTGCTATAAGGTTTTTAACCCGCGCGCTATACTGATAACCTTTTATAAGGTTGGGGGATTAACCATAATGGCTGACAAAGCCGATCTCGAACGCCGCCAGATGCTCCGCCTGCTCGCCGCGACCGGCGTCGCCGCCGGCGCTGTCGCCCTGAATTCGACCGCGCGGGCGGCAAGCTGCGAACACGACGGCACCCCGCTGCAATTCGTTCCCAAAACCGCGCCCGACCCCAACCCGCAAGACGGCGATCTGGTCAAATATCCCAAGTGCCCTTACTGTGGAATGGATCGTCAGCACTATCACCACAGCCGTCATCTGGTGCATTATCAGGACGATCTGGCGGACGCCACCTGTTCGCTGCGCTGCGCCGCGCTGAGCCTAGCGCTGAATCTGGATCGGGGACCGAAAGCGATTTACGCCGCCGATTTCGGCGCGGCCGCGACTCCTAAGCCGCTCGTTAACGCGGAGGCCGCCACGTATTTGATCGGCTCCAAGCTGCCGGGCGTCATGACCGCCCAGAGCAAGGTCGCGTTTGCCGCCAAAGCGGCCGCCGAAGCCGCCAGCGTGAAGGAAGGCGGCTAATTGGGCGATTTCGATGTGGCTCTCAAGGCCGCTTACCAAAGCATGGCTGGCGATACCCTGATGATCCGTAAAAAGCGGGCCGAGAAGAAGCAGCCCGCCGGACCCGCCAAGGGCGCGGCGAATTGAGCGTCAGCCCGCGCCCGACGCGATGGGCCGGCCAGATCCGCCGACGCGATGTCCTCGCCCTGTTGGCGGCGCTGCCGTGGGCGGCGGGTCCTGCGGCTTGGAGCGAAACGCCGCAATTGCCCGCCCCCGGCCCCAAGGACACTTGTCCGGTCTGCGGCATGTTCGTCAGCCTTTATCCGGACTGGGTCGCCACCGTGCTTGATCAGGATGGACACGCCCATCATTTCGACGGCGCGAAGGATCTGTTCAAATATCTGCTCAATCGCGCTAAATACGCGCCTGGCTACCGCCAAGCCGCCATCGCGGCCATCGGGGTTACGGCTTATTACAGCGTGGTCCGGATCGACGCCCGCGCCGCGTGGTATGTGATCGGCTCCGACGTGCTGGGACCGATGGGTCACGAACTAGTGCCGCTGGCGACCGAGGCCGAGTCCGTGGACTTCCAGCGGGATCATAAAGGCCAGCGGATTCTCCGCTTTGATGACGTTACTCCAGCAGTGCTGGATCAGCTCGACCACGGATTACTGGAATGACCGTCTACTTTATCGGCGCCGGACCCGGCGACCCCGAACTGATCACCGTCAAGGGCCAACGCCTGATCCGCCAATGCCCGCTGGTCTTATACGCCGGCTCGCTGGTGCCGAAAGAGGTGGTGCTGGCGGCCAACCCGGACGCCGAGACGGTCAATACCGCCGATCTCAGCCTGGAGGCGATTATCGACCGCATCCGCGCCGCCCACGGGCGCGGCTGGGACGTGGCGCGCGTGCATACCGGCGACCCCGCGCTCTACGGCGCGATCGGCGAACAGATGCGGGAGCTGGAAAAGTGGAAGATTCCCTACGAGGTGATTCCAGGCGTGACCGCCGCCTTCGCCGGAGCCGCGCTGCTGCGGCGGGAGCTGACCCTGCCGGGAATCAGCCAAACCATCATCCTGACCCGCCACGCCGGCAAAACGCCGATGCCCGAGGGGGAAAGCTTGCCGGAACTGGCGCGGCACAAAGCGACGCTGGCGATTTATCTTAGCGTGGATAAGCTGCGGGACATCGTGGCGGAATTGATCCCCCATTACGGAGCTGACTGTCCGGTCGCGGTGCTGCACCGGGTCTCGTGGCCGGACCAGGACGGCGTGGTCGGCACGCTGGCCGACATCGCCGAACAGGTCGCCACCAAGGGCTTTACCCGCACCGCGCTGATTTTGGTGGGGCGCGTGATCCAGCCGGAGGGCTTTCCACCGTCCTACCTCTACAGCGCCGAACACGCCGAATGGTATCGGGCGAACGTGAGTCCGCAATAGCGGGGCGGCCAGCGCCGATAACGCCGAACTGACCGCCCGCGACTTAGGCCTTCGCCTTATTTTGGAGTTCGGTCACCAGCTCCGGCGGCAACTTCAATGCTCTGGCCAGTTCGTCCATGTAGGCTCTTTCCCGATCATTATTGAGATCGATCGCCAGCAATGAGGTTAAATAAATTTCCGCGGCGGCCGCCGGCGAATCCGCCCCGGCGGCCACATCCTCGGCGCTCAGCGGTTTGCCGATCTCCGCTTTGAGCATCGTCAGCGTCGGTGAATCAAGTTCGAGCTTTTGCAAATAGCCATCAATGGCGGCTTGCTCCTTTATGTCGATATGACCGTCCGCCTTGGCGGCGGCAATCATCGCCTTCAGCAGCGTCAAGCCGCGTTTTTCGAGCTGCGGTCCGCTGAGGGCATCCACCGTCTGGGCCGGATCGAACGACAGCCCGCCCGTCTTATCCTTCGCCTGCCAGTCCTGATAAGTCTTGTAGGCCAGCCCGCCGATGGCCCCGAGGCTGCCGAGTTTGAGCGCCAGTCCGGACACCCCTCGGCCCACTCTTGTTCCTAGCAACAGTAGCGCCAAGCCGCCCAGCGCCGCGCCTTTACCCATCCCTGACAACGCCGCATCACGCTGCGCTCCGTCGCGGGGGAGTTCGAGCTTCTCCTCCGCCAGATTTTGGCCCTGGCCGACCAAATCCCGGCCTGATTTCAACAGCTGGTCAAACAACGCCTGGATATCCATCAACGATCTCCTCATCGCGGTTGATGATCAAGAGCTTATAGCGTATGGCAGCCATGAGACCAGAAAATTAAAAAATTGTTCTAACCGAGGTTTTTGCAAGTGGCCAAGCGGGTACCGCGCGTTGGTAAAGCCGGAGTTTTTGTTCGAGTCCGCCGCCGCTGAGGAACGCCATGCCTGATTTGTCCAACCCGCCCATTCGGACCCGCAAACGGGCCGGGATAACTTACAAATATCTTCTTAACTTAATGTATTTACTCTTAAATATAAAAATTGGAAATCATATTTTTTTACCAAAATCGCCTTTAATTTTTTTATTATATTTATCATTCTGTTACGTCTATTTTAATAATAGGGATTCTAAAAATAATTTATGATATTTATTAGTAACTTATAAGAATTTTTCAAAATTAATTGATTTTTTGATGGGTAAAAATGTTATCTTGGGGCAATAACGATGGTATCTTGCTTTTAGAAGTCGGAGTGAATTGAGGCTAAAACGCCCGTTACAAGCGCCTCATGGCAGGCACCCCGATCAGAAATCGCGGAGGTTAAAAAATGTCGAACCCATCGAGCCAATGCCTTGACCAAGTCGGTTCCGGCCGTCAAAACCGCGCCGGTTTAGCGCGCGTGCTACCCGTTGCGGCGGGCGCCTTACTGCTGGCCGCCGCCTTCCCAAAACTTGTCGAGGCTAATCAAATCGGCACCGCATCCTGGTACGGACCGGGTTTTCATGGCAGGACGACGGCCAGCGGCGAGCGCTTTAACCAGAATCAACTGACCGCCGCCCACCGGCGCTTGCCGCTCGGAACCCGGGTCAAGGTCACCAACCTTCAAAACGGCCGCAAAATCGAAGTGCGCATCAACGATCGCGGGCCTTATCGAGGCGGTCGGATTATCGATCTCTCCAAAGCCGCCGCCAAACGGCTGGCGATGCATTCTAGCGGCGTCGCCCGAGTCAGAGTCGAAACCATTCCCTAAGCCTTACCCTGGCACGGCGACCGGCTGACAGGCCCGGCTCCACCGCATGCGCCTGTCAGCGCGACGCTCAAAGCCTCCACATCGCCAAAACTGCAATCCGCTTCCGGCAAGGCCGGCCGTTCCAGCATGACCACGGCAATTCCGAGCCGCCGAGCCGCCACTAGCTTTCCCTCGACCGCAACGCCCCCGCTATTCTTGGCGACCAGCACGTCGATTTGAAAATCCCTCAGCAGATTTAATTCCTGATCCAAGTGAAACGGACCCGTGGCGCATAACAGCGTCAGGTTGGCGACTTGGGGCGGCGCGGCCGCCAAACAGCGCACCAACCAATGTTGCGAGGGGGGAATTTCGGTCAGACGCTGCAACGGCTCCAGGCCGATGGTGAAAAAAGGCCGTCGGAACGGCGCTAGCGCGGTCCGCACTCCTGCCCAGTCCGCCGCGAAACGCCAGTCATCGCCCGGTTCAGGTTGCCAGGATGGCCGGCGATAAGCCCAGAGCGGTATTTGCGCCCGCTCGGCCGCCCGCGCTGCATGGCGGCTGATTTGAGCGGCGTAGGGATGGGTGGCGTCGAGCAGCAGATCGATTCCGTTATCCCGCAGAAAAGCGGTCAGGCCGTCGATGCCGCCGAAGCCGCCCACCCGCACGGCACAGGCTAAATCCGGACAACGGCCCTTGCCGGCGATGCTATAAATCACCTCATGGCGCGGGGTCAGCCGCTTTGCCAGCGCGACCGCCTCGCCGATTCCGCCCAGAATTAAAATCCGCATCGCGCTGGTCGGACCTCGGTCGCCATCGATCAGATAAACTGCAAAAGGCGCTCAGGCAAAGCCGGCATGACCGACCGGTCGCCCCTGACGGTCGGTCGCCCAAATTTCCACCCGAACCTCGGCCGGCAAAATGGCGCGAGCCCGCGTTTGGGCCAGCGCGCAGATGCGATCCGCCAGCGGTAATCCCGCCGCCAGCGCCAGCGCCAGCGCGCCTTGGCTGGTGTTAGCCTCCCGCATTTTGACTTGCAATTCCAGGCTGGCCCCCATCGCCGCCGCTTCCGTCGCCAATAACGGCAAGTCCACGCTGGAATTGCGGCTGTGCAAATCCAGGTGGCCCGCCGCCAGCTTGCTGATTTTGCCAAAGCCGCCGGCCACGCTCAGCTTGGGAACCGGCGCGCGCCGCAGATGCTTCAGCACCGCGCCGGCGAAATCGCCCATTTCAATCAGCGCCATGGCGGGTAATTGATAGCGCTCGCGCACGGTTTGTTCGCTGGTGGCTCCGGTGCACGCGGCGATATGCCGCAAGCCGTTAGCGCGGGCCACATCGATGGCTTGTTGGATGGAGAGGATATAAGCGGAACAAGAGAAGGGTCGGACGATGCCGGTCGTGCCGAGGACCGACAAGCCGCCGACGATGCCGAGCCGGGGGTTCAAGGTTTTTTGCGCCAACTCCGCGCCGTTTTCGATGCCGAGGGTCACCTCGAACCCGCCGCAATACCCGAATTCGGCGGCCAAGCGACTCAGATGTTCGGCGATCATCCGGCGCGGAGTGGGATTGATGGCCGGCTCGCCCACCGCCACGGGCAAACCGGGTTGCGTGACGGTCCCCACGCCGGGACCGGCATGGAAGCGCACGCCCGGCGGCGAACGCAATTCGATCCGCGCGAAAACCAAAGCGCCGTGGGTCACATCGGGATCGTCGCCCGCATCCTTGATCGTTCCCGCCTCGGCGCCCGAAGCCGTCAACCGGCAATACGCCAGATCGAACAGCGGCCGCTGGCCGCGCGGCAACAGAATTTCAATTTGCTCGACGGCGACGCCGGCCAACAGGCAGCGGGCCGCCGCCACGCTGGCGGCGGTGGCGCACGCGCCGGTCGTGAAACCGTAGCGTAACGGCTTATCGGTTTCCGGGGTTTCGGGGCGCATGGAACAGTCCGGTCATAACGCGCGATCCAATGGCTTGGAAAGGGCTGGGGCGATCTTGGCGGCGGGCCGAACGACGGAATCCACACGCCCGCCTCGGCCGCCGGAGCGTCTGCTCGCCGCTATCAAGACCCTGGAAAGTCGGATAAACTCCTCGACGCAGTATAGCAGCAGACCGAACCGCCACGCTGCGCTCGCACGGCTTCCGCCCGGGGAATCTCGAACCAGGAGCGACCCTCTCATGCCGAGTCAAGATTTTTTCAGCCAGATCGAAAAATACCAGTCCATCCCGGCCGGACAGCCGGTGTTCCGCGAGGGAGAATCCGGCAACAGCCTGTATATCGTCGCCGAGGGCGAGATTGACATCACGCGGGGCGATCGCGTTTTGGAAACCGTGGGTCCGGGCGGCATCGTGGGCGAGCTGGCCTTGATCGACGACAAACCCCGCAGCGCATCCGCCATCGCCCGCACCGATTGCCTGTTGGCCCCGGTCAACCGGGAACATTTTCTCGCCCTGGTCCAACGCACGCCGCTGTTCGCCCTTCAAGTCATGCGGGCGATGGCCAACCGGCTCCGGCATACCACCGAACTGCTGCGCGATTGACTCGACCTTTGCCAGCGACCGACTTTTGTCGGAGTCCCTCTCCTCCACTCAGGCATGTTAATTGCTGTGTTGTCGCTATTTGCACGCTGCGGCGGCACGCGATCCAAAGCAAGCCGCGCCGCTTGATCTCGCACGGCAACGGGGAACACGTCCCTGGAGTTTTCCATGATTGAGGCATCTCTCATCCAGCAAGCCGAACCGTTCCAAACCGGGAACCACTTGCTGGCCGATTACCCGGTCGCGGCTTCCGGTTACGACGAAATGTGTTCGATGCCGGGCGAATTGAGACCGCACTGGCAAGCCTTGACCGAAATCTTGGAAAACATCGGCGGCGCGGAACTGGAGCGCCGCCACGCCGAGGTGCAGCGGCTGCTGCAAACCGACGGGGTCACCTACAATACCTACGACGACCCGCAAGATTCCCAGCGGCTCTGGCGGGTGGACACCATTCCTTTATTGATGACCGGCGAGGAATGGACTTCGCTGGCGGCCGGCATGGAACAGCGCTCGCGCCTGCTGGACGCCTTGCTGGCCGATCTCTACGGTCCGCGCCGGGCGATCCGCCAGGGTTGGCTGCCGACCGAATTGGTCTTCGGCCATCCGGGTTTTCTTCCCGCCTGCCATCAATCGCTACCTTCGGGGCGACGCTGGTTGATTTTTCACGCGATCGACCTCGCGCGCGGGCCAGACGGGGTGATCAGGGCCTACGGCGATCGCGCCCAATCGCCTTCGGGAGCGGGCTACACCCTGGAAAATCGCATCCTTTTGGCGCGCGCCTTGCCGATGCTGTACCGCGACGCGCCCCTGCGCCGGCTGGCCAGCTTTCTGGAAACCGAGCGCGCCACGCTGGCGAGTTTGGCCCGCTACAACCCCGAAACCCCGCATGTGGCGCTGCTGACGCCCGGACCTTCCAGCCCCGTCTATTTCGAACACGCCTATCTGGCTAATTATCTGTCCTTGAGTTTGGTCGAAGGCGAGGATTTGGTGGTTCGCGACGGCCGGGTTTGGTTGAAAACGCTCGGCGGCTTGCGCCCGGTGGACGTGATCCTGCGCCGGGTCGCCGACCCGCTGTGCGATCCCTTGGAACTGCGCGGCGATTCGCTGCTCGGCGTGCCCGGCCTGCTGCAGGCGGTGCGCGGAGGCCATGTCGCCCTGGCCAACGCCTTGGGCAGCGGCGTCGTCGAAAATCCGGGCCTGGCCGCCTTTTTCCCTTTGCTGTGCCGGCAGTTACTGGGCGAAGAACTCAAATTGCCTTCATTGCCGACTTGGTGGTGCGGGACTCCGCAGGACCGGCAGTACGTTTTAGCCCATCTGGACCAATTGGTGGTGCGCTCCATTCTGCCCAACGGCCCCCATTGGGAAGGCGGGCGGCTGGATGGAAAAACCCGCCAGCAGTTGATCGAGCAGATTCAAAGCGCCCCCCATCTGTTTGTCGGGCAAGAATCACCGCCGCTGTCGACCGCTCCGGTCCTGGAAGACGGCCGGCTGACCCCGCGTCCGGTCATGCTGCGCGGCTTCGCGGTCGCGGCGGAGGACGGCTACCGCGTCATGCCGGGCGGGCTGGCTCGGGTGTCCACCGGGCTGGATACCCTGCAAGCGGCGTTGCAAAAAGGCGGCATCAGCAAGGATTGGTGGGTGCTGGCCCCGACTCCGCAACCGCATGTCAGCCTGTTGCGTCAGGCCTACGGACCCATCGTGGCGACGCGCGACGGCAGCGATCTGCCCAGCCGGGTGGCCGATAATTTATTTTGGCTGGGCCGCTACAGCGAGCGGCTCGACGGCACGGCGCGGCTGCTGCGGGAGGCGTTCGGACGGTTGCTGGAGTGGGAACAGGACAACACCGACGAACGCTGTTTGGACGATTTGCTCGATGCGCTGAAAATCCCGGTGCCCCCGGTGGCCGAATCGGCCCGCGCTCGCTTCTTCGCCTTGCGTCAGGCGTTGCTGGCGGTTTTGGCGCCTCAGTCCGAGCACCCCAGCAACGTGCGGGCGTTGTTCGGCGGGATGTTGCGGACCGGACGCGCGGTGCGCAACCATCTGGGCGACGACAGTTGGCGGCTGTTGAACCGCTTGCAACACAGCATCCAGAACACTCCGGCCGATTTGGGCGGCCGGCAAGCCCGAGAATCGTTGGAAGAGTATTTGATGCTGGTGGCGGCGTTCTGCGGCCTCAACTATGAAACCATGCCCCATCACCAAGGCTGGCTGTTTTTCGATATCGGGCGCTATCTGGAGCGGGTGCTGCGCACCCTGGATTTATTCAAGCTGGCGTTCATCACCGCCCGCCATCCGGGGCTGCCGCTGTGGGAAGTGGTGCTGGCGATCACCGACAATCTGACCGCCTACCGACGCCGCTACCGTTCGGCGCTGCATCCGACCGCGATCATCGATCTGCTGTTGTTCGATACCGACAACCCCCGCTCGGTCGGCTATCAGTTGCGGCGGTTGCAGCGGGATATCGGCCGTTTGCACCGTCCCGAAAAATCGCCCTATTGCAGCGCCGAGGAGCGGTTGATTCTGGAAGCCTTCACCGCCTTGCGACTGGCCGACATCAACGCTTTAGCCACGCTGACCCACGACAGCACCCGTTCGAGCGTCGAGCTGACCCGCCTGTTGGAAGCGATTCAAAAGCCGCTCAGCGGCCTGTCGGAGGCTTTGACCCACAGTCATTTCAGCCACGCCGAAGTACCGCGACAATTGATCGCCATGCAGCCGTGAAGTACACCGTCACCCATCGGACCCGCTACCGCTACAGCAGCGGGGTCGCCTTGTGTCATAACGAGGCCCGCCTGCTGCCGCGCCGCGCGCCGTGGCAACTGTGCCAGGACAGCCGGGTCGCCATCGAGCCGCGGCCCGCGCTGTCGGCCGAGCGCGAAGATTTTTTCGGCAACCGGGTATTGTATTTCGCCATTCAGGACATCCATCACGGCTTGAAAGTGGAGGTGGTCACCGAGGTTCACGTGCTCGCCAATCGCCCCTTCGAGCCTTCGAGTCCCTCGATGCCGTGGGAGCAGGCGCTGCGGTTACTGCGGGAATCGCCGGAGCCGGAGATCATCGAGGCTCGCCTGTTTGCGCTGGATTCGCCGTTCGTCAGCCTAGCGCCCGAGTTTCGGGCCTACGCCGCGCCGAGCTTTTGGCCTGGCCGACCGTTACTGGATGCGACGATTGAGTTGAACCGCCGCATTTATCAAGACTTTACTTACGATCCGCATTTCACCACGGTCGCCACCCCCCTCCATGTGGTGTTGAAGGAACGGCGCGGCGTCTGCCAGGATTTTGCCCATCTGGCTCTGGCCTGCCTGCGCGGCATGGGGCTGGCGGCGCGCTACGTCAGCGGCTATCTGGAAACGATCCCGCCGCCCGGCCAGCCGAGGCTGATCGGCGCGGACGCCTCGCACGCTTGGGTGGCGGTCTATCTCCCCGGCATGGGTTGGGCGGAGTTCGATCCGACCAACGACTGCATGCCTCGCGAGCAACACATTACGCTGGCCTGGGGGCGGGATTACGGGGACGTCGCGCCGCTGATCGGAGTCATGACCGGCGGCGGCTCGCACCAGCTCGAAGTATCCGTGGATGTGGCTCCCCAACAGGAGTTGCAGACTGAACTCTGAAGCTTGAAGGCCGGCCGCGAAGCTCAAACAGTGCCGGCCCCTTGCCCCAGCGCCTCAAAGCCTCACCGCCAGGACATCGCAAGGCGCGCCGTGCAGCACGGCGTTCGCGGTCGAACCCAGCAACAGAGACAAGCCGTGCCGGCCGTGACTGCCCACCACGATCAAATCCACCTCATGATCCTCGACGGCCCCGAAAATACCTTCCTTGGTCGAGGGCGCGTTCACGACCCATAACTCGGCGGCTCCGATGTTCAGACGTTCCGCCAGATTTCCCAAGGCCATGCGCGATTCGCTCAGCAGCGTTTCGTCGGGCAGTTCCGGCAACACCGGCAACAGTTCGTAACCGCCGCCCAAGCTGATCGTCATATCTTCCACGACATGAATGGCGCTCAAGCGCGCCCCGCAGCAGTCGGCGATGGCTTTCGCGCGCGCGCCGACTTTCAAGGCCTCATCGGAAAAATCGGCTGCAAATAGTACATGTCGGTAGCTCATCGCCTTTTCTCCACAGTCAGTTCAGGCAAAACCCAGCTTATTTTCCGACCGACTCCAGCAAGATTCGCAGAAATTCCTGGGTCTCGCGCCGCGCCGGATCGTTGGGCGGCAACCGCTTTTGCGCCTCGCGCAAAGCCCCGATCCCCAATTTTACTTGCGCGAGTCCAAGATTGTGCAGCGTTCGGGCGTCGTCGCGGCGGCGCAGCGATTCCCGATACGCGCGTTCCGCCGCATCCAAGCGCCCCTGTTCCGAATACAGGTTACCCAGTTGAAACCAGGGACCGGAATCCTTGGGTTTCAACCGGACCAGTTGCAAGTAATAACCCTCGGCCACATCCAACCGTCCGGTTTCGTAGGCGTGGTGGGCGCGCTCCTCAATAAACGCGGGATTGGAAACGCCGGCGCCCACCGTCGGCGCGGCGGGCGCGGGGGCTGATGGGGGAACGGAGGCCGGGCTTGATAGCGCCGGAGCGGGCGGGACCGGACCCGTTAACGGCGGCGGCGGCGGCGACGATAACGGAGCCGCCGGAATCGACCCTGGAATGGGTACCGAGGCAGGCGCTGGCGCCGGAGCCGGCAAATCGACCGCCGTCGCCGGGCCGCTGGCCTGCGGGGCGGACGACAGCGCCGGAGGCATGGCCCAATGTTCCATCGACGCGCAGCCGCTCAAGGCGGCGCAACCCAAGATTGCCAATATAGTCCGGTTCATGAGGCCACTCTCTCCATAACCTGATCGGCTGAAGTTACTACAGTAAAAATAAGGTCGCCAGACCCAGGAAAATGAAAAAACCCATGCCGTCGGTGATAAAGGTCAGCAACACGCTCGATCCCACCGCCGGATCGCGTCCGAGCCGGTGCAGGATCAAGGGGATGGCGACGCCCACCAGCGCCGCCAACAACAGATTCAGCAGCATGGCCACCGCCATCACCACGCCCAATTGCCAATTCCGGTACAGCCAATACGCGAATAATCCGACCGTCGCGCCCCAAACCAGGCCGTTCATCAAACCGACGCCCAATTCCTTGAGCACGAGATAGCCTTTGTTCTCCGAGGTGATCTCGCCCAACGCCAAGCCGCGCACCACCAGCGCGGTGGTCTGATTGCCGGAATTGCCGCCGATGCCGGCCACGATGGGCATTAACGCCGCCAGCGCGACAATCTGGGCAATGGCGTGCTCGAACAGGCCGATGGCCCGCGAGGCGATGAAGGCAGTGCATAGATTGATCGACAGCCACAGCCAGCGGTTGCGGGCGCTGTCCCAGATCGGCGCGAACAGATCCTCGTCCCCGCGCAAACCGGCGCGATTCAAGGCGTCTTCCTCCGACTCCTCGCGAATGAAATCCACCACCGCGTCCACGGTCAGGCGACCGATCAGCTTGCCCCGCCCGTTGACCACCGGAGCCGACACCAGATCGTAACGCTCGAAGGCCCGCGCCGCGTCATCGGCGGCGTCGCTGGCGTCGAACACCACCGGATCGGTCAATTTGAGCTCGCCGACCCGCTGTTCCGGATCGTTGAGCAATAAAGCCCGCAACGGCAACACGCCCTTGAGCTGGTGGCGGGCGTCGACCACGAACAGGCTGTCGGTGTTGAGCGGCAAATCTTCCCGGCCGCGCAACAGCCGCAAGACCTGCTCGACGTTTTGACTCTCGCGCACCGTCAACACGTCCTGACTCATCAACCGCCCCACTCGGTCCTCGGGATAGGCCATGGTGGTTTGCAGCCAGTCGCGATCCCGGGTGGGCAGCCGGCGGGAAACATCGGCCAGCACCGGTTCGGGCACCGCCTCGGCCAACGCCGCCAGATCGTCGGCGTCGAGCGGTTCCAGGACCCGCAGCAGCTCCGCGCGCTCCAAGGTTTCAACCAGGGCATTTCGCACCGCATCCGAAACCTCCAGCAACACATCGCCGCTGCGTTCCTCCTCGATCTGCCGCCAGATCAGCAGTCGATCATCCTGGGGCAAGGCTTCCAGGATATAAGCGATGTCGGCCGGATGCAGGCTGCGCAGCTTGAGCTGGAGTTCGACCACATGCTGGCGGTGGACCAGCGATTCGATCAACTGGTGGCGGGGGCTGGTTTGATCGCGCTCCACCAAGGTCTCGACCAGACGATGCTTTTCCAACAGCTTGACGATCTGTCGCAGCAAGTCCTCCAGCTTGGGCTGTGAGGCTTGAAGGACTACCGTCGGGTCGGTCACGTTCAACCACCGCCGTAGCGGCGGATCACATAATCGGCCACCAGCTGCTGAAACTCGGCGGCGATGCGCTCGCCTTTCAAGGTCACGGTTTTCTCGCCATCGACGTAAACCGGCGCGACCGGGATTTCGCCGGTGCCGGGCAGGCTGATCCCGATGTTCGCCTGCTTGCTTTCGCCGGGACCGTTGACCACGCAGCCCATGACCGCCACAGTCAAATTTTCGACGCCGGGATAGCGACCGCGCCAGACTGGCATTTGCTCGCGCAGATAGGTCTGGATTTGCTGGGCCAGGTGCTGGAAGTAATCGCTGCTGGTGCGGCCGCAGCCCGGGCAGGCCACCACGGCGGGCGCGAACGAGCGCACCCCCATCGCTTGCAAGATTTCCTGAGCGACGATCACCTCCTGGGTTCTGCTGCCGCCGGGCTCGGGCGTGAGGGAAATTCGGATGGTGTCGCCGATCCCCTCTTGCAACAGCACCGCCAGCGCGGCGGTGGAGGCGACGATGCCCTTGCTGCCCATGCCGGCCTCGGTCAAACCCAGATGCAGCGGATAGTCGCAACGCGCCGCCAGCTTGCGATAAACCGCGATTAAATCCTGCACCCCGCTCATTTTCACCGACAGAATGATGCGGTCGTGGCCAAGTCCGATCTCCTCGGCCCGTCGCGCGCTGTCCAGGGCCGACAGAATCATGGCGTCATGCATGATTTCGGCGGCGGGTTTCGGTTGCGGCAGCCGGGCGTTATCGTCCATCAACCGCGCCGCCAGTTCCTGATCGAGGCTGCCCCAATTCACCCCGATCCGCACCGGTTTTTCATGACGGCAGGCGATTTCGACGATGGTGGCGAATTGCTCGTCCTTCTTCTTCCCGCGCCCGACGTTGCCGGGATTGATGCGGTATTTGTCAAGCATTTCGGCGCAGGCGGGATAGCGGGCCAGCAACCGGTGGCCGTTGAAATGAAAATCGCCGATCAACGGAACGCCGACGCCTTGAGAGTCCAACCGCTCGCGGATATGCGGCACGGCGGCGGCGGCTTCCTCGGTGTTGACGGTGACGCGCACCAATTCCGAACCCGCGCGGGCCAGTTCAGCGACTTGCTTGACCGTCGCCGCTATATCGGCGGTATCGGTATTGGTCATCGACTGCACCACAACGGAAGCATTACCGCCGACCGTGATCGCGCCAATCCGAACGGCGAGACAAACGCGACGCGAGAGCTTGGAATCAGTACCGGGCATTAGCTTGACCTACCTACCTTGCAATTGACCAAATTTGAGCGGCGCTCAATTAACGCCGCGTTGCTTGAGAAGCCAAATGTTAAATTAAGGAATATAAATAGCTTGATAAGCCGACATCGTCATTTTAACAGAGGCTTGTTGTTGAGTTGGAACAAAAGTCACCAATTCGGATTCATGCGATTGCCGCCCCCATCGGCCACGCTCGCCATTGGCGGGCCATCAAAAAAGTGTCGTTCTCTCAATAAATCACCGCCGCCTTTGTCAAATCTTTGACTTCTTCTCAAATGCTTGTCGCACAGTTTCAAACGGCCTCACCCATCCCGCTAAAAAAATAAATTTTTTATTTAAATTAAAATCTTAAATAAAAATAGCGCCAAAATAGCTAAGGGCGGATTAAAAAATCTGGCATCTGAATTGCATTACTTCATTCAAAAAGTGCTTACATCAGAGCAACAGTTTTACCTTTCCGCCAATCCACGCTTCAAGAGATAGCGTCATTTTTTATTGGCAAGGTTTTCAGTCGATTTTCATGCTCATTTAAGATCGCCCTTTACAAAAGAACGATCTTGTTCGCTTGAAAATCATTTGAGCCCAAAAGCGCTTAAAAAAACTGGAAATCTTTTACGCACACGCAACTTTTTAGACCGGGGTCGCAACATGTCAGTAAATCATCAAAACCGTTTTTTCAATAAAGCCGTGGTCGGATTACTGTTCGGATTATGGCTTGCTTCACCTGGAAGTTGGGCGCTGGAAAAAGGAATAACCGAGAAAACCATCCGAATCGGAGCCAACCTTCCCTTGGAAGGCGATCGCAAAATAAACGGTCTGGCCTTAAAACGCGGCATTGAAGCAGCATTCGCCAATCAAGCGGTGCGAGGGCTTCAAATTGAATATGTCGCCCTGAATGATTTCTATGATCCAGCCAAATCCGTTGAAACCGTCAAGCAATTAATCGAAAAAGAGGTGTTTGCCACGCTGGGCAATTATGGCACACCGACGGTGAAAGCGACGCTCCCGTTGTTGGCCGAGCATAAAATCCCGGTGGTCGCCCCTTATACGGGCGCGGCCTTCACGGGTCCTGGCGATGTATTAAATTTTCGAGCGAGCACCGCAAGCGAGGTGGAAAGCGTGGTTGAGGCCGCGCTGGCGGCGGGCGTGAAGCCGTCCGAGGTTTGCGCCTACGTTCAGAATGACGGGCTGGGAATGAACGGGCTTAAGGGCGTGCGTTCGGCGCTTGCCAAACAAGCCGGAGCCGAAAAATCCGTTGCCAAAATCGATCAAATCTTAAACATGGCCGGCGATGCGCCAGAGCGTAACGGCATGGGTCCAGTCGGGGTGTACCAGCGGGACACCACGAATGCGAGAGACGGCTATCAGTCGCTGAAAAAGTGGGAAACCGACGTCGGAAGTCGTTGCCGCCTAGTCGCCACGACCGGCGTTTACGACGCGGCGGCGACTTTCATGGCGTACGCGCGCTATAAGAATGAAGCATGGGTTTTCAGTTCGGTTTCCACCGCCGCCGGCGGTCGGCTGCAAGCCTTACTCAAAGGCAAAGGCATCTCAGACAATATCATCACCACCCAAGTGGTCCCCTCCTTGACTTCCTCGCTGCCCGTGGTCGCCGAAGCCCGCAAGGCGCTGGGTGAACACTTGAACGAAGTCTCGCTGGAAGGCTACCTCGACGCCAAACTGCTGGTCGCCGTGCTGCAGGCCGTCGACGGGCCGTTGACCCGCGAGAATTTCCTGAAGGCCGCCCGCCGCCAACCCTACGATCTGGGCGGGCTCAAGGTGGATTTCACCACCTCCAATCAAGGCGCTAATGCCGTGACGCTGTCAGTTCTGAAAAACGGTCAATATGTAGCGGCGAACCTATCAGAGCTCACCGGCTTATTCAGCAATAACGGCGCCCGACCAGCGAACACTCAATAACCCCATCAGAGCGGATTTACGACCGCCCGCGCCGACGCCGCGCTGATTGAGCGGACCGTCGGCGGCGCGGCTTGGCGGCCCAGTGCCTTGCCAGGCCGCTGATCCCGTCCGGACGCCCGCTCGAGCGTTCTCAGCGCAAAAACTCCCGGCTGATGGCGCGAAATGACTCGGTGCCGGCCTGATGCAACCATTCAAAGGCGACCATTTCCCGGCTGACGATGCGCACGCCCTCGGCGCGCATCCGCTCCAATGCCAATTGCACGTCGGTCGGGGAACGCGAGGAAACGCCGTCCGCAACCAGATAAACGTCTTTGCCGGCCATGCGCAACCCCAGCGCCGTCTGCAACACGCACACATGCGCCTCGGCGCCGACCAATACCACCTGGGGACGATCGAGCCGATCGATCCGCCGCATGCAATCGAGTTCGGCGGCGCAAGAAAAATGGGTTTTCTCGACAAAGGCATCCTCCGGCAACAGCTGGCGTATCGCGCTGACCGTATGGCCCAACCCTCGCGGGTACTGCTCGGACGCCAGAACCGGCACGTCCAGCCGCCGGGCGATCTGGATCAGCCAGACGCCGTTGGCGACGACCTGATCGGCTTGATGGATCGCCGGCATCAACCGTTCCTGAAAATCCACGACCAACAGACAGGATGTTTCGGCTTTCATTAACATCGATGAGCTCCTGTGCGGTTAAGCGGGTCTGGCGCGGGCGGGCCGTCTCACGGCGCCACCAAGGTAATCCGCTCGTTGGGATTGCGCCCGCTGACGATCCGAGTGCGCAATCCCTGCCAAGCCGGAGCCAGCAAATCAACCGGCGCGCGGGTCTGCGGATTGTCCACGGCCAAGGTGAACAACCGCATCCGCGGCTCGCGTTGTTGCAGGCTGATGCTGCCGACCCAAACCGGCTGTTTGCCTTCTCGAAGCCGCACCCCGATATCCCAAAAGCGCACCAGCCAGCGCGTCGCCCCGCCATCGGTATAACGCACCATCTGCAAAGCATCTTCTCGACCCTCATGCATTTGCGGCAGCACCGGCAATTCTTGCAAGGTCGCTTCCGGACTCAAACACAACAACAGGTTCCGCAGATTGCTCGGCGGCGGCGGCTCCCAACCGGCCTCCCGCAACCGCGTTTTCAATTCCGCGCGATCGCCCGCCCACTGCATGACGAAGTCCTGACGTTGGATCCCTCGAAAATCGAGGCGTTGCGGCGGCAGCCGCCGCCAGCCGTCCCGCAACCAGTGCTCTTGCGTTTGTTCGGTGATAACCGGTTGCGGCCGATAGCGCTCCAGATCGGCGCGATAGTTGAAACTGGCATACAGTACCTGGATCGCCAGCAACGCTGCGGCGCTATAGGCCAGCAGCCAGCGCCAATGCAAGCGGATCGCCCCCGCATGGCGGGTATAAGCCAACCCGAGAACCGACACCCAGATCAAACCCAGGCACAAACCGGCCAGGGTGTCGGTCAACCACTGCACGCCCAGATAGAGTCGGGCGAAGGCGATGGGCACGATCATGAACGCCGCCGCCAGATAAGCCATCCAGCGCCGGTGCGGCTTCATCTCCCGAGCGATCAACACCGCCAGAAATCCGAATACCAGCGTGCTGAGGGTCGCGTGGCTGGATGGAAAAGAATACCCGCTCACGCCCCGCGATATCTCGATTGGGCTCGCGACGGGCAGCGCCCATTTGAAGAGCAGATTGGTCGCCATGCCGAACCCCAGCGCCGCCAACCAATGCCAGGCCGCCACCCGTTTGCGCCGCCAGACCAACCAGCCGAACACCACCAAGCTGACCGGTAAAACCACCTGATAATCGCCTAACTCGGCGGTGAAAACCATCAGGGCATCCGCCCACGAGGTGCGCAATTCCTGAAAAAAATAATGCAGGCTCTGATCGAAGCCGCTCGGCAGTCGATGCCCGGCGGCGCTCAAGCTCAAACCGACCAGGGTCACCGCCCCCAACAACAGAATCGCCAGCGTCGCCAACGCCGGCAACTCGCCGCGTTTAGGGTCCAACAGCGAGGCGCTGATCGGCCCGATCCAACGCCGGCCCTGACTCCAGGCGTAAAAACCTTGCACCCACCCGGTCGCGCGTCCCTGAAACCACCGCGTCAGATGTCTCACCAACCACACGGTGATCCACAGCAACACCGCGACGATCAGAATTAAAACCACCAACCGCCCCGCCACGCGCGAGGCGATATCGAGCGAAGCGCCGAAGGCCATGCCGGGAATGAGATAAGCGGGAGCCCATAAAATGGCGGACACCACGTTGGCGATCATGAAATCGCGCCAGCTCATGTCCATCATTCCGGCCACGGTCGGGATGGTGCCGCGCACGGGCCCGAAAAAGCGGCCGAACAACACGCCCTTGCCGCCGTGCTTGCGGAAAAAATCCTCGCTACGCGCGATCATTTCAGGGTGTTTGGTAAACGGCCAGACCCGGCGGACCCCCTGTTTAAACACCCGGCCGATCCAAAAACTGATCGCGTCGCCGAGCACCGCGCCCGACGCCGACCACCAGTAAGCCGGCCAGAAATCCAGATGTCCGAGTCCGATCAAAGCGCCGAAGCTGAACATGATCAGCGCGCCGGGGATGATGACGCCAATGATGGTCAGCGACTCGGCCGCCGATGAAATAAAAATGACAGCGCTCACCCATCCGGGATTGCTTGCTATCCAGTCGAACAGAGCGGTGACAAATTCAGACTGCATACAGCGGGCTTTATCGTTATCCGGGGAAATCGAGGAAATTGGACCGGCACCCGGGCATTATGGTTTCCCCTGATCCGTTCCGCCATGGAGCCTGTTCGTTGCGGCCTAAAATTCAAGCCTCCCCGCGCACGTTGAATTCGACTTTCCAACTTTCCTCGCCGGCGCGCGGCACCGCTTCCAGCCGCAGCGTGCCGACTTCGGTCACCGCCGCCCGCAGCCGCACCGGCACCACCTCGCCCGGTTGCCGGCCCTCGGTGGGCAGCGTCGCCTCGATTTCCTCCAATTCCTCGATTTCCTCCGGCCCCCACTGCTCCAACACCGCGCCGACCGGATCGGCCCGCCGCACCGAGGAGCCGAAAAACCGAAACCGCACCGGCTCGCCGATCACCAACCCCACTTCCTGCGGCGGCAGCTCAGCGTGGGTGCCCTCCTCCATCCCGAACGGCGCGATGCACAGCGCCTCGATGGGCGGTTCCATTCCCGGCACCGCCGGCATGGCGCTTTCCACTCCGACGTAATAGGACTTGGCGGTGCCGCCGCGAATCCGCACCCCGCGCCCGCGCCGCACGAAGCCGTAATACGCCGCGCCGCGCGCCACCGCCAGATCGAGATCGGCCCCTTCCAGCAGGCGCGCCGGCGGCGCGCCTTCCGCCGCCAGCCAATCGTTCAGCACCTTCAAGGTCCGCTCCAGCAGCGGTTGAGCCTTGAACACGCCGCCGTTGAACAGCACGGCGGTCGGATGCAGGAAGCTGGCGTCCGCCGGCAAGCGGCCCTCGAAACCGGCCAGATCGCGGGTCGCGCCGACTTGCCGCGCCAAGAACGCCGCCAGATGGCGGGTCATGGCCGGGTCTTGCGCGTAGGGCAAGCCCAGCTTGGTCAAGGCCGCCCGCGCCCGGCTGGCCGGACGCGCCGAAACCGCCACCGCCGGGAAAAAGCCGTCGATCAAATTTTGGGTCACTTCCTCGCGGGTCAATTCGGTGCGCAAGGTGCCGCCGATCAGTTTGGAACCCCGGCCCGGCACCACCACCGGCACGGCTTCGGCCTTCGCGTCGCCGAGCAAGGTTTCCTTGGCGCTCCGGCAGCCGTGAGTGACCCCCTGCAATTGCCACGGATCGAGCGAGGTGCCCTGCTCCGCCAGTTTGGCGCGAACCGCGTGGGCCAGCGCCAGATCCATGTTGTCGCCGCCCAGCAGGATGTGATCGCCCACCGCCACCCGCTCCAGCTCCAGCGAGCCCTCGCGTTCGGTCACGGCGATCAGCGAGAAGTCGGCGGTGCCGCCGCCCAAGTCGATCACCAGAATGATGTCGCCGACCTGGACTTGCTTGCGCCATTCGCCTTGGGCCGCCAGAATCCAGTGATACAGCGCCGCTTGCGGTTCTTCCAGCAGCACCAGCCGCGACAGGCCCACCGCCGCCGCCGCCTCGGCGGTCAGCTCGCGCGCCGCCGGGTCGAAAGACGCCGGCACCGTCAACACCACGTCTTGTTCGGCGAGCGGCGCGTCCGGATACTGCTGATCCCAGGCGGATCGCAGGTGTTCCAGATAGCGGATCGAAGCGTCCAGCGGCGAAACCCGCTGCACTTCATCGGGCGCTTCCACCGGCAAAATCGCCGCGCGCCGGTCCACGCCGGGGTGACAAAGCCAACTTTTGGCGCTGGCCACCAAGCGAATCGGGGTGCGGCTGCCCATGATTCGGGCGAGTTCGCCGACCACGAACGGTTGCGGTTCGCCCCACGGCAGGGTGCGGTCGTCGGATTTCAGTTCGTCGGGATGCGGCAGGTACAAAAACGACGGCAGCATCGGCCGCTCCTCCACCGCACCCGGCGCGGTGAGCTGCGGCACCGACACGCTCCATTGCATCGCGCCATCGGCTTCCTCGGCGGTCAGATCCACCGCCGCCATCACGCAGTGCGTCGTTCCCAGATCGATGCCGACCGCGTAGCGCGCCTCGCTCATAATTCCACCTCCGCCGGAGCCAATACCCGCGTGTCGTGACCTTCGGCCAGCTTCGGCAAGGTGATCCGAGCCACCCGCCACCCTCGGTGCATCAGCGTTCCGGTAAACGGCGGCTGGCCGACCACGTTGCCGGTCAAGCGCACCGTGGCGGGATCGAAGCCGGCCGCCAGGGTCAGCCGCGCGCCTTCGTTCTCGGCCCGCACCGGCTCGATTTGCAGATAATCGCGCACCACCTTGCGGCACCCCTCATGCACCACCCGAGCCGCGCCGCCGATGTCGGCGTCGGAGTAGGCGGTGACATTTTCTTCCAAAAAATCCACGAAACGGCCCTCTTGCTGCAATAAGGCCAACAACTGCAAAGCGGAATCGGGCAAGGTTTCCCGCAGCGGGGCCGGCTTGGGCGGTTCGCCGGGCAAAACGGGCGAAGCCCCCTCGCCGCTTTCCAGCCGCAGCACGCCGCCGGCAAAGCTTCCATCGTTTAAAATCCGCCAGAAGGCGCGCAACGCCAGGCTCAAGCGGGTTGAAAAATTCGGTTGTAAGGCATTCATGAAAACAAACTCCCGCGAAACGAACTCACTGATCCTGTATCCTATCATGCGATGGCAAACGGTCGGTTGTCACAAAACCATCCCTGAACCGCGCGAATTTCGATTATGATGTGTTGTTGAGGCTGGACCGTCCGGTTACAGTTTTTGACGGCGGGGCAAAATCCCTCCAATCCTTCATCCGGTGACACGGACGTACCAAATGAGTTACGCAAGATTTTTCCAGGAGTGGCAGCATGGCCCGCATTCTCATTGTTGATGACTCGCCCACGCAGACGCTGAGTCTCTCCAAGATTCTCAAAAAGCATGGCCACGAGATCATCACCGCCAAAGACGGCGCGGAAGGCGTGCAAGTCGCCAAGGCGGAACTGCCCGATCTGGTGCTGATGGATGTCGTCATGCCGCGCGTCAACGGGTTTCAAGCCACTCGCCAAATCACCAAACACGGCTCCACCAGTCACATTCCGGTCATCATCGTCACCACCAAGGATCAGGAAACCGATAAGATCTGGGGCGAGCGCCAGGGCGCGAAAGGCTACGTGGTCAAGCCGGTTGAAGAAGCCTTGCTGATGGAGGCTATCGCCCCCTTTCTTCCCAAGACTTAAGGCGGCTTCGACTGCCCCGCTTCCCGCGCCGTCCGCTTTCCGCCGCCGGCCGTGCCGCGCTCGTAGGGCGTGCCGGTTTCGCTACTCGTCGGAGCCGGCTTGCAATACCGCCCAGGCGGCGTTGATGTCGCGCAGGCGCAGGCCATCGCCGCCCCGATCCGGATGATGCCGCATGGCCAAGCGTCGGTACTGCTGTTTGATGGCGGCGCGATCCACCGGATCTTGCAAGCCCAGCGCCGCCAAGGCCAGCGCCCGCTGTCCGCCGCTTCGCCGCAATGCTTGAAACTGGCGCAGCCATTCGATCACCTCGGCGGCGGTCGCCGTCCGCCAGCGCTCCCAATCCCCGTACCAGGCGCTCAAGCGCTCGGCTTCGGGCGTGGCGAAGATCGCTTGCGCCGACGCATCCGCCGCCGGCGGCCGCAGCACGATGGCCAACGGCTCGATCGCCAACTCACCGCGCCGTTCCCGCCGCGCGCGGTCCCGCAATCGATAAAGCGCGTGAAACAGCACAAAATGGCCTCGAAATAGGCTGAGCGGTTCGCGGGCGTTGAAATCGGCGAACAGCGCATTGCTTTCCCGCAGCCGTTTGAGCAGGTCGTGCTCGCTAAAACCGGCCGGTTCGGCGCTCAACAGCTCCAGCAATTGATCTTCCAATGCCGCCAGCGCTTGCGGGCTAGGGGCGGTGGCGTTCATCGCGGCGCCGCTTCGAGCGCACCCAGCGGATAATCGGGATAGCGCCGCCGGAATTCCGCCAAGCGTTCATCGGCTTCCGCCATCCGACCCTGACGGCGCAGCTCGGCGATGTCCTTCAGCCACTGTTCCGGCGAGCGATCCAACCGTTCCCGCCGCGCTTGCGGCTCCGCCGGCGCGGCTTTTTCGAGCCGATCTGGTTTCTTGGCTTCAGCGGCGGGCGCTTGTGGCGGCGCGGCCGCCGGTTTGGCGGGCGCTGTTTTCGAGAGCGCGGCATCAGACGCCTCTTGACGCGCCGAATCAGACGCCTCTTGACGCGCCGAACGGGATATCGCGCCTTCCAGACGGGCGGCTGGCGATGCGGCGGCCGGCGCGGACGCCGGAACTTCGGCGGATAACACAGCCGCTGGCGACGCCGCCTCCGGCAAAGAGGACCGCACTCGTTGGTCCTGGAGCAGTCGAGTGTTGCCGATGTCGGCGCTAGCCGCTCCAGCCGCTTCGACTTTGGACCGAGCCGGCTCCGGAGATGATAAACCGCGAAATTCGCCAGCCTCGTCCGCCATCCGTAGCACGCCGGTGGTCAAGACCACGGTCGCGGCCAGCGCCAGCGGCACCATCCAACGGCTTTTTCGAGCTTTGAGGCGGCTCGCCGGACGCGGTTCGACCGCCGATTCCGCCGCCTTCAAAACGCGCTGATCGAGCCAGGAAGGCGGTCCGACGGCGCGGGTTTGCCGGTATAGTTCGGCGATTGTCTCATCGTGGAGTTCGTCGTGGCGGTCATCGTTCATGACGTGCCTCCCAGACCTTGGCGCAGGCGGGCCAGCGCGTAACGCAGGCGGCTCTTGACGGTTTCCCGGCCGGTTCCGGTGGCCTGAGCGATAGCCTCCAACGACAGTCCGGCCTCTTCCTTCAACAATAGCGCCTCGCGTTGGGCTTCCGGCAGCTCCGCCAGCAAGGCCAGCAAGCGTTCGGACTGACGGCGGCGCTCTTCCTGGTTTTCCGGTTGGACCGCGTCCGGCGCGGGGATGTCCGTCCATTCCGGGCAGTCGTCGGCGTAGGACACCGGCAGGCCCCGCGCGCTGGCGCGGTAGTGATCCACCAGCCGGTTATGGGCGATACGGTAAAGCCAGGTCGCAAACCGCGCTTGTACCGTATAGCTGGCGCGGGCGGCGATCAGTTTCAGCCAACTGTCTTGAAACAGTTCTTCCGCCACCGTCGGCTGACCGCACTGGCGCAGCAGATACCGGTATAGCGGTCCCTTGTGACGCTCGTACAGCCGGGCGAAAGCGCCGGCGTCGCCATGTTGGTAGCGCAGCATGAGGGTTTCATCGGCATCGTCGTCGGTCCGCATGGGGACGGCACTTTACCCGCTGCCGCGCCGGCGGGGAAGGCGTCGCGACCGCTTCCCCGCCGATTTTCCGCAACCGCGTTTTCGACCTGACCGCCGAAAGCGGCTTCGGTTCAGCGGATCGCCTGCGCCGGTTCGCCGGCCTTGGCCGGATCGAGCGACCGGGCCAGTCCCACCAAGTTTAGAAACTCGCCCCGATAGCCGAACGGATCGTCGCCGCGCGCGCCTCGGGCCAAGGCCAGCACCTCATCGTAACCGAAGCCGGCGGTGTAGCGCGCGCCGCGCAACAGTTGGCCGAATCCGGCCACCGCCGCCGCGAAGCGGAACCGGTCGCTGGGGCGCTCGCCTTGCTTGAGCAGCTGATCGCGGCGGATCGGCCATTCCTGCAACTGGCTGGCGTCGCGGTCCGGCTGTTTGTAGCGCAGCCGCAAGAACGCGATTTCATCGCCCTTGGCCGCCTCGTCCGGCTGGGTTGCCTGCCCGTAGCGCAGCGGTTCGCTCAGGCTGCCGCCGCCGCCTTTCAAGGCGATTTCATACAGCGCGGTGACGGTGTGGCCCGCGCCGATGTCGCCCGCGTCCACCGCGTCGTTGTTGAAATCCTCGCGCCGCAAGACGCGATTTTCGTAGCCGATCAGCCGGTACTCCTCGACCAGCGCGGGATTGAACTCGATCTGGATTTTCACGTCCTTGGCGATGGTCAGCAGCGTGGCGCTCATCTGCTCGACCAGCACTTTGTTGGCTTCCTGCAAGGTGTCGATATAAGCGTGGTTGCCGTTGCCGGCGTCGGCCAACTGCTCCATCAACCGGTCGTTGTAGTTGCCGGAGCCAAAGCCGAGCGTGGTCAGGGCGACGCCGCTTTTGCGCTGGGTTTCGACCAGATTTTTCAGCGCCTCGAAATTGACCGTGCCGACGTT
>ERZ761607.191-NODE-191-length-125819-cov-13.517406_pt1 | contig 125819 bp, 82 predicted proteins | sample MGYA00511164_ERZ761607 | MGnify/ENA primary metagenome ERZ761607 (study PRJEB28899, sample SAMN02445080) | bioreactor sludge metagenome | biome: EBPR sludge | place: Australia: Brisbane, Thorneside Wastewater Treatment Plant | collected 2011-06-22 ... | reverse complement strand
CTGATGGTGACCTCCCCGCCACAAACGATCAAAGGGCGCGTGGATGACGCTTACGAGCCAACGTCATCCCGAGACGCGCGAGGAATACGGGCTGAAGAACCTGCGCAAAATCGAACGCCTCGGCTACGACTTCGACCGCATGCTGATGGTGGACGACGAGCCGGCCAGACTGGAGAAAACCACGGCAACCACCTCCCCATCGCGCCGTTCACCGTTGCCACGGACGATGCCGAAATCCCATTGCTGGCCCGCTACCTTGTGAGCGTGTCCACCCGCCCCAATCTGCGCGCCATCGAGAAACGCCGCTGGCGGAGCGATTCGAGCGTAACGACTTCCTGATGGACGAGCGGGCGGAGTTCTTCGGGCAATGTCGCGTTGCTCATGTCGTGGAATGCAGCCGGCTCGCGGCACTGCCAACGCGAGAAATTCCGCAGAGCGCGCGAAAGGAATCATCACCGGGTGCGCCTCACCATCTGGATGAGATACGACAATTTTCCATTCTGACATCCGACTTCTGACTCCTGATTTCTTTCTTGGATAGCGCCGGTGATGTTGACGGGATGCCAAAACTCCTGACCGCACGCGGGACAACTCCTCTGCTGAGGCTTGGCGGTGATGAGAGAGGCGGACCGGGCGGAACGCCGTAATTGGAGAAACAATGCGTCAAAGGCGGAAGCCCCGCCCAGCCACATTCATCACAAAGAAAGAAGAAGTGTGAGCCTCTGTAATTGCATTTCTCACATGTGGTTTAACGGCAAGACGAGGCGCAGGAGATGCACGTTGCCCAATCCATCACCCGCAACGATCATTTCGCCATTTGGCGATATTCCGCAGCAGGTTGGGCTACCGTCGCATGTGAAAGTCGCAATACAGTGAGCCTCCTCCAGATCCCAGACCTTAATCCGCCTATCATACGTGGTCGAGGTTGCTCGTCGCCCATCCGGCGATAAGGCCACGAATATAACCCTGTCGGTTAGTTGTTGGAGAACGCATAGTTCTTTTCCTTCCTTCAGATCCCACAGCTTTAGTGTGAGCCTTTCCGAAGCTGACACCGCCCTGCGTCCATCGGGCGCGAGTGCCATAGGGGTGAAGTAATAGAAAGGTTCTCTCAATTTCGACAGTTCTTGCCCGCTCTCCAGATCCCAGAGCTTGAGCGGCCACACATCATGCTCGTCGTCAACATCCGCCGAAACCGCCCTGCGACCGTTCCATCCAATCGCCACGTCAATGACCCAGTCTGTGTGCCCGGTAAGAGTATGCAGTTCTTCCCCATTCTCAAGATCCCACAGCTTGAGCGTCTTGTCGTGAGAAGCAGATAAGGCTCGCCGCCCGTCGGGAGTCAGCGCCAACGCCTCGACAGGACCACTGTGCCCTTTGAACGTCCGCAATTCCTTCCCGGTGTTTAGCTCCCACACTTTCAGCGTCTTATCCCAAGAACCCGAGACAGCCCATTGGCCGTCAGGTGTGACCGCTACAGAAGTGACCCTCCCATTGTGGCCCCGAAGGGTGCGCAGTTCCTTCCCGGTACCAATATCCCAGACCTTGAGTGTCGCATCATGAGAAGCTGACACGACGACCCGCAGGACTGGTGTCATAGCCAGCGCGGCAATGTCGTCGTTATGTCCTTCCAAGGTATGAAGTAGCTGCCCGCTTTCTAGATCCCATACTTTAAGGGTCTTATCCGGCGAAGCAGATACGGCCCGCTGTCCATCCGGCGTCACCACCACTGTGTTTACGCCAAGGCTATGGCCCTGTAAAGGATGCGGTTCATGATTTGTATTCACCTTCCATACCTTGAGCGTCCAATCCCCAGAGGCAGAAATAATTCGCCGCCCATCTGGTGTTGTCGTCAGAGCAGCGATGTATGAATGGTGCCCTATCAGGGTTCGCAATTCTCGCCCGCTCTCCAGATCCCACTCCTTGATAGTCCTATCCCAGGAACCCGAGACAACCCGCCGCCCGTCAGGACTTATCGCCACGGTCGTAACCCCCTTAGCGTGACCTCGAAGCGTGCGAAGCTTCCGGCCACTCTCCAAGTCCCATACCATCAGGGTCCCGTCATCAGAAGCTGATACAATCCTTCGGTCATCTGGTGTCACCGCCACTGAAGTGACCCTCTCGTTGTGCCCTCGGAGAGTATGTAGTTCCTTACCAGTCTGCGTGTCCCACACCGTGAGTGTCTTATCGTTAGAAGAAGCTGACACCATCCGCCGGCCGTTGGGCGTCACGCTAAGGCTGCGGACACTCTTGCTGCGCTCTTTCAAGCTGCGCAGTTCCCGTCTGCTTTTCAAATCCCACATTTTGAGAGTGCCATCCCAGGATCCTGAAACGACCAACCGCCCGTCAGGGGTTACTGCAACTGCCGAAACCCCCTTTGCGTGGCCTCGGAACGTGCAAAGCTCTCTTCCACTGTTCAGATCCCAAACCTTGAGAGTTCCGTCTTCAGAAGCTGACACAACCCTCTGTCCATCAGGCGTCAGCGCTAAAGCGCGAACGTGAAGCGTGTGACCTTTCAATGAACGCAGTTCCTGTCCGCTATCAATATCCCAAACTCTTAGCGTTCGATCAGTCGAGCCAGATACCGCCCACCGTCCATCTGGGGTCACAGCCACAGCCTCAACCTCAGCACTGTGTCCCTCTAGAGTGAGCAGCAGGTCGCCGTCCGGTATGTGCAAATTGGTTTTCAGCGGATCGAGCCATGGAGCACCTCGCCAAGCTTTGGCCGCATTGAGCAAGTAATTGATTCTCGTGTCCTCAAAGAAGGACAGTCGTCCAACAAGTTGGCCAGCCAGCTGGGTTTTATCTTTCGAGATTACATGCGCGGAAAGCCGGAGACCGGCCTGCACAAGTTCGATTGGATGTCGTTGCGAATGGCTGGCCGTTAGTGCATTTAGATCTTCGGCGTAGTCTTGAATGAGTTCATACACCAGAGTCTTGTCTGTCTTCGCTTGGAGCCAGTTGAAGTCGAAGAGAATTGTCGTCAGTTCGTTAGCATCAGATCTAGCGAGGTGATAAGGTAGTTCCAGAAAAGCACGCGAACCGTCACCTTTCCAGCTCTGGTTGTTCTCTGGGTCGGCCAAGTCGCGGAAGTAAGTGACGAGTTGGCTGTGCGCCGCCAGTCTTTGAGATTCTGATAGCAAATAGACAGCCCCGACGGCTTCGCGGAACTGGCTGTGGTATAAGTCGAGCAGTTCGCCGCGGCGCATGAGGTAGGGGCGCAGGAGGCGGAGGAGCGCGGCGACATTGCCCAGCGGATCGCCGGGGTCGAGCAGGGCGGTGAGTTCCGCCGGGGAAAGGCCGTGGCGGCTGACGCCGAGGCAGGCGGCGAATTTTTCCACGAGCGCCGCGCCGCAGGGCCGACCCTCGCGGTCGCGGAAGCCGGGGTCGCGGGCGAGGCGTTCGGTGAGAATCCAGCCGAAGAGCGTGCGGGCGTCGCCGGGCAGGGTGCGGATGCGGTCGGTGATCTCCTCGTAGGTGCCGAGCGTGCGCAATTCCTCCAGCGCGGTGAGGACGTAGAGCGGAAGGCTGCTGGCGGGCTTCTCCTTGAGTGCGGCGATCTGTTCCGGGCTGAGGCGCTTCGAGTAGCGCTTCAAGTAGCCTTCGATGATGGCCTGCGTGTCTGACTCATCGAGTGGCTTCAAGGCTTCGACTCGGGCGTCGTTACGACTTCGCAAAACGGCGAGCGTCTGGTGTTCCTTCTCGCCCTCCGCCGGAGAGATGACGGACGCGATGATGCGAACGCCCGGCGGCAGGTCGCGCGGCAGCCAGTTCATCCAATGGGCACCATCGGTTTCATCGAACTGGTTGAGCGCATCGAAGATGAGGATGACGCGTTTTTTCGCACTGGCTTCGGCGATGAGCTTTTGGAAATGGGTGATGAGATCTTTGATGTCGAGAGGCAGCGGCTCGTTGTTGCCTGCGGCCTTGGCCAGTTCGTGGCAGAGGCGGCGGAGTGTGCGGCGGAGGTCGGTGGAGCCGGTGCCGGCGCCCACCAAATGAGGAATGACGAATGCGGAATGCGGAATGTGGGACGAATTCGCGACGAGATCGCGGCAGAACTTCGCGAGTAAAGCGGACTTGCCGGAGCCGGGTTCGCCGGTGAGGACGAGTATGTTCGGCGTTCCGTCGGCGTTGGCGAAGTCCTGCATCTGCTTCAGCACCTTGTCCCGACTGCCAATGACATAACGCTCGGTCCGTTCCTCAATGAAGGCGTCCATCTGATCGGCTTCCTCAGCAAACTCATCTGGAGCTGTGCTGCCATCTTCGGTGAAGTGATTGGCGAGGTCGGGATCACCCTTGAGGCTCCGCAGCAGGTCATCGTGAACGCGTTCACCGAACCTCTCCAGGCCCGTGAGGCGCTTCTGGTCTTTGCTCCACTGGGCATGGTATTCGACGACGGGCAGTCCCGCGTTCTTGATGGACTCTTTCAAGGCCACCAGCTTGCCCGCGTTCTCACTGCATTCAGGTTCGCGGTATTCACCTGCGATTTCCTCCACCATTTCCGCCGTGGCTTGATCTTCGCGAAAATAGAAGAACGCGCGACCACGCTTGGCCGCGTCACGGTCGAGCACCCCGTAATGCACTTCATCCGCCGTGATGGACTTGTCCTTGCCAGCCGGCACCCATCCGTAGCGCCCGCCCAGGATGCACATGAAGCGAGGATGGCATTCATCAATGACCTCGCGACAAACGCCGAGCGCGTCCTGGTCCGAAGTCACCCCCCAGCGCAGATCCACGTCGACCAGGTGGATGCGATACTCGAGGAGTTCTTCACGCAGTTCCGGGAACACAAACCTCACGAGATGATCCCGCTCGGCCTGCATGTCCTTGAACGTGCTGCTGATGAAGACCTTGACGGTTGTCCAGCCGGAACTCATGCCGCAGTGAAGATGGCACGGTCGCTTTGCGCAAACGACAATTGAGAGGTGGATTCCCTCACTCAGGCCCCGCGATTGACTCCCGCGAGTGCCTCGGTGCCGTGGTCAGCAACGGCCGCATCTTTTACACCTCGCAGGCGAGCGGATTCGTTGTTTCGCAGACCTACGGGCCGGAGTCGAAGGACCTGCCGCCGGCGTGGGAGGCGCGGTGAGGCTGCCGCGCGTGGTTTTCCATTCAAACGCGGCATTGCCATGCCGGGCGTCCTGGTCTAAAACTGGCATGTTCGTTCGTCTTCTGGAGGTGCCCGCCTGGTTTGCCCGGCAAACGCAGGCAGCTTTTTCAAAGTCTGGGCGGCAGCCAATTCACGACGCTCCAACCCCTGCGAGCGTGGTGCCGGTCCCCGTAGTTCAATGGATAGAACAAGGGTTTCCTAAACCTTAAATGCAGGTTCGATTCCTGCCGGGGACGCCACTTTGATTCAACATTTGGCTCAAATGACGGGCTGCCGGCGCGTTTTGTGGGACAGCCATGAAACGTCACATCCTCTTTATTGTCCTGTTTTTTGTTTCTTCCGCCGCGAACTGGCCCATGTGGCGCGGCGCCAACGGTGACGGCACCTGCTCCGAATCCGATCTGCCTTTAAAATGGAGCGCCACGGAAAATGTGCTCTGGAAAACGCGGCTGCCCGAGGGCGGCAACTCCACGCCCGTGGTGTGGGGTGACAAAGTCTTTGTCACCCAGGCGGTGGAAAAGGACGGGCGCCGCCTTCTGCTGTGTTTCGACGCCAAGACGGGCAAACAAATCTGGGACGCTGGCACGATTTACCGCGAGGCGGAATTGACCCACAAAACCAACCCCTACTGCGCCGCGAGCCCGGCCACAGATGGCGAGCTGGTGGTCGTCTTTTTCGCTTCGGCGGGTGTTTTTTGCTATGACATGAGCGGCAAGGAGATTTGGAAACGCACCGATCTGGGCAAGCAGCATCACATCTGGGGCAACGGCACTTCTCCTGTGATCGCGGGCAATCATGTCTTTCTGAATTTCGGCCCCGGCGAAAACACGGTCCTTTACGCCTTCGACAAAAAGACGGGCAAAACCCTGTGGCAGCAAAAGGAGCCGGGCGGGAATTCCGGCGAGGGAGGCGGCAAAAACTGGCTCGGCTCCTGGAGTGATCCGCTGCTGCGCAAGGTGGACGCGCGCTATGAACTCATCATGTCCTGGCCCGGCCGCGCCTGCGCTTATGATCCGATGAGCGGCAGAGAGCTGTGGACATGCGCGGGATTGAATCCTCTGGTTTACAACTCGCCTCTGTATGCGGACGGCCTCGTGGTGGCCTTTGGCGGCTATGGCGGCATGGGTCTGGCGGTGAAAGCCGGCGGCGAGGGGGATGTGACGCAGTCCCGCAGGGTGTGGCACCTGCCCAAGGTCAGCCAGCGCATCGGCTCCGGTGTGCTGCATGAGGGGCATCACTACATCCTCAGCGATGGCGGCATCGCCGAATGCCGGGATTTGAAAACGGGTGAGATGGTCTGGAGTGAGCGGCTCAAAGGACCTGGACCCACCGGGCAAAACTGGTCCTCGCTGGTGCTGACGGCTGACAAGCTGTGTTATGCGGTCAATCAAGGCGGGGATGCTTTTGTCTTCCGCGCCAGCCCGAAATTTGAGCTTCTAGCCACAAACTCCATCGGTGAGAAAGTCATCGGCTCCATCGCTGTGAGTGACGGGAGGCTTTTCATTCGCAGCTATCAGAACCTCTGGTGCATCGGGGTCAGGTAAGGGCGGCGTGTTTGCCGACTTCGCTGCTTGATTGGCTGCCGCGGAGGCGTTGAGCTATCCGCCGATGCGTTACGCTTTTTTTGACCTCGACCACACGCTGCTGCCATTCGACACGCAGACGTTGTTTTGCAATTATGTGCTGCACCGGCATCCGTGGCGGGTGGTGCTGCATTTGTGGTTCCTGCCCTTTGCGCTGGGGCGCGCGCTCGGCCTGGTGAGCACGGCCACGGCCAAGCGCGCCTTTCTTTCCTATCTCTGGGGGATGAAACGTGCGCATCTGCGCAGGCTGGCGCGGGAGTTCGCAAGCGATTGCGTGGACTCGTGGATCTACCCTGAGCTGCGCGCGGAGATCCTCCGCCACAAGCATCAGGGCCGGAAGCTGGTGCTGAACACGGCCAGTCCTGATTTTTACGCCCATGAGATCGCTGAGGTGCTGGAGTTCGACCACTGCGTCAGCACGCGCTTTCACATTGGCAACGAGGTGCCGCTGCGCCCGGTGCTGGAGGGCCCCAACAACAAACGCGAGGCCAAGATCGCCGCCATGCGCGAGGCCATCCCCGGTGTGCGCGCCCTCTCTGACGAGCAGCGCTTTCACTGCTGGGCGTATAGCGACAGCCCGGCGGACATCCCGCTGCTGGAGTTCGCCGGGAACCGCGTGCTGGTGCATCCGGGCGGCAAACTGCGCCGTCACTTCCCGCAGCATGACGTGACCATCCTCACTCCGCGCCGTCCCTACTGGGGGCGGTTGGGAGATTTGCTGGCCGCGCTGAGGCAAATGCTGGGCCTGCACGGCGAGCGCGGTCCGCGCCGGTGAGATTCCGCCGGGCGTGAAAAAACAAACCTGTTGCACCCCGGGTGGGGACGGTTATTCTCCGCGCCCATTTTCCAAACCACCAACGAACGTCATCATGTCCCAGCATCGCAGCCTCAAAACCTCCGGCTCCGTCGGCAGCAAGCGCAGTGTCCTGAAACGCGGCGAGCGCATCAAGCTGATGAAGGCCCGCGGTCAATGGCAGGAAGGCCGTCTGCCGACCGGCCTGCCCAAGACCAAGTCCGAATAACCCGCGGCGCTGTTCCTCCGGGAACGCGCCTTTCAGCCCGTGCGCCTCAACCGCTATCTCAGCTTGTGCGGACTCGGTTCGCGCCGGGGAGTGGAGACACTTATCCTTGAAGGCCGGGTCTGCATCAACGGCCATTACATCCGCGATCTGGCCACCGACGTTTCCGACGAGGACAAGGTCACCGTGGACGGCAGGCCCGCGAGGGCGGAGACGCCCGTCGTGCTGGCATTGAACAAGCCGCGCGGCTACATCTGCTCCCGCAGCGATGAGCGCGACCGCATGACGATTTACGCGCTGCTGCCCCGCCAGTACCAGCATTTGCATCACGCGGGCCGCCTGGACAAGGAGAGCGAGGGGCTGCTGCTGCTTACCAACCGCGGCGATCTTTCCCACCGGCTTATCCACCCCAGCCAGGGAGCGGAGAAGGAATACGAGGTCGTCACCGACAAGCCGATGGACCTTGAGACCATGAACAAGCTGGTCCACGGCATGATGACCGAGGAGGGGCATGCCAAGGCTGAGCGCGCCTGGCTGGCCAGCGAGTACAGGGCGCATGTCGTGCTCAAACAGGGGCTTAAGAGGCAGATCCGCCTGATGTTTTACCAGCTCGGCTTCGAAGTGGAGCGGCTGCGCCGCATCCGCATCGGCTGGCTCGAGATCCGCGGACTGCCCAAAGGCGGATGGCGCGAGCTTTCGGAGGCCGAAGTGGAGCGCTTTTTTTCCAAAGAGGGGGGGACTGGGCGTGCCTCCACGAACACTGACAAACCGGTGCTCAAACGCCGCGCAGCGCGGACGGAGGAGCGCGGCGCGAAGGACGAGCGGCGGAAGCCGAAATTCGAAGGACGGAAGCGGGGCGAACGCAAGCCGGGGAAGGCCAGGCCGGCAACGGGCAGGCCGGCGTCTAAAAAGCCCGGGGCCAAGGGGTCGCGCAAGCGCCCGCCGCGCTGACCCGGCGTGATCGGGACTGCGCGCGAAACCCGGATCGAGGGAGATTCCGTCCATGCTCCCGCAGGCATCTCCATCATGACCGCCAAAAAAATCACGCGCTGAACACGGAGGTGCGTTTGCCTGCGGCGTCCGGTGCATTCAAGTTGGGCCATGCATGAAAGCCTCAGCCAAGTCCTCGCCTCGGAATCCACACGCCCCGCGCTGACAGTGCGCGGCTGGGTGCGCACGAAACGGGAGTCGAAGTCATGCGCGTTCCTGGAGGTGACCGACGGCTCGTGTTTCAAGTCCCTGCAGGTGGTGGTGGACGCGGCGCTGCCATCGGCCGCGCTGCTGCCGCGCATCCTGACGGGAGCCGCGGTCGAGGTGGAGGGCGCCCTGGTGGACTCGCCCGCGCCCGGCCAGCGCTGGGAGATGCAGGCGCGGGAGCTGCGCCTGGTGGGCGGGGCGGACGCGGCTTATCCGCTTCAGAAAAAGGGGCACACACCGGAGTTTTTGCGCACCATCGCGCACCTGCGGCCGCGCACGAACCTGTTTGGCAATGTCTTCCGGGTGCGCAGCCGCATGTCTTACGCGGTGCATCGTTTTTTTCAGGAGCGGGGCTTCATCCATGTCCACACGCCGGTGATCACCTCGAATGATTGCGAGGGCGCCGGGGAGATGTTCAGGGTGACGACGCTCAAGCCCGGCGGCAACGCCCGGGCGGAGGACGATTTTTTCGGCAGGCCCGCCTACCTCACGGTCAGCGGCCAGCTCCAGGGGGAGGCTTTCGCCTGCGCGCTGGGGAAAATCTACACCTTCGGACCCACCTTCCGCGCGGAGAACAGCAACACGGCGCGTCATGCGGCGGAGTTTTGGATGATCGAGCCGGAGATGGCCTTTTTTGACCTGTCCGCCGACATGACTTTGGCGGAGGAAAACGTGCGCTATCTGGTGAAAGCCATGCTGGATGAGTGCGGTGAGGAGCTGGAGTTCTTCGGCAGATTTGTGGACAAGACGCTGGAGGCCCGGCTCCGGCAGACTCTGGAGAAACCCTTCGAGCGCTTCAGCTACACGGAAGCGGTGGATCTGCTGCTGAAATCCGGACGCGCTTTCGAGCACCCCGTCATCTGGGGCGAGGGGCTGCAGACGGAGCACGAGCGCTTCATTGCCGAGGAGCATGTGCGCGGGCCGGTGACGATTTTCGATTATCCAAAATCCATCAAGCCTTTCTACATGCGCCAGAATGACGACGGCAGGACCGTGGCGGCCATGGACCTCCTGGTGCCGGGCATCGGCGAGATCATCGGCGGCAGCCAGCGCGAGGAGCGTCTGGACGTGCTTCAGGAGGCGATGCGCGCGCAAGGTCTCAGTGAGGAGGACTATTCCTGGTATGTGGACCTGAGGCGCTATGGCAGTGTTCCGCATGCTGGCTACGGCATGGGATTCGAGCGCCTGCTCATGTTTGTCACCGGCGTGGCCAATATCCGGGATGTGATCCCCTTTGCACGCACACCGGGGCATGCGGAGTATTAAAACATTAAAGCGGGGCGCGGATTTCAGCGTTCCCAGATTCACGCATGTTTTCCATTCATCCAGCCGGCGCCTCATGCGCAGCCTCCCGTTTCGCCGGGTGCGTGCTGTCGTGCCTGGCCGCGTCCGTTTTGCAGGCTCAGACGGGATTGAAAATCGAACTGGTGCCGGAGACCACGGCCATCGTGCCCGGGGAGGCTTTTCGCGCGGGCATCCTCATCCAGCCGGAGCCGGGCTGGCATACCTATTGGCGGCAGCCGGGCATCGTCGGCGTGCCGACGCGGATGGCCTGGGAGCTGCCGGAGGGCTTTTCCGCCGGGGAGTTGGAGTATCCGGGGCCGGAGGCAGTGCTGATGTTTCACATCAAGGCGCAGGGTTTTAAAAGGGACGTGCTTTTGCAAACGCGCATCACAGCGCCAGGCCACCTGAAGCCGGGAGAAACCGTCACGCTGCGCGGACGCGCCTCCTGGATGTGCTGCGGCAACACCTGCCATCCGGGCACTCAAATTCTGGAATTAAAAATGCCCGTGGCCTGCGGCGCTGAGCCGCATGTGCGCTGGGCGCCCGTTTTCGAGCGCGAAAGAGAGACCTTTGAGCGCGAAAGCTCCCTCTGGGAGGTCGAGGCGGAGGAAAACGGTATGACGGTCACCGTGAAATTGCGACCCGCTGGCGCTGGCGCGCGGCTTTTTGCCGGAGAAGCCGGGACAGAGGGGCTGCGCTTCTTCACGGAAGACGGCTGGATCAATTCCGACGAGGAGCAGGCATTCACCCTCACCGATGACGGCGCGCTCAAAGTGGGGCTGACCCGCGCGGAGGTGTTCCTGGGCGGCGGCGGCCCGCCCGAGCGACTTCATGGGGTGCTGCGCCGCGAGGGAGGCTGGGAAAAGGGGCAATCCTGGCCCTGCCTGCGCATCGCGTCCAAGATCACGCGCCGGGATGCGTTGAAAGACTTGCAGACCCGTCGTTGAATTTCCCAAGCCGGGCGCTAACCTCCAAAGAACCCGTCATGAAAGGCATCCTCGTTCTCATCCTCGCCGCAGCCGTGGGCTATGTGGCCTACCAGCACGTCTATCCGATCATCGCCGAGGCGATGAAATTCGAGAAACACCAGCCTCAAAAGCAGGAGGTGGCCGTCGTGGCGCCCAAGCCTGAGAAGCCGGAGATCAAAGTCGAGCCGCCCAAACCCGCGCCAGAGCCGGAAATGAAGCCGGAGCCTGAGATGAAGCCGGAACCCAAGATGGTCATCCCCGAGCCTCCGCCCATGCCCGAGCCGCCCAAACCGAAAGAAGGCGAGTTTGTCCCGCCGACCTTCGATCCCATCGAGGTGGCCACCCAGAACTGGTCGGTCATCCCGGCGAGCGCCTTCCCGCGCCAGGTCAAAATGAAACGCGACCTCAATCTTCAAATGAAGATCGGCGCATCCACAGCTTCCACCCAGGTGAAAGCCGGCGGCAGCATTTATGCCGTGGGCCAGGAGGGCAGCCAGCTCATCGTCTCGCCCACTGACAAATCCCCCATGCGCGGCAAAGTGGCTTTCGAGGACACTGATCTCAAGGAGGTGCTCACCGACGTATACGAGCGCTGGAAGGTGGCGCGCACCGAGACGCTGCGCCGCGCCCATGAGTTCAAGCTGGCTGCCGCCGAACGCGCCAAAAACGCTCCAGCCACCGCCACAACCGCCAGTGCCAGCAATGACAAACCCGCGCGTGACGCCGACGGCACCTACCCGCTGCTCATAGCCAGCATGAAATCCGGCCAGGTGACCGAGATCAAGCCCGAAAGCATCAAAGAATGGGGCGAGCCGCAGATGACCGACGGTGTCTGGACTGTCATCGTCAAATACGAGACGCAGACCATGTTCGGCAAGTTCGACACGGAGGCGCAGGCATCCATCAAAAACGGCAAGGTGGAAAAGTGGATCTACACAGGATCGGGAGAAGTGGTGCCCTGATCCGGCGCATGTATTCCAGAGGACGAACCGCTTTTGAATTCCCTCCTTAACAGGCTTGAATCCCGCCTCGGCAGGTTTGCCATTCCGGGACTCGTGCAGCTCATCGCCACGCTGCAGCTCATCACGCTCGTGGTCCTCATGTTCCTGCCCGTGGAGGCGCGGGAACCGTATGAGGCGCTGCTGGTGTTTGACCGCGCGCTCATCCTCAAAGGCGAGGCATGGCGGCTGTTCAGCTATGTTTTCATCCCCATACCGAACCTCTTTTTCGCCTTCATCGCCTTCATGTTCATGCGCTTCCTCGGCGCGGGCCTTGATGAGGGCTGGGGGGCGTTTCGTGTCAATCTGTATGTTCTGGGCGGCATGGCGGCGCTGGCGGCCGGCGCGCTGTTCTTTGGTTTCAGCGCCGATGCCATGTGGGTTTATCTCGCCGTCCTCTTCGCCTTTGCCACCCTGTACCCGAACGAGGAAATCCTGCTCTTTTTCATCCTGCCGGTGAAGATCAAATGGGTTGCCCTTTTCTCCGCTGTCACCGTCGCGCTGCTGGTCTTCTCCTCCCCGGTCTTCGCGATCCCCGCGTTCTTCGCGCTGCTGAATTATCTCATCGTATTCACGCCCGGATTCGTTCGCGGCAGGCTCCATGCCGCCCGCGTGGCCGGGCGGCGCGCCCGCTTTGAGGGCGCCGCCGGTGACGGCGTTTTTTTCCACCAATGCAAAGTCTGCGGCAAGACCGAGGTGGACGACCCCGCCCTGCAGTTCCGGGTCAACGACGAGGGCGACGAAATTTGCTCCGTCTGCCGCGTCAAACCATGACGGTGCAAGCCGCGCTTGCCTTCGCGCGCGCCGATGCCAGCTTTCCCGCCCTTCACATATGCGCTGCCCCAAATGCGGAAGCTCCCAGGACAAGGTCATAGACTCGCGCGAGGCGCGCGAGGGGCAGGCCATACGCCGGCGGCGCGAGTGCATGAGCTGCGGTTTCCGCTTCACCACCTACGAAATCGTCGAGCGCGAGGAGTTGCGCGTGGTCAAGCGCAACGGCGCCCGCCAGGCCTTCAACCGCGACAAGCTCATGTCCGGCCTGGTCAAAGCCTGCGAAAAGCGCCCCGTCACCATGGAGCAGATCGAGCAGCTCGCCGACGACATCGCCAACGAGCTGGAGGAGGAGGGCTACCGCGAGATACCCTCGACCGCCATCGGCGCCAAGGTCATGGCCAGGCTCGAGGAGATAGATCATGTGGCCTATGTCCGCTACGCCTCCGTTTACCGCCAGTTCGAGGACGTGGGCGAGTTCATTGACGAGATCCGGAACTTGGACCAGCGCCGCCCACCCGATCCCAATCAGGCCGTGCTTTTCCCCTGACACCGCCCCCTCCGCCATGCCCGAAAAAACCATTTTCCAGAAGATCATAGACCGTGAAATCCCCGCGCCGCTGGTCTATGAGGACGACCTCGTCGCCGCCTTCAACGACATCGCGCCGCAGGCGCCGGTGCATGTCTTGATCGTGCCCAAAAAACTCATCCCGCGCGTCGGCGAGGCTGCGGCGGAGGACCAGGCTGCTCTCGGAGCCCTGCTGCTTGCCGCAGGCAGGATCGCCGAAAAGCTCGGCATCAATGACACCGGCAAAGGCTTCCGTCTCGTCATCAACCATGGCAGGGACGCCGGCGAAAGCGTGCCCCACCTCCACGTCCATCTCCTCGCAGGCCGCCCAATGGAGTGGCCGCCAGGCTGAGGCGTGCCGGGGATAAAGAACCTCCCGGCATCGCGGGGATGACGGGAGGTTTATGCGCAAAATTGGAAGCTTACTTGCTGTTTTCGGCGAACTGCGCGTCGAAGATGATCTTCGAGGGAGGGAAGTCTATCTTCTTGCAGAACGCGGCGGATTCCGTGGCGCCGAACTCGCGGTCCATCGCGCCGTCCTCCCACTCCACGGAGAGCGGGCCGCCGTATTCGATGTCGTTGAGGGCGCGGATGATGCGCTCGAAGTTGATGTTGCCGCGGCCGACAGACTTGAAGTCCCAGTAGCGGCTGGGTTTGTGGAAGTCCACATGCCCGCCGAAGACACCGGTGGTGCCGTCGCCGATGCCCCAGGCGACGTCCTTCATGTGGACGTGGAAGATGCGGTCTTTGAACTGGTGGATGAACTTGATGTAATCCACGCCCTGGTAGCCGAAGTGGCTGGGGTCATAATTGAAGCCGAAGGCGGGATGGTAATCGAGCGCCTGGAGCGCGCGCTCGGCGCTGGCGATGTCAAAGGCGATCTCGGTGGGATGAACTTCGAGCGCGTAGCGGATGCCAAGCCTCTGATACTCATCGAGGATGGGCTTGAAGCGCTTGGCGAAGTCCGCGTAGCCAGCGTCAATCTGGCCGGGCAGGTTCGGTGGGAAAGAATACACAAGGTGCCAGATGCTGCTGCCGGTGAAGCCGTTTACGACGCTGACGCCGAAGCGCTTGGCTGCGTGCGCGGTCTTGATCAGCTCCTCGGCGGCGCGCTGGCGCACGCCTTCGGGGTTGCCATCGCCGTAGATGTGCGGGGGCAGGATCTGGGCGTGGCGTGCGTCAATGTTATCGCAGACGGCCTGGCCGACGAGATGCGTGGAGATGGCGTGGCACTGCATGCCGGCCTCCTTGAGCTTGGCGCGCTTGGCATCGCAGTAGGCCTGGTCGGCCTTGTCCACCTCGAAGTGGTCGCCCCAGCAGGCAAGCTCCAGGCCGTCGTAGCCGAAGTTTTTGCCTTTTTGCAGCATGGTTTCAAAAGAAAGGTCGGCCCACTGGCCGGTGAAAAGAGTGACGGGTCTGCCCATGGTGGTTGATGATTCTGTAAAGGGTTGATGTTGGTTTTTCGGAGTCGCGGAGACGGCGTTGATTTTCGACATCCGCGCGCGGGTGGCAATGAGAAAAATCAGCCGGTGCTACGCCGGTCAATGCGTCAGCGCGTAGAAGATGATGTTGATGCCAAGCGGGTAGGCGTACTTTTCCGAGAACTCGCGGAAGTACCAGGGGTCCGTGCCCTCCTCCTCCCAGCCGTCGCCCAGGTCGGTGTTGTGGCAGATGATCATGACCATGCGCTTTTTGTCATCATAGACCGCCTTGTAGTGCGGCGTCTGCGCGTCCCAGCGCTCGAAGGTGATGCCCTGGGACCGCCCGGCCATCGCGTGGCCCACGCTGGGAATCTGCGGCTTCACTTTCAGAGGGAAGACCATGCGGAAAATTTCATGCTCCAGTGGCAGCTCCTCCGGCTCGCGGTCCGGGAAGATTTGTTTCAGGGCAAAATAAAACGTGTCCCATTCCTGCTCTCCCCAGAAGTCGTCCACCATCATGAAGCCGCCGTTGAGCAGGTACTCGCGCAGGATGCGCGCCTCGTCTTCGGTGAGGCTGATCCCGCCGGGTTCGATCATGTAGATAAAGGGGTAGTGCCGGAGCTGCTCCGGCACGATGTCCACGATCGCCCCTTTTGGACTCACTTGCAGAGAGGTGAGCTGCTGAAGACGATAGGAAAAGTTCAGGTCCGCGTCCGGGTAGTCTGTCGTCCAGCGCCCGCCACCGCCACGCCGCCTGCCCCAGGATTCGGAATTATAGCGCAGCCGCGCGAAGACGAAGTGGTCGTCCGGCGTCTCACGGCTCACCGGCCAGGTCGGGAAGTCGGCAAAGTATCCGCGTCCGTACTCGCGGGGATCCTGCGGGAAGTAATCGTCCTTGATGCCGAAATTCGTCGGAGTGCCGGAGTCCTGCGCCAGAACGCCCAGGACGAGCAGGCCAAGGGCCAGTGCGGAAAGTGGGCGCTTCATGAGGTTGGTGATTGCAGAATGGATGCCAGCCGGGCGAAGGATGGAACGGCCCGCCCGCGCGTCTATTTCACGGCGCGCCCAGCACGCGCTGGATCAGGTCATAAGACGCGAGTCTTTCCTTGTCAGGGAAATCATGATCGCAGTCCGGGTGGTGGATTTCCAGCCGCTCCGCCGCGCCATGCAGGGCGAAAACCGGCCGCGCCGCCGCAGCGATGCGGTCCACGCTGTCCCATTTGAAATTCGAATCGTGCAGCGGCGCGCTGACAAAAACATGCCTTGGCGCCAGACAGGCGATCAGTTCATAGTGATCGAAGGGAGCGTCCTGCGGGCGGCCGAGGTATTCCGCCATTTTTAGAATGTACCGCTCCTGCACCCAGCCCTGGATGTTCCCGTCCTTGTAGTCGAGAAGGGAGTCGAAGCCGCAGCTTGTGACCACCGCCTTGAGCCGCTCATCGAAGACGGCGGTGAAAATGCTGTTATGCCCGCCGAGCGAGTGGCCAATGGTGGCAAAGCCGGCTTCTTTTTTCACGAAGGGCAGCATCTCCAGCAGGTCGAGTCCGCGGATGTTGTCCCACACCGCCTTCATCGTGCCGCTGGTGAAGCCCAGCGCTTTGAGGTCCGGCTGGTATTGCGCCAGCAGGGGATAACTCGGCGCCAGAGTCACAAAGCCGCGCTCCGCCAACTCGGCCGCATATTGCCGGTTCGGCCTGCCGCCGAGGCCGACCACGACTTTGTGGCCGATCACATTGTCCGTGGGGTGCAGGCACAGCACTGCGGGCGCCGCCTTGCCGGCCAGCGCGGCTTTCGGCACGCACAGATACGCGGTCACCCTGCCGCCGGGGGAGGACTGATAGCTGATGAGCCGGCGCACATAGCCGCCGCAGTCCTCCTCCGCGTGCGTCTGAGGCTCCAGCGCGCAGCGTGCCTCCGGCCCGGGCAGAGGGCCGGTCATTTGCTGAAAGCCGTCCAGAGCCTCCTTCCGGCGCGCTTCCCATTCCGCCGTGGTGGAAGCTCTTTTCACCGCGCCGGATGCGTCGCGATACTCCAGCAAGTCGGTCCGGCTCAGGCCGCGCAGCGGGGGGATTTCAGCGGACGTAAGGGCCTCGGCGCTCGCGCCGAGGCAGGCCAGAATGGCAAAGAGTTTCATCTTTCCCGATACGACACGGCGCGGAGATTCCTTCCCGCGCATCCATTCTTGCCACCCGCTTTGTCGCGCGCAGACTGCGACCACAAAATGAACCTCACCCCATGGACGAACCTGCTGCTTTTTGACGGCGTCTGCCACCTTTGCGACAGCACGGTGCAGTTCGTCCTGCGACATGACACATCCGGGCGCATCCATTTCTGCCCGATTCAGTCGGAGACCGGGTCCAGGTTGTACCGCGAGCATGGTTTCGACCCCGCCGCGCCGCACACCATGCTGCTGCTGACACCGGACGGCGCTCTGCGGGAAAGCGATGCCGCCATTGAGATCGCGCGCCTGCTGGGAGGAATCTGGCGTCTCGCCCTAGTCCTCAAAATCATCCCCCGCCCGCTGCGGGATGCGGCCTACCGCTTCATCGCCAGCCGCCGCTACCGTTGGTTCGGCCGTCATGGTGCCTGCCTCGTGCCGCTTCCTGAATGGCGGGCGCGTTTTTTGCAATGACCATCTTCCGGCTTGCGCCGCGCCCTTGAGAGGTTACAAATCCAGCCCGCTCGCGGTGTTGCGCCGTGAGATTTCCGCGGATTTCGCCAGCAATGGCAAACGGCGGGCTGTGGCTCAGCCTGGTAGAGCGCTTCGTTCGGGACGAAGAGGTCGTGGGTTCGAATCCCGCCAGCCCGACCACCTTGCGAAGGTGGTCTTATTCAAGGAGTTCCATAGACTTGGGAACTTCCAAAAGGTGCCCGATGCCGCCCTCACTCCACCGCTTTGAGTGACTGAAAACGACTCGAAATGCCCCAAGTTCCAAACGTCCGGGGGGACAGTGTGACTACCCCCGGCATAAATGCCATGCAGTAGAAGCTGGGGGATCACCCCCACTTTTTGAATTCGAGCAATGAATTGTGGAACACCTCACGGTGGCTTGTTATTGTCATTCTGGTCATTTTCGCTGCGTGGCTGCTCTCAAGAAATGAGCGATCGTGACCAAACACTCCACAGCTCAGTTGAGTTTGCCGGCATCAGTCCGCGCCGAGAACTTCCTGCAAGCCGAGCCGCTGCTTTTCAAAGTCCGCCTCATCCAGCCGGCGCGGAATGGTGACGACGGGTTCGAAGACGACCTTCACACGCGAAAACGGCAGCGGCAGCATGAAGCGGTCCCAGGTCTTGAAGCGCAGCGCGCGGCAGTACTCGACACGCACCGGAACGATGACTCCGCCGGTGAGCTGGGCCAGCTTCAAAATGCCGGGCTGAAGCTGGTAGCACGGCCCACGCGGACCGTCCGGTGTGATGCCCACGTCACGCCCTTCCTTGACTTTTTCCGCCAGCATGATGAGCGCGCCGAGTCCCTTCTGCGGCTTGGAGCTGGAGCCGCGCGCGGCCTCGAATCCGAACTCGCCGCAGGCGTCGGCGATGATCTGGCCGTCGCCGCTGGGGCTGGAAAGTATGGCTCCGGGGATGTGCGCGAACCACCGGTCGTGAATGTAGGGGATGACAAACATGCGGTTGTGCCAGAATGCCCAGATCCAGCCCGGACGCGCCCGGTCAAAGGCGCCCGCGCGGTCCTCCACCTCGAAACGGAGAGTGGCCCCGACGCACCGGATGAGGAGCGCGACGAGTTTGCCTAGGCCTTGGATGCGGATTTTTGCCATGTGCATGCATCCTGAAACGGCACGCCCCCGGTTTCAACCCGCAGAGCGCGCCAAGTCCCGCCGCTGCCATCCCGGTTCCCGATGGAAGCTTGGCAAACCCTCCGGCGGCTCCTATGATCCGCCATGTCCGCCGCCCCCGTCACCGTCCTCATTGCCGACGACCACGCCGTCGTGCGCAGGGGATTCGCGCGGATTCTTGACAGCGGCTGGGATTTCAAAGTGGTGGCAGAGGTTTCCAACGGGCGCGAGGCGGTGGCGTCAGCGGAGGAGTTGCGTCCCGATGTGGCGGTGATGGATGTGACCATGCCCGAACTCAACGGCATCGAAGCAACACGCAGGCTTCTCAAAGTCTCTCCAAAGACCCGCGTGCTGGCGCTCTCAATGCACAAGGACTCCGTTTATGTGCGCGAAATCCTGCGCGCCGGAGCCAAGGGATACCTGCTCAAGGACAGCAGCGAGGCGGATTTCCTCAAGGCCATGCGCGCCGTGTCCCAGGGGCAGGGCTACCTCAGCCCGGAGGTGGCTGACGCCGTGCTCGACGACTACCGCAGGCATGTCACCCATCCGATAGATCTGCTCTCCAGCCGCGAACGCGAGGTGCTGCAATTGATCGCCGAGAGCAGGACCAACAAAGAGATCGCCAGCGCGCTGCACCTCAGCGTTTACACCGTCGAGGCGCACCGGGGGCGCATCATGGAAAAACTCAACCTCCACAGCATCGGAGAGCTGGTGCGCTTTGCCATGCGCCACGGCCTTGTTGATTGAGGTGAACGGTCAGCCGCCATGAGACGACGACTCGCCCCCTTCACACGGCGCATCACGCAGCGCACGGTGCTGCGCGGTCTTGTCACAGGTTTCGGACTGGTGGTTCTGCTGCTTGGCATGACAGGACTCCTGGCCGTGAGTGAAAGCCGGGCCATCCGCCGCGGAGTCAGCGGCATCGTGCGCGAGCAGCTCCTCATCGCCCGTCTTCTCAACGAGGTGCAGGCGGAGGAGAACACCCTCACCGAGGTGCTGCACCAGATCACCCGCAAGTCTCAAAGTCTCGACAAGGAAGCCTTGCTGCAGGATCTCGCCGTTGCGGACGATGCCGTGACGCGCCTCGCCTCCGACGCCGCCGCTACCGGTAAGGCGGAAATTTGGGGGCGCCTGGTATCCAGCGTGCGTTCCTTCTCCTCGCAGGCCCGAGCCGCGCTCGCAGGCAGGGACGCCGTTTCCGAAGCCGGCCTCGAAAGCCTCTTTGCAAAGCATGACGAAGTGGTTGCTCTCATCCATGGACTGCTGCGTGACAGCACCGCCCATCTGCGCGAAGCGGACGCCCAAATCGAAAAACAATCCCGCGTGCTGGCGCGCCAGTCCGCCCTCCTGCTTGGCTCCTCGCTGCTGATGGCTGTGCTTTGCGCGCTGGGCACCATACTTTTCGTGCGCCACAGCCTGCGCCGAATCGAATGGCAGGCAGAGGAGATCAACCGCGTCTCCTGGCACATGCTGCAGTCCCAGGAGGAGACTGCCCGGCGGTTTTCCCACGAGTTGCATGACGAACTCGGCCAGTCCCTTGCCGCTGTGCGCGCCAACCTCACCTCCAAAAGCCACGACACCTCCGGCGCGAGAAACGCCGACTGCGTGCAGCTTGTGGATGAGGCGATCGCCAACGTGCGCGAACTTTCCCAACTGCTCCGTCCGGTAATTCTCGACGATTTCGGCCTTGATGCAGGTCTGCGCTGGCTGGCGGAAAAGTTCGCCCAGCGCACGCGGCTGAAGGTGGACTGCGATTCGACCTGTCCCGGCCGTTTTGCAGATGAAACCGAGACGCATCTCTTCCGCATCGCGCAGGAGGCGCTGACAAATATCGCCCGGCATGCCGAGGCCACGCGTGTCGTCATCCAGCTAGCCCTTGAGGACAAAAACATCCGCCTGAGCGTCGTTGACGATGGCAAGGGCCTCCCCGATGAGGAATCTAAAGCCGCGCCAAGCCTTGGCATGGTCGGCATGCGCGCCCGTGCGCGGCAGTGTGGCGGCGAACTCAGTGTCAGCCCCGCTCCGCCCCACGGCCTGCGCATTGAGGCCGTGGTGCCGCTGAGATGACAGGCGGATTGACCGGATCAATGCGCGGCGTTTGCGGCGGCGACGGTGCGCTGGTCGAGCGTTTTGAGAGCCTGCATCTGCTTGATGGTGCGCTCCATGCCTTCGTTGGAGCCGTCGAAGAACATGACGTTGCCCTTGCCATGCTCCGAGATGTATTTCATGCCGTCGAGCCACATGGTGAAGAGCATGAAGCCGGGAGGCACGTCGCCGGCCTGCATGGTTTTGCCGGCGTTGGCGAGACCTTCGGCGACTTGTTCGCGGAAGCGGGCGTTTCCGGCACCTTTGAGCTCGGAGGCTTCTTTTTCGGCCTCCGCCTTCACGCGGATGGCGCGGGCCTCGGCCTCGGCGGCGCGGGTTTTGATGAGGTATTGGGCCTGGGCCTCGTTTTCGGCGGCCATCTTCATGTTGTTGCTGGAAACGACCTGCGACATGGAGCGCATGATGGCTTCATCGAAGGAGATGTCGTTGATCTGGAGGTCGAGGAGGTGGAAACCCCAGCTGTTGAGCGATTCTTCGAGGTGGTCCTTCACGGCACCGATGATCTCGGAGCGCAGGACGAGAATCTCGGCCTGCTTTTTGTTCGCGACATAGGAGCGGATGCTGCCTTCGACGCTGCGCACAAGGGTCTGCATGAAGCTCTTTTCGTCGATGAAACGGAAGGCGATCTTCTTGATGGTCTCCTCACCGGCGTCCTGCGCGGAGAAGACGATGAGCGATTTGAAGTTCACGTAGGCCTGGTCGAGCGAGATGGCCTCGAATTCGAGTTCGATGGACTGGTTCTGCGTGGAGATGCTTTTGAAGACGCTCTCGACGAGCGGGAGCTTGAAGTTGAGGCCGGGAAGCATCAGGCGCTGGTATTTGCCGAAGCGGGTGACGACTCCGACGTGCCCCTGCTTGATCACAGAGGCGCTTAGGATGATGAGAACGATGAGGATGACGGCGGCGGGTATCATGGACGTGGCGTGGTTTGTTTTCGTTGGTAAAGGCGGCGGGCGATGGGTGAAAATCAGGCGGGGAACTCGGAGGAGTGGTGTTCGAGGATGAACCAGCCGGTCTTTTCCTTTTTGCAGACGAAGGAGTAGCGGGCGGGCACGCTGATGAGCTCCTTCTTGCGCTTGAAGGTGAAGACGTATTTCCCGGACTGAATGTAGATGTCCTTGTACTGGCGCACCTCGCCGCTCTCGAACTTCACATGCACGTCCTCCAGCTCGAAGAGGTGCTCGAAGTAGCCTTTGATCTTGTGGTGGCCCTCACGCAGCTCCTTCGCGAAGGTGCCCCAAAGCAGGCCGTTCATGTCGTAGCAGCCGACCACGGCGGCCATGCTGTGGTTGTTGATGCCAAAGGCCCAGTCGTTGATGAATTCGGTGAGGTTTTTCTTCTCCGCCGCGTTGTGGCTGATGGTGCTGTAGCGCAGACCGCCGACCTCGTGATCGCGATGCACGAGCATGGTATCGGTGCTGCGAGGATCGACTTCCTCGCCGAAACGATGCGCGAATCGTTTCATCATTTCGAGGAAGGGCACATGGTCATGACGGAAGATGACGAAGTTGATGAACAGATGGATCGTGAGCACGATGAGCAGTCCCTCGAAGATGCCGACCGTGTAGGTGAGGATGCCGCAGAAGAGCGCCAGCAGCAGCGCGTAGCTGCCATGCGCGGCCACATGCGTGAGGCCGACGATCATCTTCCACCCGGTGAAGATCATGAGCACGGCGAGCGAGAAATACGGCAGATGCTCCAGCAGATGTGGATCGAGAATGAAGACGAGGATAACGCCCGCGGTGAAGAGGTTCGACATCTTCGTGACGGCACCGGCGAGGGCGTTCGTGGCGCTTTTCGCGAGTCCGTCGAGGTTCGTCATGCCACCGAAGAAGCTGCTGCCGATGTTGGCCACCCAGATGGCGAGCAGGCTGTTGTTTGTGTTTGCCGGACGGCCCAGTGGATCGAGTTTTTCGATGGCGGCGTTGCTCATCACCTGCTCGATCACGTCGATGAGCGCCAGCATGAGCGCGTAGCCGATGATCTCGGCGACCATCTTTGGCGGGATGACATCGAAATCGGGAAACGGCCACGCGACTTTGATCGGCGAGTGCTCGATGTGCAGCATCGGGATGTGCATGTAGATGCCGGAAATGACGCCGACGAGCACCACGGCCACATAGGGCACGGCGGGATACTTTGCCTTGTACTTGCCGAAGAGATGCAAAAACAGTCCCAGCGCCCCGAGCGAGAGTGCGATCATCTTGATTCGCTCCATGGTGAACCAGTCATGGCTCTCGCCGAGGATGCCGTAGGTGTAAGGCAGGAATTTGAGCGCGATTTTGAGTCCGATGCCCGCCAGCAGGCCCTCAATGAGGTAACTCGGGATCGCTTTGAGAATGAAGCGCTGGAGGTTGAACTTCCATGCAATGGCCTGCATCACCGACGTGCAAAAGATGAGGAAGGGCATGTTCTCCATGCCGAATTTATGCACACTCATCGCCAGCACCGGCGCGAGTCCTGCCGCCACGCCAGGCACGCCGACGTAGTTCCCCGGACGGAAGAGGAAGGTCACAAATCCTATCAAACACGCGAAAAGCACGGTGAGCAGTCCCGTCTCGATGGGATACTCCGACATGAGGCAGATGCCGACCGTGAGCGGCACCGCGATGAGGCCCGTGATGGAACCCGCGAGCGCATCACGGCGCAGATTTTCGAGCGTGAAGATGGCGGGCCTCTCCGCCTTCTCCGCAATGAGCAGATCGCTGGCGAGCGGCTTCTTCCGGCGGCGCGGATGCGGATGGTAATCGACCGCCGAGGCAGTGGTCGGATGGATGAGCGCAGGTTCGGCGGCGTTTGACATGGCCCGGAATAACCCGCGCCCGCCTCCGCTATGCCATCCCCCCGGCAGGGGATTCCCAGGCCCCTTGACACAGGAGAGGCATGCTATTTGAGAGGAGTCAGCCTGAAATTCTTGAACTGAACGACCATCGGCGGACCTTGGTGAATTTGCAGGGCAAGCAAGCCCTCTTTCGGGGCGTTGGCCGCGTCCTCATCAGTCACATCCACGGTCTGCATGCCGTTGATGAAATGCTGAATGTGGTTTCCTTTGGCGATGATTTTGTAGTCGTTCCAGTCCTCTTTTTTGATGGACTGCTGGATGGCCTCGCTGTCACCGACTGTGCCGGCTTTTTCAACGGCAGGCTTCTTGGGATCCTGCCCCGGCTTGATGACGGTCTTCTCTCCGCGAAGGGCCAGAATTCCGCGGCCTTTCTCCTCGTAGAGAATGCCGCTGTATTTGTCACCGGCCTCGAAGTCCGCCTGATAGCCGCTGATGACGGGCCCGAACTCCCCGGGCGCCAGTTCTTTGCTGCGGTACTGCACGCCGGAGTTGCCCTTTTCAATACGGTATTGGAACTCAAGCTCGAAATCGGACACGGTGCCGCCTTTCCAGACGAGGAATGTGTTGTGCTTGATGATTCCTTTCTCAGGATTGGCCGGGTCAGGCGGCGTGATGCCGGTGATGGCGCCGTCTTTGACACTCCAGAGGTCCAAGTTGCCCTCCCAGCCGGCCAGGTCTTTTCCATTGAAAACCTCAACGGTGCTTGAGGAGGCTGGCCCGGATCCTCCAGAGGGAGCGGAGGGCTTGCAGGAGGGCAATGCGAACGCGGCGAGCACGCAAAGGGAGAAGAATGCCGGGGTTTTCATGGTTGGTGAGTGCCGCTTTCTAATGCGGTGGCATGACTTTGTCCACCACCTCTGCTCACCGCCCTTTGCGGCGGTGCTGGCGCGCGCGGAATTCAGCTGGACCGCAACCGGTGTGCCGGCCGAAAACACGGGTGAAATAATGCCGGTTCGGGAAGCCGGATTCGAGGGCGATTTGATCCACGGTTTTGTCGGTCAATGCCAGGAGCTGCTGGGCATGGCGCACGCGCGCGGCGCTGACATAGGCGGCGGGTGTGCTGCCGGTATGCTCGCGAAAGGCGCGGATGAAACGCTCCAGGCTCATGCCCGCGCGGGCTGCGAGCAGGCGGTTTGACAGGTCGGCATGAGGAGCGCGCTGGACGAGGGACAACACCCCGAGCAACCGCTCCGGCATGGGTGGTGGCGCGGGCAGGCTCAGCCGGGCGAAGGCGGCGTGAAGCAACGCGCTGCTTTCATGAAGCAGGCGGTGGTCGCGCGTGTCGGAGGCGTGCTCATGATGCAGGGCGATGACGCTTTGCGCCAGAGTCGTCAAAAGGGCATCCATCGGCAGCAGAAGCGGCGCGGGGTCCACGGGGCCGCCGGGACGGTTCACGGTGAAGTGCATCCACAGATGACACGCGGGCACCGGGCCGCGGCAGTCAAAGACCGTGTCCGCCGGGATGATCATGCAGGTGGAGGGTTCGAGGGCGATCTGCCTGCCGCGAAAATGCACAAAACAGCCCGGCTTGGGGTTGTGATAAAAACGCCAAAAGGGACTGTCCACACCGTCGTGATTCCAATCCTCCAGCGCCTCTTGATAACCGCATTCATGCAGCAAAAAGTCCGACCAGCCCGCACCGGACACGCGCGCGAGGCTGACGCCCCAGGGCGTGGTGTAGTTCAGGTATTTGCGCCGCGTGTTCACGATCCGACACAAACGGAGCAGAATATGGAATGCCGTCCAGGCGTTCTTCACAGCATGAGAAAATGCGTTTTCCCTCTGCTATCGAACCGCCTTGTAATGATGTGGCGCGATGGCTTGCGTTGGAGTTCAAGCTTTAGCTTGTTCTGGGAAAGCTCCGCAGCGGAGTCCACTCCCGTGGCGCCTAAAGGCTTCACTCCAACAGGCCTCACTCCTACCGTTGGAGTTCAAGCTTTAGCTTGTGCGGGGAGATCTTCGCAGCGGAGTCCTCTCCCGTGTCGCCTAAAGGCTTCACTCCAACGGGCGGGGCTGCTTGCCTTGATGGCCGTGCCTGCATTCACCCAGGGCGCGGACAAGCTGCGCTTCAATCGCGACATCCGCCCCATCCTTTCGGACAAGTGTTTTCATTGCCACGGCTTCGATCCAAAAACGCGCAAGGCAGGTCTGCGTCTCGACACCTTCGAGGGCGCGACGGAGGATGGCGGCATCGTGGCCGGGCGGGCGGAGCGCAGCGGGATCATCGAGCGCGTGCTCAGTCATGACCCGGATGAGGCCATGCCGCCGCCGGAGTCAAAGATCGGCCGGCTTTCCGACACGGAGATCGCGACTTTGAAACGCTGGATCAATGAAGGTGCCGAGTATGAGGCGCACTGGGCCTTTGTGCCGCTGGACAAAGCGCAGCTCGATGAATGGACACGCCAGGCCAAGGCGGCGGGCGTGGCATCGCCGATGGACTGGATCGTTAGCGAGGGGTTGAAGGCGCACGGCCTGGCGATGCAACCGCGCGCGGATGCGGCCACGCTGGCGCGGCGCGTCAGCTTTGATCTCACGGGCCTGCCGCCATCGGTGGAGGAGCTGGCAGATGTGGAGCTTGAGTCACTCATCACGAAAAAGCTCGCCTCACCCGCGTATGGTGAGCGCATGGCGGCGGACTGGCTCGACATCGCGCGGTATGCGGACAGCTACGGCTTTCAGGTGGACCGCGAGCGCGAGGTGTGGATGTGGCGGGACTGGGTGGTGCGCGCCTTCAATGACAACCTGCCCTTTGATCAATTCATCACCTGGCAACTCGCGGGAGATCTGCTGCCGCAGGTCACCGATGAGCAGGTACTGGCCACCGCTTTCAATCGCCTGCATCAGCAGGAAAGCGAGGGCGGTTCCGTGGAGGAGGAATACCGCATCGAGTATGTGGCGGACCGGGTGCAAACCGTGGCCACCGCGTTTCTCGGCCTCACCTTCGAGTGCGCGCGCTGCCATGACCACAAGTATGATCCCGTGAGCCAGCGCGAGTATTACGGCATGGCATCCTTCTTCCAAAACATTGACGAGGCGGGTCTGTATTCGTTCTTCACCCCCGCGCCGCCGACACCCGCCATGATGCTGATGGACGCGCCTGCAAAGGAGAAGATGACCGCGCTCAAGGCGCGCGTGGCCGCTCTGGAAAAGCAGCTCGCCAGCACAGGGGTGAAGCCGCTCGCTGAGATCCCGCTGCGCGATGGCGTGCCGGTTTCCTTGGAAGGGCAACTTGCTCATTTCAGTTTCGACGCACTGGAGGGCAACAAACTCGCCGATTCCCTCAACCCCGAGTCGCCTCCCGCGCCTGCGCCGAAGAAAGCGGACCCGAAGACCAAAGACAAAGCGCCGCCTGGTCCGTCCGCCATTTTGAAAGGTGAGAACAAGCTCGTGCAGGGTCGTCTTGGACAGGCCGTGCAGTTCACGGGGGACGATCCGGTTGACACCCCTGTTGGGAATTTCCGCCGCCATGAGCCTTTTAGCGTTTCGCTCTGGATGAAGACGCCAGATGTGAAGGAGCGCGCGGTTGTTTTTCACCGCTCACGCGCGTGGACGGATGCGGCGAGCCGGGGCTACGAGTTGCTCATTGAAGAAGGGCGATTGAAGTGGTCGCTCATTCATTTCTGGCCGGGCAATGCCATCTCCATCCGCGCGCGTGATCCGCTGCCGGTAAATGAGTGGGCGCATGTCAATGTCACGAATGACGGCAGCAGCCGCGCGGCGGGACTGCGGCTTTTCATCAATGGCAAAGCGGTGCCGGTGGACGTGATCCGCGACGGCCTCACTCAAGACATCACCGGCGGTGGAGGCGATACCATCTCACTCGGCGAGCGCTTTCGGGATCGTGGCTTCAAGGGCGGGCTCATAGACGACTTCCGCATCTTTCAGCGCGATCTCTCCATGCCTCTGAACCCGGACCTGGAGCCGCTGCTGGCGCAGCTCAAAGCCGCGCGCGCCGAGCTGACCGACTTCTCCGGGCGGCAAAAAGAGATCATGGTGATGCGCGAACTGCCCGAGCCAAAGAAAGCGTATGTGCTCACGCGCGGCGAGTATGACAAGCGCGCGGAGGAGGTCACGGCCATGACGCCCGCCTCGCTGCCGCCCTTCCCGCAGGACGCGCCGAAGAACAGGCTCGGACTCGCGCGCTGGCTGACCGATCCGGGACATCCGCTGACCGCTCGCGTGACGGTGAATCGCGTGTGGCAGAGTTTGTTCGGGCGGGGTCTGGTGAAGACGAGCGAGGACTTCGGCAGCCAGGGGGAAAAGCCGCTTTATCCCGAGCTGCTCGATTATCTTTCGCTGCGCCTCATTCACAGCGGCTGGGACATGAAGGCGCTGCTGCGCGAGATCGTCAGCAGCGCGGTCTATCAGCAGCGCAGCATCGCTGAAAAACAGGTGATGGAGGATGACCCGGAAAATCAATGGCTGGCGCGCGGGCCGGCATTCCGGCTGCCTGCCGAGATGATCCGCGACAACGCGCTGGCCGCCGCCGGGCTGCTGAATCCGAAGATGGGCGGCCCGCCGGTGAACCCTTATGAAATGGCCGAGGCCTTTAAACCTTTCCAGGTGGCCAAAGAAGGCGAGTCGCTTTATCGGCGCAGTCTTTACACCACCTGGCGGCGCACCAGCCCGCCGCCCGCCATGCTGGCCTTTGACGCGCCGCGCCGCGCGGTGTGCAGCGCCAAGCGCGAGCGCACCGAGAGCCCTTTGCAGGCGCTCATCCTGCTGAATGGCACGCAGTTCGTGGAGGCCGCGCGCGTGCTTGGGGAGAGCCTGCACCACGAGCACGGCGGCGCGGTCGAGAAAATGATCCGCCACGGCTTCCTGCGCTGCCTGAGCCGGCAGCCGGACACGCGCGAGATGGAAATCTGCACCAGGTTATACCAGGAGCAGCTTGCTTACTTCCGCCAGCATCCGCAGGAGGCTGAGGAGCTGATGAAAACTGGTGGAGCGCCGAGAGTGGCAGTCGTGCCGGGTGTCGAAGGTGCCGCAGCCGCCGCGCTGGCGCAGGCTTTGCTGAACCATGATGCTTGTGTGGTGAAGCGGTAAGGGGTGGAACCACTAATGAACACTCATGAGCACTAATGGATGGGCTTGAAATGGAGGATGCCGCCGGGGAGGATGGCTGCCTTCAACCACAAACCACATGAGATGAGAACACATAAAAATCATCGAATCGAAATGCGTGAAGACGGGCCTTTTCAACAGGAGGGTTATGACCTGATGGCTGCCGCGTTTGAAGTGCATAACGAGAATGGCGGCGGGCTGGCGGAAGAGGTTTATCAAGAGAGTTTCGAGATCGAGCTGGAGATGCGGGGCATGCCTTTTGTGGCGAAACAGGAACTGGCGTTGTTTTACAAAGGGCGTGAACTGAAGCGCCGCTACATCCCGGATCTTTATGTGTGCGAAGGCATCGTCGTGGAACTCAAGTCCGTGGCTCAACTCTTGCCGGAACACACGGCGCAGCTCTTCAACTACATGCGTATCAGCGGCAAAAGCGTCGGTTATCTCATCAACTTCGCCCCCATCAAACGCCTCGAATGGCGTCGTTACGTCCTGTGAAACCCAAAATCATTAGTGCTTATTAGCGTCCATTAGTGGTTCCAAAAATCTCATCCGAGAGAAGCGCCCCACGAACATGATGGACCAATCAATCCCGCAACCGCACCCGTCTATGAAACCTAAATCTTCAGATTCCATGAGTGTTCCTAGTGCTTTCTTCAGCCGCCGTCAGTGGTTGAACCGTTCCGGCATGGGCCTGGGCGGTCTGGCTTTGGCGGAGCTTTTGACGCGGGAGCAGGCGGCGGCTTCGACCGCAGACGCGGGCGTTCTTGGCGGTACGCACTGGCAGCCGAAGGCGAAGCGCATCATTTATCTCTTCATGTCCGGCGGGCCCTCGCATCTGGACCTGTATGATTACAAGCCGCTGCTGAATCAACGCCACGGCGAGCAACTGCCGGACAGCGTGCGCGGCGGGCAGAGGCTGACGGGCATGTCGGGGAATCAGTCGTCCATCCCGATGGTGGGCTCGCCTTTCAAGTTCACCCGGCACGGCCAGGCGGGCGCGTGGTTCAGCGAGCTGCTGCCGCACACGGCCTCCATCGCGGATGACCTGTGCGTGGTGCGCTCCATGTTCACGGAAAGCATCAATCACGGGCCGGGCGTGACGTTTTTCCAGACCGGCTCGCAGATTGCCGGGCGGCCGAGCATGGGCGCATGGTTGAGCTATGGTCTCGGCGCGGAGAATGCGAACCTGCCCTCTTTCACCGTGCTCATCACCAAGGACAAGGGCGGCCAGCCGCTGGGCGCGCATCTGTGGGGCAGCGGCTTCCTGCCGACGAAGCACCAGGGCGTGCTCTTCCGCGCGGCGAAGGACCCCGTGCTGTATCTCGGCAATCCGGCGGGGGTGAGCGCGGACAGCCGCCGGCTCATGCTCGACCGCCTGCGCGAGCTGCACGAGCATCAATATGCGGGCACGCCGGATGTGGAGATCCAGAACCGCATGGATCACTATGAGATGGCCTGGCGCATGCAGAGCAGCATTCCGGAGGCCACGGACATCGGCGATGAGCCGCAGCATGTGCTCGACATGTACGGGCCGGATGTGACGAAGCCCGGCACCTTTGCCGCGAACTGCCTGCAAGCGCGCCGACTGGCCGAGCGCGGCGTGCGTTTCATCCAGCTTTATCATCAGGACTGGGACCACCATGGCGGGCTGCCAGGCGCTTTGCCGAAGCTTTGCAAAGAAACCGACCAAGCCTCCGCCGCGCTGGTGAAGGACCTCAAGCAGCGCGGCCTGCTGGAGGACACGCTCGTGGTCTGGGGCGGCGAGTTTGGCCGGACGAACTACTGCCAGGGGAAAATCCAGGCCAACTTCGGACGCGACCATCACCCGCGCTGTTTCAGCGTCTGGATGGCCGGCGGCGGTGTGAAGCCGGGCGCGGTCTATGGTGAGACGGATGAGTTTGGCTACAACGTCACGCGCGACGGCGTCCACATCCACGACTTCCATGCCACGCTCATGCACCTGCTCGGGATAGATCACGAACGCCTGACCTACAAGTTCCAGGGCCGCCGCTACCGACTCACAGATGTGCATGGTCATGTGGTGAAGGGGCTGCTGGCTTAGCTCCCGGCGAAAAACCTCCCGTCATCCCCGTTCTCTGCCCATGCCCAAGACTTTGCTCGCCATCGGCGCCCACTATGATGACTGCCCTTTCGGCATTCCCGGCATCCTGCTCAAAGCCGTGCGCGAGCATCACCGCGTGGTCATCCTCAGCCTCATCGGAGATTACACCAACTGGCCGCCCGTGCAGGGGCGCGAGCAGGCGCTGCTGGAAAAGACCGCCGCCATGGCCGCCGAGCGCGGCATGGAAATGCGCTTCCTGAAGCACGCCAGCATGGGCTTTGAGCCGACTCTGGCGACGAAGCGCGAGGTGGCCGAGATCGTCGCCGAAGTGCGGCCCGACACCGCCTTCATGCTCTGGCGGCAGGACCGCCACCCGGACCACGAGGCCGCCTCCGCCATCTGCCACGACTCGCTTTTCCAGCCCGCGCGCCTGACGGGCAATGCCAACGCGCGCAGCCCTTCGCAGGTCTTCTGGTATGACAACGGCCCCGGCCACACTATAGACTTCACGCCCGACACTTATGTGGATGTCAGCGCCGAGTGGTCCGGCGTGGTGGAGTGGCTGGGCGGCTTGATGGCCTTCGTGCGCAACGGACCCTTTGATCCGCAAAAGGATGCCGCCGTGGAGGCGAAGACGGTGCTGGCGCGCTACCGCGGCCTGGCCTGCGGGGTGAAACATGCCGAGGCTCTGCGCAGCGTCCGCCCGCTGGCGCGCGAGGTTTGGTGAGGGCGCGACCGGGAAGCTTGCATCGCCCAGCTCAAGCCAGGATGTCTTTCACCACATGCCCGTGGATGTCGGTGAGGCGGTAGTCGCGGCCTTGGAAGCGGTGCGTGAGGCGCTCGTGGTCAAAGCCGAGCAGATGCATCACGGTGGCCTGGAAGTCATGCACATGGACCTTGTGCTCAGCCACCGCAAAGCCCATCTCGTCGGTGGCTCCATAATCGAATCCCGCCTTCACACCACCGCCGGCCATGAACAGCGTGAAGCAGTCAGGATAATGATCACGGCCTAGAACCTTGCTGGCGGCGGTGCGGCCCTCGCGGAAGGGTGTGCGGCCAAATTCACCGCCCCAGATGACGAGGGTGTCATCGAGCAGCCCGCGCTGCTTGAGATCCTTGATGAGCGCGGCCACGGGCTTGTCTGTCTCGGCCATCTTTTTCGTCAGGCCGTCGGTGATGCCTGTGGCCTCGCTAGTGCCGTGGAAATCCCAGCCCCAGTCAAAGAGATGGACAAAGCGCACGCCCTGCTCCACGAGCCGGCGCGCCAGCAGGCAGTTGTTGGCAAAGCTGGCCGCGCCGGGCTTTGCCCCGTATTCCTCGATGACCCGCGCGGGCTCGCGCGAGATGTCCATCACCTCGGGCACGCTGGCCTGCATCCTGTAGGCCAGCTCGTATTGCTCGATGCGTGTGCGAGTCTCGGGATGGACCAGCTCGGCGGCCTGGCGCTCGTTGAGCTCGCGCAGCACATCAAGCGTCTTCCGGCGCAGCGCGCGGTCCATGCCTGGAGGATTGTTGACGAAAAGCACGGGGTCACCCTGGGACCGGCACTGCACACCCTGATAGACTGAGGGGATGAACCCGCTGCCCCAGCAGCTTTGGCCGCCGGAGGGCTGGGTGCCGCTGGAGATGAGCACGACAAAGCCCGGCAGATCCTGATTTTCCGTGCCCAGCCCGTAAGTGGCCCATGAACCCATCGAGGGGCGGCCCTGGCGGGTGTGGCCGGTGAACAGCAGCAGCTCGGCGGGCGCGTGGTTGAACTGGTCCGTGCTCATCGAGCGGATGAGCGTGATCTCGTCCGCCAGGGTGTGGAAGTTCGGGCATGCGTCACTCATCCACATGCCCGCCCTGCCATGGCGCGCGAACTTCCGCGGCGTGCCCATGAGCTTCGGCACGCCCGATGTGAAAGCGAAAGTGCGGCCTTTCAAAAACGAGTCCGGGCAGTCCTGACCGTCGCGCCTCACCAGCTCCGGCTTGTAGTCAAAGAGGTCCAGATGCGGTGGCGCGCCGGACATGTGCAGGTAGACGACGCGCTTCGCCTTTGCTGTGTGGTGCGGATGCCGGGCGGAGAGCGGCCCCGGCGCGGCCCGCGCGCCTGAGTCGAAGGCATGCAGGGCGATGGCGCCCAGGCTGAACTGGCCCGCGCCGGTCAAAAATTGGCGCCGGGTGCGCAGGTGAAGGGACTCGAAATGCGGGGACATGCTCCGGGTAGTACGTTGGGGGGATTCAAAAACTCACGGCTTTGCGGCTGCCGGGAATCAAAGGCAGCTGGGATGGTCCGCGGATCGAGGATGGGCAGGCGTCCCGGTTGCCCGCATCTGAAAGTGCAATCTTGAGGGTTGCGCCACCTTACCTGCCCCAGGCCCACCGGAAAAGATTCCGGCTGTCGGTGAAGCGGGCCTCGTCCGAGGTGGAGCCGAGTGTGACGACGATGAGGCCGCGCCCGTTGTAGCTGCCCGTGGCCACCAGGCAGCGCCCGGCGCTCGGCGTGGTGCCGGTTTTCACGCCGTCGTAGTTGGCGAGCTGGAGCAGCTCGTTGGTGTTCCTCCACTCCGCGTCACGCTCGCCGCCATCGGGCAGGCGGACCTTGCCGGTGCGGGCGGCCGTGGCGACGACCTCGCGGAAAAGCGCGTGCTTCCTCGCCGCCAAAGTCAGCGTGACCAGATCGCGCGCGGTGGTGGTGTAGTCATTGGCCTCGCCGCCGTCCCCATAGGAAATGCGGTAGGTGGTGGAGTTCATGCCCAGGCGGCGCGCGGTGCGGTTCATCTCGGCGATGAAGTTCGCGCGTGTCGCGTAATCGGGAGTCTTCACGCGCTCCGGAGTCTCATCTCCCGGCGGCTGGAGCCGCGGGTGGAAATGCTCCGCGAAGGCGTTGCCCATGTCATTGCCCGAGGGCAGCATGAGGGCGAAAAGGCCGTCGCGCACGCGCACCTGCTCGCCCTCCTTGAGTTCGGCGGCGGAGCCCTGGGTGCTGGCGGCGAGCTTCGTGACGGCGACCCATTCATCGAGAACGGCGGGGTCTTTGAGCGCGAGTTCCAGCACGACAAAGGCGCACATCGTTTTCGTCGTGCTGGCGGCCTTGCGCGGCTCGTCAGGCAGCAGCGACTGCAAAACCGCGCCGCTTTCGAGATCCGCGATGACCCAGGATTTCGCCGTCACGGGCGGAGGGGATTCCAGGTTCTCTGAGGGAAGATCGGAGGCTTGAGCGGCGGCCAGGGACATGATGGAAAGGCAGCAGAGGGTGCGCGCGGCGGAGTCGTTCATGATGAGGCAAAGGAACGGATCTTATCAGGGCTTCTTCACGGAGGAACCGCCCGCCGGGCGGTGCTCACGCCAGATTTTCAACACCTCGTCCACCGGCATGGCCTTGACCGCGCGTCCGCGGTGCCCCGTCATGTCGGCGGCCATGAACAGAGAGTTCAAGATGGCCTCCTCGGCTGCCTCGATGACGGCCAGGAACAGCGGAGTCATGGCCTCGTTCCGCATCAGCGCGGCGGGCGGATTCAGCGGACCCTCATGCTTGTGCGGGATGCGCAGCTCCCTTGCGGTGGAGAAGGCGATGACATAATCCCCGCTGCCATTCGCGGCGATGCCGCCCGTGCGTCCCAGCCCCAGCATCGCGCGCGCGGCCAGCCGCCGCAGATTACGCGCGTCCAGCGGCGCGTCCGTGGCCACCACGATCATGCAACTGCCATCCGCGCCGTCATAGGCGTCCCGCATGAAATGGCGGCCGAGGACCTTGTCCACCGGCGCGCCGTCGAGCGTGAACACGCCGCCGAAGTTGCTCTGCGCCAGAACGCCGACCGTGTGGCCGCCGTCACGCGCCGGCAGCACGCGCGAGGCCGTGCCAATGCCGCCCTTCCAGCCAAAGGCCACCGTGCCCGCGCCCGCGCCGACGCACCCCTCCGCCACCGGCCCTGGCGCGGCGCTGGCGATGGCCTGCCACACATGCTCCCGCCGCACCGGAAGGGAGCGGATGTCATTCAAACCGCCGTCATTCGTCTCGCCGACGACCGCGTTGATGGAGCGGACTTCCTCCATGCCCTCGAGTCCCAAAAGATTCTCCACTACCGCGCTCACAGCCGTGCCCACCGCCAGCGTGTTGGTCAGGATGACCGGGGACTCCAGATTGCCCAGCTCCTCCACCTGCGTGGCGCCAGCCAGCTTGCCAAAGCCGTTGCCGGCATGAATGGCGGCGGGGACTTTTTCGAGAAAAGGATTGCCCTCATGCGGCAGGATGGCGGTGACACCGGTGCGCACGCCGGAGCCCTCGATCAGCGTGGCGTGTCCCACGCGCACGCCGGGCACATCGGTGATGGCATTGAGCGCGCCCGGGCGCATCACGCCGGGCTCGATGCCCAGCGCGCGCGCGCGTTTGTCCCCCGCGAAAACGGTCGCGGCCAGGCATGCGAGTACTCCGAGGAGAAGCTTCATGGCGCGCACATTGACACGCCGCGCCCGTTCCGCCAACGGCTTCGTCAACGCGCTTCCGTCAAACGCGCGCTTGACCCGCGCGGCGGCTCTGCGCAGTTTCGGCCCTCTTTCACCACCAACCCCACACCCACTTTTATATGAGCCGGAAAATTCGTTATGGCATGATCGGCGGCGGACGCGGCGCCTTCATCGGCGGAGTCCATCGCATCGCGGCGGCAATTGACCAGCAGACGGAACTCGTCTGCGGCGCGTTTTCATCCAACCCGGAAAAATCCAAGGCCAGCGGCGCCGATTTCTTCCTGCCCGCCGACCGCTGCTACGGCACCTTCGAGGAGATGATCCAAAAGGAGGCCGCGCTCCACGCCGACAAGCGCATGGACTTTGTCTCCATCGTCACGCCGAACCACATGCATTTCCCGGCGGCCAAGGCGGCTCTTGAGGCAGGCTTCCATGTCCTTTCTGACAAGCCCGCCACCTTCAACCTCGCCCAGGCCAAGGAACTCGCGGAAATCGTGAAGAAGTCCGGCAAGCTCTACGGCGTCACCTACAACTACACCGGCTACCCGATGATCCGCCAGGCGCGCCAGATGATCGAGCAGGGCAAGCTGGGCAAGATCCGCAAAGTCGTGGCCGAGTATCCGCAGGGCTGGCTGGCCACCATGCTGGAGAACACCGGCCAAAAGCAGGCCTCCTGGCGCGTGGACCCCGCCATCTGCGGCGCCGCCGGCTGCATGGGTGACATCGGAACGCACGCCATCAACCTCGTCGAATACGTCACCGGCCTGCACATCAAGGAGCTGGCCGCCGACCTCACCCACTTCCTCGGCGACCAGGGCCGCAAGCTTGAGGACGACGGCAATGTGCTCCTGCGCTTCACCAACGGCGCCAAAGGCGTGCTGCACTCCAGCCAGATCAGCGTCGGCTGCGAAAACAACCTCAGCCTTCGGGTCTATGGCGAGCTCGGCGGCATCGAATGGAATCAGCTCGACCCCAACACCATGATCGTCACCTGGCTCGACCAGCCCAAGCAAATCTACCGCACCAGCATGGGCTACCTCGGCACCGCCGCCGCCGCCGCCACCCGCACTCCCGCCGGGCACCCCGAGGGGTATCTCGAAGGCTTCGCCAACCTGTACAAAAATTTCGTCAACCACATCCGCGCCGTCGAGGCCGGCGCCACGCCGAACCCGCTCGACATGGACTACCCCACCATCGAGGAAGGCGTGAGCGGCATGGCCTTTATTGAAGCCGTGGTGGCCTCCTCCGCCAACAACGCCGCCTGGACCCCGCTGGATTTCACGCCAACTCCGCGTCCGAAATACGGGGACGCCACGCTGAACAGCGACAGGGGCGGGTTGTCCTGAAACACGGACGACATCATCATCAGAAAACGATTCGGGGAGAACGTCCGCGTGCCGTTCTCCCCGAAATATTTGGGATGAATTCAAGCTGCCGCCGCCTGCTCGTCTCAGGGAAGCAGATCTGACAGGGACAGTGAAGTCTGGAGGAACCCCCTCCCGGGCTCATCCCCCGGCCGTGATCTGCACGATCTCAATGACATCCCCGTCCGCGACGAGTGCGGATTCGATCTCGCGCGGCAGCAGGGCGGACTGGTTGTGCTCGACCACGACGGGTCTGCCGGCCAGGCCGAGTTTTTCCAGCAGGGAGGGCAGGGGCATCGGGCAGTCAAAGCCGCGTTTTTCGCCGTTGAGGATGATCGTCATGGATGGAGTGAAAAAAAGCCTCACGCCGCCGTCAAGCCCGCGCCCAGGGCGGAGAGGATGGCGGAGTCCCAGTCCTTCCACACCGGGTCCAGCCCCCGCGCGCGCAGCATGGCGGCGACTTCCGCAGGGGAGCGTTCGTCGGCGATGTGGAACTGGCCCTCCGCGCGCGATGAGCAGGGTTTATCCTCCAGGTCCACGCGGCGGCCTTTGACCGTCTTGTGCAGGTCCTCCGCGCCCGCGCCGGTGTAGCCGCCGGGCTCGGTGTGGCTGCCCGCGCTCATGCTCGTCACACCCAGCGGCGCCAGGGCATCCCGCAGCGCCGCAGGCTCCCGCGTGCTCAGCACGATGCCGGCCTCGGGGAAGGTGAGGCGGAAGGCGCACAGCGTCTGCACCAGCGCCCAGTCCGGGAAAGCCGTCAGCGGCTGGAATCCGCCCGCCGCCGGCCGCAGGCGCGGAAAGGCCACCGTGAAACTGGCGCGCCAGCAGTGCCGCAGCAGATGCTCCAGATGCGCCGCCAGCCGCAGCGCCTCCAGCCGCCAGTCGGAGAGGCCGAAGAGCGCGCCGATGCCGATGCGGCGGAAGCCGCCCTCATGTCCGCGCTCCGGGCAGGCCATGCGCCAGGCGAAGTCCTTCTTCGGCCCGGCGGTGTGCATTTCCGCATAGGCTTCGCGGTCGTAGGTCTCCTGATACACCACCAGCCCCTCGGCCCCAGCCTCCACCATGCGCGCATACTCGGGCGCCTCCATCGGGCCGACTTCGATGCCCACGGTGGGGATGAAACCGCGAATCGCGCGGATGCACTCCTCCAGATAGCCCTCGCTGACAAAACGCGGGTGCTCCCCGGCCACCAGCAGCACATTGCGGAAGCCCTGCTCCGCCAGGTGCCGCGCCTCGCGCACCACCTGGTCCACGCTCAACGTCACGCGCAGGATGTCCGGGTTGTCGCGGGAAAAACCGCAGTAGGCGCAGTTGTTCACGCACTCGTTCGAAAGGTAAAGCGGGGCGAAAAGCCGCATCGTGCGTCCGAAGTTCCGCCGCGTCACCGCCCGCGCCTCGCGCGCCATGGCCTCGATCCGCGCGGGCGCTTTCGGCCCGATCATGGACCAGAAGCGCTCCATGAGCGGCGACTTCCGGTCCGGGAGGGCATCAAGGGTGGTGAGAAAATCCGCAGGCATCAGAGTGGTGGTGGGTGGAAACGCTTGTGCAGGAAGCAAAGAAAGGAAACTCGAAATGCATCCTTTTGAAACCCGTCTTTTCAAGGATGGCTCGCTCCTATGTCATGCCCCGGTGTGCGACCATTCGGGGGATGGCAGTGCAACCCGGATGATTTGGAGGTGTTTCCCCGCCCTGCCATGAACATCCGCACATCCATTCTCGCGGCGGCGCTGCTTTTCAACGCGGTGTCCCTCCCCGGCCAGGAGGCCGAAACCCCGATTGACTGGGACCGCGCCAGACAGCTTTTCCAGCGCGAGCAGCGCGGTGAGAAGCTGGCTGCCGAGGATCAAAAATACCTGGACCGCGCCAAGGAGGCGCGGCGGAAAGGCGCGGCCCGGCCCGAGGCGGGAGCAGGCCAGCGCAAGGCGCCCGAGTCACTCCGGCCTCTGTGCGACATGACCGCGGAGGACCGCTATGAAGGCCAGGACGGCGGCTTGTACGGCGGCGGCATGAACGAACCGCCGGAGGCTTTGAGGAAAACGGCGGCGGCCGCGCTGGCGCAAATCCAGCCTCTGAACCGAGAGGGCAAACCGGCGGACGACGGCAGGGTCGTGCTGGTCTCCATCAGCATGTCAAACGCCACTCAGGAGTTCTCCTTTTTCAAACGCATCGCCGACGCGGACCCGCGAATGTCCGCCAAACTCACCATCGTGGACTGCGCCCAGGGCGGCCAGGCGATGGCGGAGTGGGCGCCGCCAGCGGGCAGGCCGTGGGAGGAAGCCATGCGCCGCATCAGCGCGGCCGGAGTCACTGCCGCGCAGGTGCAGGTGGCGTGGATCAAGCTGGCAAACAAAAACCCCTCCGGCGGCATGAGCGAGCATCTGGCCAGGCTGGAAGCCGACACCACCGCCGTGCTGCGCAACGCGCGCGAGCGCTTTCCGAACCTCCGCGTCGCCTATCTCGGCAGCCGCATCTGGGCGGGCAATGCCAGAGGGGCTCTGAACCCCGAACCCTACGCCTATGAAAGCGCCTTCGCGGCGCGAAACCTGATCCGCAGGCAGATGAGCGGTGACGACTCCCTGGCCGCCGGCCGCGCGCCCCTGCTGCTTTGGGGTCCCTACCTCTGGGCAGAGGGGGAGAAGGGACGCAAGCTTGATGGGTTGAAGTACGCGCCGGATGACTTCGCCGCGGATGGCGTGCATCCCAGCAACAGCGGACGAGAGAAGGTGGCCCGCCTGCTGCTGGAGTTCTTCGCCACCGATCCGCTCGCGAAGAGTTGGTTTGCCGGCAAGTGAGGTGGCGGCGGACTCTCAAGCCGCCGCTTGTTCGCGCGCCGCTTTGACCCGCGAGCGTATCCACTCCTCATCATCGGGCGCGGGAGCGGGTTCGGGAAGGGTGTCGTGGTTGGCGTTCCAGTAGGCACCCATGCGGTAGCAGCGGTCCACCAGGGGCTGCAGAGCCAGCACGGCGTCCTTGTCCTTCGCGCGCAGCGGGATGGAGATGACGGGCAAAGGCTCGCGCAGCGGGGCGGCATAGACCTCGCGCGCGGAAGGGCAGGTGGCGCGGGTGACGCGGATCAGGTAATGCTGGCCGGGAGCGCTCATGCGCACGGATTCAAGGGCCACGGCCACCGTGTGCCTGCCCTGGCGCAGGAGATCTATCTCCACGACATTGACTCCCGCGTGAAGGAAGGCATCCCGCTTGTTGCGGTATTCCTCGCGGTGGGCGCCTTTGTTTGCCGGGCTGAGCACTTCAATGACGGTGATCAGGAGGCCATGCCGGTCGGTGATCTCGATCCAGCGCTCCACCTCCTCCTCGACCAGGATGATTTGCGGACGGGAGAGTGTCCGCGCCGGACCGTCCGTTTCCTGGGCGGGTTTCCAGGAAGGCGGGATGCCCTGCCGCCAGGATTCCGTGACGGCCACATCCGCGCGCGTCCTGGATGGGGCGTTGTTGAGGTCGTCATGCAGGGTCACGCTTTCCTCGGAGCGGGCGTTGAGGTCGGGAGGAAGCTGCTCGGCGATGGTGTCGCGAATGTAACCGATGAGTGCTGTGTGAATATCCGGCCACAGCGCCTCCATGAAGGGGTTCATGCCTGGGAAAGGATTTTTGTTCATGATGGTGCGACTTTAACAGGAGGCCAGGCTGCCGCAAGAGAGCGGTGGGGTGGTTCGAGCTTGATGGGATGGCATTCACCGCGAGGCGGCCTTTCCGACCGCCTGATAGCCTCACTCCGGCGGCGACACCCGAGCCTACATTTTTGGCATCCAAGGTTCCAGTCCGGCCACGCTCGCCTTGGCGGCGGGACTCACGGGGATGCCCCAGAAGTCAAACAAGGGGCCGAGGTCGCGGTTCACGATTTTGGAGTAGCGCACGAGGAACTGGTCCCGGCGCTCGTCGTCGCCGGCGGGCATGGGGCCGTGGGCTGGGTCGGCGAAGCTGTGGAGGTACTTGCGCCAGGAGTCCCAGCCAAAAGCCTGCACGAGCTGGATGTAGGTGGTGAGGGCGAGGAAGGGATCGCTTTTCCACACGGCCCACTTGTCGGAGGCGCGCTTGATTTTCTGGATGTGCTCCGCGCGCGCTTCCGCGGTGATGTTAGGATGGCCAATGAGCCAGTCCTTGCCCAGCACGGCCTCGTAGCACCACATGCCGATGACATTGTTCGTCACCTCGCCGGTGCCCTCGAAGGTGAAATGCGGGCGCTGGTGGTTGTGGCCGATCTCATGATAAAACCCCCAGCCGGGAAATTTCAGCCGGTTGAATGTGACCATCTCCTCCGCCGCGCTCACGGGGATCATGATGGGGTAGCCGCTGTGCATGTAGCCGGCGCTGATCTGCACATCGGCGACGATGCGCTCCGGCCTGCGCCGCTCGGCGGCCTGGTTGGTGATCTCGTCCTGCGCTTCGACGACCTTTTTCCAAAACTCCATAAGCTGGGCGGGATTGCGCACGGCGCGCGCGGTGTCCGCCGGGCAGGAGAGGATGATGTTTCCGCATTCAAACTCCCCCCAGGGCGCGGGATGCCTGCTGATCTCGCCCGCCCACTGCGCGTCACTGTGCAGACCCAGCACGAAATGCGGCGCCGGGATGCCGCCATGCAGCGCGCAGGTGAAGCGGGTCCCGTCCGCTGCCTTGTCCGGCACGACGATGTAGATGAGGCCGCCAAAGGCGCTGGACACCGTCGTCTCCGCCATGTCGAGAGACGCGCTTTTGGTGATCTCCGGCGCGCGCAGCCAGGAGTCGAGATGATAAAGCGTGTCACTGTGGCAGCCGATGCGCAGCGCGTAGCCCTTGCCCGCGCGCTCCGCCGGAATCTGAACGCGGACAGGCTCGCCGGCGGCGGCGTAAAGACCGGTGCTGGTCCAGCCGGGGATGGCCGGATTGACAGACACCTCGCGGCTCACGCGCGGCGCGGCGGCGGGCGCTTTGCCGGGGAAGGACTCATGCGCGGGATGAGCGGCGGGCGCGGAGGCGAGCCGCAGGACGCGCGTCTCCATGCCGAGGCGGATGCGGTCGGCGGCGTGCGCGGCCTGGGTGAGAGGGCTTTGCGGCGCAGGCAGGCGCGAGCGGGCATCCGCTCCGCCAAGGGCGGCGAGGACGGCCTCCTGGAGCTGGCTGCGTCCCGGAGGCTGCGCGCTCATGGCTAGCTGGATGGCGCTGGCGGCCTGCAGGGCTTCGGCGTCGGAGAGCGTGGCGGCTTTGTCACGCTGTCGCTTCAATGCCTGGACGGCATCGGCGGCGTTCATGAGCGCTGGCAGCCGGGTGCGCGCCGCGTAAGCGGCGGCGTCCATGTTCCCCTGGTCAGTGAAGGCCAGGCCGGCCTCCATGAGCGCGTGGTTGAGTCCGTGAGCGGCGGCCAGGTCCTTGCCGCCGCTGGTCTGCGCGAAGGCCCATCCAGTCATGCCGGCGATGAGGCCGCCGCCGTTTTTGACCCATTCCAAAATGGCGGCGCCCTGCTCCGCGTCGGTGACGCCCTGGGCATTGAGCACGAGAAGGTCGAGACCGGACAGCGCGCGCGCTTGGAGCGGACCGTTGAGCGTTTCGACTTTGGAGCCGAGAGGCTCGTAGAAGGAGTGCGCGCGCACGCCGTGCAGTCCGATGCGCGGCTTTTCCTTGTTCGCCGTCCAGCGCGCGCAGTTGGCCATCAACCGCGCGTGGCCGCCGCCCGCCGCGCCCTCAAGGTAGCCGTTGTGGCCGAGCAAAAGGATGCGGCCTTTGCCAAAGCCCGCCGCAGCGGCGACCGCGATCTCCGCGCCCGCGCGGTCTGGCGCGGCGAGCAATGGGAAGGCCGTCTGACCCCAGATGGCGACCGGCCCCGGAGCCCCGGTTTTCGGCACAGACTCGACGCCTTCGAGCAGTTTGGCGCGCTGGGCTTCGACAATGGCTTGCGGGAGCTGCGCGCGCGCGCTGAGGGCGGCGCAGGAAATGAGGGCGAGGAAGGCGGGAAGACGGGTCATGGTGGCAGGAAAGAAAAGACCGCGCCTGGAACGCGCGAATCACTCGTTGTCGCCGAAGCCGGAGTTGATCAGATCCTCCAGGTCGGCCATGGCGGCCTCGGCGTCGGTGCCGTCGGTGGTGAGCTTGATGGTCTCGCCCCTGCCCGCCGCCAGCATCATGAGTCCCATGATGCTCTTGCCATTGACGGGATCCTCGTCCTTCTCGACCCAGACATCGCATTTGTACTTGCTGGCGCGCTTGACGAACTGCGCCGCCGGACGGGCGTGCATGCCCATCTTGTTGCAGATTTTGAGTTCTTTGCTGACTGTCATGTCCGTCTCGGGGGGTCAACCTATCTGTTCGTCCGCGATCTTTTTCAACAACCTTTGATCAAACTCCACGGCGCTGTTGTAGCCGAAGCTGCGCAGCTTGTAGTTCAGCGCCGCCAGCTCGATGAGGCCCGCAACGTCGCGGCCCGGCGCCACTGGGATTTCCACCTTCGCCACAGGCAGTCCCATGACATTCTCGGTCTGGCTGGCCATGCCCACGCGCTCCAGCTCCTCGGCGTCCTTCAAATGCACGAGGTCCACGACCAGGTCCAGCCGCTTGCTCATGCGCACGGAGCCGACGCCGAAAAGGGCGGCGACATTGAGGATGCCGAGGCCGCGGATCTCGATCATGTTCCGCGTCATCTCCGGGGAGGAGCCGATGATCTCGCGGTCCTCGATGAGGCGCAGCCGCACCGCGTCGTCCGCCACCAGGCTGCCGCCGCGCTGGAGCAGGCCGATCACCGCCTCGCTCTTGCCGGAGCCGCTTTTGCCGCGGATGAGCACGCCGATGCCCTGCACGTCCACGAAGCAGCCATGCACGAGCATCGTCGGCGCGAAGGCCCACTCCAGCTTGATGGTGGCCACGTTGATGAACTTCATCGTCATCATGCTGGTCTGGAAAACGCAGATTCCCGCCTCGTTGGCGATCTGCACCAGGTCGTCCGGCAGGCGGCGCCCGCGCGCGGACACGATGCACGGGATGTCCCAGGTGCAGAGCTGGCTGAAGCGTGCCAGCCGCGTTTTCGGGTCGAGCTGATCCAGATAGGAGTGCTCCGAGTTTCCCACCACCTGCACGCGCTTGTAGGCGAAGTAGGTGAAAAAACCGGACAAGGCCAGGCCGGGACGATTCACCGAGGGCTCTAGAATTTTCCTTCCGAACCCCGCATCACCGCCAACCAGCTTCAGCTTCAGCGCCTTCTCGTTGACGCGAAAACACTCCTCCACCGTGATGGAGGCGGGGCGTTTGACTTTCGCGGGCTGGCTCATGCGGCGGCGATCTTAGCAGCGGAATGCCTGCTCCCAAGCACAAAATCACGAGTCCATGCGCCCCGTCAAAAAGCTGCCCTGGCTTCCGTATGCTAAGTCATGTTTTCGCTGAACTTCTGCCTTGGCCTTTGTCTTCTCGTCTCCGCTTCTCTCGCTGCTGATCCGGTGCCGGTGGCGCAGTGGTCCTTTGATGGCGACAAGTTGGAGATCGGCAAGGCCGAGGGCGGTGTGGTGTTTGGGCAGGAGGGGCCGTCGCCGAAGCAGTTCAAGGACATCCCGGCAGACAACAAGGCCGCGCTTTTCAGCGGAGCGAAGGGCAGCTTCATCCGCGTGGCCGATCCAGGTGAAAAAAGCCTCTTCGATTTCGACAATGGCGACAGCATCACCATCGAGGCGTGGGTGAATCCCGCTTCGGCTCCGAAGGGCGGGAATGTTTACATTCTTGGCAAAGGGCGCACATCGAATCCAGGGCAGGAAGCGAACAATCAGAACTGGGGCCTTCGGCTCTGGGATTCCGGCGGATTCTTGCGGCCAAGCTTTCTCTTCCGCAGCCGCAAAGACGGCGATCACGCGGGCGACTGGCATCGCTGGACGACGACGGGCGGCATCGCGGCTGGCAGCGGCTGGCATCATGTGGCGGTGACGTATGAGTTTGGCAAACCGGAGACGATCCGCGGCTACATTGATGGCGAACTCGCGCCGGGCGCTTGGGACATGGGCGGCGCGACGAAGCAGGCCCCGGTGGTGGACAATGACGAGGTCTGGCTCGGCACCTCGATGGGCCGCAAAGAAAGCGTGACCTTCGACGGTCTGATGGACGAGGTGCGGCTGTATCGCGGCATCCTGCCGGAGAAAACCATTGCCGCGCGTTATCCCGTGCTGCCTTACACGCCGGTGCTGCCCGAGGGTGGTTTGCCGAAGGGCAAGGTGCGCGTGGAGATCGTCGAAAACATCGGCAAGGCCGCGAAATGGCCGCGCCAGTATCCGCAGCCGGTGGATGTCTATGAGGAGGACGTGTTCGGGTTCTTCCAGATCGCGCAGAAGTACACGGACACCGGCGTTCGTGCCGCCCGCAGCAATCCGTATCTGCTGCGTGCCATAGCGGAGGTCACGCTGCCTGCGGGCAAACAAGAACTGCTCATGCGCGTGCGCGGCCAGGGGCGTCTTTGGATGGATGGCAAAGTCATCGGTGAGATCCTCTTCGGCAACACCGGCGGCGGTGCGCACAATGAGGTGGAGCATGCGGAGGCCGAGCGCACCGGCCCCGCTCTGCGTTTGCTCGGGCCTGGAGATCGCGAAACACGCATCACCATCGAAAGCGATGGCAAGCCGCACGTCTATGTCTTTGAAATGATCGCGGGTAATGGCCGTGTGCGCACCACGCTGGGCGAGACGAGCCTCAGCCTGCGCACCGCCGACGGCCAGCAGGTGCTTTTCGCGCCTTCAGAGCGTGTCGTGGCGCTCACGGATGAAGGCTGGGACGCTTATCGCAAAGAGCGCCTGACGTTTTACACCCAGCTCGACCAGCAGCGCCGTCTCTCCTTGCGTGAGAAGGAGAACGACTACTGGAAGCAGCGCCACACAGAGGCAAAACAGGTCATCGCCGCCAAACCTGCGTTGAAGAACGCCGAAGGCATCGACGCGCTCCTCGCCGCCTCCTGGGCTAAAGCCAACGCGGCGAGAGCGAAGGCCGCTGGAGGCATTGATTTCGAGAAGCAGATCAAGCCGATCCTCGCGGAGAACTGCTACCGCTGCCACGAGGAGAAAGCGAAGGGCGGTCTGCGCCTGAACACGCTCGAAGCCGCGCAAAAAGGCGGCGATTCCGGCGATCCGGCCATCATTCCAGGCAAACCTGCCGAGAGCCGCCTCATCAGCGCCATTCATCCCGATGCGGGCGATGACCTCATGCCGCCGAAGGGCGATCCACTTTCGGAGGCGCAGCGCAAGGTGCTGGCCGACTGGATCGCGCAGGGCGCGTCGTATGCCAGCGCTGGAAAGAAAATCGAGCCCGCGCCGCTCACCGATGACCTCGAGTTCCTGCGCCGCGTCACGCTCGACACTGTCGGCGTGGTGCCCAGCGCGCAGGAGGTCGCCGCCTTTCTCGCCGAGGAATCGCCGCAGCGTCGCGAGCGTGCCATTGACCGCCTGCTGAATGACCCGCGCCGCGCCGACCACTGGACCGCCTACTGGCAGGACGTGCTGGCGGAGAACCCGAACATCCTCAAGCCCAGCCTCAACAACTCCGGCCCCTTCCGCTACTGGATTCATGAGGCGCTCAGCGACAACCTGCCGATGGACCGTTTTGTTACCGAGCTGATCATGATGGAAGGCGGCGTGCTCGCGGGCGGTCCGGCGGGCTTCTCGCTCGCCGCGCAAAACGACGTGCCCATGGCGGCGAAGGCGCACATCCTCAGCACCGCTTTCCTCGGCCAGGAGATGACCTGCGCGCGCTGCCATGACTCGCCGTATCATCAGTCAAAGCAGCGCGACCTCTTTGAAATGGCCGCGATGCTGAACCGCAAGGAGATCACGCTGCCGGAGACCTCCTCCGTGCCCATGAGCACCTTTGCTGGACGCAAACCGCTCATCGAGATCACGCTGAAGCCCGGCGCAAAAGTCTCGCCCGGCTGGCCGGCGCTCTTTGAGAAAACGCTGATGGCCGATGAAAAAGCTGCCGCACCGCACAAGAGCAGCGACAGCCGCGCGCAGCTCGCCGCGCTCATCACCTCGCCCCATAACGGGCGCTTCGCGCAGGTCATCGTGAACCGCGTGTGGAAGCAGTTCCTCGGTCGCGGCTTTGTCGAGCCCGTGGACGACTGGGAGGCCGCGAAACCCACGCATCCCGAGCTGCTGAAGTGGCTGGCGCGCGACTTCGTTGCGCATGGGTATGACCTGAAGCACCTGGAGCGCCGCATCCTGACCTCCGAGGCTTATCAGCGTCGTCCGCAGCCGCTGGAAAAGGGAGCCACGCCCGACTTCGCCGCCCCGCTGCCGCGCCGCATGACCGCCGAGCAGATCGTGGACTCGCTGTTTGCCTCCGTGGGTAAAAATCTCGATTCCGAGGAGCTGACGATGGACAACGACGGCACGCAGTCCGAGAGCGCCATGATCAGTCTCGGCCATCCGCGCCGCGCCTGGGAGTTCACCTCCCTCTCCAACGAGCGCGACCGCCCCAGCCTCGCCATTCCGAAGGCGCAGATCATCGTGGACGTGCTGGAAAACTTCGGCTGGCGTCCCTCACGTCAGGAGCCGAAGAGCGTGCGCGAAACCGCCGCCAACGTGCGCCAGCCCGCCATCCTGGCGAACGGCGCCCTGGGCCGCTGGGTGACGACGCTGGATGAAAAAAGCGCCGTCACCGCGCTCTCCCTGGATGAAAAACTCAGCGATGCCCAGTTGGTGGATCAGATCTTCCTCCGCCTGCTCACCCGTCATCCCACCGAGGCCGAGCGCAACAGTTTTGCCGCGTTGATCAGCCCCGGTTTCAAAGAGCGCATCATCCCCGAAGGCAAACGTCCGCCGCCTGTGAAGCTGCCGCCGCTGAAATATGTCGCCTGGTCGAACCACCTCTCCGCCGGAGCCAACAGCATCAAGATCGAGCTCGAAAAACGCGCCCGCGAAGGCAATCCGCCCACCACCGCCCTCCGCCCCGACTGGCGCGAGCGTCTCGAAGACCTGCTCTGGGCCGTGCTGAACTCACCGGAGTTCGTGCATCTGCCGTGAGGCAGGGGCTTCAAGCATGACTTGGCTCAGCGCAAACGCTCAATGAGCCGGTAAACCCACGTCGCTTGCTCTTCAGGCCACTTCGCATCGGGTGCGACATCCAGCTCCTTGGCTCGCTCGCAGGCTTGTTGCACCATCGGCATGAGCTTCGACGCATCGTAGTCGCCTTTGACAAAATCCGGCCACTCGCGGATGAGGCTGCGCTGGCAGTCTTGGCGACCGTTGAAGGGGCGGTTGTGCCTCAGATGCAGCCAGAGCCAGAGTTCAAAGCAGGGATTGCTCAGCGCGAGGTGGTAGTTCTCGTGTTTCGCGATCTCGCGGCTCACATCGTCGAGTTCGGCGGCGCTCCAGGCATCGCGATCAATCACGGCCCAGTATTCGGTGTTCGATCCCAAACGAGCCTTCTTTTCATATTGAATGAGACGCTCCAGAACCTCGCGGGGGCACGATTTTCCATTCAAAGTGCGCAGTATATGGATGCGATAGCCGCCGTCACGCCCCGGATGAAACTCCTCGAAGTAAATCGGTTCGGTTTTCTCGCCTTCTGTCGAGATGACGAAAAGACGTTTCGGGTTTTTGTAGGCAGGACGGCGGCGCAACATGGCATTTCCGCATCAGCGAGCGCCGGCAGGAGATGTTCCCCGTCGGGGTGTGTGGAGAAAGAGGTCTGGCTGCTCGATTTCCTCCACTCTACTGCGAGCGAACGGTTTGAGATTGGGGACGCCAGAGTAACGACCTTCAAGATAGCTTTTGCGGATGTCCTTGTCATGCCGCTCACGGTAATTCGAGAGACTTTCCATCTCGGCCGCACCTGATGGAGCGCGTCCGATAAACCAAATCTCATCACGACGAAAAAGATTCTGCCCGAGCAAGTTTACATCGTGAGTGGTGAAAATGAGCTGGGAGCGTGTTTTACGGCTGCGGGTCGAGAAGAATAAGTTCAGCAAAGACTGCGCCAAGTGCGTGTGCATTGAGCGGTCAAGTTCATCAATCACATAGACTTTACGCGAGTCTGGCAAACCCAAGTCATGAAAGGATGGCGCGAGGTCAAACAAACGAACAGTTCCGTCGCTCTCATCCATCATCTCGAATGGCACATCCTCACCTTCCACCGATTTGCGGAAGGAAACAATCCGTGAAGCGATCAAATCTCCCTCTTTACGGAAAATAGTGAACCTTTGGCCGTTCGGAGCCATCAAGAAAACCCCGCTTTCATCTGTGATCTTGGAGTTGATATCTTCGACCATATCCGACGGTATGGGCAGGCTCGCGACAGGAATGATGACCGGACGGAGTTCGGTGATCCCCGTGTCGGCATGGCGTAGCAGATCAGTGATGTAGTTACGAACTTGATCCCGCCCACTCTCCGCTGTCTCTAGCGGAGCTGCGATGGAATCAGGGCTCAAAATGACAAGCTGATCCCTAAACCAGCGGAAGACCGGAGCGATAACTTCGAGCTTTCGATCCATCGCTTCATGAAGAAAAAGCTGGTTCGACCTGGTTCCCCTGGCAGCAAACTTGGCAAACATGCGTTCCTCTTCTGATACGCTAGTGCGTTCCCAGCATGTCATCAGTGTGAATCTAGGCTCGCCATCGGATGCAGAGAGCCTTTCAAAATAAACTCGCTCCGAGGACGGGCGGACTTCGATCAGCTTTTCTTCGAGGACATGACGACCATCGACGGCAAAGACATACCGAAAAAGTTTCTCCACAGCCTCTTCCGCAACCACAATCTCAAACTCAAAGCGAGTGGCTTCCTCTGCGGCTTTTTTTCTCAAACGGAACGGAACCCTGCCCGTTGGGCCATCAGGCCGCGTTCCAGTGACGACGAGATGTTGGGCATACTTGAGGGCTTCACAGAAGTTGGATTTGCCGGAGGCATTTCCGCCCCAGATGGCAGACACCTGGAGAACCCGGTTGCCCGCCACATCGGCCACCCGTTCCTGCCGCAGTGTCTCTTTGGACGCTTCCATGATGAACTCGATGGGAGAGTCGATGGATCGAAAATTGGAGACTTTGAGGCTTATGAGCATGTTTTTTGTTTGGAGAAAACGTCACTGATTAAACGCTTGTTTCCCATTTTTAGCCTGAAAATAATTATATAGTCGAGAAATTTTCACGGATTCGACGATTTTTTTCTTTGACGAACTGTTCGTCCGAGTTTAGAGATACGATGCCTTTTATGTCCAGTCGAGTTGGCGGGAAACAGAAAGGCCCGGGCGATGGTGGCTGTGCAGCCAATCACCGTCCGGGCCGGAAAACCGGCCAAAGGCCGATCCCTGGGGAGGGACCGACAGATGGCCCGGTTGTCCGGTAAACGCAAGAGCTGTCTTCTCTGGATGGCTCGCGCTCAATTTGCACGAGACATACCCGTCAATGACACCATCCACCCAAACGGAAATCCACATCCTCAACGTGGGCCATGGCGATTGCGCCATCATCAAGCAAGCCAGCGGACGCATCACGATGATCGACATCAACAATGGCCAAACATACGACCCTGACACAGAACGCGAACTGGCGGAAGCCAAAATGATCCGGCGATCAGTTCTCGTTGAACGTCAGCTTTTTGCCAACCGCTTTGGACTGAATTTTTTAACGCAGCAAACCGCAGGAGGTGGATATGCCGCCGAGCTGACGGATCCTGTGGCCTATTTCAAAAGCCATTTTCCAGGGCAAAGCATCTTTCGGTTCATTCTGACTCACCCTGATCTCGATCATCTGCGTGGTCTCAGCCGATTGGTAAACTCCGGGGTGCAAATCGAGCACTTCTGGGACACTGGAAACACGATCTGCAAGACGGATTTCCAATCGGCTGACGACAAAGCAGATTGGGCGCTCTACCAGCGTATCCGCAGCAGCCAGACTGATACAAAACTGCTGAAACTGTTCCGGCATCAAAAGGGGAAATTCTGGAATGAAGACGATTACGGCGGACGCGGCGATGGCTGGAATATTCTAGCGCCTACGCCGGACATGAGAGATGCGGCCAACGCAGCAGAAGACCCGAATGCCCACAGCTACGTCATGCATCTCAGGGTCAACGAATTTGTGATGGTCTTCGGTGGAGATGCCACCAAGTCCATGCTCACGAATATCGCCAGCACCTACGGCAGCCATTTGAAGGCCAACATTTACAAGGCGGCACACCACGGGCGTGAGTCAGGTTACAGTCTGGAAGCCGTGACGGCCATGTCGCCCGAGTACGCGCTGGTTTCCGTCGGCAAAAAACCTGAAACGGATGCCAGCAATAAATACCGCGGTCTTTGCTCGAAAGGCGTCTGGTCCACGCGCCACCGTGGGGACATCGTGATTCGTGTGGATTCCACAGGGAACTACGAGTTGGAAGATGGTGACATGCGAGAAGCAAGAATTGCACGCAATGTTCTGCATCTCGGAGGATATCCCCCCCGTCGCGCCGCATGAAATCGCCGCTGGATGTGTATTCTCTCAAGGCAAGGCTATTCCCTGCTTTCATCGTGCTGCTTCCGGCAGTCCTCGCCATTCTGGCCTGGCTGCCGGAGGCGAGCCTCGCAAGCACCTCCACTTTGGGTGTCGGCTTGGCTGCCGCATTGAGCTTCTTCATCTCGGAGTTGGTGCGCGATTGTGGACACCGTAAGCAAGCCCGCTTGTGGGAGACTTGGGGAGGACCACCTACCACCCAATTGCTACGCTGGAGCAATTTACATGTGAACCCCAATCTGAGGGCAAAATGGAGAGCCGCCATCGAAGAGCTGACGAACTGCCGTCTGCCGTCTGCTGCCAGTGAGAGCAGAAACCCATTCAAAGCCGACCAAGCCTACGAGGCGGCTATTGCAGAGTTGCGAATGAAACGCCGAGGCACCGAGTCTAGTTCGCTCTTTTTTAAAGAAAACGCCAGCTACGGCTTCCGGCGCAATCTCTGGGGTATGAAGCCTGCTGGCATCTTCATATCATCGGTTTCGCTCATTGGCGGAGTTGTTGTATGCGTGCTCAAATCAAACAACCGCTTTGATCATGCTCCTTCGATACTGGCCATTTTCGTGACAGCCACTCTTCTCGCTCTTTGGATAGTGCGAATCAATCCTCAATGGGTCCGTGAAAAAGCTGATTCCTACGGTGAGCAACTGCTCGGATCACTGCTCCAGTAGATTGGGGGTACGGCGAGGGTGCATCGCATTTATCCCTGCCCTCACTATTCCTGTCGCAAACCACTCCGCACCGGCGTAGAAATCACACTCTTCCGTTCGCGATTTCGGGGGCGGGAGGAGGTTTGAGAGTGCGAAAACGGGAAAGCAGGGTATTCGCCGGTGCGCGGGGTTTGCTAAAGGCTGTGGATCAGGTTTTGATGTTTACAACGGGTAGTTCGTGCGGCTTTGAAAGACAGGATGGAACCCGTCTCGTTCCATTCCGCACATGAAAAGAAGTTCCTTTCTCAAACTCGCCGGCGCGGCTGGTGTCGCAGCTCATGCGGACATCGCCCTGCTCGCCAAAGAGGCCGCTCATGTGGCGCACTTCCCCATGGGCAAGGCGGAGCATTGCATTCACATCTGGCTGGGTGGCGGGGCGGCGCAGGTGGACACCTGGGACCCGAAGGCGCTGGGGGATGCGAAAGAGAAGAAGGCGGGCAGTTATTACCCGAGCATCGAGACTTCCGTGCCTGGGGTGAAGGTGTGCGAGCATCTCTCCCGCTGCGCAAAGCTCATGGAGCACATCACCGCGATGCGGACGGTGAATCATGATGTGATTGATGAACATGCCGCCGCCTCCAACCGCATGCACACGGGCCGCAATGTCAGCGGCACCACCGTCTATCCCTCGCTTGGCTCTATGATCGCCAGCGAACGCGGTGCTGCAGCTGAAGGCGTGCCCGCTTATGTGCTCATCGGTTATCCGAATTTCTCGCGCGGGCCTGGATTCCTCGGTGCGAAGGCCGGTTTCCTCTACCTGCTCGACACCGAGGCCGGTCCTGCCGGTCTGAAGCGCCCGGATCACATCCTCGATCCGCGTCAGAGCCGTCGTGAGCAGTTGCTTGGCACGATGCGCCAAAGTGCGAAGGAACTCCGCTCCAGTCCCATCCTCGATGAATACGACACCGCGTTACAGGAGAGCCTGGCGCTGGCCGGGCCGGAGTTCATGCAGGTCTTCGATTTGAAGTCGGAGAAAGGCGAGCTGCGTCAGGCCTACGGCAGCGAGTTCGGTCAGCGTTGTTTGCTCGCCCGTCGCCTCATCCAGCGCGGCGTGCGCTTCATCGAGGTCTCGCACAATTTGAACTTCGTCAACGGCACCGGATGGGACACTCACAACCAGGGCCAGCTTAAGCAGCATGTGCTCATCCAGGATCTTGATCAGGCGCTCAGCACGCTGATCACGGATTTGAAAGCGAATGGGCTGCTCGACAAGACACTGATCGTCGTGAACACCGAGTTCGGACGCCCCTCCGCCTTCGATGGCGGCGGCGGGCGCGGTCATCAGGGCAGCACCTTCAGTGTCGTGCTCGCCGGTGGCGGGCTGAAGCACCGCGGTGCGTGGGGAGTGACGGACGACGAGTGCAAAAAGCCCGTCGAAAATCCCTGCGGCGTTCCCGACCTCTTCGCCACCATCCTGGCCGATCTTGGCATCAATCCCTCCAAGGAACTCTACGATGGCGACCGCCCCGTGCCGATCACCGACCGCGGGCAGCCGGTGAAGGCGCTGTTTGGTTGATTCACTCGCGACATCAAGAAAGCACGGTGTGCAAACGCCTGCCCCTCGTCATGAAACCCATTCTTCTCACGCTGACGTGGCTTTTCAGCCTCATCACCGCCTCTCACGCGGCCAATATCGTCATCATGGCCGTCGAGGAGCCGGACAATTACGACGCGGTGAACTCGATGAACGCCTTCGCCGCGAACGAACTGCGCCCGCAGGGCCATCAAGTGACCGTCGTGGTCGGTGACAAGCCGGTGAAGCATCACTTTGAAGGCCTCGTCGCGGCGTTGAAGGATGCGGACCTGCTCATTCTCTTCTCGCGCCGCCGTTTTTTGCCAAAGGAGCAGATGGAGACCGTGCGCGCGCATCTCAATGCTGGCAAACCGCTGCTCGGCATCCGCACCGCGAACCACGCTTTCATTCCGCGCCCGAAAGACACCGTGGATGCCGGTCTGACCATCTGGCCGGAGTTTTCACATGATGTGCTGGGCGGCGAAAACACCGGCTACGAAACCAAGGGGCTGCCTTACACTGTGAGCGTGATCGATGGCATCAAGACACCGCTGCTCGAAGGTGTGAACACCGCGAACATTCGCGGCTATCAATCGCTCTACAAGGTGCTGCCGCTCGCCGCCGATGCCACGCCCATCCTTATCGGCACTGCGGGAGCAGGCGCATCCACTCCACCGCAGCCTGTAGCCTGGACACGCAGCTATGGCGCAAACAAAGCCCGCGTCTTCTACACCAGCCTCGGTGCGCCGGAGGACATGCGGATCGCCGATGTGCGTCGTTTGTTGGCGAATGCCGTGAAGTGGACGCTCGAGAAGTGATGCCTGCCGGAAACATTCAGGGCATTTGGGATGCATTCGAGAGCAGCGGCTTGCGCGTTCCATCAGTCAAAGGAAGTCTGCGTTATTCCGATTGAAAACCCGCCTTTCACGCGGCTTCTCCGTCCATATTTGCCATGCTACGCCTAACCCTGCCATTTCTCATCTTGCTCCAGGCGCTATCTCTCAAAGCCGCCGAGCCGCTCAAAGCACTCCTCATCACCGGCGGCTGCTGTCATGACTACGCAAAGCAGCACGAGGTCATCGCTAAAGGCATCCAAAGCCGCGCGAATGTGCGGGTGGATGTGATTTGGACCGACGACAAGTCCACGAACCCGCCGCTGCCGGTCTATGACAAGGCGGATTGGGCCAAGGGCTACGACATCATCATCCACGACGAGTGCACGGCGAGCATGAACAACAAGGAGACGCTCACGCGCATCCTCGACGCTCACAAAACGATCCCCAGCATCCAGCTTCACTGCGCGATGCACAGCTTCCGCACGGGCGAGGATCGCTGGTTCAAGCGCCTCGGACTGCAATCGAACTCCCACGGCCCGCAGGAGCCCATCGCGATCACGTTTGTCGATAAGGAGCACCCGATCACCAAGACGCTCGCGGATTGGACCACGATCAAAGAGGAGCTGTATAACAATGTGAACGTCTTCGATGCGCATCCGCTCGCGATGGGCAAGCAGACGGTGAAAAACAAGGACGGCAGCACGAAGGACGTCGAATACATCGTGGCCTGGACGAATGAAAAAGCCGGTGCCCGCAGCTTCAGCACGACCATCGGGCACAACACCGAGACCGTCGCCGATGCGCGTTACCTCGATCTCATCACGCGCGGCCTGCTTTGGGCCTGTGACAAGCTCACGCCGGACTACCTGACGCCTTTCCAAGGGCAGAACAAAGTGACCTTTGTCGCCGCGAAGCCCGTCGAGGCTCCGAAGCCAGCTCCCACGCCAAAAGATGCCACGGGCATCAAAGCGACCGCGAGCAGCGAAGAGACAGGCAAGAACAACTTCGCCTGGCGGGCGGTGGACAATGACGAAAACACCCGATGGTGCGCCAGCGGCGCAGATTATCCGCAGTGGCTGCAGTTGGAGCTGGAGAAGCCGCAGTCGCTGACCGGCATCGAGACCTCGTGGGAGAACAACGGCGTGTATCAATTCAAAGTCGAAGGCAGCACCGATGGCAAAACGTGGACGACGCTCGTCGATGGCAGCGCGAACGAGAAGAAGGCCCCCTACTCGAATGACTTCGCCAAGGCCGACGGCATCCGTTTTGTGAAGGTGCATGCGCTTGGCAAAAAGAGCGGCGGCTGGGCCAGCATCCGCGAGGTGAGGCTGAAAGGCCCGGGTATCAAAGCCATCGCGCCGAAGCTCAGCGCCGAGCAAAAGAAGGACTATGACAAGGCGAATGATCCCCACGCCAAGGAAGGCAACGTCGCGCCGAAGATCGTCAAACTCACGCCGGAAGAGGAAGCCGCCATCCTCAAAGACATGAAGGTCGCAGAGGGCTTTGAGGTCACGCTGTTCGCGAACAGCGCCGCGGCGAATTACCCCGTCTTCGTCGCCGCGGAGCCGGATGGCACGCTTTACGTTTCCTCGGACGGCAATGGCTCGCTGGGCCGCAATCCGAAGCGCGGTCGCGTCATCCGCCTGCGCGATCTCGATGGCGATGGCCGTGCCGATGAAACGAAGGTCTTTTGCGAGGTCGATGCGCCGCGCGGGCTCGTGTGGGATCACGACCGGCTTTACCTCGTGCATCCGCCGCACCTCAGCGAGTTCATCGATGCCGATCACGATGGCGTCGCGGAGAAGCAGAACATCCTCGTGAAGGACATCGCCTTCGGTTACAAGGACCGCCCCGCCGATCACACCACGAACGGCCTCAGCCTCGGCATCGACGGCTGGCTTTACATCGCGGGTGGCGACTTCGGTTTCATGAAGGCCACCGGCACCGATGGCAAGACGCTCCAGCATCGCGGCGGTGGCGTCATCCGCGTGCGTCCCGACGGCAGCGGCCTCGAAATCTACTCCACGGGCACGCGCAACATCCTCGAGGTCGCCATCAGCCCGCTGATGGACATCTTCGCGCGTGACAACACGAACGACGGCGGCGGCTGGAACGTGCGCTTCCACCACTTCACCGGCCTCGACGACCACGGCTACCCGCGCCTCTACAAAAACTTCAACGACGAGTGCATCCAGCCCCTCGCCGACTACGGCGGCGGCAGCGGCTGCGGCGCGGTTTACATCGACGAACCCGGCTTCGGCACTTGGAACAACGCCCCCTTCACCTGCGACTGGGGCAGCGGCGCTCTCTGGCATCATCAGGTGAAGCCCAAAGGCGCCACCTTCGAAGAAACCCGCAAGCCCGAGCCCTTCATCAAAATGACCCGCCCCACCGACGCCGATGTGGACGGCATGAGCCGCGTCTATTGCGCCAGTTGGAAAGGTGCCACCTTCGACTGGGCCGGACCGGATGTCGGCTACATCGTGCAAGTGAAGCCGAAGGGCTTCAAAGCGGAGCCGCTGCCGGATTTCGCGAAGGCGAAGGATGAGGAGCTGGTGAAGGTGCTGGAGTCCGCGAGCAACCGACGGAGGATGGAGGCGCAGAGGGAGATCAAGCGTCGGGATGGAGACAGCGCACACATGGAAAACTCCCAAACGCTTTTGAAGATGGCTGCCGACCCTGCCAAGCCGCTTTCAAGCCGTGCTGCCGCACTACTGGGTTCCTTCACATCTCCCAGCAGAGGAGTGACCAGGACTTGGCGCATGGCTGTAACTAGCCTCGTCCGTGACGACAAGCTCGGGGCGATGGCTGCAAGATCGCTAACACAAGAAAGGCTGCCTTGGTCGCAACTCAGAACCGTTTCAGAAATGGCTGACAGCTCACAACCTCAAACCCGTTTGGCCGCCACTGCCTTGGCTCTGTATGGTCAGCGCATCGGTGGCCTTCAGGGGCGTCCGGAATCAACCGCAGAAGTCGGCTATGGCATGAGTGATGCCGAACTAAAGGAAGAGAGGCCAAGGATGGCAGATGCCATTGCCAAGCTCAGCAGGGACCATGATTCCACGGTCGCTCATGCGGCCATTCAAACGCTACGATTTCTTGAAGAGGCAGCACCTTGCTTCTCCCACTTAGATAAAGGCAGTCTTGCCATTTTGCACGCATTGAAGGGCATGCACACTCCCGAAGTCGTCACCGGCCTCATCGAGCGTCTCGGCAAAGCCACTGATCCAGCCTTGCGCCAAGGTATCCTCGCCGCGCTGTGCCGCCTGCATTTCAAGGAAGGCGAGTGGAAGGGGGATTCGTGGGGCACGCGGCCGGACACGCGGGGGCCGTATTACCAACCGGAGGCCTGGGGCGAGACGCCGAAGATCGCCGTGGCATTGAAGGGCGCGCTGGCGAAGGCATCGCCGGAGGAAGCGGCCTTCTTGGTGAAGGAACTGAACCGCAACCGCATCCAGTTCAACGAGGCGCAGCAGCGCATCCTCGAACTCGCGAAGAAGGACCCGAAGGTGCTGCCGGAACTGGCGGCGCAGCTCGCCACGGCGGAGGAGATTCCGGCGGAGGCGGTGCCGCTGTTGGTCGGACTCGTCCGAGAGGTCGGACAGGTCGGACCTGTCGGACCGGTGGCGCTTTCTCAAGCCATCATCGCTTTGTCGAAAACCGATAGCGCCGACGGCGTCTCCGCCACGCTCGCTGCTTTGGAGCCGCTCAAGAAGCTCCCGGACTCCGGCAAAGACTACGAGGCGGCCTTCAACGCCTTCTTGAACGCGCCAAAGCTCGAAAACCACCATCAACTCGTCGAGCAGATCGCCGAGAAGGGCGAGTGGCCGGTGTCGATGTATGCGAACGCGGCGTTGCTGAACCTCGCGAACCGCAAAACGGGCAGTCCGGAGTCGATCCAGCTCACGCAGAAGGCGCTCGACAAGGGCTGGGCCGATCCGAAGCACCGCAAGCTCATCATCGACGCCATCAGCGCCTCCAAGCACATGCCCAGCGCCGCCAAAGTGCTCGCCGCGCTCGATGATCCCGATGCCGAGGTCAAAGGTGCCGCCGAACGTGCCGCGAAGGCCATGCGCATCACCAAGATCGAAGACAAAACGCCCAAGATCATGACCTTGAAGCCCGAAGAGGTCCTCGCGGCCGTTTTGAAGGAAAAAGGCAACGTGGCGCTCGGCGAGCAAATCTTCACCAAAGCCACCTGCGTGGCCTGCCACACCGTGAAGGAGACCGAAGCCCAAAAAGGCCCCTACCTCGGCAACATCGCCCAAACCTACAAGCGGCCCGAGCTGGCGGAGGCCATCCTCGATCCGAACAAGACCATCGCCCAAGGCTTCGCGAGCGAGATGATCACGATGAAGGACGGCACCGCACAGATGGGCTTCATCACCCAGGAAGGTGCGAACGAGGTGAAGCTTCGCAACATCGCCGCGCAGGAGTTCACCTTTAAAACCGCCGACATCAAAGAGCGCCAAAAGCTTCCCATGAGCATGATGCCGCCCGGTCTGATGATGAACTTCACCGTGCTGGAGTTCGCGAGCCTGCTCGACTACCTGGAGTCGCTGGCGAGGCATTAAGAAGCGTGGCGATTAAACAAGGAGCGACCTCCCGCCGTCTGAAAGGCCGTGCCAGTCATTTTCCGCCATGCCTTGCTTCTGCTTTCCGCCGCGCTCTGCCAGCGCGCGCTTGCAGCCGAGTGTTTGGTGGTCGGGGACAGTCTGACCAAAGAATATGAAGTGGAGTTTCCCGCGCTGTATCCGGCAAACCCGGCGTCCTGGTCAGCGCGGAACTGGGCGGAGATTCTGCATGAGCGGCGGAACAACTGGTTCGATTTGGGCCGCTTCTCCGCCTATGCCGACCCGCGTCTGACCGGCCATGAGCACAACTGGGCCTTCCCTGGCGCGACCACCCAGGAGATACGCGGACAGCTTGGAAACATCCTGAATTTTTGGTGGATCATGGAGCTGGAGGGCCAGCTTGAGGACGAGGCGGAACGTGTCGTCATCTTCGCGGGCGGAAACGACGTGGACAGCTACTACGGCTCGATTTACAACGGGGCTTCAGCGGCCCCGCACATCAATGCCACGCGCGACAACCTGCAATGGATTGTCAATTATGTGCGCGGCGTAAAGTCCTCCATGCACATCGTGCTGGTCTCGGTGCCTCATCTTGGCTGCTCGCCGAAAGTGCAGACGGAGCACCCGTCCGATCCTGTGAAAACCGCGCGCGTGACCGCCGCGCTCGACAGCTTGAACGCCCAGCTTGCCAGCTTCGCGGCCAGCAAGGGCATTGGCTTCGCGCCAGGCGTCTATGAGCTGACACGAGCCATGATCACGGATCCCTTCCGCATCGGCGGCATTGAATTTTACAAGCAGGCCGACGCGGATTCGCGCGCCCGCTATGTTTTCTCCGGCGATGGATTTCATCCGGCCACCAGCGCGCATGGAAAGATCGCCCAGATCATCCTTGAAACCTTCCGGTCCAAATATCTCACGACGCAAATCCCGCCGCTCACGGATCGCGAGATTGTATCCCAAATTCTCGGCCTTGATCCCGACATCCCGTTTCATGAATGGATGGCAACGCAGGAGGTTCCCGCCTGGGCCGGCGGCCTGCTGGACGACCCGGACGGGGATGGTCTGGCCAATGCGGTGGAGTTCGCGCTTGAGGAGGGCGCGGCGGGTTTGTTTTCACCCGGGCTGTTCGCTCCCGGAGTGGAGCGCTCGGGAGGTCAGGCACGGCTGCGGTGGACCTGGAAAGAGCGCGGCATTGCCTCCGAGTGGGCGGCCGCCAGGCTCCAGCACTCCGCGGATTTGCACGCCTGGAGCGAAGTGGACTCCGCGCTGATCACGCTGAACATGGATGGATCTCAAACGGTGAGACTGCCTTTGGCCGGGCGTGGCTTTCTGCGCTTGTTGGTGGCTCAGTGAAGCATAAAAAAGCACCCGCGTGTCCAGGCCGTGCTTTCCCGTCTTGACGGCGGCGCGTGGTCCCGTCAGTATCGCGGCCCTGACACATCAACCCACAACACTCAATTCATCATATGGCCATCAAAGTCGGAATCATCGGAGCAGGCGGCATGTTGCAGTATCACGCGGCGGGCTTCCGCCAGGCAGGCGCGGAGATCGTCGCGGTGGCTGACGCCGCCCCGGGCGCGGCAGCGAAGGCCGCCGAGAAATGGGGCATCCCGAATGCCTATGATTCCGTGGACGCCATGCTCAAGGGTAGCCCGGAGATCAAGGCGGTGAGCGTCATCGTGCCGAACAAATTTCACAAGCCCCTCACCGTCCAGTGCCTCAAGGCCGGCAAGCACGTCTTTTCCGAGAAACCCCCGGCGATGAACGCCAAGGAAGTGAAGGAGATCATCGCCGCCGCCAAGGCCGCGAAAAAGAAAGTCCTCTTCAACTTCAACAACCGCGCCCGCCCCGAATCGCAGGCCATGATGAAATACATCACCGATGGCACCGTCGGCAAAATCAACTCCGCCCAAGCCAAATGGATCCGCCGCACCGGCATCCCCGGCTTCGGCGGCTGGTTCACCACCAAGGAACTCTCCGGCGGCGGCCCGCTCATTGACCTCCTGCACATGATTGACCTTGCCATGTACTTCATGGGCTACCCTGAGCCGAAGCATGTGCTCGGCCAGACCTTCTCCGACTTCATCACCGACAAGCAGTTCAAAGGCCCCTGGGGCATCCCTGACCGCGCCGACGGCATCACCGACGTTGAAAACGCCGCGCACGGCTTCGTCACTTTCAAGACCGGCCAGGTGCTCAGCCTCCAGGTCTCCTGGGCCGAAATGGTGAAGCGCGAGGAGGTCTCCGTCGTTTTCCAGGGCACGAAGGCCGGCGGCAAAGTCGAGCGACTCTTCGGCATTGACGGCCTCGACAACACCGCCCTCGACACCTGCGAACTCTATGTCCAGGAAAACGGCAACAGCGTCAACCGCAGCATCGTCACCCCCGCCTGCGAGGACATGGGCCGCATCGGCTCCGCCGCGAACTTCATTGAAGCCATTCAGGGCAAGGCCGCCCCGCTCAACACCCCCGAGCAGGCCCTCCGCCTCATGCAGGTCATTGACGCCATTTACGCCTCCGCGAAGACAGGGAAGCCGGTGTCCATTTGACCCTGGCAAAGATGCCCGGTTCCGGGAGGCGTTTGCGAAACCTGCGATGCCCTCGTTCCAGCCCCTGACAGGAGGCATGGCGGCCAAGGCGCGTTGGCGGCCGGCCACCCTGCCTGGCGCCGGTGCCAAGCGCCTTGGCTGAAGGTATCAGGGCTGCTTGTCGAGGACGGCGTTCCACTCATCGAGCTTGCTCTTCTGGGCGGCAAAGAGGGCGTCGGTGGAGTCGAGAATTTCGATCTCGAGGATTTTGTCGCCGATGGCGATGGCGTCCACCACGGACTGGCCTTCGGTGACTTTGCCAAATACGGCGTGCCTGCCGTTGAGCCAGGGGGTCTCCTTGTGGGTGATGAAGAACTGGCTGCCGTTGGTGCCGGGGCCGGCGTTGGCCATGGAGAAGATGCCGGGGCCGGTGTGCAGCAGGCCGGGGTCAATCTCGTCGGCGAATCTGTAGCCGGGGCCGCCTCTGCCGGTGCCTGTGGGGTCGCCGCCCTGGATCATGAAGTCGGGGATGACGCGGTGGAAGGTGATGCCGTTGTAGTATTTGCGTTTGGCGAGGTTGAGGAAGCTGGCGGCGGTCATGGGCACCTTCGAGGCGAAGAGGGTGGCCGAGATGCTGCCCTTGCTGGTTTTCATGACGATGCGGATGTCCTGCACGGCGGCGGCGGGCTCGGCGCTGTGGCCGGCCACTGGGAGGCCGAGGGCGAGGATGGCAAGCGCGCGGGGGAGGAGACGAAGGAGGGGAGTTTTTTGGCTCATGGCGCGAAAATGGAAAATGCCGCGCCAAAGGTCAACGCCAATCTGCGGCTCATGCGCGGCGCGTCACGGGGCGGGGAGGACGAGCACGCAGCGGAAGCCGGCATCCCCGTATTGCTCAGGCAGAATATCGCCTCGTCTGTCGAGCCTGGGCTTGTCCAAGTCGCCGCAACTGTAACCTTCACCGCGTACTACCCGGTGTTTCTTTGGATCATCAGGGTCATACAAGTCCTGGCAAAGCTCCGAGATGTTGCCGCTCAAATCATACAGGCCGAGGCGATTGGGTGAAAAGCTGCCGACGGGCGCGGAAGTGGCAAAGCCGTCATGGTAACCCGGAATGGGGTAGAAGGTCCCCCTTTTATCAGCCATGAAAGCACTGTCGGCAAAGTTGCCAGCCCCCTTGGGCGGCGGGTAGCTCTCTCCCCATTCATAAACACCGGGCAGTTTCTTGTGTTTGTCCTTCGGGCTTGCGCTGGCATCCTCGCGATCGGCGATGCCTGCCGCCACGCTCCACTCGAGGTCGGTGGGCAGGCGGTACTCAGCGCTTGGGCCGATGCGGCCGGAGGCTCGCTCTCTGCGAGTCAGCCAGGCGAGGAACGACTGTGCGTTATTCCAACTGACATTGACGACGGGGTGGTCGTCCTCGTGGCCCATTGGTAGATGGGGAAGATAGTAGCCGCCGCTGCCCTTTTTCCAGTTGTCCGCAACACCGTTCACCGCCTCCGCGTAGGCGGCGTAGTCCTGGCGGCGGGTCTCCCAGATGGAAAAGAGCACCCGTTTTCCGCTCTGGTATTTGACGACGGGGACGAATTTCATGCCGAGGCTGTTGACGAAGGGGTTTTCCCGGCTGGCGTTCCGGGCGTCCATGCCGGCTCCCTGGCCCGGCCCGGCCTCCGCCTTGACACTGTTGATGGAGGCGCTGGCGGCGCTGGCCGCCGCGCCGGGTGCCAGGTATTTGGTGCGCGCCCAGCCCTTGCCGCCGAGGAAGGCGATGGGCGCCCATTCGGCATCGCCGTTCATGACGAGGGGGCCGGTGATTTTCACGGGGCTGTCGCCGGCGCGCAGCTCGGCGACGACGGGGTGCTGCGTGCCGGGGCCGCTGCGGATGTTGAGCGTCTCGCCTTCGGGCAGGCCGGCGATGCGGTAGGTGGCGGAGGTGCTGCCGCTGGTGGTGGCAGGCGGGCTGGAGGCCGCCGGGGCGGGGCTGCCGCCGAAGGGACGGAGCCAGTTGGGCCTGATGCCTTCTTTGACGAGGCGGTTGAAGCTCCAGTCCGTCATGTAATAGCGGGCGCCGTCCACATCCCGCCAGGCGGCGATGTTGGCGGTGCCCGCGGGCATGGTCTTGATGGCGCGGGCGCCGCTCCTGGCTTCCTCGACGATCTCGTAACCCTGCGGGAAGCGCAGCTCGCGCGGCGGGTCGTAGGTGTTCATGCCCTGCTGCAAGTCATCCCCGACGATGGCGCTCCGGGCGTCCGGGGCCAGAAGGATGGCAAGCGCGCAGGGGACCAGCAGGAAGAAGGAGCATTTTCCACTCATGGCGCGAGAATGAGGGAAAGCCCGCCGCGGATCAACGCCATTCTGCGCGGGCGCGCTCGATGCGCAGTGATGGGGACACTCTTGTCTCTCCCGGCAGACTGGGCAGCCTGCCCAACCCGAATAGGCAGGAGTCTTTGTGCCACACTTTCAGCGCGCTTCCTGGAGCCGCCACCAGGCGGCTTCGACGGGGAAGAACTGGGAGTAAATGAGGCGGGTGTAGTCGTAGGTAGTGATGACTTGTTCGATCTCGGAGGCGCGCTGGCGGAGGAGGCTGCGGTCCGGGGCGAGGGTGACGACCCAGGCGGCGAAGACAGGCTCGCGCACGAGCCGTGTCTCCAGGCCGCGGCGGGGGGAGACTTTGCCATAGGCGCGGAGCTGCTCCTGGGCGAGCGCCTGGGCTTCGTGCTCGGTGGTCTGGGGCCGCCACTGGGTGTTCATGACGCGCCAGTCGTGCTCGAAGGGGCTGGTGTCGGCGTTGTCCCACTGGGCTGCGGTTTTGAGGCTGCCCATGGCGGTGGCGGCGCTCTGGAGCAGGCCGTCGTGGTAGCGCGCGCGCAGGGTCTCGTCGGTCTCCATCTCCCAGAGGGAGCGGAGGGCGCAGACGCCGTTGCACGCCGTCCATGAGTGGGGGTGGCCGTCGTCGAAGCGCATGCCGTGGGCGCACCATTCGAGGCGGGTCTTTGTCTCGTCTTTGCCGCCGCTCTGGTGAAGGTGGGCGCGGTAATGGGCGTCCCATTTGGCCTGGCCGGTGACCTGGTGCATCATTTTGCAGAGGAAGAGGAGCCTGGGCGCGTCCTCGAAGCTGAAGCCGCCGAAACCGCCGCGCACGCCGAAGGGCGGCTCGGCGGGCATCTGCCAGCGCAGGGCCTCGATGGCTTCCGCGGTGGTGACGAGGTGGCGGAGGATGGTGCTTTTCTCGTCTTCGGTGGCGATGCCGCTGCGCCAGTAGAGCCAGAGGCCGTGGAACCAGGGGAAGGTCTGGTCGTTCGATCCCATGGGGTAGTGGGACCTGCCGTCGGTGCTCACGCCGCGGCCGACGAAGCCGGGCACGTCGCTGATGGAGTTGAGGAAGAGCAGGCCCTGCATGAGGCGGCGGGCTTTGCCGGCGGCGTCGGGGTCGCGGGTGACGCGCCAGCGGGTGACGAGGGCGTCCATGTACATGCCGTTGAACATGGCGCCGTTTTCGATGGGAGCCCACCAGCCGAGGGCGTTGGGCTTGCCGAGGCGGCACTCCTCCGGGGTGGGCAGGGAGACGCTGCCGTCGGGCGCGCAGAAGTCCAACATGACGTGGTGCTTGTCCATGAAGCGCCGCCAGATCTCGTCATGCGCGTTTTGGACGGCGGTGGCGGCATCGGCGGCCATGCCGGCGGGAGCTGCGGCGGCGAGGAGGAGGATAAGGAGGGGGCGCATGGAGGGGAAGGTTTGAAGCTCGAAAATTGAAATTCGAAATCGGAGTGTCGAGCTTCCGGCTTTGAACTTCGAGCTTCGAAGTTCTGCCCCGGTTACAAGGCAAGCATTTTTGCGGCGAGGGCGAGGTCTTCGGGGAAGGTGATCTTGGGGTTGGGGCTGTCGTTTTTCACCAGATGCACGGGCGGGGAGCCGAGATGCTGGAGGGCGGAGACTTCGTCGGTGACGAGCAGGCGCTCGCGCATGACGGTCTCGTAGGCGCGCACGAGCAGGGCGTGCTGGAAGACCTGGGGCGTCTCCATGATCCAGACGCCCTCGCGGTTCAGGGAGCCGGTGACGCGGCCTTCGGCGTCGGCGCGCTTCACGGTCTCGGTGAGCGGGCGGGCGCAGGCGGCGGCGGCGTGCTCGCGCGCGGCGGCGATGCAGCGTGAGATCTGCGCCGGGGTGATCAAAGGGCGGGCGCCATCATGGACGGCGACGAGGCTCGTCTCCGGCGCGCAGGCGTTCAGCCCGGCCCAGACGCTGAGGTGCCGCTCCGCGCCGCCGGGCAGGATGCGGCGCAGCTTCCCCAGGCCGCCCTGGGCCTTCCATGCCGCCACGGCGGCGGTGGCGGCCTCGGAGGCGACGACGAGGATGTCTCCCACGTCGGCGCAGTCCTGAAAGGCGGTGATGGAGCGGCGCAGCACGGGCACGCCGGCCAGGGGGGCGAGCAGTTTGTCAAACCCCATGCGGCGGCTGCTGCCGGCGGCGACGATGATGGCGGTGGTCATGCCTGCTTTTTCTTCTTTTTGCCGGCGCCGGTTTTTTTCGCGGGGGTGTCGGAGGCGGCGGACTTGATCTGCGGCCTGGCCTCGGGGTGGGTGGCGAGGATGGCGCGCAATCCGGCAAGCACTTCGGGCTGCTCTGCGGCGAGGTTTTTCGTTTCGAGCGGGTCGGCCTGGTAGTCGTAAAGCTCGAACTCGGCGGTGTCGGCGGGTGAGCCGGGTTTTTTCCACTCGACCATCCGGTGGCGGGCGGTGCGGATGGCACGGCCTAACAGATTGTTGCGCGGATAGACGTGGATGACGCTCTGGCGGGCGGCCTGGGCGGGGTCCTTCAAGACAGGGGCGAAGCTGAGGCCGTCCAACCCCTCGCTCGCGGGCAGCCCGGCGAGTTCGGTAAGGGTGGGGTAAATGTCCACGGTCTCGACGAGGGCCTGCGTCTTCGCGCCGGCAGTGATGCCTGGGCCGGCGAGGATGAGGGGGATGCGCGCGGCCTGCTCGTAGTTGGTGTGTTTGCACCAGAAGCGGTGGTCGCCGAGGTGCCAGCCGTGGTCGCCCCAGAGGACGATGTGGGTGCTTTCGGCGAGGCCGCTCTGGTCGAGCGCGTCGAGCACGAGGCCGAGCTGGGCGTCCATGTAGCTGGTGGCGGCATAGTAACCGTGGATGAGGCGGCGGGTGGCGGCGGGGTCAATGTCGCCCTGGGGCGGCATGTCGGAGTATTGGCGCAGCTCGCCGCCGAACTGCCCGGCGTAGGCGGGCGCGCCGGCGGGCGGCTCGGTGACCTGGGGCATGGGGACGGCGGCGCTGTCGTAGAGGTCCCAGTATTTCTGCGGGGCCACGAAGGCGAGGTGCGGGCGGATGAAACCGACGGCGATGAAGAAGGGCTCGCCGGGCTTTTGGGCGGCGGCTTGGAGGCGCTTCACGGCTTCGAGGGCGGTCTGGCCGTCGGCATAGGTGTCGTCGGGCACAGGGGCGCTCTCGGTGGCGGGGCCGCGCAGGCCGTTGCGGCCCTCGCGCATGTTGGCGCTGCTTTCGGGAAGGGCGTAGGTGGGGGCTTTGGGAGTCCAATGCGGGATGGTCCAGGAGGCGGCGTCCTCGGTGTTGCCGTGGCCTTTGTGGAAGATCTTGCCCATGGCCTCGGTGCGGTAGCCCTGCTGGCGGAAGTGCTGCGCCACGGTGACGGCGTCCGGCGCGGCTTTGCGGAAGTTCGTGCTCAGCTCGTAGATGCCGAGGGTTTGCGGGCGCAGGCCGGTCATGAGCGCGTTGCGGGAGGGGGAGCAGACGGCTTGGTTGCAATACGCGGCCTCGAAGAGCACGCCGCGCCTGGCGAGGCGGTCGGTGTGGGGCGTTTTGGCGAAGCTGTCGCCATAGCAGCCGAGGGCGGGCTTCAGGTCGTCCACGCAGATGAGCAGGACGTTCGTTTTGGCGGACGCGGAGCCGGCGCTGAGGGCCAGGCAGCAAAGGAGGCGGAGCATTTTCATGAGGCCGTCCGTAACGCGGCGCGCGCGGCCTTTCATCTGGAAAAAGCCGCGGCACCTGGCGTCAACATCCAGTTACCAAGTCCGCCAAGAACCGCCGCCGAGGCGGCGTATGCCTCCGCGCCATGATCAAGACCGCCTCCCTGCTTCTGCTGCTCTCCGCCACCCTCGCCACCCGCGCTGAATTCCGCGCGGGGGCCTACGCCCAGGACATCTCGCCCGTGAAATTCCCCGCGCCGGTGAACGGCAGCATGAGCGCGAACTTTGCCAGCGGCATCCACGACCCCATGCACGCGCGCTGCCTGGCGCTGCACGACGGCAAACGCGCGCTCGTCTTTGTCGTGGTGGATGCCTGCCTCATCCCGCGCGAGGTCTGCGAGGAGGCGAAGGACATCGCCTCGAAGGAGACCGGCATTCCGAAAGAGCACATGCTCATCTCCGCCACGCACACGCATTCCGCCGCCGCTTTGACGCCCGTCTTCCAGAGTGAAACTGACCCCGATTATGTAAGGACGGTGCCGCCGCTCATCGCCAGGGGCATCGCGCAGGCGGTGAAAAACCTGGAGCCTGCCGAGCTGGGCTGGGCCTTTGGCAGCGACCCCAGCCAGGTCTTCAACCGCCGCTGGCACATGAAGCCGGGCCAGTATTATGAGAACCCCTTCGGCATCACCACCGACCGCGCGCGCATGAATCCTGGCAACGTCAGCCGGGATGTGTCCGTGCCCACCGCGCCGGTGGATCAGGACGTGGCCGTGCTGGCGGTGCGCTCCGCCGCCGATCAGAGACCGCTGGGCCTGCTGGCGAATTACAGCCTCCACTATGTGGGCGGGAACCCTGCCATCAGCGCGGACTATTTCGGCGCTTTCGCCGCCGAGGTCGGGCGCATGCTCAACGCGGGCGACGCGCGCTACGCGGACAAGCCCGCCTTTGTCGGCATCATGTCCAACGGCACCAGCGGTGACGTGAACAACGCCAACTACGGCCTGTCCATCCGCCACAAGCGCAATCCTGGAGAGCAAATCCAGATCGTGGCGCGCAGCGTGGCGACGGCGGCATTGGAGGCGTATCAAGCCATCGCCTGGAAAAAGGACGTGACGCTCGACACCGAGGAGACCGAGCTGCATCTCGGTGTGCGCAAAGCCAGTGCGCAGGAGCTGGCGCAGGCGCGCGAATGGATGCAGACGATCCCGAAAGCCGCCAACGGCCAGTGGGCCGACCGCAAGGCCATATACGCGCGCGAGGCCGTGTTGCTGGCGGATTACCCGGACACGGTGCCGGTGAAGCTGCAAATGCACCGCATCAACGATCTCTCGGTGGGCGCCATCCCGTGCGAGGTCTTCGTGGAGATCGGCCTGCGGCTGAAGCGCGCCTCTCCCTTCACCCGCCACTTCACCATCTCCCTGGCGAATGGTTACAACGGCTACCTGCCCACCGGGGAGGCGCACGCCATGGGCGGCTATGAGACCTGGCGCGCGCGCAGCAGTTACCTGGAGGTGCCTGCGGCGGGAAAAATCACCGAGGCTCTGGAGCAGATGGCGGCCACGCTGGAGCGGCGGCGTTAAGCGCGCCTGCGGATGCGTGGAAGCGGCGTCCTGCCGTTGGCCTTTCCCCAGCAGCCGGAGCCCGGTTGCAAAAAAATCCGCGCAACCAGCGCGACTTGGCTTGAGGCAAAAAGCGTCGGGATGCCGCTTCAACTTCACACGTCACGTTTCCTTCTTGAAAGAGAGGGGGGAAAGTGAAAAAAATGTGGACTTAAGAGATGTTAATTATTATCATCTCGAAAATTTCCATTCGGAAAATGGAATTCTTGTTTTTATAGTTTCATGAAATAGTGTTGATCGTTGTTTGTTCTTAGCCGCCGCTCGCTCCCATGGGTATCACACTACGCAGCATGTTTCCCGCAGGACCGGAGACCGCCGATCCGGCAGCCGGAACCATGAACACCCCTTCGGCGGAGCCTTTTACCGCTCAATCCCCTTTTCAAGCGATGTCCGCCAGCTTCGCAGCGCCACCTCTGAATGCCTCCTCATCACCAGGCCATGGCGCTCCCTTGTTCAAGGCGGTCCCTGGCGAGTCTTTTCAAGCCTCCCCCTTCAATCCCGCGCCCGCCACAGCAAGCGTGGCGCCGCTGACTGTGGGGGATCTGCTGCCGCAACTGCCGCCGGATGTGGCGCGCGTCACCGGCCTGCCGCCCGATCATCCAGTGGCCCTGCCGCAGGAGGTGCTTGAGAACGCCTTGAGCAGCGGAAAGCCCGAAGTGCCGATCTTCGAAGTCTGGCGGGTCTGCCCGGCGATGTTTCAGACCACCATCTCGCCGCAGGATCCGCGCCTCGTGCCCCTGCCTGCGGCGAAACTTCCGCGCCTCATCGCCATCACCCAGCCGGGCCAGGGCGCGCAGCCATTCTCGGAACCCGCATCGGCGCCCGCGCCAGCCTTCACGCCGGCGGCATCGCCGTTCACCGCGGCACCCGCTTCGCCCTTCACAGCGCAGGCAGCCGCGTCCGCCCCGGCAGTCTTTGGCCGGGAAAACGCGCCGCCTGCATCCCCGGCGGGCATTGCCCTGCCGCCGCGCCGCAACGGCCCGCCGCCGCCGCTGGTGGACGCCTCCGTGCCGGGACCGGCGGCGCTTTCCCTTCCAGGCAAGACCGGCGCGCCCAGTCCGGCGCCCGGAGGGCAGCCTTTTCCGGTCAGCCCCTTCTCGGCTGCGCGACCTGGCGGCGAAGACCCCGCCTCGCCACCGGCCCAGGCGCCGTCGTTCATGCCGCAGGCCGGCGCCTTCCAGGCGGCGCGGCCGCCGCAAGGGGACTTGGCTGCCCCAGTCGCACTCAAGCCTCCTGGAGACATGGGCGGCCTGTTTGCTCCAGCCGGGGAAACAAGCCTGCCCGCCATGCCCTCCGGGCCTTCGCCCGCGCCTGCGGGAGACTCGCCTTTCACCGCGCTATTTGGCCCGAAGGTCACGCCCACCGGCCAGCCCGCGCCAGATCCGCCCCGCCCCGGCCCGGCATTACACTCCTCCAATGGCGGCGGCCAGGTGCGTTTGAGCGTGGCCGGGCTGCTGCGCGGCTACTCGGTGGCCGAGCTCGGCTTTGATCCGTTGATCGTGCCCGCCTGGATCATGACCAGTCAGCCCGCGCATGAAGTGCGGCAATGGCTGGAGTTGCCGAGCCCGCAGACAAACCTCGGCGTGCTGGTGGACAACATCACCGACGTGGGTTTCCGCAATGTGCTGAACAACGCCCACCGGGAGTTCCAGGTGTTGCTGGCCAGGGAAGAACTCATGCGCGCCTTGCAGGGCGAGTCGCCACCCACTCTGCCATCGCTCGCCAGCCTGAAACCTGCTGCACCAGTCTTCCCCGCTCAGCCACCCTCCGGCAACGGCGGCACCAGCCCCTTCCAGGTCAGCCCCGCTCAGCCACCCTCCGGCAACGGCGGTGCCAGCTCTTTTCAGGTCAGCCCCGCGCAGCCACCCTCCGGCAACGGTGGTGCCAGCCCTTTTCAGGTCAGCCCCGCGCAGCCGCCCTCCGGCAATGGTGGTGCCAGCCCTTTTCAGGTTAGCCCAGCGCCAGCACCCGCTCCGCAGCCGGCACCGCGCGAGATCAAAGCGCCGGTTTTTCAGGTCATGCCGCCTGCCGGCGCGCCTGCGGTGCAGGAACCCGCCGCGCCGCCGCCGTCTCCGGTGTTCGGGTCGCCTCCCGCGCAGACTCCATTTTCAGCGTCTCCGCCCGCATCTCCACCCGCCCAGCCGAGTCCCTTCATCGTGCAGCCTGCCCCGCCGCCAGGCGCGCCTGCGTTCGCTCAACAGGCGCCGGCGCCCGGTTTTGCGGCCGCTCCTGCCGCGCAAAATCATGCGCCTGGCTTGATCACACCCGACCCCGCGCGGCAGCCCGTCGCCCATGTTCCGGTGCCGCCGCAGGTCTTTCCTGTCAGTCCGGACTTCACCCCGGAGCGCGCCGGGTTTGGCAGCGCGGAACTGATGGCCGCCCCATCCGCTCCCGAGAGCAGGCCGCCCGTGCCCGTGCCGCAGCAGCAGCAGTTCACGCCGCCAGTGGAAAGACCGCCGCAGCAGATCGCGCCCGTCTTTCCCGCCATCGAGCCTGCTCCGCCGCCTGCCGCCCAGGCATTCATCCCGCCGGTGATGCCAGCGCCACCGGCATCGTCAGCGCCGGCGTTCACACCCGCCGCCAGTCCGCCGCGCCCAGCTCACCAGGCCGCCCAGCCCGCGCTCGGCATTCAGGCGGCTGACAGCAGGCCGGACCAGATCATGCTGCGCGCCCTGCTCGGCACGGATGAGGAGCTGACTGCGCAGCGGGTGGTGGAAATGACCTGCGCCCTGCCCGGCATCGCCGCCTGCGTCTGCCTGCGCGGGGAGCAGGCGCTTTCCCACATCGGCGCGCACAAGCCGCAGGCGCGCGAGTTCCAGAAGCAGGCCACCGGCCTTTCCCATCATCTGCGCAGCCTGGCCCCGCTCATCGGCATCGAGGGCGCGGAGACCTTCACCCTTACTTCCGGCGACCGCCTGATGACCTTTTGCTTTCCGGAAAACATCATCTTCGGCATCCTGCACGACGCCGCTCCCTCCCTCGGATTGCGGGACAAGATCACCTTGATCGCGCGCGAGCTTTCACGGATGCTGCCCTGAACCCGCCGCGCCGCCATGCCCGTCCTCAACACCGAGCAAAAGACTGTCTCCTTCAAGATTGTCTATTGCGGCACGCACCTCAGCGGCAAGACGGCGAACCTCCAGCAGATCCACGCCAAGCTCGACCCCCAGGGCCGCAGCGACCTTGTCAGCCTCTCCACCGCGCGCGACCGCACCCTTTTCTTCGACTTCCTCAGCATCGAAAGCGCCGCCCTGCCCGGCTACAAGACCGCCTTCCAGCTCTACACCGTGCCCGGCCAGGTCACTTACAACGCCACCCTCCAGCTCGTGCTGCGCCAGGCCGACGGCGTCGTCTTCGTGGCCGACAGCCAGCTCGACCGCCAGCGCGACAACATCCAGGCCCTCCAGGCTCTCGACGCCAATCTCCGCCTCAACGGCCACTCCCTGGACCGCATCCCGCTCGTGCTGCAATACAACAAGCGCGACCTGCCCAACACCGCCCCGGTGGAATACCTCGAATTCCTCCTCAACAACCGCCCCCGGCCCTGGCTCAGCTTCGAGGCGGAGGCGCGCGCGGGGAAAAACGTGCTGGCCACCCTCAACGCCATCTCCCAGGTCGTGCTCTCCAGCTTTCAAGCGCGCCAGGCCGGGCGCTTGCAGGCAGAGGCGGTGGCCGCATGAGCGCCGCGTTTGTTTTCAAATGGCGTCACCACGCTGACGCACTATCATGACCGCGTCCGGCTCGTGCCGGAAACACCCATCCCCAGCCCCGACCGAGTGACCGCCGCCCTCATCCAGCCTGATGGACATTTCCAGCTTCTCTGCGGAGAGGCCGCCGCCGACACCGCCTGCGTCGCCGCGCTCGCCCACGCCGTGCGCGCGGCGGGGGCGGAGCTGGTGCTGCGGCTCGGCGGCGGCGGCACGCAGGCCATCTCCCTCCACGGCGGCGCGCGCGGCATCAGCCTCTTCGCCGCGCCGGATGACGCCCTGCTGCTGCTGGCCCATCCGGTGGACACCTCCCCCGCCACTCTTCAGGATTGGGCGCGCGAGCTGCTCGCCTCCGCAGGTCCGGCCACTGCCGCCACCCAGCCTGATGCTCCCGTGGCCCGCGGCACCGGCGTCGTCAGCCTTTCCGACGCGCTCAATGTCTCAGCGCCCTGATGAATCTGGCCCTCATCCGCAGGCACTTCGCCGCCACCGGGGGCGCGGAGCTTTACCTCCAGCGCCTCATCGCCGCGCTCGCCGAGGCCGGGCATGAGACGCACCTCTATGCCGAGGCTTGGAAAGGCGCGCCGCAGGGCGTGACGCTGCATCAGGTTCCCGTGCGCGCCACCCGCGCCAGCCGCCCTCCTCGCTTCGCGGAGGCGGTGGCCGGGCAGTTGCGCGGCGCGCGTCATGACATTGTGCTGAGCCTGGAGCGCACCGTCTCGCAGGATGTCTATCGCGCCGGGGACGGCGTCCACGCCGTCTGGCTGGAGCAAAGAAAACGTTACGCGCCCTGGTGGCGGCGCTGGCTCATCGGGCGCGGCGCCTTCCACCGCAACATGCTGGCGCTGGAGAAGCGCGTCTTCGATCCCGCCGTCACGCGCCATGTCATCGCGAACTCCGAAATGGTGCGCCAGGAGATCCTCGAGCGCTTCCCTTTTCCGGCGGAGCGCGTCCACCTCGTGCGCAACGGCATCCACACCGCGCGCTTCCAGACCGGGGAGCGCGCGGCCGCGCGCCGCAGCCTGGGACTCGAGCCCGGTCACTACGCGCTGCTTTTTGCCGGCTCGGGCTGGGAGCGCAAAGGGCTGCGCTTTCTGCTCGCCCTCATGCGCCGGCTGGAAAAGTCCGCGCCGCATGTCCGCCTCGTCGTCGCCGGCAAAGGCCGCCTCCTGCGCCCGCCGCCGCGCAACGTCATCCTGGCCGGGCCGATGCCGCGCGTGGAGGATGCCTATGCGGCGGCGGACCTCTTCACCTTCCTGCCCGTCTATGAGCCGGGTTCGAACGTCGTCCTCGAGGCGCTCGCCTCCGGCCTGCCCGTCATCACCAGCCGCTTCAATGGCGCCGCCGAGTGGGTGGTCGAGGGTGAAAACGGCCATGTCCTCGCCGATCCCGCCGACACCGCCGGGCTGGAGGCAGCCGTGCGCCACTGGATGGCCCGCCCCGGCGCGCGGCCTGTCAGCGCGCCCTTCCCCCTGGAGCTGGAAGCCAATGTGCGCGGCACGCTCGAGGTGCTGGAGCGCGCCTTCGAGGAGAAGCGCGCGGGTTGAGGCGCGCGCCCGATCCGCGCGGCGCCCACCCCTCACCCCGCGATCTCGAAGACCGCCTCCACCTCCACCGCCGCGCCGGTCGGGAGCTGGGCAAAGCCGAGCGCGCTGCGGGCGTGGTAGCCGTCACCGTCCTTGCCGAAGATGACGTGCAGCAAATCCGACGCGCCATTGATCACGAGATGCTGGTCCGAGAAGTCGAGCGTGCTGTTCACGCAGCCCAGCACCTTGATCACGCGCAGCCCGTCCAGCGTGCCGTGGGTGTTCCAGACCGACTTGAGGATTTTCTCCGCGCAGTTGCGCGCCGCGCGGTAGCCCTCGTCCACCGTCAAGCCCGCGCCCAGCTTGCCCTTCAGATCGCTCACATGGCCGGAGGTGATGAGCTGGTTCCCGGATTTGATGCAGAGGTTCAGGTAGCCGGGAGTCTGCTTTTCAAAGACGATTCCCTGGGCTTCGGCGTTTTTCTGGTAGGACATGGCGGGGTGTTGGGTGGGTGAGGATTGAGGGGTTAAAAGACGCCGGCAGGGCGGCCTTGCTTGCCTGAATGGCGGGTTTTGTGAGACGGAAAGGCCGCCGCATGATCCGGCGCGCCCCCGCCCTCAAAACGTGTGGATGAAAAGTCCCGAGCGCAGCTTCGGCTCGAACCAGGTGCTCTTCGGCGGCATGATCTCGCCCGCGTCGGCGATGTCCATGAGCTGGTCCACGGTGACGGGATACATGCTGAAAGCCACGGCATGCGCTCCACTGTCCACCAGCCGCTCCAGCTCCGCCGTGCCGCGGATGCCGCCGATGAAGTCCACGCGCTTGCTGGTGCGCGGGTCGTCAATGCCGAGCACGGGCCGCAGCAGGCGGTCCTGCAGGATGCTGACATCCAGCACCCCGACCGGGTTGGCGTCCGGCTCCGGCTGCCACTCCAGCAGATGCCATTTGCCGCCCAGGTACATGCAGCACTGGCCGGGCTTGGCGGGGGCTTTTTCCTCCGCGGGGCTGACTTTGAAAATGCCCGCCACCTCGTCGAGGAAGGCCTCCGGGCTGCGGCCGTTGAGATCCCTCACCACGCGGTTGTAGGGCAGGATGTTCAGCTCGTTGCCGGGGAAAAGCACGCAGAGGAACCAGTTGTAATCCTCCGTGCCGTTGTGCTCGTGGTTCGAGGAGCGGCGCTGGCGGCTCACGCGCCAGGCGCTGGCGGCGCGGTGGTGCCCGTCGGCCACATAAGCGGCGGGCACATGGGAGGCGAATGCCTCCTCCAGTTCGGCGCTCGCGCACACCGGCAGAGGCCACACCTCATGGCGCACGCCGTCGGGCGCGGTGAAGTCATGCAGCGGCGCGTGCCCTGCCATGTGGGCGGCGATGGAGCGGTCTATCGCCGGATGGCCGCGGTAGGTGAGGAAAATGGGGCCGGTGTTCGCGCTCAGGGTGTCCACCAGGCGCGTGCGGTCGTCCTCCTTGTCCTGGCGCGTCTTCTCATGCTTCTTGATGAGGTTGCCCTCATAATCCCCGGTGTGGCAGACGCCGACGAGGCCCGTCTGGCTGTGGCTGCCGATGGTCTGGCGGTAAAGGTAAAGGCAGGGCCTCTCCTCGCGCACGAGCACGCCATCCGCCTGCAGCCTCTCGAAGTTCTCCAGCGCCTTCGCATACACCTCGGCGGAGTAGGGGTCCGTCTCCGGCGGCAGGTCTATCTCCGCGCGGTCCACATGCAGCAGGCTCAAGGGATTGTCATGGGCCAGGGAGTATGCCTCCTCGCGGTTGACGACATCATACGGCACCGCAGCCACGGCGGCGGCGTGTTGCGGGGCTGGGACGAGACCTTGGAAGGAGCGGAGGCGCATGGGGCGCGCATCCTTCACGGGCGCGCCGGGAAGTCAACGCCCCCGGCCTGATTTTCTCGTTGGAAGCGGGCTGGTTGAAGGGTGATGGATGCTGGCCGATAGGCGGTGGCCCACCGCTGCCAGCCCGCCGCCCACCGTCCTCCCCCATGCCTCCCCAGCTACTCTTTGTCCAAAAAGCCGCCGGCCGCGGCGGCGCCAAGAACCGCCTGCTCGACACCCTCGCCGCCCTCCAGGCCGGGGCCGACGCGCGCCTCCACGTCATCACCGGCGAGCAGGGCGAGTTCACCGGGCGCCTCGCCGAAATGCGCGTGCCCTTTTCCGTCCACGACCTGCCGGAATGGCGCAAGCCCCTGCACCGCCTGCGCTTCCCCCGCGCCATGCGCCGCATCCTCGCCGCCCTGCCCTTTGACCGCGCCGCCTGGGTCGTCACCAACGAAATGTGGTGGGCGCCCCACGCCGGCGCCCTGGCCCGCTCCCTGCACGCGCGCTCCGCCGTCATCATCCGCGACGGCATCGCCACCGCCCCGAAGGCGCGCAAGTACCACCTCCACCGCAACGACCTCCTGCTGCCCTCCTCCATCAAAATCGCCCGCGGCCTGAGCCTGGACCCCGAACTCGCCGCCCGCACCCGCGTCTTCCTCGACTCCGTGCGCGTGCCCCCCGCCACGTCCGGCGGGCCGGAGCAGCTCGCCCGCCAGCTTGCCGGGCACGGCAGCATCCGCCAGTGGCTCCTGGTCATGGGCAAGCTCGGCCCCCGCAAGCGCCAGGTGGACGCCGTCCGCGTCCTGCGCCACCTGCTCGACTCCGGGCACCACGGCCTCGGCCTCCTGCTCGCCGGCGACTGCGAGCCGGACTACGAGCCGCTCATGCAGGCCGCCATCCGCGACTGCCGCGCGCAGGACCGCGTGCTCATGCTCGGCAACGTCCAGGACGTGCCCGCCCTCCTCGCCCTGCGCCCCGTCTGCCTCCTCACCAGCCTGCGCGAGGCCCTCCCCGGCTCCGTCATCGAGGCGCTCGGCTCCGGCCGCCCCTGCTTCATGTACCCGTGCGAGGGCGCCGAGGACATCTTCGGCCCCCACCTCGAGCACTTCGTCAGCGCCGGCTTCCAGCCCGCCCTCCTGGCGGAGAAAATGCACGCCCTGCTTTCCGATCCCCCCCGGCTGGAGTCCGAGACCGCCGCCCTCCAGGCCCGCGCCCGCTCCCTTTTCTCCCAGGAGGCCCACCTCGCCACCTGCCTCGCCACCTTCGGCCTCGACCCCCGCCCCGCATCAGGCGCCTAGAAAGAAGCAGCGCGCCTCCCCGGCGCGAACCCGCCCGCCCAGGGGCATCCGCGCGCCTCTCCCGATGGGACTCATGCCCGGATCCAGCCCGGCCCCGGACCATCCGCGGCCAATCCCCAACCCGCGCCCCGCCGCCCAGCCACCCTGGAGACGCCCCGGCAGACTTCCCGCCGCATTCCGCGCGTTTTGGAGGCGCGCCACCACCCCCTTCAGCGCATTCCGCGCGTTTTGGAGGCGCGTCACCACCCCCTTCAGCGCATCCCGCGCGTTTTGGAGGCGCGCCACCACCTCCTTCAGCGCATCCCGCGCGTTTTGGAGGCGCGTCACCAAACCCCCCGGAAGATTCCGCGCGGTTTGGTGACGCGTCTCCAAAGTCTGGAGATGCGTCACCAAAGTCTGGAGACGCGTCTCCAAAGCGTGGTGAAGCCGTTTTCAAACCGAGAAAACCCGTCACCAAAGCCCGGAGACCCGTCACCAAAGCGTGGAGGCGCGTCACCAAAGCGTGGTGAACTGTCTCCAAAGCCTGGTGAACCGTCACCAAAGCGTGGAAAACCGTCTCCAAAGCCCGGTGAACCGTCACCAAAGCGTGGGAAACCGTCTCCAAGGCGCGGGTAACCGCCACCAAGACCGGGTGAATCGTCCCCAAAGGCCCTAAAACACGCCCAAAAGAGCCGAAAAACCGCCAATATCGAAAAACGCCCGCTTTCCGGGCAACACGCCCCACCAGGGAGCGCCAGTGCGGTCTGTCCCCAGCCCCCCCCCGCGCGCTGGCGCGCAGTGCGAGCGGCGCGGCAGGGTGGTTCGTACCCTTCTCCCCGGCACGCGGCCGTTGAGGACAACGCTCCCCACCCTGCGCCGCAGGCGCGCCTTCCGGGGCAGGTCCGGCTGGTCCTCCACCCCGCGCGCCCAAGGCCCTGTGTCCGGGGGTGGGAAAAGACCGGGCGGCAGGGCGTTCCCGGCGCAAAAAAAAGCGGCCCCGAATCACTTCGGGGCCGCCCAGGGAAAAAACACAAACTCAAACCCGCCTCAACGGCGGCGACGGAACATCAGCCCCGCAAAACCCAGCAGCGCCAGAATCATCCGGCTTGGCTCCGGAACCCCAATCACACCATCATTTGCGGAAATTGCACTTGGTGAGACATTTCCACCAACTGCATCAGTGAGTGTCAAAATGCTATTTGTAGCGCCGTCAAGTGGTGTGAAATATGCGCGATCCCCAGGGGCTTCGATCAGGTCGCTGCGATAGAATCCAAAGGCATTTCCCTCCGAGTTCGACCCCGTGGGGAACCAAAGGACACCAAGTTGTTGGTTGTGACCCAAAAGACCACCCCACTGAGGATTGGCGGTATTGAAACCGAGGCTGCCGAAATCAAAGCCTAGAGCGCCGCCGCCAAAATCAGAAGCTGTCGCTGACCAAATCACCATATCATCCCCGACGGTGCTGCCATTGGCGAAAGTGAATCCTGAAATAGAGCCTGGATTCGACAGAAGATTCGCGAAACCATTTCCACCAGTATCAGCGACAAGTATAGCCTTGGACACTCCAGCGGTCAGCCCTTGGATATCACCGATAGCGAACGTTAAATTGAAGGTGGTTGATGCAAAGGAAGACCCCAGCATCATCATGAACGACAGAGCGGTGAAACGAGATTTCATTGGTTTATGCGGATGGATTATTGAACTACGAGTGAATGTTTCCAGAGGGCGGACGCGCCTGTTCCGGTTTGATATTTTCTGATAATGCAACCCGTCGAAGGTTCGATGAGGTCGTCGTCAGCAACTCGATTCGATTCGAGAGCGTCCATCCACTCGCCTGTAGGGTTGTTATAGAAATAAATGTGTGCGGCTGCCTTGTTTAAACCCGTCGCCGCATTATTGAATGTCATCAACGTATCACGTCTGTTGAAGCTCTGTGTTCCGAGACTTGGAGTAAACCCACCACTTGAGATCAATCCCAAATCTTTCAACTTCATGGGAATAGGGCGAATATTGGAAACCGGATTGTCAGTGGCCCCATTAGTCCGAGTGGCTAGAACAGTTCTCACATCATGCATGTCAACAGAACCCACAGGAGTGAAAACTGTCTCGCCATCCTGTGTGCGGTGCCTGATGATGATGAATTGATCTGGTTCAATACGGGGATTTGTGATCTGATTTGAGTTTAACGCATCATGCCATCCATTGGCAGTCTGGTAAAAAATGCCGCTGGCAGCCAAGTTGATGCCTGTTCCCGTGAGATTCGGGAACAAGACCTGAGTTTTTCGCGCAAAACTCTGGGTTCCTGTTGACTGATGAATAGTCGTGTTTCCCACAGGGAGAAGATCGTTGAGTGTCCAATACGGGTGAATGGCCAACTGGTCGCCTTCAACAGCTCCAGTCAAAGTGTCGCCAGCCAAATTTAAAGTGAGAGTTGAACTGCCATTGGCTATGATTTCAAAGAAAGCACCTGCTTTAGCTCCACTACGGAACTTCACAAAGTAGCCACTTCCACCAACAAAATCATCGTTGTTCCAAGCTGGAGTTCCTTGGACAGTGATGCCAGCTCCATCAACGCTTGAAACCAGACCGACGAATGATGCAGATCGGTTAAATGCTACGGAGACGAAAGTGTCTGAACCAGATTTGCAGGTGACGGTATTAAACCCCACAGGCGGGGTCTCGGCGGACTGGGAATAAAGGCTCCCCGCTCCGAGGCAGAGGAGCAGGCTGAGGCAGGTGGAGATGGAGGCTTTCATGGCGGGATGGAATGTTTTCACATTATTTTACCCTTTTTCAGGGCTGTTGTTACCGGGTTTGCGAGATTTGGTCGAGATTTTTTTCGGGGGCGGCGATTTTTTTTGAAACTGGCCGGGCTTCAGGGGGCGCCGCGGGCGCGGAAGCGCTCCTTGCCGCCGGAGGCTTCCGGTGGCATGGAGGGCGCGTGCCGGACTCCGCCTCCACCTTCCCGCCGCGCGCCTCCTGGCAGCAGGGGGGCAGGGTGCTGCGCCTGGAGGGAAGCTGGCACCGGGACGCGCCGGCGCCGGTGATCGAGGGCAGTCCGCCCGCGGCCATGCCTGAGCGGTACGAGGCGGAGGGGCTGCGGGGGTTTGACTCGACGCTGCCGGCTTTTTTGCTGGCCCATGCGCGCACGGCGGGCGGGGCGGCGGCGGGTCCCTGGCAGGGGCTGCCGGAAAATCTGCGCGGTCTGATGGAGCTGGCGCTGAGCGTGCCGGAGAAGGATGACGCGCGCTCCGGGCCGCAAAAAAAGTCCGGTCTGCGGGAGCTGGGGCGGCGCACGCTGCAAGTCTGGCAGGCGGCGCGGGACGCGGTGGAGTTCACGGGGGAGTCGGTGCTGGCGCTGGGCCGCTTCGCCACCGGGAGGGCGCGGTTCCGGGCGCGGGATTTCTGGGAGGTGCTCCAGCAGTGCGGGGCGGAGGCGCTGCCGATCGTGGCGCTGATCAGCTTCCTGGTGGGGCTGATCCTGGGGTTCGTGGGCAATGTGCAGCTCACCAACTTCGGCGCGAACATCTTCGTGGCCGACCTGGTGGCGATCGCGATGGTGCGCGAGATGGGGGTGATGATGACGGCGATCATCATGAGCGGGCGCACGGGCGCGGCCTTCGCGGCGCACCTGGGCAGCATGAAGGCGAACGAGGAGATAGACGCGCTGCGCACCTTCGGCCTCCAGCCCTTTGACTTTCTGGTGCTGCCGCGCCTGCTGGCGCTGGTGCTGATGATGCCGCTGCTGACGGTGTACTCGAATGTGATCGGCATCCTCGGCGGCATGGTGGTGGGCATTTCCGTGGGCATCCCGCCGGTGCTCTACTGGAATGAGACGCTGCTCTCGCTGACGATGACCACGGCCAGCCTGGGGGTGATGAAGAGCTTTTTCTTCGGCGCGGCCATCGCCATCTGCGGGTGCATGACGGGCATGAACGCGGGCCGCTCCTCCGCCGCGGTGGGCGAGGCGACAACACGCGCCGTGGTGGCCTCCATCACCGTGGTGATCGTGCTGGACTCGGCCTTTGCCGCCATCTTCACCATCCTCGACATCTGACTCCGCCCCCATGAGCGCCGCCGCCCAGCCACCGAAAGCCAGGATCTCCGCGCGGAGCCTGACCATGGCCTACGGCTCCTTCGTGGTCATGCGGGACCTGGAGTTCGACATCCAGGAGCGGGACATTTTCATCATCATGGGCGGCAGCGGCTGCGGCAAGAGCACCCTCCTGCGCCATCTCATCGGCCTGCGGGAGCCGGCGCAGGGGGAGGTGTTTTATGACGGGGAGAGCTTCACCCGAGCCGGCGAGGCGGAGCGGGAGCGGCTGACGCGGCGCTTCGGGGTGATGTATCAATCCGGCGCGCTGTGGTCCTCGCTCACCATCGCGGAAAATGTGGCGCTGCCGCTGGAGGAGTTCACCACCCTGCCCGCGCGGACGGTCCGCGACATCGTCTCCTACAAGCTCTCGCTGGTGGGGCTGGCGGGTTTTGAGGACTTTTACCCCAGCCAGGTCAGCGGCGGCATGAACAAGCGCGCCGGCATCGCGCGCGCCATGGCGCTGGACCCGGACATCCTTTTCCTCGACGAGCCGAGCGCGGGCCTCGACCCGCTGAGCGCGCGGCGGCTGGACGACCTGATTTTGCGCCTGCGTGACAGCCTCGGCTCCACCTTCGTCATCGTCACCCACGAGCTGGCCAGCATTTTCGCCATCGGCAGCAACTCCATCTTTCTCGACACCGACACGCGCGCGCAGGGCGCCATCGGACCGCCTTGTTTCTTGAGAGATCACAGCGAGAGTGCCACCGTGCGCCGCTTTCTGAACCGCGGGGAGGAGGGCGCGCCCGGCAAGCCTGCATCCTGACTCATGAGCCGCAAAGCCAGTCCCACTCTCATCGGCGTCTTCACGCTGCTCGCGCTGCTTTTCGCCGCGGGAGCGATCATGCTGCTGGGCGCGGGGAAGTTCATGCAGCGCACGCACCGCATCCTGATGCACTTCGAAAAAAGCGCCATGGGCCTGCTGGTCGGCTCGGACGTGCGGTTTGGCGGAGTGCGCATCGGCCGCGTGGCGGACATCAGCGTGCTGGTGGACCACAAGAACAACCGCAAGGTCATCCCGGTCATCGTGGAACTGGAGGAGAAGGATTTGAGGTCCATCCGTTCCACCTCGGGCAATGCTCTCGACTTCACCACCCCGGAGGGAGTGGTCAAGGCCGTGAAGGACGGCCTGCGCGCGGGCATGGTGCAGCAGAGCCTGCTGACGGGGATGCTTTACATCGAGTTCGACATCGTGCCGGACGAGCCGGGCTTTGTGTACGAGGACGAGGACGGCCACGAGCTGCCCACCGTGCCGACCATCCCGACGGAGATAGACCAGCTCGTGGCGGGAGTGGCGGACGGATTGAAAAAGTTCAACGCGCTGGACATTGACGGCGTGGTCAAGGACCTGCAAAAGCTGCTGCGCGACGCCGACGAGCAGATCGTGGCGCTGAACATGCGGGAGATCAGCGAGAATTTCGTGGCCGTGTCCAAAGACGTGCGCGCCTTCACCGGCAACGCCAAGATCACCTCCGCCTTCGAGAAGCTCGACAGCGCCCTGGCCGAGCTGCGCGAGCTGAGCGCCAAGCTCAACAAAGGCATGGACCCCGTGCTGGCGGATGCGGCAAAGGTGCTGGAAAAAGCCCAGGCCGGCATGGACAGCCTCGGCAAGGCCGCCGCCGACATCTCCCAGGCCAGCAACCCGCGCGGCCCCGTGCTCATGCGCCTGCAAATGGTGCTGGACGAGACCGAGCGCGCCTCGCGCGCCATCAAGGAGCTGGCCAACGACCTCAAACGCAACCCCAACGCCATCCTCGTCGGCAAGGAGCAGCAGGAACCGCAGCGATGAAACACGAAGCGACAACTGGGAAATTCGACATGCGAAATTCGAAGCTCGAACAGCGGGGCGGGACTTGGGCTGATCCCCGTAGGCGCGCTTGCCAAAGCGCGGGGACGGCTCACGCGCACGGAGCCGATTCCCGCATTCTGGCGAATGCGCCTACAGTGCCGCAGAGGCGCGCTTGCCAGGGCGTTTTCGTTGCGCTGACGGCGTTTTGCTTCGCCTCCTGCTCCCTCACCAAGCCGGTGAGTGACCCCGCCACGCGGCATGTGCTGGACCCGGCCATCCCCTACCGCGCGGGCGCGGCCTCGCAGCCGGCGCTGGCGGTGGCCCGGCCCTCGCTGCCGAGTTATCTGGACCGCCAGCAGCTCGTGACCCGCGGCGCGGGCGGGGAGGTGCGCGTGCTGGACAATCATCTGTGGTCCGAGCCTCTGGACAGCGGCATCGCGCGCGTGCTGGCGGCGAATCTCAGCCGCCTCACCGGCTCCACCGCCATCCTGCCGGTGGGCAATTTCATCACGCTGGACTACAGCGCGCTGGTGGAGATGCGGGTGGAGCGTTTTGACCCCGATCCCTCCGGGAACCTGGTGCTGGAGTGCGCCTGGAAAAAGCAGCCGGTCTCCGGCGCGGACACGCCCTTTAAAAGCTTCCGCGCCGAGGTGCCCGTTGACCCTTCGAAAGCGCCGATGACGGGCCGCATCGCCGCCATGAACGAGGCTCTGGCGCGGCTGGCGCGGGAGATGGCGCGCGGGCTTTGAGGGCGGGATGAGGGCTTGCAGTCCCGGCGCGGTCCTTTAGTGTCGCCACTTTTCCCGCCCGCCACCCGACATGCGTTTTCGTAATCTCACCCGCCGCCTCGACATCGGGGCGAACAGCTACCTTTTCGAATCAGGCAAACACAGAGTGCTGGTGGACGCGGGCATGGATCCGAAGGAGACGGGCCTCAAAGCGCTGCCGGACATGGGGCCGCTGCCGCACCGCGCGGCGAACGCCATTTTAGTCAGCCACGCGCACCACGACCACATCGGCGCGCTGCCGGTGGCGCAGCGCGCGCACCCGGACACGGATGTCTTCATGACGGAGCCTACGGGCGAGGTGGGCACCGCCATGCTGCACAACTCGGTGAACGTGATGACCAGCCAGCGCGAGGAGAAGGCCATCACGGAGTACCCGCTCTTCACCCACCGGGAGCTGGATGAAAACCGCGCGCGTTATGTCTATCGGGATCTGGACCGCCCGTTCGAGCTGCCTGACACCGACATCACCGCCAGCTTCCACGACGCGGGGCACATCATCGGCTCGGCGGGCATCACGATCCGGCAGAACGGCGGCACGCTTTTCTACACCGGCGATGTGAACTTCGAGCCGCAGACCATCGCGCGCGCGGCGGATTTTCCCGTGGATGGCATAGACGTGCTCGTCATTGAGACGACGCGCGGCAATTACCAGCGGCCGGCGGATTACTCGCGCAAGGCCGAGAAGGAGCGCCTGGCGGCGCTGATCCGCGAGACGCACGAGGCGAACGGCTCGGTGCTCATCCCGGTCTTCGCGCTGGGCAAGACGCAGGAGGTGATGCTGATGATGCACGAGCTGCACGAGGAGGGGCTCATCCCGGAAATGCCGCTGCACATCGGCGGGCTGGGCACGAAGATCACCGTGCTCTACGACCACTACACCGACCGCACCCGGCGGAACTACGCGGGCTTCCGCCTGCTGGAGGATGTGGAGATGCTGGTGCCGCCGCGCCGGAAAAAAGGCCCGGCGCGCAGGCACATCGAATACGAGCCGCGCGCGATCTACGCGCTCTCCAGCGGCATGATGACGGAGGGCACCACGTCAAACCAGTTCGCGGCTCGCTTCATTGACAATGCGCGCAACGCGGTGGCTTTCGTCGGCTACACGGATGTGGAGACGCCGGGCTACCGCCTGCGCAATGCGAGGCCGGGCGAGAAAATCCGCCTCGCGCCCGACCAGCATGAGGTGCCGGTAAACGCGCGTGTCGCCTCCTTTGACCTGAGCGCTCACGCCTCGCGCGAGGCCATCGCCGAATACGTCGAGAAGGTGCGCCCGAAAAAGGTGCTCATGGTGCATGGCGAGCCGCCCGCGCAGGACTGGTTCGCCGCGCGTTTCGCGGAGACGCTGGGACGCGAGACGGAGGTCATCCGCCCCGAGCCGCACATGGCGATAGACCTTTGGTGAGGATGGGGCGGCGAGAAAACCGCCGCCTACTGGATGATCTGCACCTCGTCCCCAACACGGGTGAGCTCGAAGAACTTCTTGGCCTTGTCATAAGGCAGGCGGATGCAGCCGTGGGAGGCGGGGCGCCCTGTGACATAGCCGCTGTGCAGGCCGATGGCGCTGCAGTTCAGGCGCATGAAAAAGGGCATGGACACATGGTAGAGAGTGGAGGTCCAGGAGCGGTGCTTGTCGGTGATGACGTAGCGCCCCGCCGGCGTGGCGTAACCGGCGCGGCCTGTGGAGACCGGGCAGGAGTCAATCACCTGGCCCTCTTTCGTGACCCACGCGCGCTGCTTGCCGAGGTCCACGGTGACAAGGATGCGCGGCTCGGACTCGGGCTGGCGCCCGAGGATGATGCGCATGAGGAAAAGATAACCCTGGGTGGCGGCGAAGTTGATCGGATAACGCTTGTAGCGCGTGGTGCAGAGGGAGGCTTTGGCGCCGGCCTTGAGAAGCTCCGCGGCGCCCTCCACGTCTCCGCGCGAGGCGCAGGCGATGAGCGGGGTGAGGCCGCGGTCAACCTCCAAATAATGGCGCAGATCCTTGATGGTGACGCGCTCCAGCACGGATTTGGCCACCGGATGGTTGAAGCGCGTGTTCGGATCGGCCCCGGCGGCGATGAGCGCGTGCAGGATGTCACTGCCCCGGCGCAGGGAGGCGAGAGTGATCGGTGGCTGCTTTTCGAAATTCATCAGCCTGGGGTCCGCGCCACCGTAAAGCAAAGCGCGCACCGCTCCAGTGGTGCCGAGGCGGATGGCGGCGCACAGCGGTGTGTCGCCGCCGGGCGTTGCCTCATCTGGATTGACTCCTCCGGCGACGAGCCGGCTGATCCATTCCTCGTCGTTGTGCATGACCGCGAACTGGATCACCGGCAGCATTCCAAGATCAGGAAGATGCGTGCGGAAGTATTCCTCCACGGAATCCCGCAGCGGTGTCCACTGCCAGGGCTTCGGCTTGGGCGCGGGCGCGGGTTTGGGCGGTGTGATGGCGACTTCCACGGCTGCGGGCGGCTGCTCCACGGGCGGCTTCGGTGGCGGCGAAGATGGAGTGGCGACAGGAGCGGTGGGGGTGTTTGGCGGTGGGGCCAGTGCGGCAGGGTCGGATGATGGCACTTGCCTGGTCAGCGACAGCGAGGCGAGGACTTGAAGCGCGGGAGCGGGCATGCTCATGCCGCCGGCAAATGCGAGAATGCCACCGCCGACCGCAGCCCCAACCATGAGAGGCAGCAGCCAGGCAAAAAGTGTCTGAATCACGCTGGATTTTCCAGTCATCGGGTCGCAATGGTTAGCGGCGCGTGTGCCAGTGTCGAGCACTGCCTGAAAAATTTACTACGCGACATTTCAAATCACTGCCAACCATTAGAATCACCATGAAAAATTCCAAAAGCACCGACATCAAGGTCACCTCAGCCAGCGTCTTTTTTCTACCAGTGACGATGCGGGTGCCGCTGAAATTTGGACCAGAAACAGTGACCAACACGGTATGCCTGCGGGTGAAGGTGGGTGTCGAAGACCGGCAAGGACGCCATGCGGAAGGCTGGGGTGAGACGCCTCTGAGTGTGTCCTGGGTGTGGCCGAGCACGTTGAGCGTGGCGGAGAGGGCGGCGCGCATGGACAGCTTTTCCATCCTGCTCGCGCAGCGGCTTGTGGCATCGGGCTTGAGCGGGCATCCGATGGAGATCGGTCATGACTTCATTCACGGTCCGCTGGCGCGGACGCTGGCCGAGGCCAATGCGGAGGCGGGCGGACCGGAGATGCCGTATCTGGGATCGCTGGTGGCGTTCAGCGCCTTTGACATTGCCGTTCACGATGCGTTTGGGAATCTGCTCGGAGTGGATGTCTATTCGACCTACGGGCCGGATTTCATGAGCCGCGACCTTTCCGCGTATCTGGAGCCGGAGGCGGGCAGCGGGCTGAGCTTCGCGGGGCTTTATCCGCAAGATTTTCTGGCGCGCGAGGCGCCGTCGAAACTGCCGGTGTGGCACCTTGTCGGCGGCGTGGACGCTCTGGAGGAGGCGGACCTCACAGGCGGCGAGCCGCAGGACGGGCACCCGCTGTTGCTGGCGGACTGGATTCGCCAGGACGGACTGAAATGCCTGAAGGTGAAGCTGCGCGGCAATGACGCCGCGTGGGACTATGAGCGAATGGTGCGCGCGGGCCGCATCGGCCTGCCGCTGGGGGTGCGCTGGCTGAGCTCGGACTTCAACTGCACGGTGCGCGACCCTGCTTATGTGAACGAGATCAACGACCGTCTGCTGCGCGACGAGCCGGAGATTTACGCCCGCACGCTCTATGTGGAGCAGCCCTTCCCGCATGACCTGGAGGCCAACCAGATTGACGTGCGCAGCGTCTCGGCGCGCAAACCGCTCTTCCTGGATGAGAGCGCGCATGACTGGGAGTTTGTGCGGCTGGGCCGCCGCCTGGGTTGGTCGGGCGTGGCTTTGAAGACCTGCAAAACGCAGACGGGCGCGCTACTGAGCCTGTGCTGGGCCAGGGCGCACGGCATGCCGCTGATGGTGCAGGATCTGACGAACCCGATGCTGGCCATCATCCCGCATGTGCGCCTGGCCGCGCACGCGGGCACGATCCAGGGCGTGGAGTGCAATGCGATGCAGTTTTACCCCGAGGCGTCCGTCATTGAGGAGCGGGTGCATCCGTGGCTTTACCGCCGCCGTGAAGGCATGGTGGATTTCAGCACGCTGCGGGGACCGGGTTTTGGCTGCCGGGTGGAGGAAATCGCGCGAGTTCTGCCGGAACCCGCCGCCGTGGCCGGCTGATCAGGCGGGGCCGCTTTCGATGACGGCCCAGGCGTTGTGATTGTGGATGGACTCGAAGTTTTCTGCCTCGACGCGGAACCACCGAACGCGCGGGTGCGCGCGGGCTTTGAGCGCCACGTTGCGCACGAGATCCTCGACGAAGACGGGGTTCTCATAGGCGGCTTCGGTGACGTGTTTTTCGTCCGGGCGCTTGAGCAGGCTGTAAAGTCCGCTGCTGGCGGCGGACTCGACCATCTCAATCATCTCCTCGATCCACACGGGCTGGTGGAAACGCACGGAGAAGGTGACAAGGCCGCGCTGATTGTGCGCGCCGTGGCGGCTGATGGCCTTCGAGCACGGGCAGAGCGTGGTGACGGGCGCCTCGACAGTGACGACGAAGTCCAGCTCCGCGCCGTCGGCATTGACCTCGAAGATGATGCCGTAGTCGAGCATCCCCTCGGCCTGGGTGACGGGAGCTTTTTTCACCCGGAACCACGGGAAGCGGATTTCCAAATGGGCCTTGTCAGCAGCGAGGCGCTTTTGCAGTTCCTGCGGGATGGCGGCGACATCGGCGACAGTGAGCTCCCGCCCGTGCGCGTGCAGCACCTCGACGAAGCGGCTCATGTGGGTGCCCTTGAAATGATGCGGCAGGTCCACGGCCATGGAGACCGTGCCGACGGTGTGCTGCGGATTGGCGTCGCGGTCGCGGACGCAGATCGGGAAGCGCAGGTTTTTGATGCCGACGCGGTCAATGGGCAGGCGGCGGTCGTCGCGTTCGTTCTGGGTGTCTTTGAGGGCGGGCATTGCTGGGAAAAAAATTCCCACTGCCGCGGCGAGCAACAGTGGGAGCTTTGGAAAAAATCGTGACCGGCGGCGCGCGCCGCGTCAGGGGAGGAGATTGACAGAGCGGGCGCGCTTCACCTCGCGGGTGACCTTGCGGTGCAGCCAGGCGGGCAGGCCGGTGACGCGGCGGGGGATGAGTTTGCCGGTTTCGGTGAGGAAACGTTTGAGCAGCTCCGGGTTGGTGTAAGTGAGCTTGTCCACCGGGATGTCCATGCGGCGGCGGGGCATGCGGCGGTTGTTCCGGCGCAGGGAGATGAGGCGTTCTTCGGTTTTGGGTTGCATGAGAATCGTGGATCAGCGGATTTCGCGGTGCAGGGTGCGGCGCTTGAGGAAGTGGTTGAACTTCACCTTCTCAAGCCGGCCCGGTGTGCGCACGCTTTTTTTGTTGCGCGTGGTGACGTAGCGCGAGGTGGGCTTGCCTTCGGCCTTGGCCTCCGTGCATTCGAGGATGATGATTTCGCGTGGCATAAAAAATGGGGCGGGAGGCTAGGTTATTCCTTTCCGAAGTCAAGCGACTCGTTGTTCTCGTTGGATTTCGATTTGGCGGGCGTGACGGCGTCGTCCTCGTCGGAGTCCTCGGAGTCGTCGGCGGCCTCGTCGAGGCCGAAGAGCGAGCGGACCGGGCGCGTCCAGCGGCCGCCGCGCTGGTCGCGCTCGATGCGCGCCTGGCAGTTGACGGTAAAGCGGGTGAAGGGCAGGGCTTCGAGGCGCTCCTCGGGAATGGTCTCGCCGGACATCTCGCAGATGCCGTAGGTGCCGCGCGCGATGCGGTTGAGCGCTTCGTTGATCTCGTAAATGGCGTCCTGCTCCTTGGCCAGAAGGCTGAGGGCGAAGTCGCGGTCATAGGCGTCACTGCCGGCATCGGCCTGGTGCATGCCGAACGCGGAGGAGTCCCCGCTCTCATGGTTGCGCAGGCTTTCAGCGGCGACACCTTCGGCGGCGTTCATGTAAGCGTCGCGCAGCTCGACGAGCCGCTGTTTCTGCTTCTTGAGGAACGCGGCGGGCAGCACGGGTTTCTTCGGCGGCTCGACCAGGGTGATCCCGTCGTCAATGGAGGATGTGTCGCGCTTGACGGTGATGATCTTGGCGCCGTTGGTCAGGCCTTTGGGCTTTTTGGCGGTGGTCTCCTTGTTTTGAACGGGCTTGGCCGCGGCGGGTTTCGCCTCTTTGGCGGGCGGAGTTTTTTTGACCGGGGCCTTGGCTGCGGGAGGCGCTTTTTTCACCGGCGCGGCGGGCTTTTTGGCGGCCGGGGTTTTTGAAACGGCCGGCTTTTTGGATTTGGCCGGGGCTGCGGTCTTGGCGGCTTTTTGGGCCGGTTTTTTGGCTGCGGGTTTGGAGGGGGATTTCTTCACTGGGGGGGGGGATTTTTTTGGCGCCGGTCTGGCTGCGGCTTTTTTCGCCGGCTTGGCCGGGGCTCTCGCGGAGACTTTCTTCACGGGCTTGGCGGGCGCCTTTTTGGCGGGTTTCGCGGAGGCTTTGACCGCCGGTTTTTTGGCGGTCCTGGCGGGGGCTTTGGGCGCGGGTTTTTTCTTCGCAGGCATGGCGCGTGAGGTTGGCGTGGTTTCGCTGGAGACTGCCGCCTGTCACCTGACGGGCGGAAAAAGAGCGCGGAGTTTGGTAGGGTTTGCCAGGGATGGCAACCGGAAATCCGCCTTTCTCACACGCGCCGAGCCTGCCTTGCAAAGAGCTGCCCGCGGCACGGATCAGCGCCCGTCGGCGGAGTATTTGCCCGCGCCGGTGAAGACCAGCGCCAGGTAGCCGGTGAGATAGACGAAGGCGAGCTCGCCGGGCTTATCTCCGGCAAAGGCTCCGCCGTGCGCGATGAAGAATGCGACCGCCATGGTGACGGCGAGATTCAACGCGGCAAAGCGTGTGAACAGCCCGACGATGAGCAGCACGGAGCACACCACCTCGGCGAACACGGCCAGCCCAAGGCTGATGTGCGAGGGCAGGCCGAAGAGGGAGAGAAAGCCGGGGGCGATCTCGCTGAAGTTCTCGAACTTCTTCCATCCGTGCAGCAGCAGCATGGTGAAGCCGAGGGAGACGCGCAGCACGAGCAGTCCGAGATCGGAACAGCCGCTGAGAAAGGAGAGGCGGAGGATGTTGAGCATGACGGGGGATGATGTGGCGGGCCGGGGCCGGGTGGCAAGACAAATTCCCGCCTCACGGGTGATCCGCGCACCAAGCCAGCACCTGGGCCCGCTGGGCCGGCAGCCGTTTGTGCAGATGATCCTCCAAAATGCGCGCCGCTTCGGAGCCGGGCGCGCCTTTTTCCCCAATCAGGCCGAGATCCTCGGCGACGCGCAGTTCGAAGCGCTCCAGCATGGCCCGGCTCGGATCATGGCTCCCCAGGAAATCGAGCGCCCTGTCAAGCAGCTCGTGCAAGGCGGGCAGGGGCGAGTGCGGCTCCACGGCGAGCGTCAGCAGGCGCGTGAAATAGGTGGCGGCGAGCACGCGCCCGTAGCTGGCGCGCAGGCCCAGCCGCGGGTTCAGGCAATGCGCCTCCGCCAGGGTGTGCAGATCACTTTTTTTGGCCGGGACAAAACGAATCTCGGCGGAGACGAAGAGATCAAGCACGCCCTGAAAAGGCGACTTCGGTCTCAGCGCGCCTTTGGCGATGGTGCGGAAAAGTCCGAGGCCGGGCGAGCACCAGTGGATGATGAGGCTGGTCTCGGACCAGCGCGTGCGCCCGATGAGGATGGCCTCGGTTTTCTCCATCACGGGGCGGCCTCATTGCTCCAGCACATAGTCGCCCTGGGTCGGCTCGACGAGCTGGGATTTGATGAGATCGAACGAGCCGCCCTGGAAGTAGGCGTGGGCGTAGAGGCGCTGTTTGCGCTGCTCCAGGTTCTCGCGCACGGTGCGGACCTGGCGGAAATCCACGTTGTCCTGAAAGTCGGAGAACCAGTACAAGCCGTCGGCGTCACGCACCTGGTCGCTGAGCAGGGCCAGCCAGGCGTAGCTGATGCCCACATTGTAGAGGAAGTAGGTGCGGGGGCGTTTTTTGAGCAGGTTGTAGAGATCCTGGCTCGGCATCGGCTCTCCGGCTGGAGGGCGGTAGCTGCGCGCCTCGGCCAGGGTGGCGCCGCCTGTCTGCCAGAGCAGGCGCCAGAATTTGTCAAAGTCCGGCGTGCTGGTGGCGATGACGTTTTTGCCGTCCAGGCCGCGCGGCGGCGGCGGCTCCAGACCGCAGCCGATGTAGAGCACGACGACGCTGCCTTTGGCGACCTTGTCCACTTCGGTGATGACGCGCGGCAGGTGCGGGGCCATGGAGCCGGAGACATCGAGCACGGCGGCGAGCTTTTTTGCCTTCACCTGCATGCCAAAGAGGGAGAAGGGCTGGAAGGTCACGCCACTGGCGCCTCCGATGCCCATGCCTTTGCCAAAGCCGCCGCCTGATCCGGCGAGACCCATGCCGCCGCTGAGCTTGCCGCCGCCGAGCAGGCTGGAGGCTTCGGGAATGTCGAGCAGGTCGGGCGCGTCATCCGGCAGGACGAGGCTGTTGATGGAGTTGGCCACGGCCAGCTTGCGCATGGGCACGGGTTTTTTCAGCCAGGGATTTTTTTTCTGCTGCACGCGGTGCTGAAGCGCGGCTGCCGCCTCGGCCCCCTGCTTGGTGCCGCCGCCGGAGAGGAAGTCCACCTGCTTTTCCTGCACCTGGCTGACGACGATCCACGCGGCGCTGAGCAGCAGCAGCGCATGCACGGCAAGGCTGGCGGCCAGCGCGCGGCCGCCCCATTGATCCCAGTATTTTTTCCACATCCGCGCTGTGCGCGCGGTGAGGCCCTTGTCCTCAGTAGCGGGCGCCTGGGCCGGGTCCTGGGACTGCGCGTCAGGATGATCCTGGGTTGAGGACTTGTCAGATGGGTTTCCCGGTGTTTTGGCTTTTTCCGTGGACTGGTCTGTCTCGGAGGTGGTCTTTGGCGCGGCGGATTTGTCCTTGCTTTCACTGCCGGTGCCGCTGGGCCGCGCCCTGGCAGGGACTTGGACGAGGGGTTTCGACGGGCGAGGCGCTGTTTCTTTAGCGATCGGGCGGGGTGGTTCCGATTTTCGCGGCGGCTCCGCCGGAGGTGCGCTGATTTCAGAGGGGCGTTCTCCAGCATCGCGGGACTCCGCCGGAGGGCGGGCAGGATTTTCTGGCGGGGAGGAAAAAGATTCGGCGGGAGCCTCGGACGGCAATTCCGACCGGCGCGCTATGAGGCTGCGCCTTGGCGCGGGTTTGGCCGGAGGCGGCGGTGGTGCCGCAGCGGATTCGGAACTCTCCACAGGAGGGGTTTTGCGCGCGATGACACTGCGCCTCGGACCAGCAGCGGGTGCTGAATCCTGCGCGGAAGGCGGTGGCTGGGCGGGAACCTGGGCATCCTGCATTTCCAGCAGTTCCTGCCATTCGGGTGAAAGAGGGCCTGACTGAGCCGGAACTGGCGGCGGCGATGTGGAGGCGGGACCGATGCGGGAGCGGGTTTTGCCCTGCTCCGATTTCCAGAGCCTTTCCCCGGCGGTCATGCCGCCCGCGCTGTCCGCAGTGGGCAGGCGGCTGAAATCGTCTTCTGGATTTTCCGGCGGCATGGAGCGTAAAGCTGCCTCACCCGCGCGCAGGAATCGAGAAGAAAGTGATTCCAATGCACGTCTTTTCCCCGATGTGGGAAGGAGAATGCTCAGCCTGCGGGCATTGAACGGACAGCAAATCCACAAGGAGGACAGTGTGCTGGGAGGAGAAAGCCGCTTCCCGCAGCCTGGAACAAAAACAGCCAGGACCCTGCTGGAGGTGGTGGAATTTTACAATCGCGGTGGTGATTTCCACGACGAGAACATTCAAGACCTCGATCCGGATGTGGAGCGCCTGCATCTCAGCCAGAAAGAAAAGGAGGCATTGGTTGCTTTCCTCCACTCATTGACAGACGAGCGAGTCCGCTATGACCGCGCCCCGTTTGCCCCCCCAATTGTTCATTCCAAACGGTCACATCGGAAATGAGAACACCGTCTCGAATGATGGCACAGGCCGGGCCAAGGACATCCTCATCGAAGTCCCCGCCGTGGGAGCGAAGGGCGGAGCAGCCAGGACCAACTTTCTGGAATGAGGGAATTCAATTCGAGTATAATATCCATAAATACTATTTGATACGATAATTAATGGGTGTTAATAAATGCATGAGCATTTATGCACCCGCCACTTTCATCGCCACTCTCAGCATCCTCTGCGAATCACGGTTCGCGGAGGATTGCGTTTCGGGAATCATGCTTGTTGTTTTGCGTTTCGAACTGGCGGCGTCAGATGCTGGTGCTCTGCGCCTGCCTTGGCCTAGCTGTGGGTAGAGCCGGCGCTGCGGGCACCATTTTTTGGTCCAGCCAGTTTCAGGATTTGCTCTTCGACAGCCAGGGCCAGGAGCTTGATCATAGCTTTGCCTTCGAGATCGGCTCTTTCGGCAGTTTCATTCCCACCCATGCCAACATGTCCGACTGGGAGGCAAATTGGAAGGTGTTTGACCGCGCCGTGGACGGGAATGGCTGGTTTGCTGACGACCAGTTTTTTTTCGGCGCGGCGGATCACAATGATCTTGGCGGTTCGGACTCGCCCGCCGCCGATCCACTGGATGTCTTCCTGGCTGGTGAGAAAGCCTATTTTTGGGTGTTTAACAGCAAGGCCCTGGCAGCTGGCAGTGAATGGGCGCTGGTGACGGACAGCGATTTTTTCTCCAACACCGGAGACTCCTGGATCTTTGAGGACTCCTCGGACCCGCTTTATTTTGGCTCCGACTGGATGTTGGAGGATGCGGATGAAATCATCGTTGGTGGTTTGCTCAATGTGCAGGGTGATGGTGAGTTCAGCACGCTGCCCGGCGCGTTCACGCTGCAAACAGCGGCGGTTCCAGAGCCGGGTTCCGCATTGTTGTTCTGGCTGAGCTGCTCGACCCTGCTGCTACGCAGGGTGTCAAAACGATTGGGCATTTTGGCATAAGGAGATGGACTGGAGTTTAAGAACTTGAGGTCCATGCGTTGAAAAATAAAGAGATCTTAAATTCTGAGATATGCTGCATATTTTTGCATTCTTGTTGATTTCGTTGTTTTTATGGTAATTATAGTCGAATGCCACGCTGATGCCTCTTTTCGCCCGTCTAGTTCCTCTCAATGCATACCGCCAGGATCGTGAAAAACTCGCGAGCGACGGCTGGGGAGCCTTGCTTCGAAATCTAGCGGTGTTTGTCATAATGATTCACGTTCTGTGCGCGGTGAGGCTGGAGGCGCACAACTTGAATCACCGCATCAATTATGTGGCCTTCGATCATGAGACGATGGAAATGATCAAGGCGCGCGCGAAGGCGGGTCAGCAACTGCTGAGAGCGAATGACATCGTGGGTCTGGTGATGAAGGCGACACCGGATGTCGGCACACCCACAGGCGCGGGCGGCTATTCCACCTTCTTTATCCCCGTCGGCGGCCAGGTGGTGGGCGCTCACTATGGCTTCCTCAATAAAAACGGCGAGTTTGTCATCACCCCGATGAAGGGCCAGTCCATCCTGGCTCTTGGAGACGGGTCCAGCGGCTCGAAAAGCAGTCCGCAGTTGGTGGGGCTGCAGTTGGGGCCGAACATCACGGGGCAGACTTCGCTTGTGGTGGATAATTCGGGCGCGCACCGCGGCACCATGGCCGGGCTATACTCTGACACCGGAATTTTCTACTCCACGGACCCGGCCACCGTCTGGATGAGCTGGGCGACGAGCGGCGGCATCGACGGCAACCCCGCCACATTGGATAACTTGATGGTCAACAACTCCGGTGACGTGGTTACGCCGACGACGCGCTGGGATGCCGAGCAGTTGCTGGCCTGGGGTTCGAAAAATCCTCCCGCATTGATTGACTCGCAAGACCAAAGGGGAAACGCGCCCTGGGGCATGGCCAGCGCGGTGGCCGGTCCCGAGAGCGGCTACGCCTGGCATTTCAACAAATCCATCTGGGATGGAATGTCCGCGAATCCGAACCGGATGAAGCTCTCGGTCAGCAACATGGGACCGTGGAAGCGCATACGCTACCCAGGCAGCATGGCCGCCAAGGACGTGCCTGGACGAAAAGGCAGCGATTTGGGTTATGTGGGCGTGAACGCCGCAGACATCGGCCATGACTTGAACACCTTCAACCCGCTGCCGCCGACGACGAGCTGGACGGACAGCACAAGTCCGAAAGCCATCCGCATGGCATGGGGAAATTTGGAGCTATTCCGTCCGGAGTACTGCCGGGTGAGGCTGAAAATACTCAAGGGGCCCGGCGAGTCCGGCTCACCCTTCGACTCGGACGGCTTTCTTCTTTCCTATGCGGACACCTTTGGCGGCGACGCTGGCGGCGAATACAACAACAAGGACCACCTCTGGCGCTACTATGAGCCGACCCGCACGGACCTTGCCGGGAAGCCGTTCATCGCCAAGCACGCCTCCAAGCCCATCGTCGCCAGTGGGGAGAACTTTCATTATGACATCACCGTGGTGAACTTCGGATTCAACACGCTGACCAATGTCATCGTCGAGGATTTGCTGCCAAGCGGGGTCAGCTATGTGAGCGCCCAGCCGCCGCTCACCAGCACCTCTTCGCCGCTGACCTGGAAAATCCCCAGCATGGCACCCCAGACAGTGAAAACCTTCAAGCTCAACGTGCGCGCCACCGGCTCCGGCATCCAGGTGAACACGGCCTCCACTCGCAGTGACCAGACCCCGAAAACGAGCACGCTCGAAATTATTGACATCATCAGCCAGGCCCTGCTCTACCCGGACAAAGCCGTGACACCTTCGACGGCGCAGCCTGGGGAGTTGGTGACATACACTCTGGTCATCGAAAACACCGGCACAGCAGCCAGCGCCACGCCCATGGTCATCACCGAGATGCTGCCGGACGGCTTCGTCTATGACAGTCTCGTGTCCGCCCGCGTCAACAACGCGCCGGTTTCGAACGGCTCCTTGAGTGTGAACAGCGCGAACTCCGCGCGGCCTGTCTTCAACCTGAGCCAGGCCATCAACGCGGATGGAAAGCTGGAGATCACCTTCCGCGCCAGGATCAGTCAAGGCCAGCCCGCCGGCACTTACACCAACAGCTACATCTATGCCTACAGCGGCAAGGTCATGTCCACCGGAGCGCTGGCTCCGGTGACCGTGGGCGGCGCGCGCCTGGGCGGGAAAGTTTTCAGGGACTGGAACGGCGACGGCCAGATGATCGCCGGCGAGGAGGGCATGCCAGGTCTTTCGGTTCAGCTTTGGAATGCAGCGGGCACCACCCTGATTGGCAGCCGCACCACGGACAGCTCGGGCGGCTATGTGTTCGCCGGCGTGGCCTCCCCGGCGACTTATCAGGTGCGCGTGGAGGGTGTTCCGACGGGTTACACGGCTACTTATGATCTCGACGGCGTCAGCAGCGCCAGCCGCGCCTCCGTGCCGCTGGCGGCGGGGCAGGAACGGATGGATGTGGATTTCGGCTACCAGCCTGGCGGCGCTGCCGGAGTGGGCGGACGAGTGTTTAACGACACTGCAAAGGACGGCAAATATCAGGCCGATACGGATTCCGGCATTGCCTCCGTGACAGTCAGACTGCACCAAGACTGCAACCAGGACGGCAAACTTGACGCGGGAGACTTGCTGTTAAGCACACAGACCAGTGGCGCGGAGGGCGTTTACAACTTCACCGGGCTGGCCTCCGGCCTGTCCTACCTTGTGCAGGTGGACGCGGAGGATGCCGAGATTCCCGCCGCTCTTGGCGGTCAGCCTGTGCGCATCACCACGCCGGGAGTGCTGGCGGTGCCCGCATTGAACAGCCAGGTCACAGGCAAGGATTTCGGCTTCTGGAAAGAGCAGCCCTCCTCGCTCGGCGGCAGGGTTTACCTGGACAACAATGGCAACGGAGTCTTCGACGCGGGGGACACGCCGGCGACAGGCATACCCGTGCGGATTTTCCGCGACGCCGATGGTGACGGCGCGGCGCGCCAGTCCGAACTGGTGGGTGTGGCACTTAGCGATGGCGAGGGGCGCTACCGTTTGGATGACTTGCCCGGCGGGGATTTCATCGTGAGGCTAGACACGGAATCCATCTCCATGCCGCCCGGCTACCGCGCGTTGAGCGACGAGCATTTGCTCGTTCTGGAGACGGGTGTGTCTAGGCTGGACCTGGACTTCATGCTTGCCCAGCTTCTTTCGAAGATGGCCAACCGCTCCTCCGCGGTTCAGGGCGACCAGATTGTCTATACCCTGATCCCCAATTACCAGGGTGACGGTGCCTTGGAAAACTTGACCATTCAAGACGTGCTGCCTGCCGGCACAACCTTTGTCAGCGCCGGCCAGGGTGGCGCGCTTGGCAGCTTTGTCTCACAGCCCGGCAGCCCCGGGCAGGCTGGGAACCCAGTTGTGCAAGTGGCCAACGGAACTTACACCGGCAACGGCTCGGACAACCGCAACATCACCAGCGTGGGCTTCCAGCCCGACCTGGTCATCATCAAGGGTGCCAGCAGCGTGGCGCCCGCCTTCCGCACCTCGACCATGAGCGGGGACACCAGCAAGCTGGCCACGGCCAACTCGCTTGCCTCCAACATCATTCAATCCCTGCTGTCCAACGGCTTCCAGCTCGGCACCAACGCGGCGGTGAACTCGAACGGCATGCGCTATGACTGGATCGCCTTCAAGGCCTCGGCGGGCGTTCTGAGCGTGGGTTCTTACACGGGCAACGGTTCCTCCGCCTCCCGGCTCATCAACAACCCGGGATTTTCTCCAGAGGCTGTGTTTGTCATGCCAGCCAATTCCTCCGCCGTGGTGATGAAAACGGCCACCATGATGCAAAACGAATCCTTTCTGTTCACCGGGGGATCAGCGGCCACCAACTTGATCACGGGTTTTGAAAGCACGGGATTCCGTGTCTCGACCGGTAGCAACGCCAGCTCCACCGTTTATCATTATGTGGCCTGGAAGGCCATGGACGGCATCACATCCACCGGCTCCTTTACGGGCAATGGCGTGGATGACCGCGGCATCACGGACCCTGGATTCAGGCCTGAGTTCGTGCTCATGCGCAGCGCGTCATCCTCGGCGGCGGTCATGCGCCCGGCTTCTTTGACGGGCGATTTGTCCCTTTTCGGCAGCGCCACGGCGAGCGCGGCAAACAACATTCAGTCCCTGCTCGACCAGGGCTTCCAGGTGGGAACGGATGCCAGGGTCAACGCCAGCGGATCGGAGATTCACTGGGCGGCATTTCGTGCCGCCGCCGCCACGCCATTGACTACCACGGCATTGAACGTCTCCAAGACACTGTGCAAAAACAGTGACCTCGTCACCCTCACCATGACGCTGACGAGCAACAGCACGCTTTCGGGCATCCTGCCGGGTTCGCCCGCGGTCAACACCAGCGGCAGCGCCAGTGCGGTGCTGGTCAATGGTCCAACTCCGTCCACTCTGAATCTTTCCGCCGGCGGCAGCGGCAGCTTCTCCTGGACGTATCAAGTGGACGCGGGCGCGGGCAGCGGAGATGTGAGCTTTACCTGCGCGGCGTCCTCCTCGGGCTATGCGTTTGCACCGGGGACCTCGCCTTCCTTGAACGTCTCCTCATCGGGCACGGGCCAGAGCGTGACATGGAATCTGGGCAGCACCAGCGCCGCGGCACCCGGCTCGCTGGTTCAGAATCTCAACCTCTATGCTTTCCAGGGCGACAACAAGACGGGCTTTTATCGTTACGATGCCGGGACGGGCCTCTGGCAGGCGCGAGCCAGCGCGCCCGCCAGTGTCTATTGGGGCGGCGCGCTGGCCTCGGACGGCACGCACTTGTATGCGCTGCGCGGGAACGACCAGTCAACGCTCTGGCGCTATGATCCGGCCACCAATGCCTGGACGACCCGCGCCTCGGCGCCCGCCGCGATCAAGGAGGGCGGCGCTCTGGTTTATCTGGCACCTCATTTTTATGCCCTGCGCGGCAAGAGCACGGCGACTTTCTACCGCTACACACCCTCGACCAACACCTGGAGCACGATGGCATCCCTGCCGGCCGCGGTCAATGCGGGCGGCGCGCTGACCACGGATGGCACATCTGTTTACGCGGTGCGCGGAGATGGGAAGAAGGAGTTCTACCGCTACAATCCTTCAAACAACACTTGGACGGCCCGCGCCTCCGTGCCTGGAGGCGTGGGCAAAGGCGGCGCGCTGGCCTTTGATGGCACGCACATTTATGCGTTGAGAGGCGGAGACTACCGCGAATTTTACCGCTACGACCGGACGGCGAACACCTGGACCCGCAGGGCGGACACTCCCTCGACGGTCAATGACGGCGGCGCGCTCGTCTTTGCCGGCTCAACGATTTACGCGTTGCGCGGGGACAACGCCAAGGACTTCTGGCGCTACAATCCCTCGTCAAACACCTGGGCGGCCATGACCAGTCTGCCGGTGAATGTGAACATGGGCGGTGCCATCGTGGATTATGGGGCGCAGACTCCCACGGAGATTGGCGTGGGCATCCAAGTCTCACCATCACTGCTGGCGCATGGCGGCACGGCGCGGGTGACCATGACGCTTAGCTCCAGCGAGGGGCAGATCAACAATGTGACTCCGCCCGCGCTGAGTGTTCAGGGCACCAACGGCGCCTCCGCCACCCTGCTCAGCGGACCCCAGCCTGCCACTGTCACCGTGCCCTCCGGTGGCAGCGCCAGCTTTGTCTGGACTTATCAAATCTCCGCCGGCACGAACCCAGGGCAGGTTGTTTTTGCCAGCAGCGCATTTAATTCCGGCGGCAAGCCCTTCCCCGCCGCCACTTCCAACGGAGTCATCGTCACCCGTCCTCTGAGGTTGACCGTGACCGTGACGGATCCTGCGGGCCTTGATTCAGTGGACAACGTGGCAACCATCCAGACGGGCGAGTTTGCTGGAAGTTATGTGGTGGCCAATCTGACAAGCGGCTCGAAGGAGGATCGTCTGCTCTCCGTGGATCAGGGCAGGGTGACGGATCTTGGAGCCACAGGCACGACTCGTGTGAGAGCCATCACACTGGCCGCAAACGGGGGTTTATATGCGGCCGCCCGCGATTCCACCATAGGCACTGGAGCGGATCTTTTTGGCCTGATTACTCCGGGTGGCAGCGCTTCCACGCTCAGGCAATGGGCTAACACGGTGGTCGGTTTCAGCAGTGAATGGACAAATGACGGCAGCAGTTGGCGGGCCATCCAGGCGCTGGGAGAGCCGGACACCTTCAGCGCGGGCGACCTGCCCACCGCGTGGTCCCCAGCCACAAACACAAGCAACCCGGAGTATCTGCATCTGGGTTATGCCACGGCGGTGTACGCCACCCTGATCCGCGTGCGCGAGACTTATCTTGGCCAGTTTGTCACAGGTATTGAGCTGGTCGAGCCTGACGGCACCCGGCACTCCATCCCCATCCCGCCGGACGGCACTGTTGTGCCCGGCTACTTCGAAGTCTCGTTTCCTGCCACCAGTTATCTGGTGAGCTCGGTGGTCATCCACACAGCCAAGTCAGGGTATGAGGAGATTGACGCCGTTGAGTTGGTGGGGATGCCTGCTGGAAGCGGTTCATTCATCCCGCTGGGCAGGGCGGCCAGCCCGACCGAACCGCTGGAGGGACCGCTGGGCAACTTCACGACGCTGACCATCACTGCCATGGACACCGATCCCCAGATGGGGATGATTTATGCCATTCACCGGCGCGAGGACGCGACGATGGCCAACACACTTCTTGATGTGCTTTTCATCCTCAATCCCGAGACCGGCCTGCATGTCGAGGACGCTTTTGGTCCGGGAGTGGATTATGTCGCGGTGGCCACCAACACATTGCCGGTGCCGCTTTATGACATTGACGACATCACCTTCCATCCGCAGACCGGCGAGCTTTACGCGATAGCCAATGACTCCGCCTCCGGCGTTTCCGACCAGGACAGGCTCGTGGTCATCAACATCCAGACGGGCGCGGTGACGGACATTGGCCGTGTCACGATCAAAGCCACGGGCGAGGGCATTCATGATGCCGGCGGCCTGCATTTCGACGCGCGGGGCGTCCTGCGCGCCAGCACCGGAATCGGCGGATCTGCGGTCACGAACAATACGCTGTGGGTGCTGGATCCTGAAACGGCGGAGGCGGTGCGCGAGGTCACTTTCACCGCCGCGTATCCGGCCTTCACCGACTACCAGGCGCTGGCCTCCGTCTCGGTCATCAGAGGCATCCCCAGCACGCCGAGCCAGACCGTGCGCACGGCTCTCAGCGGCAGCATCGGCGACCTCGTCTTCGCGGATCTGAACGCCAACGGCGTCCGTGACTCGGGTGAGGGCGGCCTGAGCGGAGTTCGCGTCACCGTGACGAACGGCAGCATCACGCGCTCTACGGTCACCGATGGACTGGGCGGCTACAGAGTCCTGGGCCTCAATGCCAACGGAGGCCAGCCCTGGACGGTGAGCGTGGATCTCGCCACTCTGCCCGAGGATTGGGTGGCCACCACGCCACCGGTGCTCCAGCGCGTGCTGCCAGCCAACGGCTCCGCCATCAATGACGCGGACTTCGGCTTCATCCCGTCGGACCCGAATGGCGGCTCCATCCGCGGCCTGGTGTGGATGGACACGACACAAGATGGGGTGGCTGGAGAAGGGGAAAGCCCGCTGGCCGGAGTGAGCGTAAGGCTTTACCGCGACTTGAACGACAACGGCGTCGTGGATTCCGGCGACCTGCTCATGCGCGAGCGCGTCACTGACGCGGAGGGCGGCTACCGATTCAGCGGTCTTGCTCCTGCGAAGTATCTGGTGGATGTCGTCGAGCCCTCCCTCCCGCCCGGCGTGGTGCTGGTCTCCGGGCCGCCGAGCTTGTCACTGACCACGGGGTTGCACCGCGTCACCCTGGCCGCCGCGCAGCATCTGGCAGGCGTGGATTTCGGCCACAATCACAGCGGCGTTATTGCTGGCATGGTGTTCTATGACACGAATCATGACGGGATGCGCACGCCGAACGGGGCTGACGGCATCGCCGGAAATAACGATGACGAGCCTGGCATCGCCGACACTGGCGTCAGTGTTTACGAGGATGAGAATGGCAATGGTGAGCTGGACGCCACCGAGCGGGTCGTGGCGGCGACGGTGACCAACGCGCAAGGGCAGTATCAACTGAGCGGGCTGCCGCCCGGCAGGTATGTGGTAAGAGTCGAGGAGCAGCACATCCCCGCGCCCGCCACGAGTCCGAACGCGGGCCGGTTTGACACCATGCTGCCGACCACGGGCGAGGTGGTCGCCGTGGACCTTGCGCCGGGCGGTGCTCTGCCTGGCGCGGACTTCGGCTTTGGCGAGCTGGCGCTCATCGAGGGGCATGTGTTTCATGATGTGAACTCCGACGGGCTGCGCTCTCCAGACGAGCCGGGCCTGCCGGGTGTCATGGTCACGCTTTCCGGCACGAGGGCGGCGGGCGGCGCTTTGTCTCTCGGAAAGGCCAGCGCCCAGGATGGCTCCTACGCTTTCCTGGCTCCGCCGGGCGTTTTCACACTGGCCCATGCCGTGAATCATCCCGCGATTCCGGCGGCTCTCACCCGTGTCACCACGCCGGACTCCTATTTCATGGAGTTGCACGGCGGTCAGGAGATCGTGGACATGGACTTCGGGCGTGACCACGCCGGGATGGCGCACGGGCGCGTGTTCGCCGATGTCAACGGCAACGGTGTGAGGGACGCCAATGAGACGGGCATCGCCAATGTCCTGGTGGAGCTTTACGATGCCGCAGGCATCACGCCGCGCGATTCCAGGGTCACTGGCATGGACGGTGCGTTCCGTTTTGATGGCTTGGAAAACGCCACACACCGCCTCAAAGTCCGCGCTGACAGCCTGCCTCCGGGTTACAGCGTCATGCCCACGGCTGATCCGGCCGCTCCTTTGGATGGCGAGGCTCCCTTGACCATCAGCAATGGCGGCACGGTGGGGAATCTGGACTTCGGCTACCGCATCCCCACTCCCACATTCACGCTCAGCGGGCGTGTCTGGGATGACGGCGGCCAGGGCGGCGGCGTGGCGGGAGATGGCGCCATCAACGGCTCCGAACCGGGGCTGCCAGGAGTCGGTGTTCAAGCGCTGGTGGACTCCACGGGTGACGGCGTGGTGGATGAAACGCTGGGCACGGTGACCAATGGCGCGGGCAATTACTCGATTTCGGGCATTGCCAAAGATTCGCGCGTCACGCTGCGCGTGGTCTCCTCGCCGCTGCTGGCGCAGGGCTTTGCGCAGACGGCGGACCCTGACGCGGTGCTCGATCATCAGACGGAGATCGCCTCCCTCGCGGCGAACACGCTGGGTAGAAATTTTGGCTACCGCAAAGTCCCCTCCAGCCTGGCCGGGAGGGTCGTTTCAGGCGGCAACGGCGACGGAATTGCCCAGCCGGGAGAGACAGGGCGTCCAGGTGTGACGGTGCGGCTCGCACATGAGGGGCCGGACGGCATTCCTGGAACGGATGACGATGTGATCCAAACCACGGTGACCGACGCGGCAGGCGCCTATCTATTCACCAGCCTGCCTCCCGGCTATTATCTGGTCTCGCATGTGCCTGCGGACGGCTGGCAGCCCTGGGCGGACGCGGACGGCGGGCCGCCGGATCTCATCGGGGTTGAGCTGGAAGCCGGCCAGACTCTCGACGGCCAGGACTTTGAGGCGGCCTTGCCCGGCATTGGCGACCTGGTCTGGAACGACGCCAACGACAACGGGCTGTTCGACTCCGGAGAAAGCGGCGTGCCCGGCGTGGAGGTGCGGCTATTCCATGCCGGCGCGGACCACGCCATCGGCGGCACGGGGGAAAACGCCGACACGCTGGCGGCCACGACCACGACGGACAACGCCGGCCTCTATTCCTTTACCGGCATGGCGCCCGGGTATTATTTCATCTCCCTATCGCCTGCACAGACCCTGCCGCTCGCGGCCAGGAATCCGGTGAATGCCGACAACCAGGTCAACAACGACAACAACAGCCTCCAGCCTGGCGGCGCAGGCACGGAAATTCGCAGCCCGGTCATTGAGATCGCTCCTGGAACTGAGCCTGTGAGTGACGGAGACACGGATCCGCATGCTGACCTGACGGTGGACTTTGGCCTGCGCCCTTGCGCTGTCATCACTCTGGGGCCGGCCACGCTGCCAGCTCCTCCGGTGGGTGTGGCTTACAGCCAGACCTTGACGGCAGGTGGCGGCCGGACACCCAGGGTCTTCGAGGTGGCAGGCGGGGCGTTGCCCGCCGGCCTGGTCCTGAATGCCGCTTCGGGTGTCATCTCAGGCGTGCCAGTCAGCGTGGCGGTGGCTTCCTTCACCATTCGTGTGATGGATGCTGATGGCTGCGCGGCCACACGCGCCTACAGCCTGACTCCGGTCTGCGGTGCCATGAGTTTGACCACGGCCGGCCTTCCGCCCGGAACCGCAGGCCAGTCCTATCTGCAAAGCCTGGAGGTGGATGGCGGCAAGACGCCCTTCCAGTTCGATGTCAGCAGCGGAAGCCTGCCGGCAGGGCTGGCTCTGAATAGCGGGACCGGTGTCATCAGCGGCACACCCACTGCGGGCAATGGCGCGGGGACTGCGGTCACCTTGCGCGTCACAGATGCCTACGGCTGCCAGGCCGCGCGTGAATACACACTGAAAATTTGCCCGGTCATTACTGTCAATCCGGCCACGCTTTCTGTTCCCACGGTGGGAAGCCCTTACTCGCAGACTCTCACTGCCAACGGCGGCGTGGCTCCGCATGTGTATGCCATCAGCAGCGGCGCGTTGCCTGCGGGACTTGCCCTGAATAGCAGCACCGGTGTTGTCAGTGGCACGCCCACCCAGACCACGAGCCGCACCTTCACAGTCAGCGCCACGGATGCGAACGGCTGCCAGGGCGCGCGCTCTTACACCCTCACGCCTGCCTGTGCGCCGATTACCCTAACGCCGGCAAATGCGGCAGTTGCCAATGTCGGCACGGCTTACAGCCAGGCATTCACAGCCAGCGGCGGCATTGCACCGCACACTTGGTCGGTGTCCGGCGGCACATTGCCAGCGGGGCTGGTCTTGAATAGTTCCACGGGTGTCATCAGCGGCACTCCCGCCGCTGCCAACGGGGCGGGTGTGACCGTCACGCTGCGCGCAACCGACTCCGCGCTCTGCCAGGGCGCGCTTAACCTTGTTTTCAAAGTCTGCCCGCAGATTTCCCTCGCACCCGCCACACTCGCCAGCGGCACTCTTCAAGTGGGCATGTCACAGACGGTGAGCGCCAGTGGCGGCGCGGCACCCTACACCCACAGTGTCAGCGCAGGCACGCTTCCGCCCGGACTGGCTTTGAATTCAGCCACCGGGCAGATCACCGGCTCGCCAACCCAGACGGGCACTTATTCATTCACGATCATGAGCGCCGATGCCAATGGCTGCCAGGGCACGCGCGCCCACACTATGGTCATCAGCAACCCCACCTTTGACTTTGGCGACTTTTCGCTCTTCGGCAGCGCCAGCAGCATCGTCTCCAACGATTTGATGCTGGGTGATTTCGTTGACGCCGAAGAATCTGCGGTCACCAATCTGGCGGCCACGGGCGACGACATCACCAACATCAATGACGAGGACGGTGTGACGCTGCAGTCCATCCTTGTTCGCGGTCAGGCGGGTGTGACCGTCACGGTGAAGCTGAAAAATACCAGCCCGGGGCCTGCCTACCTGAACGGCTGGGTGGACTTCAACAACAACGGAGTGCTGTCGGAGAACGAGAGGATCATCTCCAATCTCCTGGTGGAAAATGGTGTGACGCAGGACTACCGGAGCTTCTTTTTTGATGTGCCGAGCAATGCCGCCCTCGGCGTGGTGGGCGCCCGTTTTCGCCTGACTTCGGCCAGTTCCCCCGGCAGCACGGGCGCCGGGGGTTTTGGGGAGGTGGAGGACTATACCACCACCATTGTGGCCCCCTCCACAAACTTCCGGGACTACTTTTATGCGATCCGCATTGCGGGGACCCAGCACTACCTGGACGAGATTTCGGTCTTCAACCCCAACTCGGCCACACCCACGGTTTCCGTGGTCCCGGGTATTTTGGATCTGAATGTGGCGTCTCCAGGGTTCAACCCCGCTGCCACAAATGCCATCATGAACGGGCTGGCGCTAGACTGGCTCAACCGCCGCTTTTACTGGCTGGCCACCTCCTCTGGATCCACCGGCTACAATGCCACCTTGTACACGGCTGCTTACGACAATGTGAGCAAGACCTGGAGCTACCAGGCGGTGAGCGGCTCCGCGCTCTCCAACATCCCATTCAACACGGGCATGCCAACTTCAGCCTCCGCCGGATCCGGCGCTTTCCCCCGCGCCGCATTTTACGACGGTGAATACTATGCCGGCGGCCAGCTCAACAATAATCTGGCGATCTGGCGTCTGAACTCCAGCGGTCTGGGTCTGAAAACCCCTGCCATCAGCGACTACCCCGACTTTTTCCATCTGCCTCTTACCTTCAATGGAGGAGACTTTGTGATTCGCCCGCAGGACGCGCTCCTGGTGACTTCCACGGTGATTAGCAGCTCCAACAACCTATTGACCCAATTTTTGGCGGATGGCTTCAACCCCTCAGGCCCTGCTGCGGCGGTCGTGGACATCAATCCCCAAATCCCTTATGGAACTCATAGTTCGATTCAAATCGCGGGAGTTGGCGGCGTCACCAGAATGTATGCTTTGGGGTCACAGGGCAGCACGGTTTTTCGGATTGACCAATACGACACCGCGACGCCCGCCGCCGTAAGAGTCGGCCCCCTGCCGAACGCGACTTACGCGGACCTTTCCGAGGGCATTTCCACATCGGTGACATCCCTCGGCGTCAAGGGCATCATCTATCATGACACCAATGGCCTCTCGGATGGCCGGCTCAATGGAACTGGCGCCAACGCGGGAGGCGCGCTTTTTGCCTTGCTGGTGGACCTTTCCGGCAATTTGGTGGACGCATTCCCCGTCAAGAGCGACGGCACTTTCATCCTGGGGGGTGCTTCCTCGAACACGACCTACAGGGTGGTTCTCAGCACCACTTACGGCAGCCTGGGAGCCACCGCGCCGCCAGCGGCGCTGCCCGCTGGTTGGTTGAATGTGGGCGAGTTCCTCGGCTCCGGCCCGGGCAGTGATGGCACTGTGGACGGGCGTCTGACGGTTTCGATCGGCAACTCCGGCCTCATCAACGCCACCTTCGGCATCTCCCGCACGCTTTCCATCGGTGACACGGTGTGGAATGACGCCAACAACAACGGCAGTCGAGACCCTGGTGAAAACGGCGTCAGCGGAGTCACCGTGCAGCTTTGGTCTCCAGGCTCGGACAACGCCATCGGTGGCACTGGCTCGGCTGCGGATCAGTTGCTGGCCGCCTCGACCACGAACGTGTCCGGCCTTTACTCCTTTACCGGTCTGGCCTCTGGCAGATACTTCGTCACAGTGACTCCACCGCCGCTGTTCTCACTGGCCAGCAGCCTCTCGGCTGGTGACGACGGGGTGGATGGCGACAACAACGGTTCCCAGCCCGGAGGCTGGGGAACTCTCATCCACAGCCCGGTGGTGCTCCTGGCCGATGGCACGGAACCGGGGAATCTCAGTTCTGGTGGCGGCTTCTTCGACAACACCATTGACTTTGGAGTTCTGCCGGCCCTGGATTTTGGCGACCATTCAGCGTTTGGGAACGCCAGCAGCGTGGTGGTGCCGGGGCTGCGGCTGGGCGCTTTGATTGACGCCGAACCCGCCGCCACGACCAATGCCACTGCCACGGGGGATGACATCACTGGCCTGGATGATGAAGATGGCGTGACGCTGCCTGCCGGCGTGGCGCCGGGGGTCTCCAGCTCGATGACGGTGAATGTCACCAACACGAGTGGCGCCGCAGCCTATCTGAATGTGTGGATTGACTGGAACCGGAACGGCGTGCTGACCGATGCGGGCGAGCAGGTGGCCGGCAACATTCTCGTCAGCAACGGCGCATCCAACTCGAATCTGACCGTGAACTTCACCGTGCCCGCAAGTGCCGGCTTCGGTCCTGCCGGCGTGCGCGCGCGCCTCACGAGCACGATGAGTCCCGGCCCTGCCGGCGCGTCGGGCAATGGTGAAGTGGAGGATCATGTGTTGAACGTGACATGCCCTGCCATCACGTTGATTCCCGCCTCAACGGCAAATGGCACCGTGGGCCTGGCCTACTCCCAGGCACTCCATGCGTCGGGCGGCACCACCCCGTACAGCTACGCCATCACCAATGGCACGCTGCCCGCCGGCCTCTCCCTTGACGGCAGCACCGGAGTCATCAGCGGCACGCCCGCCGTCGCCAATGGTGCCGGCGCTGCTGTCACCATCCGCGCCACTGACGCCAACAACTGCCAGGGGTCGCGAGTTTACACGATGATCGTCTGCCCGGTCATCACGGTAAACCCCGCCAGCCTTGCCAATGGCACGGTCAACGCGGCCTACTCGCAGGCCGTCGGCGCTGCGGGTGGCGCGGCGTCTTACACCTACTCGCTGGCATCGGGTTCACTTCCCGCTGGCCTGTCTTTGAATGCCGGCACTGGTGTCATCAGCGGCACTCCCGCCAGCACCAGCGCCGCCAGCTTTGTCATTCGCGCCACGGATGCCAACGGCTGCGCGGGAACTCGCAGTTACACCGTGACTCCGGCCTGCCCGACGATCACCGTGAATCCGGTGTCGCTTGCGGATGGCGCGGCGGGGGTGGCCTATTCACAGACGGTCAGCGCCACGGGCGGCATTGCGCCTTATTCATTCGCGGTCAGCGCGGGCAGCCTGCCAGCCGGCTTGAGCTTGAACGCCACCACTGGAGCCATCACCGGAACGCCCACCACGGGCAACGCCGCTGGCACGAGCGTGACGATCCGCGCCACGGACGCCAACGGCTGCCAGGCCACGCGCGCTTTCACGATCAAGATTTGCCCGGTCATCTCAGTGAACCCTGCCAGTCTGCCCAATCCGACTCTGGGCGCGGCCTACTCTCAGACGGTCAGCGCCAGCGGCGGGGTGGCGCCTTATGTCTATGCCATCAGCGGCGGCGCGCTGCCTTCGGGCCTGAGCTTGGACACCAGCACGGGTGCCATCACCGGCACGACCAGCAGCACCGCCAGCGCCAGCTTCACCGTGCGCGCCACGGACGCGCACGGCTGCCAGGGCACGCGGGTTTACACGCTCACGCCGAGCTGTCCGGTTTTCACTTTGAATCCCGCCACGCTGCCGGACGCCACGCAGGGGCAGGCCTACAGCCAGCAGATCACCGTGTCTGGCGCAAATGGCTCGGTCTCCTATGCGGTGAGCGCGGGCAGCCTTCCTGACGGTCTCACACTGAACTCCGGCACCGGCCTGCTCAGCGGCACGCTCAGCGGCAGCGGTGTCTTCAGCTTCACCGTGCGCGCCACCGACTCGCTCGGCTGCCAGGGCACGCGAAATTACACCATCAACGCGGCCTGCGCGGTCAGCTCCATCCTGCCCGCCTCGCTGCCGCACGGCCTGCCGAACCAGCCTTATGAACAGCAGCTCATCGCCGACACTTCCAGCGGTTTGCGCGGCGAATACTACACGGGGCGGAATTTCGAGACGCTGACCCTGGTGCGCTATGACACGGCGGTTAATTTTGACTGGGGAAATGGCAGCCCGCACGCCAGCCTGCCTTCGGACAACTTCAGCGCGCGCTGGACCGGTCATGTGGTCCCTTCGACCACGGGCAGTTACATTTTCCGCACCACCTCCGATGACGGTGCGCGCCTTTGGGTGAATGGCGTGCTCGTCATTGACCAGTGGAGGGACCAGGGGCCGACCAGTTACGCCGCCACGGTGGCGCTCACCGCCGGGCAGCCGGTGAGCGTGCGCATGGACTACTATGAAAACGGCGGCGGCGCGGTGGCGCGGCTCGAATGGCAGGGGCCGACCTTCTCGCTCAAACCGCTCACCGAATGGACCACGAACACCTGGAGCGTGGTGGATGGCTCCCTGCCGCAGGGCATCGAGTTGAATGCCGCCACCGGTCTGCTCAGCGGCATCCTGGGCACGATCAACACCTCCTCCTTCACCGTGCGTGTCACCGACTGGCGCGGCTGCTCCGGCACGAAGACCTACAGCATCCAGGCGGAATGCCCGGCCATCGCCATCACGCCGGAGACGCTGCCTCCGGCCACGGTGGGCGCGCCGTATTCCCAGGCTCTCGCGGCCAGCCCGCCCTTTGGACTCAAGGGGGAATATTACGCGGGCATGAATTTCGAATCGCTCGTGCTCACGCGCCAGGATGCCGCCGTGCATTTCGAGTGGGGTGAGGGTTCGCCTCACGCCAGCGTGCCGGTGAACCAGTTCTCCGCGCGCTGGAGCGGCTTCATCACGCCCTCCACCACGGGCAGCCACACCTTCCGCGTGCGCGTGGACGACGGCTTCCGCCTCTGGGTGAACAACAGCCTCATCATCAACACCTGGAAGGACCAGGCCCCCGCCGTCTATACTGCCACGGTCAATCTCACCGCCGGCGTCACCATCCCGGTGCGCGCGGAGTACTATGAAAACGGCGGCGGCGCCACCGCCCAGCTCGAATGGTCCGGCCCCGGCTTCTCGAACCAGCCGATCACCCAGTGGACCGGCTACACCTGGAGTCTGGCCAATGGCACGCTGCCCGCCGGATTGATCCTGAATCCAGGCACGGGCGTCATCAGCGGCACGCCCACGACGACTTCCAGCGGCACCTTCATCGTGCGCGCCACCGATCCGAATGGATGCTCCGCCACGCGCAGCTACACGCTCGGCCCGGCCTGCCCTCCGCTGACGATCCTGCCGGAGACTCTGGCCGATCCTTATCTTGGCGTTGCCCACAGCCGCCAGCTTCAGGCGGATGGCGCGACGACGGCGATGACCTGGAGCGTGACCTCCGGCGCTTTGCCCGCGGGTTTGAGCCTCAGCAGCGCGGGCCTGCTGGCCGGCACACCGACACAAACCGGCGCTTTCTCCTTCTCCGTGCGCGCTACCGACGGCGGGGCTTGCTCGGCCACGCGCATTTACTCGGGCGCGACGCGCTCCATGGGCATCGGCAACCAGGTCTGGGCCGACATGAACAACGACGGCGTCCGCCAGTCCTCGGAGAGCGGCATTCCCGGCCTGCGGCTGGAACTGTGGTCGCCCGGCACCAACGGCGTGCGCGAGAACGGCGGCGGCGATGATTTCAAAGTCACGGCGGATGTGTTCACCGACGCCAGCGGGCAGTATCAATTCCCCCTGCTCACGCCGGGCGTGTATTACATCCGCATCCCGAACCCGCCGGCCTACTATCCGGCTGTGAGCGCCAACGGTGTCGCGCTCGACAACGGCGTGAACAATGACAGCAACGGCATCCAGCCCGGCGGCTCCGGCACGGCGGTGGTCAGCCCTCTCATCACGCTCAGTCCCGGCGCGGAGCCTGGCGTGGCGGTGGATGGTGATGACACGGACACCGACTCCACGGTGGACTTCGGCTTTGCCAATCCGGATGTCTGCTACGCGGCCAATCTTTTTGACAATCCGAGCTTCGAATTCCAGCAGCTCCCGAACAGCACCGGCACACCCACTTCAGTGCTCGGCTACAACGGCGCCGGCACAGGCCTCGGCACGGGCATCAACGCCTTCCAATGGGTGGGCGGCATCAACAGCGCGAGCGGCCTTGGCGAGCCGGTGCAGCGTGTGCAATTGAGCGCGGGCAGCGCTGGTGCTCGTGTGTCATGGATGGAAAGCCTGAAGTCCCGCCACGGTCGTCGTCATCTGCTGCTCCAGGGCACCAACGCCACGGCCAGCCTGCGCGCCGCGGGTGGTGGTGACTGGTCCACCGTGCTGCAAGCCGGGCGCGAGTACCAGCTCTCCGTCTGGGCGGCGAATGTCAGCGACGCCACAGCATCCCTGCTTTGGAATGTCACGGCCAATGCCTCCATCTTCCAGGTCATCACCGGGCCGACTCCGGGCCTTTATCAAAACTACACCGTGCCGCAGGCGGAGATGACCGCGAGCCTGCCGGGCCAGCAGCAGTGCTGCGGCAACAGCTTCACCGGCACGAGCATGGCCTCGTTTGCCCCGGCGGATTACAACGGCTGGTCCGAGGCCGTGGAAAACGGCGCGCAACCCGTGTGGAGGCAGTTCACCTGGCGCTTTCGCGTCACACCCACGGCCACCGCCACTCAGATCAACACCGCCGGTTTCGGCATCGGTGCCGGCTCCGGCAGCGGTCCGGTGGTGGTGGACTATGTCTCGCTCTGCCAGGTGGACGCCTCGAACACGCTCACGCTCGGCAACCTGGTCTGGAACGACCTCAACAACAACGGCGCGCGCGACGGCGCCGAACTCGGCGTCGGCGGTGTCAGCGTGCGCCTTTTCACCACCACCAATGATGTGGCCGGCGACGGCGATGACGTGCTGCTCGCCACCACCACGACCTCCGTGGCCGGAGCCTACAACTTCACCAACCTCGCCCCCGGCAAATACGTCATCCGCCTCACGCCGCCCGCGCATCTGCCCGTAACCGGCGGCGTGCCCGCGACCACGGACAACCACGTCAACAACCAGAACAAAGGCTCCCAACCCGGCGGACCCGGCACCGACTTGATCAGCCCCGTCATCACCCTGGCCCTCGGCGCGGGTCCGGTGAACGACGGCGACACGGACCCCGACACCAACCTCACGCTCGACTTCGGCCTGTGGAGCGGCTTCACCATCGGCAATCAAATCTGGGCCGACACGAACAGCGACGGCATTTTCCAGAGCGGCAGTGAGAGCGGCATCGCCGGTGTGACCGTGCAGTTGATGGACGAGACGGCCACGAGCGTGCTCGCCACGACCACGACGAACATTTCGGGCATTTACAGCTTCACACGCCACCAGGCCGGCAAATATCGCATCCGCATCCCCGCGCCGCCCGCGTCCTTCCCTCTCATCACCGCCGTCAACGCGCTCCTTGACAACGGCGTGGACCATGACAGCAACGGCAGCCAGCCCGGAGGTGTCGGCACGGCGGTGCTCAGTCCGGTCATCACACTTGCCGCCGCCACCGAGCCCGGCTCCACCGGCACGACGAACATTGAGAACACGATTGACTTCGGTTTCCGCGCCTGCCCGGCCATTGCCATCAGCCCCGCGCTGCTGACCGCAGCGCGGCAGTTCAGCACCTATTCGGTGAATCTCAGCGCCACCGGCGGACTCGCGCCCTACACCTGGACCGTGAGCACCGGCGCGCTGCCGGACGGCTTGAGCCTGGGCGCCGGTGGTTTGCTCTCCGGTACGCCTGGAGCGGGCGCGGTGCCGGGACTTTACAATTTCACCGCGCGCGCCGTGGACGCCAACGGCTGCCAGGTCGAGCGTGCCTACTCGCTGACAATGCAGCCGCCGCTCATCGGCATCTCACCGCCTGCGCTGCCCGCCGGCGCGCAATACGCGCCCTACTCGCAGCAACTCTCAGCCAGCGGTGGCAGCGCGCCCTACTCCTGGAGCGTGAGTCCGGCGCTGCCGTCTGGCGCAGTGGCTTGGTGGATCGCGGAAAATGGCGCGGGTGACGCGCTTGGCAGTCACCACGGTCTGGGCCTGAATGGCCTGGGCTACACGAACGGCCCGGTGGGCCGCGCCTTCAACTTCGATGGAGTGGATGACGTGGCGCAGGTGGAGGACGCCGCCGCTTTGAAGCCGGCGCAGATCACACTCGAAGCCTGGGTCAACCCGGCCGCAAGCGGCCTGCCCGCCAACGGCGTGATCCTCGCCAAGAGCGCGGGTTCCAACGGTTACGGACTCGGCTTGAACAGCGGCGCGGACAACCTGGCCTTCTGGATCAATGACCGTGCGGGCAACTCCATCACCGCCGCTTTGACTCCGGGTGTGTGGTCGCATGTCACCGCCACCTACGATGGCGCGGCAATGCGGCTTTATGTCAATGGCGGCCTGGTGGCTTCCAGCGCTTACAGCACAACCATCACCCACAGCAGCGAGCCGCTGCGCATCGGCAACCTCGGCGGCGGCGCGGCGGCATGGAAGGGCGGCATTGACGAGGCGGCGCTCTACAACCGCGCGCTCACCGCGCAGGAGATCGCGGCGCGTTACCTCGGCACCCAGATGGGCAACCAGGGCATGCCGGAAGGTCTCGCGCTCGATCCCGCCACCGGCCTGCTCTCCGGCACACCGACCGGCGTGCCGGACACCCACCACTTCGTCGCGCGCGCCAGCGATGCGAACGGCAGCCCCGGCGTGCGCGCTTACGCTTTGGAGATCATCTGCCCGTCCATCAGCATCTCCCCCGGATCCCTCGCCAGCACGGAGAAGGGAGCCGCCTATTCGGCGGAATTGAACGCTGCCGGCGGCACCGGACCCTATGCCTGGAGCCTGTTCTCCGGCAGCCTGCCGGTGGGGGTGACTCTCGGCACCGCGGGCATGATCTCCGGCACGCCCGGCGCCTTGGGAACCTTCAACTTCACCGTGCTGGCGCGCGACGCGAACAACTGCTCCGCCACGCGCGTTTACACGCTCACGGTGGAATGCCCCGTCATCGAACTGGCCGGCGACGCGCTGCCCGAGACGCGCCAGTTCGAGGCTTACACACCGAGCGCGCTTGGAGTGACTGGCGGCGAGGCGCCGCACAGCTTTGCCATCGCCAGCGGCGCGCTGCCCGCCGGCATGAGCCTGAGCGCAGAGGGCGTCATCAGCGGCACGCCTTCCGCCGTGCCGGGTGTTTACAGCTTCACCGTGCGCGCCACGGACGCGGCGGACTGCGCCGGCACGCGCGAGCATCAGATCACCGTGGGCTGCCCGGTCATCGCCATCAGCCCGTCCACACTCCCCCATGCCGCGCGTTTCGCCGCTTATTCGCAGGCGCTCGCCGCCTCGAACGGCAACGGCGGTTACGCCTGGACTGTCAGCGCCGGCGCTCTTCCCGATGGCCTGGCGATGAGCGGTTCGGGTGTCATCAGCGGCACGCCGACGGCGCTGCCTGGAGACTACGGCTTCACCGCGCGCGTCGTGGATGCCCAGGGCTGCGCCGCCACCCGCGCTTACACCCTGACCATCGGCTGCCCGGTCATCGCCATCACGCCGGCCATGCTGCCGGACGGCACGGCCACCGCCGCTTACAGCCAGGCTCTCACCGCCACGGGCGGCGGCGCGCCTTACACCTGGTCGGTGGAAGGCGGCAGCCTGCCCGCGGGCATCACGCTCTCCCCAGGCGGCGTGCTCTCCGGCACGACGGACTCGGTGGGCACGTTCCACTTCACCGCGCGCGCGCTCGACGCGCAGAACTGCTCCGCCACCAGAAGCTACTCGCTGGTCATCGGCTGCCCGGTCATCGCCATCACGCCGGAGAGCGTGCCTGACGCCACCACCGGCGCGGCTTACTCGCAGACGCTCACCGCCACGGGCGGCGTCGGCTCCATCACCTGGAGCATGGTCAGCGGCAGCCTGCCGGCTGGAGTCACATTGAGCGCGGCGGGTGTGGTCAGCGGCACGCCTTCAGGAGCGCCGGGGGATTACAATTTCACCGCGCGCGCGACCGACGCGAACAACTGCCAGGCCACGCGCGCCTATGTGCTCAAGCTGGTCTGCCCGGCCATCACGGTGACGAACGCCAGCCTGCCAAACGGCACGACGAGCGCGAACTACACGCACAGCCTCAGCGCCGAGGGCGGCGCCGGACCTTACACCTGGACGCTGCCAAGCGGCAGCCTGCCCGCCGGCCTCACCCTCAATGGGGAAGGCGTCATCAGCGGCGTGCCCACAGCGGCGGGCACGGCCAGCTTCACCGTGCAGGCGCGGGATGCCTTCAACTGCACCGGCACGCGCGAGATCACACTCACCGTCGAATGCGCCTTGGTCGCAGTCAGCACGAACAGCGTGCCCGCAGGTTATCGCGGCGTGGCCTACAGTCAGGCGCTCGCGGCCAGCGGCGGCACCGCTCCTTATGGCTGGGTGCTGGAAAGCGGCGCGCTGCCCGCCGGTGTGACATTGGGCTCCAACGGCACGCTTTCCGGCACGCCCTCCGCGACGGGTGATTTCTCCTTCACCGTGCGCGCCACCGACGCGCATGGCTGCTCGGGCACGCGCGCTTTGGCGCTCTCCATCGGCGGCCTTGGATTGGGCGGCCTGGTCTGGAATGACCTGGATCAAAACGGCGTCCGCGACGATGGCGAGCCGGGCATTGGCAGCGTGACGCTCCAGCTTTTCAGGTCGGAAAACTCTGTCATCGGCGATGGCGATGACACACTCGCGGACACCACGACCACCGATGCCGGCGGCTCCTACGGCTTCAGCGGTCTCGCGCCGGGCAGTTACTATGCGCGCATCCAGAATCCTCCAGCCGGGCTGCCATTCTCCTCCGGTCCGCAGGTGGCGGCGGACAACGGCGTCAACCATGACAACAATGGCCTGCAACCCGGCGGCAGCGGCACGGCGGTTGCCAGCCCGCTGATTCAGCTCGGTGTTGGCCGCGAGCCGGGTGATCAGGCGGAGGGCGCGGATGTGGATGGCACGGTGGACTTCGCTTTCCGCGCCGTGCCCGCGCCGGATGCGGTGCTGCTCGAATACAATCTCAATGCTTCCTCCGGCGGCCTGCCGCCAGCGCCAAGCACGAAGAATCCTTGGATCGTCAACAGCGCCAAGCTGCAGATCGAGGACGGCGTCAACGGCCTGGACAATCTCACCGAGACCTCGAACAACGGCCCCATTCTGCCTGGTGAGTTGAGCCGCCGCGTGCGTGGCTGGCTGGAGGATGCCGATCCGGCGCTTGAGGAGCCGCGCACCAGTCTGAATGCCGCGCGTGACACGGCCTGGGTGCGTTTTGGCATGGGTGCTGGCGTGACCAGTGGCGGGATTGACAGCCTGCATCTCGACATGCGCCGTGTGGATGCGCTGGCACCCACGCAGGGCGTCGCTTATTTGACTTGGAATGAGGGCGGCACTTTCCACACAGCCGTTTCAGACATCTTCGAAGTCGCCACCCAGGGCGCCTGGCAGTCTGTCACGGTTGACTGGACCAGCTTCCTCGGCGGTGCCACCGCACTGCCTTCGGGCGCGCAGCTTGCCGGGAAGTCCTTCCTTTTGGAAATCCACCTCCACGGCGGCGATGAGAGCGGCTTTGTGGACCTGGACAATGTCATTCTGGCGGGCACGGCTGATGGCGGCACCCCCACGCTGGCTCTCGGCGACCGCGTCTGGCAGGACCTCAATGGCGACGGTCTGCAAAACGCCGGCGAGCCCGGAATGCCCGGGATGATCGTGCAGCTCTGGCGCGCCGGGGCTGACAATCTGCCGGACACGGGCGATGACGTGCTGCACGCCTCCACGGTCACGGATGCGCTCGGTTATTATTTGTTCAGCGAACTCGCCCCCGGCAAATACTTCGCGCGCGTCCCGACCCCTGATGACGAGTGGCCGATGATCTCGCCGGGCAGCTCGAATGACGACGGTGTGGACAATGACAGCAACGGCATCCAGCCCGGCGGACCCGGCACGGCGGTTCACACGCCGGTCATTGACCTGGCCCTCGGACGCGAGCCCGGCGACCAGCCCGATGGCGGCAACCAGGACCTGACAGTGGACATCGGTTTCAGCGCCTCGCTCTCCCTCGGCAACCTGGTGTGGGGTGACAATAACAACAACGGCCTCGTGGACGCGGGTGAGGGCGGCGTGGCGGGCGCGCAGGTGGAGTTGTTCCGCTCCACCGACACGGTGGTCAACAATGGCGACGATGTGAAGGTGGGTGCGACCCAGGTCACCGACTCCAGCGGCGCTTATCTCTTCAGCGACCTGGGCGGCGGCCGGTATTATGTGAAGGTCACACCTCCTGTCACCCACACACGCCGCAGCGGCACGTCGTTCAACACGGATAATGGGGTGGACAATGACAACAACGGCATCACCCAGGCCGGCGCCGGCGCGCCCGTCTACTCGATGATGGTGAACCTCTCCGCGCTCACCGAGCCGGGCAATCTGCTGGCGCCCTTCGGCGGCAACGCGGACCTGACGATTGATTTCGGCCTGCGTCCGGTCTTCCTCAGCGTCGGCAACCTGGTCTTCAAGGACACCAACGGCAACAATGTCCATGACGCTGGCGAGGGCGTCGGCGGTGTGCGTGTGGAGTTGCTCAATGGCGACGGCGTGTTTTTGAGCAGCACGACCACGAGCAACGCATCCAGCAACCTGGGAGGCTACCAGTTCAGCAATGTGCTGCCCGGCCAGTATTATGTGCGCATTCCAGCCAGCGAGTTCGGCGCGGCCAAGCCCCTGCAAAACAGCCTATCCATTAGCCCGGCCTCGCCGGTGGACGACGGCCTGGATGACAATCATGCCAATGGTGACAGCGGCGTGGACAGCGCCAGCCCCGCGCTCACCGGCATCTCCAGCCCCCGCCTCACCCTCGCGGAGGGCGCCCTTCCGACCGCGGCAACCGGAGAGACGGGTTTCCGCGCGCATCTGGACGACTCCGCCGACGCGAACGGCAACATGACCGTGGACTTCGGTTTCCGCGCCGCAGGCCCCTCGGCGGAAGGCTGCTACCACTTCGCCTTCAATGACGCGGCGCGCGACCCCGACGGCATCCTGCCCGCAGCCTCCGCCTGGCAGCCCGCGCAGCCGTATGATTTCCAATACAGCGCCGGCCCCGCGCATGTGGACGCCTTTGATTTGAAGTTCGACGCCGCCGTCAGCCGCATCGTGCTCGACGCCACCTTCACCCAGCTCAGCGGACGCCGCCTCGACGCGCTGGCCATGATGCTCTCCACCACGGGCGATCCGGCGAATGCCAACCACGCCATTCTCTACCTCGACGCGCACGACCGCGCCGCGCCGAAGATGGCCGTGTATCGCTACGATCCCGCCCTCGGCATGCAAAGCTGGCAGAACAGCGCCAACCTGCTCGTCAGCTCCGGCAATGCCACCGGTGTGGATGTGATGCAGAACCAGGTCACCGAGTCAGGCGGGCAGGTGCGGTTCCAGTTCGTGCTCGACATCGGCCGCGTGAACAATGCCGCGAACTGGGCCGTGCTCGGTGTCAGCGCGCTGACCTGGGAGGGCATTCTCATGGGCGGCAACGCGGGACTCGGTCTGTGGACGCTCGATCTCGACGGCGCGCCCGCCTTCAATGCGGGCGGCGCTTTGACCGCCTTCCCGCACACTTCCAGCGCGGCCACCGAGGGCGGCTTCGCGCCGAGCGCCGGGCTGGACATCATCACCCAGCCCTGCCCGTCCTCGCCCTGGGTGAGCATCGGCAATTTGATATTTAGCGACACGAACTTCGACGGCGTCAAGCAGAGCAACGAGTCCGGCATCACCGGCGCCACGGTGCAGCTCTTCAGCCCCGGCGCGGACGGGGCCATCGGCGGCGAGGGCGTCAATGCCGACACGCAGGTGGGCCAGGCCATCGTCACCACCAGCAACGGCGCCTACAACTTCACCAACCTCATCCCCGGCAAATACTATGTGCGTGTCATGCCGCCCGCAGGCTTCCCGCTCACCGGCGGCGGGCCGGTGCCGCTCGACAATGGCGTCAACAACGACAACAACGGTCATCAGCCCGGCGGCCCCGGCACCTTTGCCTACAGCCCCGTCATTGACCTCCAGCCGGGCCAGGAGCCTGCCGTGGCTGTGGATGGAGACGGCACCAATGGCGACGCCACCATTGATTTCGGATTCTGGAGCGGTTTCAGCGTCGGCGACCTGGTCTGGCATGACATCAACAACAACGGCCAGCGCGACACTGGCGAGCCGGGCGTGGCGGGCATCTTTGTCGAGCTGATGGACCCCGGCGCGGACGGCTTGATGGGCGGCGCGGGCGCGAATGCCGACACGGTGGTCGCCACGACGACCACGAACTCCAGCGGCGCCTACGCCTTCCGCGTCTATCAAGGCGGCAAACGCTATGCGCGCATCACCCCGACGGCGGCGCTCTCGCTCGCCAGTGATGCGGCGGTGCAGTTGGACAATGGCGTGAACAACGACAGCAACGGCGTGCAGACCGGCCTGGCGGGCAGCCCCATAGTCAGCATGGTCTTTGAGTTGATGCCGCGCCGCGAGCCTGGAACAAGCGGCTCCACCAACAACGAGCTGACCATTGACTTCGGCATCCTCGGCTGCCCGGTCATCAACATCAGCCCCACCGCGCTGCCGCTGGTCACTCATCAGACCTCCTACAGCCAGACGCTGAATGCCGAGGGAGGCAAGGCTCCCTACACCTGGAGCGTGGTGGCCGGCACGCTGCCGCAGGGCCTGACTCTGACCAGCGGCGGCTTGCTCGGCGGCGTCACCACGGCGCTGCCGGGGAACTACAGCTTCACCATCCGCGCCCGTGATCTCTCCGGCTGCGAGAGCACGCGCTCCTACACCCTCACGGTTGTCTGCCCAACGCTCGCCATCACGCCGTCCGCGCTGCCGGACGGCACTCAAGGCGCGGCTTTCAGCCAGACGCTGACAGCCACCGGAGGCACCGGGCCTTATTCCTGGGCGCAGACTTCGGGCACGCTGCCGGCGGGTGTCACACTTTCCGGCGCGGGCGTTTTGAGCGGCACGCCGCAGGCGCCGGGAGTTTACAACTTCACCGTCCGCGCCACGGACTCGCTGACCTGCCAGGTGAGCCGGGCTTATGCGTGGACGGTGCAATGCCCGCCGCTTTCCATATCCCCGGCCACACTGCCGGCGGCCACGCTCGACGCTGCTTACACGGCGCAGACTCTCACCGCCTCCGGAGGCACCGCGCCTTACGCCTGGACGGTCTCCGCCGGCGCGCTGCCGCAGGGCATGGGCCTCGCCGCCAATGGCACTCTGACCGGCACGCCCTCCGGCGCGCCTGGAGCCTATAACTTCACCGCGCGCGCCACCGACTCGCACGGCTGCGCCGTTACGCGAGCCTATGTCTTGACGGTGAATTGCGGCGTCATCAGCATCGCGCCCGCCAGCCTGCCGGAGGCGGTGCAGTCCGCCGTTTATGCCGCGCAGACCTTCACCGCCGCAGGCGGCACCGGGCCTTACACCTGGAGCATCAGCGCCGGATCGCTGCCCGCCGGGATTACCTTGAACGCGGACGGCCTGCTCTCGGGCACGCCGACCGCCGCGCCAGGCGCCTACAGCTTCACTCTGCGCGTGGCGGACGCCTATAACTGCCAAGCCACGCGCGCCTACGCGCTCCAGGTTCTCTGCCCCGTCATCAGCATCACCCCGGCCTCGCTGGCATCGGCGGTGCAGTTTGATGCATACCACCTGCCTCTGTCCGCTTCGGGAGGACAGGGGGCTTACGCATGGACCGTGAGCGCGGGCGCGCTTCCCAACGGCGTCACGCTTTCAAGTGCGGGACTGCTTTACGGCACGCCGCAGGAGACGGGCGTGTTCAGCTTCACCGCGCGCGCCACCGACGGGCAGGACTGCTCCGCCACCCGTGCTTACTCGCTCACCGTGCTCTGCCCGATGATCACGATCACGCCCGCCACTTTGGAGGACGCGCCCGCGCATGTGGCCTACAGCCGGACCTTCACCGCCAGCGGCGGACTGGCGCCTTACACCTGGGACATCGCCTCCGGCGCGCTGCCGCAGGGCATGACTCTGAGCGCCGGCGGTGTGCTCGGCGGCGCGCCTTCGTCCGCGCCGGGAGTTTATGAGTTCACCGTGCGCGCCAAAGATGCCGCCGAGGCCTGCTCGGCCACGCGCGTCGTGTCGCTCACGGTCAGTTGCTCGGTGGTGCAGATTTCCCCGGCCTCGCTGGCGAATGCCACGGTGGGTGCGAGCTACTCGGTCAATCTCTCCTCCACCCTGGGCAGCGCCCCCTTCTCTTATTCGGTGGTCTCCGGCTCGCTGCCGCCCGGCCTCACGCTCTCCAGTACCGGCCTGCTCTCCGGCACGCCCACGCAGGCGGGCACGGTCAGCTTTACCATTGAATCCCGGAACACTTTTGACTGCTCGGGCACGCGTGCTTACACGCTGACGTCGGTCTGCCCGGTCATCTCGATCACACCGTCCACGCCTCCGCCGGCTTATCACAGCCATGCTTACACACAGTCGCTCACGGCTGCGGGCGGCACCGGGCCTTACACCTGGGCGCTGGTCTCCGGCTCGCTGCCCGCGGGGCTTTCGTTCTCGGCGGCGGGCGTCATCAGTGGCACGCCGACGGCCTTTGGAACCAGCATCTTCAACGTGCGCGCCACGGACGCCTACAATTGCCAGTCCACCCAGGTCATCACCCTGCTGGTGAAGGGCCTCGCCATCGGTGACACGGTCTATGATGACGCCAACTTCAACGGCCAGCGTGACACCGGGGAAAGCGGAGTGCCTGGCGTGACGGTGCAGCTTTGGGATCCCGGCGCGGACAACGCCATCGGCGGCACCGGCGCGAACAGTGACTCGCACATTTCCTCCACCGTCACCGACGCGCAGGGCCGCTACACTTTCACCAATCTGCTGCCGGGTCGTTACTATGCGCGCGTGCTGCCGCCCGCCCACCTGCCAATGCGCGGCGGCAATCCGGTGAGCCTGGACAACGGCGTGGACAACGACAACAACGCCGCGCTCCAGCCCGGCGGCCCCGGCACCGCCATCTTCAGCCCTGTCATCGAGCTGGCCATCGGAGCCGAGCCGCTGGCGGGCGATGGCGATCCGGACACGGACATGACCGTGGACTTCGGCCTTTATCGCGGACTCAAGCTGGGCAACCTGGTCTGGGAGGACAGCAATGACAACGGCCTGCGCGATGAGGGAGAGCCGGGCATCAACGGCGTGACTGTCCAACTCTGGAGCACGGGCGCGGACGGCCGCATCGGCGGCGTGGATGACACGCTGCTGGGCACGACCTCCAGCGCGGGCGGGGGCGCGTATCTCTTCGAGCATCTGACTCCAGGAGCCTGCTATGCGCGCATCCCCGCGCCGCCGCAAAGCCATCCTCTGGTCAGCAAGGTGGCGAATTTGCGCGATGACGGCGTGGACCATGACAACAACGGCCATCAAATCTCCGGCGGCGCGATTTACTCGCCGGTCATCACCCTCACCTCCGCAGGCGAGCCTGGAAACAGCGGCTCCACCTATGAGGAGCTGACGGTGGACTTCGGCCTCGTCAATGTCACGCCCAGCGCCTATGTCTCCGCCACGCATGACGACGGCATTCACGCTTTCGATCCAGGCACCGGAGCATTTGCCGGTGTTTTCCATCATCCGTTTGGCGACAGCCACAACCAGGGCGACGGCAATCCCTTCGACGTGCCCTATGACATTGAGACAGGCCCGGACGGGCACTTCTATGTGGCGCACTTCGGCGCGGGCAATGTCCGCCGCATCAGCCTTGCGGGCGCGGACATGGGCGCGGCGCTGAACACCGCCGCCGCCAATGTCACACTGGTGAAGCGCTTTGCCATCGGGCCGGACGGCAACTTCTATGTGGTGGACATCAACACCAGCCGCATGGTGCGTTTCCACGGCCCTCTGAGCGACACGCCCGGCCAGCCGCTCGATCCCGCGCCTCACACCTTCCTTCAGCAGCCCGGCATCGAGGACATCAACTTCGGCCCCGACGGCAATCTCTACCTCGTCATCCAGGACGGCTTCAACCGCGAGGTGCGCCGCCACAGCGCCACCACGGGCGCATATCTCAACAGTGTGATGGATGACATGGCGCTGGTGAACCTCGTGCCGGGAGGACAGCCGACCGCCATCATCTCCGGCGTGGATTTCCACGGCTCCACCCTCTACGGCATCAACCGCACCGAGGGCGAGATCTTCCGCGTGGACCTCTCCAACCCCGCCGCTCCCGGCCAGCCGGAGCTGGTGGCCGTGATCGGCAGCGCCGGTTTCGGCTTCATCGAGACGCGCGACCTGGAGGTGGACCCGCGCACCGGTCTGCTGCACATCACCGGCTACCACTGGAGCAAACCCATCCTCGGCGGCAACTACACCAGCGCCGCCATGCTGCGCGTGAACCCCGCCGGCGCGCCGAATGCCGCGGTGGAAATCTTCGAGGCGCCGATGCCATCGCCTCCCGGTCCGAACAATGAAATCTGGTCCGGCCCCTCGGCGCTGGCATTTGCCAGGCCGTTCGCCAGCCTGGGCGAGACCGTCTCCATCGGCAGCCTGGTGTGGAATGACAGCAACGCCAACGGCCTGCGCGACCCCGGCGAGCTGGGCATCCCCGGCGTGCGCGTGGAGCTCTGGCATGACGCCGACGGGAACGAAAGCAATGGAGCGGAGGTCCGCATCGGCTGGACCTTCACCGACGCGCGCGGCCATTACTACTTCTCCGGCCAGAAACCCGGCCGCTACCAGGTGCGCGTTTCCCTCATCAACTTCGGCGACGGGATGCCGCTCTCCGGATCGGGCATCAGCAGTCCGGTGTCCTCGACCTTGGACGATCAAACGGATGATGACGACAACGGCAGCCAGCCTGGCGGCGCGCGCACGGAAGTCTTCAGCCCGCTCATCACGCTCACGCCCGGCCAGGAGCCGCTGGGCAATGCGGTCACTGGTGTGGAAACCGGCTCCGGCGGCGACCTCGATGACTTCACCACCGATGCGAACGGCGACATGACCGTGGACTTCGGATTTGTCGAAACCGGCAGCATGGGCCTCGGCAACCTGGTCTTCCTTGATGCCAACGACAACGGCCGCCACGACACGGGCGAGGGCATTGATGGGGCCTTGGTCGAGCTTTACTTCTGGGGCATGACGCCCGGACTCGACCCGCCGATCCGCTCCACCGTCACCGCCAATGGCGGGCGCTACCTCTTTGCCGAGCTGTGGCAGGGCCAATACTTCGTGCATCTGCCCGCGGCGCAGTTCCTCTCCACAGGCGTCCTGCGCGGACTCTTCAGCCTGCCCGGAGTGCAGGCGGGTGATGACAACCTGGGCGAGGACGGCCTCGATGACACCGACCCGCCCACGCAGGGCATCAGCACCGGCCGCGTCATCCTCACCAAGGACAGCACTCCCACCAATGCCACCAGCGAGACCGGCTTTGACCACACCTCCGACGACGACGACGACGCCAACACGGACCTCACCATTGACTTCGGCCTCTATAACGCGGTGGCCGCGGGCAACATGGTCTTCATGGACGCCAACTCGAACGGGCGCTACGACG
>ERZ761607.190-NODE-190-length-126142-cov-13.328567_pt1 | contig 126142 bp, 94 predicted proteins | sample MGYA00511164_ERZ761607 | MGnify/ENA primary metagenome ERZ761607 (study PRJEB28899, sample SAMN02445080) | bioreactor sludge metagenome | biome: EBPR sludge | place: Australia: Brisbane, Thorneside Wastewater Treatment Plant | collected 2011-06-22 ... | reverse complement strand
GGCCGGGAGTTTGAGAAGGGGCGGCGCCCCTCCAGAGAGCTCCCTTACCACGGCATGGATTCACCGCCCTGCGCCAAGCTCCTCCGCCGTCCAGAAGGAACTGCGCGCAGCATGGGCAGCGCGGACTTTTGCCACGTCGGCGGGGGTGATGGGCGGGGCGTCGTTGCCGAAGCTGGAGCGCAGCCAGGTGAGCACGTCGGCGGTCTGCCGGTCATCGAGGCCCATGGGCGGCATGGGCAAAGGCGCGGCCTGGGCGAAGGGCTGGCCGTTCACCTGGATGGGGCCGCTGAGGCCGTGGAGGGTGATCTGGATGAGCCGCGCGGGGTCGCCATTGACCCAGTCGCTGGCGGCGAGGCTGGGGTAAATGCCGGGCAGGCCCTTGCCTTCGGGCTGGTGGCAGTTCAGGCAAAGGGCGTCATAAATGACCTTGCCGGGATGCGCGGCCACGGGTGCGGCGGTGGCGATCTTTTTCACATACTCGGCATGGGCGGGCCGGGCAAAGGCGGACGGCGCGGGCATGAGCTGGCGCGCTTTGACGGCCTGCTTCAGGGCGTAGTCGAGGAATTTGTCCATGGGGTGGTCCAGCACCTGCGCGGCGGTGGCGAGCACCTCGGGCGCTGCGTGACGCGCGGAGGCGACGACGGCCTCCAGCCGCACACGCGGGTGCTCATCCTGCACGGCCTGGGCGAGCAGGGCGGCATCCTGCCACACGCCGAGCAGGCGCGCGGCACAGGCGCGCACGCGGGCGTCCCGGGCATTGAGCAGGCGCTTCATCAGCTCCGGGCGCGGGGCTTTGTGCGCCTGATAAATGCCGCTGACCTCCATGAGCACACGCTCGTCTTTTTCCCCGGCGGCGAAGGCATCGCACGCGGCGAGCACGGCCTCATCGGGGGCGTCAAAGAGCAGGCGGCGGGCTTGGGCGCGCGTCCAGCGCTCGGGGGAGCGGAGCTGGGCGAGAAGCTGCGCGGGCGTCATGCTGGCGAGGTCGGGCTGCCGCACAGGTGCGCGGCCTTTCGCCGTGATGCGCCAGATGCGGCCGTGGGCGCGGTCGCGCCGCGGGTCGGCGTAGCTGGCCTGGTAGTGGCCGATGACGGGGTTGAACCAATCGCACAAATACATGGCGCCATCCGGGCCGACGCTGACATCCACGGGGCGGAAAGAAGGGTCGGTGCTGGTGACCAGGCGGGGCAGTTGCGTGGTCTTGAAGCCGCTGCCCTCGTCCTCGAAGCGGTGCAGCTCGACGACGCTGCCGAAGTAGCCGCCGATGAGCGCGCAGCCCTGGATCTCCTCCGGCAGCGCGCGCGTGCCGATGATCTCCAGCGAGTTCGTCTTCGGGCTGGTGTCGAAGATCTGTCCCACCGGGTGGTATTCATCCGGCTCGCGCAGCGCGATGAGGCCCGGCGTGCTGAAGTAACCCGCGGGGCGGTCGCCGCTTTTGTGGAAGACCTGGAAGTGGTCGTCAAAAGCCACGCCCCAGCAGTTGTGCCCGGCTTTGCCGCCATTGAAAAAGCCCTCCAGCTTCAGCGTGCGCGGGTCCAGCCGCCAGACGCCGGCTTTTTCCAGGATGGCCAGGCCGTGCGGCGTCTCCACACGCGAGAAGGCGTGCAGGCCCTGCGTGAACCACAGCGCGCCGTCCGGGCCGTGGCAGATGGAGTTGATGAGCTGGTGCGTGTCGCCAATGCCGAAGCCGGAGAAAAGGACGCGAGTCTGGTCGGCGCGGCCGTCGCCGTCCGTGTCGCGCAGATGGATGAGGCGGTCGAAGTCGCACACATACGCGCCGCCCGCGCCGGGCTCCACGCCCTGCACCATGGTGAGTCCTTCGGCGAAGCGGGTGCTTTTATCAGCGATGCCATCGTGGTCCGTGTCCTCCAGCACGAGGATGAAGTCGGAGGGCTTCACACCCGGCAGCGTGTGCGGGTAAGTGGGGGAGCAGGCCACCCAGAGGCGGCCTTTTTCATCCCAGGAAAACTGCACCGGCTTCATCACTCCCTGCGCCTCGGAGGCGAAAAGGCTCATCTCATACCCCTCGGCCACCGTGAAGCTGGCGAGCTGCTGCTCCGGCGTCAGCACCGGCTCCGGCGCGGCCTGCGGCGGCATGGGCGCGGGCTTCGGCGTGTCGAGCTTCCTGCCCTCGGCGATGGCGTGGATGAGCGCGTCATGCCAGGCGATGAGCGGCTTGTGCGCCTCGAAGCTCTCGCGCAGCGAGGGCGCGTCGGCGGCGGGCTTGCCGAACATCTGCGTCACGCGGTCGCCATAGACGAAGGACCAGTTCGCCGGCCGCCAGCAGTCGAACCACAGGCGGTTCTTTTCCACAATGGCCTCCCGCAGCGCGGCCAGGTCATCCGAGTCACTGGAGGAAACCCCGAGCTGCTGGCTGATGATGCGCCCCACCACGCGCAGGCCCTCGGCATTCAAATGCAGGCCGTCATCCGTGAGGCGCGGCGCCTGCGGACTGCGACGGGAGAGCTCGGTGAAAAGATCCACAAACAGCGCGCCACGCTGCCGGGCGATCTCCCGCACGGCGTCGGCATAGGCCTTCACGTCGTCATTTCTCAAAGTCAGGTCCGGCGCGTCCGGCGCATGGGCCGCGTCCGGCTTTTCAAAAGGCATCGGCGAGATGAGCACCAGCCGCGGCGTGCGCGCGCGGAACTGGTCCAGCAGCCGGTGATACGCCGAGGTGAACTCCGCCACGCGCGCCTTGCCATCGAAGGCCTCCACCTGGCCGAACTGGCAGATCACCATGCCCGCGCCCACCGCTGAGAGCTGCGCCTGCCAGTCGCCGAAGTTCAAGTCCCGCCACTGCTCATACACCGTGTCCCCCTCCCAGGCCATGCTGCGGAAGCGCGGCTGCCGCTCCGCCAGCTCGCGGGTGAGGATGGCCTCCAGCGCGCCCGCCTTCTGCTCCCGCACCAGGTTCTCCTGCCCCGCCAGCACAATCACCTCCCCCTGCGCGATCTCGAAGCGCCCGTCTTGAAAAGGCGCGGGCACCACCGCCGCCGACTCGGGATTGCCAAAGCGCTCCTGCACCTGCGCCCCCTCCGGCACCAGCGCGTCCGGCAGCTCCTCGATCATGATCTTCCGAAAAGCGATCACCGCCTTGCAGTTGCCGTGGATTTGCAAAGCGATGCGCCCCTTCATCGGGATGCCCGGCTCCCGCTCCGTGTAGTCCACCGTGCGCGCGCCATTGAGCCGGAGCTGGATGCGCTGGTCCTCGGCGCGGATCTCGTAGCGGTTCCACTCTCCCGGCTTCTCGATGCTCTCAATTTGCACCTTGTCCGGCTTCGCCAGCATCGTCTTGCGCCGGGACTCGTCATACAAATGCCCCGAGTAACCCGCGCCGATGTCCGCCTGGTAGCCGATCATCTCATTCGGCGGCTCGCTGATGCGCTGGCTGCGGAACTGCACCCCGCCGTTCACAAAACCCTCCGTGCCAGTGAGCTTGTACTCGAAGCGCAGGATGAAGTTCCGGTACTCCTTCGTCGTCGCCAGGAACTCATTTTGCGGATTACCCTCCATCGAGCCGCCGAGAATGACGCCCTCCTCGATACGCCACGTCTTCTCCGTGTCGCCCTCCCAGCCCGCGAAGGTTTTGCCGTCAAACAACGGCACTGGAGCGGCCAGGGCGGGAGTGAGGAGAAAGAAAGGCAGAAGGAGCAGTCGGCGGATCATGGCGGAAAAAGAGCGAGAGGTAACGCGGCAGGGCCGGGAATGAAATCAGGAAACCCGCATGTGTCCTTGCAAGTTTTGGCGGAAGCCATCAAGGCTCCGCGTCGTGCGAGACCTCCTGCCCACACAGCGCCCCGGCCTCCTGCTCGCCCCGATGCAGGACGTGACCGACCTGCCATTCATGCGCCTGATGGCGCGGTATGGCGGGCCGGACCTTTTTGTCACGGAGTATTTCCGTGTCACGCGGGACTCGAAGCCCGAACCGCAAATCCTGCGCTCCATCACGGAGAACGAGACCGGCATTCCCGTCATGGCGCAGATCATCGGCCAGGATGTGGAGGCCATGGTCCGCACCGCCCGCGCGCTGGAGAGGCACCCTGTGGCCGGCATTGACCTCAATCTGGGCTGCCCGGCGCCCATTGTCTGCCGCAAGGACGCGGGAGGCGGCCTGCTGCGCCACCCGGAGCGTGTGGACGCGCTCGTCGGAGCGCTGCGCCAGGCCGTGGACGGGCGCTTCACCGTGAAGTGCCGCGCCGGCTTTGACAGTCCGGACGAGTTTCCCCGGCTGCTGGAGATCTTTCAAAAACACGCGCTCGACGGCCTCACGATCCACGCCCGGACGGTGCGGGAGGGTTACAAAACCGCGGTGCATCCTGAATGTGTCGCCGCCGCGGTCCGCGCACTGCCTTTCCCGGTCATCGCCAACGGCAACGTGGTCAATGCCCGCACCGGCCTGGCCTACCTGCGCCGCACGGGCGCGGCGGGTCTCATGATCGGGCGCGGCGCGATCCGCCATCCGTGGATTTTCGACGAATTGCGCGCCTCCTTTTCCGGCGCTGAGGCGCCGGGACCGCGCGGGCGGGACTTGCTCGGCTACATCCGCGAGCTTTATGAGATCACCGCCGCTTTTCATCCGGTCTTCCATGAGCTGAGGCATGTGCAGAAGATGAAGCGCTACCTCGGCTACATCGCGGGCGGGGTGGATCGCGAGTTCGAGCATCACATCCGCAGGGTGGTGACACCCGCCGAGTTCGACGCGGTGTGCCGCCGTTTTCTCGATCACGACGAGCCGCTGCCCTGCGAGCCGCCGCACGACTCGCCGGTCTTTTGCGGCTTCCGCGATCTCACCGTAACGGAGGCGGAGCCCGTCTCGTGATGCCAAGCCCGTTGCGCGGCGCGGCACAGCCTGCTAGCGTCCGCGCCATGAGATTGATCCACTTTGCCCAAGCCCTCACCCTTATCCTGCTCGCCATCACCGGCTACCTGGCCTGGGAGGGCCAGCAGGCAGCGCGCGGAGCAAAGAGGGAGCTGGAGCACCTGAAAAAAGTCCAGGCCGCCGAGGAGGCCGCGAAACCCGCCGGCCCACAGGCCCTGCCCGTCATTCCGCCCGTGGCCAGCATCACCCCGCCCGCGCCGGGTGCGCTGGCGCAAAGCGAGGAGCCCGGCCTTTTGCCCGGCCCCGGCGCGCTGCCTGGCGGTGGTCTCACGGTGCCCAAGACCGTGGTCGCGGCGGAGGCGCAGGGCATCAATACAAACACCCTTACCGCCGCCCAGCAGCAGGTGCTGGCCGCGCCCGCCGTGGCGAAGATCAAGACCGTGGTCAAGGAGCAGGGCTTCGTGATCCTGGACGCGGGTTCGAAAAAGGGCCTCGCCAAAGGCCAGAAATTCAACGTCCGCAGGGATAGCGCCATTCTCGCCAGGATCGCCATCGCCGACACCATCGAGGAGGACGAGGCTGTGGCTGACATTGACCTCGCCTCCATTCCCGCAGGGGTCTCCATCGAGCCTGGAGACGAGATCATCGAACCTGTCGGCAGCAGCCGTTGAGACATGGCCCGCATCCGGCTGGACCTCGCCCTCGTGCAGCAAGGGCACTGCCCCTCCCGCGAGCAGGCCAGGCGTCTCATCATGGCGGGCGAGGTGCTCGTGGCCGACGAGGTCATCAGCAAACCCGGCTGGCTCGTGCGGCAGGACGCGCCTCTGCGCGTGAAACACCCGCCGCGTTTTGTCAGCCGCGGCGGTTTGAAGCTGGAGGGCGCGCTCGACCACTTCGGCCTCGATGTCACCGGACTCACTGCCATGGACATCGGCGCCTCCACCGGCGGCTTCACTGACTGCCTGCTCCAGCGCGGTGTGGTGAAAGTTTACGCTTTCGATGTCGGCACGAACCAGATGGTCTGGAAGCTGCGCAGCGACCCGCGCGTGGTCTGCCGCGAGAACTTCAATGTCCGCCATCTGCGCCCCGAGGACGTGCCCGAACCCGTGGACTTCATTGTCGCGGATGTCTCCTTCATCTCACTCACCCTCGTCCTGCCCGGTCCCATTGAGGCGCTCAAGTCCGGCGGCCAGGGCCTCGTCCTGGTCAAGCCGCAGTTCGAGCTCAGCCGGGAGGAAATCGGCCCTGGCGGCATTGTGCGCGAGCCCGATCTGCACGCGAAAGCCTGCGCGCGCATCCGCTCCTTCATTGAGTCGCAACCCGGCCTGCGCTGGCTCGGTCTCACCGAGTCCACCATCCAGGGCGCTGACGGCAACCGCGAGTTCCTCGCCTGGTTCGCCAAAGCGTGAGCGCTTTTTCCCAGAAAGCCCGGCTTTGACGCTTGCGCCATGATGCGGGTCTGCGCCATCATCCGCACAATGCTTCCTCAAATCACCCAACTGCTCCAGCTTCAAGAACGCGACCAGCGCATCCGCGCGCTGCAGAAGGAACTCAAGGACATCCCGAAGAGCGAGGCTTTGGCAAAAACCCAGCTTGCCGGCGACCTCGCGGCCGTCGAGGCCGCGAGTCAAAAAAACAAGGAAATCGAGGTGAGGATCAAAAGTGTCGAACTCGACATCCAGACGCGTCAAAACAGCATCAAGCGCCTCCAGGACCAGCAGTTCGAGACGCGGAAAAACGAGGAATTTCAAGCGCTCGGTGTCGAAGTGCAGCGCTACCAGCGGGAGGTGACCGCTCTCGAGGACAAGGAACTCGAGTTCATGGAGGAGTTGGAGGCGGGAAAAGCCGCGCTGAAGGAGGCCCAGGGCAGGCTGGCTGAAACTCAGGCGCGCGTGGATGAGGAGTTGAAATCCCTGGCAGCGCGCGCAGCCGGAGTGCAAAAGCGCCTCGACGATGAACTGGCCGAGCGTGCCGGACTTGTCGCCCCCATTGAGCCGGGACCGCTCGATCTTTACACGCGTCTCTTTGCAAAAAAGCCCGACGCGGCTGTTGTCGCCCTTGAGAATGGCATCTGCGGAGGCTGCCACATGAAGGTCGTCATCGGCACCATCCAGGCCCTGCGCCAGTCCGAGGGACTCACCCAATGCGAGAGCTGCGGACGCATTCTTTATCTGGTGGAGTAGTCCTGGCTCAAGCGAGCGTCTCCACCGGCAGAAGTTGCAGCCCGTGCGGCACGAAGCGCTCGAAGTCCTTCACATTTCGCGTCGCCACGCGCACGCCGCAGAACATGGCCGCCGCGGCGATCATGCAGTCCGAGTGCGAGCCGCGCCGGCGGCCCGTGTAATGAAAAAGACGCGAGGCCTGCTCGGCGGCCTTTTCGCCGAAGTCCACGATGCGGCCCTCCAGCACGGCGTGAATGGCGTCCTTTTGTTGCTTCGAGTGCGGCCCGTTCAGAAATTCCGACCATGCCACTGCTGACACGGCGAGTTGCTCGCCGTCCCGGAGCCATTGGCGGATCACCGCCACATGCGGCGAACCCGCCGTTGCCAAGTCCACGAGCAAATTCGTGTCCAGGTGGATCATGCTCAGGCCTCCCACCAGTAGCGTTTGGCCTCGCGCTCGGCGCGCAGGTCCTCCTTGAAGGCGTCAGCCTCCTGGACGGTCAGACCGCCTCCGTTTTGGAGCCAGTCGAGGGCTTCGAGGGGTTTGGGGCATTGGTCTTTCAAGTCTTCCTCCTCCTTCAATCGTTTGATGGCCCGGCGCATGACCTCGGCTTTGGGCACCTGCCAGCGTTTGGCGAGTGCGTCCAACATGCGGAGGGTGAACCCGTCCAGTGACATGCTTGTGCGTGTGAGTGCATACGACATGTGGTAACATGTTACAGCACGTCTTCCCTTCAACTGTTTTTTTCATTTTTTCCCATCCCCCGAAAGTGGGGGGGCTGGATTCATGAAAAGGCGGTTCATGACACGTTAGTTCCCTTGTCATCCGACCATGAAACGAGCACTCGCCATTTCCCTCCTCCCCGGATTCCTCTGGGCCGCCAACGACACCAAGGACGCGGCGCAGAATGACTCCACGCCCATCCCGCATGTCGCACCTCTGGTGAAGTGGACCTTTGAAAACCAAGAACCCGGCTCGCTGCATGGCAAGGTTGCGATCAAGGCCGAGGGGCCGCAAAAGCCCATGTATCCTGGCTTCGCCACTGGCAACAAAGCCGCCGTCTTCACCGGCAAAGACAGCTTCATCCAGGTGGGCGAGAGCGATTTGCCGGAAAAAAATCTGCGCTTCGGCAATGGCGACACCATCACCCTCGAAGCCTGGGTCAACACAGAGCAGATGGGCAACGGCAGCTTCGTTTATCTTATCGGCAAAGGGCGGAACAAAAACAAAGCCTTCACCTCCGAGAATCAAAACTGGGCGCTCCGCCTCAAAGGCGAGGGCGGTGAGGCACGGCCCTGCTTCCTTTTCCGCAGCCGCGACAAGGACGGCAAGGAAAACTACCACCGATGGGTGTCCAAGGAGGGCTTTGTCCCCGGCTCCGGCTGGCATCATGTGGCCGTGAGCTACTCCTTCGGCAAACCCAAGACCATCGCCGCCTGGGTGGATGGCAAAAAAGCTCCGGGCGGCGTCTGGGATCTGGGAGGTGAGACCACCGAACCACCTGTGAGTGACGCGGATGACATCATGATCGGCACCGGCAATGGCGGCGGCGCTGGCAACACGCTCACCGGCGCGCTCGACGAGGTGGCCGTGTATCGCGAACTCGTCCCCGAGGCCACCCTGGCGCAGCGCTTCCAGTTCATCCCGCCCCCGCCGCCCATTGACGCCAAAAAGTTGCCAAAGGGCAAAGTGCTCGTGCAAGTCTGCGAGGAGGGCGTGCCCGCGAAAAACTCCTGGCCCGCCTACCCTCCACAGCCCGTCGAGACCTACACCGAGGATGTCTTCGGCATCTTCGAAGTGCCGCACAAATATGTGGACACCGGCGTGCGCGGCGACCGGCCAAACCCTTATCTCCTGCGCGCCGCAGCCGTCGTGAAAGTGCCCGCCGGCAAGCACCGCCTGCTTGTTCGCGGACGCAATGCCACGCATCTCAGTGTGGATGGCGCCATGCTCCTGGACCTGCCTTTTGCCAAGGCCGATGGCGGCGGCCATGGCCGCGTGTCTGAGCAGGACGAGTATCTCGATCTCGGCCCCGACTTTCGTTTTGCGCCTCCTGGATCGCAGGAACAATGGGTCGAGTTTGAGAGCAAGGGCGGCGAGCATCTCTTTGTCATCGAGCAGATGATCGGTGGCGTCATCGGCAGCTCGAAGCGCCGCCCGGAGACCGGCGAGATGGTCGTGGCCATTTCCCTGGAAGGCAGCGAAAGCTGGAGCCTGCTCAGCCCCGGCCAGCGCCAAGTGCCCTACACCGACGCAGGCTGGGCCGCCTATGAAACCGAGCGCCGCGCCTGGCTCACGAAGTTCAATGCCGAGCGCCGCGCCAAGGCCCGCGCGCAACATGACGCCTACTGGACCAAGCGCCGAGAGGCCGCCTCAAAATGGCTCGCCTCCACTCCAGCAGTGAAAGTGCCCGCGCCTGTCAAAGACCTGCCAGCCAACAATGCGGTGGACCATTTCCTCAACGCCAAAATCGCCGCCGTCTCCGCGCAGTACTCCGCCGCCAAAAAGGACGGCGTGCATTTCTACAAGGAGGTGCTGCCCATCCTGGAGCAGAACTGCTTCAGTTGCCATCAAGGCGGCAAAACCAAGGGCGACCTCCGCCTCGACACCCTCGCCGGCGCGCTCAAAGGCGGCGAGTCCGACGGCCCGGCCATCGCGCCTGGCCACCCCGCCAAAAGCTCCCTCATCGCCCGCGTCAGCACGGATGACGAGGACTACATCATGCCGCCCAAAGGCAGCCCGCTCAGCAAGGAGCAGATCGCCGTGCTGGAGCGCTGGATCAGCGAAGGCGCGAACTGGCCCGAATTGAACGTGGAACGCATCGAGGTCACGCCCCTCGCCGACGACCTCGCCTTCCTCCGCCGTGTCACGCTCGACACCGTCGGCGTCGTGCCCACGCTGGAGGAGATCGCCGCCTTCCAAAAAGACACCCGCAAAGACAAGCGCGCCAAAGTGATAGACCGCCTGCTTGCCGACCCCCGCTGGGCCGACCGCTGGATGGGTTACTGGCAGGACGTGCTCGCCGAAAACCCGAACATCCTCAATCCCACCCTCAACAACACCGGCCCCTTCCGCTGGTATCTGCATGAGGCTCTCAGCGATGACCGCCCCATGGACCTTTTTGTCACGGAGTTGCTGCGCATGGGCGGCAGCGAGCGCTTCGGCGGCCCGGCCGGCTTTGGCACCGCCTCCGGCAATGATGTGCCCATGGCCGCGAAGGGCGCCATCGTCAGCACCGCCTTCCTCGGCGTGGAAATGAAGTGCGCCCGCTGCCACGACGCCCCCGCGCACGAGAGCACGCAGCAGGACCTCTTCGAACTCGCGGCGCTGCTCGAAACCAAGTCCCTCGACGTGCCCAAAACCAGCAGCGTGCCCATGGACAAGCTGCACGAAGGCGGCCGCAAGCCGCTCATCCAGGTCACTCTCCAGCCCGGCAGCAAAGTCGAGCCCAAGTGGCCCTTCGAGGACTTCGTGCCGCACAGCGTCGGTGAAAGCCTCGCCGAAGATCCGAAGAACACGCGCGACGTGCTCGCCGCGCTCGTCACCGCGCCGCAAAACGAGCGCTTCGCCCAGGTCATCGTGAACCGCCTCTGGCAGCAATACATGGGCCGCGGCATCGTCCAGCCCGTCGAGGACTGGGAGAAGGGCAAGCCCACTCACCCTGAACTGCTCGCCTGGCTCGCGCGCGAGTTCGTGCGCGGCGGTTACAGCCTGAAAAACCTCAGCCGCCTCATCCTCAACTCCCACGCCTACCAGCGCGCCACCGACTCCGCCCTCAGCGGCCCCAGCCCCGTCTTCGCCGCGCCCGCGCCGCGCCGGCTCGCCGCCGAGCAGATCGTGGACTCCCTCTTTGCCGCCACTGGCAAGGCCATGAAGACCGAGGAAGTCAGCCTCGACATTGACGGCCGCCGCGATCTGAAGAACTCCATCTCGTTAGGCCAGCCGAACCGCGCCTGGATGTTCGCCAGCACCAGCAACGAGCGCGACCGCCCCAGCCTCAGCCTGCCGCGCATCCAGGCCGTGTGCGACGTGCTCGAAGCCTTCGGCTGGCGCGCCACCCGCCAGGACCCCGCCAGCAGCCGCGACACGGATCCCAACGCCCTCCAGCCCGCCATCCTCGGCAACGGCACCGTCGCCGTCTGGCTCACCCGCCTCAGCGAGGACCACGGCATCACCCAACTCGCGCTCAAAGACCAGCCGGCGGAGCAGCTCGTGGACCAGCTTTTCCTTCGTCTCCTCACCCGCCTGCCCACTGCTGAGGAGCGCCAGCTTTACACCGACCATCTGCGTGCCGGTTACGATCAGCGCCGCCTCGAATACAAACCCGAAAAACCCGACCAGCGTTACCCCGCCAAATACGTCTCCTGGACCAACCACCTCGACCCCGTCGCCAACGCCCTGCGTGTTGAAGAAGAAGCCGCCGCACGCCGTGGCGACACCCCCAGCCCCCGTCTCGACAACGACTGGCGCCTGCGCATGGAAGATGTCCTCTGGGCCGTGCTCAACGCTCCCGAGTGGGTCTTCGCCCCGTAGCAGCGACGCCCCCGCCGCTTCCCCGATGACAGCACGCCCTTTTCGCTACCGCTTTTCCTCGAAACCGTTATTCTCCAAGTCATGAGCACCACCGCCGAAGCCCTCCTCGCCCCCCTGCTCGCCCTGCCCGAGCAGGACCGCCTCATGATTGCCGACCGGCTCCATGAAAGCCTGCATGACGCCCCGCCCAACGACGACCTCAGCGATGAGATGAAAGCCACGCTGGATCGCCGCTGGGCAGAGATCGAGAGCGGAAAGGTCGAATGCATTCCTCACGAAGTGGTCATGGAAAAACTGCGCGCCCGTTATGCGGTATGAAGTCGTCACCCACCCTGAAGCGTTTGCGGAACTCCAGGAGGCTCTCGACTGGCTTGATGAACGCAGTCTGTGGGCTGGCAAACGCCTTTCCCGTGAATACGACGAACACATTTCCCTCATCCGGGACACACCCGCATCCTTCCGCAAAATTCATGGCGACTACCGCCGTGTGAACCTCCGCCGCTTCTCCTACCACGTCATCTACCGAATCCGTCAGGATCACATCTTCGTCATCGCCTTCGCTCACGACAAACGCCACCCCGACTACTGGAAAGCCCGCATCAGCGACGATCAAGATTAACCGCGAACCACGAACCCCCAACTCCGACCCCATTCCCATGAAACGCCGCCGCCTCCTTCAAACCGCCGCCCTTGCCCCGCTCGCCGCCAGCGGCTTGCGCGCCTCCAACGTCGTCGCCATGCCCAAGGGCAAGGCCGAGCACTGCATCTTCATCTGGCTCGGCGGCGGCATGGCGCACATGGACACCTTTGATCCGAAGGCGCTCGGCGACCCGAAGGCCAGCCCGAAGAAAGCCGGCGCCGCCTACCCCGCCATCGAGACCTCCGTTCCTGGTGTCCAGGTTTGCGAGCACTTGCCCAAGACCGCCCGCCTGATGGAGCACATCACCGTGATGCGCACCATCCATCACAACATCATCAACGAGCACGCCATCGCCACGAACTTCGTCCACACCGGACGCCAGATCAGCGGCGACACCACCTACCCCTCCCTCGGCTCCATCGTCGCCCACCAGCGCGGCGCGGCCAATCCGAAAGTGCCAGCCTACATGCTCATCGGCTACCCGAACCCCAGCCGCGGCCCCGGCTTTCTCGGCGCCAAACACGGCAACATCTACCTCACCGACACCCAGAGCGGCCCCGCCGGTTTCACCCGCCCCGCCGATGTCACCGCGCAGCGCGTCAGCGCGCGTGAAAAGCTCCTTGCCCCGCTGCAGGAGCGCGTCGCGCGCGACTCCATGCTCGCCGATTACGAAGCCGCCCAGCGCGAGGCCCTGCGCCTCGCCGGTCCCGAGTTCATGCGCAACTTCAAGCTCGACGGGGAACCCGCCGACCTGCGCAACGCCTACGGCAGCGAGTTCGGCCAGCGCTGTCTGCTGGCCCGCCGCCTCGTTCAGGACGGCGTGCGCTTCATCGAAGTCTCCCACAACCTCGCCTTCGTCAACGGCACCGGCTGGGACACCCACAATGACGGCCAGGAAAAGCAGCACTACCTCATCAAAGACCTCGACGACGCCCTCTCCACCCTCATCACCGACCTCAAAAACCACGGCCTGCTCGACAAAACCCTCATCGCCCTCGGCACCGAGTTTGGCCGTCCGCCCGAGTTCGACGGCGGCGGCGGCCGCGGCCACCAGTGCAGCACCTTCAGCCTCCTTCTTGCCGGTGGTGGGCTGAACCATTGCGGCGCTTATGGCGTCACCGACGACCTCGCCAAACAGATCGTCGAAAACCCCGTCTCCGTGCCCGACTACCACGCCACCATCCACGCCGCCCTCGGCATCAACCCCGCGCACGAGCTCATCGCCGGCACTCGTCCGGTGCCCATCACCGACGGCGGCAAACCTGTGGCGAAACTCTTCGGTTGAGCCGGACCCGACTTGCAATCCCAATGCCCCGCCATCGCATTGGCTTGGCACGTCGTCACACGGCATTCACGAAACGATTGCATCTCCCCCGGGTCCGCAGTTGCATGGGCCTCATGACTGAAACCCTCACGAGCGACCGTCGGCCGGGTCTGCGTTTTCTGGAAAGCGAACCGCTCGACGTGCTCGTCATCGGCGGCGGCATCGTCGGCTCCAGTGTCGCGCGGGATGCCGCCATGCGCGGCCTGCGCATCGGACTCATCGAGCAGCGCGACTTTGCCTTCGGCACCAGCGGGCGCTCCAGCCGGCTCCTGCACGGCGGCATCCGCTACCTGGCGCAGGGCCGCATTGGCCTGGTGCGTGAGGCCAGTGTGGAAAAGACCCTCCTGCACCGCATCGCCCTGCATCTGGCCGCGCCGCTGCCCTTTGTCTTCCCCACCTACCGCCACAACCGCGCGTGGAAGCTCTGGCAGCTCATGATCGGCGTGAAACTGTACGACCTGCTCTGCGGCGGACGCAACTTGGGTGCCTCGAGCTGGCACGATGCGGAGGACACCCAGCGTCTCGTGCCCGGCCTCGCCGCCGATGGATTGAAAGGCGCGGTGCGTTACTTCGACGGCTTCACCAATGACGCGCGCCTTGTGCTCGACTCGCTCCGCTCCGCCGCCGCGCACGGCGCCGTCGTTCTTAATCGCGTGCGTTTTGTCAATGCCCGGCGGGATCAGCTCTGGCAATGCACCGTCGAGGACACCCACGCCGGCCGCACCTTGGAAATCCAGGCGCGCACCGTCGTCAATGCCACCGGCCCCTGGGCGCACGGCCTGCCGCACAGCGCGGTCAAACTGCGTCTCACCAAAGGCATCCACCTCGTCGTGGAGCACGCGCGTTTGCCGGTCACTGACACCGTGGTCATGACCGAAGGCACGCGCATCCTCTTCGCCATCCCCTGGGGCGCGCGCACCATTCTCGGCACCACCGACACCGACTACAACGGCCCGCCGGAAAACGTGCGCACTGATGCCGCGGACATCGCCTATGTGCTCGCAATCGCCAACCAGCATTTCCCCGCCGCGCATCTTGCCGAAGCGGATGTCATCAGCACCTGGGCCGGACTGCGCCCGCTCATTGCCGACCCCAAAGGCCGGCCTTCCGACATCTCCCGCAATCACGAAATCAAAAGCCCCGAGCCGGACTGGTGGGACGTGGCCGGCGGCAAGCTCACCACCTGCCGCCTCATGGCCGAGCAGACGCTCGACAAACTCACCCGCGCCGCCAACCTGCGCGCCCTGCCCTGCTCCACCGCCGATGAGCCGCTGCTGGCGGACCCCGGTTTCAGCGCACTTGTGCCGCCACCCTTCAGCGCCGAGGCTGTGCGCCATTACTGCGAGCAGGAGTGGGCGCTGCATCTTGATGACGTGATGATCCGCCGCGCCGGCTGGCATTATTACGAGCGCGATCCCGCCGCACTCGCCGCCCTGGCCGCCGAGATCATGGCTGGCTGCCTTGGCTGGTCACCGGAGGAAAAACAGCGCGAGCTGGCTGCCTACCTGGCCCATCCGTCATGAAAAGCGCGCGCCAGCCGCTTGCGCGCTGGGGCGCCGTCCCAGTGAAGGCCGACTTTCTTCAAAACCATGCCCGCCGTCTCCGTCCTCATGCCCGTGCGCGATGCCGAAGGCACCGTGATGCGTGCTGTGGAGAGCATTCAAAGCCAGAGCCTGCGCGACTGGGAGCTCGTCATCGTCAACGACGGCTCGCGCGATGCCACCCCGCGTCTGCTGGAAGCCGCCCGCCGTCTGGACGGGCGGTTGCGCGTGCTGCATCTGCCTCCATGCGGCATAGCGCCGGCATTGAACGCCGGACTCGCCGCGTGCCGCGCGCCGTGCGTCGCGCGCATGGACGCCGATGACCTGGCGCACCCCGCGCGGCTCGAACTCCAGCTCCGGCACATGCTGGAGCAGCCCGCCACCGGTCTTGTCTCATGCCGGGTGAGCTACCAGGGCGCCGGGGCAGGATACGCGGAGCATGTGGAATGGATCAACGCACTCGGCACGCATGAGGAGATGAGTCTGCGCCGCTTTGTCGAGGCGCCTGTGGCGCATCCCAGCGTCATGTTCCGCCGCGAGCTGGTGGACAAGCACGGAGGTTACCGCGACGGGCCGTTCCCCGAGGATTACGAGCTTTGGCTGCGCTGGCTGGAGGCTGGCGCGCGCTTTGAGAAGCTGAGCGAGTCTTTGCTCGTCTGGAATGACCCGCCGCAGCGGCTCTCGCGAACTGATCCGCGCTACTCGGTGGCCGCGTTTTATGAGATCAAAACCGCCAGCCTCGCCCGCTGGCTGCGCGCCCAAGCACCGGAGGGGCGCGCTCTGTGGCTTTGGGGCGCGGGCCGTGTCACACGCAGGCGCTTCGACGCGCTGGAGCGTCAAGGCATCCGCCTCGCAGGTTTCATAGACGTGGACCCCGCCAAGCGCGGCAGCCACCGCGACGGACGCCCCGTGCGCATGGCGGACGAACTGCCGGAGAGGGAGGGGAGCTTCATCCTCGCGGGAGTCGCCGCGCGCGGCGCGCGCGGACAAATCCACGCCCACCTCGCGGTGCGCGGCTGGCGGGAGGGCGCGGATTTCCTTCTGGTGGCTTGAGCGCCGCGGCGGCATCGTCCCGGCGGGGGTTACTCCACGGTCACGCTGCCGCCGCTGTCGCGGCCTTTGAGGGAGCGGTCGTACATGCTTTCGGCGAAGGCGGGCGGGATGGCATAGACACCGGCGGCGATGGGTTTGACGCGGTAGGCGAAGGTGCGCGCCCCGCCCTTTTCCAGGCTGCAAAAGAAGATGTTCCGGTCCTCGCGCACATCCACATAATCCGCGCCGGGCATGGTGCCGCGCCCCGGTCGCAGGCCGTTGGGCTCCAGCTCGAAGCTGCCGGGCATCAGGTCCAGGACGGCGATGTTTTGCAGCGCGGCGGATGAGACGTTGCGCACGCTCAGGCGCACGAGGGCGGCCTCGCCGACTTTGAGTTTTGCCACAGCGCCGCCGTCCGCGCCGAGGATTTCCCGAGTCACCTCCAGACCGTCCGCGATGCGCTCGCGGGGCGGTGTTTTGTCGAAGCCGGACTCCGTGACTTGATAAAAGGCGCCGAGGTCGGCGCCGTCCTGCCGTGACAAGCCGAAGCGCAGCGCCCCGGCCTGCGCGCTGAAGGGGCTTTGGATGAGGCCGGTCTTTTCCGGCGCGATGAGGAGCGCGGGGCCGCCCTGGCGCGGCAGCTCGCTGAGGGAGACGCTGATGCCGGACTCGCGCGCCAGGTCGGAGTAGGCTTTGAGAGCCATGATGGTTGTGGCGGCGCTGATGGTGTTGAAGCGGTTGCTGGCGAGCGGTCCGGTGATGACCTCCAGATCCTGGTAGCGAAACGCGCCGGCGATCTCCGGGAAGTGCCTGCACAGCACGGCGAAGCCCTCCGCGCGGCTCACTTGCGGATCGAGGTGCCACCCGCCGCGCCAAGCAGCCTCCGCGCGGTCTTTGCGCGCGGCGTCCCAGTAGCCGCGCATGAGGGTGGCGCCCTCGTTTTGCTGCTTGAGCAGGGCGTAGGCGCCGGCCAGGTAGGCGGCGGTGAGGTGGGCGCGCCAGGTCTTGTCGTGGTGCTGGCGCAGGTGGTCGCGCAGGTTGAGGACAAAGGCGGAGGTGTTTTCGCCGTGCCGGGTCAGGAGGTAAACGGCCGCTGCCTGCACCGCCGAGTCATCCAGGCTGCCTGGAGTGCCGCGCGCCATTTCGCGCATGTGCTTGCGCGCGCCCTCCAGCAGCGCGGAGGGCACGGCGTGGCCGGCGTCCCGCGCCTCGGTGAGGAACCGGGTGACGTAGGTGGAGAGGTAGTCCATGCCACCGCTGGATGTGGAGTCCCAGTAGCCAAAGCCGCCGCCGGAGTGCTGGCGGCTGCGCAGCAGGGCAAAGGCGGTGTCGAGCTGGCGGGCGGACTCGGCGGGGTCGAAGCCGAAGTCGGCCTCACCCGAAAGCATGAGGCGGGAGACGGCGCGGCTGGTGATCTGCTCGGAGCAGCCGTAGGGGTACTCGCTCAAGTAGGCCTCAAGCCCGCGCGCGAGTCCGAGCGGCAGGGCGGAGACGCTGGCATGGAGTTTGCGATGATGCGGATGCATCTCGCGCGTGACTTTGACGTCATGCGGCCCGTCCCGGAACCAGCCGCTTTGCACATGCGTGAGGTAGGGGGAGGCGGGCCTGACGCTGAGGGTGGCGCGGCGCAGCACTGTCTGCCCGGCGGCCTCGGCTTTGAAGGTGATCTCGGCGCCGCCCGGCTCCTGCAGCGCGCGCATGAGGAAGCGCACGGTTTCCTCACGACCCGGCGGCACATGCACTTCCCCCTGCGGAGACTCGATGATCTCCAGATGCGGAGTCACCTGCGCGATGACGCGCACGGGCGCGTCCGCGTCCGCGCCTTCGAGGTTGTTCGCCACAGTGAGGGAGGCGGTGAACTCGTCCCCCGGCGCGGCGAAGAAGGGCGCGTTGGGAGTCAGCACCAGCGGCCCGCGCGCGATGCTGGAGGTCTCGGCGCGGCCCGCAGCATCCTCCGCCACGGCCACGGCCATGATGTTGAGCCTGCCCGAGAAGTAATCCGGCACGGTGTAGCCGACCTCCCGCCGATCGGGTCCGGCGGCGATGAGGCCGGACCAGAAGACAACGGGCGGCTCCTTGCGGCGCTTGAAGGGGTTGAGGTTCAGGCGCAGGGGTTTGTCGGCATCACCGCCGAAGGCCTTGTGGCGGGCGATGTGGGAAAACTCGGGCAGGATGAGGTCCATGAGCTGCTCGGTCTCTGTTTCGAGGGCGCGTTTGCGGTTCAGGTGCGCGAGCGCGTCGGGCAGCTTGTAGTCGGTGATCTGGTGGATGCCCGCGTCCACCGCATAGATGACCACGCGGCAGGGGCGCGCGGCCTGGAAGCCGATCTTGAGCTCGTCACCGGGGCGGACTTTTTCCGGCGCGTCGAGTGTGACCTGGATGCGCCGTTTGTCCGGATTGGCGGTGAAATGCGCGACGGCATGGCTGAGCGGGGAGGCGAAGATTTCCTTCGAGTCGAGTCCGCGCACGAAGGATGCGCTGACATAAGCGGAACCCTCAAGCGTGTCAGGCACGCGGATGGTTTGCACAATGGCTGGAGTGCCCGCTTTGAACCACTGCCAGCCGAGCACGCGCTCGCGCTCGATGGTGAGCAGACCCGCGCCGGTGTAGGCGGCGTTGAGGGCGGCCTCCAGGTTCTCGCCGCCGGCCCAGGTGTCGCGCGCGAGCTTGATGCCCAGCTCGGCGTCGCGCTCCAGGCTGCGCTCCATGTCGCCCTTGCCCACGACAGTGAAGGGCACGGCGCAGACGACGCGGCTCTCCGCGTCGCGCAGCTCCAGGCGGAAGTCGCCCGCTTTGTCCGTTGGCAGTGTGTAGTCCGCGCCCTCAGCCGGCAGGGTGAAGGGCGCCTCGGAAAGCTGGGACTCGCGCCGGGTGGAGACGTAGGCATGGCTGCCGCTCTCCTGCTGGGTGAGCACGGACACATGCCGGATATGGATGAGGCGCGCGGTGAGGTCCGGCGGCGCCAGCGGCTTCAAATCCGGCCCCACTGCCAGGAAGCGGGTGCGTGCGTCCGAGTCCTTGCCGAGATAACCAAGACCGCCGTCCGGCTTGTGGCCGACCACATAGGGCAGAGCGGCCACCAGGAACTGCCTGCCCGCGCGCACGCTGCGCCCGCCGTCGGCCTCGAAGCCCTCGATGAGCAGGCTGACCTGGAAGCAGCCCTGGTCAAAACGCTCCAGCGCCAGGTCAAAGCGCGCCTTTCCCTCGTCATCGGTGGTCTGCTCGCCGAGGCCGACTTTTTGGCCTGCGAGGGACTCGTCATCCTCCGCCACGGGCAGGCGGTTGTGGAAGATGTAGCCGGGGAATTGCTGGAAGGCGAAGTCTCCGGGACTCAACTCCATGCCCGCCTTCAGCAGCCTCTTCGCCGCCGGGAAGCCGAACAAAGTTTGCAGGGTGACATCCGCGTGGAGGCTTCCGGGCTGCAGCCAGCCGTCGAGTTCGTTGCCGGTGAGCGCCACCTCGATCTTCATGCGGTCCGGCTGGAAGTCCTCCACGCGCAGCACGGTCTGGCCGAGTTGAATGCGGTGGTTTCCACTCTGGATCAAATACAGCCGGGCGATGTGGCGTCCGGTGGGGGCGGCCTCGTCGGTCTTCATTTTCACCTCCACGAAGCCGTCCGCGCCGAGCACGACTTTCTGGGTGGAGGCGACTTCGTCCCTGGCGTTGATCAAGTCCACCTCCAGGGGCAGTCCGGCCAGTCCCGGCGCCCAGTCCCGGCGCTTGAGCACCGCGCCGATGTGGATGTCGTCACCGGGACGGTAAACGCCGCGCTCGGTGAAGAGAAAGGCCTCCAGCGCGTCGTTTTCGGAGGCCAGCACGCCGCCGGTGTCGAAGCGGGAGAAGTCCAGGAGCCGGTCGGGGCGCTCGAAGGGCAGGAAGGACACGTCATTGCCCAGGGAGGCGACGATGGCCACGGGCTGCTTCTCGCGCTGAAAGGCGCCGGTGGCTGCGAGGTGCGCGTGGCCGTTGATGGTGGCGGCCTGCAGCAGGTGCTCGCCGTTTTTTGCCAGCACGGTGATGGTGGCGCCGTCCACAGGGTCGCCGGTCTGGATGCTCTGCACAAAGACATCGCGGCTGCCATCGGCGTTCTTTTTCACCAGCAGTCCGAGGTCCGTCACCAGCACGAAGCGGCTCGTGCTTGCGTCTTCATCCAGCGATTGCCAGTCCTCGGCCACGCCATCGCCCTCCATGCGCCGCTGGCTGCCGGTGTAGGGCTTCACGCCTTCCGCCGTCAGGAAGAACAACCCGCGCGAGGCGTCGGTGTCCGATGGGTCCGCGGACTGGAGCGCGCCGGCGAAGTCAAGCGTGGAGTAGGCGGCCTGGTAGTCGTTTTTCATCGGCACCGGCTGCACGCGGCGCAGGAAGCGGGCGAGGTTTGACTCGTCGAAGACCCAGCTTGCGCGGAAGTGGGGGGTGGCAAAGTCCCCCTCCGTCATGACCACGAGATGATTGATCTGGCGCTGCGGCACGCGCGCCATGGTCACGCGCAGAAAGGGCGCGCCGCGGGATTGCAGGGAGAGTTTGCGCTCGCCATGCAGGGCCAGAATCCCGCCCTGGCCGAGGAGCTGCACCTCCTTCGGGAAGGATGGCGGAGCGCCAAAGACACGGAACTCGCCGCCAAGCCGGAAGCCGCCCAGGCCCTCGACGCCCTTGGTGACACGGACAAACAGTCTGCCGCGCTGCTCGGTGAGGAACTTGAAGGCGTGGCGTGTCGTGGCCGGCTGCCCTTCGTCCACCCCGGTCTCCACGGGTTTGAGCGCCACCGGCGTGTATTGCGCCAGCACGGCCTCCGTCACATCATTGGGGCCGGGAGTCACTCTGCTTCCCAGGGCGTCGCGCACAGTGAAGTTGGGCGGCTCCTGCCAGACGCCGAGATGTTTGGCCAGGTTTTCGCCGGTGGCGTAGCCTTCGGTATTGATAAAAATGAACTGCTCCGGCTCGCCGTCCTCGGTCTTGATAATGCTCGTCTCCACGCCGGCGATTTTGAAGCCGCTCTCAATGTCCGGCACGCGCACCTTGGCGGTGAAGGTGTTCCCCAGCGGCGCGCCGCCGAGCGTGCTGGTCAGGGACTTGGAGAGCGTGACTTTGAGAAAATCCTCCTTCTCCGGCACCTGGATGCGCGCGGTGCGGATCCAGAACTCCCGCTGATGCGCGCCTTCGGTCACGCTGAAGATCGCGTCCGGCTTGCGGCCTTTCCATTCAAAAATGCGCGCCCCGCCCAGCACCTCCAGCCGGGTCAGTTGGGTGATGTGCTCCTTGTCCAGGGGATGCGTGCTTTTGAAGCCAACGACGACGTTTTGCAAGGAGGGGTCGCGCGGGTCCATCTGGAACTCGGCCACGGTCTGCTCCAGCTTCAAGGCCGGCGTGCTGCCCGTCCAGGAGGTCTCTTTGAGCGCCACCTCCGGCGGCAGTTCCGCGGGGTCGAGCCGCACGGTGAACTCCTGGCCGGCGGGCCAGTCCTTGGCGGGGGTGAAGACTAGCAGCTTGTCCGTGCCCCATGTCCACGCGCCCTCATGCTCCGGCGCCAGTGTCACGCCCGCGGCGGATTTGCCAGCGGCATTGAGCGGAGCGGTGGAGGCGTCGAAACGCAGTGTCAGCGGCTGCGGTTGCGGCTTGCCCCTGACGATGCGTGTCACGCCGGGCATGCTCAGCGAGCCCTTGCTCTGGCGCAGTTCGGCGAGCTGCCTCGGCTGCGGACGGCGTGATTCGAGGTGGTCCAAAATCTGCGGCACCATGACAGCCAGCGCGCCGGCGATGACGATGGCTCCGGCGTAACGGCCCGGGTTTCTCCGCAGATGATCGTCCGCCTTTGCCGCGCAGCGCGGCAGCCACTCCGGCGGCTCGTAGCGCAAGCGGCCAAACATCACAAGCGCCAGACGCGCCCACCAGGAGCCTGAGGTATCGGACATAAAGAAAAAGGTCGGTGCTCCAGAATACCTCCGGCGCGCATGGCTGCGCGGGGAAAATGTCGCCAGGATGGAACTTTTTGCGCCCTGTCGGTCGCGGATCCGGGAGCGCCCGTGCGGAGCGCGAAGCTTGCGAGTTTGCCAGTCCCCTGTCCGTTTCATCGCCATGAAACCGCTTTCATGCCTCCCTGCCGTCATCTTCGTCCTTTGGGTGCCTTTTGCCCGCTCCGCGGACATCACCGCCGAGAAAACCGGCACCGTCATCCACTTCGCCATCGAAGGGGAAAGCATCTGTGATTATCAAATGGAGCCCGGTGAACTGCCGGAGGGCGTGGCGGAGTCGTTTGCGCACGGGGCGCATCTGCATCCGATCTACTCGCCGGGCGGGAAGCTCGTGACGGGCAACCATCAGCCGGATCATCCGTGGCAGCGCGGTGTGTGGATCGGCTGGACGAAGACGGAGTTTGGCGATTCGCACCCCGATTTCTGGAACATGGGCAAGGATGGCAGGATCACCGCCGAAGTGCGCTTCGAGAAGCTGGAGAAGGTCTGGAGCGGGGCCTCGGGCGGTTTCATGAGCCGGCATGTGTTTCTCGATCACAGCCACACGCCCGATGAAAAGGTGCTGAATGAGACCTGGGAGGTGCAGGTATCGCAAAAGACGCTTGATGGCACGCTCGCGAATGTGATCGACCTCACCAGCACGCAGACCTGCGCGGGCGAGAAGCCCCTCAAGCTGCCGAAATACCACTACGGCGGCCTCGGCGTGCGCGGGAACCCGCTCTGGAATCCCGTGGATGCCGTCACCATGCTCACCAGCGAAGGCCATGACCGCAAAGCGGGCGACAGCACCAAGGCGAAGTGGGTTCACCTCGGCGGTGAGGTTGACGGCACGCCCACCGGCATCGCCGTGCTCATTCATCCGTCCAATTTTCGCTTTCCGCAGCCGCTGCGTTTGAACCCGAAGAACCCGCAGCTCTGCGTGGCCCCTTCTCAGGATGGCGACTGGGCCATTGAGCCGGGGAAGCCGCATGTGTCCAAATACCGCCTTCTCGTTTTCGACGGCAAACCGGACGCGAAGTGGCTCGAAGCGCAGTGGAAGAGCTATTCGGCTGCGCCATGAAATCCGGCGCTCCATCCGAGGCCGCGCTTTGCGAGCTCTTTGATCTGCTGCCGGAGGTGCAGGCATGGATCAAGGATGCGCGACATCGCTACCTGTGGGTGAATCGCGCCTTTTTGCTCAACTACGGACTGCATCAGCTCGACGAGGTTTTGGGGAAGACGGATCATGATCTGTCGCCGCCGCATCTTGCGGCTCAGTTTCTTGCGGGAGACGAGGCGGTGCTGGCCGGAGAGACGGTGCAGGGTCGGCTGGAGTTGATTGGCCGTTTTGACCACACCGCTTCGTGGAGCTTCACCACGATACGCCAGGTGCGTGATGCGAAAGGACGCACCATCGGCACCACGGGCATCACGCGCGTGCTGGATGCCGCGCAGATCGATCAGCGTGAGGACATCCGCCTCGGCGTGGTCATTTCCATGATGACTCGGAGGCTTGGCAAGGCGGTGACGAATGTGGAGATGGCAAAAGCTGCCGGAATGTCATCGCGGTCCTTTGAGCGGGCCTTCCTTCGTGAATACGGCCTGCCAGCGCAGCAGTATTTGAAGCGTCTGCGCATCCAGACGGCCTGTCGGCTGCTGGTGGACACGCGTGAGTCGATTGCCTCCATCGCGCAGCGCTGCGGGTTCGCGGATCAAAGCCATCTCACTCGTGAATTTCGCCGCGTCACCAGTGCCACGCCCGCGGCTTATCGCGCCGAATACGCCGCCGCGAATGTTCCAAGAGCTGCCGTTTCTGTTCTATCCACCAGGAAGCGCAAACGCTAGCCTCGGAGCATCATGGAGATCCAACCAGGCACTACTCTCATCACCAACGGTCAACTCATCGACGGCACCGGCGCGCCTCCCGTGCCGAATGCCGCCGTCATCGTCACCGATGGACTCATCACTTACGCAGGACCTGCTGCATACGCTCCGCCCGTGCCGGACGCGCGGAAGATCGATGCGAAGGGCGGCACGATCATGCCGGGGCTGATCGAGGCGCACATTCACCTGACCTATTTCAATGTCACCGAGCTGCAGGACCTCGACATCAAGTTCCCGGTCGAATACGTCACGCTGCAATCGGCCGTGAATGCGAAGACGGCGCTCGAATGCGGCTACACCAGTGCTCGCAGCGGCGGATGTCTGCACAACATCGACGTGTGGATGAAGAAGGCCATCGAGGAGGACATGATCCCTGGTCCTCGTCTTTCAGCAAGCGGCCGTGAAATCTGTGGCGCGGGAGGTTTGATGGACTGGAACCCGGACTACCGGAAAATCGGCATGGAGGGCATTGTCTTCATCGTGAACGGCCCGGAGCAGGCACGCACCGCCGTGCGCAAGCTTGTCAAAGACGGCATCGAGTGGGTGAAAACCTATCCCACGGGCGACGCGGCCTCGCCAGACATCAACGACCATCACACGCTGTGCATGACCTTCGAGGAAATGCATGCGGTCGTGCAGACCTCGCACAATCACGGACTCAAAGTCACCGGACACTGCCGCGCTCGTGAAGGCATCTACAATGCGCTCAAGGCAGGTTACGACGCCATCGAGCATGGCACCTTCATGGACGCCGAGTGTCTCGATCTGCTTTTGCAGCGCAACGTGCCGATGTGTCCTGGGCTTGGGTTTGAGCTGTGGAGCGTCGAGCGCGGCAAGGACTTCGGTTTGTCGCAGCGTGTGCTCGACGGCCATCAAGAAACCCTCGAAGCCGGAGCCGAGAGCGCCCGCAAAGTGCTCAAGGCCGGCGGCACGCTCGGCCTCGGTGGCGATTACGGCTTTGGCTGGACGCCGCACGGCACTTACGCGCAGGAGCTGACCTTCTTCGTGAACTACGTCGGCTTTAGCGTCCTCGACACGATCAAGTGCGCCACGCTCGGCGGCGCGAAGATCATGGGTCGCGAGCATGAACTCGGTTCACTCGAAAAAGGCAAGCTCGCCGACGTGCTAGTCGTCGATGGCGACGTGATGAAGGACATCAGCATCCTTGAAGAGCGCAACAACCTGCTCGCCGTGATGCAAGGCGGCGCGGTGAAGGCGGGGACAATGCTGCAACCGCCCTCCATCTGATGCCTGCCATGCCAATGCTTCATGCGGATCGAAGGCTTTTAAGCCTCCTTCCGTTCGCAAAACTCGCGAAACGCCCGCACTTCCTCGTCCGTGGCGACACCTGCGACGATGTGGCCGGCGAGACTGCGGATGATGTAGGCTTCGTCGGCGGGAAGGGCGAGGTTTTGGATCAGATCACGAGCCAACGCGGCAAAAGTGTTGCCGTTGTAAAAGCAGAATGGAGCCATTCGGTGGCACCGACGGCAAAGGTCGATGGCTTCATCCAGACGCATCTCCGTCTGGAAACGGCTTTCCCAAAGTTCTTTCGTCGCCGCATGACCGTCCGAGGTGGGTTTGTGCAGCGCGGACTTCGCCTGGCACAGCATCGCGTTTTGCAGTGTGATGAAATCCCACGAATAGGTTCGCAACCAAACTTGGGAGAGCTTCATGAATCACTTTCCGGCTTGTTCCTGCGCTGCTTTGATCTGCTTCAATTCCTCCACGCCCGCGCTCTTGAGAAAACCTTTGCCTGTCTTGGCATAAACCGGCTCGGCGGCGAAACGATCCTGAATCGCCAGCGCATCCGCCAGCACGCGCTGAAAGGCGGGATCGTTCAGTAGTTTCGGATCAATCGTCGTCGTATCCATGTCCTGAGTTTATCTTCCGCCGCCGTTCTTCGCAATCCCCGAATTCGCCCGCCATGCCCCGCCGACTTCTCACCCTTCTGCTTTCTGTGTGTTCCGTGGTCCAGGCTGCGGACCTCTTCGACCAACAAAACCTCGCCGCGTGGTGCATTGTGCCGTTTGATGCGAAGAAGCGCTCACCGGAAGACCGCGCCGAGATGGTGGCGAAGATGGGGATAAAAAAGATCGCCTACGATTGGCGGCAGGAGCATGTGGTAGAGTTTGAGTACGAGATCCTCGCGTATCAGAAGAATGGCATCGAGATGTTCGCGTTCTGGGGGGTGCACGACGAGGCGTTGCGGCTTTTTGAGAAGTACAAGATGCATCCGCAGCTTTGGGTGATGATGAAGGGCACGGGCGATACGCAGGAAGCCCAGGTCAAAACTGCGGCTGAAGGTCTGCTGCCCATTTTGGCCAAGGCGAAGGCCATCGGCAGCCAGGTGGGCATCTACAACCACGGCGGTTGGGGCGGCGAGCCGGAGAACATGATCGCCGTGTGCGAGTTTTTGAAGAAGAACCACGGCACCGACAACGTGGGCATTGTTTACAACCTGCATCACGGTCACAGCCATCTCGACCGCCTGCCAAAGGCGCTCGAAGCGATGAAGCCCTGGCTGCTTTGCCTCAACCTCAACGGCATGGACATCGCGGGCGACACGAAGGGTCGCAAGATCCTCCCGCTCGGCGTCGGCACGCAGGATGTGAAGGTGCTGCGCCAGATCCGCGCAAGCGGCTACAGCGGGCCGATTGGCATCCTGAATCACACGAACGAAGACGCCGAAGGCCGCCTGCTCGACAACCTCGACGGCTTGAAGTGGCTCATTCCACAACTCGATGACGCACCGCCTGCCGCGAAGCCGAAGTATCGCACCTGGAGCGAGGCCAGGATGAAAGCGCCCTCCAAAGCTCCCGTCACCGTCCAGAAAGCCTCCGGCGTCCCGTCTTTGAATGAAGAATTCGGCAAAGCGCTCTCCGGCGGCCTGCTGGTGGATGGCAAAGGCGAATACCACACGCTGCCCTTTACCATCGAGTGCCGCGCCAGGCTCGACAGCAAGGAGCGCTACAACATCCTCGTCGCCTGCAATCCCAAGTCCGCCGACACGCATTGGGAGCTCTACACGCACGCCAGGCGCGGCACGCTGGCGCTCTACATGCCCGGACGCGGCGGAGACTACGATTCGAAGGTGAACATCTGCGACGGTCAATGGCACGACATCGTGGCCAGCGTCAGCGCGGAGCTCGCCACGCTCTGGGTGGACGGCAAAATGGTGCTCGAAAAGCCCACCGGCAAAAATGACGGCCTCGTCATTCACGCCGGTGTCGAGTCCATCGCTTTTGGACGCCTCGTCGAGGGCACGCTTGGCTGTGATGGCGTCATTGATGACGTGCGTCTCTCACGCGGAGTCATGAAGCCGCGCAAAGGCGGCGCGCCGCGCCAGCGGATGGACAACACACTTGAGATCTGGCACTTCGACGACCTCGGCTCCGCCGCTGCGCGGCCCAAGGCGCCAGATCCCGCAGCCTTCACACCTGATCTCCCGCCTCTGAACAAGGAGGACAACATCCACTGGCAGGAGTTCGTGAATCGCGAACGCGTCTTCGACTTCTACGGCAAGCAGGCGCTGCAATTCATGAAGCAGAAGCCGCTGCCGGACCTCATTCCCGCCTTCCCTGGCATGGACGGCGGCAAGCAGGGCCACTGGGGCAATCAAAACGACCAGGTGACGTGGAAGGATGGACGCTTTGCAGCTAGCGATCTCGGCACTGTGTTTTCAACCGTGTTTAAAGGTGCGGGCATCACAATTCCAAAAGGAGTTTGTGTGCATGTTAAAGGCAAAGGTGAGGTCGCCACATGTTTTGATCCAACAACACTCTCTTTCCCAATCGTTTGGAGCGGAGGCTTTGTGAAATTAAATGACAATCGACATGGCTTCATGGGCGGAGGACAGATGGATGGAAAAGTGGTCGAGACGCTTGATAGCTACAAAAAACAACCTCCCAGCGGTCGGTATAGAGGTTTTTATCGGAGGAATGACACTGTTGTTTTCTCGTATGACGTGAACGGAGAAGAAGTTTTGGACATGGTGTGGTGCGATGGAGGCCCAGAACGAATTACAGCTCCTCGCAAGAAGCATCCCTTCCGAAATTACCTTGTGCTTCCCGCCCAATGGCCGCAGTGGATCGAAACGAAGGGTGAACTCGGCGCGCAAACACCGTTCGCGACGGATCGGATCACGATCCCGTTCGAGAATCCGCATGGCACGCTGTTCTTCATCACCGCACATGATTTCTTCAGCGATGGCACTGCGGCCATCGCCACGATGACGGGCGAGGTGTGGCTCGTGAAAGGCATTGACGAAAAGCTGGAGAAGCTGCGCTGGAAGCGCTTTGCCACCGGTCTGCATCAGCCGCTGGGGATGAAGATCGTGAAGGACAAGCTCTTCGTGCTCGGTCGTGATCAAATCACCTGCCTGCATGATCTGAATGGCGATGACGAAGCGGATTTCTACGAATGCGTGACGAATGCGATGCATACCTCGCCGGGCGGGCATGATTTCATCGTGGGGCTGGAGGCGGACAAGGAAGGAAGATGGTATTTCGCATCGGGGAATCAGGGCGTGTGTAGGACAGGCATCCTGCCTGTCACGGGTGCGGCAGGCATTCTGCCCGTCTCCGCAGGACCGGGCAGGATGCCCGGTTCACATGAGTCAGGCGGGACGCCCGACCTACAAGTCCTCGCCACCGGCTTCCGCAATCCGAACGGCCTCGGCATCTCTCAAGATGGCCGCTTCATCACGACCAGCGTCCAAGAAGGCGACTGGACGCCCGCGACCTCGATCTGCCAGATCGAACTCGGTAAAAACGAAGGCGCTCACTTCGGCGCCGGCGGGCCGAAGAACAACCAGCCGCCGGAGCCGGTGCTCATGTATCTGCCGCGTGGCGAGGACAACAGCGCGAGCAGCCAGGCCTTCATCTCCGGCGACAAATGGGCCTCGCTCAAAGGCGATGGCAATTTGATCCATCTCTCCTCCGGCGGCGGCAGCGCGTGGCTGGTGATGCGGCAAAACGTCAAAGGCCGCTGGCAGGGTGCGGCGGTGAAGATCAGCGGCAATTTCGACTCCGGCCCGCAGTGCGCGCGATTCAATCCGAAGGACGGGCATCTGTATGTGAACGGCATGCAGGGCTGGGGCAGCTACACGCCGAAGGACGGCTGCTTTCAGCGTGTGCGCTTCACCGGTGGCGACAAACCGGTGCCGGTGGCGTTTGAGGCTCGCGACAACGGCGTGCTGATCCGTTTCAACCAGGCGGTGAAGGACGCGGACGCCGCGACATGCTTCGCGCAGTGCTGGAACTACAAATACGGGCCGCAATACGGCTCGCCGGAGTATTCGGTGAAGTATGCGGACACACCGGGCCACGATCCGCTGGAGGTGCGCAGCGTGCAGAAGCTCGATGGCGGCAAGGCGCTCTTCCTCGAAATTCCGCAAATCGTGCCCGCGAACCAGATTCACGTCCGACTGAGCACCGGACACGATGTTTTCATCACCGCGCATGCGCTGGCGGAGCCGTTCACGGATTTCCCCGGCTACACGAAGATCGCCAAAACGAACCACGCTGCGCAAATCGGCCTCGAAGCCCCCAAACCGGTGAAACCGAACCCGTGGGCCAAAGGTGAGCCCGGACGCGAAATCATCGTCGAAGCAGCTTTGGGCCTGCAATTCGTGCAGAAGCAGCTTATGGCCAAAGCGGGCGAAAAACTCACGATCCGCTTCAATAACCCCGACGTGGTGCCGCACAACTGGCTGCTCGCGAAGCCCGGTTCGCTGCAAAAGCTCGGCGAGAAGTGCAATCTTATGATCACCGACCCGCAGGGCCTTGCGAAACACTATGTGCCCGACAGCGACGACGTGATCGCCTACACGGACATGGTGAACCCGAAGGGCGGCTTCGTGATTCACCTCACCGCACCGAAGGAAAAAGGCGATTATCCCTACCTCTGCACCTTCCCCGGCCACTGGATGGTCATGAACGGGGTGATGAAGGTGGAATGATGCCCCTCGATTTTACAGCCCTGTTTTTTCCAGCGCCCACACGCGCACTTTGACTCCGGGTGATCCAAGCACATGCTCCGGCGCTCTGGCGGGTTCGGGCAGGCCTGCCAGGGCAAAAAGGCGTGTGTCCCATTCTGCCACCTCGGCATTGACCAGCGGATACGGCGCGTGGTGAACGCGTCCGGTATGGAGACCCGAAGGCGCAAGGGCATACAGGAGGTAGCGCTCCGCCAGAAAATACTCCAGCGTGTCCCGCCGCGCATGCCGCACCGTGGTTCCGAGACGGTAGTCAATGGCAGATTCGTGGTCGTCACTCCGGCGCTGTGAACGGTAGCGCAGCATGCCCTCAGCCGATTTTTTCAGACTCATGCGGGCATGATGATAGGGCAGGTGAAAAAACGCGCGCGCCACCCTCACAGCGAGCAGTTGATCACAGTCCAGCGAGTAAAACCAGACACCCGGCGCGCCGTTGCTGTCATGGACATAGGTGCGCAGGTTCATTTCCAGAAAGTCGCTCACGCCTGGCACCGGGGGGCAGAAACGCGGACGGATGCCGCGCATCTCAAAAGGCACCACTCCCACCCATGCGCGCCCTTCAAAAGTGTCCACTTGGAGTCCTGCGGGCAGCGTGGCCTGGATGACCTTTGGATCGAAGCTCCAATGCAGGAACAAGAGATTTCCCCAGCGTTGATGCATGACGAAAGGCCGCGCCGGGGGCGCGCGCAGAGCCTCGCGTTGTTCGTGATCAGGCGGCATGAAGGCAATACGCTAATACCTTCCCGTTGTGCCGGGGATTGGGCATCAAATGGAAAAAAAATTCGCAATATTCCAACTTTCCTGATTCGCAGAGGTTGAAGCCGCATAGCCATGAACAACCGCGCCTTCCACATTCCGCTCAACCGCCGCCTCCTTTTGCGCAGCCTCCTGCTCGCCACCGGCGGTGTCATCACCTCCGGCGTCTATGCCGAAGCTCTCACGCTTACACCGAGGCAGACAGAGGGGCCGTATTATCCGGATCACCTGCCGTTGGACCAGGACAACGATTTGACGATGATCCTCGGCGGGCAGGCCCCCGCCGGCGGTGTCGTCACCAGCTTTGGCGGGCGCCTGCTCGACGCGGACGGGAAACCCCTCAGCGGCAGTCTCATTGAACTTTGGCAGGCGGACCAAAATGGATGCTACATCCACAGTCGCGGCGCACCGCAGGGCAGGGAGCGCGACCCGGCCTTCCAGGGTTATGGAAAAATCACCACCAACGAAAAAGGCGAGTATCGCTTCCGCACCATCAAGCCCGGCCTCTACACAGGGCGCACGCGGCACTTTCACATCGCCGTGGTCAAGGAGGGCAAAAGGATGCTGACCACCCAGCTTTATTTGGCTGGCGAGCCGCAGAATGAAAAGGACGGCATCCTGCGCTCCATTCGAGATGAGATGAAGCGCCTGTCGGTGATTCGCGAGTTCAAGCCCGCCTCCGGCGAAGGTGGCGACCTCACCGCCACTTGGGACATTGTCATCGGGCGCACCCCCGAGGACCCCGAACCGCCGCGCCGCAAAGGCACCGGCGGACCACCGCCCCGGCCTTGATGCGCCCGCATCCGGCGGTCCGGGACATCACGGACTTCAATCTTCTTGCGTCCCGGCGCGGCGCGCCCAACATGCGGCCATGTTGAAAATTGGCCTCGTGGGTTGCGGGAAGATGGGCGGCGCGCTTTTGCGCGGCGTGGAGCTTGCGTTCGGCAAGGGCGCCATCACGGCGGCGCTTGGCGATGTGGTCCCGGCCGCTGTCGAGGCCTTGAAAAAAAGCCTGGCCTGCAAAACAATCACCGGCTCTCCCGGCGAAGTGGCGGCGGCGTCCGAGGTCGTTCTTCTGGCCGTGAAACCGGATGATATGAAAGCGCTCTGCCAGTCCCTGGCCAAGATCAAAGGCAGCCGGCTTTACCTCAGCGTCGCGGCGGGTGTCAGCCTCGCGGATCTGGAAGGGTGGCTGGGCGGCAGGCAGCGCGTCATCCGCTCCATGCCGAACACGCCCGCCCTCGTCGGCAAGGGCGCCGCCGCATTTGCCGTCGGAACCAAAGCGACTCATGAGGACGCCGCTCTGGCCGCCAGGATTCTCGGCGGTGTCGGCATCGCGGACGAGGTGCCGGAGAAGCTGCTCGATGCAGTCACCGGCCTCAGCGGCAGCGGCCCCGCCTATATATATACTGTTATTGAGGCCCTGGCCGATGGCGGGGTGCTCATGGGTCTGCCGCGCGCGTCAGCCCTGCGCCTCGCCGCCCAGACTGTGGCGGGAGCGGCGGCGATGGTCCTGGAGACGGGCAAACACCCCGCCGCCCTGCGTGACGAGGTCACCAGCCCCGGCGGCACCACCATCGCCGGGCTGGAGCAGCTCGAAAATCACGGCCTGCGCAAAGCGCTCATCCAGGCGGTGCGCGCGGCCGCCGGGAGAAGCCGCGAACTGGGCGGCTGATCCGCGAGCGAGGCCGCAGGGTAGGGAATTGTGAAAATCGAAGCCGGAAGGAGTTCGTTGGTGACAAAAAATCCCAGCCTTTGTAATTTAACGGGCAATTTCGAAAAAATGCCATTTATACGCCACCATCCGGTCTGCCGTGACGCGCTTGAATTCCGCGCGCGGCCGCACCGTTTTTTTTGATTGTTTTTTTCAGGCTGGACAATTTTTATCCGCTTCTGTTTCCCATGCGACACGCTCTCCGTCTTTTATTGCTCGCCACGCTTGTCTGGCACCCGGTCGTCCAGGCCCAGGACGCGCAGCCCGCGCTGAACATCCAGCAGGAGACCGAGGCCCTGATGAACGAGGGGTTGCGGCTTTTCGGTGAGGGCAAGTATGCCGAGGCCCTGGCGAAGATCGAGCAGGTGAAGAAAAATGTCAGCGGCAAGCCCTTTCCCCAGGTGCTCTTTGTGGAGGGTGCCTCCTATTTCAACCAGAACGAGTATGAAAAGGCTGTCGTCCCTTTGGAGGAGTATGTGAAAAATTTCAGCGACGGGGATTTCATCAACCCCGTGCGCATGGCCCTGGGCCGCTGCTACATCAACAAAGGCGAGCCGGACAAAGGCATCGAAATCCTCAAGGACGTGGTCAATAAGGCGCCCGAAATGAAGGCCGAGGCCGGACTCTTTGTCGCCGAGGCGCTCAAAAAACAAGAGAAGCCGGATGAGGCCCTCGCCGTGCTCAAGTCCGTCATCGCCGACGGGGTGCGCAGCGCGGAGTCCATCCAGGCCGCCATGATGGCCGCCGACATCCATGTGGCCAAGGGCGAGCTGGACGAGGCCGGCGAACTCATGGAGAAAGTCAAAGGCTACGCCACTGGCGGCGACAACGTCGCGCAGATGAACAACATCTACCTCCGCCTCGGCGACCAGATGTTGGAGAAAAAGAGCTTCCGCGAGGCGCTGGGTGCCTACCAGATGGTGCGTCGGAAGGTGGAGATCTCGGGCTTGCAGAAGGCCGTCATTGCCAAGATCGAGCAAAGCCTGGCCAACCCCGGCAAAGGCCCCATCCGCGGCACCAAGGAGGAGCTTGAGGAAAAACTGAAGGTCAATAAGGGCCTGCTGGAGGAAATCGAAACCCGCACCGACTACGACGCCAGCCTCTACTACCGCCTGGGCCGCTGCTACTTCGAAATGGGGCGCTTCTGGGAGTCCCTGCTGGCCTTTGATGTGATCGTCAACGAGTTCAAGGAATTCCCTCAGCGCGACCGCTGCGTCTTCGGCATGATCATCGCCAACGCACAGCTCAAGCGCGTGAAAGCCGCCCGCGAGCTGTGCGAGCGCTACATCCGCGACTTCCCCGACGGCGAGGACCTCGGCACCGTGTCCGAGATGTTCGGCATGCTGGCCTATGACGCGGGCAAATTGGAGGACGCCGTGGACTCCTTCAACAAGGCCGAGGGCTTCCCCAAGGCCGACAAGGAGCGCCTGCGCTTTCTGCGCGGCAACGTGCTCTTTGAAATGCAGCGTTTCGAGGACGCGCGCACCGCGTTTGAACTGCTCGTCAGCGAGTTCCCCGAAACCGCCTACAAGGACGACTCCCTCTACCGCATCGCCCTCATTTATTTCTATCAGAACGACTCGATCAACGCCAACAAAGCCCTGGCCAGCTACATCAAGGAGAATCCGAAAGGCCAGTACGTGGTGGACGCCCGCTACCGCATGGCCTTCATCAAGTTCCAGGCGCGCGAGGTGGACACAGCGATGAAGGAGCTGGAAAAGCTCGTCGAAGAGGCGCCGAACGACCAGAACATCGGCCAGGTTCACAGTCTGCTCGGCGACGCCTACAACCAGAAGCAGGATTTCGACAAGGCCATCGAGCATTTCGCCCTCGCGGTGGACAAGGCCAAGTCGGACGATGTGCTCACCTATGCCATGGACCAGGCCACCGACCTCTACGCCGGCATGAACAAGTGGCAGGAACTCGGTGACATGTGGCAGAAATATCTCGCCACACACAAGGACAATGAGGATCAGGAATTGAAGGCGGTGCTTTGGATTTCCCGCGCCCGTGTCAAGGAAGGCAAGCTGGACGAGGCCAAAAAACTCCTCTCCGACGCCATCAAACCGAAAATCCCCAACGCCGCCAACCAGCAGGTCGAGGGCCTCATCCAGCAGCTCATCACGCTCAGCGCTCCGAAGCGCCGCCGCGTCGTCGTCGCCGAGGGCGAGACACCGCCGCCGGAGATCACCTTCGAGCAGGTGGAGAAGGAGCTGGAGGAAATGATCACCCCGCCGGAGGCAGCCATGAACGGCACCGCCCAGATGCGCGTCCTTTTTGCCAAGGCCTGGCTGGCCAAGGTGATGCGCGAGCCCGACAAGGCCGAGAAACTTTTCGCCGTCATCATCGAGGTGGCGCGCCCGGACGACCTCAGCCCCATGCTGCTCGCCACTGTGGGGGACAATGCCCGCCGCAAGGGCGACTTCGACAAGGCCGCCGGCTGCTACAACCGCCTCAACGAGTTTTTCAAAGACACCGAGTTCGCCGATGGAGCCGCCGTGGGCCTGGCCGAAATCGCCTATGAAAAAGGCGAGAACGAAAACGCGCTGGAGCTCTTCAACAAGGCTTTGGTGGATTACGCCGGCAGCTCGCGGATGCTCGACGCCACGCTTGGCAAGGCCAAGACACTGTTCCGCCTCAAAAAGTATGATGAGGCCAACAAAATCTACGCGGAGATCCTCAACATCCGCGAATGGCGCGGCGAGGCCCATGCCGAGTCGCTTTTCATGCAGGGGGAGATCGAGTTCGCACAAGGCAGGTTTGGCGAGGCCATCCCGTTCTATCAGCGTGTTTTCATCGCCCACCAGAAATGGAAGCCAATCATGGCCAAAGCCTACCTCCAGTGCGCGCGCGCCTTCCTCCAGCTCAACCGGCCCGCCGATCCTCAGGGCATGCCGCCCCGTCAGTATGCGGATCGCGAGGCAGCCAAGCTCACCCTCATTGAAATGACCAAGCGCGAGGACCTCAAGGAATTCCCCGAGTACAAACAAGCCGGGATCGAGCTGGGCAAACTTTGAACCGCCCTTCCACACTGCCATGCTTCGCCATTCATTCATCCTCGCCGCCCTCATTCTGACCGCCCAGTCCGCCTCGGCGCAGATGCTCGTGCTCAAGGACGGCACCCAGATCAACCATACCGAGTTCAGCGTGCAGGATGGCAAGGTCGTCCGCACCATCACCATCGGCGACCAGACCGCCACCACCGTGCTGCCGATGGCCAACATCGCCTCCATGGACTGGCCCGAGCCGATTGAAATCTCCGACGCGCGCTCCCTCCTCGGCCAGGGCAAGCCCGACGAGGCCGTGGCCGCCATCAAGAAGGCCAAGGAGTTCTTCGAAGTCTTTGAAAACATCAAAGGCACCCCCTACCGGGAGGTCTTCTTCTCCTATGTGGAGACGATGAGCCAGGCCGGCAAGTTTGAGGAGACCATCAAGCTCATCCCCCAGCTCCGCGCCGTCCAGCTCACCGACGAGCAAAAGCTCAAGCTGCGCATCATCCAGCTCGACATAGACCGGCAGACCTCCACCGAGTACGCCTCCATCCTGGCCGAGGCGGACAGCATTCTTTCCGACACCAACGACTCCGCCATCCACGCCGCCATCTGGATGATCATCGCCGACATCCATCTCAAAAAGAAGGAGTGGGAAAAGGCGCTGATGGCCTACATGCGCATCCCGGTCTTTTACGGCACCCAGGTCCAGCGTGTGCCCGACGCCGAAATGAAGGCTGCCCAGACACTTGTCAAAATGAAGCGCTACGAGGATGCCCAGGCCGTTTTCACCCGGCTCATGGACACCTACAAAGGCTCTCCCATCGCCCAGGCTGCGGAGAGGGAAAAGGCGGCCATCAACGGCATGAAGAACGAACCCGAGGAGGAGCCCGCTGAAGAAAAGAAAAGCTGATTCCTCCAGCGCTCCGTCAATTTCATATTCACCACCAACATGCACACACCCATCCAACCTCCCATGATCAAAAACACCCTCAGCGGCCTCGTCCGCCTCAGTGCCATCGCTCTTCTGCTGTTTGGCAATCTCCTCGTCGTAGCACCCGTCCACGCCCAGGAGGCGCCCGCCACGGAGGAGGCGGTGGAGACGACGCAGACGCACACTCTCATGGATCGCTTTCATGAGGGCGGCTGGGTCATGTATCCGCTTACGATCTGCTCCATCGCTCTCGTCTGGTTGACGGTGGATCTTTGGATGCGCACCAACGTTAAAAGCATGGCCCCTCCCGCCCAGGTAGCCCAGGTCCAGGATCTTTTCCGCGCTGGTGACTATGTGGGCGCCTACCAGTTCTGCAAAAACAACAACTCATATTTTGCCGACGTTGCCCGCGTGGGCTTGAGCTTCTCCGGTGAAGGTCAAAACGCCACGGAGGAGGCGTTGTTCTCGGAACTGGCCAAGGTCAACGCCACTGTCCAGACCCGAATTAACTACCTGTCCGTTCTCGGAGTCTGCACACCAATGATCGGATTGGTTGGCACCGTGACTGGGATGATGACCGCCTTCGCCACCCTGGGGACCAGCGGTGTGGGCGATCCCTCGAAGCTTGCCGGCGCCATTGGCGAGGTGCTCGTCGCCACCGCCTCCGGTCTGGCTGTGGCCGTTCCCGCCTTCATGATCTTTTACTTCCTGCGCAACCGGCTCCAGGGTTCCATGCACGGTCTTCAGGAAGTCGTGCATTCTCTCTTCCGCAAGATGCCCTATGAGCATCTCAAGGACGCCCATGTCGGCGAGGAGGAGTTTTACGCGGCCATTCCTAACTGGGTCGCCGGTGGTGGCGAACCCGCCGCCGCAGTCGCCGTCGCGGCTGATTGAGCCTGCATAAACCCGAACATCAACCCCTGACCTGACACACATATGGCTGGAGGAGGCGGAAGCACGGAAAGCGGCGAGCCGGAATTTCAAATCGCCCCGATGATTGATGTGCTGCTGGTGCTGCTCATTTTCTTCATGAGCATCACCTCGGCGCAGGTGCTGAGAATTGACAAGGACATCAAGTTGCCTGTGGCGGCGGACGCCAAGAAAAAGGAGGACAAGAACGCCATGTTCGAGGCCGCCATAAATATCCGTTGGATTCCCACCCAGCAGAAGTCCGTCATCAAACTCGACACACAGGAGCTGGAAAACGAGGAAATTGTCAACATTCTCACCGAGCGTAAAAACAACAATCCTGTCTATCGCGCCATCATCCGCGGCGACCGTGACGTTCCCGCCGTCGAAATCCAGAAGGTCATGGCCCTCATAGCCCAGGCTGGCATTGATGATATTTCCTTCTCCGCCCTTAACCAGGACTCCTGACTCATGGCTCACGACAAACGACACCGCACCCTTGAGGGGGAGACCGTCAACCTCGGCTTCCAGATCGCCCCGATGATTGACGTGGTCTTCGTCATCATGCTCTTCTTCATGGTCATGGCCGGCGCGGTCAAGGTGGAGCGCGAGCTTAAGACCCAGCTTCCGGGCCTTGGCACACCGGCGGTCACCAATGAGGAGGTGCCGCCTGATGAGATCATGGTCACGGTCGAGGAAAGCAACGTGGTGACTCTCAACGAGGAGGAGTTTGATTCCCCGACTGACAAGGCGCTGCCGAATTTCACCGGCACGCTCATGCGCCTCAAGCAGGAGGCCGATCATCGCGGAGCCAAGGTCATGGTCACCATTCAGGCCGAGGAGCAGGCCCGCTACGAGCGCGTCATTGATGTGCTTAACTCGATGGCCAAGGCGCAGATTTCGAACGTCACTTTCACCATTGGTGGTGACGATTTTTGACAAATTTTTGGCCTTATCCCAAGTTTTTTTCCTCACGCCCGTCACTGAAATGGGCCGTCTTCATTGGAAGACCGGCGGCTAACCCAGACTCCACCAGCCATGTCCAATCCATCCCAGCCTTCTCCTCCTCCTGGCGATTCCGCGTCGCAGTTTTCCGATCCTGGAGCCACGCAGCCGCTGCCTCCGCCCCATCCCGGCTTCATGCCGCCGCCTCCGGGAATGACAATGCCCCCTGGACAGCAGCCGATGGCCTGGCCTCCCGGTTACGCCCCGCCTCCCGGCTACCCCATGGCGCAGGGCTACCCTGCGCAGCCAGGCATGATGCCGCCGCCCCCCGGCTACGGTTATCCGCCCATGCAGCCGGGTTACGGCTACCCGCCCGGCTACGGCTACCCCGTGCAGCCCGGCATGATGCCGCCGCCTCCAGGGAGCGCGCCGGTGCCCCTGCCGACCATGCCCATGCACGCGGCCCCCGCGCCAGCGCCAGCACCCTCCAGCGCGGGACTGCCCGCGCCGGCCATGCCCGCGCCATCCGTCTCCCTGCCCGTGCCGGAGGTGGCCGCTCCCGTGTCCTTGGAGGAGGAGTCCGTGGCGGCCGTGGGACCGGGGGAGGTTTTTCACCCGCCGGCGCTCACCCACATTGAGCCAGGCAAGCCGCCGAACGCTTTTGTGAAGGCGTGGCGGAAGATCGGCGGCGGGTCGCTGACCTTGAGCATCGCGATTCACGCGGGGATTTTGCTTTTTGCCGGGGCCATCGTGGTGAGCACGCAGATGATCCAGAAGCAGGTGGACTTCCTGCCGGGCGGCGGCACGCAGCAGGGCGCGCAGGCCAGCGCGGAGATGCGTCACAAGGTGCAGCAGAAGAAGCGCAGCACCTTGAACAAGACGATGCCGATGAAGAAGATCGTGAGCACGAGCCAGACCTCGGCGATCACGCTGCCGGAGGCGCCGCCGGACCTGCTGGACGTGCCGGATGTGAGTTCGATGATCGGGGGAGGGAGCCTGGGCAGCGGGGGTTTTGGCACCGGGGGAGCGGGCGGCGGGTTTGGCAAGGGGATCGGCATGGGCGGAGCGGCGGGTTTTGTCAGCCTGCCGCCCTCCATGCGCCAGCGCTGCTCCACCACGGAGCGCCTGGAGAAGCTGCGCCAGAACGGCGGCTCGCCGGAGTGCGAGCGCGCGGTGTCCGCCTCCCTCGAATGGCTCAAAAGCCAGCAGAATGAGGATGGCTCCTGGGGGCGCAACGGGGGCAGGTCCAACAAGGCGGCGATGACGGGCTTGGCCCTGCTTTGCTACCTTGGCCGTTGCGAGACGCCGGACTCGCCCTTCTACGGGGACAATGTCATGCGCGCCATCATGTATCTGATCGAGCTGTCCAAGAAAAACCAGCACGGCTTCATCACCGATGATTTCAAGGGCAACTCCGGAGCCTACGAGCACGGCATCGCCACCTACGCGCTGGGCGAGATGTACACGCTGGCGCGCCTCGGCAGCAAGGAGCTGCCCGGCATGAGGGAGACGTTTGAAAAAGGAGTCGAACTCATCATCAAAACCCAGAACGGTCCGGATGCCGGCAACGGCCAGGGTTCATGGGATTACTACACCAAGAATGTCGCGGAGGGCAGTTTTACCTCCAAGCGCCCCGACCTCTCCGTGGCTGGCTGGCAGTTCCAGGCTCTCAAAGCCGCCAAGTACACGGGTTTGAAAATTCAGGGACTGGATGGCGCGATTGCAAAAACGGTGGATTACCTGGAGCGCATGCAGACCAAGGACGGAGGCTTCGGCGGCACCAACCGCGACGCGCACTACAACCAGTGGAGCCTCACCGGCGTCGGCGCGCTCGGCTTGCAGACTCTGAGCAAGGGCAAGACCACGGTCATCAAAAAGGGCACCAAATTTCTGCGCGACTTCCTCACCGCCGAGCCGCTCGACTGGGAGAAGAACTGCAACCTCTACTGCTGGTACTACTACACCCAGACCTTCTTCCAGACCGGCGGTGACGACTGGAAGTTTTACAACGAGCAGTTCCTCCCGCAAATCCTCGCCGCCCAGCAGCCGGACGGCAGCTTCAAGAGGGGCCGTCCAAACTGGCCCGGAGGCGACGCCGCCGATCCCATCTACCGGCAGACGCTTTGCACGCTCATGCTTGAGGTCTATTACCGTTATTTGAAAGTGGGCGACCGCGAGGAGCAGAGCTTCTTCGATCGCTGATCCTTCCGTGCGCGGACATCTCTTTTTGGCCGCTCCCGAAGGTCAGGGTGAGTGCCGTTTTGCCTTGCTGCCGCCGCCCTTCCAGATGTCGTATTTCGGGTCGCGAAACTCGTTGAAAAAGGCGTCAAGACGCGCCGCCAGTTCCGCTTTGACCATCGCGGTGCCCGGCTGGCCGAAGAGGTTGAAGCGCTCATGCGGGTCCGCGTTCATGTCGTACAATTCAAAGGGGCCGCCAGGGTGGCGCGCCACATATTTCCACTCATTGGTGCGAATGGCGCGCGTGGTCTCCATCTCATAAAAGACCGCGTTGTCCGCGATCTCCAGCGCCTGTCCCGCGAGCACGGGCGAAAGATCGCGTCCGGGGGACTTTGGCGCGGCGGGCATTTTGTCCGCCAGACCAAGATGAGCGAGCACGGTGGGCATGAAATCATAATTGCTGACAAGCAGATCGCATGAGCGGCCCGCCGGGATGCGCGCCGGATGGCGGAGGATGAAGGGAATGTGCATCATCAGGTCGTGCGCGCCCGTGGGGCGGAAGTGGTCGCCCATGCCCCACATGCCGTTCTGGCCTCCCATCCAGCCCTGGTCGGCGGCATAGACCACGAGTGTGTCGTCATCCAGTCCGAGGCGCTTGAGCGCGGCCATGACCTCGCCGACGCCGTCGTCCACGCCGCTGGTTTCGGCGGCGCAGCGCTCCATGGCGGTCTGGGTGTTGTGGAATTGCTTGTTTGCCCACTGCCAGGGGTGCATGGCATCGCGCGGGAAACTGGGGAAGGGCTTGTTCTTGTAATAAGCGGCGTGCCGGTTGCGCGGCGGGTTGCTCATCAGCTTGCCGAGATTGTACGGGCCGTTGTAGGCCAGAAAGAGAAAGAACGGCCGGTCCTTGTTTTGCTCGATGAAGCGGATGCCTTCGCGTGTCCAGAGGTCCGTCGTGTAGCCCGCCTCATCCCGGACCGCGCCATTTTCGATGATCTTCTGGTCATAAAACTCCTGTGTCGAACCATCCGGTTTTGTGATCCAAAAAGAAAACCCCTCGCTCGGCGAGAGGTTCGCGCCCAGATGCCACTTGCCGCTCAGGCCGCATTCATAACCGGCATCGCGCAGCACCTCGCCGATGCTGGTGAACTCCTCCAGTGTGTTATATGCCTCCGGTCCCATCATGTATTTCGGATCGAGAAAGGAATGCACACCATGCTGGGAGGGCATCAGACCAGTGAGAAAAGTCGCCCTGGTCGGAGAGCAAACCGGATTGCTGCTCAGCGCGCGGGTGAAGCGCAGCCCCTCCGCCGCCATCCGGTCAATGTGAGGAGTGCGGATGTCCTTGTTGCCATGGCATCCCAGGGTCCACGCTCCCTGGTTGTCCGTCAGGATGAAGACGAGGTTTGCTGGCCGGGCCGCGAGCTGGCCTGCGGCGGTGATCAGGGTTATTGAGAGAAGGAGCGGTTTCATGACCAGGGGTGAATGACGGATTTTCAAAGTGATCAAACGGCCTTCACGCCCGGAGTGTTCCTGGAAAGCCACTTCGGGGCATTCCTGAAAATGCAAGGACCGTTCTTGCGGCCCCGATTGCTCCGGGATGAAACTTCTCTCCCGCCTCTGCCCCCTCATCCTGGCCACCCTCGCTCATGCCCAGCAGAACACCGAGCCTGGGGCGGCATGGAAAGCGGGGGCGGCCAGCGCGGTCATCACACCGAAAAAGATGATATGGATGGGCGGTTATGCCGCGCGCACCAAGCCGGCTGAGGGAGTGGAGCAGGACCTTCATGCCAAGGCGCTCGTCATGGAGGATGACGGCGGATCAAAATTCGCCCTCATCACCATGGATCTCATCGGCGTGCCGCGCGATCTCCGCCTGGCCGTGGCGGCGAGGGTGGAAAAAGAGCACGGTATTCCACCCGCGCGGCTCGCCATCAATGCCAGCCACACCCACAGCGGTCCGGAACTGCGCTTCAAAAGGCTGGAAGGTGTTGACGATCCCGCGTTGCGCCAGGCCGAGGCGCGGGAATACAGCGCTGAATTGGAGAACACACTCGTCAGCCTCATCGGCGCGGCTTTGAAAGCGCGCGCTCCGGCACAGATCGAATTCTGCGAGGCGCGCTGCGGCTTCGCCATGAACCGCCGCACACCGGACGGCAAAGGCGGCTGGCGAAATTTTCCGAATCCCGCCGGACCAGTGGACCACCAGGTGCCAGTGTTGAAAGTGACCGGTGCCGGGCAAAAAGAAATCGCCATCGTTTTTGGCTACGCCTGCCACTGCACCACGCTCGGGCACCAGAAATTCAGCGGCGACTACGCGGGTTACGCGCAGGAGGAGATCGAGAATGCGCATCCCGGCGTCGTGGCCATGTTCATGAACGGCTGCAGCGGCGATCAGAATCCTTATCCGCGCCGCAAGATGGAGCTGGCGCAGACGCATGGCAAAACCCTCGCCACTGCCGTCGAGTCCGCGCTTGGCACCACGCCTCGAGCCCTGAGCGGCCGCATCCGCGCCGCTTACCGCGAGATTCCACTGGCCTATGGCAAGCTGCCCTCGCGCGCCGAACTGGAGGAGCGCTCCCGCTCCGCCGACAAGCTTGATGCCGCGCATGCGCGCCGGGTGCTGGCGCGCCTTCATGAGGAGGGTGCGCTGCCGCGGCACTACCCTTATCCAGTGCAGGTCATCCGCCTCGGCGACCAGCTCACATGGGTCACCCTTGCCGGAGAGGTGGTCATTGACTACGCCCTTCGTCTGAAGCGGGACATCCAGGACCCGCTCGTCTGGGTCTCCGCCTACACCAATGACGTGCCCGCCTACATCCCCAGCCGTCGTGTGTGGGAAGAAGGCGGTTATGAGGGGGGCGACGCCATGAAGTGGGGCCACCACCCCGTGCCCAAATGGAGCCCCGAAGTCGAGCAGCACATCGTCGGCACGGTGATGGAGTTACGAGGCGGGCTGGATTAGCTCCATTCACAGGATTTACTTTTCACCCTCAAGGGGCAGTATTTCGCAGCCATGAAAACTCCCCTCGCTGCCGCCCTTGTTTTTTTTGCCGCCCTGACCGCCTCAGCGCAGACCAGTGCGCCCGGCATGCCCGCCAATCCGAACCAGGAGGAGGTGACGCGGGACGGTCTTTGGGATGGGCGCTTCAAGGGCGGCGCATACCTCGTGCGGTGCAACCAGATCATCGCGCTCTCCAAGCATGAGTATGTGGCGGACGCGGCGGCGCGGGTGGTGGAGGTGAATCTGACGATGAACTCGAACATGACCGTGCGCTTTTATTTCCTGGAGCCGGTGAAGCTGGAGGGGGGCGGCGTGCTCGGCGCGGGGCAGCAGGCGCTGGACCGCGCGCGGGCGATGGTTCAGGACGCTGCCAGCCGCGTGTCACCGACAATCGTGGAGCCGAAGGTGGTGAAAAACTATCCGGTCTCCACCCATGCGCACACGGTGGAGTTTGTGGTTGCCTCCGAGGAGAGGCTGAACTCGCTGCACGCCAGCCTTGAGCGCTCCTTTCGCTCGGGGCAGGGGCGCATCTGGCGCGAGTGACCCGGCTACTTGCCTGCGTCAGACAGCAGCACGAAACGGTAGCGCGAGTCATAGCGTCCGCGATTGTGCTTCGAGCAGCATTCGCGGCAGGCGGTGTGCCGGCGGAATTTTTTCACTCTGTGGACGATGAGGCCGCAGAATGCGCATGAATAAGTGAGTCTGCGGCGCACCTCGCGACGCGGCAGCGGCAGGCGGTGGCAGGCGGTCTCATCAGGGATGCCGAGGTCCGTGCAAGCCTGGCGCCACTCCGCTCCATGCGGCTCGATGCGGCGGCGTCCCGCGCGGTGGTAGGCGACGAGGTGCGCCAGTTCATGACGCAGCGTGCGCTCCACCTGGCCCTCAAACTCGCGCAGACGCGGGTTTAGCTCGATCTTCCATGCCGGGTAGCGCGCGTAGCCGGCGGTGCTTCTCATGCGCGGATTCCACAGCGCATGCACGAGGCCGGCGGCGCCGTCGAGGCCAAGGCCGAGAAGAAGTGAGCGGCATGATTCGGTGAGCGCCTCATCCCTGCCGCTGACGCATGGCTCCGCGGATGCGGTGCACGGGGTGTCCTCCTCGACGTACGCGGGCCGCTCCAGCGCGCGCTCGGCAAGACTGCCGCGGATGCCGGCTTGAAAGTCGAAGAAGAGCTGGGCGGGTTTCAGCATGGCAGGTTGGGAGACGCCTCGGACGCGGGCTTGGCCGACTGGGTGACCGGGGTTTTTTTGCGGTCGCGGATGCGGTGCTCCTGGTCGCCGAGGGCGTAGATCATGTCTGGGGGCACGCTTTCCATGAGAAAGACATTCGCGCCTATGGTGCTGCGCGCCCCCACGATGGTGTCTCCGCCGACGATGGTGGCGCCTGCGTAGATGGTGACGTTGTCGCCGATCGTGGGGTGGCGCTTGGTGCCGGCCAGAGCCTGCCCCTGGGCCAGCGAGCGGGCCACGAGTCCCACACCCTGGTAAAGCTTCACCCGCGTGCCGATCTCGCACGTTTCGCCGATGACGACGCCGGTGCCGTGGTCTATGAAAAAATGGCTGCCGATGCGCGCGCCTGGGTGGATGTCTATGCCGGTGCGGCCATGCGCCCACTCCGTCATCATGCGCGGGATGAGCGGCACACCGGCGGAGTAGAGACAGTGCGCGGCGCGCTGAATGGCGATGGCCTCCAGCCCCGGATAGGCGAGGATGATCTCCTCGTAGCTGCGCGCGGCGGGATCGCCTTCGAAGGCCGCCTGCACATCGGTTTGCAGCAGCTCGCGCACGGAGGGCAGGCGCTCCATGAACGCGCAGACAAGCCGGGTGGCCTCCTCGTGGTGGTTGCCGCTGCCGTCGCGCAGGCGCAGGCTGCGGCGCACCTCGGTTTTCAGCCGCTCGCGGATGCTGGCCACAAACTCATGTGTGATGAGTTCGAGGTCCTGCGAGGAAACCGCGTCCTCGGAGAAAAACCCGGGGAAAAGAAGCTGGAGCAGGGCCTCGCAGAGCGAGGCGATGGCCTGCTTCGAGGGCAGAGCGCCGCAGTCCACATGATTGATGCCGCCGACCTTGTGGTAGGAGGTCATGAGACTTTGGACGATTTCGGTCTGGCGGCAATCCATGGGCTGGGCTGTCATTTAGAGCAGAATACGCGCGCTGGCAAACGGCGGAGCGGGCAAGGCGGGCGGTCGGGAAAAAAACGCCGTCAAGCGCGGGGCGCGGCGGCGTCACACGAGCTTGAGCAGGCGTGTGAAGAGCAGGCTGGCGCGGACTTTCTCCTCCGGCAGGCCTGCGAGGCGGGCGATGGCCTGGCGGTAGAGGGCGATCTGGGGCGCGTAGCCCTGGCATTTTGACTCCAGCTTCGCGTCGTCGCTGATGTCGTCGGTTTTGTAATCCACGATCCACGCGCTCAGGGGGCGTCCTGCGGAGTCGCGGTCAATGAGCACGCGGTCGAAGGTGCCGGAGACCCAGCCGCCTTCGGTGATCAAGTCGAACGAGCGCTCACGCCAGACGATGGCGTGGGGAGAGGGCGCGGTGAAAGCGGCGGCGCACTCCGGCGCGGCCAGCACGGCACGCGCCTGCCGGAGCGCCTCTTTGGCCACGGCATCTGCGCCGCCCGCGAGGTCGTCCGGCGTGAGCAGGCCCTGGCTCAGCCAGCGGCTTTCGAGCGCGCGCAGGTCCGGCCGCCACTCGACCCCGGCCAGCAGTTCATGGACGAGAGTGCCGAGGCGGCGTCCAGGCTCGCGGCCGGGACTGAAAAGCACGCTGCCTTTGACGCGGAAGGTTTCCTCACCCGAAGGCGTGCGGCGGCGCGGGATGGGCTGCGTCTCGCGCAGGAGACGGCCGAGAGGCGCGGCGGGCGGCGGAGTCGCGGCCACCGCCGGCTTTGCCGCTGGCTGGCGCCGCATGAACCAATCGGGATCACCGGTTTCCCATTCGATGACATATTCCTGTGCGTGCCCGCGCGGCGGCGTGCTGCCAAGGGTTTCGCGCAGAAGTCTTCCCTCGTTGACGGACTCGCCTTTTTTCGGAGCTGGCTTGGCGATGATGTATAGGCCGTGGATGGCGCGGGTCATCGCCACATAAAGCCGGCAGAGGGCCTCGAAGGCGGCGCGTTTTTCGGCCTCCTGAAGCAGTGAATCCAGCTCCGGCACAAGGCGGCCGCAGGCGCGCGGCGGCGCCTCCAGCACCCAGCGCACGGCGCCTTGCCCGCGGCAGGCCAGCAGCTTGTCATCCCGCACATGCCGCATGGAGCGGGCGTCGTGGGCCATGTGGATGACGAGGTCGAACTCCAGCCCCTTGGCGGCATGGATGGTCATGACCTGGATGGAGCGCGCCGGGCCCCGCGCGCGCATGGGATATTCGCGCGCGAAGCGCAGGAAGCCGTCCACGCAGCGCCCTTCCCCGGCGTCATACTCGGCGGCGATGTCGGCCATCTGGCCGAGACGGCGCAGATGAAAGGCGTCCAGCTCCGGCAGGTACGCGCGCAGGCGCGGCGTCCACTCTTCCATGAAGCCGGCGAAGCCGCGCGCCTGCACAAGCGCCAGGGTTTTCAGCGCGGTCAGCCTCCAGCCTTCGCCCCCGCTTTCGATGAGCGGCCAGAGCGGCGTCATGCGCAGATGCTCGAGCGCGGCGGTGTCGCCCGGATGCGCGGCCAGGGAAAGCAGGGAGAGCAGGGCCAGAGTGGCCGCGTTGTCCGTGCATGGGCGCGTCTCGGCCTCGCAGACAATGTCCATTCCAGTCAGGGCGCGCAGGGTTTCCGCGAGCGCGGCGGCCTCCTTGTTCTGGCGCGTGAGGATGGCGCAGGTGAGGCCGCGGCCCAGCGGGTCCACCCGCCGCAGAAGCCCGGCTGCCGCCCCGGCCAGCGCCTCCTGCTCCGCGCCCTTTTCCACCACCGGTGTTGAAAGCAGGGCTGCATGGCCTGCGAGGTCTTTTTTGGCCGCTTCGTGGGCTTGAAAAGCGAAACCGTCCATGCAGCCCGCAGGCAGCAATTCTTCGATCAAAGTCCTGGAGCCGAACACCCGGTTCACCATGCCCAGCACGGGCTGCGCGCTGCGCCAGGACATGCTCAACGGCATCTGGTGCAGCCCTCCACCGGCGCGCGCGGGGTAGAGAGCCAGGATGTCGTCAAAGAGTCCCGGCTCCGCCTCACGCCAGAGGTAGATGGACTGCTTGGGATCTCCCACGGCGAAGAAACTGCGCCTGCCACCGTGATCCTGGATCACCTCGTCCACGAGGTTGCTGACGATCTGCCATTGCTTCCGGCTGGTGTCCTGGAACTCGTCCAGCATCCAGTGCGCGTGGCGCGCGTCGAGCCGGAACCAGAGGTCGCCGCCGCCGCCCAGCCAGGGTGACTTTTCCACCGCCGCGCGCGCCAGCAGACGCTGCACATCGGCGAAGGAGAGCCGGCCGCGCTGCCGCACCTGCGCGGCATATTCCTCCGCGTAGAGACCGATGATGCGCGCGATGCCGCGCGTGCGCCGCGCGCGGCCGTGCAGTTCGCGGGCGATGATGCCCTCGGCCAGCTCGCGCAGGGCCTTGCCCGCCTGCGTTGAGAGTTCGAGGCGGGCGCGGTTCCAGACAATCACCGCGCGCCCGGCGGGCAGGTCGTCCCAGACTTCGGCCAGCTTTGCCAGCAGCTCCCTCACCCTCTTGGGCAGGCTAAGGCAGGGAACAGTCTCCAGTGCCTCGGCCAAAGTTTCATCGAGCAGTGCCGCGCCTTTTTCCGGCGGGATGAAATGCGCGCGCACTTTGGCGATGAGATCGCTCACCGGTGTCAGCGGCGCGCTCATGCCGGGCAATGACACATCCCCCCAGCCGCGCAGACTGTCATTGGAGCCGGAGGACTCCTCCCAGAGCGCGAGCCATTTGCGCGTCAGGTCCATGAGCGACTCGTCGGCGCTTTTCTCCTCCGCGCCGAAAGTGGCCTGCTTGTGCGCCTCCATGAGCTGGCTCATGGAGGCGGCGTTCTCCTCCCGGTGCAGCTTTTCCAGCAGGGAGGCCAGCGCCGCGCGCGCGGCGAGTTCGGTCTCCTTCTCATCCATCACGCGCGCCGTTGAGCCGAGGCCCAGCTCCAGCGGAAAACAGGTCGTCACCGAGGCGAAAAAACTATCCAGCGTGCCCAGGCGCAGGCGGTGCATGCGCCGTGTCACCCGGCGCAGCACACCGGGAAAATCCGCCTCATGCGCGAGGGGCGGCGAGCAGTCCTTGAAATAGTCCGCCGCCGCGCCCGGCTTCACCGCCAGTTCGGCGAGCTGGCGCAGGATGCGGTTGAAAAACTCCCCCGCCGCCTTGCGCGTGAAGGTCATGGCAGCGATGTCCTCCGGACTCACTCCCAGCGCCAGCAGATGCAGATGCCGGCGCACGAGCTGCCAGGTCTTGCCGGAGCCTGCCGAGGCGGAGATGAGCAGGTGTTGGAGCGGAGCAGGCGCGGTTTCCATGCGGCCTTGTTTACCACTGGATGAAAGTGGTTGCCAAACACTTTGCCCTGCTCGTCCGCGAGTGCCGTAGGGCGCGCGCAAGGTTCCTCACGGGCTGGCGTTGACCTTCCCAGCCATGCAGCCGCGCATTCCCACAGCCATCGTTTTTTCCCTCGCCTGCCTTGCCGCGGGTCACGCCGAAGTCCACACCGCGCAGGGAATCCTCTCGGGCGAGGCCACCGCCACTTCCGTCCTGCTGCAGACGCGGCTTACCGCCATCCCCGGACCCGAACTCGACAGGGAAGGGGATGTGCCCGGCGCGGAGGGCGTGGCGTGTTTTGAGTATGGCGCTGATCCCGCCTTCGCCAATGCCGCGCGCACGCCCTGGCTCAGGGCCGCGCCGGAGCGGGACTTCATCGTGCGCGCCCATGTCACGGGACTCGAAGCCGGCACGCTATATCACTGCCGTGTCATTGCCGGAAAAGACGAGGCGGACGCGCGGCCCGGACGCGCCGGCAGCTTCCGCACCCTGCCGGATGCCGCAGGGCACGCGCCGCTTTCCTTCGTCATGGGCAGTTGCATGAATTATCATTCGTTCATGGCCGGCAAGGCCAACGGCGGCGGCCCCGTCACCGCCACGGAGGAGGACAAGCGCTTAGGCTACCCCTCCTTCGCGGCCATGTCGGCGCTCAAGCCTGCCTTCTTCATCGGCACCGGAGACATCGTGTATTACGACCATCCCGCGCAGGCAGCTGCCAGCACGCTCCCGGAACTGCGCAGAAAATGGCACGAGCAGTTCCGCTTTCCGCGCATGACGGACTTTTTCTCCGTGACTCCGGCCTACTGGTCGAAGGACGACCACGACTTTCGCTACAACGACGCCGACCTGCGCGGCGAACGCGAGCCGCGGGCGGGCACCGGCATTGAAATCTTCCGCGAGCAGATGCCCGTCCTGCCCGCTGACGCCGCCGCCACACCCACTTACCGCACGCACCGCGTCCACCGCCACGCGCAGCTCTGGTTCGTCGAGGGGCGTGACTACCGCTCGCCGAACAAAATGCCCGACGGCCCGGACAAAACCCTCTGGGGCGCGGAGCAGCGCGCGTGGCTCCAGCGCACGTTGAAGGAAAGCGACGCGCCGTGGAAGATCATCATCACACCCACCCCGATGGTAGGCCCGGACCGCAACAGCAAGACCGACAACCACACCAACCTGGCCGGCTTCAAGCACGAGGCGGACAGTTTTTTTGAATGGCTGCGCGCGGAGGGCGTCACCGGTGTCCTCACCTTTTGCGGAGACCGTCACTGGCAGTATCACAGCATCCATCCGCTCGGCGTCGAGGAGTTCTCCGTCGGCGCCCTCAATGACGAGAACGCCATCCGGGGAGAGCGTCCCGGCGGCCCGAAGACCACCGACCCCGAGGGCAAAATCAAGCAGCCCTACATCTACTCCGAACCCACCGGCGGCTTCCTCCATGTCACGCTCAGCACCGGCACGCAAGGACGCGCCAAGCTGGGAATCGAGTTCCGCGACGACCACGGCAAAGTCCTGCACAGCGTGCTCAAGCGCGCCGAATGACGCAAGAGGCGCCGCCTTTCACATCGCCTCGCAGCATGTCTCCTGCGCGCGCGCCGGATGACGCCGCTCAAAGGCATCGCCGAAAGCCAGCAACCTGCGCTCCGACCATGCCGCGCCGAGGAAGGACAGCCCCACCGGCATCCCGTCCACCCGGCCCATCGGCAGCGTCAGATGCGGGTAACCCGCCACGGCGGCAGGTCCGGACGCGGTGCGTCCGCCGCTGTCACCCCTGGCGAGGTTCACCACACCGGCCGGGTCGTTCGTGGCGCAGATCAGAGCGTCCAGCCGGTGTTCCCGCAGCGCCGCGTCAATGCCCCGCGGTCCCGCCAGATCGAGCGCCTGACTGCGCGCGGAGCGCGCCCCGGCTAGTGCGTCATCCCCCTGGCGCTGCTCCGCCTCGATGAAGAGTTCCTGGCCGAAATGCGCCAGTTCCTCCCTCGCGCGCGCCTCGTTGAAGGCGATGACATCCGCCAGCGTCCGCACCGGCCCGCCGCGCGCCCCAAGGTATTCGTTCAGCGCCAGACGGAATTCGGTGAGCATCGCGGACCATGCCGCGCCTGCCGCCTCCCGCCTGTGGGGGATTTCCACCCCGTCCACCAGCACCGCGCCCGCCTCCCTCAGCAGTTTCAGCGCCTCCTCAAAGACGCCATGCACGCGCCCGTCCCTGCCGCACATCCCGCGCACGATGCCCAGCCGCGCGCCTTGGAGCGCATCCACGGAAAAATCCACCGTGTAGTCGGCAAGCACGCGGTCCGCCGCGTTTTTCGTGAACGGATCCATGCGGTCATGACCCGCGATGGCGCTTAAAACGAGCGCGGCATCCCGCACGGTGCGCGTCATCGGCCCTGCGGTGTCCTGCCAGGGCGTGATGGGGATGATGCCCGCGCGGCTGACCAGGCCCACAGTCGGCTTCAGACCCACGATGCCGCAGCAGGCGGCCGGGCTGACAATGGAGCCGTTTGTCTCCGTGCCGATGGCCGCGGGCACCATGCCCGCTGCCACCGCCGCCGCCGAGCCCGAGCTTGAGCCGCTGGCGGTGCGCCTGGGATCATGGGGATTCAATGTCAGGCCGCCGCGCGCGCTCCAGCCGCTGGTCGAGCGCGGGGAGCGCAGGTTGGCCCACTCGCTCAAGTTTGCCTTGCCGAGAATCACCGCGCCCGCCGCGCGCAGGCGCGCCACCACGCTGGCATCCCGCTCCGGCGCGGGCGCGTCGAGCAGCGCCAGCGAGCCTGCGGTGGTTCTCATGGCGTCCGCCGTGTCCAGATTGTCCTTCACCAGCACCGGGATGCCGTGCAGCGGTCCGCGCGCCAACGCGCGCTCAAGACCGCGTGCAATATCCGGCGCGTCTGGATTTGTCTCAATGACCGCCCGCAGCGACGGGCCGTTTAGATTGAGCGCCTCGACGCGCCTTAGCGCGTCCGCCACCAGATCAGGCGCCGGCCACCCGCTGTCCCGCATCTCCCGGATCGTCCACCCGCCCTTCGGCGCCGCGCGCCGGCAGCCCGCCAGCGGCGCCAGAAGAGCCGCTGCCCCGGCATTCATGAGGACGCGTCGTTTCATTCCGGCGCGGCGGATTTCCGCTCGTTGACGACTCGGTCCACGGTGTGCTTGGTGACGATGTTTCCCTGCGAGTCTCGGCCTTTGACAGCGAGAGAGGCCACGGGGAATTTCAGGCACAGCGTGCGCAGGTAGAGGGCGGGCTTGAGGTGGATGAGCAGGTTTTGGGCGTCGCTCTCGGCCTCGGTCTCGTGGCGGGCGAAGAAGAGCACCATGCTGCCGGGCGCGCCCTTGGTGAGCACATACTCCTTGTCGCGCGTGATGCCGCCGATGCGGAAGCGCTTGGCCAGCACGGGACCCTGCTTGCCGTTGCGGTAGATGAGCGTGTAAACCGCGTCCTCGTCCTTTTTGAACAGGCTCAGATACACGGGGTTCTTCCCCACATGCAGCTTCGGCGCCACTTTGGACACGGTCATGGTGCCGTCCTTGGTGAACCAGATGATGTCATCAAGAGGCGAGCATTTGCAGACGGGCTCGCCCTCGCGCTTGAGGCCGGTGCCGGCAAAGCCCTCCTTGGCGTCGAGGTAGAGCGTCTCATTGGCCATGATGACCTCGGCGGCGGCCACTCGGTCGAAGCTGGAGACTTCGGTGCGGCGCTCGCGGCCTGTGCCGTAGGTTTTCTTGAGCCTCTCGAAATGGGCGATGGTGTAGCGAGTGAGGCTTTTGAGGTTTTTTTGGACCTCGGCGATTTGTTTCTCCAGGGAGCGGATGTGCTCGTCGGCCTCGAAGCTGTTGAACTTGGAGATGCGCTTGATCTTGATCTCGGTGAGGCGCGCCACATCGTCATCGGTGACCTCGCGCCTGAGCAGGCCGAGATGCGGCTTGAGGCCCGTCCAGATTGCCTGCATGACGGCATCCCAGGTCTCGCATTCCTCGATGCGGCGGTAGATGCGGTTTTCGATGAAGATCTTTTCCAGGCTGCTGAAATGCCACTTTTCCTCCAGCTCGCCGAGCTGGATTTCCAGCTCCCGGCCGAGGATGCCCTTGGTGTGCAGGGCGCTTTCTTTGAGCAGGTCGTTCACGCCCACGAAGCGAGGCTTGTCGTTCTGGATGACGACAGCGTTCGGCGCGAGGGAGACCTCGCAATCGGTGAATGCATAGAGCGCCTGGATGGTCTGCTCCGGGTCCACGCCGGGCGGGAGCTGGATGACGATCTCGACGAACTCGGCGGTGTTGTCCTCGACGCGGGCGATCTTGATTTTGCCCTTCTCGTTCGCGGCCACGATGCTGTCCTGGATGCTGCCGGTGGTGGTGCCAAAGGGGATCTCGGTGATGCGCAGGATGTTTTTTTTGGCGCCCTCCTCGATCTTCGCCCGCACGCGCACACGGCCGCCGCGCAGACCCTGGTTGTAGTCGCTGGCGTCCATGATGCCGCCCTGGGGGAAGTCCGGCACGAGATTGACCTCCTCCCCGCGCAGCGCGGCGATGCTGGCATCGCACAGCTCGATGAAATTGTGCGGCAGGATGCGGCAGGAAAGTCCGACGGCGATGCCCTCCACGCCCTGGGCCAGCAGCAGCGGGAACTTCACCGGCAGCGTCACAGGCTCCTTGTTGCGCCCGTCGTAGCTGGCGGCCCACTCCGTCACTTTCGGGCAGAAGACCACGTCCAGCGCGAACTTGGAGAGCCGCGCCTCGATGTATCGCGGTGCTGCCGCATTGTCGCCGGTGAGCACGTTGCCCCAGTTCCCCTGGGTGTCTATGAGCAGGTCCTTCTGGCCGAGCTGCACAAAGGCGTCGCCAATGCTGGCGTCACCGTGCGGGTGGTACTTCATCGTGTTGCCGACCACGTTCGCCACCTTGTTGTAGCGGCCGTCCTCCAGCTCGTCGAGGCTGTGCATGATTCGCCGCTGCACGGGCTTGAAGCCATCGTGGATGTGAGGCACCGCGCGCTCCAGGATCACATAGCTGGCGTAGTCGAGGAACCAGTCGCTGTAGAGATCATCCACGGGTTTGATCTCGATGGGGGCGCTGTCGGCCAGGATGGGGGAGTTGTCTTCGGCGGGCTGCTTGGCGGATTTTTTTGGCACGGGGAAAAATCAATCGGGGGTGGAGGAAGGCCGGAGGATAGGCGGCGCTCCCGCCCGCGCAAGCACGGGAGCCTGTCTGCCAAAATGCCCTGCAAACAGGCGGCTTGGCGCTATTCCTGCTTGCCAACCTCAAGCTAGAAACGAACCTCGGCGCGCATGAAGTCCAGGCCCCCAGACTATCCCGCGCGCAGCATCTTCATCTGCTACCGCAGAGACGAATCGAGCGACATTTCCGGTCGCATCTATGACCGCCTGGTGAGCGCCATCAACAAGGAGGCTGTGTTCCAGGACATAGACTCCATGCCCTACGGCGTGGACTTCCGCGAGCATGCGAGGGAGGCGTTGCAAAACTGCCGCGTGGTGCTCGTCATCATCGGCCCGGGCTGGACGGACATTCGCGACAGTTACGGCCAGAAGCGGCTGGATGATCTTGCGGACCCTGTGCGCATCGAAGTGGAGACTGCGCTGGCCAATCCGGGCGCGCTGGTCATCCCGGTGTTTGTGAACGGGGCCAAACTCAAGACTTCGGACGTGCCCGAAAGCCTGCGCCCCCTCTGCACCCGCAACGGCCCCGAACTGCGCAGCGATGCCACGTTTGACGCGGTCATGGAACGCATTTCCTCCCAGATCCGCGCCGAGCTGCTCCGCCCTGTCGTTGAGGAAGGCGCGCGCCCGGTTCTTCCCAAACGCTTCACCGGCATCATCATCGGTGCGGTGGCCGCCCTGGCACTGGGCTGGCTGGGATGGCAGAACTACGCGCTGCGGCCTGGAATGGAAAAGAAAGCGGTCGTTTTACCGCCGATAGGGGAAGATGCGAAACCGGCAAAAGAGGAACCCGCTTTCGCTGAGATTTTGAAGGGAGCAAGATTCAGCGTCGCGTCATCAAGCAAACCCGCTTACGAACTTTTGACTCCCGACGGGAAACCCCTTCAAGGAGCGAAGCTCAAAGGAGAGAGATTGAGCACGGAATCCGAAGGGCACGGGGTGAAATTTCCAACCGCAGTCCGGCAGTTGTCCGGGCAGTTGCCTCCCGATGCTGGAATCATGTACAAGGTGCGCGCCCAAAGCCTCAAAGACGCCTCAGAAAACCCGCCCGGACCGGGTGTCCTTGTGGTGGACACCGAATGGATGGGGCAAGAGAATAAGACTCTCGGCGCGCTCAATGACGAATTCTTTTCCGGTTTTTGGAGCATGAAAGGCGCGGAGTTTCCGGCAGATGGAATTCAATTTGGATCCGCTGCCATCTACGCCGGCAAGAATGGTGTGGTCATGGACGGCGAGCTTGAAGTCGAATGCTGGGTCGAGGACGGGCATCATGGCAAGCTGTCCGGGGTCACAAGCTTCACCCTTGATGTGGAGCCTGCGCCCTGGGCTTTGGAGAATCCAAAAATCAGGCTCCTGGCTCCCGATGGCACGCCGATTGAGGACACCGTGGTGCAGGCCTCACCGGCGCAGCCTTTTGATTATGAAGACCCGGAAACCCGCCAAAAGCAGACCGCTTTGCACGGCCTGGAGTTCCTGCTGAGCATCAAAAACACGAGCGGTGCGGACTTGACGCCTGCTGGAGAATTGGATGCGCTGGGCATCACCTACAGGCTCAAGGCGAAACGTGACGGCTCGCCGGAAAGTGACTCGTCACCGCTGGCAGAGGGAGGCCTGCTGATCTGCGAACCCAATCCCCAAGGCTACACGCATCATTCGTCCTGGCAGATGTGGTCCCTCAAGGCGAGTCAACTTTCCATGGGTCAAACAGGAGAAGTCCTGAACAAGTTCTATGTCTCCCATCAAGAGAATGAAAAGCTCGGCCACATCCTTCCTGGCATCCACGAGGTTGGTGTGACGGTGTGGAGGTCCACCGAACCGGGCGTGGTGTACTACCAGGGCACCTTGAAGCTCGAAGTGAAGGAGCGCATCCCGGCGCGGTAGCATTCCTCCAGGATGCCTCACAGCCCCGTCACAAGCGGTCCCTGTCACGCTCAAGCCAGCCCCAGCGCCTTCAGCACTGCTTGAAAATCCTCCGGCAGCGGGGCCTCGGCGCGCAGGGTTTGGCCGCTGGCGGGGTGCTTGATTTCGAGGCGGGTGGCGTGCAGGCAGAGGCGCTTGACGGACAGCTCCGCGCGCAGGCGGCGGTTCAGCTCGAAGTGGCCGTAGATGTCATCGCCGAGCAGGTGGTGCTGGCGCGCGGCGGCCTGGACGCGGATTTGATGTGTCCTGCCGGTGAGCAGGCGGATCTCCAGCAGGGAAAGACGATGCCCGGCATGATAAGAGAGGTTTTTGAAATGCAGCTCGGCATTCGGCGGGCGGCCCTTGAGCACGGCGGTGCGGACGCGCCCGCGCTCGCGCGTGGTGGCCAGGTGGTCGAGCCATACGCCGTCCCTGCCGGGATTTCCACGCACGAGGGCGAGGTAGGTTTTGCCGGCAGCGCCGTCTTCAAAAGCGGAGCGGCATTTGCCGGCGGCCGCCTCATTGAGAGCGCCTAGCAGCACCCCCGATGTGTCCTGGTCCAGCCGGTGCATGAGCCAGACCCGGCCATCCGGTCCGTCGAAGCACTCCGTCCTCATGTCGTAACGACCTTCGAAGGCGGCGGGTTCGCCACGGCGGTCAGGGTTCGGGTGGGAGAGCAGGCCGGCGGGTTTGTTAACCAAGATCAGGTGCCGGTCTTGATGCAGGATGGGACAGCGCGTGAGCATGGGAGTGTCTCACAGTGCTGCCAGCCGCTCGTTGAACCATTCAGCGAAGCGGCGCACGTCCCACATGATGGTCAGCCATCCATGCCGGGCGCCGGGCCGGACGAGGACGCGGATGTCGTGGCCGAGCTCGGCGGCGCGCTTTTGGAAGCGCTCGGACTGGTCGAGCGGCACAAGCGTGTCCGCATCACCATGCGCGATGAGCACGGGCGGCAGCCTGGGAGTGATGTGGAAGATGGGCGAGACCTCGCGGCCGATGAGCTTCCACTTTTCCAGGTCGGCGGCTTCGGGGCCGAAGGATTTTTTGAAGCTCTTCGGCGGGCCGCCAGTGCCGTCATTCTCAGTGGAAGGGCCGAGATTCAGCAAATCGGTGACGGGGAAAAAGACGGCGGCGGCCTGCACGGAGCTGTCCTCGCGATCCACGGGGTCGGGCGCGTCCGCAGGGCCGGGACCGCCGCGCGTGGCGAGCATGAGGCTGAGATGTCCGCCGGAGCTGCCGCCGGTGACGGCGAGCCGGCGCGGGTCCACGCCATAGTCACGCGCGTGGTGGCGCACGAACCTGGCCGCGCGATGGATGTCCTCGACGATCTCCGGCACGGTGGCTTCGGGCTGTGCGATGTGCGATACGGCAAAAACGGTGTGGCCCGCGCGCAGGGAGGGCGCGGCCATCCAGGCGCGGAATTTGCCGGGATGGGACTTCCATTTGCCGCTGACCATGATCAGCACGCCGATGCCGTTCGGCGCCTTCGGACGATGCACCTCCAGGGTGAGTTCCCTGCCGTTTCGCTGCCCGTACACAATGCCGCGCGTGACCTCGCTGGCGGGATGCAAATACCACCACCCCGCGCCTGCGAGCAGGAGGATGAAAACGAGGACGAGCAACCCTGCCCGGAGCATGAGGCGCAAGGCATGGCGAAGGCGGCCGGGTGAGGACATGGGGTGATTTATTCAGTGGCGGGCGGTTTTGCCAAGCGGCAATTCTCGAACAGGAGGGACGCCCGCGATGGCTGCGAAGGAAGCGGTCAGTCATGCGCAAGATCGGGACTTGTTGTTTTGTGGAGGAAGGCATTCTTTGTGCTGAATGTTTGACGTGACCATGAGCCAGGAACCCACATTGTTTGACCGCATCGGCGGCGAGGCCGGTATTGAGGAGTTGATCCTCGCCTTCTACGTCAAAGTGCTCGCCGACCCGGAACTCGCGCCGTTTTTCCGCGAGACCTCCCTGGAGAAGCTGCACTCCATGCAGCGCGAGTTTTTCGCCATGGCGCTGGGCGGGCCGGTGAAATACACGGGGCGCTCTCTGGCGCATGTGCATCACGGGCGCGGCATCACCATGGGCCACTTCGCCAGGTTCACGGGCCATCTGGTGGAGACGTTGAGGGACACCGGCGCCAGCCAGGAGGACACGGACTCGGTCATCGCGCGCATTGAGGTCTTTGCCAACGAGGTCACCGGCACCTCGTATTGAGTTTGCCCTCGCGGCCTGCGGTGCTTTAACGTCCGCGCGTGTGGAAAAATGTTCTCATCTGCGTGCTGGCGGCGTCCCTTGCCGCGAGCCTCATCCTGCGCTGGCGGGACCGCGTCAATGACACGCCGCCCGCGCCGCTCCAGTCCGCGCTGGGTGAGGCGCTGGCCCGGGCTTTGGGTGACACCGAGGCTGGAGGCATGGTGCTCGGTCTCTGCGTGCAGGACGAGGCTGGCAACACGATCTTCGGGCGCGAGGCAAGGCGGGCGTTCATCCCGGCCTCCAGTCTGAAGACGCTGACCACTGCCACGGCGCTGGAGTTGCTGGGGCCGGACTTTCATTTTCAGACGCGCCTGCTGTCTGCGGCTCCGATGGCGGAGGGTGTCATCGAAGGGGATCTCATCCTGCGCGGCGGTGGCGACCCCATGCTCAGCCTGGCTGACTTGTCCAAATGCGCTGCCGAACTCCAAGCGCGCGGCCTGCGCGAGGTGCGAGGGCGCGTTCTCGGCGATGGCGGCTTTTTCACCGGCTCCATCTACGGGGACTTCTGGAACTGGGGCGACATCGGCAACGGCTACGGCAGCCCCGTCTCCGGGCTGAACCTGGAGCACAACCGCTACACCGCCGTCTTCGCCCCGGCTCTGCAGGAAGGCGGCCCCGCCGCGTTCGTCGGCGCGCAGCCGGAGGTGCCGGGCATCACCTGGCTGAGCGAGGTGCGCACCGGCCCGGAAGGCGGCGGGGATGGCGTCATGATCCATGGCGGCGAGCGCGCGCAGCGCGTGCATTTGCGCGGCACGGTGCCCGCCGGGCAGCCGCAGTTCCGCGTGGCGGGCGCGGTGCCGGCCCCGGAACTCTTCGCGGCGCATCATCTGCGCGCGGCGCTCATGCAGGCGGGCATCCGGGTCGCGGGCGGGGCCGCGAGCGCGCGCGAGGCCGCGCCGATGCCGGAAGCTGGGCATGAAATGTGGAGGCATGAGTCGCCCGCGCTGGCGGACATCGTCACCAGCATCCATGCCACATCTGACAACCACGAGACTGAGTGCGTGTTCCGCATGATCGGCGCGCGGGAAAAGCGCCCGCCCGCCGAAGTCGTGCGCGCTCACTGGCAGACGCGGGGGTTGACCTTCGAAGGGCTGCGCATGGAGGACGGCTGCGGACTGGCGCGGGCGGACCACATCACGCCGCATGACCTGGCGCGGCTGCAAATGCTCGCGGCCACGGGTCCGCAGGGGCGGGTTTATGCGGATTCCCTGCTGGCGGCGCATGACGGTGCGGTGCGCTACAAGGGCGGCGCCATGTCCGGTGTGCGCAGTGTCGCGGGGCTGGTCACGCGCCCGGATGGCAGCAGGGCGGCCTTTGCCCTGATGGTCAACCACTTCAGCAACCCGCGCCCTTACGCCCTCCTGCGCGAGGCCATGCTGCGGGCGCTGGCAGATGTGAGCGACTGAAAAGAGAACCGGTCTTCAAAACCCGCGCGCAGGTTCAAAGGCCGCCCAGCTCGCAGATGCGCTTCCACTCCTTTTCCGTGACCTCGGTGATGGAGAGGCGGTTGCCGCGGCGCAGGATGAGCATGCCGGCCAGGGCGGGGTCGGAGCGCAGCATGTCGAGGCTGACGAAGGTCTTGAATCCGGCCTCCCATTTGACATCCACCATGAGCCAGCGCGGGTTTTCCGTCCGGCTGCCCGAGTCGAAGTATTCGGAGGCCGGGTCGAACTGGGTGGGGTCGGGATAAGCTTCCTTGACGATCCTGACGATCCCCGCGATGCCGGGCTGGGGGCAACTGGAGTGGTAAAAGAAGCCGAGATCGCCGGGGGCCATGTGGTCGCGCATCATGTTGCGCACCTGGTAGTTGCGCACGCCGTTCCACGGCTCGGTCTTGTGCGGGCGCTTTTTCAAGTCGGCGAAGGAGAAGACATCGGGTTCGGATTTGAGCAGCCAATAACGCATGATGGCGCGAGCTTGGCGCGCGCGGGGATTTGTTCAAGCCGGTCGTCTTGACAAAACCGCGCTCCGCGCGAAGGAGGCGCGGATGAGTCAACTGCCCAGTCTCGACCAGACCAGCGCCCTGATCCGCGCGCGCCGCTCGGTGAAGCCGCCGGACATGGATGCCGCACGCGCGGTGGAGCCGGCGCTTCTGCGCGAGCTGCTGGAGAACGCGACGTGGGCGCCGACGCACGGGCTGACGGAGCCGTGGAAATTTCATGTCCATCAGGGCGCGGCCCGCGCGCGGCTGGCGGAGGCCTTGCAGCGCGTTTACCGCGAGACAACGCCGCCCGCCGAGTTCCGCGTGGACAAGCTGGAGAAGATGGGCAAAAACCCGCTCCTGGCGCCCGTGGTGATCGCCTGCGTGATGGAGCGGCGCGGCGGGGCGATGATCCCTGAGATGGAGGAGATCGAGGCAATGGCCTGCGCGCTGCAAAATCTCATGCTCAGCGCCACTGCGGCGGGGCTGGCCTCCTTCTGGTCCTCGCCTCCCGTGCTCGACGCGCCGGCCTTCAAAGAGTGGCTCGGCATCGGGGCGCAGGACCGGTGCGTGGCGCTGATGTACCTGGGCTGGCCCCGCCCCGGCATGGAGCCGCCGCGCAGCGCGCGCCAGCCGGTGGAAACGAAAATCCTGATTCATCATGACTGAGTGGCTGGCCAGTCTCTGGGAAATGCTCGGCGGATGGTGGGATGCCATTCCGTTCATGGCGTCAGGCGTCTGGATTCTCACCGGCTGCCTGCTGCTGACAGGCCTGGTCGGCTCGGTGGTGCCGCTGCTGCCGGGGCCGTTTCTCATTTTCATCGCGGGCATCGTCCACACGCTGCTGCTGCCGGAGCAGGGCATGGGCTGGCAGGGCATCGTGGCGCTCAGCCTGCTGCTCATCATCGCCTACGCGGTGGACACTCTGGCGGGGGCGCTGGGCGCGCGCTGGTTCGGCGCCAGCCGGTGGGGTATCGCGGGAGTGTTCGTGGGGGGCGTCGTGGGTTTGTTTTTCGCGCCGGTGGGTTTCCTGGTCGGGCCGCTGGCGGGCGGGTTGATTTTTGAGCTGATCTTCGCCAAAAAACGCATGGCGCCGGCGGTGAAGTCCACCTGGGGCACGCTGCTGGGCACGGGATTGGGAATCGTGGTGCGCCTGGTCCTGAGCCTGGCGATGATCGCCACCGTGCTTGTGGACTGCCTGTGGTGGTGAGCGCGCGTCATTTCGTCCAAAGAGCGGCGAGTTTTCCGCCTTCCGCGGCGTTCCCTCCATTCCTTATGTCATCCGCATCCAACCGCCGTCATTTCATCAAATCCGCCGCTCTCGGCGCTCTCGCCGCTCCAAACATCCTGCGCGCGCAAAACACGCCCCAGAAAATCCGGGTCGGCATTGTCGGCATCGGCGGCATGGGGGCCGGCGCGGTTCAGGCCTCATCCGGGGAGGAGATCGTGGCGTTCTGCGATGCCGACTGGCGTGATCTGGGCGCGCGCAGCGCCGCCGGCGTGGCGAAAAAACATCCGAAGGTGCCGAAGTTCACCGACTTCCGCGAGATGCTGGAGAAGAAGGGCGCGGAGATGGACGCGGTGCTCATCTCCACGCCGGACCACACGCATTTCGCCATCACCATGGCGGCCATGCAGGCGGGCAGGCATGTCTTTGTTCAGAAGCCGCTGGCGCACAACATCTGGCAGGTGCGCACGCTGCAAAAGGCCGCCAAAAAATACGGCGTGCAGACGGTGATGGGAAACCAGGGCCACTGCTGGGAGGGCATCCGCCTCGTGCGCGAGTGGTTCGAGGCGGGTGTGCTCGGCGAGGTGCGCGAGGTGCATTGCTGGACGGACCGCCCGCTGGCGCACATGGGTTTTTTGAATCCGCAACCCACCGCCAGCCCGGCCGCCGAACCCGTGCCCGAGGGCGTGGCCTGGGACCTGTGGCAGGGACCCGTGGCCGCGCGCGACTACAACGCGCTCTACATGCCCGCGCGCTGGCGCGGCTGGTGGGACTACGGCTGCGGCGGCCTGGGGGACATCGGCTGCCATTGCCTCGACGCGCCCTTCTGGGCGCTGCGCCTCGGCATGCCTGAGAAGGTGGAGGTTTTGCATCAGGAGCCCGGCGCGCTGAAAAACTACACTGCGCCGAAGTCGCACATCGTCTATCACTTCGCCGCGCGCGGTGAGATGCCGCCGGTGAAAATCCACTGGTATGAGGGCGGCCTGCTGCCGGAAAAACTCCCCGGCATGGAAAAAGACCTCCCTGGCAACGGCATGATCATGAAGGGCAGCCGCGAGACGCTCTTCTCCGACGGCATGAGGGTGCAAAGCCCGCAGCTCTGGCCGCGCGAGCGCATGACGCCCATCGTGGACCTGCTGCGCCGCAGGCCGCTGCCGCGCTCGAAGGCGGGCGAGCCCATCGGCGAGTTGTTCGACGCCATCCGCGGGGACATTCCCCATGCCGGCTCGCACTTCGACTATGCCTGCCCGCTCACCGAGGTGGTCAATGTGGGCGTGCTCGCCATCCGCGCGGGCAAATCCATCGAATGGGACGCCCCCGGCATGCGCGTGAAGGACGCGCCCGAATTCGATGCATGGATCAAGGAGCCGGTCCGCGACGGCTGGAGCTACGGAGAGGACCTCTGGCAAGCGTGATCACCCCAACGCCCGCATGATCCTCCGTCTCTGCCTCATCGCGCTGCTATGCTGCGCTCATGCCCGCGCGCAGGAAATCCGCCGCATGCCGCTTGTGCTCACCCAGGGCGGCACGCCGGAGCAGCCCGCCGTCTTTGATGGAAAAGGCATGGTCATAGACCTCGGCATTGACATCACCGGACTCGAATGGGCGCGCGACGGCGATCTGTGGACCTCGCGTGGTCCTTTGCCCGGACACCCGCCCGTGACGGACACGCAGCGCGCCGGACTCTTCATCGAGGAGATCCCCCTGCGCATCATGCGCGACCGAGCCGCCGAACAAGAAAGCGGCGAGCCTGGCAAAGTCATCCACGCCGCGCCGGACACGCTCAAGCCCTGCGAGATGACCTGGACCACCGACGGCTCGCTTTGCTTTCGCTGGCCTGCCGGCAGGTCCCCTGGCACCGCGCGCATCATCCAGCCGCCCGCAAAGCTAGCGAGCTGCGTCGTCATCGCCTGCTCGCACATCACAGTCAGGAACATCACCGCGATGCACGCCGCGAACGATGGCTTCAACATCCACGGTCATCGCGTTGGCATCCGCCTCGAAAACGTGAAGGCATTCTCCAACGGCGATGAAGGCATCAGCGCGCATGAAACGGTGCGGATGGATGTCTTCGACTCCGAGATCGCCTGGAACGGCTCCGCCGCTGGCGGTGTCGCCGATGTGAACGACAGTGTGACGACCTACACGAACTGCGAGCTGCATCACAACGTGAACGCCGCCTTCTTCTTCGACGGCAAACATCACCGCGTCACCAACTGCCTCATCCACCATCAGGACAAGGACATCGTCATTCGCGGAGATGCCGTGGTGGAGCAGTCCGGCAATGTCTGGCGCAAATGAGCCGCTCCCGCGCTCCATGAGCCGCGCAGTCTGTGAAAACGCCTCATTGAGTCTTGACGCCGCAAGCGCGGGCGGGGCATGATGCCCGTCATGAAGCGAAACACACTCCGCCGCGCGGCTCCGGCATGGCCCGCACTTGGAAGGAAATGGCTGCTGGCCTGCGTCGCGGCGCCGCTGCTGGGCGCGGATGCGGCGCATGCGGCGGACCTCGACAGCATGAAGGCGGAGGCGCTCGAAAACGTCGGCTCGCGTTCGAAGCTGGTGCGCGAGATCATGGACAGCCTGTTTAGCTTTGCCGAGCCGGGTTTCCAGGAGTTCGAGACGCAGCGTTACCTCTGCGGAATCCTTGAGGACCACGGATTCAAGGTCGGGCGCGGAGTGGCCGGAATGCCCTCCGCATGGGTGGCGACGTGGGGCTCCGGCAAGCCCGTCATTTCTCTCGGCACCGATGTGGACGCGCTGCTCGGCATGTCGCAGAAACCCGGCTTCGCCGGCGAGGCGCCGCTGGTGGAGGGCGCACCGGGTCATGGCGAGGGGCACAACTCCGGCATGGCCGCCATACTGCCGGCGGCCCTGGCCGTGAAGGAGCTGATGGAAAAACACAAGCTGCCCGGCACGCTGCACATCTGGCCCGGCATCGCCGAGGAACTGCTTGGCGGAAAGGCCCACTATGTGCGGGCGGGAGTGTTCAAGGATGTGGACGTCGTGCTTTTCGCCCATGTCGGCTCCAGCCTCTCGACCTGGTGGGGGGATCACCGCGGCAAGGCGCTGGTCTCGGTCGAATACCGCTTCGAGGGCGAGTCCGCCCACGCGGGCGGCGCCCCGTGGAAAGGACGCAGCGCCCTGGACGCTGTGGAGCTGATGAACATCGGCTGGAACTACCGCCGCGAGCACCTGCGCCCCCAGCACCGCTCGCATTATGTGATCACCGAAGGCGGCGGCCAGCCCAACGTGGTGCCGCACCGCGCCGCGGTTTGGTATTACTTCCGCGAGACGGATTACGACCAGGTCATGTACTTGTGGGACATCGCCAACCGCATCGCCGAGGGAGCGGCAAAAATGACCGACACCCGCGTGTCATGGCGCGTGCTCGGCTCCGCATGGCCGCGCTATATGAACCGCGCCCTCGCAGGCGCGCTTCACGCCAATATCCAGCAGGTCGGCATGCCGCGCTGGACGGAGGAGGACCAGGCGCTGGCGCGCGCCGTGCAGCGTATCGTGGAGGCGGGTGACCAGGGGCTCGTCACCAAGACCAGCTCCAAGCTCGAGGGTGTCGAACGCATCCCGGACGGCCTCAAACACGAGGGCGGCTCCGACGACATCGGCGATGTCTGCTGGACGGTGCCGACAGGGCATCTCTCACTGCCCTGCAACATCCCCGGCGTGACCATGCACCATTGGAGCGCTGCCATCGCCATGGCCACGCCCATCGCCCACAAAGGCGCCGAGGCCGGCGCCAAGGTCTATGCGCTCACCATTCTCGACCTCCTCGCCAAGCCGGAGATCGTGCGCGAGTCGCGCGAATTTTTTGACAACGTGCAGGGCCGCATCCGCGCCTACACATCCTTCCTTCGTCCGGATGACAAGCCTCCCGTCTGGCTCAACCACGACCTCATGCAACGGCTGCGTCCCGCCATGCGCCCGCTTCATTTCGCCCCTTCCAAACACTCATCCTATCTCGATCAGTTGGGCATCTCCTACCCTTCACTCACACCCGCGGGCAATTCTTCGCCTGCGAAGTGACGCCCCGTTCTCGTGCGTCGGTAATCCGCGCGCGGCATGGTCATCTCATCTGACCAGAAAACCACATTGCGGAAGATTCGTGTTCTAATCATGCCCCGCCGAAACCTTCTCCGCCTCTTAGCCTGCCTCGCCTTCCCCGCCTGGGACCTCTATGCAGCCAGTCCGATTCCAGTCGTCGATCTTTCCCAGGACACCGCGCGCCATGTCATCATCGCGCAAGGCACGGCGGAGGTTTATCAGGGGCATCCGACGACGCTGCTGATGCCGGATGGCAAAACGATGTTCTGCGTGTGGACACACGGCCACGGCGGCACGGCGGGGCCGCTGAAGCGCAGCGATGACGGCGGCAAAACGTGGAGCGAGGAACTGCCGGTGCCGGAGAACTGGTGGAAGGTCAAAAATTGCCCGGCGATCTATCGCCTGACCGATCCGCAGGGTGTGGCGCGGCTCGTCGTGTATGCCGGTCAGGGGCTGGATGGCACGATGCAGCAGTCGGTTTCCACCGACGAAGGCAAAACGTGGTCGCCGATGCAGAGCAACGGCCTCGTGTGCGTGATGCCCTTCTGCACGATCCTGCCGGTGGAGAGCGGGAAGAAGCTCATCGGCCTCACCAACATCCGCCGGCCCGGCGAAACGAAGGATCCGCGCTCGAACATTGTCACGCAGAGCGAATCGACCGATGGCGGACTGACGTGGAGCCCGTGGCGCATTCTTGTCGATCTCGGCGCTCTGGTGCCCTGCGAGCCGGAAGTCGTGCGCTCGCCAGACGGGAAACAACTGCTTTGCCTCATGCGCGAAAACATCCGCACCGAGCCCGCGCACTTCATCACCAGCGATGACGAGGGCAAGACGTGGTCAGAGGTGAAATCGCTGCCGTCCGGATTGCACGGCGACCGGCACAAGGCGGTGTATGCAAAGGACGGCAGGCTGGTCGTCACCTTCCGCGACATGGGCAAGGACAGCCCCACGCGCACGCATTTCGTCGCGTGGGTCGGAAAATACGAGGACATCGGCAGCGGCAGAGACGGCGAATACAAAATCAAACTGCTGCACAGCCACAAAGGCAGCGACTGCGGCTATCCGGGCCTCGAACTGCTGCCCGATGGCACCTTCGTCGCAACGACCTACATCAAGTATCGCCCCGGGCCGGAACAGAACTCGGTGGTGAGCACACGCTTCACGCTCGCGGAGACGGACAAGGCGGAAAAGAGTACCGCAGCAGCCGCGAAATCCAAAGCGCTCGGCATCGTGCTCGATGATGACGCGGCGGAATACACCGGTGCATGGAAAGTGGGCGAGAAGTTGCCTTCGCTCGTCGGCTCGTCATATCGACACGATGATCGCGCGAAGAAATCGGCCGCAGCGGCCAAGTTCACGCCGGAGATTCCAGCGGATGGCAAATACGAGGTTCGGCTGCTTTACGTTCACGCCTCGAATCGAGCGCAAAAGGCTCAAATCACGATTCGATGCGCCGATGGCGAAAAAGTGGTTATGCAGGATCAGCGAGCGCCCTGTCTCGAAAACGGCATTCCACGCTCACTGGGCGTTTTTAGCCTCCAAAAAGGTAAAACGGTCATCCAAATCTCCAACGCGGGCGCGGACGGCTATGTCGTCGTCGATGGCCTGCAACTCGTGCCGGAGGCCGAGGCCATCGGCGAGCGCAACACCCGCGCTGATGCGGGTTTTCCGGTAAAAATGAGCGCCGCGCCTGCGCCGGTGAAAATCCCGCCACCGATGCTCTTGAAGAGCGCTGCCAAGCCGCAAGACGTGGATGGCAAGTCGTATGACCTCGTCGTCATCGGTGGAACGCCCGGCGGCATCGCGTGTGCAGTGCGTGCAGCACGTGAGGGTTTGAACGTGCTGCTCGTGAACCACACGCAGCACCTCGGCGGCTTCGTCACCAGCGGCGCGGGCGGCTGGGAGGCACCGTATGATGGGGCTCGCTCGCCGATTTATGACGAGATGCTCGCCAAAGCCGCGGACTACTATCGCAAAACCTATGGCGAAGGCTCATCACAGCACATCGTCTCGCTGCCGAGCAAGACCAGCCGCGCACACATCGACCGTCCGAAGATCGAACCGCGTATCGCGGAGATGCTTTTCAATGAGATGGTCGCGAAGGAGAAGACGCTCACCGTTCTGCTCGGCCACATCGTCACGAAAGCGAAACGCGATGGAGCCTTGCTGAAAAGCGTCACGCTCCAAAGTAGTCATCACTCTCCGAGTGATGAGTCCCCCATCACCGTCTCCGCCAAAGTCTTCGCAGACGGCATGTATGAGGGCGATCTCATGGCCGCAGCAGGCGTGAAGACGCAAATCGGTCGCGAATCCCGCGCGCAATACGGCGAGAAGCACGCCGGCGTCATCTACACGCAGGAACGCCACAAGGAACCCGGCCAGCGCGGTTTCCCCAAAGCTGCCGACGAAGGCACGCTGAACATCCGCTACAACAGCCACGCCACCGCCGACATTGTCGAAGGCCCGCAGAGCGGGGAGGCCGATGGCAGCGTGATGGCCTACAACTACCGCCTCGTCCTCACACGCGATCCAGCGAATCGAATCATGGTGACGAAGCCCGCCAACTTCGATCCCGCCATCGCCAAGCAGGCCATCGGTGGGGGCTTCGTGCCAAACCTGCCGAACAAGAAGGTCGCGTGGAACGGCGGACGGCTCATCGGCCCGCAAAACGAGTATCCCGGTGCTGACTGGCCCACGCGCGAGGCCATTTCAAAACGCTACCTCGACGCGATGCTCATGCGCCTCTGGTGGGTGCAAAACGATCCCGAAGCGCCGGAAAAGGATCGCAAACAGTTCGCCGGATATGGACTCGCCGCCGATGAGTTCCCCGACAACCACCACGCGCCGTATGAAATCTACGTCCGTGAAGCCCGGCGGCTCGTTGGCCGTTACGTCTTCAAAGAGCAGGACAACATCATCGCCGAAGGCATCGCCCGCACACCGATTCATTCCGACAGCATCGCCATGACCGACTGGCCGGTCGATTCCGTCGCCTGCCTGCCGCGCAAAGCTCCCGGCGGCAACACCGACGGCATCCTCTTCCTCGGCGAAGAATCACGGCCCGCTCAGGTGCCCTATCGCTCCATCCTCGCGAACGAAATCGAGAACCTGCTCGTCCCGGTCGCCATCAGCGCCTCCCATGTCGGCTGGGGCAGCATCCGCCTCGAACCCGTCTGGATGCAACTCGGCGAAAGCGCCGGTTTCGCTGCCGCACTCGCTGTGAAAACCCAAACAACGCCAACGAAGCTCGATCCCGATGTATTGATCCGCAAACTCGCCACGAGCCGCATGATGCTCTCGTTCTTCAACGACGTCGATGTCGCCTCGACTGATCCGCAAGTAGCCGCCGCGCAGTATTTCGGCACGAAGGGCTTCTTGGCGAGTTACGATGCCAAACTCGACGAACCGCTCACCGAGGCGGTAAGGGTCGAGTGGGAGAAAGGCTTCGCAGAACTCCAAAAAGGCACGCTGGAGCCGATGCAGCTCGCGAAAGCGGTGAATGCGGCTGAAGCGCAGGAATCGCCAGCAACGAAAGAGAGCAGACGTGAAGCGATTGTTACAGCGTGGAAATCCCTGGTCCCATGATGTGGCTTTTGTCTCAATGAAGCGTCATGCCATTTTTCGCCAGACTAAATGCCAGTCGCCAGATCTGCCACCTGTCTCACTCTCATTGTTGTCAGCGGCAGGCTGCTGGAAGAATCCAGTCGCAACCCCTTGCAAATTCGTTGGCAAGGCAAAAGCGGCGTTGCTTCGTTTGGTCTCGCAAGATAAGAATCACAGGAAAATGCCGCATCCCCACTTCACTTTTACTAGCGAACAAACCGCCGTGCATTCCGCCCGTCGTCAGTGCGATGAATTGTTCGCGCAAAACACCTGCTGTTGATGGACCCTCATGTCTCGCATTCGTATGAGAAAGATTTCGAAATCGCTTTTCTGCGAGCGAAGGGAGATGCATTTCAAACGTTCTTCGAACAGTTGATGGGCCGGGCTTTCAGGGCGGATTTCATGGCGTGTCGTCCATGGGGGAACGTGGGCGACAAGAAGAACGATGGTTTCTTGAAATCCGACCGGCGTTTGTTTCAAGTGTATGCGCCGAACGACATGACTGCGGCGGAAGCGATAAATAAAATCACTGAGGACTTCGCTGGTGCCCTGAAGCATTGGGGAGCACATTTTGACAAATGGTCGTTCGTCCACAATGCCTACGATGGACTGCCGCCCCATGTGCATCAGTTGCTACTGGAAACAGAACGCAAAAACCCAGGAGTGAAAATTGAGCCTTGGTGTTTGGAAGAACTGCGAGTTGTTTTCCGCAGACTCTCACTGGATGACCTTCGGTCGTGGTTCAACTACATGCCTCCGACGATGAGCGAGCAAGCGAGCATTGGCTTCGAGGAGATTCGCATTGTGCTGGAGGACATCGCGGCGCGGGTGATGCCCGCAAACCATCCTGTGATGAGCGTGGACCCTAGCAAGCTACGCGCGAATCGTCTTTCGGACAGCGTGCAAGCGCTCCTCACTGCCGGGATGGCGAAGACCCCACTCGTCAAACGGTTCTTCGATGAGTGGCACGCGCCGACCTACGGCGAACGTATGGCAAAGGCCTTCACCACCCACTACCAGGAACTTAAATCCAGTTCGCCGCCGCTGCATCCAAACGAAATTTTCCACGAGCTACAGCAATGGACTGGGGGTGAAAAACCGAAATCTTCGGCTCAGCTCGCCGCTGTGCTCGCTGTCCTCGCTTATTTCTTCGAACGGTGCGACATCTTTGAACCCGCTCCAAGCCCAGCACTATGATTCTGCCATCAAAACATCTCTCCGAGCGACGCGCGCTGCTCACCGTAGGGAGTGAGATTCTGGGGCTGCTTGACCGTCCTCGAACGGTTTCATCCGTCTGGGAAGAAGTCAGAGGCGGCAAGCAGGATAGAAACCGTCGTCTGTCCTACGACTGGTTTGTGCTCGCGCTCGATTTTCTGTTTCTCATAGGGGCTGTCCGCTTGAGTGATGGTTTACTCACGAAATCACCCTCCGCATGATTCACCGCATTTACAGTAGTCTACAGACTTTCAAGACACTGGAGTTCAAATCCGGCTTGAACGTGCTGCTCGCGGAGAAGTCAGCCGAAAGCGGCACCGGACGCACCCGCAATCGTGCTGGCAAGAGTAGCGTGGTGGAGACAATTCACTTTCTCACTGGCGGCAATGTCTCGGAGAAGTCGCCCTACTCATCGACTGATTTGGCCGGACACACTTTTGGCATGGAGTTCGACGTCGAGGGAAAACGCGTGTGCGTGGAGCGGGAGGTGAAGAAGCGTGCGAAGTTCAAAGTAGATGGCGCGACCATCTCTGCGGAAGATTGGAGGCAGCGCCTCGGCTCTGCGTTTTTTGGACTTGCACAGGATTCCGAAGAGGATGGTGACAGCCCCAGTTTTCGCTCTATGTTCGCCTACTTCGTGAGGCGGGAGTCGAGCAATGCCTTCACAGAACCGTTCAAACAGGCGGTCATGCAAAGCAGCGGCGATTACCAACTCGCGCTGAGTTATCTCCTCGGACTAGACTGGCAGATTGCCTTTGACTGGCAGGTTGTTCGTAACCGCGAGAAGACGCTGGATGAACTGAAAAAGGCCGCAGGAGCCGGTGCGTTTGGCTCCATCATCGGCACAGCCGCTGAACTCCGAACCCAACATGCCATCGCAGATGCCCGCCTCAAAAGACTGAAGGACGATTTAGCTTCCTTCCATGTGCTCCCTGAATACCGCGAACTCGAAAAGGAAGCCGACTTGCTCAAAACAAAGCTCTCTGAACTATCGAACCAGAATGCTCTCGATACTGCGGCTATCCGGCATATCGATGCTGCGCTGAACACCGAGGCGGAACCCGCTGCAGAATCGTTGGCTGAGCTATATAGCGACGCTGGCATTGTGCTGCCGGAACTCGTGAAACGGCGCTACGAAGAAGTCCGGGAGTTCCATGCGTCGGTCGTCCGCAATCGCCGGGATTACCTCAGTGGTGAACGCCAGCACGCCGAAGAACGCATGGCGCAGAGAGCACCTGAACTTCAACAACTCGACCGCAGGCTCAGTGGGATTATGAGCACGTTAAGCAGTCACGGCGCGCTAGACCAATTCAGCAAACTTCAGGCTGAGATGGCGAAGGTAGCCAGCGAAGCGGAGTCACTGCACCAGCGGTATCAGGCTGCTGAAAAGCTCGAAGGGAGCAAAACGGAACTCGACCTCGAACGTAATCGCCTGCTTCTCCGGCTGAGCCGCGACTTCTCCGAACAGGAGAACCGCATCACTGCCGCGATTCTGGCCTACGAATCTATTTCCCAGCTTTTGTATGAGGATGCTGGCAGGATGATTATCGAGGCCACAAGCAACGGCGCTCAGTTCAAGTTTCCGATTCAGGGAAGCCGTAGTGGCGGTATCAAGAAGATGAAAATCTTCTGCTTCGACCTGATGCTTATGCAACGGATGCACGAGCGCAAAATGGGGCCGGGGTTTTTGGTTCACGACAGCCACCTATTCGACGGCGTGGACGGCCAGCAAATAGTCAGTGGCTTAAAAGCTGCGGCTGGAATTGCCGCAGCACTACCGTTCCAATATATTGTCACGTTAAATCAAGACGACGCATTCAAGGAGACGGTCGCAGGTTTTGACCTCAATTCCTATGTGATGCCGGTCCGCTTGAGTGATGCAAAAGAGGACGGCGGTCTATATGGCTTCCGTTTCGACTAAATCGCGGGCGATATGTCACCGCATCCGATGTGGCAAACCAGTTCAAATACAAGCGTCTGAACTCATCAAACAGGTCATAAACTTGCACGCGTGAAAAAATTCCTGCCCTCCGCTTACGCCCCATTGCTCGCCGATTTGAAAGCCCGCGTTCGAGCTGCGCAGGTGAAGGCGGCGGTGTCAGTGAACCGGGAGTTGATCCTGCTCTACTGGCACATCGGCTGGGAGATTCTGCGGGCGCAAAAGGCGGAGGGCTGGGGCGCGAAGGTGGTCGAACGGTGTTTGCGGTGAAAAGGCGGCTCATTGACCGCATCATGCGCGGAGAATATTGCCTTTGCGGTGAAAGCCTGCCATAATCCCCGCAATAAGAGCGGAGATTATGACATACATCCACGAACGGGCCGATTGGCCCAAACTCACCTGGGACGCTGCGAAGCTGTCGGCTCTGCTGGCGGATGTGCGGCATCGCCAGGGGCGTTTGCTGGGCAGGATGGAGGGCTTGGGGTTCCGGCTCCGCTCTGAGGCGCAGCTTTCGACGCTGACGGCGGACGTGGTGAAATCCAGCGCGATCGAGGGGGAGAAACTGGATGCGGAGGAAGTGCGCTCATCCATCGCTCGTCGCTTGGGATTGGAATACGCAGATGCCGCCGTGGCGAGCCGCGATGTGGAGGGAATCGTGGAGATGATGCTGGATGCGACCCAGAACTACGCGCAGCCGCTCACGGCAGCACGACTGTTTGGCTGGCACGCGGCGTTGTTCCCGACTGGGAGAAGCGGCATGCACAAAATCACGGTAGGAGCATGGCGTCCGGCTGAGGCTGGGGCGATGCGCGTGGTGTCGTGGCCGGTAGGCCGCGAGACAGTCCATTTTGAAGCGCCCTCGGCTGAAAAGCTGAACCGTGAAATGAACATGTTCCTCGAATGGTTCGAGGCAGCCAGCGGAGTCGATCCCGTGGTGAAGGCGGGTGTGGCGCATTTCTGGTTTGTGACGATCCATCCGTTTGAGGATGGCAACGGGCGCATCGGACGTGCGATTACTGACCTCGAACTGGCGAGGGCCGATGGAACGGCAGAACGGTTCTACAGCATGTCCTCACAGATCGAAATCGAGAGAAAGGAATACTACCTTCAACTGGAGCGTGGCCAACGAAACGGCCTCGACGTGACGGTCTGGCTGGAGTGGTTCCTCGGCTGTCTGGGCCGCGCCATCGCGAAGGCCGATGAAACGCTCTCGGGTGTTTTGCACAAAGCCCGCCTGTGGGAGAAGGTGAACCAACAGACGGTGAACGAACGGCAGCGCAAGGTCATCAACAAGCTGCTAGATGGTTTTGACGGGAAACTGACTTCCTCAAAATATGCAAAGCTGGTGAAGTGCTCGGAAGACACGGCGCTACGCGATATTCGTGCCTTGGTGGAGCGTGGTGTTTTGATCAAGAATGAAGCGGGAGGTCGCAGCACCAGCTACACGCTGGCGACAGTGGCATGTGAGTGAAGAAGCCATCCGACAAGCTATGCAACACTTTCTCACTCCTATCCTGTATCTCGGCGCATTGACACTGACCGCGCCCTTGCTCTCGCAGGACACCGCGCTCAAGCGCCCGCCTGCGCCGGTTTTGAAGAAGGGTGAAAAGCAGCTCTTCGTGGACAGCGTCATGATTCGCAGCAAGCAGGGCGTCACGCGCGTCATCCACCCGGCGAAGAAGCTCGAGCGCCCGGTGCTCACGGCTGAGATGCCCTGGGAAGTGAGGACCGAGGGCGGCATCATCGACAAGCGGGTGAACATTTACGGCACGGTGCTGCGTGATGAAAAGTCCGGCTCCTTCCGAATGTGGTATGCCGATCCTGGCAGCGTGCTCTACGCCACCTCCAGCGATGGCATTCAATGGGAGCGCCCCATTTTGAATGTGAAGGGCGAGACGAATGAAACAGATCTGCGTCTGCACAGTCCCAGCATCATCGAGGACAAGTTTGAGACGGACCCGGCGAAGCGCTACAAGGCGGTCGGCAATGCGAGCACCGGAGTGGACGACGCCAAGCTGCAGCGGCTCAAGGACAAGTTTGAGCTGGTGGATTGGTATCGGGATAAAACGCAGCGTCTGTACTACGCGGCGCATTCCGCCGATGGCCTGCGTTGGAAGGTAGATCCCGAGCCCATCCTGCTCGGCTGCGACACCATCACGCTCTCGCAGGACCCGGTGACGGGCGAATACCTCGCCTTTCACAAGCGCCAGGGCGATCCGCGGGTGATCGGCATCCGCCACATTTTTCTCTCGGTCAGCAAGGACATGAAGCACTGGTCCGAGCCACATCCCGTGGTGGTGGCCGATGAGGTGGACAACAAAGCCACGCGCAAGCTGAAGGGCGGCACCTATTCGGAATACTACAACCTCTCCGCGTTTCCTTATGCGGGTCAGTGGCTGGGCTTCGTCACTCATTTCCGACGCGTCGAGCCGCCGTCCGCCTTGTTCGGCAATGACGAGGTGAATGGCCGCAAAAGATCCGCCACCGGCATCATCGATGTGCAGCTCGTCACCAGCCGCGATGGCCGGCATTGGGACCGATGCTCGGATCGCAGTCCAGTGATCCCGCTGGGCCCTCATGCCTATGATGCCGGCAGCATCTTTGGCCTGTGCAACGCGCCCGTGATCGTCGGCGATGAGATGTGGATGTATTACACCGCCTCGACCACGCCGCACGGTGGTCTGGCACCGGAAAAAGAGCAGTCCATCGCCCGCGCCGCGTGGCGGATCGACGGCCTGGCTTCGTTGCAGGCCAAAAACAAACCAGGCACCATCGAAACGCATGAGTTTGTCCCTGAAGGCAGCAAGCTCACGGTCAATGCGGATGTCAAAAGCGGCAGCCTCGCGGTGGAGGTGCTGGATGCCGCCGGACAAGTCATCCCAGGCTACAAAAAGGAAGCCAGCATGATCGAAAAGCGGGATTCGGTGAAGCTGGCCGTCCGCTGGAAGACCACAGACGCGCTCCCCGCAGGCAAGCCCATCCGTGTCCGCTTTCATCTGCTGAATGGAGACCTCTATAGCTATGTGATCGATTGACCGATCAGCGAATCACGCGCCGCCTCATGAAACCGCTTCTTCTCGCCTGCCTGTTGCTCACTCCAGCGCTCCTTCACGCGCAGGCGAAGCCGCTCGCGCAGGACTATCGCATCGTGTTTCACAATCCGGACCCCGAGCGCTATGTGGAAGGCCTGGGCTTGGTGCGAATGGATGATGGATCGCTGCTCGCGGTGGTGCCTGTGGTGCCGCGAGAGGAATGGAGCAAGGAGCGGCGGGCGACGCAGAGTCGCACGCACATTTTGCGCAGCAGCGACGGCGGGCAGAGCTGGGCACAGGTGTCGGAGCTGCCGTATTACTCCGCCGCGCCGTGGATTCACCAAGGCGAGCTGTTTCTCTTCGCGAACAAGGGCGGCACGAAGGTGCGCAATGATGATCTGCTGCTTTTGAAGAGCCCTGATGGCGGCAAGACGTGGTCGGAGCCGGTGACGTTGTTTCAGGGGCACTTTTGGAACTGCCACACGGGCATGGTGCAGAAGGCGGACCGGCTTTACTGGGCCACGGATGATCTCGCGCTCGGCAACAAGCGCGGGCCGCGTGTCATCGCGGGTGATTTGAGCGGCGATGTCATGAATCCGGCCGCGTGGCGCTTGTCGGAGCCGGTTCCGTTTCCCGGTGTGCCGGAGGCGATGACGAATCCGCAATTCGACAAGCTCAGCAGCCAGTATTTGGAGCCGAACGTCATCGACGTGCGCGGCAGGCTGCGCGTGCTCATGACCGTGAAGCCGAAAAGGCAGTCCACCGCCGGGCTGGCTGCCGTGCTCGACTTTGAGGACAAGGGCGGGCCGATCGAGTTGAAGTTCACGCAGTTTCATCCCATGCCCGGCGGCCAGTTGAAGTTCTGCATCATCTACGATGAGAAATCGAAGCTGTTCTGGGCCACGGCGAACATCGTCGTGGACGGCCAGGGCGCGTATGACTGGTTCCGCGAAGGCGAAAAGCGTGGCAACGTGCGTTACGCGAGCGGCCTGGGCGGCAACGACCGGCGTTTTCTCATGCTGCAATACAGCGTCGATGGCCTGAACTGGTTTCAGGCCGGTTGTGTGGCGCAGGCACCGAAGATCTCGCAGTCCTTCATGTATGCCCGTCCTGTGATTGATGGCGACGACCTCGCGATCATCGCCCGCAGCAGCATCAACGCACCGAATCAGCACGATGCCGATCACGCGACGTTTCATCGTGTGAAGAACTTCCGAAGCCTCGCGCTGAAACTCACACCGGAGCCGGAGGAGTAGCTTCGATTGGCAATCGAAGTCGAACAGCCACACACCGAACTCAACCACCATGAAACTCCATCTTCTTTTTTGTGTCTTCGCCTTCAGCGCTCTCCATGCCGCCGAACCTCTTCTGGAAAGGACCGCCGTTTTCCCTCCGGGCCTGAACGGTATCGCCCGCTATCGCATCCCAGGCATCGTCGTCACGACGAAGGGCGCGGCGCTCGCCTATTGCGAGGCGCGCAAAAACAGCAGCTCCGACTGGGGCGAGATCGAGGTGCATCTGCGCCGCTCCACCGATGGCGGTAAAACGTGGCAGCCTTCCCGGCACATCGCGCACAAGGCCGCGCGCATCGAAGGGAACCCGCGCAAACGCACTCCCGAGGGAGCGCGCGAGCAGACGGTGAACAATCCCGTCGCCATCGTGGATCGCGAGACGGGGAGCATCGAAATGCTCTACTGCATCAACTACGCGCGCTGTTTTTCCATTCGTAGCACGGACGACGGTGTGACCTGGAGCGCGCCGGTGGAGATCACGGCGACGTTTGAGCCATTTCGGAAGCACTACGATTGGAAAGTCATCGCCACCGGACCGGGCCACGGCATTCAGATCAAAAGCGGTCGGCTCGTCGTGCCGATCTGGCTGGCTTACGGCAAGGAGGGCGATCACAAACCCTCCGCCGCCGCCACGATCTATAGCGATGATCATGGCAAGACGTGGAAGGCGGGCGATCTTTGCCTGCCGAATGAAGGTGAACTCGGCAATCCGAATGAAACGATGATCACGACGCTGTCCGATGGCCGCGTGATGCTCGTGGCGCGCAGCGTTTCGCAGGCAAGCCGCAAGATCATCACCACCAGCGCGGATGGAGCCACGGGCTGGACGAAGCCAGTGTTTCACGACCAGCTCTGGGAACCGATCTGCATGGCGAGCATCACTGCGCATCCAGCAGGTGTGCTGCTTTTCTCCAACCCGCACACGCTCGGTCTCGACAAGGAGGGCAAACCCGTCCCCGCAGGCCGTGGCAAACGCGAGAATCTCTGCATCAAGCTCAGTCGAGACGATGGCAAGACCTGGCCCGTGAACAAAGTGCTCGATCCCGGCAAAGCCGCCTACTCGGACCTCGCCGTGCTGCCGGATGGCACCGTGCTCTGCCTGTATGAGGCCGACACCTCCATCGACTGCGCACGCTTCAATGTGGAGTGGGTCACGCAGTAGCGACCATCAGCAGTCGAAGCCGAACCTTTCCAACCGGCTCGATGGCCGGTCGAGTCCATCTGCTCTCGTCAAAGAAGATGGCCGGCTTTTTTGCAAAGTGTCGACAGTATTGCCCGTAGCTGTGAATTGTCGACACTTTACCCCATTCCACTGCATGATCCGAATCCGCTCTGAACCCCGGCGCAATCTCGCCCATGAAATCGCCTCCCAGATGCGGCGTGACATCATTTCCGGCGGGTTCAAGCCGGGGGAAGCGCTTGCGGAACCGGCTCTGGCCGGGCGTTTTGGGGTCAGCCGCGCACCAGTGCGTGAGGCGATGATCGAACTGGAACGCGCGGGGCTGGTGCAGTTTGAGACGACGGGGCGGACCCGCGTCAGGATTCTGGAGGAAAAGGACGTTGTCGAAATCGTCGAAGCCAGGATCGCCCTGGAGTCCATGGGCGCACGGCTGGCGGCGGCGCGCTGGACCGATGAAGACACCCGATGGATCGAGAGAAGCATCGCCGCGCAGGAGAAGGCGGCGAGCGGTGTGAAGTTCAGCGAGCTGGACATCGCCATGCACGAATACATCATGAAGCGCGGCGGCAATGAACGGCTGAGCACGCTGTGGCAGTTCGTGCGCTGGCAGTTTGAGATGGCGCTGACCCACATCCACCGCCTTCAGGGAAAAATGGCCCCCGACCTCCGCCGCTTCAGCGTGGAGGGACATCGAAAGGTGCTGACGGCGCTGGCGGCCGGACGGCCGGACACGGCTGCGAAAGTGATGGCCCAGCACATCAAAGACTCGATTGAATGGTATTCCCCGAAATGAGCGCTCCCCTTCGCCATCCTGACCTCAAACTCGGCACCTGGCTGCAGACCGGCTCCTCCGTCATCGCCGAACTGGCCGATTTGAGCGGCTTCGACTGGCTGCTCATCGACCTCGAGCACGGCTGCGGCACAGAGGCGATGGTGCTGCCGCAAATCCAGGTCATCCGTCATGCCGCCGCCATCGTGCGCGTCGGTGCGCCGCACCCTGAGCAGATCGCGCGGGCACTGGACTGGGGGGCGGCAGGCATCATGGTGCCGATGGTGTCCACGGCGGAAAAGGCGGAGGCCTGCGTCCGTGCCATGCGCTATCCGCCGTTGGGAGACCGGGGGCTGGCCGGCATGGTGCGTGCCTTTGATTTCGGACTTCATGCCGAAAAGCGCACTCCCGTTTTCCATGCCCAGATCGAGACCATTGAGGCCGTTGAAAACGCGCGCGCCATCGCCGCCGTGGATGGCGTGGACGTGCTCTTCATTGGTCCGATGGATTTGAAGCTCAATCTTGAGTCTCGCCCGGGCCGCACCAGCCTAACTTTCACGGACTGCCTGCGGGAAGTCGCGGCTGCCACCAAGACAGCGGGCAAGGCCTGTGGTTTGCTTTGTCGTCAGACCGACGACTTTGCCGAGTTGCAGGCCCTCGGTTTCACGCATCTTGCCATCGAAACGGACATCACCCTCCTCCGCGAGAGCTATCGCAACGTCGTCCAACCTCTTCGGGTATGAATATGACATTGAGAACCACCTATGCCCTGTTAGCCACCTTCTGTGTCTCCGCGCTTCATGCGGAGGATTCCAAGCTGGTGCTGCAACTGGATTTTGGGCAGGAGGAGTCGGTGCCTTTGATTCCTGTCGGCCATGTGGTGCGTGATCAGGCAGGGCCGCGGCCGCCGGATTTTCCGGATTTTGAGCCGAACAACACGGCGATTCAGTTGAAGGGTAAGGGAGCGCGTTTTGAGATCAAGGACACGGGGCCGCAGAGCCGGTTCGATTTCACGAAGGGCGATGCCATCACGCTGGAATCCTGGGTGAAGGTGGATCAAATCGGTCCCGGACAGCCGGTGTATATCATCGGGAAAGGGCGCACCAACTCGCCGCACTTCGCCCGCAACAATCAGAACTGGTCGCTGCGGGTGATCGGCGGGAGCGCGGGCCTGGCGCATCTGAGTTTTCTCTTCGCCGGTGCGCCGGAAGCCGGCGGCGGCAACACCTGGCACATCTGGAACTCGGAGGCGTCGTTCAAGATCGCGACCGGCTGGCATCATGTGGCCCTGGCGTATGAGTTTGGAAAGCCGGACTCGATGCGGGGCTGGATTGATGGCGTGGCAACGACGGGCACTTGGGGCGTGGACGGAGCCACCACGAAAGCGCCTGCGGTGGATGATGACGATGTGTGGATCGGCTCGTCGCAGGGCGGGAACGCGGGCAACAGTCTGGTGGGTTTTCTCGATGCGATTGCGATTCATCGCCGCATCCTAACCGATGCAGAGATCGCGAAACATGCCACGCGAAGGGATGGTCCTGAAGTAGTCCTGCCTGCTCTGGCAGAGATGCCCGATTTGGGAAAAATCGAGGGCGGAACCGTGCTCGTGCAGTTCAACGAGGGACCCACCGCCTCCCATCGCTGGCCAAACTCCCAGGAGGTGCCGAAGGAGGCCGCGCGTTGGACGGGCGATGCCTTTCTGCTGCCGCGTGTGCCGGTGCGCTACGATGACTGGGGCATCCGCTCGAGCTGGGAAGCGCCGCTTTTGCTGCGCATGGCGGCGGATGTGGAGTTGCCCGCAGGCTCGCGTCGCGTGCTGCTGCGCACGCGCGGACTGTCGCGACTGTGGATCGATGGCAAGTTGATCGCCGAAACCAACCCCGCCGTCGCCAACGGTGAAAATGGCTTCGACCCGCTGACTCCGTTGGCGCAGCCGCCGCATCCGGGAGTTCGCGTCAAAGGTTACCATCAGCAGGAGGTTTTTGGCACGGTGACGGTGCCTGCCAAGAAGACGACCTCGCGCGTGGTGCTGGAGGTGATCGTCGGTGGCAAAAACATGCGCACCGATACCGGGGAGGTCTGCGTAGCGCTCGAATCGGCGAACGGTGATGCGTTTTCCATTCTCCGGGCGGCAGGCAAGCCTTGGCTGGCCCTGACGGATGCCGAGGTCGAACCGGCGCTGGTTGCAATCGAAGCCTCGCTGGCCCGTTTTGACGATGCCAGCCGCCGTGCGGCGGCCCGCTCCCGCGATCCGTTCTGGCAAAAGCGACATGCCGCCGCCAAACAGTGGGTGAAGAAAAATCCTCCGCCCAAGCCACCGCGCGGGGGCCATCCTGTGGATGCATTTCTCGATGAGAAAATCGAGAAGGCCCGCGCGGCAAGCGCAGCCACCACCGACGAGGCGAAGGCATTTAACAGCGAGGTTTTGCCGCTGCTGCGCGAGCAGTGTTTCCGCTGCCATGGCGAGAAAGAAAAGGGCGGGCTGAAGCTGAACACACGCGAGGCTGCGCTGAGTGGCGGGGATTCGGAAGTTCCCGCCATCCTTCCCGGTGATCCGGCGGCCAGTGAACTGATCAAGCGCCTCCGCACCGCTGACGAAGATTTGATCATGCCGCCGACGGGCGACCGCCTCAGCGAAGAGCAAATCGCGCGGCTGGAGTCATGGATTCGCAATGGCGCGGCATGGCCATCGCCGCCCGTGGAAGCCGCGAGGCTCGCCCAAACGCCCCTCACTTCCGATGCGGCATTTCTTCGCCGCATTTATCTCGACACCATCGGCCTGCCGCCTGCTCCCGATGAGGTTAGGGCATTTCTCGCGGACACCGACCCTGACAAGCGCCGCAAGGTCATCGACAGGCTGCTGGCCGATGAACGCTGGGCGGATCATGAGATGAGCGTCTGGCTGGACGCCCTCGCGGAGAACCCCACGCTGATCAATGCCTCGCTCAACAGCACCGGGCCCTTCCGCTGGTTTCTCCACGATGCGTTGCGCGACCACAAAGCGCTCGACCGCATGGTCACGGAGCTGCTCATGATGCGTGGAGACGCCGCCCACGGAGGCAGCGCTGGCTTTGCCCAGGCGGCGGAAAACGATGCGCCCTTCGCGGCGAAGGGGCACATCGTGGCCGCCGCCTTTCTCGGGATCGAGCTCCAGTGCGCCCGCTGTCATGATTCGCCGTATCACTCCACCTTGCAGCGGGATCTCTACTCACTCGCCGCGATGCTGGAGCGCAAGGCCGTGACGGTGCCGAAAACCAGCCGGGTGCCAGCGGCCTTTTTTGAAAAGAAGGCCCGCGAGTCCCTGATCCGCGTGACGCTGAAACCGGACGAACTCGTGACGCCCGTGTGGCCCTTCGCCAGCGTGACCGGTGTGGCGGAAGGCCAGGCTCTCGACACACTCATCGAAAATCCGCAGGACACACGCGAACGGCTCGCCGCGCTCGTCACCGCGCCGGAGAATCGTCGCTTTCCCTGCGTGATGGTGAACCGGATTTGGAAGCGGCTCATGGGCGCAGGTTTTGTGGAGCCCGTGCAGGATTGGGAAGGGCATGACGCCAGCCATCCGGAGTTGCTCGACTGGCTAGCCGCCGAACTGGTTTCCAGCGGCTACAATGTCCGGCACATCATCCGTCTCATCGTGACATCGCAGGCGTATCAGCGCGAGGCGGGTGCGGAAAAATGGGTGTCTGTCGCCGCTGAAGAGCGATTCTTCAGCGCACCGGCACGCCGCCGCCTCACCGCCGAGCAGGTCGTGGACTCGCTCCACACCGCCGCGGGAGCCGTCATTGATTCCGAGCCGATGACCTTCATTCACGACGGCTCCAAAACGCTGCAAACACGACAGGACCTCGGGCGCCCGCGTCGTGCGTGGATGTTTGCGAGCCTCAACAATGAACGTGACCGCCCCAGCCTCGCTTTGCCGCGAGCGCAGGCCACGGTGAATGTGCTGGAGGCCTTTGGATGGAGCGGCTCCCGCCAAAAACCGATCTTTGAGCGTGACACCGATCCAAACATGCTCCAGCCCGGCATCCTCGCGAACGGCACGCTGACGCAGTCGCTCTCGCGGGCAGCGTGGAAGTCCGAGCTGGCCAATCTCGCGGTTGAAGCGGCATCACCGGAGGCCTTGCTGGAGGAGCTGTTCCTCCGCTTTCTCAGCCGCATGCCGTCGCAGGCGGAGCGAGAGTCGCTTCTCACGGCGTTGCGGGTAGGTTTTGACACGAGACTCACGCCCGCCGATCAAATCGTGGAGCCCGCGCCGCTGCCGCCCTTGCGTCTCGTGACCTGGCTGAACCATGTGACCTCCGACGCCAACACCATCCAGCAGGAGAACGAAAACCGCGCGCAGCGCGGCCCCAGCCCTGATCCGCGACTGCGTGCGGAGTGGAGGGAAGTCTATGAGGACATCATCTGGAGCCTGATCAACGACCGCGATTTTGTCTGGGTGCCGTGACGCACTCGCATCTTCAATACACCACCACTCATCATGCCATGAAACGGAGACACTTCCTCAAAACCAGCGCCACCCTGGGCGGCAGCCTTGCTTTGCCACACTTGCTGTTCGCGGAGTCCGGCGCGCAGCCCATTCGCGGCAAAGCGGAGCACGTCATTTCCATCTGGCTGGGCGGCGGCATGGGGCAGACGGACACGTTTGACCCCAAGCGACTGGGCGACCCGAAAGCCAAGAAGGCCGGCTCCTACTACCCGTCCATCGAGACGGCGGTGCCCGGCGTGCGTGTGTGCGAGCATCTGTCCAAAATGGCCCCGCTCATGGATCGCGTCACGGCAGTGCGCACGGTGAACCACAACGTCATCGACGAGCACGCCGCCGCCACCAATCGCATGCACACCGGGCGTCCCATCAGCGGCACCATCAGCTATCCGTCCATCGGCTCCATCATCGCCCACGAGCGCGGAGCCGTGACCGAAGATGCACCGCCCTATGTCCTGATCGGTTATCCGAACGTCACCCGCGGCCCGGGATTTCTCGGCGCTCAATCCAGCTATCTCTATCTCACCGACACCAGTCGCGGTCCGGCGGGATTGTCGCTGCCTCCGGGGATCTCAGCGCAGCGCCAGTCACGTCGCGAACGCTTCCTCGCCTCCCTTCAGGCGAGCGCCGGAGAAACCCAGGACAAGCAGTTGAAAAGCTACGATGCCGTCATCGCGCAAAGCCTGAAACTGAGCGGGCCGGAGTTCAATCGCGCCTTCCAGCTCGACACCGAACCGGCGGACTTGCGGAATCAATACGGCGGCGAGTTCGGACAGCGCTGCCTGCTCAGCCGCCGACTGGTCGAACGCGGCGTGCGCTTCATCGAAGTCTCGCACAATCTCAACTTCATCAATGGCGCCGGCTGGGACACGCACAAGGAGGCCATCCTCCAGCAGCATGTGTTGATCAAGGAACTCGACACCGCTGTGGCCGCACTGATCCGTGATCTGGAGGCGAAGAAGCTCCTCGACAAGACGCTCATCGTCATCACCACCGAGTTCGGCCGGCCACCGGAGTTCGACAGCGGCGGCGGGCACTGCCACCAGGGCAGCGCCTTCACCTGCGTGCTGGCCGGTGGTGGCCTGCGCCACTGCGGTGCCTGGGGCGAGACCGACGAGCTCTCCAAAGAGATCGTCGCCAACCCCGTCAGCGTGCCCGATTTCTTCGCCACCCTCTGCGCCGCCGTGGGTGTCGATTACCGCAAGAACCTCTACGACGGCGACCGCCCCGTGCCCGTCACGGATCAAGGAAGCCCGATTGCGGCGTTGTTTGGATGAGTCGAATGGCTGCAACAAGATCATGCGACTTAACTCCCCCATATCCATTCCAGGCCCAAACCGGCCCGGCACTCTTTGCACTTCCATTCACTGCCAAACCAAACAGCACCGCTCCCTGGCTGGCAACAACTGCAGGCATCAGCCTGGCCTCGGTTTCATGCGGCAAAGCGCTGCCACTTAGATGTGGAAATGGGATCTGCATGTCTCCCAAACCGTGTATATGGCGAAGCCAGGAGTTGTAAGTTCAGCATGTTGCTCGTCCATGCCTACTTCTTCCCGCTGCCGATGAACTCATCCCGCGTGACGAAGCCATCCTTGTCGCCATCGAGCTTCACGAAGCGGGCTTTGGCCTCAGCCTTGTCGCCGCCTTGGCCGGCGAGGTATTCGGCTTCGGTGAGCTTCGGTTTGCCGGGGTAGAGGCGGTCGTAGCGTTTGTCGCGGGGCTCGTTGGGGTCGTAGCCTTTGCTTTTGCTGCCGCTGACGGTCTTGGCGACTTTGCCGATCTTCTTTGGAGCAAAATCGCTGCCCACAGGCGGCAGATGTTTTTTCAGCGATTCGATCAAAGCCGCGTGCTCGGGCTTCGTGGCGAGGTTCACGGTCTCGTTCGGGTCGTTTTGCTCGTCGTAGAGCTCGGTGAAGCCGATGTCGGCGGCGTTGCGCTTGCGCCAGAAGGTGCAGCGCCATTGCTCGGTGCGGATGCTGTAGCCCATGAGGCTGCCGCCGTGATCCTTTGACGAACGGGGATAAATACTGATCGCGGGCTTCTGCATCGGCGCGTCAGGACTTTCGAGATAGGGCTTCAAACTCATGCCGGCGAGGCCTTGCGGCACTTTCAGGCCGCACACGTCGGCGAGCGTGGGATACACATCGACGAATTCGACCGGCGCGGCGCAGTGTTTGCCCGCGGTGCTGCTTTTCGGCAAGGCGATGAGCAGCGGCGAACGCGCGGCGATCTCGAAGTTCGTGTGCTTGTGCCACAGGCCGTGATCGCCGAGCTGCCAGCCGTGATCGCCCCACAGCACGATGACCGTGCTGTCGGCAAGACCTTCTTTGTCAAGCGCATCGAGCACACGGCCGATCTGCGCATCGCGGAAGTGCGTGTCGAGGTTCCAGACCTTCATCGTGTCCGGCCTCAAACCCGTCAAAATGGCTGTTTGCCGGGAAAGTTTGGTTGAGAGGACTTGCCCATGCGTTTGAGTCTTGCTCCCATGAAACGCCGCGTCTTTGTCGCCTCCCTTGCCGCCACCAGTCTTCCTTCGCGGGCCTCGGCGGTGCCGGAGCTGGCGGGGGAAATCGGCATCACCACCGGTTCGTTCATGCGTCACCTCAGTCCGGATGCGGCACCTGGAAAGCTGCGCCTGCTGGACCTTCCTCGACGCATGAGCGGCGAGCTTGGCCTGCGTGTGATCGATCTCATGACGGCCACGCTGGCGGAGCTGACTCCTGCTTACTGCGAAAAACTCCGCGCGGAGGCCGGGCGATGCGGCTGCGTTTTGACCAATCTCAAAATGAATCAAAAGGGCCTCGACCTCGGCAGTCCCGACAAGGCCGTGCGCGATGAGGCGCTGCGTGTTTACAAAGAGACCATCGACCTCGCCGCCATCCTCGGCGTGCGCTGGGTGCGGCCGCTGCCACTGCTGCAAAGGCCGGACCTCTCAGTTTACAAGGACAGCTACCGTTCACTCATCGACTACGCCAAAGCGAAGGGCATCGGCGTGCTCGTGGAGAACTTTGGCTGGATGCAGGGCGATCCCGATGCCATCCCGCGCCTCATCGCGGCGGTGGGTGATGATTTGAAATCGCAACCCGACACCGGGAACTGGACCGGCAACGACGTGCGTTACCCTGGACTCGAGAAAGCCTTTCCATTCGCCGTGTCCTGCGATTTCAAATCGCGAGCGCTCGGACCCGGCGGCAGCCACACGGAGTATGATTTGAAGCGCTGCTTTGAAATCGGCTGGAAGTCGGGATTTCGCGGGCCGTGGTGCTTTGAGCATTTCCATCAGGACTTGGAGCAGCAGTTCAAGGAGTTTGCCCTGCTCCGCGACATGCTGCGCGGGTGGATGAAGTCGGCGGAGTAAGATTGCCTCCCGCTGCGCGTTGAAGGCGTCGTATGATCGACCGCAGAAACCTCCTCCGCCAGTTCGCCGCCAGCGCAGGCGCGGCGTTTGGCACCTCGTTGTTTCCTGGCATCGCACAGGCGGCGCGTTCATCGAGCGGCGGGCCGAAGCGCGTGATTTTCTTCCTGCAAAACCAGGGCTTTGATCCGAAGACCTGCATCCCCGCGGGCATGAAAAATAGCGGCTCGCTGGCGAAGGCAAAGCTGCCGGAGCCGATTCAGGCGTTGGAGCCCTTCAAAGAGCGTCTGCACATCATCAATGGCCTGCACGGTCTGCACACCAGTCCCTCGCACAGCGCGTTCTTCGGTGCGCTGGGCGGTTATCGCGGTGACGACGGCACGCCGCCGCTCGCTCCCACCATTGACTACGAACTGAGCCAGATCCTGCCCGAGACGCTGCTGCCGCATCTGTGCATCGGCATGGACTCCATCGAAAACATGCGGGCGAAGCCCACCATCGCCACCTTGTCCGCCAGCGGCGCGGGCGAGCCGATCTTCATGCACTCGAACCCGAATCACCTCTACCAGATGCTCTACGGCGGCATCTCGCAGGGCGACATTCGCAAGCAGCACGAGGCGCGCTCCGGTTTGTTCGACCGCATCGAGCAAATGGCATCCGCGAAAGGCGGTGCGCTGCCCACCGGCGAGCAGCAGCGCTACGGGCAGTTCGTGCAGGGCTTCCACGACATCAATGGCCTGCGTCAGCGCCTCGGCGGCGTCTCCGATCACTTGCGCCAGTTCGCGCCGAAGGTGGACGAGCGCTACACGAAGCCGAAGTTCGAGACCGACTGGCATGACGTGCTGCTCGACCTCGGCATCTCCGCGCTGAAGTCCGGCATCACCAGCGTGCTGACCATCGGCTCCGGGCGTGGCGAGATCTTCGGCGCTTGGAGCGGCCTCGGCATCACCGAGCAGGGGCACAATCTGGGCCACATGGAGCAGCCGGATAACCCCATCTGGATCAAGATCCGCCAATACAACTGCCGCATGCTGGTGAAGCTCATGGAGCAGCTCGAAAGCGTGCCCGAAGGCAGCGGCACGATGATGGACAACACGCTCATCGTTTACACCAGCAACAACGCCGACAAACAGCACACCGCCGGTGCCACGTGGCCCGTGATGCTGCTGGGCAATTGCAACGGCGTCTTCAAAACCGGCTGCTTTACCCAGCTCGACGGCACCCGCCCCATCAACGCGCTCTACGCCACGCTCCTCAAAACCGTCGGCGTGGACCGCGACCGCTACAACATGAGCGGCAAGATGGCCGCGAAGTTCGACTCCGGCACCGGGCCACTCAAAAAACTTCTGGCGTGAGTATTCTTGCAACAGTCTGTCGCAACTGGCTTGGCCTGAGTTTCTCAGTTTCCAGAGGAAAAATCGCCATGCCGGCTGGAAGGCAAGCCCTATTTCCCAGCCTCTTCCAGAAGCTCGGGCAATCCACGAAGACGATAGCGCTTGCACAGCGCAAGGATCTCGTCGCGATCAGCGTCGGTGTTCCTCCGCAGCAGCTCCACCACGTCGGCTTTGGACTTGAATCCCCCGGCGTAGAGTTTCAGGGCGACAAGATGCGGCAGTGGCACCACGCGCAAGGCGCTCTCCGGGCGGACGGTCAGGGGGGGCGCTTGGAGCGCGTCCTCAATAACGGCAGGAAAGGTCTGACCGAAGTTGACGAGCTGGATCAAGCCACCAGGGCACATCACATCCATGACGCCGGAGAGCGGATCGTCCGCGTCCGGCTCGCGCAGTTCCACATGAAAACCCCTGGCGCGAAGAGCCTCGGCAATCGCGCGAAACTTTTGCGCACTCGCGTTCATTCCGAGATCGAGGTCCTCCGTGAAACGGACATAGTGATGGGCTGCAAGAGCGAGCGCACCGATGACCACAGCCTCCGTCTGAAACTCCTTCAGCACGGCCACGACACTTTCAGCCGCAGGGAGAATCGATTCAGGATTAGGATTCATGCTCCGGCTATTTCTTCGGTGAAGGCTGCAGCCAGCCGAACTTCGTCTTCAGGCCAAGTGCAGCCAGGATTCGTTCTTCCACCGTCGTCAGCCGCGAGCGTACCAACTCCGCATTCAAAGAAGCCTTCGCGCATGCGCTGGCGCGAGGTTTCAGGGACTCATGGTTTTCTGGCACGGCGATACGGTTCATCGGGTCGTGCCAAGCATAGTCTCTGGCTCAGCCGCGATCAAGGTTTCATCGCCATCATGCACACGCTGACGTTCCTTTTGCTGGCCGCAGCACTGCTTTCCACGACTGCAATCGCCGCCGAAACCTACACGCCCGGCGAGCCGGTGCACGGGGGTTTCAAGGACTTCGCGCATGGCTTTCTCCAGCAGAACTGCTTCGAGTGCCACGACGACGAGACCACGAAGGGCGATCTCAATCTGCTCGAACTCGGCCCCGTGGATGAAACCAACGCTGCGACTTGGAAATCCGTGTGGGCGCAGGTCGCGCTCGGTGAAATGCCACCGAAGAAGAAAAAGTCGCAGCCGCAGATCATCGACCGGTTGCAGTTCTCGGACTGGATCGTCGGCCAGCTCGGGCGCGTGATGAAGGACAAGGGCGGCTTTCATGAACCGTCCGATCCGCAGAAGGGCAACTTCGTGCGCCATGAGCTGCTGTTTGGTCCATTGCCGGAAGGCATCCGACTCGTGCCCACGTCTTCGCCCGCGCGACTTTGGCGCGTGACTCCGCAGGAGCACATCACGCGGCTGAATGAACTCATCAACATCGAGCCGCCGTTAGATCCGAAGAAGCCCGGCCTGCGCACGCATGGCGATGCGGTGCCCACGAATCACGGCGGCGAGTTGAAGCTCTACTTTGGCACGGACAACATCCTCCAATGGGTGGGCGGCACCGTCGCGTATGCGACTGCGGTGAAGAGCGTGCCCGAAGTCCTCTCCTCGCTGCGCAACACCGGGCTGGAAAACTACCCGGACCTCTACTCGGTCAACAGCGCGGAATCGACGCAGATCCTCGGCATGGCGGAGGACATCCTGCGCTTCATGGCCTACGGGCCTCGGAGTCTCGTCACCTTCCCGGAGCAGATCACCGACGATCCGAAAACCTACGACAAAGTGAAGCCTAAGGGCGACATCCGCGGCCTGCCGAACTCCATCGTCTATAGCACGAAGGTGCTCCGCCCCATGACTCCCGTCGCTGACTTGATGAAGGAAGCGACCTTGTCCGATGAAAAACTCCTCGCAGCGGTGAACTGGCTTTTTGAAGCGCTCACGTTTCGTCCGCCGACCGAGGAAGAATCCGGCAATTACCTCGCGATCGTCAAAGACTCGATCCAGAAGGTCGGAAAAGAGGAAGGCGTGTTCATGGGGCTGTCATCGCTGTTTCTTGATCGCGATGCGCTGTTCCGGCCTGAGCTTGCCGAGGCTGGCAAACCCGACGCGCATGGCCGCGTCATGCTGCAGGACTGGGAGCTGGGCCTCGCGCTGAATCATGCGCTGTGTTTCATCAAGCCCGATGCCACGCTGCGCTCCGCCATCACTGAAGGGCGCATGAAAACGCGCGACGACGTGCGGCGTGAAGTCACGCGCATGCTGGATGACGACCGCATTCGCAAGCCGCGCGTGCTGCGCTTCTTCCGCGAATACTTCGATCACGACATGGCCGGCTACGTTTGCAAAGACGCCCGGGCGCTCGCGGCCACCGGCCTCTCGAACCGCGCCTCCATCTACTACCATGACATGTTCGATGCCACGGCCAGCACCGATCGCCTCATCGAACTCGTCCTCACCGAGGACAAGGATGTGCTCAAACAACTGCTCACCACGCAGAAGGTCGTCGCCACGCCGAGGGACAAGTTTTACTTTGGCCGCTTCAACAGCGCGGAAGAGGTGAAGGCGGCCACCGAAGCCAAGAAAAAGGCCGACGAGGCACAGGAAGCGAAGGAGAAGGCCCAAATCGCGGCGTTGAAGGCGGAGATTGCCAAACTGACTGCGGCGGTGAAAGCCGTGCCTGCTGACAAGACGGCCCTGCGAACGCTGGCGCTGAAGAAAAAGTCGTTAACGGCCATGGAAACTCGGTTCCAAGAAGCCAGGGCCGCACGGAAACGCGGCGACGGCGAAAACGTGAAAGTGACCTACGCCGAACTCACCGGCCCCGAGATTTTTGCGCGGGTCACACGTCGCTCATTCGGTGATCAATCGCTCACCCCCGAGCGCGTGCTCGCCACCGCGCCCGAAGGCGAGCGCCTCGGCATCCTCACCCATCCTGCATGGCTCGTCTCGCACTCGGATGCGATGGACAACCACGCCATCCATCGCGGGCGCTGGATTCGCGAGCGATTGCTCGGCGGCGGCATTCCCGACGTGCCCATCACCGTCGATGCGATGCTGCCCGTCGAGCCAGAGAGCACCTTGCGCCAGCGCATGCTTGTCACCCGCGAAACCTACTGCTGGACCTGCCATCAAAAGATGGACCCGCTCGGCCTGCCCTTTGAAATGTATAACCACGTCGGCTTCTTCCGCACCACCGAGCTGGACAAGCCCGTCGTCACCAGAGGCGAGATCATCGACAGCGGCGATCCCACGCTAGACGGCCCCGTGAACAACGCGCTCGATATGATCGCGAAACTCGCGCAAAGCGAGCGCGTGGAGCAGGTCTTCGTCCGCCACGCCTTCCGCTTCTGGATGGGCCGCAACGAAACTCTCAACGACGCCCCCCTCCTCCAAGCCGCCCACCGCGCCTACCGCGACAACGGCGGCAGCATGAAGGCCCTCATCACCTCGCTCGTGACCTCGGATGCGTTTCTCTATCGCAAGGTGGAGCGCGCTGCGGAGTGAGCCGCCACACTCTCATCGCCATGCCCAGCCGCTCTTTGCATGCTCTGCTCGCCGCGCTCGGCCTCGTGGTTCAAAGCCACGCCGCTCCTCCCAACGTCATCATGCTGCTCGTGGATGACATGGGCTATGCGGACCTCGGTTGCATGGGTGCCAAGGACATCCGCACGCCGAACATTGATCGCATTGCCTCAGAAGGCGTTCGCATGACGGACTTCTACGCGAACGCGCCGGTTTGCTCTCCCACACGCGCTGCCTTCATCACCGGTCGCTGGCAGCATCGTTGCGGCATCGAGTGGGCCATCGGCCTCACTTCGGAGGAGGAAAAGCGAGTGAATGGAGCACTCGTGCCCGTGAAGGAACGCTTCACGATGGGCCTCATGCCCGAGGACAGCTTCCTCGTGCCTCTTTTGAAGAAAAATGGCTACGGCACCGCCTGCTACGGCAAATGGCACCTCGGATTCAAGCCGGAGCACAACCCCGTGAAGCACGGCTTCGACGAGTTTTGGGGCATCCTCGGCGGCCAGTGCGACTACTACCGCTACCACTACATCGACGGCATGAAGCAGCTCTACGAGAAGACCGAGCCGGCCACCGCCGAGGGCTACATCACTGATCTCATCAACCAGCGCACCGTCCGCTACATCCGCGAGCAGTCCAGGCAGCCCTTCTTCATCTACGTGCCCTACAACGCGGTGCATCATCCCTACCAAGTGCCGGATGATCCGACGCAGTTCTACACGGACGCGAACAAGAATGACGGCACGCGCGCCGGTTACGCGAAGATGCTGGAGCGCATCGACCAGGGCGTGGGCGACATCTTTGCCGCGCTGGAGGCGAAGGGCATCCTCGACAACACGCTGATCATTTTCACCAGCGACAACGGCGGCGAGCGCTTCTCCGACAACCGGCCGCTCTTCAATCACAAGACGACGCTGTGGGAGGGCGGCATCCGCGTGCCCTGCCTGCTGCGCTGGCCGGACGGCGGACTGCCGAAGGGTGCGGTCTCGGTGCAGCCGGCGATCACGATGGATCTCGCGGCCACCATTCTCGCCGCCGTCGGCGTGCCGGTGCCGAAGACGATGGACGGCATCGACCTGCTGCCCGTTCTCCGCGGCAAGCAGCCGCCCGTCGAGCGCACGCTCTGCTGGCGCGTGGACCGCACCGGCCGAAAGATGAAAGCCATCCGCCACGGCGACTGGAAGTATGTGCAGGACGACATGGTCGAAATGCTCTTCAACCTCCGCGACGACATCGGCGAGCGCCACGACCTCTACTACGAACGCCTCGACAAGGTGAAGGAGCTCAAGGCGAAACTCGCCGAGTGGGAGGCCGATGTGGACAAGGTTCCGCCGCCGATCCGGATTCATTGAGTTGGTTTCCGCATCGCTCCAACGAGCCTGTGCCATCCACAGCCGCCACATCCTCGATTTGCCGTGAAAGTGTCGTGAGGTCCTCCGGACCGCCCAGATGAGTCCAGAGGACTCAACCACACTCCGAACGATCACTTTTTCTTCTTCACCTTCTCTACCATGCTCGCACCGACTTCCTGGCGCCAGGTGTTGAGTTTGGCGAGAAGACGGTCGCGATCGGCGGAACGTTCTTCAGCGAGGTTTTTCGATTCACCGGGGTCGTTGACGAGGTCGTAGAGTTCGAGGCGTTTTTCGCCGGGGAAGTCGAGGAGCTTCAAATCGCCCACGCGGATGGCGGAGGAGAAGATGTCGCCGGTGCTGGCAGGGCGTGGTGCGGGGTTGTGCCAGTAGAAGGTGTCGCGGGCGAGTGCGGTGCCGTTTTGCATCAGGGGCACGAGGTTCTGACCATCGGTGCCTGCGAGTTTTGGTAATGCGATGCCTGCCATGTCGGTAAGCGTTGGCATGAGGTCCAGTGTGCTGACGGGCGTGGCGATCTCTGTGCCCGGCTTCACGCTGCCGGGCCAGCGGACGAGCAAGGGGATTCGCAGGCCGCCTTCGTAAAGATGGCCTTTGCCGGCACGCAGCGGGCGATTCGAGGTGGCGACGCCGCGATTGTTGTCCCGGGCGCTGAGCCCTCCGTGATCGCTGGCGAGGACGATGATGGTGTTGTCCTCGATGCCGAGTTTTTTGAGCTGCCCGAGCAGTCGGCCGATACCGTTGTCCACGCTCTCGATCATCGCGGCGTAGGTGGCGTTGTTCTGCACGAGCTGGTTTTCTCCGGCGCTCTCTTTTTCCCACTCGACAGCGGGCTTCGGCATCGTCGCGAGTTTTTCCTCATAGCGCTTCGTGAGATGTTTTTTCGCTTCAATCGGAGTATGGACGGCGTAGTGCGCGAGCACGGCGCAGAAGGGTTTGTCCTTGTTGGCCTCGATGAACTTCATCGTCTCCTGCGTGAGGCGATCCGTGAGGTATTCGCCCTCGGGAGCGTCATCCAGCCCGACGATGGCATCCTTCTCATCGTGCCCCTTGGCTTTCGACACGGTGTAAGGCGCAAAAAACGATCGTGTGGCCCCAGCGGCTCCCGCAGCGACGATGGTGTCAAAGCCGACCTTGTCCGGATTCGAAGCGCCTTCGCCGAGATGCCATTTGCCGCAGTAAAACGTGTTGTAGCCCGCCGCTTTGAACGCCTGGCCGATGGTCGCATCGCGATCCGGCTCGACATGCGGGCTGTCTTTCTCGCCCTGCACGCGTGCGGGATGCTTCCCGGTGAGAATGGCAAAACGCGAGGGCACGCAGCGCGGATACGTCACATACGCCTGCGTGAACTTCGCCCCGCTCGCCGCCAGCCGGTCCATGTTCGGCGTTTCATACAGCGTGGAGCCGTAGCAGCTCAAATCACGCGAGCCGAAGTCATCGACGAGGATGAAGAGGATGTTGGGCTTCGTCTGAGCGTAGAGCGAAGAGCAGAGGGCAAAGAGGATGAGAAACGAGCGCATGGTGGTGTGAGGGAGCACTGCCGGTGACGGCAGCGTTTGCCTGGAAAAGTGCGGTGCAGTCCTCCGGACTGCGTCAGATGAGTCAAGAGGACTCAACCACACTACTTCACCGCGATGCCATACATGGCGCGATGCCGTCCATCCTTCTCGGTATACGGCGGACCGAGCTTCACTTGGCCTGCCGTTGGCATCGCGCGTTTCCAGACTTGGTAGATGACGAAGATTTCGCCGCTGGCATCGGCGGTCATGCCTTGGACGACGGGATTGTCTGCCCACGGGCCGCTGCGGAGACCGAAAGCGGCCTCCACAAAGTCACGCCGCACCCACTCCGGCACCTCAGCACGCGCATCGAGCATCAAATAGACGGTGCAGGGTCGCGAAACCGTGAGCGTGAGTTCCAAATCAGGATCGTGGCGATCCGGCGAGAAGGTGCCGACGATGTCCGCGCCGATCAACTCGGACGGAAACGCCTCGCCGGGCATTGGCTGCCAGCGTGGCTTGCCGAGCGTGGAGTAAGGCCGCGCACCGGCTCGCACCTGGCCGGCTTGCAGCGTGTAGAAGGCGTAGGTGCCGCCGTCATTGACGTTGTCGGCCACATTCGTCACGAGCGCATCACGCGGCGGTGGCGCGAGCGTCGCAAAGGAATCGCCGCGCGTGTTGATGCACACGAGACGACGCGCTGTGGCGCTCGGATGCACTCGCACCGCTTCACCCGCCATGAGCGAGGCGAGCTGCTTCGGCTGCGCTTTGCCATAGACCTCCACTTTGCCCTGAAACACCGCCACATCCGTCTCACCCGCGCTGCTGAGCGACACACCAAAGCGCGTGCCGAGGTCCACCACGCGTGCGTTGGCGGTCTCGATGACGAAACCTTTGCCCAAATCACCCACATCCGCTGTCACACTGCCCGCGAGCAGCGTGGCATGCATCGCGTCGGCGAGTTGCAAATGCACAGGTGCGCTCAAATCGAGCGTCACACCGGAATCGAGCTGCAACTGCACGCTACCGTGATCCAGCCGCACCTCGCTCATCCGCCGCGTGCTGTTTTTTGGCCAAATCGAAGCCGCATCGTCCGAAACGGCCGTCACATGCACTTCCACGCCGCGCGGCATCCACAACGCCAAAACGCCCGCGAGCAAAAAAACGGCCGCTGCGGCCCAACGAACGGTTTGCGAGCGCCAGACGGTCGTTTTGGCCTTCGGCGCACTCAGCGGCTGCTGCGCCACCGGACGTACCATCGTCTTCAGAGCGGCATCGACATGCGCGTAGCGCAAAAATTCGCGTCGTAGCTCCGCATCGGCACTCAGACGGGCATCCAGGGCCTTCACTTCCTCCGCCGTCGCACGACCGCTGAGATAGCTCTCGATCCAACGGAAATCCTTTTCGCGTTCCGTGCTCATGCCACGCCCTCCTTCGCGAGTTCACGCTTCGCGCACTCGGTGAGCATCATGCGGATGCGGTGCAGCGATTTATACACTGCCATCGCCGTGCGCCCGAGCCGCGCCGCCAGCTCATCCATGCGCGAGCCCGGCGCATACGCCGCCTCCACGAGGGAGCGCTGGTCGGTGGGCAGCTTTTGCAGGCAGGTGTCGAGCGCCTTTCGCTCATCGGTGAACTGATCCGCCATCTCCTCCGCCTCATCCGCGAGCGTGGCGAATAATTCATCGCCAAACACATGCCGGTCACGGCTCATCTTCCGCCGAAACTCCAGCGACTCCAGCCGTGCGACGCCGAAGGCCCAGCGCCGGAAATCCTCCGGCGCGGAGAGCGTGTGAAAGCGCTTCCAAAGCGCCATCGCCACCTCCTGCATCACATCATCCGCATCCACCAGCGTCTGCACGAGCGAGCGCACAAAGCCGCGGATCGACGGCTCATGCTCCACATAAAGGCGGAGGAAGTTTGCGTGTTGCTGGAAGTTGGGATCGGGCATTTTGCAGGGACACTGCCGAGCACGGGAGCGTTTGCCGCATTTTTTGCCGCCCCCTAGTTTTCGGGGGGTGAACGGCTAAGTCTGTCGCCACCGAGGCGTATGCTTCTCACTCCACCATGACTTTCTGGTTTCGTTTTCGATCCTCATTCGCCGCCGCGCTCACCGCTAGTCTTGCCTTTGCCGGTGCTGGCTTTGCTGCTGAACCGTATGACACTTTCCTGGAGACGCATTGCATTAAATGCCATGGTCCGGAGAAGGAGAAGGGAGACTTGCGGATCGACCAACTCTCGCGCGATTTCAAAGTGGGCGCGGACACGCATCATTGGGCGGAGGTGATCGAGCAGGTGAACTCGGGCGAGATGCCGCCGAAGAAGGACAAGGAGAAAAAGCCCACGCAGGCGGAGATGGCGGCGTTTGTGACGAGTCTCGATGCACGCATCAAAGAGGGCAAGGCGGCCCGCATGGCGGCGCGACCGGCGGTGGCGCATTACCGGCTGAGCCGGAAGGAGTATCAAAACACGGTCTATGACCTGCTCGGCGTGCGCTACGATCCCGCGAAGCCGGGCGAACTGAATGAGGACACGCTCTGGCATGGCTTTGAGCGCATCGGATCGGAGCTGTCGCCTTCGCATGTGGATCGTTATTACCGCGCTGCGGAGCTGGTGCTGGAGCGCGCGTTTCCCGCAGCGGCGGCGGGAGAGGCTCGCAAACTTTGCAAGACGGGGGCGGAGATCCGCGATCTGGAGGCGAAGAAGCTCCTCGACAAGACGCTCATCGTCATCACCACCGAGTTCGGCCGGCCACCGGAGTTCGACAGCGGCGGCGGGCACTGCCACCAGGGCAGCGCCTTCACCTGCGTGCTGGCCGGTGGTGGCCTGCGCCACTGCGGTGCCTGGGGCGAGACCGACGAGCTCTCCAAAGAGATCGTCGCCAACCCCGTCAGCGTGCCCGACTTCTTCGCCACCATCTGCGCCGCCTTGGGCGTTGACTACCGCAAGAACCTTTACGACGGCGACCGCCCCGTGCCGATCACGGATCAAGGAAGCCCCATCGCAGCTCGTTTTGCATAGTCAGAAACTGGGAGACTGAGGCAGCCATGAAAACGAACTTGTCGTTCATATTGTTGTTCTTGACGGCCGCGCGGGCCATCGCCGCCGACGGTCTGCTGCTCGATCTCGTCGTGCCGCCGGGTGAGAAGGACCGATTTCAACATGCGGAGTTTTCCTTCTGGATCGCGGACGCTGCAAAGCCAGTCAAAGCGGTCATCATTCATCAGCACGGCTGCACCAATGCCTCACCGGACAAGCATCCGCCGATCACAGGCGACTGGCATTGGCGGGCGCTGGCGCGGAAGCACGACGCGGCGCTGCTGGTGCCGATGTATCACGTCGCGAAGAACTGCGATGAGTGGAACGACCCCGACAGCGGCTCCGAAAGCGCTCTTTTCACCGCTTTGGAAGACTTTGCGCAGAGGTCGAAGCGGCCTGGACTCAAAGACGCGCCTTGGGTGCTGTGGGGCCACTCCGGCGGCTCAAGCTGGTCCGCGCAGATGATCACGCGGCATCCGAAGCGCGTGCTCGCGGCCTCGTTTCGCGGCGGCTGCCACAAGCAGTTTGGCGTGCCGGAGTTTCGCGCCAAGTTCGGCCCCATCGCCCGCGATCTGCCGCTGCTGTTTGTGTGGGGGAAACGCGAGTCCGTGCCCGGCTCCAGTCATTTCGTCTCCTGGGAGCCGATGAACACGATGTATCGCGAACTGCGCGGGCAGGGCGGCAAGGTCTGCCGCGTCATTGACCCACGCTCCGAACATGGCTGCGATGACTCGCGCTTCATGAGCATCAACTTCTTCGACGCCGTGCTTTCAGGTCAGGCCAACGCCAAGCCCTCCAACGATGCATCCGCGCCCTGGCTGCCCAACGACACCTTCGCCGCGCTATGGTCTGAGTTTTCGGAAAATGGCACGCTCGTTCCTGCCAAGGCACCTGCGCAGGCAGCCGAACTCCAGGCGAAGCGTGCGGGTGACGGCAGAATCAAACTCACATGGCGCGTCGTTCCCGATCTCACCGGAGGTCTGCGGGCCATCCGCATTCATCGCGATGGCCGGCTTTGGAAAGATCTCGCCATTAAACCAACGGACTTCATTGCCACAGGTCGCGATTCCACGCCTGAGGCGTTGCGCCCGATGGAGCTTGAGGATGAAAGTCGTGACACACACGGCTACACGCTCACGTTTCTCGATGCCGCCAGCCATGAGTCACCGCACAGCCCTCCAATTCATGTTCCGTGATGTTTGCACGGCTTTGTTTTCCTTCATCCTGGTCCTGGCGGCATGCGCCGAGGCTGCCCGGACGTTGCCTGACATGCGGGCCGACATCGCCTATAAAAGCGGCTCTGATTTGAGCGACTACGAGCGCGAGCGCTGCAAGCTCGACCTCTATCTGCCTGCGGAGAAAAAAGGCTTTCCCACGCTCGTCTGGTTTCATGGGGGCGGGCTGACCGGCGGCAGCAAGTCGGGCAAGGACACGACTAAAATTGCTCAAAGCCTCGCGGCGGCGGGCATCGCCGTGGTTGTGCCTGATTATCGGCTAAGTCCGAAGGCCGCGTTTCCCGCTTATGTCGAGGACGCCGCTGCAGCGGTGGCCTGGGCGCGTCAGCACATCGGCGAACATGGCGGTGACCCGCGCAAACTCTTCATCGGCGGCCATTCGGCGGGCGCATATCTCACGCTCATGCTCGGCATGGACCTGCGCTATTTGAAGAAGCACGGCATCGGCCAGGATGCCATCGCCGGCCTCATCCCGGTCAGCGGCCAGACCATGACGCATTACACCGTGCGCGGCGAACGCGGGCAGGGCGGTCGCTACGACGTGACTGCCGACGATGCCGCGCCCATTCACTATGCCCGCAAGGACACCGCGCCCGTGCTCCTGATTTTTGCCGACAACGACATGGCCTCACGCGCCGAGGAAAACGAATACCTCGCCGCCGTGCTGCGCGCCACGGGCAACGAGCAAATCACCGTGCGCAAAATCGCCGATCGCGAGCACGGCAGCGTCGGCCACCGCATCGCCGAGCCGGACGATCCCGCCCGTGCCGCGCTGATGGAGTTCATCAGCATGCACAGCGAAACGCGGTAAGTCTCGTGATGCATGGCCTGCCGGGATCGTTCCAGTTTTTTCAAACTCAATAATCCTGCCAACCCGAACCACCCCATGCCATGAACTCTCAACACTCCACCCGTCGGAACTTCGTGCGGCGATTCGGCAGCACTTCCTCCCAGTTCGCCAACCAGCCGCCTGTCCTCGTCAGTCTTTGCGTTTGCCTCTGCGTTTTCACGGCCTTGGTCGTGCATGCGGCGGAACCCGTCGAGATCGGTCGGCGCGTCCAGTTCTTCATGGATGATCACATCGTGGACAACCGCTGGTCGCTGAAGCCGAAGACCGAGGAAGTGGTGCGCGCTTTTCACGCGCCGGAAAAGCACGCGGCCAATCCCGTGATCGCCGGACAAGGCGGCTACGTCAGCGCGGTTCGCGAGCCGGACACCGGGCTGGTGCGCTTGTGGTATCAGATCGCCCGCTGGACCGGCGAGGCCGGCAAGGGCGCGGACTATGCCATCGCTTATGCCGAGTCCAAGGACGGCGTGACCTTCGAGAGGCCCGAGTTCAACCTCGTCGAATGGCAGGGCACAAAGGCCAACAACGTCGTCTGGCGCGGCCCCTCGGGAAGGCGCGCCAGCGGGGCGCAGATCGTCCAGGCGCCGGAGCGGGACAAGCGCGGTTTCCGCTACCTCCTCACCTATCACACCGGCGGCGCGGGCAAAGGCATGAACGGCATCCGGGTGGTCGGCTCCCACGATGGCATCCACTGGGACGCCGGCAGCGACTCGCTCATCACCGAGCTGCACAGCGACACGATCAATTCCATCGTCCACGACGGAGATCGCGGCCAGTATGTGATGTTCTGCCGCCCGAAGGACCGCTACCTCGTGGGAGGCGCCACCGGCAATTTCCTCGAAACCGGAGAGTCCCGCCGCATCGCGCGAATGAGCGGGGCCGACTTATGGAAGCCGTGGACGGGCCCGGCGGAGACCATCCTCATTCCCGACGAACTCGACATGCAGCGCGGCTTCAACCGCTTCTACGGGATGTCGGCGCGCTGGCACGAGGGCATCTACTGGGGAGCGCTGCTCTGCTTCAAACTGAACACCGACATCACCACCGAACTCGCCTGGAGCCGCGACGGGCGGCGCTTTGAGCGTTTGCCCCTGCGCCCGAAGCTGCTCGCGCTCGGCCCCGACGGTGCCTGGGACGACGGCATGGTCTATGGCAGCGCCGACTGGGTCGAAATGGGCGACCGCTGGTATCTGTATTACGCCGGTCATGACGGCCCGCATGAGACTCCCCATCGCACGCCGGGGATCGGACTTGCCACCCTGCGCAAGGAGGGATTCGTCTCCCTGCGCGGACCTCGCGGGGGCGGTGTGGTCTGCACGAGGCTGCTGCGCTGGCCCGGCGGCGGACTGAAGGTCAACGCCGACGCCAGCAAAGGCGAAATGCGTGTCCGCGTGTCCGATGAAAAGCGCAGGCCGCTGGACGGATTCGGCTACGAGGACATGGAGACCTTCACCGGCGACAGCACCGCGATCGAGGTCGAGTGGCGGGGAAAATCACTCAACGAACTCCAGGGCCGCGCCATTCGGCTGGAGTTTCACCTGCGCGATGCCGACCTCTTTACATTTCGCGCGGAATAGCTCCGCTCATTCTCGGTGCGATGCGGGGCTTCCCTTTGAGATGACGCGGAAGATCATGTGCTGCCGCCTGAGTTTTTCGAGGAACCCTGCCATGATGCGGCAGATGCGGACAAAAGCGGTGCTCATTCTCGTCCTCGCCACCGCATTCATCGCCGCCGCCGAATCTCCCTCGCGCATCCCCGCCTTCCCAGGCGCGGAGGGTGCTGGAAAGTGGGCCAAGGGCGGACGCGGCGGGCGGGTGCTGCGGGTGACGAACCTGGACGACGCGGGACCGGGCAGCCTGCGTGCTGCAGTGGAGGCGAAGGGGCCTCGCACGGTCGTCTTTGATGTGTCGGGCACCATCGCGCTGAAGTCCGCGCTGAGCATCAAGCAGCCCTTCATCACCATCGCCGGGCAGACTGCGCCGGGCGCTGGCATCTGCCTGAAAGGGCACGGGCTGTATGTCAGCAACACGCACGATGTCATCATCCGCCATCTGCGCTGCCGGCCCGGCGACCAAGCCTTGAAGCCCGGCGAGGTGGACGCCATTAGCCTCACGAATGCGCGCGATGTCATCCTGGATCATTGCTCCGCCACCTGGAGCACGGACGAATGCCTCTCCATCACGCGCGACTCCGACCGCGTCACCGTGCAACATTGCCTCATCGCCGAGGCGCTCACCAGCCATTCCCTCGGCTCGATCATCGGCTCCTATGAAGGCTCCATCTCCTTTTTGCACAACCTCTTTGCCAGCAATCGCGGGCGCAATCCGCGGCTGAGCGGCTATCAGGCGGAGGCCGGACGCGGGGGCACTGCCGGGCCGCGCGTGGACTTCCGGCACAATGTCATCTTCAACTGGTACTCCGGCCCCGGCTACACGGGCACAGCCAAGCCCGATGCGCCGGAGCGCGTGGCCTTCAATCTCGTGGGCAATCATTACAAGCCGGGACCCGACACGCTGGCCTCGCAGCGCGGCCTCATTTTCACCCTTCATGAAGGGGCAACGGTGGAAGCCTATCTGGCGGGCAATGTGAACGAGGCCGCGCCCTCAGCCGCGCAGGCGGATATGCTGCGGATCAAGCCCGGCGTGAACCTCACGCTGCGCGAGACACCCGTGCCTCACGAGCCCTTGGAGAGGACTCTGACCGCCGCCGAGGCTTATGCATCGGTGCTTCAAAACGCCGGCGCCACGCTGCCCCGCCGCGATGCCGTGGACACGCGCATCATTGCCGGAGTGAAAGACGGCAGCGGCAGGCAGATCGCCACGATCCCAGTCAATGCCTGGCCCGAGCTGCGCAGCGCCGCTCCTTGGACTGACCGCGATGGCGACGGCCTGCCAGACGCCTGGGAGCGGACGCACGGCCTTGATCCTGACGACGGCACGGATGCCGCACACGCCGCAAGCTCTGAAGGCTGGACTCATCTCGAACTCTGGCTGAACAGTCCGCATCCCTGACCAACCATCCATGCGCACCCTTTCCACCCTAACCCGCCGCCAACTCATGAAAACTGCGGGCGCTTGTGTCATGCCGTTGCTTGTCCCGCGTGCCTTGCGCGCGCAAAACACGGCTGAAGTTGTGCGGCATCTGCCGCTTTCCATCGGCAACGCGCCGGAACTGCCGCTGCCAGAGGGCCTGGTCACGGGCTTTGGCCGTTTTGGATGGAGGAGCTTCGGCGTGGGCGGTGAGCCGGTGGTTTTGAAGGGATTCGTGGGCGAAACGAGCATCCCCGATGGTGCTGACTGCCGCCTGCGGCTCACGAACGCCGTGGATGTGCGCGATGATCACGCCTTTGAGGCTGCCACGCCGGACGGGCGGAGCCTTGGCACCCTCATCGTGCGCTATGCGGCGTTGTTTCAGGTGCAGGAGATGCGGCTCACCGTGGAGCAGGCGCGGGCGGTTTTGAGACAAGGCATTGTCTTGAAGATGGTGAAAGGCTCGCGCCCGGTGTGGTTCTTCGCGCCATCGCCGGAGGCCAATCCATCGCCTGATGCCTTGCAGCTCCCGCATGTGCTGGTGGCGACGGTGGCCGACGCGGCGGCGCAGTTTGAGCAGCGGATGCGAGGACTCGTCATGCTGCAAGGCTGCGGCTGGCAGAGCGGCTGCGTGTCCGAGGGCCTGCTCGATCTCGCGGAGAAGCGGCAGGACGCGGCACTCTTCGAGGCGGTGGATCGCTACCTCGGCATGTATTTCACTGGCGATGGCGTGGAATTTCAAAGCCCGCGCAGCGCACGGGTCAAAGACAAGGTGGGCGGCATCGAGGAGCCGCTGCCCTGGGCCACGCTGGCAAGGCGCAGGCCGGATCATCCAGCGCTGGAGATCGGGCGGAAGTTTCTGAGTTCGTCCGGCATCTCGAAAGACCTCGAATCCCCCGCCAAGGAACTCACCACCGAAGGCTGCTACACCGTCGCGTATCCGATGGCCGAGCTCGCCCGCGTCTTGAAGCGCCCGGAACTCGCGGAGCTGGCGCTGCGTCACCTTGAAGCACGCAAAAAGGCGAATGTGCATGACGGAGACATTTATCAAAGAGCCGCCTTGGAAGGCTCCAAACGCCTGCGCAACTGGGCGCGTGGCGCCTGCTGGTATTACAACGGCATCGTGCGCACACTCCAGGCGCTGGATGATCCCGCCGCCGCGAAGGCGTGGCAGACCGAGATCCGGCGAGTGGCCGATTTGCTGATGAAACAGCAGCGCGAGGACGGCCTGTGGGGCAACTTCATCCACGATCCCGCCTCCGCCGCCGACACCTCCGGCTCCGCCGGACTCGCCGCCGCGCTGGCGCGTGCCCACACGAGCGGATGGCTCGGTGAAAACGCGAAACAGGCCGCGCAACGCACGCTCACCGGCCTGACGAGGCACCTCACACCCGACGGCCTTCTCGCCGGAGCCGCGCAGAGCAACAAAGGCGGCGACGCGCTCCAGAAGGGCGATTACCGCACGATCTATCAGATGGGCATGGGCCTGAAGATGCAGCTCATGGCGGCGCTGTAATTCCGGCATCGGTGGTCAATGCGGAAGATCAGATGAATTCTGTGTGTCTGGGCGTTGATGAAGTCCGGTGCCGCTGAAAAAAGGCTCCGCCCGACAACCGCACAATTTCGCGCCTCATGAAATCGCATCTGCTCGCCCTCAGCATCTCTTTCCTCGCCAGCCTGGCCCGCCCGAAACGATCCAGGCCGACCTCTGTGCTATGAAGCCACGCCCGGCGGCATCGCGATGGCGGTGCGGTCGGCACGTGGGGGGCTGAACGTCGTTCTGGTGAATCACAATGATCATCTCGAACATGCAATCCCACATGACCCAGCGACTCGGCAAACAAGGCAGAGGCACCACAATTCCCGGGTTTATTTTTTGGGCTCTCATGCTCTTTTCGATCAACTTGCTGACCCAGCAACTTCGCGCCGCCCCGCTTTTCGAAACGCAATGCCTCTTTGCCCTCACCCCGGACAACAGGCCGAACTGCCGCATCCCATCCATCATCGTCGCCCCAAATGGTGATCTGCTGGTCATCTGCGAGCGGCGGAATGACGGGCCGGGAGACATCGGCAACCATGACATCGTGATGAAGCGCAGCGGGGACAAAGGACGGACGTGGAGCGAGGAGATCCTGATCCTGGATGATGAAGACCGCGTCTGCACGGACATCACCGCGGGCCTGGACCGGGACACAAAGACGCTGTGGCTGTTTTTCCTGAAGGACAAAAAAGCAGTTTGCCCATCTGACCAGCACGGACAACGGCCTGACGTGGGCCGGGCCGGTGGTGATTCATGAGCAGGTCGTCAAGCCGGAGTGGGAGACGCTCAGGGGCAGGCCGGACACCAAGCCCCACAACCCGAAGAGCCGCGCCCAGCGCTGGGAGAAGGACTGGCACCAGCGCTACGGATGCGGCCCGGGCAATGCGATGGTGCAGCTCAAGTCGGGCCGTCTGCTGGTGCCCGCGCGGCATCGCGAGGACATCGGGCAGGGCCGCCTGCGCAGCTTTGCCCACAGCTTTTACAGCGATGACCATGGCGCGACGTGGAAACTGGGCGGCAACATCGGCCTGCACACCAGCGAGTGCCAGTTCATCGAGCTCAACGATGGCAGCGTGCGCGTGATCAGCCGCAATGAAAGCGCCGAGGATGCCCCGGACAATCTCCGCCATTTCACCAGCCTCTCCCAAGACGGCGGCGTGACGTGGAGCGCGCCGCAGCGTCTGGAGCAGCTCATCACTCCGCGCTGCCACGGCGCGGTGGAGCGCCATGACGCGAAGACTCTGCTCTTTTCCGCGCCCGCGTCTCCCATCCGCCAGGCGGAGCATCCCTAAGGACGCTACAACCTCACCATGCGCATCAGCCGGGACGAAGGCGCCACCTGGAGCGCCGGGCGCACGCTCTGGCCGCATCCTGGCTCGTATTCCGACATCGCCGTGCTGGATGACGGCAGCATCGCGGTGGTCTATGAGCGCGGCGGCAAAGGCACCACGCACTACTGGGACGAGCTGCACTTCGCGCGTTTTAATCTGGAATGGCTTGAGCAGCCGTGACGTTCCCCTCCCATCCATCATGAGACATCTCCCGCATTTCCACGCGCCGTTGGGCGCGGTCCTCCTGGCTGCCATTTCCGTCATGTCCGCGGCATCCGCTGCTGATGCGGGGTCCGCGTGGGAAACACCGCCTGGATGGACGGAGACACGCGGCGGCGAGGGCGGAAAGGTTTTGCGCGTCACCACGCTGGCCGCCAGCGGCGCGGGCTCCTTCGCGGAGGCTCTGCTGGCGAAGGGGCCGCGCATCATCGAGTTCGACGTGGCGGGTGTCATTGACCTCGGCGGGCGTTCTTTGAAGATCTCAAACCCGCAGGTCACGATTTCGGGCGAGACCGCGCCCAGCGCAGGCATCACGCTCATTCATGGCGGCCTGAGCGTGAGCACCCATGACGTGATCATCCGGCACCTCCGCATCCGTCCGGGCGCGGGCAAGAGGGCGAAGAAGAGCGGCTGGGAGGTGGACAGTCTGGCGACGAATTCCGCCCATGATGTCATCGTGGACCATTGCTCGGTCACCTGGGGCACCGATGAAAACCTCAGCGCCTCGGGACCGCGCTTTGAGGGCGCGACGCCGGACGAGTGGCGGAAAAACACCTCCCGCCGCATCACCTTCAGCCACTGCATCATCGGCGAGGGGCTGCATGACTCCACGCACAGCAAAGGCCCGCATTCAAAAGGCTCGCTCATTCACGACAACACATCAGACATCGCCATTCTGGGCAATCTTTACATCAGCAACGATGACCGCAATCCGCTGTTCAAGGGCGGCGCGCGCGGCGTGGTGGTGAACAATGTGATTCAGAACCCCGGAAGCCGCGTCATGCAGTGCTCGCTCGTTGAGAGCGAGTGGAAAGGCAAGGAGTGGCAGCGGGGCCAGATGGCCGTCATCGGCAACGTCGCCAGACAAGGCCCGAGCACGCGCGCTTCGGTGCCATTCATCTCCTCCAAAGGCCCATGGGACCTGCATCTGCACGACAACACCTACACCGGCGCCAGCGGCGAGGAATTATCAGTGAAAGCCAGCGGCACGAACAAGGAGCTGCGCATCGTGAGCGAGCCGCCGCTCTGGCCTGCGCGCCTGAAGGCCAGGCCAGCCAGTGAAACCGCGGAATGGGTGCTCGCCACCGCAGGCGCGCGCCCCTGGGACCGCGATGAAACCGACCGCCGACTCATCGAGGAGGCGCGCACAGGAGCCGGAAAGATCATCCATCATGAGTCCGAAGCCGGAGCATCTGGCGCGAGCAGGCGCTGAAAAATGGACGCGATCTTCGCTGGGCCGGATTATGTCACCCCATGAAGAAGGAGTTATCCAAAAAGCAGCGGGATGAGTTGGCCGAGGTTTTGCGCGCGCGCTTCGGCAAGAATCCCCATCGTCATCAGGGCATCGAATGGGCGCAGGTCCTGGCAAGGCTGGAGACGCAGCAGGGCAAGCTGTGGTCGCTGGGCGAGATGGAGAAAACCGGCGGCGAACCCGACGTGGTCGGGCACGATCCCGAATCGGGAGAATTCCACTTCTGCGATTGCGCCCCTGAAACGCCCAAGGGCCGGCGCAGCCTGTGCTACGACCGCGCGGCGCTGGACGCGCGCAAGGAGCACAAACCGGCGGGCAGCGCCATGGACCTCGCCAGCGCGATGGGCGTGGAGATGCTGTCCGAGGAGCAGTATCGCGAACTCCAGAAGCTAGGCCCTTTCGACACGAAGACGTCAAGCTGGCTGCTCACCCCGCCCGAAATGAGAAAACTCGGCGGCGCCCTCTTTGGCGACTCACGCTACGGCCGCGTCTTCTTCTACCACAACGGCGCCGAATCCTACTACAGCTTCCGCGGTTTGCTGCGGGTGTGAGCAAAGCCAGCCGCAGCCAAGGAACCCGGCACGGCGCCTGCCAAAGCAGATGGAGGGGCTTTCATCACATCACGGCGTCTGAAACAGGCGTGATGTGATGCTGGCAATATCATGATGCGCAGAGCATGCCATCGTCCCTGTGATCACAAGGCGCGGCTTCATGCTGGTCACGCTCATTGACCAGAAACAAAGGGCTCAGGATTTCGTCTTGATCATGGCAATGAGACTTCCATTTTTGATCCTGGCCCTGAGCGTTTCCCTGGCGCAAGCGGAGCTGCGTCTGCCCGCGGTCATCTCCGATCACATGGTGCTGCAGGCGGGCAAACCGGCGGCCATCTGGGGCTGGGCGGACGCGGGAGACGCGATCACGGTCGAATTCGCGGGGCAAACGAAAACCGCCGCCGCTGGAGTGGACGGCAGGTGGAGCTTGCGGCTTGAGCCGCTCACTGCGAGCGCGCAGCCGCGCGCGCTGCGTGTCAATGACAGGGTCATTCGGGATGTGCTCGTGGGCGAGGTGTGGCTTGCCTCCGGCCAGTCGAACATGGCCATGCAAATCAACGGCCAACTGCATGGCAAGGTGGACAACGCCGATGCCGAAGTCGCGGCGGCGAAGTTCCCTGAAATCCGCGTCTTCGCGCATGACACGCCTTTTGCCATTTACGAACTGCCAGTGCCTGCTGACGAGCACGCTCAAGATCGTCCGGGACGCTGGCGCGTGTGCTCGCCAGAGACCGTGGCGGATTTTTCGGCGATGGGCTACTTCGTGGCGCGTGACCTGCACAGGGAGTTGAAGCAGCCCATCGGCATCGTGACAGCGGCAGTGGGTGGCACGCCGATTGAGGCCTGGACGAGCCGCGAGGCGCAGGAAGTCGTGCCGGAGCTCAAACCGTTGCTGGCGGACTGGACAAAGCGCCTCGACGGCTTTGTGCCGGCGGTGGAGCAGGCAAAGTTTCTCGACGCGAAGGGGGCGTGGCTGAAGGAGCGCGCGAAGGCGCTGAAGGCCGGGCAGCCCGCGCCGAAAGCCCCCGCCCCCTTCAAAAACATCCAGGTCATGAAGCCGGGCGGACTCTTCGCCGGCATGATCGCGCCGCTGGCACCTTACACGATGCGCGGCGTGCTCTGGTATCAGGGCGAGCGCAACGCGGCGGGTCCGTTCACCGGTTTGTATGGCAGGCAGCTCGAAACCATGATCGCCGACTGGCGCGCGCGCTGGCAGGACGAGCTGCACTTCGCGTGGGTGCAGCTTCCCGCTTTTGGCGGCGCGCAGAAGCTGCCCTCCGAACCGAACGGCTGGGGAGTGGCGGTGCGCGAGGGCCAGCGCCGCGCCTTGCGCGTGCCGCGCACGAGCATGGCGATCACAATGGATCTCGGCGGTGAGAAATCCGGGCACCCGGCCAACAAAGCTGACTACGCCCGCCGTCTCTCCACCGTGCTGCTGCACGACGTGTATCAAAAAGACATCGCTTTGCCCACCGGCCCGCTGTTCAAAGCCGCGACTGTCGCTGATGGACGGATGATTCTCTCCTTCGATCATGCGGAAGGCTTGATGGCTCGAGACGGCAAACTTGAGGGCTTCGCCATCGCCGGAGCCGATGGCAAGTTCCACTGGGCGAATGCGCGGATTGAAAATCGCGAAGTCATCGTCTGGCACGGCAAAGTCCCCGATCCGCAAACCGTCCACTATGCCTTCGCCGCCAACCCCAAAGACAACCTCGTCAACGCCGCCGGCCTGCCTGCCTCGCCCTTTGCGGCAAGCGCCCCGCCAGCCGGGCAGGCCGGGCAGTGAGCGCGCGGATCATTGCTCCAGGCCATGCCGAAGGCCCAGGTCCGGGCAAAGGCGGTGTCAGCGCACCAGTTCCACATCCGGGCGCTTCTTTTTGAAGGCGGCGACGCCGGCGTCGGTGACGCTCGTCTTGCTGATGTAGAGCTTTCTCAAGGGCTTCAGACCTTGCAGTTGCTCCAGTCCCTGGTCGCCGAGCGTCGTGTTATCCAGTTTGAGTTCCCGCAGTTGTTTCACAGCCAGGAGAGCGGTGAGCTGGGCGTCGGTGACCTGGCACTGGGTAAGGTGGAGTTCCTCCAGCGCGGTGAACGCGGCGAGAGCGGCGAGGGCCTGATCCTCAATGCGGGAGAAGGTGGGGAAATTGAGGTTGTTGATCCTGGGCCATGCCTCATGGAGGGCGCGCAACTGGCTTTCTGTGACCGGAACTTTGCCGCCGCCCGGCGGGTAGTTGAACTGGAGGATGCCTGGAAAGACCAGCTTCAATTCCGGCAAGGCTGCCTCGAGGACCGATGGATTCGGACCGAATCCAAGCTCCTTCAGAGGCAGTTTTGCCAGCGGACGGACCCCGGCGACGGTCACGGGAGTTTCGGTCACGTCCAGGAAGTCGAGTTTTTTGAGCGCGGCCAGCTTGGCGGTGCCCTCATCGGTGATCCTGGTCCTGCGCAAACTGAGCCTGCTGAGTTTGGGCCAGGTGGCAAAGACGGCCAGCGCGGCATCGTCCAGCGCGCTGTCACGAAAGGTGACGCGCTCCATCTCCGCCCCCTGAATCTGCGTGACCGCAGAAGCGTCCTTTTGCGAGCTCGCGATGCTGGTGATGCTGACGAGATTTTTCAGGCTCAGGAGATGTTGAAGCCAGGCGCCCTTCATTTGCGGCCCGCCGTTCTCGACATGCACCACCCGCAACTCGGGACAGGTGGCCAGGAAGGCCAGGGCTTCATCCGTGTTGACGGCCCGGTTGGTGTAAAAGCTCTGGAGGCTCTGCATGCCCGCAAAGGCGGCCGTGGCGGTTGCGTCAAGCGCGGTTGGAAGGGAGGCGAATCGCAGTTCGAGAACGGACAAACGGCCCTTGGGCAGACCGGCGGCGTCATTGATCAAGGGACTTTCCCAAGTCATCCTGACCTGGCCGCCCAGGCGGAGGGCGGTTTCCGCCGCGGAACGATCATCACTTTTCGCCTGGCTGCCTGTGGTTGCAGGAGGCGCGGGGGCGGCAGGGCCGGGAGTGGCGTCAAGGCCGGGAGTGGCGTCAGGGCCGGGAGTGGCGTCAGGGTAGGGGGCTGCGCTGCTGCGGAGGCTTTCGCGATAGGAGCGGACCTCTTTGGCTTCGTCAATGCGTCCGGCTTTGGTCAGGGTGGTCTCCAGGTCCTGCAATCGGGACTGGTAGGCGGGCAGTACGCCGGCAAATGCCGCCGCGCGGGTGTCTTCGAGCTTCTTCAACTGCCCGCGATAAATGCCGCGGAGGCTTTTGAGCGCGTCCGGTGTTTTTTCCCCGTCATCAGGGATGGGAAGTTTTTCGGCGAGGCGCTTTTTATCGTCCTGGATGGCGAGCACGTCATCGAGTTTCCCGGTCTGCTGCGCGGCGGTGGCGGCGCTGTCGAGCGCGGACGAAAATTTCGTGTTCAGCACCTCCAGCGCGGCGTCGAAGGGAGCGGTCACACGTTCGCCGAGGACCTTGTCATACTGTCCGCGCAGGGCGGTGAGTTCGGCCGGCGGTGCGGCGTGAATGACCAGTGATGAAAGCGGAATGACGAAGGCGAGAAGGGCGGGAGTGGGCTTCATGGATCGAATTTAACGCCATATCATTAGAAGACGCATCCGCGCAAGCAAGACGCAGGGGTCCGGCTCCTTTCAGCCCTGCGGTGCCAAACCCGAGGGCAAGCCTGTGAATCACGGCTCCAGCAACATGCGGAAAAAGCGGCGTGGTGATGTGTCGGGGTTGAGGTCGAGGTGCAGGCGGCGCGTGTTGGCGGGGTCGGACGGAAGGGACGGTTCGGGCTGCCAGTCCTCCGGCAGTTCACCCAGCGGCTGCCACATTTCGGAGCCAAGATGGGTCACATACTGCATCGGTGTGTACTCCATGCCGACGGCGTGGCTGCGCAGGGTGTGAAGGCGTATGCCGCCATCGGGGCGTCGACTGATGCCAAGGATGGCGGGAGGAAACATGTCGGGCGTGTGCGGGTTGCCGGCGAGCAGATATTCGATCCAGTCGCTGACGAGGTCGCCGTCGGAGTCTGCGTCCGGGGCGGCGTTTGGGGCGAGCTGCATGTAGTCCCGCCATTGGGCATAGTTCATCGGCGCGTGGGGATTGCCGAGATGGAGATCGCGCACGAGGAAGCCGGAGATGTCCTGGAACGCCGACGGTTCCGGCAGGGGCGGCGCGGGCAAGGTGGTGAGGGACTGAAGCGTGTAGCGGGAGGTGAAGTCCTCGGTTTCCTCGTAGCCCTGCGGCGGCGAGGGGACGTCAATCGTCCAGTTGCCACCGAGCAGATCATAGACGCTGGGCTGGAGGTATTTCACGAGGGCATGGGTGGAAAGATGATAGGGCACCGTGCCTTCGTAGGGCTGCTTGGCGAGGGTCAGGATGGGCAGCCCGCCGGAGTTGCCGAACGACTTTGACAGAGTGAGGTAGTAAATGCCCTCGTCCTCCAGAAGCATGTCCACGGTGGCGTCGGGGGAACCGTCTCCCTCGTGCGTGACCATCCAGCGCACGCTGAGTTTCTCCGTCAGCAGAGCGCTGATGGGCGCGGTGTTGTCGCCGTTGCCGGTGACACCGCCGATGGCGAGTCCGTTGGGAGTCCACGCTAGCGTGTGGAGCAGGTCGTGCGGCGTGTAGCCGGAGTCTTCGAGCCATTCGGTGGCGTTTGGGTAGTTGCGCACGCCCTTGTCCGGCCCGTCGATGAAGGCGGTGCTGTCCACCGTGGGTTCACAGAGGCTGATCATGCGATCAATGGTCCCGTCGGGCAGGTAACGCCCGACCGCCATCGCCGGAATGTCCGCGGTGATGATGGGCGCGAAGTTTCCGGCGGTGAAGATGACCCCGTCCGGGTTCTCGACGACACGAGTCCAGGTGATGGCGGGCTTGCTCCGCACGGACCAGACGACGTCCCAATCCGTTGGATCCACTTTCATCAGCCAACCTCCCCACTCGGCGCCGGCGTTGATCGGAGTGCCGTCGGAATTGCCGCGCGCCTCGCCCGCCAGCAGCAGCCCGCCGTCCTGTAGCAGTATGGCATCGCGCACGCTTTCAAGCATGTTGGTGGAGGCGAAGCGATGGCTGGCGAGCGCATTGCCGTCGTCGTCGAAACGCATCACGACCGGGTCGTTGTCGAAAATGGTCGCGTCGTTGTTCACATCGCCGACAAGGAGGATCTCGAAATCGCCTGGCGTGGTGGGCCGGATGATGACGCTGGCGATCTTGGTGAGCTTGGCGGTCTGTCCGGGGTCGTCATTGACGGCGACCGCGCCTTTCACCCACAGCACGGTGCCGCTCTGGGAGAAGCGCGCGATGACCTGCGCACTCGCGGTGGTCTCGCAGTAGGCGATGACGCCGCCATCCGGGGTGGCGGCGATTTTCCGGGGGAACAGGAAGTTGACGCCCCTGGCCCAGAGCGGATTGCCGCGCTTGTCGAGGCTCACGACCGGCGGCGCGACCTCGAAGGCGTTGGGTGCGATGAGAAAGGTCTCGCCGTTGACGCCGGGCAGCTTCGATCGAATGATCTGCGCGGTGTAGGGCGCGGGGCCGTCGTTGTTCCATTGCAGCGTCTTGGCCCAGCGCACGTCGCCTCCCTCTGCCGGATCGAGCGGGCCGGGTGGCGGCTGGCCCACGGCGCTGCCGCGCGTGGCGGGGCCATCGGAATCGGTGCTGAACAAGTTTGGGCCGTTGAAGGTGGCGATGACCGGGTCGGCGAGTTCGAAGCCGAGCAGGCGGATGCTGAAGCCGCTGAGGATGTCCACGTCCGCATCGGCCTCCCACCAGTCCGAGGCGAAGGGCGTGACACTGAAGTTGAAGTTCGCCCGAGGGCCGATGTAGGGGCCGGCGATGTCGTTGATGATGAGCGAGGCCCGTGCCTCGGCCCAAGCGGTGACGTTCAGCGCCAGCGAGTCGGCGATCTGCGGCTTGCTCAGCGTGAGCGGGCGGTGTTCGGAGAACGGCTCCGAGCTGACCTGCATGCCCGGTGGTTTCGTGAGGTCCCAGATCCACTCCACGCCGGCCTCGTAGGAGCCGGTAAAGGGCAGCACCACCTGCGTCGGCACGCTGGCGGTGACGCCGACCTTGGCGGAAAAGCGCGGCTGCACCTTCACCGGGACTCCGGCGATAGAGAAGTAGATCGTCGGCAGCCCGAAATCCACGATCTGCTTCTCGCGCTCGATCTCGGCAAGGCCGTTGTTGTCGGTGCCGGGGTTGACGGTGACGCGCAGGTTCAGCTCCAGTTCGCTGCCGAGCCGGACGGTGACGCGCACCGGCAGCAGCCCGGAGTAGCGGACGTCGATGCCGACTTTCATCCCCTGCAACAGCACCTGGCCGTCCACCGTGATGCCGCGCGTGATCTTCAGATCGTTGATGGGCATGTGCAGGGCGAAGAAGCCGTTCAGTTCCGAAAGCCTGGGGTGTCGCACCTGGTCCGCGTTGAGCAGGGCGTTGCGCTCAATCTCGAGCTGGAGGTTTTCCAAGTACGTGAAGGCGGTGTTCCCCGCAGGCGGGTCGAAGGGGTCGCGGGCCGCCGGATCGCCGTCCGCCGGCGGATCAAAGGCGTCGATCGCCTCCACGCTCAGCGTGCCGTGGCGCAGGTTGTCCACGAAGCCGCGCAGGTCGGGGTCCGTCTGTGAGTGCCAGAAGTTGACAAGCGGATTGAACAACCAGTCCGGCGGCGGCCCTCCGAACTGCTGGCCGTGCACGCGCACGCTGCCGTCGCCCTCGAAGGTGACCGAAGTGACCTCGACCATACGATCGGTCCGGATCGAGTGCCCCGCGCCCATCACGTATTGGGAGGAGGACACATGCTTCGCCAACCCGATCAGCTTTGCCTTCTCGCCCGGCGGTGGCATGTCAAAGACCCGCGGCAGGGTATGAAGAAACGGCACCTCCATGAGCAGCGTGCCGGGCTGAAGACCGGCGAGCAGCGGCGTGGACTCGGAGAAGATCAGGGTGACCCCCCGCGTGAGAAGGTTTTCCGTCGCGCTGTCATAGGCCTCGCCCGTGGCCTCATCCACGGCGACGGGCGGCAGGCGGAACTGAAAAAGCTCCGTGGCCGTGGCCCGCAGGCGCTGGCCGGCCAGCACGGCGTTCTTCACCGCCAAAGCGTCCGCCGCAGGCGCGAGCAGCACGATGGTCTCGGGCATCGCGACTGTGCTTTGAGGCGCGATGTCCGCAAACATGTGCGTGTCATCCACGATCTCCACCGGCCAGCCCGGCCCGGGCGGATCGAAGGCGATGCGCGCGCTCTCGTAGTAGCTGTCGCCGGAGTTTTGCAGGCTTGCCGTGAACGACAGCCGGATGCGCCCGTCGGGCTCGGTCGTCTCCCCGGCGAGCTGGATGTTCACGATGCTGACGTCGTTCGCGGCCTGCGTCAGGCGCGGGATCTCCGTGCCGTAACCGGAGATGGCATTGTAATCCGCCGGCGCGGCCAGCAGGCCATTGAAACCGGTGGCCAGCAGGCTGAGGCCGAGGAGAGCGATGCGCAGTTGCATTCATCCGGCAGTGAACGAATTCAGGGCGGATGTTGCAGAGAATCTCAAAAAAGTTGCCGCCCCCCGGCCGATGTCGGAATCTTCGCCCGCTTGCCCGGCACCTCTTCCATCTCCGCTGACCGATTTTTTCCACCAACGGCCTGGACGCTGGTGCTGGAGGCCGGAGGCGCTGCGCCAGATCATGCGCGCGAGGAACTCTGCAAGACTTACTGGAAGCCGGTGGCGCTCTTTCTTCAGTCGCTCGGCTTGAGCGAGCCGGACGCCGAGGACGGCGCGCAGGAAATCATGGCCCAGGTTTTCGGAAGCGAGGGCTTGAAGCCGTTCTCACGCGAGCAGGGGCGGATGCGCCACTACCTCAAGTCGGCGGCGCGGCATTATTTCTTCAACCATCGCAGGGACGCGAACACACGGAAGCGCGGCGGCGGCGCGCCCACGCTGTCGCTGGATGAGATGCCGCCTGTGCCGGTCAGCGAGTCCGCGTGCGACGCGCTCTTCGACAAGGCGTGGGCGCTGGCCCTGTGCGAACGCGCGATGAGCGCGCTGGAAGCCAGTTGCGCACGCCGCGGCAAGGGACCGCTGTTTCACGCCTTGAAACCCACGCTGACGCTCGGCGAGGAAGTGAAACCTTACGCCGAAATCGGTTCTCTGTTCGGTGTGACCGAGCAGCAGATCCGCATCGAAGTCTTCCGCCTGAGACGCCGCCTCGCCGAATTCCTGCGCGCGGAGGTGGCTGCGACGATGCAGTCCGGCCAGGGTGCGGCGGCCGTGGAGGATGAAACCCGCCATCTCATCCGGGCGCTCGCCTATGAACCCGCAAGCTGACACCACCTGCGCGGGCTGCGGTGCGCCGCTCGGCAAGGACGTGCTGGGCGGCGTCTGCGCGGCCTGCTTCGCGCGCGGCGCGCTGCTGCCCGAGGGAGGCTGGCTGCAATCCCTGCAAGCCGGTGATGAGGAAGCCCAACCTTGGCCCGAGCTGCCGGACTGGCAGATACTCGGCGTGCTGGGCGCCGGCGGCATGGGCACGGTCTTCCGCGCGCAACGCCGCGCCGACGGGATCATCGCCGCGCTCAAGGTGCTCGACGGCCGCTGGTCGCGCGACCCGCTGATGAGCGCGCGCTTTGAAGCGGAGGCGGACGCCCTCAAGCGGCTGGAGCATCCAAACATCGTCCGCGTGCTGGAGACCTGCGAAGCGCACGACGGAAGACTGTGCATCGTCATGGAGCTGGTGGACGGTTGCGACCTCGGCAGGCTGTTGCGTGCGGGTCCGCTCGGCACGGCCCGATCCCTGGAAATTTTTCAGAAGGTCTGCGCCGCCGTCGTCTTCGCCCATGCGCGCGGATTTTCGCATCGCGACATCAAGCCGGCGAACATCCTCGTGACGGGCGATGACGGGGTGAAGCTGGCCGACTTCGGCCTCGCCAAGGAATGCACGGAGGGAACCATCGGCGCGCTGACGGCGACCACCGACCAGTTTGGCACCGCCTACTATCTCGCCCCGGAGCGCATGATCTCGCGTTCCCCGGACGGACCGCCGCAGGACGTGTATGCGCTGGGCGTGCTGTTGTATCACCTGCTTGCCGGGCGCATGCCGATCGGCAACTACACACCCGTCTCGCGTCTGGCGCCAGTGCCGGCGGCGTTCGATGCGCTGATTGCCAAAGCCCTCGAAGCCGATCCCGCCCGGCGCATCGAAAGCGCCGACGCACTCGGCCAGGCCATCGCCAAAGCATGGCGCGCGCACGAGAACAGCGGCCAGCGAAGACAAAACGCACGGCGGCTGCTGCTGGTTGCCGCTGCTGGTGCGCTGGGCGCGGGTTTGTTGCTCAGCGGAGCAGCATGGCAGCGATCCAGAGTGCCGGAGCGGCCCGTCTTCACACCACCCTCCGCGGTCAAAGCCGGTTCTCATTGGGAGAACAGCCTTGGCATGAGGTTCGTGCCCGTGCCCGGCACGCGCGTGCTGTTTTCAATCTGGGAGACGCGCCGCAGGGATGTGGAACCCTTCATCGCGGTGGAGAAAGCCACCGTCGCCACCAGCTACCGGGAGGTCGAGGCGGAACGAAGCCGCAAGAGTTTCAACATCCAGACGCTTGGACCGGGCGGACGGCTCATCGCCGCCGGGAGCTGGGCGGAGCCGGGCTTCCCTGTCACGGACGATCATCCCGCGTGCTTCATGCTGCCGCGTGATGGCGCGCGCTTCTGCCAGTGGCTCACATGGAAGGAACAGGCGGAAGGCCGTCTGCTGCCGGGCCAGTGTTATCGCCTGCCCACGGCTGAGGAATGGCTCATCGCCGCCGGTGGCGAGGACACGCCGCCGCGCGCCGGCAACGTCGCCGGCCCCGAGGCGCGGGATGAATTTTGGAACCCGCGCTGGCCCACGTTCGACAAGGCGGATGCGTTTCCCCGCATGGCACCGGTGGGATCGTTCCCGGCGGAGTTGCACGGCTTGTTCGACATCTCGGGAAACGTCAGCGAGTGGGTGCTGCGCTCCGAGGCGGACATCATCAAGCCGTCCTGGGAAACCGACGCCCTGCTGCTCGGTCCGGACTTTCACGACGGCAGCGCCGACGTGGCCAGCTTCCGCCACCGCCGCCCTTCGCCGATGAACCTGCGTCTGCCGAATTTCGGCTTCCGCATCGTCCTGGAGCATGAGATCACTAAGGCGCCTTAAGCGTTGTCCGCGCGGGTGCATTCCATTGGTCAAATCACAAGACCAGATAATCCGGCTCGCAGGGCGCGTCTTGAACAGCGTCTTCTCATTGTCATGCCTGCCCACGCCGATTCGCAAACCAGCCAGCCCGTGAGAACTCCTGCTGGAAATGCCAGACTCGACCGCGCCTTTGCGCCGTTCGACATCGCGGTTTGCCGGGCTGCCCATGCGGGAAGCAGAGTGGCGTTACTGAAATCCCTCCCTGTGTTCCTCTATGTCCTCGGTGGTTGTCTCAAAGCCGCCGACTTCCGCGTCGAAAACAGCACCGTGCTCACGAGTGAGGGCGCGTATCACTGGGCGCAGTCGCGGCCTGCGGTGATTCCTCCGGGCAAAGTGATCGTGACGACACAGGAGATCGAAAAGCGCGGCTCGCACGGCTACCGCGACATTTACATCACTGAGACGACCGACGGCGCAAAGACCTGGAGCGCGCCGAAGCGCATCGCCGCGCTCAATCGCAAGCGCTTCCCTGACGGCATCGAACGTGTGATGGGGGACATCTGCCCGCATTGGCACGAGAAGTCCGGCAAACTGCTCGTCACCGGCAAGTGTTTCGGTTTCCTCGCCAATGCGAACGACAACAAAGCGAAGGACGACCGCAGCCAGGAGCGCGTGGCTTACGCGGTGTATGATCCGAAGACGAACGAGTGGAGCGGCATGAAGATCATGGACATGCCAGGGAAGGACCATGCTGGGAATCCGGTCATCGAACCGAACGCGGGCTGCCATCAACGGGTTGACCTGCCGAATGGCGATGTGCTGCTGCCCGTGCGTTATCGTGCCGATCCGAAGACACGCGTTTACACAACGTTGGTGGCGCGCTGCACCTTCGATGGCGAGACCCTGAAATATGCGGAGCACGGCAGCGAGCACACCATCAGCATCCCGCGCGGCCTGTATGAGCCTTCCGTGTGCGCTTTCAAAGGCCGCCACTTCCTCACCATGCGCGGGGAGAAGAACGGCCACGTCACGCGCAGCGATGACGGATTGAATTACCAGCCGACAGTCGAGTGGAAGTTTGATGACGGCCAGCCGCTGCTCAGCGCGAACGCGCAGCAGCATTGGATCACGCACGGCGACAAGCTTTACCTCACCTACAGCCGCAAAGGCGCGAACAACGATCACGTCTTCCGCAATCGCGCGCCCATCTTCATCGCCGAGGTCGAGCCTGAGAAGCTGTGCGTCATTCGTGCCACCGAACAGATCCTGATGCCTGAGACGGGCGTCGATCTCACTGGCGGCTTTGCGCCTGTGGATGTGAATGCGAATGAAACCTGGGTCATCAGCAGCGAAATGGCCTTCCCCGAAGCCCGCAAAGACGAAAACAACCGCGTGCTGCTCGCCAAAATCCACTGGAACCAGCCATGAAAACCATCCTGCCCATCCCCGTCGCGCTCTACTCGGCCTGCATCACCGTCATTCGTATCTTCCCCGTTTCACTCGCGCTGTTGGTGTGCAAGGTCTCGCTGTTTCCAGCGGACTTGTTGGCGCAGCCACTGCAAACCGACCTCTGCATCTACGGCGGCACGCCTGGCGGCATCGCGATGGCGGTGCGGGCGGCGCGGGAGGGCTTGAATGTCATTTTGGTGAACCACAATGACCATCTCGGCGGCATTCTCTCCAACGGGCTCGGTGTGTGGGACACGTTGTGGGAGGGCAAGCGCTCGCCGATCTATGACGAGGCGCGAAAGGCGATCTTTGACCACTACCGCACGACGTATGGTGAGAAGTCGCCGCAGTATCGCGATGCGCTGCCGGGCAAGAGCGGGCATACGAACGGGAAGTTTGAACCTAAGGTGGCGGAGAAGACTCTGACGGAGTTGGTCGCGAAGGAGAAACGCATTCGTGTGATAAAAAATCGCGTGCTGCATTCGGTGAAGAGGGATGGCGCTTTGATTCAATCGGTCAATTTCATGAGTTTACGGGGCGATGTGGAAGAGATCGAGGTGCAGGCGAAGATTTTCGCGGATTGCAGCTATGAAGGCGATCTTGCGGCATTGGCGAAGGTGCCGTATCGGCTCGGACGCGAAGCGCGAAGTGAATTCAATGAGCCTCATGCAGGCGTGATCTACATGTCGCCGGTCAAGGCGGCGGAGGCGCCGGAGCTGGCGCGTGCGGCGGAGCTGCATCACAAGCTGAAACTGCGGAAGTTCAGCGGCTTTCAGCGGATCAAGCAGCCGGAGAGCACGGGCGAGGCGGATGGCTTTGTGCAGGCCTTCAACTACCGCACGATCCTCAGCTCCGATCCGGCGAACCGGCTGCCGGTCGAAAAACCGGCCAATTACGATCCCGAGAAGCTCAAGCTGCTCGAACACGGCTCCATCGTGTCGCCGATCCCGAACTCGAAGCGCGGTTGGAACCGTCCTCAGCTCGTCGGATTGCAGACGGACTATGTGAATGCTGATTGGATCGGGCGGCAGAAGATCATGAACGAGTTCTGGGATGCGACGATGGCGCTGCTCTACTTTTTGCAGAATGATCCGTCGGTCGAGCCTGAGCGGCAGAAATCGTGGCGTGAGTTTGGGCTGGCGAAGGACGAGTTCACCGACAACGGGCATCGTCCGCATGAGTTTTATGTGCGTGAGGCGCGTCGCATCACGGGGCGCTACATCTTCACGCAGCATGATGCGATGCTCGCGGAGGGTCTGGAGCGTGCGCCGATTCATGCGGACAGCATCGGCGTGACGGAGTGGTATCTCGACACGCATGCCTGCACGCCGCGCCGCATTGAAGGAGCCTTGGAGGAAGGGAAAATGATGCTCGATGTGGAGACCTTTCCCGGTCAGGTGCCGTATCGGGCGATTTTGCCTCAGGGCGTGGACAATCTGCTCGTGCCGGTGTGCCTGAGCAGCACGCATGTCGCCTGGGGCACGATCCGGCTGGAGCCGACTTGGATGAATCTGTGCGAATCCGCCGGACATGCCGCCGCATTGGCGATTCAGAGCCAAGTCACGCCTGCGGAGCTCGATTCCGATCTGCTGCTGCGCAAACTGGCCGCAAGCCATGTCATGCTGAGTTTTTTCAACGACGTGGATGTTTCCTCCGACGATCCGCGAGTGTCCGCAGCCCAGTATTTCGCCACGAAGGGCTTCTTTGCTGATTACAACGCCCGACTCGACGAACCGCTCACCGAGAGCGTCCGCGCCGCCTGGGGCAAAGGGCTCACTGCGATGCGTGAAGGCACGCTAACGCCGATGGAGCTCGTCAAAGCGGTGCATGAGGCCGAACTGGCAAACTCGAAACTCAGGGAACAAACACGCGGCGAGGCGCTGCTGGACTTGTGGAAGTCGTCGGCAGATTAGCGGGCCGTTCTGCCGAAGCTTGACCGAAAAGCGGCGGAGGTCGCGGGCCAGGACTGGTCGCGTTGATGCAGTTCTCCGGGATAGGCGGCGTCCGAGTTCCAGTAGGTGTGGGCGCGGATGCCATAAGCGCGGATGAACGCGGCCATGCTTTCCACAAAGGGCGCGGCATCAGGCCCCCACACGCCCCATTCATCAATCTGGAAGGATTTTCCCCGTGCTTTGGCAAAAGCCAGCATGCCCGTTAGATTCCAGGCATTGTAGCCGTGTTCGCTGGTGCGTTTCTCCCAGGCCTCGCGCGGGTCGTTGGTCTCCCAGCCCTCACCACCCATGGCCTTGGGCTTCCAGTAAACATCGTAGCCCACGAGGTCCACATAGGCGTCTCCAGGCCACATCGGGCGGGGATCGCTTGCGCCCTCCGAGGCGGAAAAGCTGAAGCGGAAGCGTTCCCCGCCCGGCACTCCGCGAAAGACTCCATGAAAACGCCGCCAGGACGCGATGAAATCCGGCACCTGCGCGAGGCGCGAGAGGCCGACACCCCAGACGAACCAATCGCCATTCATCTCATGGCTGGGACGCACGACGACGTCATGCGTGCCGGGATTGTTTTCGAGGATGGATTTGGCAAGGCAGGCCCAGTGCTCGTCATACGCGCCCTTCTGCGCCTCCGCATAGCTGGCGCCTTGGATAATGACCGGCACATCGTAAACGAGACGCCTCTGACCGCGTGCTCCATACACCGTCTTGCTCAGCCAGTCGGCGTAGCGGTAGTTCTCCCACTTCTGGAAATCCACCGTGCACAGGATCACATCCACTGGACGCCCAAGCCACGCCTCGAAGTCCAGCACACGCTGCATGGAGTTTTCACCATAAACACCCACCAGCGGCTCCGCGGCGGTGGCGCACATGGGGGAAAGGCCGATCAGCGCAGCCGCAGCCAGCCATTTTAGAGACAGAGAAACAAACGTCATGGCGAAAGCTGTAACCGGAAGCAGCAGGGCGCGTCAACAAGCAGGAGGTAACCTGTCAATAATGGGCGGGCATTTCCAATTCCATGCCGGTGCAGAAAGGGCATTGGAATGCTCATTTCACGATAAAATTGTCGTCATCGAGCCTGAGACGACAAAAGGATTCTCGCTCAAGATCGGAACCTTGCCCGGTTGTCATGCGGCGGCCGAGCTTGAAAAGCTCATTCCTCCAACGGTGGCGGCAGTAGATCTGATCGGCGCAGCAAGTCGGGCACCCGCAGAAGCGGCAGCTCACTTTTTGATACCCGGCAGATCTCGCCAAGGAAAGGGGTGAGCCTGTCCATTTCAGCGATGGCGAGATGCACGAGACCTGCCAGGATGTTTTCGTCGTAGTGGCCGGTCGGGAAAATGTTTGTCACCCGGAACATGACCCTGCCCTCGTCCCAGTCGAGTTCGAAGTTGCCAACGTTGAGCTCCTTGTTGACGCGCATGAGCATTTCCGCCGCGGGCAGGCGGTGCGTCCTCGGCACCGGCATGGCGGCCTGTGCCACCACGCTGATGATGCCTGCATCCCCGTATGATTGCGCATGCACGGGAATCTTCGCATGATGCGCTTCGAAGGCCATTTCCACCACTTCCATGCCAGACACCTCCGTGTGACTCCAGCCTTGCGCTTTGAAGGCTTTGAGGGCGGCGGCGTGAAGGGCGGACATTGGCATGGGAAGGGCGGCGCCGGGGATGCCGGTGAGGGTCGGGGCGGCCAGATTCGAACTGACGACTTCTTGCTCCCAAAGCAAGCGCTCTACCAGGCTGAGCTACGCCCCGAGTCCGACACCGGGCTCAGCCCGGCGGAGGGAAGCGGATACTGGCGACGAATGGCCCTCGCGCAAGATGAAAGACCGTGCATTCCATGATTGGTGGAAGATTCGCCCCGACGGAGGCAGCCGGGCGCGCATGGGTTGCAGTGAATGAGTTCACGCATTCACCCGGATTGAGATGAAGTTGATGTCAGCGGAACAGCTCGCGGAAAAATTCACCTGTCTGCCGGCGGGCATTGTCCGTCCAGTTCCAGGCGCGGCGGGCGGTGCGCTTCACCGAGCGGGCGGCGCGCTCGCCTTCGGAGTCAGGCTGCGAGTCAGCCGCTGCGCGCACGCGCGGCGTCCAGTCCTGGAAGAGCACGGCGCCGTTTTCCGCCGAGACTACGACAAAGCCGGTTTCGTAGCCGGTCTCATCCAACAGGGCCAGTCCCCATTCCGGCGCGCCAGTTTCCGCGTTGGCGGCCAATTGATAGTCAACCGAGACGAAAGTCGCCTTCGCCAGAGCCGCGGCTTTGGCGGCAGTGGCGCGGGCCAGGGAACTGCGAACGCGAATGCGGCTGGAATCCAGCGAACGGGGAGGCACCCTGTCCAGGATGCGTGATCCCGCTCCATCAGCCGAGGCTACCCATGCCGGTCCTTCGAGGCGCACTCGCATGCGCAGAATGTCCTTTGGTCGGAATGCGTCGCGCGAATAGACCGTCCACTCCACGGGATCGGACACAGCTCCAGCGCCTCTCAAAAGAACCGCATTCTCCCGCACCGTGCCGCCAAACTGGCGTGCGGCGGCATCCAGGATTTCCGGGTTGGCGTGCAGACTGCCTGAAAAGGCCAGCGTGAGGATCGGGAGAATAAAGCGTGAACTCATGGCCTCCAGGCTAGCGATGTCATACCGGCATTCAACAAGCGCTTGGATGAGCGGGGCCGCGCGAGCTTTTCCCGCAGCCAACTCCCCCTTGACCATCCACCGCCCATGCGGCAGTCTGCGCGCCCTCAATCCAGAACCACAATCCATGCCCGCCAAAATCTACACTGAAAAGGACGCCAGCCTGGCTCCCCTCAAAGGCAAAACCTGCGCCGTCATCGGCTTCGGCTCGCAGGGCCATGCCCACGCCCTGAATCTTAAAGAGAGCGGCGTGAATGTCATCATCGGCCTCTACGCAGGCTCCAAGAGCCGCAAGGTCGCCGAGGAGCGCGGCCTGAAGGTTTATGACACCGGCGAGGCCGTGAAACTGGCCGACGTCATCTTCGTCGCCGTCCCCGACACCAAAATCCCCGCCTGCTACAAGGCCGACATCGAACCGAACCTCGCCAAGGGCAAAACCCTCCTCTTCTCCCACGGCTTCGCCATCCACTACAAGACCGTCGTTCCGCCTGCGGATGTGAACGTCATCATGGTGGCCCCCAAAGGCCCCGGCCACATCGTCCGCCGCCAGTACACCGAAGGCAAAGGCGTGCCCTCCCTCATCGCCATCCATCAGGACCCCTCCAAGAAGTCCAAGCAGATCGCGCTCGCCTGGGCGCACGGCATCGGTGGCACCCGCGGCGGCGTCATCCAGACCACCTTCAAAGAGGAGACCGAGACCGACCTCTTCGGCGAGCAGACCGTGCTTTGCGGCGGTTGCAGCGCCCTCGTCCAGGCGGGTTTCGAGACCCTCATCGAAGCCGGTTACTCCCCCGAGATGGCCTACTTCGAGTGCCTGCACGAGCTCAAGCTCATTGTGGACCTCATGAACGAGTCCGGCATCGCCGGCATGCGCTTCTCCATCTCCGAGACCGCCAAGTGGGGCGATGTCAAAGTCGGGCCGAAGATCATTGACGCCAGCGTCAAAAAGCGCATGAAAGCCGCGCTCAAAGACATCCAGACCGGCAAATTCGCCAAGGAATGGGTCAAGGAATACGAGGGCGGCTACAAGGAGTTCAACCGCCTCCTCAAGGAAGGCGAGAAGCACCCCATCGAAAAGACCGGCGCCCGCCTCCGCTCCCTCATGCCCTGGATCAAAAAGCGCGACACCAAAGGCCAGCAGGCCAGCTACGAGTGATCACAGGGTCCTCGCAGACCTCCCCTCCCCAGCGCGGGCCGCAAGGCCCGCGCTTTTTCTTTTGGAAAGGCAGGTATTTTGTGGATGTTGGCTTCACCTTTCCATGTCCCAGCCCCCCATTCTCGTCATAGGCTTCGGCAGCGCGGCTTTCGGTTATGACGCCGAGGGGGTGCGGCAGACGCTGACCACGAGCAGCGGCGGCACGACCACGACGACCTACTACACCAGCACACCGCACGGGCCGCTGAGCCAGGTGGTGGCGCGGTATGAGCGGAGCAGCGTGGACAACGGGGGTGCTCCGATGTTTTTCGACAGCGGTGCCATTCATTGGGCGGTCTATGGGCACGGGCTGCTCTACGAGGTGGTGGAGACGATCAACGGCAGCGGCAAGCCGGTGGAAAGCGAGGTGCTGTATTACCACACCGACCAGGCGGGCAGCACGGTGGCGGTGACGAACCAGGCCAGGCAGGATGTGCTGTGGGTGCAGTATGACGCCCACGGGGCGGTGACGGAGGCGGTGTCGCCCACACAGCGGGATGGCAAGCCTGCGGCGCGTCCGGGGCTCAACCAGGTGGCGGACAAGCTGCTGCGGGCGCTTTCGGTGACGCCCTACCTCTACTGCGGCGAGCACGGAGTGATGACGGACCGCACCGGTCTCATCCACATGCGGGCGAGGTACTACCACCCCGGCCTGCGCCGGTTCGTGAACCCGGACCCCATCGGCTTCGCCGGGGGGATGAATTGGTATGGGTATGCGGGTGGGAGTCCGGTGGTGGCGGTGGACCCTTCGGGTGAAGCGCTTTGGATCCCGGCAGTGGTGATTGGTCTCTACTTTTTAGGAACTGACACAGCTAATGGACCAACTCCTGGTGGTCCAACTTATGCGAGCAACGGAATGGGGAGGATGCTTGCCGTTTCATTAGCAGCTGCCACAGGAACCTTTGGAGCCGCAGCTCTTTCAACTGCTGCACCTACTGCCGTCAGCGGTCTAACGGCAGTTGGAATGAGTCATACTGCTGCATCTGGCGTTGTGACCACAGGGGTTCTTGCCGCAGGTGCATACGGTGGCTACCGCACTTAAGAGAATACAAAAACAGCATGGCAAGCAGGAGACATGGACACGGTGGCCTTGAATTTCATCACGCTACTCAGTGGATTGAGCTATGGCGCAAATGGTGGGGGTAGAAGCATGGCTGAGGGAATGATGAGAGCACCAAGTCCAGCGCCAAATACATGGAACCCTGTAACTATTTTGAAATACGAGCTGAGCGCAGGTTATAAGCCAAACTATCCAGGGGGAAGCGTTTCGAGTTGGATGTCCACTGCTCCGACCCCGGCTAGTGGCGGCGCATCTGCCGCATTTTTTGCATCTGGCATCGGGTCAACAGTCAACGGAGGCTGTAGAAGGTAATGCAAAACACTTTTTGGCGGAGCTTTATAGATGCGACAATCTCAAGGAAGGTTCGGCGTGGCTTTGCAATTTTCAGCGCTATGTCAATCCTTGCGCTATCTCTGACTGCCATTGCGTCGCAAGTTGATGAAGTAGGCTGGGCAGTGAGTGCATTCACATTGGCTTGGGTCTTTGGCTTCGTAGCGCTGCATCTCAAGCGAAAGCACCAAATGGCAGTTTGGTTATCAGACAATCCAAGTGATGTATTTTGGGTTCATGCCGCTGACTCAACTGGACTTGTCTTTGACCAGGCATTTGATACTTGCCGCAAAGTGATTTTGCACATGAAGTGCGGCTACAGCTTTGAAATCGACATTGATGAGCAAACGAGACACCAATTCAACGAGTGGAGAAAAAGCACGGAGGATGAAATTATATGGGGGACTTGGAATGCTCAAAAAGTTGCAACCCATGCGTCATTTAGTGAAACGCAAGCCCAGCGTCCTTCAGCC